>MDTE01065224.1_pt1 | contig 220269 bp, 200 predicted proteins | sample 811231 | NCBI WGS metagenome assembly MDTE01 (sample SAMN05326651, study PRJNA326480) | marine metagenome | isolation source: seawater | place: Indian Ocean: Red Sea | collected 2010
AGTAATCGCTGCCGTTAAAGTCGTCTTGCCATGATCAACATGGCCAATCGTGCCAATATTGCAATGCGGCTTGGTGCGCTCAAATTTTTCCTTCGACATAGTCTAATCCATCAGTTGTATTTATTTTGGTTAGTAATTTAACCCTTATATATCATATAAACCTTAAACGTTATCGTTACACAATTTCGATATCTGGAGCGGGTGAGGGGAATCGAACCCCCGTCGTAAGCTTGGAAGGCTTCTGCTCTACCATTGAGCTACACCCGCGATGATGTATTAATCAATAGCATAGTCAGCTTTTGAAGCTCTGCTTTTTGACATCAGAATATCGTATCTAGTTTTACTCAAATAATTATTCTTTCCTAACTACTAAAAAAACTTATAAACAAGCAAGGCAACAGAATGGTGGAGGGGGTTGGATTCGAACCAACGTAGACATAGTCAACGGATTTACAGTCCGCCCCTTTTAACCACTCAGGCACCCCTCCGTTTGCTAAAATTAAACTCCAGCAGCAAACGCGCCAAACGCCAATGACGTTAGCCTAAGGAGGAAATATCTGTATTTTTTAGCAACTGTCAACAAGAAATCAAGCAAACAAGCTTAAATATGTTATATTTTATATATTTAAAACTATGAACTTTTGATCCAATTCAATAATTCGGTAGTATTATTACCTAGAATGGGGAAAAATATGTCTAGCCGCAAAAGTTCGCAAAAACAGAAAAAAAACCAACAATTACCTGTAAAGAATTCTGCAAACCCCAATATATGGGTGTATGGCACTCATACAGTTCTTGCTCTATTAGCTAATCCAAAACGACACTACTACCGAGTCGTTACTTGCGATCAAAGTTTAGCGGAATACATAAACAATTCTATGTCCTTGATTCCAGAAGTTGCCATTGAAAAAGTCACTCGTGATTTTATTAATAAAATTTTACCCGAAGGTGCAGCCCACCAGGGAATAGCTGTGTTAGCAGCTCCTCTATCCGATGTGAGCCTCGAGGAGATTTGCGAACAAGCAAAGAGCGAAAGTATTAATTTATTGATACTTGATCAAGTAACCGACCCACATAACATAGGAGCAATAGTTCGTTCCGCAGCTGCCTTTAATGCAAAAGCGATAATAGTTCAAGATCGACATACTCCCCCTATCACTGGCGTAATTGCTAAGTCTGCTTCCGGTGGTTTGGAACACTGTCCAATTATTCGCGTAAAAAACCTTGTAAGGGCCATGGAAACTCTCAAAAAAAATGGCATATGGTGTATAGGCCTTGATTCGGAAGCTGCCAAAAACATAAAAGATCTATCTATGGATAATCCCAAGGCTCTTGTCTTTGGGTCAGAAGGCAGGGGTTTAAGAAGGTTAACAAGGTTAGCATGTGATGAGATAACAAAAATTTCTAGCTCTGGTCTTCTGAAAAGCTTAAATGTTTCTAATGCTGCAGCAATCGCGTTATATGAGATAACAAGAAAAGATTAAAATTTTTGTATTGGGTATTATTATAGTAAGATAATTAGACTAAAATAATGAAAGGAAAAATAAGTAAAAACTATATTTGTTTAAAGCACTATTATCATTCCTTTAAAATAAATTGGTTGAACACTACAAGCATCAGTAATTAATACATTGTGAATCAAAGGATACTCATAATACATCTCCTATATAGCCTTTGCCGGCTTAGCTCAGTTGGTAGAGCGACTGATTTGTAATCAGTAGGTCGGGGGTTCGATTCCCTCAGCCGGCACCATACTCTAATGAAAGACAGGCTAATAGATATAAGCTGCAGACATTCTTACTGAACAATTATAGTTGTATTCAACAGACCACAAATAAAAAGACTATTACAACAGCTTCATATTTCCTGTTTGTTGCTTTAGTCTCATACGGTCGAATATTAAAACATTCTAGAAACAAACATTTCTATTTCTCTTGGTTACTCTGAACCTACGTTGTCGGGGTTAACAAATCTCTTTTTTAGGGAGTTAACCCCTAAGCTTTGTTCAAATAAAAAAAAGGCACAAAACATGTCTACGAATTCTGCAGAGATAAAGCTTGATGACAAGTATACACTGCAAAATGGACGTATATATTTAACAGGGTCACAAGCGCTAGTTAGGCTTACACTATTACAAGCTGAACGCGACATATCCTCCGGTCTAAATACTGGCTGTCTTGTTTCAGGGTATAGAGGATCACCAATGCATAATGTGGATCGAGAGTTTTGGTCTGCTGGCAAACTAATCAGAGAAAAAAATATACACTTTCAACCAGCAGTTAATGAGGACTTGGCTGCGACCGCTGTATGGGGGAGTCAACAAGCACAACTCCATGGAGGAAGTGCTTATGACGGTGTGTATGCTATGTGGTATGGGAAAGGCCCCGGCCTAGACAGAAGTGTCGATGCAATCCGTCATGCAAATCTGGCGGGAACATCTCGTTACGGAGGTGTGTTGGCCGCAGTGGGCGATGATCCTGCCATGATGTCAACAGATACTCCTGCTGTCTCTGAACCAACTTTCGCTGATCTGATGATGCCAGTACTTTATCCTGGGAATGTTCAAGAAATTCTTGACTACGGACAACTTGGCTGGGCTATGTCTCGTTATTGTGGTTCTTGGGTTGGCTTTAAAATTGTGTCTGATTCAGTTGATACAGCCGCATCCGTCAACGCAGATTATAAAAGACTAAAAATAATTGAACCTGTTGATTTCAAAATGCCTGCTGGAGGTCTAAATATTCGGATACCTGACCCTTGGCGCGAACAAGAGTCTCGTCAAACAACATACAAACTAGATGCCGCGTGCGCATTTGCTCGAGCAAACAAAATCAACCAAATTATAATTAGTTCAGAACGACCACAGCTAGCCATAGTAGCTAGTGGAAAAGCAGCTCTAGACTGTCAACAGTCTCTTCTTGAACTAGGTATTAATTCTCAATTAGCCGCTAAAATTGGAATTTCTTTAATCAAGATTGGAATGCCCCATCCACTTGATCCTAACGAAATTCGAAATTTCGTTCGTAATTCTGAAAAAGTGTTAGTGGTTGAGGACAAAAGAAGAATTGTTGAATCTCAGATTAAAGATACATTATACAATCTGCCGGAGAAAGAACGCCCAACAGTAATAGGCCGGAATAACATAGATGGTTCTATCCTTATTTCTGGAGTAGGTGAATTAAATCCCAATGAAATCACGCAAGCCATAGCAAGCCAAATCTCTCTTTTTTATAAAAGTGAAGAAATGTCGGCACGTCTATCATTTATTGAATCTAAGCAAAAGTCCCAAAAAAGGCGGAACGAGCTTTCAGTAGTCCGAACTACAACTTTTTGCTCTGGGTGCCCTCATAATTCTTCAACAAAACTGCCTGAAGGCAGTAGAGCTCACGGAGGAGTAGGCTGTCATTTCATGGCTGTAAACATGGACCGCAGAACCACAAACCACACACATATGGGGGGAGAAGGCGCAACATGGATAGGACAAGAGCCTTTTGTTCAAACAGATCATATATTCCAAAATTTGGGAGATGGAACATACTATCATTCAGGCCTTTTAGGCATTCGTGCCTGTGTCGCTGCAAAATCAAACATAACTTTCAAAATTCTATTTAATGACGCTGTAGCCATGACAGGAGGCCAACCCCATGATGGCCCTTTAACACCTGCCCTAATCTCTCGACAGGTTTATGCTGAAGGAGTCAAAGTTATAACCGTCGTCTCAGATGAACCCGACAAGTACAATAAAAGCGAAATATTTGCACCAGTGGTTACGTTTGAACATAGAAAATCCCTTGATAGAGTGCAGCGCTCACATAGAAAAACTGAAGGTGTCAGCGTTATTATATACGATCAAACCTGCGCAGCAGAAAAACGACGAAGGCGTAAAAGAGGAACTATGCCTGATCCCTCTCAGAGACTGTTTATTAATGAGACTGTCTGCGAGGGATGTGGCGACTGCACTGAAAAATCAAGCTGTATCTCCATACTACCTATTAAAACCGAGTTCGGACTAAAAAGGTCAATCGACCAATCTTCATGTAATAAAGATTTTTCATGCTCAGATGGGTTTTGTCCAAGTTTTGTTAGTGTGATTGGAAGCACACTACGTAAGACAACAGATGAAAAACTAAAACCCAAAGCTTTGATAGAGGTACAAGATCCTTTGCTACCAAAACTTAAAACTGATTCACCATACAAAATATTAGTAACAGGCATTGGTGGGACAGGTGTAGCAACAATAGGCGCTTTACTGACAATGGCAGCCCACATAGAGGGTCTTGGTTGCGCAGGAGTAGACCAGTTTGGCATGGCACAGAAAGGAGGGCCGGTTACAAGTCATATTCAAATAGCTAAATCCTCTAATGATATAAAAGCCGTTCGTTTAACAACGGGCTCGGCAAATCTGTTGCTCGCCTGTGATAAGCTTGTAGGAAGCAGTGAACTAGCTTTAGCAACAGTTAAAAAAGGAATAACAAGAGTAATAGTAAACTCTCATGAAGCTATTACCGGGCAGTTTACAAGAGACCCCGAGCTAGATTTTCCCAGTGAAAAAATCGCTGAACGATTGATCGAAGAATCAGGAAAAGATAATACTGAATTTGTTGACGCCACGCGTATTGCAACATCCTTGATGGGTGATTCAATTGCGACGAATCTTTTTATGCTAGGCTATGCTTATCAGAAAGGATTAATACCCGTGTCAGCCAACTCTCTGGAGCGCGCCATCGAAATCAATGGCATAGCTATTGAGTTCAATAAGGAAGTGTTCACGTGGGGACGACTTGCGGCAACTGACAAATCGATAGTAGAAAAATATTCTCGTCCAAGAAATAATATATCAGAAAATATAGACCAATTGATTAACAAACGAACATTGGAGCTAAGCGCTTACCAAAATAGTCAATACGCTAATTCATATATTAAATTGGTAGATAAAGTTCGCGAAATAGAATCTGAAAGGGTGCCAGGGGAACACGCGCTTACGGAAGCGGTAGCCCGCTGTGCATTTAAACTTATGGCTTATAAGGATGAGTACGAGGTAGCTAGATTATACACTCATACAGACTTTAAATCACGCCTAAACGAGGTTTTTGATGGGAATTACAAATTACAGTTCCACCTGGCTCCCCCTTTTCTAAATAAACGTGACAAGGATACAGGTCTGCTAATCAAAAGATCTTTCGGTCCATGGATTCTCAAAGCAATGATTATTTTAAGATGGCTTAAATTCTTAAGAGGTACTAAATTTGATATTTTTGGGTATACCAAAGAACGTCAACAAGAAAGGCAGCTAATAAAGAATTATAGAGGTTACATTAACGCCATCCTTCCCAAACTGACTCCTTACAACCATAAATTGGCTGTTGAAATTGCAACTATACCTGACTCTATTCGGGGATTTGGTCATGTAAAAAGTCATAACATCAAAAACGCGCAACAACAGGAAACTAAGCTAATGAAGACATGGAATGAACTTTGTTAATTGTAACAGAGCCAGTTATGAATTAGCTAAGAACCATAAACCAAAAACTAGACTTTTACACATTAGAGATAAGAAATGACTCAAGAAAGTAACCTTAATTTAATAAACATATATGGAAGTGACTATAATTATTTCAGCGAGGTGTCTGGAATCAATAAGGACTTTAAGCTTACCTATAATCCAATTGGTGCACTGGAATCATTCAAGCCAGTATTACAAAATAAAATATTCCAGGTAAATGAGTTTTCTTTGGCAAACTATACTCTCATGTGCGATCGAAAAGTTGATAGTATGATGGCTATACCTGTGTTTTTAAATCGTGCTTTTAGACATGGTTCGTTATATGTAAACAAAGAAAGCGACCTGGTTCACCCAAGGGATCTAAAAAACAAAACTGTTGGCGCTAAAGAATACACTCAAACAGCTGGCGTCTGGTGGAGAGGTACTATGATAGATGAGTACGACCTCCACTGGACTGAGATTAAATGGGTTGTATCGAGCGAACAACGCTTTGATCCTCCGGCAGAGGCAGCTGTGGAAATGGTGGAAGGGGATTTGGAACAATTAGTAATAGAGGGAAAAATAGATGCTTTTCTTGCTCCAACCACAGAAGACAGTAAAAAGAAAAGCTCAGACCAGAAACTAAGACCGCTATTTCCCAATACTGAAGAAATAGAGCGTGACTACTTTTCACGAACTGGAATATATCCGCTCAACCATGCAATGGTCATTCACAAGCAATGCCTTTCTGATTACCCCACCCTGCCTAAAGTACTGTTTGATGCATTCTCATCGAGTAAAAAAGAATTTTACAATCAAAATGGTATCTACTCTCCATGGGGAGAAAAGATCGAATATGACCCGATACAATTCGGTCTTACAAACAAAAACACTAAAGTTATTGAAACTCTTTTGCGTTACTTGTTTGAGCAAAAGTTCATAAGTAAAATACCTAATTTGGAGTCATTGTTCGTGGAAGGGTCAAAAGATTTCATTGATTAAAAAACATCTGAAAAAATAAATGATATTCTATTTACCAGGGTTAAAAATAAATTAGTCTCTAAAATTAACAAATTGCAGAGGTTGCCTAATATTCAGACTCTTGGTTAGAGATATAACATCCTGGAGCTGGTCTCGTTTTTTTCCTGTCACTCTTAATTCATCGCCCTGAATGGACATCTGAACCTTGAGTTTTTGTGATTTAATTTCTTTAATAATTTTACTTGTTAAGTCTCGATCCAAGCCCTGCTTTATGTCAACTGTTTGTTTTAATGTATTGCCAGTAGCGGCCTCAGGTTTATTGAACATTAATGAGCCAACATCTACCTTACGCTTGGCTAGATAACCTTGGATCAACTCTTTTAGCTGGCGTAATTTTAGATCATCATCTGCAATCAACACTAATTGACCTTCAATACGGCTAATTGAACATTGGCTGCCTTTGAAATCAAAACGTGTTCCTATTTCACGCATTGCCCCCTGAATCGCATTATCAACTTCGGGTATGTCTGTTTTCGATACAATGTCAAAACTTGGCATAATTCAGTCTTTTCCTTTTATGTAACAAAATTAGATAATGTTTACATAACTAGTTCTGGAAAACCAAGTAACTAGTCGAACCAATAAAACTCTCTGAATATTGATCAGCTGCTATAGCCATAATGATCGATTTATAGCATTATGACGTTTTGTTGTAAAAAATTAGATTTACTCATAATACTATTAAAGCTCTCAACTCTAGGAGAACCCAAAATGAGCAGTCAAGCTGCAGAAATAGCTGAAGAGAATGAAGGTCGTACTTACAAAGTGGCTCGTAAATCAAAACCTAACGTTGTACAAGGTCGACGTAATTTCTTTAAATATATAGATTTAGGCGTTACAGAGGGTAGTCAAGGGCAAATGAGGGTTCAAAAAACCTCAGCTACTAATGGACTATCTGAACCAACTGGGTGGCATTATCACAAATGTGAGGGGCAGTTCGTTTATATGCTTGAGGGTTGGCTTGAGTTAGAGTTTGCGGACGGAGAAACAATTCATCTGGAAGAAGGTGACTCAGTGTATATACCGGGCTATTTGCCTCACAACGAAATTCGAACCTCTGATGAATTTGACTTATTAGAGTTTTCTGTTCCTGCGGAAATGGGAACGGAAGTATGTGACCCACCCGCAAAGTAAGCACAAAGAAACTTTAGAGTAGTATAATAATTAAATAATAGGAGAATCTCCTTAAAAACCAGGGGCTGAAGTTATTTACTCAGCCTCTGGTGAAGCGCTCTGACGTACTGGTGATCTTTTTCTGTAAAGTCACCCTCTTTGATATCAGTTTTATACTCTTCAAGCTCCTCACGCATCTCCTCAGATCTGTTAGAATCAGAGAGCAAATCATCAATTAAGGCCATTGTCTTGCTTTCAAGATCTACATCCCCAGACTTTGGTTTATTAGAGCCGTCTTCTGTCAAGCTTGTGGAATTTAATTCTAAGTTTTCATTCTCTTCATAAGGGAGCAATAAATCATCCCAAGTTACCCCTGCCGTCTTGAGGTTATTTTTAAGCTTTTTTGCTGACTGCAAGACCTCAGTGTCATCATCACTGTTTAGCTTATCTAATAAATATAGCACCTCATCTCTATCTAGATTCTCCGACATATATTCCTCTTACCGTTCTTTATTCTTGATCTAGGCATCCACTTCTATTTATTTCTTATTGTAGATCCCCAACCTTAATAATCTGTTTTCCAAAGTTTTGTCCTTTAAAGAGTTTCAAAAAAGCTTCCGGTGCTTTATCAATGCCCTCTAAAATATCCTCTTTATAATGCAGTTTACCCTCTTTAATCCATCGGGCCATCTGTTCTATTCCTTCTTGTCGTCTTTCCACCCAGTCCCACACTAATAGGCCTTGCATTCTTGCACGGTTTACTAGTAGTGCTCTAGTGGGACGAGGCACGAGTTGGGGCTCAGATAAATTGTATTCTGAAATCATTCCGCAAATTGGTATTCTTGCCCCCAAATTAATATGATTCAAAACTTCATCTAATATAGCCCCCCCGACATTATCAAAATAAATATCAATTCCTTTAGGACAAGTAGAATCCAAAGAATTCGAAATATTGAGTTGAGACTTGTAATCAATAGTATAATCAAAACCTAATTCCTCTTCGAGGTATCTGCATTTTTCAGATCCCCCAGCTATCCCAACTACATTGCATCCCTTTATTTTTGCTATTTGACCAACTACAGATCCGACGGCCCCGGCAGCAGCTGAAATAACAATAGTTTCTCCGAGCACTGGGCGTCCAACCTCTAAAAGGCCAAAATAAGCCGTTAGCCCAGGCATTCCCAAAACACCCAAAGAAGTCGATATCGGCGCCAAAGAAGTGTCAACGACGTTTACTCCAACACCATCTGATACAGCATATTCTTGCCAACCAAAATTTCCCTGTACAATTTTTCCTTCAGAATAGGAATCATTATTCGACTTGATAATCTGACCAACGGCGCCCCCCACCATAACCTCATCAAGAGCTGCTGGGGGAGCGTAAGAAGCCCCATCTCGCATGCGACCTCGCATATATGGGTCAACAGATAAATAGATTATTTTTACTAGAAATTGATTTTTTCCAAGGTCAGGTATGGGGTTTTCCCTTATTTCAAAATCATGTTCACTAGGTTCGGAAATTGGTCGATTAATCAGAAGCCAGCAGCGATTGGATTTTTCATTCATAACACCTGAGCCCTAAAAAACTTTTGAGTGACATCCCCAGCATTATAGCCAGAAGTAATAGGGCAAGAGAAAGACTTTTTGAAAAAATTAGATCAATCATAATCGGCATTTGGTTGTTTAAAACTTATTACCTTTTTTGAGTCTTACATTGAAAATATAGTTTAAGTTGTTAATCATAGTGTATTTTAAACCATAGTTGAAAGTAAGTAGAATGAAAGTTCTAGTATTAGGGGCGGGAGCCATCGGTGGATATTTAGGTGGCAGACTTGCAGAAGCTGGGCAGGATATCACCTTTTTAGTACGTAGTACGAAGAAGAAACAATTAGACGAGAGAGGTTTAAGAATTAATTCCGTTTTTGGAGATCTAAATAGCAGAGTTAATACTGTTACTGCAAAAAATGTATCAGCGAATAACGACTTGGTGATTTTAGCCTGTAAATCTTACCATTTAAAAGGAGCTCTAGAAACCGCGACTTTATCATTAAAATCAGATGGCGCAGTCCTTCCAATTCTAAATGGAATAGTGCATTTAGATGAGCTGAATTCGGCTTTTGGCCCTGAAAGGGTACTTGGCGGTACAATTAAGTTATCTGCAACTTGTTTACCCGATGGGACAATCGAACACCTCAACGATTGGCACTGGTTAAAATTTGGCGAGCAAAACGGAGAACTTAGCCCAAGAGCAAAAGCTATAGAAAAAGTTTTCAAAAGTACCATTGGTCTTAAGGCTTATGCCTCAGAAAATATTATTCACGAAATGTGGGAAAAGTTTGTTCATCTTGCTACTGCAGCAAGTATTACCTGCCTTATGCGTGCAAATTCAGGACAAATAGCCTCATCAGTTGAAGGAGCATCTTTATTTCAGGAAATGCTCGAAACCTCCGCTTCAGTTGCAAGAGCGAAAGGTTATCCCCCTAGCCAAACTTTTTTGGATAATTATAGAAAACTTTTTGCCGATAAGACAGCTTCATATGCAACCTCCATGCTGCGAGATATTGAGGCCGGGAAATATATAGAGGGAGAAGAAATAATTGGAACGATGCTTAGGTATGCAAAAGACACAAATATTCAATCTACTCTTCTTACAGCCGCGTACGCACATATTAAGGCCTATGAAGCCCGCCATAAAAACGGAGGTAAGCTCTGATCTGAAATGACTAATAAGATAGTTGATCATTACGAAAAGCCAGGTATGGGGAAAGCTATATTAAATGCCCTCATAATGCAGGGAATTGATATCAAAAAACTAAAGCCAGAAAACTTATATTCATTAGATCAATTTCACACCAGAGGTATTGTAGGAACAAAAGATCAAGCAAGCCTTACAGAACCTAATGAGACAATGCATATATTAGATATTGGTTGCGGAATTGGAGGATCTGCACGATACCTGGCGTGGACCTATGGATGCCGCGTAACAGGAATTGATATAACGAAATCATTTATCGAAACGGCAAAGTTACTTACGAAAAAATGTTCCCTTGATCATGTAATTGACTTTAAAAAAGGTGACGCAACTGATTTGCCCTTCGATAATGACAAATTTGACATGGTTTGGTGTCAAAATGTCAGCATGAACATTGAGAGAAAAGACCTTTTTTATAAAGAGGTTGCAAGGGCCCTTAAACCTAATGGTCGTTTTTCATCAAGTGAATATGCCCTAGGCCGCGGTGGATCACCATATTATCCTCTACCCTGGGCAAGAGGAACACAAGAAAGTTTTTTAATTTCACAAGAAGAAATGCGCTTATACACTGAAGGCAGCGGATTAGAGATTATTGACTGGATCGATAAAAGCAAACAAATTCTAGCTGTAGCGCCTAGAGCATTGAAAATTTTGGAAGATGACGACGCTGGGTTACAACTGGTAGCGGGTGAAGATATTGCAACTCGCGTGTCCAACTCAACAAAAAGTATGCTTCATGGCCATATTGAAAATATAATGATGGTTGCTAAAAAACCACTATAACGTCTGACCTGGCCGAAGTGTGTAATTTTAATTATTTAAAGAGATAGCCTAACCTCGACTGAAATATTATATAAACTTTTAGCAATCACTATTAAGGTCTATAATTTTTGCTTCATAGGCTTCTATTGCCACTAAAGCGGATTTAATAATTGGTATATTTATTCCCTCTGACTCAGCTCGCTTGACTAAATCTCCAATAACATGCTGACCTTCGGTTTTTTTACCAGCCTCAAGGTCTCTCAGCATAGAAGTCGCGAATTGTGAATCAGGGGTATCAAATATTTTATGGTAAAAATCAAATGTTTCTTTACTCATATGAAAACCGTTTGCTTCACATACTGCTGCTCCTTCATTCAGAACGGCTTCTAAAAAAAACCGACCATGAGAGCTACGCATGATGTCACCCACAACCGACCTAGTTAGGACATTAGCGCTCGACAAAGCACCCTGTCCGGCACATTTGTTCCACATTATTTGCATAATGTTAACTGTGTGTTCGAAATCAAATTTTACTGATCTATCTAGTTGGGATATTCTTTCAACCCGCTCAGTTTTTATGCCGTCAATTTCCCCAAAAGGTATACGGTGAAAATCTCCAAAATGTTTTATCACGCCGGTATCTTGATCAAATTTGGCACCGACATAACAAACACCCCCCAATACTTTTTCTTTCCCGAAACGTTTTTCTAATACTTCTATCTGAGCTAAGCCATTCATTAATGGAATAATCAAAGTATTTGACCCAACGGCTTTCTTAATAGAATCCATAGAACTTTCAAGGTCATAAGCTTTACAGGACAAAAATATAAGATCATAGGACTCAGAAATATCTTGGGGTTCTAGGGCTTTAACGTGTCTGTTAATGTCTCCGAAAACACTTTCAATAATAAGCCCCTTATCGTTTAACTGAAACTTTCGCTTGGGCCTTACCAAAAAGGTAACATCCAATTCTGCCTCGGCCATACGTCCACCAAAATACCCACCGACACTTCCAGCGCCTAAAATTAATATTTTCATATATTACACAGCCTTATTCGGACCTCAAATCAACGACATATTACATAATCGTCAACATAATCAGTAAATAACACGTAGACATAGTGACACATCAATAGGTGAGACAAAAAAATGTGTCACCAAAAAAGTGTAAAAATCATAATAAAATTAAGACCGTTTTATGAAAATTTAATTAAAATATTGAGAAAGCTGATTTACAAAAAAATGTTTGCTAATGTTAAGAACACCTGTGTCGAATCAAAATATGGAATGAATTAGAAATATTTGGGAGATATAAACATGATTGGTAGCAGTTCGAAAGAACTTACCCGTCGCGCGCTCATAACAGGAGCAGCGACCGGATTGGGAAGAGAAATTGCTCTAACACTGGCTCGAGATGGGTACGATGTCGGGCTCGCCGATCGGGATAAGCCCTCACTTGATAAGCTCATGAACCACCCTGATCTAGAGAACGTAAATACAATCCCTGTATCAATAGAGCTTTTGTCCGAAGAAAGCATAAATGAAGGATTTAGTGATGTTATAAATGGACTTGGAGGCCTGGATGTCCTGGTTAACAATGCAGCTAAACCTTTGATTAAACAGGCAATAGATGTCACCTGGGACGAATGGGATGACGTTTTGAACATTAACCTAAAGGGTTCATTTTTCTTAGCCTGCCTTCTTGCTGACCACTGCATTCAAAATAATAAACCCGGCTCAATAGTAAACATTTCTTCAACCCATGGTCTTACCGGGATTTCAGGAAGAACAATCTATGGAATATCAAAAGGTGGCATGAATCAAATGACACGCATGCTAGCAATTGAGTGGGCTCAAACTGGAGTTCGTGTAAACACCGTGGCTCCATCAACAATTCTAACTGAATCTCGAAAAGAGATGCTAAAGGACCCTGAGGTCCGTCAAAGGATGTTAAACAGAATACCGACTGGAGAATTTCCAGAACCAAGCGAAGTTGCAGCTGCTGTAAAATATCTCGCCAGCAAAGAAGCAAAGTCTGTTACGGGCCATATTCTAGTTGTTGATGGAGGTCTCACGGCCGCATAACCTACTAAAAAAACTACATTTTTTTTCTACATAGATAAATTTAGGTTTGACAATAGGTCCCTTATGCTTGAAATTCTCAATATAAACGAAACGCACCAAATAATACGAGCAATAATATGCTCGGAACACAATGACGGGGCTAGCTCTTAAGTGCGGGGGCAGCGCCAAAAACGGGAGGAACATATGAAACTCACGAAAAGTGCCGCCATATTTGCAGCATCAGCTGTTGCCTTACTGGGAGCAACTACAATGGCAAACGCTGGCGGTCTAAATGACGTAGAAAAAAGACTGGCGCCACTAGCCGCAAAGGAAGGGTCAGTTAGAATTATTCATCCTTTATTCAGTGACCGTACCGCTAGACGTGTTACTAAAGCATTTAAAAAACGTTATAATCTGCCTGATAGCTTTGAGTTCAATAGCTTACGTAAAGGAACTGGTTCTACAGTTGCTCAAACCAGACAAGAAATCAAAGCGGGTAAATTCACCATTGACGTAATCGCAGTGAGTGCGCCAGGTTTCTTTAAAGCTGCTGAAGATATCGGAGCTTTTCATAAGCTCGATAGTGGATATTGGAAAGACAGCGTAGAAATGGTTAATGGAGCGGGCCAGTATTCTTCTTATCCGTATGTTGTAACCGCATTTGCATACACTTTTGCTCCAGTATGGAACACTGGATGTCCGGGAATGTCGAATGTCAATATTACGTCCTACAAGGATGTTCTAGATCCTGCTATGAAGGGCAAAACCATCTCCTCTGACATCACAAAGAGTTTTACTTATACAAACACAGTTATAGCTCTTGGTGAGGCTGGCGCAGTAGACTTCAACAAGTTTTGGCCTGCTTTGAAGAAAACCGAGCCTATTGTTGAGTTTAGAACCGAGCCTAAAATGCAAATGGTTATTTCATGTCAGCGACCTCTGGACCCATGGAATGTGTCAGGCCGCGTCTACCAGAATGTCTTGAAAGACCCAAGTCTTAAATCAAAAATTAAGATTGGTTCGTATAAAGAAGGACAGGTTCTGCTAGGGAACCAAGTAGCCGTTCTCAAAGGCGCACCCAATCCAAATGCTGGTAAACTTTTAGTTGAGTTTTTACTAAGCAAAGAGGGTGCAGACCTGATTGTGGAAGGTGAAGCAGTTTATTCCTTTATTAAAGGCTACACACCTCCTGAGGCAGCCCGTCCATATTTGGCAGACCTCAGCAAACTGAAGCTGATCGGAATGAAAGATTGGGTAGGAGCTCAAAAGAAGTTTAAGAGCACCCGAAATCTTTGGATCAAAAACTTTAAGTAATTTCACTTACTTTTCTGGCCGGACTCTCATTAATTTGAGAGTTCCGGCTAGAATATTTGTACTAACAGTGCCTGTACGGGCCATATAATAATGTGACAAATGACCTCAGAAACTCACAATATAGACCCTCAACGTTCTCGTATGTCCAATCGATTTAGGGCACTGTGGACACAAGAAAATGTGATCACAATTATAGTTAGCCTAATCGTGGCTATAGCAGTTGTTTTACCTTTGATAACTCTAGTTGTAAGCAGCTTTCTAGTACTAGATGATCTGGGCTTTTCGACTGAATGGTCTTTTGGTAATTACGTTACCATTGTCACTGACCCTGTGATACCCAAGGCTTTTTTAAACACCTTAATGATTTGTTCAGGTTGTACAGTACTGGCTACTTTTCTGGGAGTTTCCTTGGCATGGACTAACGCCCGCACGAACTGCCCCGGCCGAACATGGCTAGAACCATTTAATCTAATACCTTTTTTTCTTAGCCCGTTTATAGGAGCCATTGCCTGGCACAATATGGGGGAACCAAAAACTGGCCTAATTAATAATCTTGTTAGAAACCTATTTGGCGTTGAAGGCCATTTAATAAATATTGATAATATCTGGGGAGTAATATGGGTTACAGGTATCTTTTTTGCTCCACTGGTTTACCTTTTTGTTGTGGGGTCCCTAAGAAGAATGGACCCTTCACTAGAAGACAGCGCTAGGACGACTGGGGCTGGATTGTTGCGAACAACCATGACAGTTACGTTACCATTAGTCATGCCGGGCATTCTGTCTGGTGCGATAATTGTTTTTGTTACCAGCGCCGGCGAGTTTGGAGTCCCATTTAAGCTAAGTGCTCCATATGGATGGGAAACACTAACTACTCAAATATTTACAAAAGCAGTGGGCGATGATGCCAATCATTACCTTGGAGCAACAATGGCTATGGCTCTGGGTGCAATAACCGTATTCCTAATTTGGATTCAGCGTCGCTATATAGCCCCACGCTCGTTTGAAACAGTTACTGGAAAAGGCTTTAGGCCTAACGTATTGGATCTGGGTAATTGGAAATGGGTTGCCTTTGGTTATAACATCTTATTCATTTTGGTAGCTGTTATCTTGCCTATCATTAGCTTGCTTATTGTTAGCTTACATCCAGTATGGCAAGGCACTATCATGCTTGATAAAATTACAGGCATAAACTATGTGAAAACCTTATTTTTCTGGAGAGAAGAAGCGATAGACGCAGCAACGAACGGAATATTTAATAGCCTTTTCCTAGCTTTTGTTGGAGCCTCAATTGCTATGGTTCTGGCATTAGTTGTTAGCTATATGATACACAGAACTAAAGGTTTTGGCTCATGGTTACTAGATTTTCTATGTGTCGTACCAATAGGCTTTCCAGGAATCGTCCTAGCCATGGGAGTACTCGTTACATACATTCAAACGCCTATATACGCTACTCTTTGGATATTATTATTGGGATATATAACCCGGTTTTTTCCCTACGGACAGCGGAATATAGCCTCTATTCTCCTATCAATATCAGAAGAATTAGACCAAAGTTCTCGAATGGCGGGAGCCACCTGGGTTACAACCATGAGAAGGATAACTATACCACTATTGAAGCCGGGTATTTTTGCTGGATGGATATTATTATTTGTAATTTTCATAAGGGAACTTTCAATATCTATCATGCTTTACACGGACGGTACTGAAACTCTGGCGGTCGGTGTGTATTATTTGACAAACTACGAAAATGAACCGCTAACCGCTGCCTTGTCCTTAGCGCAAACTCTACTATGTTTGATTTGTATGATTGCATTCCGACGCCTCGCAGGAAAAGAAGCGCTGTCGGCTTAACTAGGAAGAATAAAATAATGACTAGTGAAGATATTTCTTCAAAGTACCTCCAGGTTAGAAACCTAGTAAAATATTTTGGCGACGATAAAGCCGTGGACAATATATCATTTGGAATTGATGAAGGTGCGTTTTTAACCCTTCTCGGTCCATCTGGATGCGGAAAGACCACAACCCTAATGAGTATTGCTGGATTGCATACAATCAATTCGGGGGCTATCGAAGTTGGGGGTTTAACATATACAGAACCGTCATCAAGTATTTTTCTGCCTCCAGAAAAGAGAGATATCGGCATGGTGTTTCAAAGCTATGCTATTTGGCCCCATATGACTGTCACACAAAATGTCGCGTACCCTTTAGAAATTCGTAAAATTAATAAATCAGAAATAGATGATAGAGTTGCAGAAACATTGTCTCTTGTAGACCTCACAGATATGGCCGAAAAGAACGCAACTCAGTTGTCGGGCGGCCAGCAACAGCGCGCTTCACTGGCAAGGGCTATTGTTTCAAACCCGAGACTATTACTTTTTGATGAACCGTTATCAAACCTTGATCTCAAATTAAGAGAAGCGATGCGTGTAGAACTTAAGCGCATTCAAAATGAAGTTGGTATAACCTCCATCTATGTGACGCATGATCAATCGGAAGCGCTAGTTATGAGCGACGAAATAATAGTTATGTCAAAAGGTAATATTGAACAAAGTGGTGAGCCAGTTGAAATATATAGCAAACCCCACAATAAATACGTAAGTAATTTTATTGGGGTGGCCAACCTACTGGATGCTAACGTTGAAAAAGTATCAGAAGACGGATCGGGAGAGGTCTTCGTACAATATGGAGAAATGACAGCCAGGCTGCCTTGTATAGTTGGTAGAGGAGTTCAGCAAGGCGACAAAGCAACCTTATCGGTCCGCCCTGAAAATGTTCACGTGTCTCGGGAAAAAACATCCGATTCTAGCATTGAAGGAAAAGTAGAAAATGTAATTTTCCTGGGGAACCATGTGGATTGCCGGGTTAATTGGGGGGAATATGAATGGAAAGTTATTGCCCACCCTCGAGATCGTTTAAAAGAGGGTGAAAAGATTTTTCTCCGTTTTGATTCTGATCATACATTGGCGGTACAACAATGACTTCAAACAATAATAGTGACGCAACTGTTCGCATAAAAGGCCTAGACAAACATTTTGGACCCGAGACAGCGGTTCTCGATTTTAATATTTTAATTGAGCAAGGAGAGTTTGTAACTCTGCTTGGTCCGTCGGGCTGTGGAAAAACCACCACATTGCGGTGTGTTGCAGGATTGGAGAGGCCAGATGGAGGAGATATATTTATAGGAGACCAATTGGTTGCCTCCTATGAGCAAGATGTTTATCTCAATCCAGAAGATAGAAATATCGGAATGGTATTTCAAAGCTACGCTGTTTGGCCACATATGACCGTGTTTGATAATGTTGCATATGGCCTCAGAGTACGAAGAGCCAGTAAGTCTGAAATTAAAAAGAAAACCATGAGAGCTCTTGAATTGGTAGGGTTAGACCATTTGGCAGACCGTTATGCAACAAAACTCTCTGGTGGACAACGCCAAAGGGTAGCCCTAGCAAGAGCAATAGTTTACGAGCCAAGGGTAATTTTATTTGATGAACCTCTTTCTAATTTAGATGCTAAATTGCGCGAACAAATGCGGGACGAGATTGTAAGGTTGCAAAAGGAAGTTGGAATCACATCGATTTTTGTAACACATGATCAGTCGGAAGCTTTGGTTATGAGTGACCGAGTAGTTGTAATGGACAAAGCTGTCATCCAACAAGTAGGTGACCCACAAGATATTTACGCCAATCCTGCTAATGCATTTGTAGCGAATTTTATAGGAGTTACTAGCCTCCTTAAGGGCAATGTAAAGGGACATAGTAATAGTATTTATGATATTGAGTTACCGTCTATTATTGGTGGAGAACCTCTTAGACTTCGGGCAACAGGAGAAGCCAATATAAAGGAAGATTCTGAAGTGCACATCAGCCTACGACCTGAGGATGTAATCCTACATATAGAGAAGCCAAGCAATGCAGAAAATTTAAATCTGTTGGAAGGTAAAGTTATTGACACAGTGTATTTAGGAAGTTTCTTGGAATGCAGAGTTAATGTTAAAGGTCATGAAATAAACATTCAAATTGACCACTTTGAGAATCTCTCTCCAGATCAAACTGTTTTTCTAACCTTTAACCCCGAACATGCACTTTGCTTAGCCAATTAATCTTTTAAATTAGTATTTAAACTGTAGAAAACAAAAATAACCTGCCCATAAGCCGTAAATTTCTTACTAGAGGAAGAGATAATAATCTAATTACATAGGAATCCGTTTTATGAAGCTTAGACTTGAAGACAAAATAGCTTTGATAACAGGAGCCAGTCGGGGTCAAGGTGAAGCCGAAGCACGTCTTTTTGCCTCTGAAGGGGCTAAAGTTTTAATATGTGATATTTTGGATGATATAGGTCAAGACCTGGCCAAAGATATAAGAAATAACGGTCATATAGCTGAGTATTTTCACCTTGACGTTTCAAATGAAGAAGATTGGCAAAATGCCATCAATTACATCAGTGAAAAGTTTGGCGGATTGAACGTGTTAGTTAACAACGCAGGGGTAGGACTTCGCAAACCCTCTATATTAGACATTAGTGCCGAGGAATGGCAGAAAGTGCTAGATATTAATCTCACAGGCACTTTTTTTGGTATAAAAACTGCTGCCCCAATTATGAAAAATAGTGGCTCCGGATCCATAATTAATATTGGCTCAATAGCCGGAACAACAGGACATTTTGCTACGGCATATACAGCAACTAAATGGGGCATAAGAGGGATAACAAAAAGCGCAGCATTAGAGTTCGCACCGTGGAATATTAGAGTAAACGCTGTACATCCCGGTATAGTCGAAACAGCACTTGTGGAAGGATCAGACGACTTTAAGGAAGCAATGTCTTGGATGACGCCCTTGGGCCGGGTAGCAGGACCAGAAGAAATTAGCCCAGTAGTTATGTTCTTAGCCAGCGACGAATCTAGTTTTGTAACTGGAATCGATATGACAGTTGATGGTGGCTTCACAGGAGCCGGAGCCTTTAGGCAAGTGTTTCAGAGAGCAATGGCCCAGCCAGGATCAAAATTATAAGAAAAGAATAACCTCTAGAAACTTTATCGCTTGAAAAAGTGATCCAGGAGATCAGTCAAGCGGAATAAATATGCAATGTCTAACCTGACCATTTACAGACTTAGATCTGTGCCCTTTACCAACCACGTCTTCTACTAATAGCACTTCACCAGCGCCAATAATCCTAGATTCTCCGTCGCTGACAGTAACCTCCACTCCCGCGTCAAGGTTTACTACAAACTGACGTTTAGGGGCAGGATGCCAGTCATAATCATAGTCACCATCAGTCCTACGAAATTCTATCCCCTTGGTGCTAAATAATTCCGAGAATTTACTGCTCAGTCGCTCGGAAACCCACTCGATTTCTATGTCACGAAAATGAGTTTCTCCCATTTCATCAGAATAAACATTATGAATACGCATTACTTTTCCTTTTTCTAAATTTTAAATAAACGGATCCTAATAACTAATGCCAAAAAGCGACTATGCTCAAAAAAAGCATAATCGCTGATTGAAGTTATTTGAAATTCACCTAGTTCTATAGATTAAACTGATAGGCCGCGGGCACCCAAGTAAAGCCGTCTCCGTGACGGTCTACATAACCCACTGAAGGAAATGGCATATGAAACCCAATCGCCGCCATTTTTGAATCCGCAACCTGACTCAATACCCTACGTCTTGAAATAGCTGCCTTTTCGGGATCATCATCCATTGAGAAATTATACTCTGGGTGCCTGAAAGATATAGCATAATGGGCAGCTGTATCTGACATTATCATTAACTCTTGGCCATTGCTCTCAATATGGTAAGCCATATGCCCTGCTGAGTGACCGAAGGCATCAACTGCCGTTACTCCCGTTACTATATCTTCTCCAACCTCTACATAGCGAGCTCGATCCTCTAATGGTTGGCAGATTTCTTGAAACATAGACAATGTAGGGGCACGAAAATCTGGAATATTCTCACCTTTACGCCAGTAGTCGAATTCAACGCGACCAAAAACGATTTCAGCATTAGGAAAAGTAGGCTGACCACTAGCTATCAAATTTCCTATATGGTCTGGATGACAATGAGTAACAACCACAAAGTCTACATCCTCCAAAGTATAACCTGCATCTGGAAGATAATTATTGAACCACCCTGAGGTGGGGAATTGTGCTTTTTCACCGAATCCGGGATCAAGTGCAATTAAGTGATTACCAGTGTCCACTAATGAAGGAACAAAGTTATGCTCCAAATTGGGGAAAGGCAAATGACATTCTTTAGCGATCGCTTCAACCTCAGCAGCGTCAGCATTTGTACCTGCAAAAGGATAAAGGTTATCTAAGTGTCTATACCCCTCCAAAATATTGGTAATTGTGAAATCCCCAAGTTTAAATTGATACACACTGGGACGAGTCATTTTAGGTTTATTAGATACCACAGATCTCTCCATCTTTTTTATTGATGCACTAGCATACCTTATCGGAAGCTTTGAATCCAAAATAGGAACACAATATAAATACTTTTATGCATATGTTTTTGTTATATAAATCCATAATCATTAGAGTTCTAGAAAAAATAAGCTAATTCGAGCTTAATATATATTTTCGCTTCAGAATTAATATAATTAAGCTTCTAACTTCACAATGTAAAAATCTTTACATCAGGTTTTTTATATTGTTTTAAATCAGCCACTACATATGTTGGACCCCTTCCTACATCATCCGTCGGGGACCCACTATAAACCGCCGTAGTTGCAACGTTTTGTAGGTGTAATGCCGCATGGTGATGCCCTAAAGCAAGGTAATCACAATCACAGTTATTGAGATCTTCCATTAAAATAGGCGAAGCTCTGTGAGCTTGCGTTTCGTCGTCTATAAATAACCCATGCCCCAAACCTATGTACCACTTAGAGTATTTTGGTTTAGGAGGACAATTCTTCAAAGGTCTAAACTTTCTATCATGTTTTTTTATTCCTTTACCCCATACAGAGACTCCTATGGAAGTTATGTAAATTAAGCCCCCATCTTCCTGTGAAAGAAAGTCAACATTAGGTATCAAATTAAAATCGTAGCGATAATAAACGGAACCCTGTTCCAAAGAATCATGATTACCGGGAATCATGGCCACGGGAATAGTCAAATTACTTAATTTTTCCATAACCCACTCTATCGTATAATCAGACGCATCATTACTATCAAATAGATCACCTGCTATTAACAAAAGACTGGGATTATGAAATAAAACCTCTTTCAAAAGATTATCAAAGGCATTTCTCGTAAAATCGGCAGATTCCGTGTCTTTGTCCAGATGCACGTCTGAAAAGTGGGCTAACCGTAGATTCTGTTCCATTTGATTTATAGATAAACTAAAAATTTAATTTAAAACAATACGAAAAAACACAAAATTAATAGAAACTTAATCACATATCATAGAGTAATGTTTTTCTTAAATAATCGAGCAAACTAATAACAGAATAACTCCTAAGTCGACTTCGTGAACCAGGAAGTGTTATAGCTTTTGACTTTCTAACTCCTTGCATCGATATAGCTAGAAAAACAGTGCCAGGAGGATAATCTTCGTTCTCCTCTGGTGCTAGAGCAGCAATACCAACACTAGTGTTAAAGTTTGCTCTGGCTGATTGAGCTGCCGCAGCTGCTCTTTTTTCACCAGGTATTTTAAGATTCTCTTTATTATGCGCTCCCACAAGTGATCCGCAAAATGTTTCCATTTTAGGATCTAAAGCACTCATACGTGTTGCTAAAATACCCCCTGTTAAATACTCTGCTACAGATACTGTCATTTTATTTTTTTGAAGAATATCTAGCACTACACTCTCCATTGTTTCATCATCCGTGCCAAAAATAATATCTCCGAGAATGTCTCTAATTATATTCTCTTCTTCGATTAGTACCTTATCAGCCTCTTGTTCGTTATTAGCTTTAGCGGTTACTCGAACTTTTATACCCTCAACACCGCTGGCCTGAAACGCAAGAGTAGCCGTCCCCGTATTGTCTAGTTCAGACATGTGCTCAGCCAGATCTTCTGCAAGCCCTGATTCACTATGCCCCCAAGTGCGTATTACTCTGCTACGAATTACTGCAGAATGACCTGCGCGCTTTTGTAAATCATTTAAAATTGTACCTCGCATCATTTCTTGCATTTCATAAGGAACTCCAGGAACAGCATAAATAACTTTCTGGTCAACCGGACATATCAGACCGGGGGCAGTTCCTGGCATTTCTCCTATAATGGAAGCACCCTCTGGTATATCAGCTTGTCGCAGATTGTTTTTGGGCATTTCTCTCCCTCTGGCCTCAAACATATAGCGAATCCTAGCTACAATTTCTTCATCACGAACCACATTAACGCCCATAATTTTAGCGATCACTTCCCGAGTGATATCATCTTGGGTTGGCCCTAATCCACCGCAACATATGACAGCATCACTTCGACTTAAACTATGGCGTATTGTATCTTCCATACGCTCAGCATTGTCTCCAACCTTAACCTGAAAAAGTGAATCTATCCCAATTAAGGCTAATTGTTCTCCTATCCAAGATGAGTTTGTATCAACTATTTGACCCAAAAGTAATTCAGTTCCTATAGCAACAACTTCACAGCGCATATAACCCTCTCCTGAACAATTAAATTACTTTAGAAAAGTAAAAAGTAAAAAACATTACATATGATCCACAGGACATTTAGTTGTTTTCTGTTAAATGAGGGTACTGCTCAGTTAAAAGAGAACCATGATAAAAAGTTGACTGAAACGCATGATGATTTTTGATCAACTCCAGCCACCGTGATATTTCAGGTTTGTCCTCCCACATATATTTAAGATTCAAGTCCTCGAGACGAATTAAAACAGGCATCATAGCAATGTCTGCTATTGATAAAGCATCGCCTAAAAACCAAGGGCCCTTACTAAAATTTATTTCCTCCTGCATTCTTTTTAGCGACCGTGCAAGTCGATCAAGAGCTTCATTAAACTCATTTTCCGAAAAGCCTACACGACCAAACTTCAGTAAAAATTCCCTGCGCAAAGGTTTAGCATTTGCCATGTCCTGAAACTCGTCTTCTGGCATATTTTTAAAATGAACTAAAAAAGCCATATTATATGAAGGAATACGAACAGCAGGGGTTGGCACTTCATCAATATATGCCATCAAAGACCTCATGCGAGCTCTCATTATTGGTTCCTTAGGAGTGAAAGCTTCTACATCACCAAACAACTCGTCTAGGTATTGGACTATGACTAGAGAATCAATAATATTAAAACCATTATGTACCAAAGTAGGCACTAATCCATTAGGATTAATAGATAAATACTCAGGCTTTAATTGGTCGCCAGAAAACAGATCAAGCTTATATTCTTTAAATCTTATTCCCTTAGCATTTAGCGCAAATCTTACTTTGTGACTACATATCGATTGAGGAGCATTGTACAGCTCAAATTCTTCCATTTTCCCAACTTTATTTTTAAAAGCGCAGAACTTTAATTATTACTTTAATTATTATATGAGGAATTTACTAAGTAATACTATGCAGACTTTGGCTTATATAGCACCATCCGATAACAGTCTAGATTTCGTGATAGAAACTCATAGGTGGCTCCCCATAAATAGAGGCGAAATCTGCGATATTCAAAATCACCAAATTTACTTATAATTTCATCTTTATTTTTCTCTAAGTTCTGCGCCCATTGCTTGAACGTCAGATAATAGCTATGGCGATCATTCATCACTTCAAGAATTTCAAACGGGGTTTTGGAAACCTTATTCAAAAAATCATCTAAAACCAAAAAAGAATGATTTCCAGGATAAATATATCGAACCATAAAAGTAGATAATTCGTACTTTTTACGAGCTGCGCTGCCATCCAAGAAAATTAGTCCGCCCGGTTTAAGTAAATGATCAAACTTTTTTAACACTCGTTCATAATTTGGTAAATGCTCGATAACTCCCATTATAACTATAGAATCAAATTTTTCTTTAGGGTCATAATCCAGAAAGTCTTGTAAAAGTATGTTAAAACTATCTCTGTATTCTTTAAGCTTTTCGTTAATAAAAATCTTTGAAACCTCAGAAATAGTTAAGCCAGTAAAGTCCACACCCTGAGGAAGTGCATGGCTAGCAAAGGCTCCCCATCCTGGACCTATCTCCAATACACGCGTTGAGGAACTGAACTCGCACATCTGAGTTGCGTAATTGAATTTTCGCCTAAGTGCCGTTTCCAGATTCTCTTGATCATTGTCGTAAACTCCCTGGCTGTATGCTGGAAGAACCGGATCAAGAAAGCTTAAAAATAAATTAGCATCAAGGTCATAATGCGACTTTATTGCAGCTTTATTTGTATGAACTTGTCCGAATATCATCGGTTGGATAAAACGCCAGGCTGTTACAATAGGATGACGATCATCTAGAGACGACCGAAGTGCAAATGGGCTAATCATGTTACCTTCAATATCTATCTCCCCTTGCAAAAATGATTCGGCTATATTTGCTTCATCCAGAGAACTAACTGACTTAACAGCTTTTTCAGTATGCAAAAATACTTCAAACTCCGGTTTTCCCTCTCCAAACTCTCTTTTATCTCCGTTTGGCAATTCTAAGGAAAACGGTGTAGTTACAGAACCAATGCGATCTATAAATCCACTAATTCTATCGAACTTTGCACTAACTGCCATGTCATTATATCCCTTTATCTTAATCCAGGAGAGATTGAAAACACCCTACTCAAAAACCTTTAATTATTTTGCATAAAAACAAGCCATTGGGAAAGGCTTGTGATCAATTTGTTATTCTAGATTAAACATAATGCTGATTAATTTCTACTAGCCTAAACGCATTAGTTCTACAAATAGGTTTTCCTAGAAACAATGATTAATAAATGTTTAGATTGTTATCAAATAAGAATTATCTAGCAAAGGTGGGATTTCGATCATGAAAAAATCTCGTAACCTACGTATTGATGGTGATCGGCTATGGAATTCGATCATGGAGGTTGCTAAAATTGGTGCTACAGATAAGGGAGGTAGTAAACGTCTAGCTCTAACCGACCTAGATCGGGATTGCCGTGATCTGTTCATAAAATGGTGCAAGGAAGCAGGATGTAATGTTTCAGTTGATAATATTGGTAATATTTTTGCACGCAGACAAGGTAAAAATCCAGAATCTGCAGCAGTAATGACTGGCAGCCATTTGGACACTCAACCTACAGGAGGTCGCTTTGACGGCGTTTTTGGAGTACTAGCTGGTCTTGAGATAATACGCACCTTAAACGATGTTAGAGCAGAGACTGAACGTCCGATAGATCTAGTAGTATGGACTAATGAGGAAGGGAGCAGATTTGCTCCTGCCATGGTCGCTTCAGCAGTATTTTCAGGTAAATATGATCTCGCCGAAACCTTGTTAATCAAAGATCAAGATGGAGCAACCATAGGTGAGGAGTTAGAACGAATAGGATATTCTGGAGATGAAAAAGTTGGTGAAAGAGAGTTATACGCTTATTTAGAAGCACACATAGAACAAGGACCAATACTTGAGTCAGAAAAAAAAGATATAGGGGTTGTGACAGGAGCTCAAGGACAACGATGGTACGAGATTACATTAACGGGGGTAGAATCCCATGCAGGACCCACCCCAATGGACATTAGAAAGGATGCCCTTCTCGGCTCAGCTCAGGTTATAAACCTAGTAAATCAAATTGGACATAAATATCTCCCAAACTCTTGTGCTACCGTAGGAATGTTAGAGGTATACCCAAACTCGCGTAACGTGATACCTGGACAAGTATTCTTTACCATCGACTTTCGGCATCAAAACGATGATCAACTAGATTGTATGGACAAAGATGTCCGTAAAGGTATTTCTTCAATAGCTGAATCTATTGGATTAACTTTTGAAATAAATGAAGTACTTTATTTGCCCCCGATTATATTTGACGACACATGTATAAATAGCGTTCGAAAATCAGCCATTGATAATGGCTATAGTTGGCAAGAAATAAACTCCGGAGCAGGGCATGATGCGTGTAATATCGCTGCTATAGCTCCTACATCAATGATTTTTATCCCGTGCATTGACGGAATCAGCCATAACGAGAAAGAGGACGCTAAACCAGAATGGGTAACATCTGGCGGTCAGGTTCTACTAACCTCAGTAACCGACCTTGCAAAAATTATCTAGTTTCAAGTGTTTAATCAAAAAAAACTAAGGCTCTAGTTTCAATGCTTTCACGTGGAACTGCATCCACGGGACTGGTTGGATCTTCAAAAGCTGTATGCAACGAGTACCTAGCTGTTCCATCAATTAAAGTATCATAGTTTTTAATCAAAACTACCTCAGTTCTCTGCATCTGAGGAAAATAGTGCCAAATATGACCAGAGTCATATGAAGCATGACGGGTTTGTCCAACACGGTTATATGCTCGACGCTCAACTGTGTGTAGAAGATCATCATTAATTGCTCGAGCATCACACAATGCCAAAGGCCATTCTTGAATGGTGTTAGTCATAGACCTCCAAACATTAACTATAGCAAAACGCCTCGATAGCCTGTAAGTGGCTTCATCCGGCAACACATCTTTTATTCTCTGTTGTGCAGACCAGTCAGTGTAATCTGTATGTGCTGCACCAGCTGGGTCTCTCGCATTATACTTCTCACGCACCTTCTGAGAACTTGATCTCCGTGTGTGATCAAAAACTACTACTTTTGACGCACCAGTAAATTGAGAAATCAGTGTTTCTACTTCTGGTTCATAAACCGTAGCCACTTCAGCGTCATCATAAAAGTCAATGACTTCAGTTAGATGTTCTGTAAAAGCAAAACCCTCAACATCAAGAGAAAAATTATTAGGCAATAGTCTGGCATTATGAATTGTCACCGATCGCTTTTCACGTTCACCCTCAAACTTAGTGCGTTCACCAGGAATGTTTGATTGATAAAATACTGGAGTTTCACCCGTATACACCAGATAGCCTATAGGTGCCTGTATTTGAGATAACTTACCGACATCTAATAAATGTTCATTCATGGCTAAAGCTCCGTTTAAAATTCTTTAATAAATCCAAAAAGAAAACTATAAGTTACGAGGTAAAAGAACAGGCTCACCTCTTTCTACTGAAAGATCCGCAGCATTATAAACAGACATTACATTAATTGCTTCTTCCCTAGAAACCATGGGGGTCCGATCAAAAGCGACTGCTTCAAGAAAATGACTTGTTTCATCATACATCGAACCGGCAAAAACGTGATCTACAGGCTCACCAGGCATTGATGACAGAGGATATCTTATTCCATTTTCGATCGTATTAAGTTGTACTTCCTTATGAGTATCATCAATCGTAAGAGCGCCATCTGTCCCTATTACCTCTATCCAGGCTTGCACATAATTGGGATAACCAATTGGTAGAATCCATCCGACTCCTACAGTTATTGTTGTACCGTCATCCATTGTGACCATTACCCACTGATGATCAGGAGTTTCACTTTTGCGACTAAAAAGTTTTCCTGCAGTCTGACTATAAACCCGAATTGGCTTGCGTGGCTGAAGACACCATAAAACAAAATCTAGGTCATGTACGCCACCTATGGCTGCAGGAGACATTTTTGATCGCCCAGTAATTTTATTCCCTAATTCACGTGTTGAGTTCCTTGAAACCAAACATGTCACTGGTTCGCCAATAAGACCATCTCTTAGAGCTTTTTTTACGTAAACGTATCTCGGGTCAAATCTTCTAGAATAGCCAATCGTTATTTTTAGATTATTTTGTTCGGCTAGATCGTATGCTTGTTCTGCCTGTTGTATGGTTGGTGCTAGTGGCTTCTCCACAAACACATGCTTACCTGCCTCAAGAGCTGCTATTACAATAGGAAATCGTTCGGTTTCAGGTGTCATTGAAATAACCAAAAGATCGATAGACTCGTCAGCTATTAAGTTTTTCCAATCATCAGTCATAGAAGTCGGATTGATCTCATCCTTTATTTCCTTTTGACGCACAGAATTAATTTCAGCAACATGTATTTGGTTCACAATACCATTTTGAGCGCAAGCATTGGCTCGAATACCTCCTACCCATCCTGTTCCAATAACCCCAACATTTATTTGTTTGAATTCCGTCATATAAATTTTGGTATACCTCCAATGAAAAATGAATAGTTTCTGAACAATAATAAAAAAAATCTACTAAAATAATTCTGTTATAACTGCGTAGAAAAATAATGTTCAGATTATTGCTTTTAAGCTACTTAATAAATAGTGACAAACAATCAACTACTTATAATAGCGGGACAAAATTAAATTATAAAAGTGGAATTATATTTTCTTCAGGTGGCAAAATTTTAAATGCGTTAGCAGTGCAACATGTCATTCCAAATTGCCCTATCAATGCCACAGCTGCTATCAGATCATTTAACCCTAAGCATTCTTCCGCAATATTGAAGGATTTATCGCTTATAGATTGATTTTCCAGCATTTCTTTTGCCAATTCGTAAACGGTTTTCTCTCGTAAGCTTTCAAACTCTGGTTGAAGATTTTGATTTATACTTTGAATTATTTTTTCTTCCAAACCAACAATTAACGCTCCGCGAACTTGAGCAAACCATGGATATTTAGCGTTCCAATGACGCGCGACGACAAGATTAATTATCTGCCGCTCTCGTCCACTTAATGGCCCTTCTTGAAGGCATTCACGCAACTTTAATGACTGCCGCATTAGTTCTGGAATACGTATGTAGGCCCAAAAAGGACCCCCTACCGGCCATCCGTTTTCTTGGGATTCATCAAAGATCTTGCCCTGTTCATCTGTCATATTTTTACGATTTATTATTTTCAAACGCATCATTTTTATTCCATGGTTTTAATTAACAAGCATTTACTAACTAAACATAATTTTTTTAATTCCAAAACTAAGAACAAGGAATGTTTCACATTTTAACTAAATTTGCGCTAGTATTTAATATCATTAAAAAGCTCAAAAGATAAAATGTTGAAATATGATTCTTGATTGAAGCTATCAATGACTAGGTTAATGAATATGTTTTTATCCTTCTGGCACACATTGAAACCTTGGGTTAACCCTTTAAAGTTCACCCAAGCATTTCTTGCATCTATAGTCTTGGGGTTAATCTCATTTTTACCTCCAAGATCAGCAAGTAATATAGGTAGCGCCCTAGCGTGTACTTTAGGGCCGCTCTTGCATTGGCACAAACGCGGAATGTCAAACCTTTTATATATATACCCTGATATGCCGGAAAAAGAACGGCAAAAGCTTATGCATGGGGTTTGGGATAACCTAGGACGCACTATGGGGGAATTTGCCTGTATAAAAAAACTAGGACCAAAAATAACTGTTGTCGGGCTTGAACACTTACCTCCAGCGGGAACCCCTATAATTTTTGTTACTGCACATATAGCTAATTGGGAAGCTTTGTCTTGGTTTAGCAACCTATGTGGACGCCAGGTAATGGATGTATATCGTAAACCTAATAATGTTTATTTCGACAAATTGTTAAAGCTCCGTAGTTATGGCCTTCCTGTTAAATTTATAGAAAAAAACGAAAGATCGGGTATAAATATTCTTAGAGAATTACGTTCAGGAGGAGCTGTAAATCTTTTCGTAGATCAAAAAGGGTCGAACGGAGATTATTTGCTACCATTTCTGGGGAAAAAGGCTCTAACAATTAGAGCCCCCGCATTATTATCTGCAAAAACTGGTGCGATTGTGATTCCAGGCAGGATGATCAGAAAGAACAACCATGAGCTACAGATTAAACTTTATAGTCCTCTGTCAAAAATTGAGACGTCCGATCCCGGAAGTGAACAAAAGTTCATGGAAGAAATAAATACCATCGTAAGTGGATGGATCGAAGAAACCCCTGAACAGTGGTTATGGATCCATCGTCGATGGAAAAATGCTACAAATTAAATCTATCTATTATACTTAAACCAATAATCAAGACTTACCCCATTCGCCCACTGTGTTTACTAATGTTCCAACCCCTTCGACTTGAGCTTCCATCCTGTCCCCAGGTTTTAACCACTTGTCTCCGTCGACCCCACTTTCGACTGCAGTTCCTTCCCCCGTTCCTGAACAAATAATGTCTCCGGGATTTATTTGGATATAACGCGACAAATAGGAAACAGATTCAGAAAATCCGAAAATCATATCCGATGTGTTCCAATCCTGGCGGACTTCCCCGTTCACTCTCATGACGCACTGTAAATTATTAACATCATAACTTTCATCTACAACAACACAGGGGCCACAAGAATTTCCAGTCTCAAAGTTTTTTTCCAAGGCCCAATTAAACGCCCCTCGGTGTATTGGCGCACCAATTCCAAGTCGTGGATCGCGAATAGAAAGATCATTCCATACAGTAAAGCCCCAAACACTGAAGTCATTATTTGTTAAATTTCTACCTCCAGAACCTAATATAATTCCAACTTCAACTTCATAGTCAAATTTTTTAACTCCAGATTCAGGTTTCACCTCAGTATCTGTGCCTACCACCGTCTCCGGCATAATTGTAAAGCCCCAAGGAGGCAAACCATCTCTTTGTTCTTTATGAAAATGATCTTCGGTAAATTCTTGTCCTGTTATCGCCTTAAATGCGTTAACAGCATGAGCAGCCACGTTTGCGCCTAAAGCTATTATTCTGTTTCTCGGATCTGGCAGTGGAGCATCAAGACGTACTGATGTAAGCGGTAAGGTCTGCTGAAGATCACCTGATTGAGCTAAAGAGTTCAGTTCATTAAGTGGCTCTTTTGCTTCATCCCAGTGAATAATCATTTCGTTCCATGAGCCCTTTCCTCTCTCAAGCAAAAGTCTATCTAAAATATCTGACTTAGACTTATCAAGTGACTCCGAAGAAGAGATCACATCTATTATTTGATCGCCAACTAATAGGCCTGTGGTTCCTTGGTTAAACCTTACAAACTTCATTTCAAACTCTCCTTAAGACTAATCTGTTATTCATAGACAACAGAAAAAAATCAACAGATTTTTTAGTAAGTTATTGATAATTCAACCTTGCTTTATTTATAGCACTCCAAACACGCTCAGAGGTAACCGGCATTTCAATATTGGTAACCCCAATTGGAGCGAGTGCATCCAATATAGCATTCATAAGTGAGGGCATAGCTCCAACAGTGCCAGCCTCGCCTGCACCCTTTACCCCAAGAGGGTTACGATTGGTAGGAACCTCATTACTTGATACATCGATTGAAACAAAATTATCAGCACGAGGCATTGCGTAATCCATAAAAGACCCACTTAAGAGTTGACCACTGTCTTTGTCATAACAGACTTGTTCCATAAGAATCTGTCCTACCCCTTGGGCTATACCACCATGAATTTGACCCTTAACTATTGTTGGGTTGATCATTATACCAACATCATCAACAACCCAGTATCCGACTAAATCCACCACTCCAGTATCAGGATCAATCTCTACCTCAGATACATGGCTTCCATTAGGGTATGTAGAATCAGAAGGTAAAAAAGTTGAAGACTCATAGAGTCCTGGGTCAGTCCCCTCAGGCAACTTAGCAGGAATAAAAGAGGCCTTTGCTACTTCCTTTAGTGCAATTTCTTGATCAGTCCCAATTACAAAAAATTTCCCATTTGCAAAGTCTATATCTGAAATACTGGCCTCTAAAAGGTTTGCTGCAATAATCTTAGCTTTATCTATTATTTTATCCGCCGCATAAAAAAGAGCAGAACCACCGACCACTGTGGAGCGTGATCCCATTGTGCCCATGCCAAAGGCCACTCTATCGGTATCACCATCTATAACTCTGACCTCTTCAGGAGCTAGGCCAAGCCTTTCTGAAATGATCTGTTTATAAATAGTCTCATGTCCCTGGCCCTGACTTTTAGTTCCCATGAGAACAGTTGCCGATCCATCTGTTGCAAATCTTATCTCAGAGAAATCAGGAATTGGAGAGGCTGCTTCTTCGATGGGATTTGCAATGCCTATACCCCTAAGTTTACCTCGAGTAGAAGCTTCTTCTTGTCTATTGATAAACTCTTTATAATTGGCCATCTCTAGCACCTTTTCTTGATTCTCAAGAAACTGACCACAATCATAGTTTTGACCCAAAGCGGTATTTACAGGCATATTTTCAGACGGAATAATATTTCGTCTTCTCAACTCAATCGGATCTATATTCAATTCTCTAGCAGCTTCATCTAACATGCGCTCGATTACATAAGTCGCCTCAGGGCGTCCTGCCCCTCTATACGGAGCAGTTGGATTGCTGTTCGAGTGAACTGTCCTGACCCTCACATATGCTGAAGGAACCTCATAAACCCCAATTAAACCACCCAGGCTCAGAGAAACTGCCAAAAGGTTCCTAATAGCTGAGAGATAAGCCCCTATATTTGCTATAGTATCAACTTTTAGCCCGGTAATTTTTCCGTCTGAATCAAAGGCCAATTCAGCTTCGGTTATATTATCTCTTCCATGTTCATCCGCTTGCACAGCCTCGCTACGTTCACAGGACCACTTAATGGGACGTCCTATTCTTTTCGATGCCCAGAGAACTAAACGGTGCTCTGCATATTGCCAGCCCTTAGTTCCAAAACCACCTCCGACATCTCTCGAAACAACACGAATATCTTGCTCCGGAATAGAAAAGATTTTTTCTGCTAAAAGCTGACGCACTCTGTGTGGATATTGAACATCAGCGTATAGAGTGAATCTTTGTTCACTGGCATCATAGACCCCAATTGCTCCACGAGGTTCCATATATTGAGCAAAGACACGAGATATTTTGAATTTTCGTTTAACAATATGCGAAGCTTTTTTGAAGGCTAAGCTTACAGAATCAAGATCACCCTTTTCAAATTGTCCTGAGACGTTATCAGGATAGTCGTCCCAAACTAAAGGAACACCGTCTAATATCGTTTGTTCAGTATCAGTTATAGATGCCAGAGGATCATAGTCCACATCAATCAGCTCTGCTCCATCTTTAGCTTGATCAATGGTATCTGCAATGATTAATGCTACTGGATCTCCAACATATCTTACTCTTCCTAATGCTAATGGTGGCTGAGGTCGATATTTCATAGGTTGTCCATCGGGCCTAAGCCATTTAGCCGGCATGCCCGGCACACCTAATTTATCTTCTGCGATATCCTTTCCAGTGTATATTCCTATTACTCCCTTAGCTTTTAAAGCTTGAGATATGTCAATGGATTTAATTTCAGCATGCGCATGAGGAGACCGCAAAATTATTGCATAGGCCTGGTTAGGAATATTTACATCATTAACAAACAAGCCCTTACCCTTTAAAAGCCTAGGATCTTCTTCTCTTCTTACACCTTGACCAACTCCAAATTTTTCCATCTCTAGACCTCCAATTTTCTATGGATAAGATAACCTAAAAATATCTCAAACTAAATTTAATTAAACGCAAACATGATTCTATGGTGAATTTTTTATGAATAAGTTGCAGACTAAGCTTGCATATATCATCATCACCATCAAAAATAGAGTTTATGAATTATATTTTAATAAGCATATAAATAAAGCTTTCTAGGAGAACAAGATGCTAAATGCCGCTATCGTTGGCTTAGGTTGGTGGGGCAAGGTGCTGGTTCAATCGGTTCAACAAAAATCAAAAAAAATTCGTTTCTCTGCAGGATATGTGCGCACACCCTCCAAGGTAAGTGAGTTTGCAGAGGAACAGGGACTAGCTATTTTTAATTCTTTTGAAGACATTTTATCTAATAAAAAAATTGATGCGGTTGTTTTTGCAACCCCTCACTCTCAGCATGTCAGGCAAATAACTGAAACAGCAAAAGCAGGCAAGCACGTTTTTATGGAAAAACCACTAACACTAACAAAGGAAGGAGCACTTCAAGCTACTGCAGCCGTAGACAAATCTAATGTGATATTAGCAGTTGGGTTTAATCGAAGGTTTAGTCCGGCTGTAAAAGCTCTAAAAGAAAAAATTGATGAAAACTCTCTTGGAACGTTACTACACTGGGAAGGTACGATGTGTGCTCCCATAGGAATGGCTCTTACCTCTGATGCCTGGCGTGCCGACAAGAGAGAGACTCCAGCTGGTGGTCTTACTCCTATGGCAATACATATTATCGACTTAATGATAGATCTATTCGGAGAAATTGACGAAGTCTTTTGTCAAAGTTTCCGTCGCATAGTGCCAAATGACACAGATGATACGACCTCAGTTTTGTTCAAGATGACCAATGGAATGTCAGGATATGTCGGCACTTTACTTGCAACACATCCTTCATTTCGTCTTCACGTTTGGGGGTCAGAGGGCTCAGTTGAAATTCGTAATCCAGACATGAGCAGCTTTCTTTATACGCCTAACAATACGGGACAAATCACTGGGGCTGCGGGCGTTATTAATACAGAAGAGCATGAATTTAAAGGATTTGATACTGTCAGAGCAGAACTTGAGAGCTTTGCTGATGCAATAACTGGCCGTGCTGCTTACCCCGTTACCACAAAGCAAGCTGTTCACGGTTGCGCAGTGATCGAAGCAATCGTTTCATCAGCTGAAAACGGAGTTCCTGTAAAAGTCACATAAAAAATCTCTTAAGCTTATCTTGTGAGAAGTATTAGTTTACCTCGGAAATGCCTACCTTCACTAATTCGATGAGCGGCCTCAGACTCTGATAGATCGAAAGTCTTTATTTCTGGCAATCTTATCGCTCCTCTTTCATAAAGGGTTAACACCCTTTCCAAGAAATGCCGATCCCGACCAACATTTGGCCGAAGCAGAACTATGTCTTTTCTATCCAGTCTTGGTGCTTCAGGCCCTGATGCAATAAAAGCTGCTCTGCCTCCTTTTCTTAGTTTATTAGAAGCTGTGGTTGCCACATCGCCACCAACGGTCTCAAATAGTGCGTCACAATCTTTAGCTATCTTATCAAATTCATCATTCCTATAATCAATGGTTACATCAGCACCCAAACTTCTCACATAATCTTTATTAGGAGCACTTGTGGTGGTTAAGACATATGCACCAATATTTTTAGAAATTTGTATCGCAAGGCTGGCAACTCCTCCAGCACCCCCAGTAATTAACACCTTCTCACCCGATCCAAGCTTTAATGTTTCTTCTATAGAAATAATGGCTGTAAGCCCAGTCAGAGCTAATGCTACAGCTTCATGATGTGTTATCGTGTCAGGCTTTTTAGCAATAATGCTTGCTTTCACTGAAATCTTTTCAGCATATGCACCTTCTTGACCAACATCACATACACCAAAAACTTGATCCCCAACTCGAAAGCCATCAACATTGGGGCCAACTTCACTTATAACTCCAGAAAAATCTCTTCCTAGAATGTATGGAAAATCACTAATAATATTATAACTGCCTGAACGAACTTTCCAATCGGCACCGTTTACGCTGGCAGCGAAAACGTCAATTACCACCTCACCTTCTCCGGCAACAGGGTCGGGTAGATCACCATATCTAAAAACTTCGGGTCCACCTTGCTCAAGAATGTACGAGGCTTTCATATTCACTCCTTCTAAAAACAAAAAAAAGGTTTAATAAAAAAATAATTAGAAAACAAAAAGTAAAAACCTTTGTGGATTAATTTAAAGCTCCTCAGCATCAATTAACACAAATGCGATACGGCAAGCCTTATCAGTCCTATTTGACCACGCATGATTTGTTCCCCTTTGTATGAGAACATCGCCAGCTCGCATCACAGTTTCACCAACATCCATCATTGCAACAATTTCTCCATCAAGAATGATGGCATAATCAACTGAGCGGGTCTTATGGAAGCCAGGGTGACGAGACCCTGCTCCAGCGGCATAGGCATCATCGCCCGCAACAGCGCTAGTATCAGGTGACTGATCAACATTATCCCCGAACCTGAGGGTGTCGGGCGGAATATCTACTATTCTAAAAACATTCCCTCTCTCAGGAGGCTGCAGTTTAATGGGTCTATCAGCCGCATCAAAATTACCTGAGTTATCTGCTGGCACAGAATCCACAGCCCATAGTTCTGTCCATGGATATCCATCGATGCCTCCAGTATTTGTTACGTTCGGAGCATCTCTATCTTCTTGAATATAAGATTGACCTTCCGCATTATGCGCAGCTATCAACCTTCTAACCGGCTTAAGCATAAAAAGTAATTCCTTTCATTATAAAGCTATAATTTAAACCAAGCAGGAAATTTAGTTAAAAAAATATTTAGGATGTTAATAAGAAAACGGATAATATCCTCAATATCTAACTTAAATATCCATAAAAATAAAACAGTGTTAAATTTCTATTAATCATAGCAGACATATAATTTCTTAGTCAGCACACTCTTTCAATTTATAAGCTTTCTTTTTCTCGATGAAATAGTTTCTATCACCTAATTTACTGAAATCTTCAACATGAAATAAATAATTCTAGGAAAAACATAACTATGACAAATTACTCAATATGTGTCTTCCCTGGAGACGGAATTGGTTCTGAGGTAACAGAATGTTCACTTAAAGTCCTCACCTCATTACAAAAAATTGGAGGACCCTCTTTTACTTTTGAAACACACCCAGCTGGGCACGGTACATATCTCAAACAAGGACATGCAATGCCCGAAACAAGTATGACAAAGGCTAAAGAGGCAGATTCAGTTCTTGTGGGGGCTATGGACGTTGCACAAATACCACCAGGCGGTGGAGACCCTTTACGAGATTTACGTGTTGGACTAGAGGTTGGGGCAAGCGTACGACCTTCTCGTACGATTCCAGGGATAGAAGCTCCTGTTAAAAAAATTGATTGCGTAATTGTTCGTGAAGTTACTGAAGGCCTCTATTCTCGTATTGAGTATATGGTTAATGAAGATACAGCCTGCGCAGTTCGACTTATAACCCGCGGCGCTTCATCCAAAACAGCTAATATGGCATTCCAGCAGGCAATTGAAAGACAAAATAGAGTAAATTCAGAACACAAAACCCCCAAAGTAACTGCCGTTCATAAAGTAGGAGCGCTAAAGCTTACTGATGGTCTCTTTCTTGAATCAGTCAAGGAAGTGTCCCTTAACTATCCTAATGTAGAATACGAAACTCGCAATATTGATGCGTGTGCACTAGAGATGATTAGAGAGCCAGAAACCTTTGATGTGATTTTATCCACTAATACGTTTGGAGACATTTTGTCGGATATTGCTGCCGGTCTTTCTGCAGGATTAGGCCTGGCTGCCTCTGGGTGTATTGGAGAAAAATGGGCATACTTTGAGCCAGTTCACGGCACAGCACCGGACATAGCTGGAAAAGGAATCGCCAATCCATGTGCTTCAATTTTAAGCGCAGCAATGATGGTTAGACATTTAGGCGAAGCAAATTGTGCAGATGTTATTGAAAATGCCGTATATTCTGTAATAAACAAAGGCAACATCAGAACAGGTGATCTAGGTGGGAAAGCAACAAGCAAGCAGATGACAACTGAAATAATTGAAGAAATTACTAGAAAAACAAAATAAATTTCAAAGAGTTTTGAAACTTTATTTCAGTTAGATAATTATCTGAGTATACGACCAGCAACTTTTAATCGCTGAACTGAATCGCCGGCCAAGTGACTCCATATGAATGAATCCCTTACTAATTTATCAACTCCCCGATCCATAGGAGCTCCCGTGTTATCATAAATGTCCATGCAAAGCTCTGTAACTTCTTGAACAGTATCGGTTGACAGGTTCATAGCTAATCCAGCATTTGTAGAATGAATCCTCTCGTCATGCTCCCAAGCTACACGCATTACATACGATCGAAGAGCTTCAGTAAGCATCGACATTCTTCCGATTTTAAGTTGGACACTTTGTTGGTCTTTTAGTAATTCACCCCTGGAATCAAAGCTCCGCACTAAATGGATGGCCTTTTCACATGCAGAATCACAAATCCCTAATGCATTTGCAGCTAATTCTAAGTCACCAAACATATCACCTGATGAATCTCCATCTCCTTTGTGAAGAGCACGATTAGTCTCTCCGATCTGATTACTAACAGGAACACGCGCATCTTCAAATATCATTTCACCATTCTGATAGAACCGCCAACCACTCTTATTATAAACCTTACCTCTACTAAATCCCGGCGTATCATGCGGGACTAATAATAAAGTCGTACCATCAGTAAATGGAACTGAAAAATCAGTACGGACTAACAAAAAAAAGAGTTTTGCAACATTCCCATGCGCGATAAATTGTTTTTCTCCATTCAGAACCCAATGATCTCCATCCTTTTCAGCTCGTAATCTTACTCCCGAATTCAAGTTATCTGGCGGAGGCATGCGATTGTCTGAACCGCTGTTAGCTTCTGTTTGGCCCGATCCTAAAACAAAAGTATGATCCTCAAGAAAAGGCTTGAGAAAGCGCTCTTTTTGCTCTTCTGTACAAGCTGCTGCTATTAAATGGCTCCATTTCCAACATTGACTAAATGTTTTTGACATTGCGCTATCGGCTTTAGCCAGCTCCGACATGATTATTGCTTGGGTAACATAATCAACTCCATGGCCACCCTGTTCTTTAGCTACCACTGCAGTCCGAAACCCCAGTTTAGACCCTTTAGTTATTAGATCCCAATCTATCGTCCCGCCCGGATCAACAATTTGATCTCTTTCTAACGAAATCGGCTTGATTTCTTCTTCAGCAAACTTTCTTGCTTTTTTTTGCCAGGATTTCTGTTCTTCCGTTAATGAAAAATCCATGTTTACTTCCTCTTATTTAGACTGGCCCCAAAGAATAATTAATCTAAAACCTCGTTAGCCATTTTGAAAGTCAGCTATCAGTTCAGCAATTTTGAGCCTTGAGTCTGCATTACCATTACCTGTGTGTAAAAACATTCTGGTTTGATGAATATATTTTTGCATAGGCATATCACGCATCACACCCATTGCGCCAAAGCATTCAGCAGAATCTTTTGCTGCTCGGTAGAGCATTTCAGAGGAAGATACATGGGCTATGGTATTGATCGGTAAACTAACACCACTGTAAGCCATTGCTTTATCAGGGTTATCTAAATACCAGGCTGCTCTCCAAATAGTTCCTCTTGCCACCTCAAGACTTATTGCAATTTCTGCTAACTTTTCTCCTATGGCTTGATGCTCTATTATTGGCCGACCGCCCTGTATCCTTAGCTTCGCATACTCAACTGCAGCATCAAACGCCGCCCTAGCAATTCCTAGGTTTAACGCGTTAGAAATCGGGCTATGCTCTGAAAACTCAAAAGAACCTGAACTTAATCTATTTTCTTCGGAAACGAAACAATCCTCGAAAAGGACGTCCCCACAAGACCCCAAATACCAACCCCCATCACGATCAACCTCTACAATTTTTAATCCTGGTTGATCATTAGAAATTAAAAAGAATGATGAGCCAGAATCAGTTTGGGCTTCAATCGCAAAAAGCTTTGCAATTGGCGCATTAGAAACACGAGAGCAAATACCATTTAATAACCAACCACCCCCTTCTGTAGCTTTTGCTTCTAAAGCATTATTGGGGGTTTTTTCCTTTTGCCTATGATATCTAATACCAATAGCAGAATGATTCTCCATCCTGCTAGGAGCTAAAGCTAGATGAAAATCATTATTCTCCAAAAATTTAGGTAATATTAGATTCTTTTGTTCCGAAGTCATGGCACGATCAAACAAAGGACCAGCAAGCTCTGAAGTTTCAGACAAAACTGCAGCAACGTCTGCGTCACCAGCTGCAAGCTCTTCAGCTACAATGCATTGAGTTAAACTATCTGAATTCGCTCCTCCAGACTCTTCCGATAAGGATAAACTTCTCAAACCGAGCTCAGCAGCTTTCTCTATCTGCTCTGTTGGCAGAGGAGGGTCAAAAGGCTCTAACCTCTTAGGCAGCAAGGCTACTGGCGTAATTTCATTAGCCACAAAGTCTCTTACTGTGTCACGGATTGCGAGTTGTTCCTCGCTAAGTTGCAAATCGTACATTATTTTAGCTATTCTCTTATTTAATTGTATTTTTACCAATTGCTTAATAATAACTTATCAAGCCTATATTTCAAAATATGAAGACTTCTCAAGTTGTCCAAGTAAAAGTACTTTTCGCGTGGTGTCTAGACCTATAGTAAAATAATCTTCATGAAATTTCTGTGCGTCTAGTTGGTGTTTGTCCTCGGCTCATTAGAACCACTCCAATAATGACTAAACCAATCGAGAGCCAGTGATAGATTTCCATTTCTTCATTAAGCAAAACAATTGCCAATCCCGCAGTGAATATAGCGCGACAATAATGCCCAATACTGGATTTTGCAGGGCCTAAAGACAGTACTGACATATTAGTTAATCCGACTGCGATCACAGCGACAACTATACCAACCCAGGCTATTACCAGTACTGAAAAAAAGTTAGTTGGAACTGGCATATAGGTGATCCATTCGTACAAATAAAACGGAGCCAATACAATTATTCCAATTATCTGGATCACTACGAGAATTAACATAGGTCCAATACTTGACGGTATTTTGCGTAAAAGAATGGTGTAAAACGAAAATGAAGTTGTAGCCACAATAAGCATTAAGTCACCCTTATTAAAGGTTAGAGAACTTAATGCAAATAAATCACCTTCACTTAAAATAATTAATACACCAAAGGCTGCGATTATCACACCAAGAATTTGTTTGCGGTTAATGTTATGGTTAAGAATTAACCAAGCAAGGAAAACGGTTGTTGCAGGCTGAGAAGTCGCAATAATTCCTCCATTTAATGCGGTGCTAAAGTTATAACCCAAATAAACCATAGCATTACCCATTGGCATGAAAAGAATTGCCATTAAAAAAAATAATTTCCATTCTTTTAATATTACAAACCGTTGCTCTAATATATCCCTCCAAGCGAATGGTAGTAATACTAGAGCTCCGACAGTAACTCTCCAAAATGCGAGGCCAATAGGTGGTATTTCCCCTCCAATATAACGACCCAGGACATGATTTGTAGAAACAACAAAGGCCCCTGTAACTAGGAAAACCCAGGGCCATAGACCTCTATTAAATCTCTTTTCAATAGCGCTAACCAAAAATATATCCTAGATATTTTTTATTTAAAAGCAGACAAAAGTTTAAAGCTAGGCCTGCGCTTATGGTATGATTGTCTAAACTAAACAGGTTATAACAATATATTGAAAGAAAAAGAAACATAAGCTTAACGTAATTTAAACATTAACTAATTTTATCATATAAATTTGAAAACATTGGAGGTCTTTATGTCAGGTCAAATTCGACGTGTAGTTACAGGCCATAATCACAAAGGGGAGGCCACAGTCTTAATGGATGGCCCTGCACCTTTTGTTCATGTTAATCCTCGTAATCCGGATGATACCTCTACTGATATTTGGAGAACCTCCGCTACGCCAGCCCAAATTCTTTCGGAACTCGGAGAAACCACACTGGGCCCAAGAAGACAAATGCCAGATTCTAAGGGGACTGTTATTAGAATTAATAGATTCGCCCCTGAAACTGACCAGGTCCGCAATATGAGCATGAAAGAAGCCAGGCTGGCTTTTAAAGCCTTAGGAAATGAGCCTGCTTCGACCTTTGGAAGAGGTGGACATCACCCACTCATGCACCGAACCGAAACGATCGACTATGCCATTATTTTATCAGGAGAAATTACAATGGTATTAGATGATCAAGAAGTTCATTTAAAATCTGGTGATACTGTTGTTCAATGCGGAACCAACCATGCCTGGAGCAATAGATCAAATGAAGTCTGCGAGGTGCTTTTTGTACTAATAGATGGCAAGTTTGATTCGGATCTTGAAAACAGGTTTCCTAATTCTTAATCATGGACAGCAATACTAAATTCACCTTAAGGCAAGCGCTTTAATATATAATTTTTTTGAAAATAAACTCACTGGTAAATTTATTGTTTTTTATAAAATATAATTAATTTTAAACCATGAAATCTATTAACGAACCACAACAGCTAATGAAATAATTATCATAAATATAACCCATGCCAACATTGTCAATCTCAAACGCCAGTCTCCTTCGTGCGCAACGCCAATGAACGCAGAAATATTAACAATAATTAGAAGTGGCCAAGTAGATGTGCGTAGAGCATCTATATCAGGTGCCGTCCAAGCTTGATATAAAGTTGGCAAAAATGTCACAGGCCCAATTAAGACAAGCGCCAGAAACAGCTTTCCAAATCGAGTTTTTACAAATGGATCAGTATTTTTTGCTGTCCATTCACTAAAAAGATTAATTGAAATAGGTATAAATCGCAGCATGACGCATCTCCCAAAATAGGGCTATTATATAAATAAAGGCCAAATAAATTAAATTTTAGACCAACCAGGACCATAACACAGTCTGTAAATGGTCGGGGAGAGAGGATTCGAACCTCCGGCCCCTACGTCCCGAACGTAGTGCTCTACCAGGCTGAGCTACTCCCCGACTGGCGGCGCCTCTATACACACCAGAAGTAATTATAGCAATGATATAGAAAATATCATTTCTTTATAAATTAAGTAAATTCAACTTTAATTAACGTTTGGAAAGAGAAAAAAACAGAGATGCTGCTGAGTGCAAAGGACTGGACATGCCTTGAACTTTCATTTTTTCTTCTTTCAACCAGTTAAGCGCGGGGTGCAATTTACGAAAAGAATCTAAGTTACTAAACATTGCCTCAACAATTTTCTTAACTTTAACATCTGATACGTCTTTTCGAGTAACCAAAACCGGCCCTACCCCGAAACTCGGAACAGCACTATTTATTCCTTTATACACATCTGACGGTATTATTGCTTCTTGATAGAAAACTTTATTTTCCAGTAATGCTTTAATCTCAGGACCTTTTATAGGCAAAAACGATACCGAACATTTATTTGTCAGATTTATTAAAGTAGAGGAAGGACTTCCTGTTGCATAAACGGCAGCGTCAATTCGATTATTACAGAGCGCAGATGATTGCTCTTCTACACTCATCTCATGAATTTCATTAAAGCTGGTAAACGACCAGCCCATAATACTCATAAGTTCTTCCATCATTGCTCGAGCAGCACTATTAGGCTGGCCAATACTTATATTCAAACCTTTTAGGTCATCGAGGCTTTTAACGCCTTCTCCATTTCTGACTGCTATAATCAGTGGCTCTGTGTAAAAAGAAACGACTGTTCTTAAATCTTCAAAAGGGGTTGGATCTTTAAAAAAGCCAGCTCCTTTAAAAGCCCAATATTGCCAGTCCGATTGGACTATAGCAAAGTCCACCTTTTTTTCTCTCAGCAGTTCAATGCTTTCTAGTGAACCAGACCCAGGAACGACAGCACATATTTGCTTAGTTTTCTGACGTAAGCTATTTAATGAATGGCAAATTGCTCCTGAAATCGGGAAGTAAACTCCCAAAATATTACCAGATGAAATAATAACTGGCGTAACTTCATTTGCTTGCCCTGTTTTTATAGGGCTCAGAATTCCTGCTATAATAGAAAGGACGAATACAATAGAAATTAGATTCAATCGTGTGTTAAGAAAAATGAATTTTGTTGTTCCCTCTTTCATTGTATAAATCTTTCAACTTTAAACGACACTAGCTATTAATTTTCTATCATTTAGCGCTTTAATCGATATATCTTTAACATGCAACAAGGTCAGAGCCATAAAATGGAATAATTTAGTAAATATGGATTTACTTCAACATATCAGAACTATAAAAGATCACCCTGAACCGGGGATCCTTTTCTATGACATTTCAACTTTACTAGGCCATCCTAAAGCTTGGAAACACACAATTAGTACCCTGGCTAAAAAAATAAAAAAATATGACATAAATAAAATCATAGGCATCGAAAGTAGGGGATTTTTAGTTGCGTCTCCACTGGCCATTGAGCTTGAACTCCCTCTTGTTATGGTTCGCAAAAAGGGAAAGTTACCTGGCTCAACAGTCTCTCAGAACTACGATCTTGAATATGGTTTTGATATTTTGGAGATGCAAACTGACGCAGTGTCAAAAGGCGACAGTGTAATAGTTGTCGATGATGTTTTGGCTACAGGCGGCACAGCTGTTGCTACTACAAAATTATTGCGTAGGATGGGTGCAAATGTCATTTGTGCAGCATTCATAATCGAATTGAGTGATCTTGGAGGTCGAGATAGATTAGGTTTACCATTTATTTCATTGCTAAATATAGAGACAGATCTCTAAGAAATAATATTTCCATCCAGCTCATCTTCTATGAAACTACGGACAACCTCTTCAATAGACTCATCTGCTTCAAAACCTAGTTCTCTGCCAATTATACCGTTAGCAAACCAAGGCCAACTATCTACCATACGCTGAATTTCGCTGTCGGGTTTCCATAAAATACGATCAGCTATCTTTGCACCAGCAATATCCTTAAGAGCTAACACCATCTCACCAATAGAAGGCGAAATACCGTTCATCATCACCCCTCTTCTAAACCCTAAATGATCAGATTCTGCGTTATGGACATCTATAAAAGCTTGAACTGCTCGTCTGGGAGATAAAATTAACATTCGTGTTTCAGGGCTAACAGGACAAATAGCCTCAGATCCTTGCAACGGTTCTCGGAGTATAGAACTGGCAAAACCTGACGCAGCCCTATTTGGTTTACCAGGTCTGACAACTATTGTCGGCAACCTCAGACTTCGCCCGTCAAAAAACCCCTTTCGAGTGTAGTCGTTTAACATGATCTCACCAATTGCTTTCTGAGCTCCATAAGAGCTTTGAGGCAATAGTGGGGTATCGTCAACTATTTCGCGAAAACCCCCATAAACAGCCAATGAACTTGTGAATATAACACGAGGGGTCGCATCAACTTTTTTGCATGCTTCAAAAAGGTTTCTTGTTCCATCCAAATTCACATTATAGCCCAAATCAAAATCTTCTTCAGCGCCACCACTTACCACTGCAGCAAAATGAAAAATTGAATCTATATTATCATCAATCAGTTTATCTAAAACTTTGGTGTCACATATGTCTTCCCTAATAGTTTCAACTCTCGGGTCGGCAGGCATCGGTTCTACTGGTTCATAAGCATCGACAAGAATCAACCGATCTATCGGCTCTTTATCTCCAGAGCGCCCAACTAACTCGCTGTTAGCTAAAAGCCTTAACGCCAAGCGCCGGCCTAACATTCCAGTACCTCCAGTTATAATAACTTTCATTATTTTCCTCAAAAAAATTATGATAATGCTGGTTCAATTCGATCTAAGGCCAGCGATAAAAGATCCATTTCTGAGGCAAAACAAAGACGAAGCCACCCCTCTCCTGCCTCACCAAATGCCCTACCAGGAGCTAGTCCAACACCTGTTGTTTCAATTAATTGTTTAGAATATTCAAGACTATCGACCATACCGTCGACAGCAAAGAAAGCATAAAAGGCCGCTTCGGGACATGACAATTGAACCCTTGGCATAGCTTGGAGTCTTTGAAACACTAAGTCACGTTTCTGTCTGTAGCCTTCAACCATTTGAGTTACAAACCTTTCACCTTCCTTTATTGCAGTCAGACCTGCATGCTGAACAAAAGTGGTAGGCGAAGCTATATTGAACTCGTTAAGAACTGAGAAAATATCTCCAAGAACAGAAGGATGAGTTAACCAACCTAGTCGCCAACCGGTCATAGACCAAGTCTTAGAAAAACTATTGATAACAATTAATGGATCATCTGCAAGTGAAATATCAAGAAATGAAGGTGCTCTTGGCTGCTCATAGGCAAGCCTAATATAGACTTCATCGGCAACCACATATATCCCTCTTTTTTTACACTCGTCTAACAAAATGCGTTGTTCGGAAGACTTCATTACCCATCCTGTAGGATTTCCAGGAGAGTTTACAAAAACTGCCCTTGTTCGTTCATCGCAAAGATCAAATAAAGCATCAATATCGAGTTGCCAGAGACCATTTTCATCAGGTTTTAGAGCGACTTGACGCGCCTCTCCACCCATCACCTGAACGGTCTGGCAGCAGTTTGGCCAGACAGGACCAACTATTACCATATTGTCGCCGTCGTCTATTAATGCTTGGGAAACAAGCATTATTGCATTCATTCCTGAGGCTGTTACTGTCAGGCGATCAACACCAATTATCCGGGAATGTAAATCACTTACATAGGTAGATAAGGCTTCACGTAGTGAGGGAACACCTCTGTTCTGGGCATAAAAAACCTGGTCTCCCTCCAATGCATCAAAGGCGGCTTGTTTAATAAAATCGGGAGTAGCTTCATTAGGTTCGCCAAACCATAATGGGATTACGTCGTCCCTTCCAATGTTTAGCTCAGCAACTTCTCTAATCAAAGAGCCCTCAAGAGTCTCAATTGCTCTCCTGATTTGTATATCTTCGAAAATATTATTATTCTTCATTTATCTTCCCAAAGCCTAAAACTATTTTAACCATGGAATTGCCCACGGGAAAATGATCATATTATTATCAAAACTAATAAAAGAAAGAGTTTAATTAACCTCATTGGAAGCAAAATGAAAAAATTATTACCTCGCGAATTAAAGGAAGGACTTAATGGACACCTAAACTTTCTTCTTACTGGATGGGAAGAAGGTTACGCCGAAATTAGGGTAAACTTAACAGACATGCATAGAAATAGGCAGGGCGGAGTCCATGGGGGCACCATGACTTCTCTTATCGATGCTGCTACGGGTTTTTGTGGGATTTATGAACCTGATCCTGATAAACGCAGAGGAAATGTAACTGTTTCCCTAACAACAAATTTTGTTGGTCGTCCCAAGGGAATGACATTAATCTGTAAAGCAAAAGTTGTTAAGGCAGGTAGAAAAATTTATTTTTCTTCTGCAGAAGTAAGAGACGAATACAATAATTTAATAGCCACAGCTGATGCTGTATACGCATATACGGACATAAATGCTCAACGTAGATAGATAAAAATTAAATTTTATTAATAATGAACAAACTTGAATTTCTTGTGGTTTTTATATGATAGGCCAATAAGAATATATATTCTAAAAGAGGACTAAAATGACAGACCAACATACCAAAGATCACTTAATTAGTCGCTTGCCGAGATTGATAGGATCTGGCGTTGATTATAATGACGCGATTAACGTAATCAATAATATGAAAGAGGTGTCCGATTGGTCTAAAGGTTGGGAAGAAACAGGTCGTCAACATGAAAATCGTGCAGAAATAGCCTTAAAATCTGGGAATGTAGAAACCGCTGGAGAGGCATATTTTCGGGCCGCTATATCATTTCATACTGGTCAAGCTGGAAATGTTGAAAACCCTTCTGAAAAATTACGCGTCCAAACGCTCCAACGTGAAGCTTATCTGAAGGCTATGCCATATTTACAACCACCTAGTGAGCGTATCTCCATAACTTTTGAAGACATTGAGTTTCCAGGCAATCTTAGGCTCCCATTAAATTTTAATAGCAACCCACTACCCTGTGTGCTTTTAAATGCTGGTGCTGATTCCACTAAAGAAGAGTTTTTTACATTGGAGAATGAGTATCTGCGAAGGGGTTTAGCTACCTGTGCCTATGATGGACCAGGACAGGGTATGACATGGCAACAAATGAAACTAAGACCTGATTTTGAATCTCCTGTAGGCGCGGTTCTTGATTATCTAGAAACTAGACCCGAGCTTGACAAAAATAAATTCGGCATTTGGGGGCGCAGTATGGGTGGATATGCGGCTCCTAGAGTGGCAGCCCATGATAAACGCATAAAGGCTTGCATTGCTCTTGGAGGTTATTTTGACATGTTCACGTTTTGGGATAATTCCTCAGATGCACTTCTTGATATACTGGAATTTTCTTTTGGTGCTAAAAGTCGTTCGGAAGCGAGAGAAATATCACATGATTTTACTTTGATTGGATCTGCTGAAAAAATTAGTTGTCCAGTCTTGGTTGTTCATAGTGACAAAGATGACGTTTGTCCCTTGAGTGAGGCCGAGAGAACTGCAGCAACAATCGGTGAAAGCGCAGAGCTAATAGTTTATAAGGGAGGTAATCACTGTTGTGATAATATGCCTGCTTTGGTCAGGCCCATGATGGCTGATTGGATGGCGAATAAACTATTAAATTAGTTTACCTATCTGTTTTATGGGCAAGTGATCTGAGCAATCCAATGTTCTCCTGTGCCCTTATCACCCCAAACAGTAACGGTTACTTTCTCCTCCAGCCTCAATTGATCCTTATAGGCGCACGCCACCTCGTAAGCTATTTTTGGAGCCTTTTCTTTATTTATTAGTTCCGCTAACGATATTGATAAATGATCTGTACCCTTAATGGATATTTCATATAGATCACCCCGCGCGATTGCCCAGTCAATGAACTTATTTTCGGCTTTTCCAAAGGCAGGAAGGAGAAAGTTCTTGGGTAGCCATATATAAGCCCTATGGACCCAAACCTCCTGTGCTAAGTTCCCTTTATGTGTTTTTTTGACCGAAAGGCTATTATCAGGCCTATGTATTTTAACCCACCTACCAATACGGTCTATAGCTGTTATTTTCTGCCCCTTCAGCAATTTTCCAACTATTTGATATCCTTCTCCAGGACCACTACGTACATTGAGTCTTTTAGCCAAGACATGACCCTCCCATACCCTGGCAAAGCTTTTTTGAGACGATAAATCAATACTTGAGATCAATATAAATAAAAGGAAAATATAAAAAATCATATTTTTTTGAAAAAATACCATAGAATTTTCCAGATTTAGTTTTAATGAATTCAAACTAGTTCTAATATCACGCAAAAACGACTCTACTTATTTTCTTATAGTATTATTTATATTCACCTCCTGAAAGAGGAATTGGGACATGTCCAGACCTAAAGAGCTTACTCATACTAACGAGGCTTCGCGTTTAGCAGCCACTCGCGCAGCTGAAATCTTAATTGATATCGAGGCTGTAAATTTCCGGCCCAATAATCCCTATACTTTCACATCTGGTCGAAAAAGCCCAAGCTATATTGACTGCAGACGAATAATCTCTTTCCCTGAAGAACGAAAAGAACTTACTAACTTAGCTGTAGAGTTGCTTAAACGTGAATCACAATTAGATAAGATCGACATAGTTGCTGGAGGAGAAACTGCAGGTATCCCTTTTTCAGCGTGGATTGCAGAAGAATTGAGAAAACCCATGATTTATGTTCGGAAGCAACCTAAAGGATTCGCCCGGATGGCACAGATTGAAGGAAATCTGCCAGAACGAGCCCGTGTTCTTCTTGTAGAGGATCTAACAACCGATGGGGGTAGCAAAGTAAAATTTATTAAGGCGCTACGAGACGCTGGAGCTATAGTTTCTGATACTTATGTAGTTTTTCATTACGGCATATTCTCCCAAAGCACAGAAACTATGAATAAACTTGGGGTAAGACTTCATGCCCTAGCAACTTGGTGGGATGTTTTAGAAGTAGCACGAGATAGACAGTTATATGAGCCTGATGAGCTCGATATAGTAGAATCGTACCTAGAAGATCCTGAGAAATGGAATTCTGAACAAGAAAAAAAATCATGAATTTTAAAGATAAAACTGAATTGAGAGGTTTCTTAACATTAAATAAAAGAATTTATAACGACAAATACTCACTACTGGCTTAATATCACCATATGACTAATAATTAATATTCTATGAAAAGCTAACACTGTCGGAGAAAAAGATGCTGTATAAATGTGCTCCTCACGCCCCCGCTACTGATCACGGCCACACGCAAACCATAAAAAACGGAAACAAACATTTGACCGTAGATATACACTGTCATGTGCATGTTCCCGAGTGCGACACTATGGTTGAAGGCAAGTGGAAAATAGAGCAAATGCCCGTTATACACTTTGCAAACGATTTAACCCGTGAATTGAATATTGAACAAAACGATATTCTGATGCCTAAGCTCACAGACCCTGAACTACGTATCAAAGACATGGATTCATGTGGTGTAGACATACAGGCAATATCTCCCTCTCCATTCCATTACTCATATTGGGCAGATCCAGAACTTGGTAGAGACGTGTCCGTCGTTGCAAATGATACAGTTGGTGAGCTGGGGGCAAAGTATCCCGATCGATTTTCTCCAATGTGTACCGTCCCATTACAGCATCCAGAAATGGCAATTGCTGAACTCGAACGCTGTCATAAAGAACACAACATGCGGGGAGTGGAAATAGGCACTAATGTCGAGGGAGAAGAATTAACAAGAGCTGGTTTAGAAAAATTTTTTGCAAAGGTGGAAGAACTCGACATGATGATTTTTATGCACCCTATAGGAACCACTGAAGGGTCACGAATGAAAGATCATTATTTCACAAACTTAATAGGCCATCCATTGGAATCGTCCTTAGCCATAGGGCACTTGATTTTCGACGGTTATTTAGAACGTTTTCCTGGTTTAAAAATCTGTATTGCACACGGTGGAGGATATCTACCAGGCTATTGGGGTAGATTTGATCATCCTTACCCCACGAGAGAAGATGTGCATGGACAATTACCAAATCCACCATCCTTTTATTTAAAGAAACTTTATTTTGATACCGTTGTATTTACAGAACTACAGTTAAGACACCTCATAGAAGCTTGGGGTGCTGATCACATTATGATGGGCACTGATTACCCATATGATATGGCTGAGCCAGATCCAGTTGGGCATATAAACTCTGTTGAAAACCTCTCTGAAGAAGACAAAGCCCTAGTTTGGGGAGAAAACGCTGCCCGCTTGCTTAAGCTGACTAAAAACTAGCTGGTTCTATATTTTGTAATTACTCTTTATAACAAATTGACTATTTATTTATGCCGTAAGGCCGAGCCCAATTCAGCCCTGAAAGAGTTGATCTTTCAGGGCTGTACTCTGCTCCTACCCATCCAGAATAACTAGAAGCATCTATCAGCTGAAGTAGATATGGATAATTTATTTCGCCTTTGTTAGGCTCAGTTCGCCCTGGCACTCCAGCTAATTGAATATGGCCGATGTTATCAATATGAGAATTAAAGTTTATGACCAGGTTACCTTCCATAATTTGACAATGGTAAAAGTCCATTTGAACTAACACATTATCCAATCCAACATCCTTTACTATAGAATGTGCCTGATCCTGATGAGTTAAAAAATAGCCAGGAAAATCAATTGTATTAAGTGGCTCAATTAGTACCGTAGAGTCGGCTGAAGCTGCTAATTCAGCCATCACACACAAATTACTGATAAAAATTTCTCTGCATTTGACCATATTTGCATTCTTTTCAGGAACGCCCGCGAGTACATGAACTCTGGTGCACCCAATCTCCTGCGCATAATCTAAAGTTTTATTTATATCATCATAAAAATCACCCTCTTTTCCCTCTATTGCCCCTAAGCCTGTGTGCCCACCTGCAATTTCACCGTAGGGTGTATTAATAAGGACACATTCTACATCAAATTCATCCAGCTTAGACTTTATTTCTTTTGTAGAATATTCATAGGGCGTCAAAATTTCTACACCCTTAAAGCCCACTTCAGCTGCCGCACCTATTCTGTCAATCAGGGGTAGTTCAGTGAAAAGATATGATATGTTAGCCGCTAATCGAAGCATATTAATATTGCTCTCTAGTTTTCACATTCTGAATTTACAACTTATATATTTTACTTTTCAATTATTTAAGTGATTATAAATATCTTTTATACGCTCTAAGCACTATTCTAGTTTAAACAAATAAGAATTAATTTAGCTTTTCTATGTATAATAATAACTTTATTTGTATGTGTCTCAGCCCTCTATACAACTAGATAGTCTAATTAACGGCGTTAAGGAGAGTTTAAAATGTCAAAAGTTCTTTTAGTTACTGGTGGAAGCCGAGGCTTGGGTGCCGCCACATGTGTTAATGCAGCCAAACAGGGATATAATAAGATTTGTATAAACTATTTGAACAACCGTGCCCGTGCAGATCAAGTGGTTGCACAATGTCAAAATGCTGGAGCGACTGCAATTGCTGTGAAAGCAGATGTTAGCAAAGAATCAGAGGTGGTCGAGCTCTATAAGACTATAGATAGAGAGCTAGGACATGTTACCCACTTGGTTAATAGTGCTGGTATTATAGGACCCTATGGCCGCGTCGATGAGGTAAAAGCTGAGGACCTTATAAAGCTGTGGGAATTAAATATAACGGGTATGTTTATAAGCTGCAGAGAAGCAATAAAAAGAATGTCAACGCTCCATGGAGGCAAGGGAGGAGCTATCGTTAACGTATCCTCTGCCTCCTCACGCTTGGGAGGGGCAGGTGTTAATGTCCCATACGCGGCCTCCAAAGGTGCAGTAGATTCACTTAATTGGGGCCTAGCTCAAGAAGTTGCTGCAGAAAGCATAAGAGTTAACTCGGTTAGTCCTGGGCTTATAGACACAGAAATTCAGCCAAAAGGCAGAGTTGAGACGGTAGGGCCAACTACTCCTATGAAAAGAGCTGGTGAGCCTGATGAGGTTGGTGAGGCCATTTTATTTTTATTATCTGAGGGCGCTTCTTATGTCTCAGGCACCTGCGTTAGCGTCTCGGGCGCACGCGCGCAATGAAAAATTCTCAGGACCAAAAACAAGTATCGGATTAATTATATCTCTATAGCAACTTTTCCAAAATGCTTACCTGCTCGCATATATTCAAATGCCGATACAATTTCTTCTAAAGAAAATGTTTTTTCATCTAGAGCAGGTTTCAAATTATGCTGCTTTATCGCTGATAGCATCGACTCAAACTGTTCTCGATTACCACATGTTACGCCTTCCATTCGAATTTTGCGAGTAACAACGAGAGGTAGTCGAAAATCATGGTTAGAGCCAGATAGAACACCAATTAGGCATGCAACACCTCCGGGCCTAAGGGCTTTAATCGATTGATCGAGAGTACCAGCACCCCCAACCTCAACAACCACATCAACTCCCCTATCATCACTTATTTCTCGAGCATTTCTGGCCCATTCAGGAGTTTCAGTGTAGTTAATAGTATGATCGACTCCCAAGTCTTTTAAACGTTGAAGCTTTTCATTAGAAGAAGAAGTACCAATTACAACAGCTCCAGCTAATTTAGCAAATTGAGCAGCAAAGACGGAGACACCTCCAGTTCCCTGAGTTAGAACAATATCGCCTGGATTTGTTCTAGCTTGATCAATGACAGCACTCCATGCAGTAAGGCCAGCGCAGGGTAAAGAAGCGGCTTCTAAATCGGTCAGGTTGTCAGGAGTATGACATAAACCGTGTTCGGGGAACACTCTATACTCTGATGCAACGCCGTCTATAACCCCCCCAAGACCAGATTTCATATTTTCGTGATTGGGCTCACCAGCCAACCATTCCTGAAAAAAATTACCTACAACGCGATCACCCGGCTTAAAACGTTCCACACCTTCACCAATTGATATGACCTCTCCAGCTCCGTCAGACAATGGAATAAAATCCGTTATCCTTTGTTTAGAACCATAACCTCCTTCTACAGTAAGCAAGTCACGATAATTTAAAGTGGCCGCACGCATGCGTACCAAAACTTCCCCAGGTCCGGCTTCTGGATCAGGCTTGTCCAATATAGACAGATTTTTAATACCTGGTTCATTAACGATAGCTACACGCATAAATTTTCCTTTGAATGAGTTGCGACTTTTGTGTCAAATCTACTTGAGTTCATTTGAGTCTATTTTAAACGGAAGGATAAACTATATAACAGCGGAATTACTCGATAGATCTCTGATCGTCAATCACCTTGCCATCATTTGGTAAAGCATCTGGACCTAATAGCTATACTTTTGATTTTAGCTTAGTGACAGATGCTATAGTTGCAATTATCGATTTAGAAATAGCGTCATCTCTATGCTCAGTCTCACATTTGAAGACCATTTCATCTTTTTGATTTTTACGATTTACTAAAAGACGCGCACGAATTATTTCAGGATGTCTTTTACAAATTGTACTTATTTGTTCTGGGCTAACAAACATTCCTTTTATTTTTGTTTTTTGATCGGCACGCCCTAGCCACCCCTTTAAACGTTTATTCGTTCTTCCGCATGGGCTCTTGCCAGGCAATATGGCAGAGAGGTCGCCAGTAGAAAACCTAATAAGGGGATAATCTCTATTGAATGTTGATACTAAAAGCTCCCCAACTTCACCATCAGGGACGGGATCTCCAGTCCCGGGACGAACAATCTCAACGAAGATTCCTTCAGCAATAATCATTCCTTCACATAAAACACCTTCAGAGTGGGTTTCGTATGCAATCAGTCCTGCTTCAGCTGTGGCATAGCATTGAGAAACCTCTACACCTCTCTCACGTATCTCTTGTCTTAGGGAGGATGGAAGAGCCGAACCTGAAACTAAAGCTTTAGTGAGCGAAGAAGCATCAGATCCAATTTCATTTGCCTTATCTAACAGAATTTTAAGATGGTCAGGTATTCCTGTATATCCATTTGGTCTGAGATCCTTTATTACCTGAACTTGCTGTTCGGTACTATCTGGGCCCGCGGGAATAACAGAACACCCTAGAAACTGAGCTCCCGATGATAACATCTGTCCTGCAGGGGTAAGGTGATATGAAAAACTATTGTGAACAATATCTCCCGGACGAAAACCAGCAGCAAAAAGTGCTCTGGCGACCCTCCAGTAATCATCGCCTTTTCCCTGAGGCTCATATATAGGACCAGGTGAGCTATATAAATTTGGATATTCAGATACCTTGTTGGTTAATAGCCCCCCGAATGGGGGACTCTTCATCTGTATATCTACTAAATCAGCTTTTCTCAAAACTGGTAATCGGGCAAAACCCTCTCTATCAATAATTTCTTTTGAATTGATGTTACCTAGGACATCAGAATAATATTCTGAGTATTTTATCGCATGGTCAATTTGTTCAGCTAAATCAACAAATAATTTAACCTCACGTATTGCAGGGTCTATTATTTCGTTATCGTCAAAGTGGACCATATTTGTATTTGTTTTCTCAGATTAAGGAATATCAATATGACAGACCATTAAGCCAGCCATCTCTTCTTCCTACGGTAGTGTTTAACCTCACGGTAACTTCGACGACCAGAAGTTGATAAGCCCAGATAAAATTCTTTTACATCTTCATTATTTCTGAGGGATTTTGCATCCCCATCAAGAACGACCCTACCGTTTTCAAGAATGTAACCGTAATCTGCGTATCTAAGTGCTATATTGGTATTCTGCTCAGCCAAAAGAAATGTGACCTGTTCAAGCTTATTTAATTTATCAACTATTTCGAATATTTCTTCAACTAATTGTGGCGCCAAGCCCATGGAGGGTTCATCTAGTAAAATAACTCGTGGCCTCGCCATAAGGGCTCTTCCCAAAGCGCACATCTGTTGCTCTCCCCCTGACGTGTATCCTGCCTGTGCGCTAGAACGGTCTTTCAAGCGAGGAAAATAATTATAAACCTTCTCAAGATCAGAGCGGATCTCAGACGCACCATCGGTTCGAACATACGATCCAACCAATAGGTTCTCTTCGATCGTTAAATGCTCAAAACAATGACGACCTTCCATAACCTGAACAACGCCACGTTTCACAAGTTCATTAGGCGATAGACTTTGAACACGTTCACCATCAAGCTCTATAGTTCCTTTTGTGACATCTCCTCTTTCTGCTTTAAGCAGATTGGAAACAGCCTTCAAAGTTGTAGTTTTTCCGGCGCCATTCGCACCCAATAATGTTACTATCCGCCCTTTGGGCACCTCTAGTGAAACACCCTTTAATACTAAAATTACATGATCGTAGATAACTTCTACATTATTAAGGCTTAAAACCGGAGGTCGATCTACTTCGACCCCCGGAGATAAGTTTTCTTCAAAGACTTCACTCACTACTAACCCGTTTTTTTATTAACAGCTGCGTGGAGTTATTTTATTTTCTGCGGCATAAGCAGATGCAGCTTTTTCAACCATAGGTCTAACCACTTCTCTAATAGGTGAAATCCAGTCACTTACGATGTTCCACTTATTACCATCCCATTGTTGAATAATAATTGGCCCCATAGTTTCATGATCGCTACAACTAACTTTAACGGGCTTAGTGAAACCTTCCATACCAATCTCTTTCAAACGGGCCTCCGTAAGATTCAAATTCTCAAGTCCCCATCTTACTTCGGATCCTTTTAGTGCTCGTTTGCCAAACTTACCTTGAGCTGTACGAATAGCTTCAACGGCAAACATAGCATTCACAACGGCCCTATTATAAAGAACTTCACCAAAGCTATTAGATTTAGCCTTGGCTTGGTCGCCTCCATATACATGTTTGATTATATCTTTATGCACTGGATAGTCGCTTCGTGGAGAATGGAACGTAGCAGACTTGTAGCCTTTCGCACCAGCGGCGGCAGGCACAACATCAGCATCGGAACCTGACCACCAATTACCAACAAAATGGTCCATAGGATATTTAATGGAAGCAGCTTCCTTAACTGCAACTTGGTTCATCACACCCCATCCTGACATAAATACCCAGTCCGGTTTAGCGCGTCTAATCTGCAGCCAGGTAGCTTTTTGTTCCTGCCCAGGATGATCTACAGCCAAAAGAATTAGCTCATAACCATACTTATTCGCCAAGGCTTTTAAGGTTGGGTTAGCTTCCTTGCCATATGCGGAGTTATGATATACGTGAGCAATCTTTTTTCCTTTTAATTTCGACTCACCGCCCTCTTGTTGAGCAACATAACGGATAAAAGCAGAAGCTTGGCTCCAGTAGGTTGTCGGAAAGTTGAAAACCCACTTAAAAACGCGGCCATCCGCAGCCGCAGTTCGCCCATATCCCATAGACAAAATTGGTACTTCATCAACAGAAGCTTTAGGAATTAACTGATAAGTAATACCAGTTGAAAATGGATTAACTAAAGAAGCTCCTGTAGACCCTTTGTTCTTGAGCTTCTCATAACACTCAACTCCTAATTTAGTATTATACTCAGTTTCACACTCTTCAAATGTAACTTTGACTCCGTTTATACCGCCATCGCGGTTATTAATCATAGTATAATAGTCACGGAATCCATTAGCTACAGGAATGCCACTCGGCGCATAAGGCCCAGTGCGGTAAACTAACATAGGAATAAACTGTTCATCTGCGGCCACTTGTATAGTGGTCGATGAAATTCCGGTCATCGCAACAACAGCTCCGACCAGAGCTAACAAAATATTGCGTAACATATTCTATTCCCTCCCTTTTCTATAGTTCATTTATTAAACACTATTTTTTTAAATAAGTAATCTATTAACATTACATAAATACTATGTGCGTCCACATTTTAAGGTCTAATAAGGAAAGGGCCACAATCTAAGTTTCTCTTTTGCTATCTGCCAGAGCCTCGCCAGACCATGCGGTTCAACAATAAGAAAGAAGACAATTAAAAAACCAAAAAGCATAATTTCAATGTGTTTTTGTAAATCTATAGGCATTGACAGTCCAAACAGCTGCGGAGCATTAGTCAATAAGATTGGCACACAAACAATAAAAGCAGCCCCTAGGAATGAGCCTAGAATGCTCCCAAGACCACCTATGATAATCATAAACAATACATAAAATGATTCATTTATAGAAAAAGCCTCAGTCTCGGCGCTTCCGAGCCATAGGAAAACCATTAGGGCGCCTGCCACACCGCAATAAAATGAGCTTATTGAAAAAGCTATTAGTTTCGTCTGAAACGGACGAATTCCTATTATTTCAGCAGCAATATCCATGTCACGAACCGCCATCCAAGAACGGCCTAATCGACCACGGACTAAGTTTTTAGCAATTAGAGCAAAGACGCAGACTATGGCTAAGGCAACAATATAGCGTGTTTCAGCCGTTGCCGTTGGGCCAGTGACTGTAACTCCGAACAGTTCTCTAGGCGGTGCTGTGATTGTGCCTGATGAGTTATGATTATAAAACCAAGAAACTTTATTAAACATCCAAACAAGAAAAAATTGAGAGGCTAAAGTGGCAACAGCTAAGTAAAACCCTTTTATTCGAAGGCTTGGAATACCAAAGAGAAAACCAACACTTGCCGATATAAGACCAGCTAAAATAAATATAACAATAATATTGACTTCTGGAAACGCAGTAGTCAGCTTGTAGGTCATATATGCTCCTACTGCCATAAAGCCGCCCGTTCCGAGTGATAACTGACCTGCGTACCCAACCAAAAGATTAAGCCCTATAGCTGCCAAAGAAAATATTAACAGTGGAATCATTACCGCCTGAAGTAGATATTCGCTTGCGGTCAACGGAATGACTAAAAAGGCAATTATAAATATGAACAGAATGAACCAACGATCCTGCGTTATGGGAAATATTGCCTGATCAGCTTTATAGCTCGATTTAAATTGACCTGTCTCTCGATAAAACATATGTCCTACTAAACTCGCTCTATTATTCGTTCGCCAAACAGGCCTTGCGGTCTAAACAACAAAAAAGCAAGGGCTAGTACATAGGCAAACCAGTTTTCAATTGCACCACCCACTAGTGGTCCCCAATATATTTCGGCTATTTTCTCTCCAACCCCAATGATTAAACCGCCAACTATCGCACCAGGCACAGAAGTAAAGCCGCCGAGTATGAGAACTGGAAGTGCTTTTAAAGCAATAAGCGATAAAGAAAACTGAACACCACTTTTAGCTCCCCACATAATACCAGCCACTAATCCAACAAACCCGGCCACTGACCATACGATTATCCATATATTTTTTAGTGGAATTCCTACAGCCATAGCTGCTTGATGATCATCTGCAACAGCTCTTAAAGCTCTTCCAATTCGAGTATAATGAAAGAATATTGCTAAAACAGCTACTAGAACTGCTCCTGATCCTGCAGCAAATAAATCAAACTCATTGAGAAGAAGCCCTCCCAGCTCAAAAGATTCGCTTGGTATACCTAGATCAAGAGGCTTTACATTACTTCCCCAAATCGTCTCCCCAAAACCTTGAATCAAGAATGTTAGGCCAATTGTAGCCATAAATAATATGATGTCCTCTTGATTAATGAGGTAACGCAACATGAATCGTTCAACTACAAAAGCTAAAACTATCAGGACTATTATAGTTGAAATTAAAGCCGCCCATATCGGAAAGCCGTGTTCCATTAAGCCTACTAGCGTAAGGGCAGCAAAAAGAACCATTGCTCCCTGAGCAAAATTAAATACACCCGATGCCTTAAAAATAAGTACAAACCCTAGGGCAACTAAAGAGTACATAACCCCAGTTAAAAGCCCACTAATAATAACTTCACTAAAAAAAATTGGATAGGAAACCATTTCAACGAATGGAGCCAAGAAAACCAAATTTAAGAAGTTTATTATTTCCATATCTAAAACACTCTACTTCTCGCTAACGCCCAAATATGCATCAACAACACCCTGGTCAGCACGAACAAAGTCGGGAGTGCCATCTGCAATTTTCTTGCCATAATTCAAAACAACAACTCGGTCAGAAAGGTCCATCACCACGCCCATATCGTGCTCGATAAGAGCTATGGTAGTACCAAACTCCTCATTAACATCAATTATAAACCTGCACATGTCTTCTTTTTCTTCCACATTCATTCCTGCCATTGGCTCATCCAGTAGGAGTAAGTCGGGCTGTGCGGCAAGAGCCCTTCCCAACTCAACTCTCTTTTGGAGCCCATATGGTAATCGTCCAACGGGTGTCTTTCGGATAGGCTCTATCTCAAGAAAATCGATGACATGCTCTGCAATCTCTCTATGATGAATTTCTTCATTACGCGCTGGACCCCAGTGTATCATCTGCCAAAAAATGCCTCTCCTCATTTTTAGGTTACGCCCGGTCATAATATTATCTAGTGTACTCATACCTCGAAATAGAGCTATATTTTGAAAAGTTCTCGCAATACCTTGAGACGCAGCTATCTGCGGGCTCATTTTTTTTCTTTCATTGCCCTTGTATTTAATAAACCCTTGCTGAGGCTGATAAAAACCATTTATCACATTTAGCATCGATGATTTACCAGCCCCGTTCGGACCTATAATTGCTCTAATTTCACCTTTTCTGATGTCGAATGTCACTTCATCTAAAGCATGCACACCGCCAAATGAGAGAGATATTTTTTCGACCTCTAGTAAGGTCTCAAATGAAGCGTCCTTATGCAAACCTGAACTTTCATTTGCATTTGTTTCTTTGTTAGATGGGGCAACTATTTCATTCATAATATTATTCTGCTGCAAGTTTATTGGCATAGGTAATCGTACGAATAATTAAATCAGCAGAAACCAGTCCTTTTCTACCGTCCTCAAAAGTTAGTTCCGTTGTAATTTTGCAATGATTATCATCCCCATATAAAGAATCTATTAACAGATTATATTTTTCAGCTATAAAACTACGTCTAACTTTTCGTGTCCTCGTTAATTCACCATCATCAGCGTGTAGTTCTTTATGCAAAATAAGAAAGCGTTTGATTTGAGCTCCCGCAAGATTGGTTTCTTTTGAAAGCTCATCATTAACCTGTTCAATATTCTCTTGAACTAAATCATAGATTCTAGGCAGAGATGCCAACTCTTGGTAACTGGAATAGGTTATACCATTTTGCTCAGCCCAGTTTCCGACTGCTTCTAAATCAATGTTTACTATAACGGCACAGAATTCTCTTTCGTCACCAAACGCCACAGCTTCTTTAATGTGTGAAAAGAATTTAAGCTTATTTTCAATGTATTTCGGAGCAAACAACGTTCCATTAGAGAGCCGACCAACATCTTTTGCCCTATCAATAATCCGTAGATGCCCATCATCACCTACTAGACCAGCATCGCCAGTGCGAACCCAGCCATCATGAGTTTTAGTTTCCGAGGTTGCCTCAGGATTTTTAAAGTATTCTTTAAACACACCTGGACTGCGAAACATAACCTCTCCGGCTTCAGAAACAGTAATCTCCACTCCGGGTGTAGGAACCCCAACTGTATCAGGTTTTACCTCACCGTTAGGTTGCGCCGTAATAAATACACTTGCTTCTGTAGAACCATACAACTGTTTTAAGTTTATCCCTAAGGAACGATAAAAGAGAAATATGTCTGGACCTATAGCTTCCCCGGCCGTGTAAGCATTACGTATTAGGCTTAGCCCTAAAGTATTTTTTAAGGGCCCGTAAACTAATATCTCTCCCAAAAAGTATAGAAACCGGTCCATTACACTGACCTGTTTCTTGTCTAAGATATCTGCACCACTTCGTCGCGCTACTTTCATAAAAAAATCGAACATCTTGCGCTTTATACTGCTGGAATCAGAAATACGTATCATCACAGACGTTAATACATTTTCATAAATTCGAGGAGGGGCAAAAAAATAGGTGGGACCTAATTCTCGAAGGTCATTAAGGAGAGTCTCAGATGATTCTGGGCATGAAACGCAAAAGCCTACTGCATAAGATTGAGCATAAGATAAAACATGATCGCCCGCCCAGGCCATTGGCAAGTATGCAAGGCATTCGTCATTTTCATTTATGCCTTCCTGGTCAGCTGCGTTAACTGATGTCAGGTAGATCGCCTCATGTGTTAGAACAACACCTTTTGGTTCTCCGGTTGTGCCAGATGTGTATAAAATAATAGCTGTATCGGCGCTATCTCCCTTAGAAACTTCATCGCTAAAAAATGAGGGCTTACTTTTATCGAATTCATCGCCTTCACTAATTACGTCTTCTATGTGGTAAAGGTGTGACTCCTTATAATTCCGCATACCTCTCGGCTGGTCGTAAATAATAAACTCTAGATTTGGACAATCATTAAAAACACTCAGTAATTTATCAATCTGTTCTTGATCCTCAACAACAGCAAATCGAACTAAAGCATGACCGAGAACAAATTTTATTTCATCTGCCACAGCATCCTGATACATAGGAACAGGTATTCCACCCAGTGCTTGCACAGCTGCGATAGTCCAGTATAGCCTTGGTCTATTGTCTCCGATAATTGCGACCGGATCTCCTCGCCTTAGCCCCAAAGAAGCCAAACCGCACGCAATTAGCTTTACTTGAATAGATACTTCTTCCCAGGTCCATGATTGCCAAATACCGAAATCTTTTTCGCGCATAGCAGTGCGCTTTGGTCTCTCGATAACATTTCGCTCTAACAGCTTAGGAAATGTATCAAATTCATGATCTAAAGTCGCGGACAGCTTATCAGAAGTCACTATCTTATGTGTCTGTGCCATTTATTTATTAACCCCACTAACACTTAAGAAATTGTAATTATTTTATAACGACTTTATTTACGCTCTTCAGAAATCCTTAGATACCTATGTAATATAACTTTAATAAACTCAGTTTTTGTTTAAATTAATAAAACTCACCTACGGAAACTACCATCCATCATGTCCAAACGACGCAAGTGGCCAGGCCAATCCCGAATGGAGACGTTAACATTATCATCGAATTGTTTAGCAGCATGTTCGCATGTTTCATCAGAAGGAATTATTAATTTAGCACCTGTCGCCATTGCTTTCAGCTGACTTCGTGCACATTTTTCCATATAAAACATTAATGAGAACGCCTCATCTATAGTTCTACCAGCCGTCAATAGTCCATGATTGCGTAAAACCATATTGCGATGATTTCCTAAATCTTTAGCCAGTCGTTCACGCTCATCTAAGTCGAAAGCCAGACCTTCATAATCATGATACGCTACCCTGTTGTGGAGCCTCATAGCATGTTGACTTATAGACAAAAAACCACACTCCAGTGCCGATATAGCCATTCCGGCCTCAGAGTGAGTGTGTAAAACACAATTTACATCCTCTCGTGCAGAGTGTACTGCACTATGTATGGTATAACCAGCCGGATTTATTTTATATGCGCTCTCGCTTAGTATTTTACCATCTATATCAACCTTAATTAAACTTGAAGCAGTGATTTCGTTAAACATTAATCCAAATGGATTTAAAAGAAATGACTCTTCCCCCTGTATCTTTGCAGATATATGTGTTCGGGTCATATCTGACATTCCATATAAATCCACCAGGCGGTAACAAGCAGCTAGGTTAACGCGAGTATTCCATTCCTCAGCACTCACTTGATTTTTTACTGACTTAATATCTTCAAGTGATGGAAAATCATCTACAGTTGCTAAATATACCAAATTAATGCTCCCCTTTTGCAACCAAACTTCAAAAAACAATACTAAAAAATAAAACGATTTAAATCAAATGACCTCTTCAACAACTAAACAACTTTGTGAACCTAATCCAGAAGCTTCTGCTTCCACAATATCTCCACTTTTTAAGTAAGTCCCACTTCCATGTCCTACGCCCTCTGGTGTTCCGGTCGAAATTATATCCCCCGGATGAAGAGCTAGCTGAGCAGAAGCATGCTCAATCTGTTCTTCAATTGAAAAAACCATATCCCCCGCAGGATCATTCTGTTTGATTTCACCATTCACCTTTAAAGTTAAATTTATTAGCCTGTAGTCATCAATAAAAGCAGCCGGCACGAAAAATGGACCCATGGGGGCAAAGCTATCGTGGCTCTTGCCTGTAAACCAGTCAGTGCGAAGTGTTGGCCAATCTGGTCGGCTTTGTAAATCGCGAGCCGTAATATCATTTGAAGTCATATAACCAGCTACATAATCGAGCGCACTTTCTGCCTTGACCCTTTTAGCGGTTCTACCAATAGCCAGTGCGAGTTCGACTTCCCAGTCCACTTTTGTTGCCTCTGGAGGTAAAACTATATTGCTATACGCTCCCACCAGAGAACTTGGTGCCTTCAGGAAAGAGTAAGGCCTCACTCTTGTTTTATCGCGATCCAACATATTTTCACGTTCCTGCTCATTCTTAGCTGTACCAGCGTTAAGCATCTCTCGGATGTGACCACCATAATTTGCTGCTGCATAAATCATTTTATTAGGACTTAAAATTGGAGGTAACGGACTTGTCTCTGCAATATCCTTTTCTCCTCTCCATTCTCTATATTTTCCTGCCTCATTGTTGATGGTCTCGGCAATTTGGCACAAAGAATCAAAATTAGTGTCCCACTCTAAAAGCATTTCCTTTATTCCAACAGTAGTTGTTGGCTTAGGACCAGTATATGTATTTACTACTTCCGAGATATTGAAAATTTTTTGATTAATGACCATCCCAACAAAAGTTTGGTCATTGTTTACAAAAGTTCCAAGCTTGAATTTTATGTAAGACATTTATTTTACCGTTATAAGAACTAAAGATGTTTCTACCAATCGTAGCCAGGATTTTTTCTGGCTAGTCCATCATAAAGATTTAAGATCCTTTGAAACCAGGAATAGATTGGATCGTCTTTCTCTAATAGGGCCAATGAGCTAACAGTGCGTGCCCAAATAAATGGACTGAAGGCGACATAGTCAGCATAAGTGGGTAATTCACCTCCCAGATAAGGGGTGTTTCTTACGACCGACCGCATTGGTTCTAGACGCTGTCGTAACTCGACTAGTCGACTTTCACGACCCACCTGAACGCCTGTTATGTCTCTTCCGAGACGCTTAGATCTTGAGTTATAAAACCATTCTTGATCCTCCGGAGTTAGATGGGCATGTATATCTTCAACAATCATAGTAAACAAAAATTGACTAATTCTAGTAACTGCCCACTCCTGAACAAATCTCGCATGTTGATTGCCATCACTTCCACCTAGGATCGGTGGTCGTTCTGGATATTTATCGTCAAGATATTCTGCTATAGACCAACTATCAACGACATAATCACCATTATTATCAATAACAGGAATAGTTTTAAAGGTACCATCTCCTATTTGGTCTATTTCAGTAAAACGGGTTGGTACCGTCTCGCAATCTAGTCCTTTATGGGCGATCGCCAGACGCGTTCTCCAACAATTTGAGCTGAACCTCCTATCATCAATTCCGACCAGATCGTAAAGTATTATTGCCATAATTCGCCTATGTTGCTTTCGGTTCTAAAGTTAAAAAGATAAGGCTCTCTAGATTAGGCTGCCTTGGAAAAACCAGGTGCAAATTCAGGCGCCACTGTTTGCGCAAATCGTATTAAAACCTCCTGACGTAATTTACGGGGAACCCCTACTGTAGCTGGGTGTACTATCATATAGTTGAGACCAATTGCTTTCAGTTTCTCAACCTGTTCACATACTTTTTTAGCCGAACCAACAAAATTATGCCCCGCAAATGCATCAATGTTATCTGGATCTGACAACAAGTTAAGGTTTTTGAAAAAACGACTAAACTGCTCATACCCCTTAATGTCAGACCAAAAATCAGCATCAGCTTCATAGTGCTTAGTCTGCAAACTGAAATATTCAGATAAATGTTTTCGAGCTAAATCCAAAGCCTCATCGTCACTATCTGCCATGAGGGTATGAACTAGTACGGGACGTCTGTTGTCAGATGGATGTCCGCTTTTGTTAGCCTGGTCGTTCCATAGATTCATAGATTTTTCCAGTATATGAAATGGAAACTGACAAACATTAAGAGGAGGCAACCCCATACCTGCCATTATACTTGCGCTTTGAGGACTTCCTATTGCCCCATAGAGATGGATCCTATCGCTATTAGGTTCAGGTCTAATACGAACTTCGCGGTTTGTTGAATGAAATTTACCTTGATATGAAAATGGTTGACCTGAGAGAGCCAATTTAAGGATTTCGCAACAATCACTGAAACGATCTCTCGCTTCCTCCATATTTATACCAAAAGCATCATATTCTAACTTTGCCGTACCCCTTCCTAGACCTAAGAAAAGATTGCCCGAACATAAATTACTCAACATTGCAATCTCACCAGCAAGACGCATTGGCTGATACCAAGGGGCTACTAAAACAGAAGCACCAAAGCTCAGCCCAGGAAACTGTGGAGCTAAGTTAGACATAAATAATAGAGGGCTAGGAGTAGGATAGTAGTCAGAAAAATGATGTTCTAACATCCAAGCACTATCAAATCCTAATTGGTGTCCAACTTTACAATCTGAAAGGACCTCTGAGTAAAGCTCTTGATCCGTAAGATTTCTATCACCTACCGGTGCAATTCCGAATCCAAATTCAAGATCCTTATCAATCATACAGAGCCCCTCTTACTTTGAATTTCTATGATTAGTAAAAGTCATGTTTTTTTCAATAAGTAATATTCTTATAATCAACCTACATTGTTCAAAAAAAACTTATATGCAAGGATTGAGGCTAAAACATTAAACAGTAAATAAGAAAAACACAAAATTTAATTCAATCCTACATTTACATAAAATAAAGGTAATTTGCATATGGCAAAATCTTTAGAAGATCAAAAAAAGGATAGAGCTAGAATCCAGAATCTCTACTTCGATGGTCTACAAGGTGAAAAAGTTTTTGATTTATGGAAATCTTTTGATCCCGAACTAGCGCTCGATCTAACCCATTTTGTCTCTGGCAATATGTACTCCAGAGAAAAAATTTCTCATAAAACCAGACAACTTATTACCATCTCTGCTTTGACCGCTATGGAGAAAACAGAAGAGTTACGTGTCCATATATATGGTGCCCTTAATGTTGGCTGTAAACCAGATGAAATAGCAGAGGTAATATTTCAAATGTTTACCTATTGTGGAGCCCCCGCGGTTAATTCAGGCTTAAAGGCCTTGCGCTCAGTACTGAATGAACGTGGGTTAAATTTAACTCATGATGAATGATAAGTCTCACTCAAAGAAAGCAAATAGATAATGGACATCAATAACTCTTCGGTAATTATAACAGGTGGAGGATCTGGGCTAGGAGCTGCCACAGCTAAACTTCTAAGCGAGAAAACTTCAAAAATAGCATTGCTAGACGTGCATATAGAGGGGGCAAAAGAAACCGCAAAAAAAATCAACGGTTTAGCCATAGAGTGTGATGTCAGCGATCCTGACAGTGCTTCCAAAGCAATCAGTTTAGCTAAAGAGGCCCATGGAACTGCTAAAATCCTAGTAAATTGCGCGGGCATAGGACCTGGAGCCGCAGTAGTAGGCCGTACAGGGCCCGTCGATCTAGGCTGGTTTGAAAAAACTGTAAGTGTTAATTTAACCGGAACCTTCAATATGATCAGATTGACAGCTGCAAATATGATAAAAGAAGAACCAAACCAAGAAGGAGAACGCGGCGTAATAATAAACACAGGCTCAACATCAGCTTATGAAGGACAAATAGGTCAAACTGCGTACGCCGCCTCAAAGGCCGGTGTTGTAGGCATGGGAATAGCCCTTGCTCGTGAGTTCGCGCGTGAAGGTATACGAGTAATGACAATTTCCCCGGGCCCTTTTGATACCCCTCTTTTTGGTAGCATGCCATCAAACGCCCATCAACGTTTACTAGATGCCACTCAGTTTCCTAAAAGGGCAGGTAATCCGGATGAATACGGTCGACTCGTTAAATGCATCATCGAAAACCCAATGCTCAATGGTGAGTCTATTAGACTTGATGGAGCTATCAGAATGGGCCCCAGATAGCATAAACATGAATACATAATAGAATCAAACATGACAATTAAATGCCCTTATCTTTGCCCATTTTCGAATATGTCTAGTAAAACCAAGAGCCTTGTGTTAGAAACCGCCGCCATAACTGTTTAAACTAATAATTAAGTATGAGGCAGAAATTGAAAACACTGAGGAAAAGTATAGAAGGAGGTGAGTAACATAGTTCAAGTTGTTGTAAGAGATAACAACGTTGACCAGGCTCTGAAAGCGCTTAAGAAAAAGATGCAACGTGAAGGTGTTTTTCGGGAAATGAAGCTACGCCGAAGCTACGAAAAACCATCTGAAAAAAGAGCCCGTGAAAAGGCTGAAGCTGTCAGAAGAGCAAGAAAAATGGCTAGAAAACGTAAAGAAAGAGATGGCTACTAAGCTCTGTTAGTTTTAAGGGGTTTCTCAAACTCGATTCTCTTGTAATTATTGCAAGGCTGCAGATAATAGACGTTTCTTTGGGGAAGTTTTTCAGGAGTATTTACATACAAAAGACTAATTGATCAGCAGAGCTTGTAACCCAGCAAAAAAGCGAAATTAGTGCTGACTTCCCTGAAGCGATTTTACAATGTCTTCACACATTTTCTTTGCATCGCCAAAAAGCATCATGGTTTTATCTGAGAAAAACAAAGGATTATCAACACCAGCATAACCGGATGCCATAGAACGCTTTACAACTAAAGTGGTTTGAGCCTCTTCAACATTCAGCACTGGCATTCCATATATAGCACTCGATTTATCAGTCTTTGCCGCAGGGTTAACTGTATCATTCGCACCTATCACAAATACAACCTCTGTAGAAGCAAAATCGTGATTTATCTCATCTAATTCTAATACGTTTTCATATGGAACGTTAGCTTCTGCTAATAGTACGTTCATATGACCGGGCATACGACCAGCAACCGGATGAATTGCATAGCGTACCTCAACCCCTTTTTCACCTAACAAGTTAGCCATTTCAGCAAGAGAGTGCTGTGCCTGAGCCACTGCCATGCCGTATCCAGGTACTATAATAACTGTCGTAGCTTGTTCCATTATGAAGGCTGCATCTGCTGCGGCACCCTGTTTAACTATTCGATCTTCTTTTCCTTCACTTGATCCTGAAATCTCACCACCAAATCCTCCCAGGATTACGCTTATAAATGAGCGGTTCATACCTTTGCACATTATGTAACTTAGTATTGCTCCTGATGATCCAACCAAAGCTCCAACAATTATCAGTAATGGATTGCTCAATGTAAAACCTATTCCAGCGGCAGCCCACCCTGAGTAAGAGTTTAGCATCGAGACAACAACTGGCATATCTGCGCCACCTATGGGAACAATTATAAGAATGCCAAGTAATAACGAGATTATCACAATTAACCAGAAAGCTGTCTGAGACTCATCCAATGCAAGCCAGATGACTAAAGCCGCAAGAAATATTCCTAAGCCTAAATTAACTAAGTGTTGACCAGGAAAAACAAGCGGCCTACCAGATACAATTCCCTGAAGCTTTCCAAAAGCAATTATTGACCCGGTAAAGGTAATGGCTCCTATAGCGGTGCCGATGGACATCTCCACAAGACTAGCGGTTTTAATATTTCCGGCATGTCCTATACCGTAAGCCTCAGGAGCATAAAATGCAGCTCCAGCAACAAATACGGCAGAAAGACCCACAAGAGAATGGAAAGCAGCAACTAGTTGAGGCAGCGCCGTCATTTCAATTCTTAGCGCGATTACAGTGCCTATAGCTCCCCCAATTAAAACCCCCAAAACAATCATACCAAATGAGATTACTCCGGGAAGAGCAAGGGTAGTAAATACGGCAATGACCATTCCCGCAATACCGTAAATATTACCTATTCTTGCACTTTTAGGAGAGCTAAGCCCTCGCAAAGCCATAATAAAACAAACACTAGACAGTAGATACAAGGAAGCCGTTAAGGAAGCAGACATATACAGTATTCTCCCCTTTAGCGTTTCTGTCTAAACATCTGAAGCATGCGCTGAGTTACAATAAAGCCCCCAAAAATATTAACTGAAGCCAGTATTACAGCAATAAATCCAAATATCTTGGCCAAGTTCCATCCTTCAGGCCCAGCGGCAATAAGCGCACCTACAATTATAACTGATGAAATTGCATTAGTAATTGCCATTAGTGGAGAATGTAAAGCAGGGGTCACACTCCAAACCACGTAGTAACCAATAAAAACTGCTAGAACAAATATTGTAAAAAGAAAAACAAAATTATCACCGGCTCCAGAAGAGGAACTTATTACTATGTTGTTGGTCTTCTGAGCTGCATCAGCCACAGGCAGGTATAAGTTGTGCAGCTCATCAGCAATTTTCATCGCATTAACAGCGATGTTAGTTGCGATCATATTTTAAACCCCTTCTTGCTGTGGTTTAACCGAACCTGGATCACTCAAATCGAGTTCTTTTTTTTCTTCAAGCAGTGCTGGATGAATAATTTTGCCATCACGGGTCAAACAAGAACTGGAAATTATTTCATCATCCCAGTCAATTTCTAATTGCTGCGTTTCTTTATCTATCATCAACTCAACAAAATTATATAAGTTTCTGGCATATAGAGCAGATGCGTCAGAGGCCAAACGTGAGGGTAGATTAAAATGTCCCATGATGACTACTCCATTCTCCGTGGTTATAATTTTGCCCCCAACGCTACGTGTTACGTTTCCGCCCTGTTCTACAGCCAAATCTAAAATCACCGACCCAGCTTTCATGGACGCGATCATCTCATCGTTGATCAATACAGGTGCTGTCCTACCTGGAATTAATGCAGTAGTAATAACTATATCTTGGCCAGATATATGAGTTGCTATTAGCTCTGCTTGTCTCCGTTTGTAATCATCAGACATTTCTTTCGCATACCCGCCCTCTGTCTGACCTGAATCATCATTTTCACTTTCTACCATCACAAAGGTAGCGCCCAGACTTTCTACCTCCTCTTTGGCAACAGCCCGAACATCTGTTGCGGAAACAACTGCCCCAATGCGTCTTGCTGTAGCAATTGCTTGTAATCCAGCCACGCCGGCACCCATTACAAAAACCTTCGCAGGGTTGATCCGTCCAGCCGCCGTCATCATCATCGGAATACCTCTTCCATACTCGGCGGCAGCATCAACAACCGCCTTGTAGCCGGCAAGATTAGCCTGGGAGCTCAAGGCATCCATTGATTGAGCTCTACTTATACGTGGAAGAAACTCCATAGCAAAAGAAACAATATTTTTTGCTGCATAATGTTCTACACCAATCGGGTCCCCGAAAGGATTATGCAAAGCAACTAATATACATCCATCAGGGTAATCTCCAAGACCGTCTGCTCCACCATCAGAAGTAGTTCTAGGCCTTTGAACCTTCAGAATTATATCAGCCCCTTTAAAAGTCTCTACCCTAGTTTTATGTATTGTTGCTCCAGCTACTACGTAATCGTTATCAAGTATCGAAGCTTTTTCACCTGCACCTGACTCAACACTGACCTCAACTCCCATGGAGATAAATCGTTTAACCGTGTCGGGTGTGGCTGCAACTCGCCTTTCATGAGCTCTTCGCTCTAAAGGAATGGCAATCTTCATAAGTAAAACACCTTCAACTCAACTTTGTGTTTTTAGAAAAACAATTAACAAACATGCGCGGGATATACCCACAGAAACGAGTAAGAACAAGTGCTCTTAGGACAAATTATTAAAGAAAACATGTTTTTTAGGAGATTATTTAATATTTTTTTAGTTAAATTCGAAATTACCTTATTAACAAACGTTTTTACAAAAGTTTTCACCAAAAAACCCATACTCAAAATCAAACCGAAAGTTACCCAATGACAATTATCATAAATCTGGGTGATTCAGAATTTAATTTTTTAAAAAGTCACCAGAACTTTTTGTTTCCACTTCACCTAACTCATCCAAGAGATCCGATATAACAGAAAGCCCCCTATTCCAAAATGATGGATCACTGGCATCTAGGTCAAAGGGAGAAAGCAATTCTTTATGCCGTAAGGTTCCACCAGCCCTTAGCATATCCAAATACTTTGTATTAAAATCATATTTATTCTCCTGGTATTCAGCAAAAAGTGAGTTAACCAAACAGTCGCCAAATGCATAAGCGTACACGTAAAAAGGAGAATGGATAAAATGTGGGATATAGCTCCAATAATAAGCATATTCATCATACAGCTTTACTGACGGCCCTAAACTTTCCCTTTGAACTTGCATCCAAATATCGCAAATCTCTTCTGTAAGAAGTTCATTTGCCAACCGCTTCTCGTGCACATTACGTTCAAACTCAAAGAAAGCGACCTGTCTTACGACTGTATTTAACATATCTTCGATCTTGCCAGCTATCATTATCGTTTTCTGATTCTGAGTAATGGAATCATCAAGTAATTTTCTAAATGTTAACATTTCCGCAAAAACTGACGCAGTTTCTGCTAAGGTTAAAGGCGTATCAGACATCAAATGCCCCTGCTCAGAAGCTAAGCATTGATGAACCCCATGGCCAAGTTCATGGGCTAATGTCATAACATCCCTTATCTTTCCCTGATAATTTAATAATAAGTATGGGTGAACGCTTGGAACAGTGGGATGAGCAAATGCCCCCGGTGATTTCCCTTTCCTTACTTGGGCATCAATCCAATTATTATCAAAAAACTTGCGGCCTATATCAGCCATCTCTTCAGAAAATTCTTCGTATGCGCTGAGAACTATCTTAACTGCTTCATCCCACAAAATTATCCTATTATCCTCATTAGGCAACGGGGCATTACGATCCCAATATTGAAGGACATCAGATCCAAACCAACCCGCTTTAATCTTATAATATCGATGAGATAATTTCGGGTACATCTCTTTTACTGCGTGAATTAATGCATCAACAACTTCATCTTCTACAAAGTTCGATAAGTTACGACTTGATACCGGTTTATCGAAGCGCCGCCATCTATCTTCAATTTCCTTATCCTTTGCAAGAGTGTTTGTAATAAGCGTAAATACACTGGCATTCTCACTTAAAACTTTTCCGATAGACTTTGCTGCACCTTTTCGAATGGCTCCTTCTTTGTCTGACAGTAGATCAAAAATTTCTGTGCTGGTTAGTTCTTTCTCCTCTCCATCGTGATCAACTTTAAATCTCATCTTTGCCAAGGTTTCATCAAATAGGCGAACCCAAGAAGCTCGTCCAACTACTTGTTTTTCTAATATTAAGCGTTCGACCTCATCGCTTAACTGATGAGGTTTATAGGCTCGAATATCACGGATCCAAGATTCATATTTAAAGGATTTCGATTCGGTAATAATTTTTGTTAAATGAGAATTATCGAGTTGATTCAACTCCAGAGTAAAGAATAAAAGATTCGTTGATATTTCAGTTATTTTTTCTTGCGTGTTCTGATAAAATTGGCCTGATTCTGTTTCAGTCATATCAGCTGCGTAGAGTAAAGAAGCAAAACTCATCATTTTAGCAAGCACTTCTTCTATTTCTTCGTATTCCTTAATTGCATCAACTAATTTGTCTCCACTTAATGCTGATAAGTTGCCTTTATAATCTTTCTCAAATTTTTTTGCTCGGAAATAAACTTCTTTTCTTTCCATAATTAGAAGTTCAGAGTGTTTTCCATCATAAAGATCGCTAAGGTCCCATGTAGGTAGGTCACCCAATTTATTATTTGAAATATTATTAGATGTTGAAGAAAGTAACTTTTTCAAAATGTCCTCAAACGGTTGATTAAATATTTATTACAGATAAGTTCAATTATCTGTGACGAAATAAGTAAATTATTGTGTTTAACTATTATTTACTGGATCACGGCTCGGAGGGAAAGATGGATTACGCTCAAAACTATAAAAATTGGCAAACTCTGCACGAAATGTTTTTTTCAAAGGCAACAGAGTTGGAAGAGAAGCCTCTGTTTTGGAAGAAAGACAAGGAAACTTGGATTCCCACAACCTGGAAGCAAGCAGATAGTCAAGTAAGAGCCCTGGCAAAAGGTTTGAGGTCTCTAGGAGTTTCAACTGGAGACAGAGTTGTTCTTGTTTCAGAAAACTCTCCTGAATGGGGTATTTCGGATTTAGCAATAATGGCAGCAGGTGCATTAACTGTGCCCGCATATATAACTAATACAACCAAGGATCACGCTCACATTTTATCTGACAGCGGAGCAGCGATAGTAATAGTGTCCACCCAACAATTAGCCGATCGGGTTTTGCCAGCTGCAACTTCAATAGACGGAGTAAAAACTGTAATAACTCTAGAAAAAGTTCAAACTGATCTGAAAGAATTAGAAATAATTAATTGGTATGAGCTTATAGATGAATTTATCCAAACCTCAGAAGATCAAAAAACAAGTCTAATAACCAGGACTCGCCAAGACACTGCTTGTCTGATTTACACATCCGGTACTGGAGGTAATCCCAAAGGAGTCATGCTGAGTCATGGGGCAATTTTATGTAATTGTACAGGAGCACATTATTTATTTAATGAAGACGGATTACTGTCAATAAATAATGAGGTGTTCCTATCTTTTCTGCCCCTGAGTCACTCTTATGAGCATACTGCAGGGCTTCATTTTGCAATCTCAATTGGCGCCGAAATATATTATGCAGAAGGAATAGATCGGCTAGCAAATAATATGGCCGAGGTTAAGCCTACTATGATGGCGGCGGTACCAAGGCTTTATGAAATGATGCACCAAAGAATAACGGCAGGAGTACTTAGGAAAGGAGGAATTTCTGCTATTTTATTTAACAAGACTATAGAGCTTGGGTCTAAAAAGTACGAACAAGGGCTTAATAAATTAAGTCTCTGGGAAAAAATACAAAACAAAGCCCTTGATAGACTTGTTCGAGCTAAAGTTGCAAAACGATTTGGAGGAAGACTTAAATCCTTCATATCAGGTGGTGCACCGCTAAATTATGATATAGGTCTATTTTTTACTTCTCTAGGAGTGAGGATTTCTCAAGGTTACGGGCTTACTGAAACCGCCCCAATTGTGAGTTGCAATCCTTTTAATCGTATAAAACTAGACACAGTCGGTCCAGCTGTCCCCGGTGTGGAGATAAAATTAGAAGAAGATGGAGAATTAGTAGTTCGTGGTGAGCTAGTCATGCAAGGATATTGGGGCCTACCAGAATTAACAGATGAAATTTTAAGGCAGGGCTGGATATACACAGGAGATATTGCTGAGATAGATGATGATAATTACATCAAAATAACAGATAGAAAAAAAGATATTATCGTCAATTCTGGAGGTGATAACATATCGCCTCAACGTGTTGAGGGAATTCTAAACTTTGCTCCAGAAATTTCACAATCTTTAGTCTATGGGGATAAACGACCTCACTTGGTGGCTCTTCTAATCCCTGATCAAACGTTTATTGAAGAGTGGGCCAAAAAATTTGACCACAAGGAAAGCCATAATCTACTTATCGAATCAGAGCCATTTAAAGGTCATATCAAATCTGTGATCAACAAAGTTAATGAACAGTTATCGCCAATAGAACAGGTAAGAAACTTTACAGTGTCTATTGAAGGATTTACCACTGAAAATGGGCTAATGACTCCTACCTTGAAACCAAAACGACATAAAATCAAAGAATTGTATGGAGATAAATTGGAAGCCTTGTATAGAACATCTTCAAAACAACGCTGATGGAGCATTGCAAATTTTTATTTCAAATTATGAAATTGTAAAAACCAATTAACAAATCTAGGTATGCCCTCATCGATAGAAGTAATTGGCTTAAAACCTAGGTCATTGCGGCTACTATCGATATCAGCGTAGGTTTCTTTCATATCACCTGCTTGCATAGGTTCAAACTCAATTATTGCCTTTTTATTTAACGCACTTTCAAATAACCCTATGTAACGCAGAAGCGGTTCGGGTTTATTATTCCCTAAGTTATAAATTTCATGATTGGAACTCTTTCGGTTGTGAGGGCGATCTAAAGCTGAAACTATTCCAGTGACAATATCATCTATAAATGTAAAATCTCTACGCATCTGACCGTCACCAAAAACTTGAATTGGCTCACCGGAAAATATTTTAGAGGTAAATATATAAGCCGACATATCAGGTCTTCCCCATGGCCCATATACTGTAAAAAGACGCAAACCAATCTGTGATAGGTTATAGTTGTGACTATACACCTCACTCATTAATTCCCCTGCCCTTTTAGTTGCTGCGTATAGAGACACAGGATTATCAACAGAATCTGATACCGAATAGGGAAGGTTTTTACTCGCTCCGTATACTGACGAAGAGCTGGCATAGACAATATTAATTAGTTCATTAGAAATATAGCGAGCGTATTCTAATATATTTAGATGGCCAGCTAAATTAGATTTGATATAAGAATCTGGGTTTTTAAAACTATAGCGCACCCCTGCTTGAGCAGCTAAATGAATTATTTTATCGGTTTCTCCTGCAAACCGATTCAGGCTTTTAGGCTCTGAAATATCTAAAAACTCAAATCGGAAATTTTTATATTTAGCTAATAATGACACCCTCGCTTTTTTAAGGTTTACATCGTAGTAATCATTTAAGTTATCGACACCTATAACGAGTTCTCCACGCTCCAACAAAGACCGAGCGACATTCATGCCAATAAATCCTGCTACACCAGTTATTAGGATGGCCAAGTTGTTCGTACCCCTAAATAAATGTTTTATTTATAAGACTTATTATTCCTAAACTATTGGAAATAAAATATAAGTTAAATCCTTTTATAACATTATAATCGATTTAATCGTTTGAATTATAATGTATAGTCTTCAATTTGTTTGGTATAATGATTAATCTTTTGCGGTAAAACAATTTCAATAAGAGTTAATGTATTCACAAAAATGTGTTTACCCTAGTATTATTGTATTGATTGTTTGGCTTCTAGATCTGATACGTCATGGAGAAAATTATGGCTATTTCAGCTATCAGTCTCGACGATAAATATAAGATTCAGTCGGGCCGAGTTTACCTAACAGGAACGCAAGCATTGGTTCGTCTGCCTATGATGCAACGTATAAGGGATCAAATGGCAGGACTAAACACAGCATGCTTTGTAAGTGGTTATAGAGGATCTCCTTTAGGCGCCATTGATCAGCAGATGCAAAGAGCTCAAGAATTCCTAAAAAAACATCATATAGTTTTCCAACCAGGGGTGAACGAAGATCTAGCTGCAACTGCTATATGGGGAAGCCAACAAACAAATCTTTTTCCTAACGCTAAGTATGATGGCACTTTCGGTATGTGGTATGGAAAAGGGCCAGGTGTTGATCGGTCGGGAGACGTATTTAAACACGGAAATCTTGCGGGCTCTTCACCCTATGGAGGGGTCCTCCTTCTCGCAGGTGACGACCATACATGCAAATCATCAACTACCGCACATCAATCTGAATATGCTTTCGCAGACGCAATGATACCAGTTTTAAACCCAGCTGGAGTTCAGGATTTCCTAGATCTGGGCTTATTTGGCTGGGCTATGAGTAGATATTCTGGCTGCTGGGTGGCTTTTAAGACTGTGGCCGAGACTGTCGACAGTTCCGCTTCCGTTCACATAGATCCTCATAGAATAAGCATTACTGCACCTAATGACTTTATAATGCCCGAAGGTGGTCTAAATATTAGATGGCCAGACGAATTCCTGATTCAAGAGGACAGACATCATAGATACAAATTACAGGCAGCATTAGCATTCGCAAAAGCTAACCAAATTGATAAAATTATTTATAGAAGCCCAAAAAAGAGGCTCGGAATAGTAACAACAGGTAAGTCTTATCTAGATGTACGCCAAGCTTTAGACGACCTAGGTATTAATAAAGACATCGCCACAGAGATAGGTGTTAGTCTTTATAAGGTTGGAATGTCATGGCCATTAGAGCCCAGCGGGCTTAGGGAATTTGCTGAGGGCTGCGAGGAACTTCTCGTTGTTGAAGAAAAGAGAGCACTAATTGAAGCTCAAATTAAGGAACAGCTATATAATTGGGAACCTCAACTACGGCCAAGAGTCTACGGAAAACACGACGAAAAAGGCGAATGGATATTACCTTCTTCCGGAGAATTAAGTCCCACTAGAATTGCTCAGGTGATAGCAGCCCGTTTGAAACGGTTTCATAGCTCGCCTTCTATAGAAGAACGCTTGGCTTTTTTGACCAGAAAAGAATCTTCCCTATCTCAGCAACCAGACACTGTTAAAAGAGTTCCATATTTTTGTTCTGGGTGTCCTCACAATACTTCAACCCATATTCCTGAAGGTAGTCGAGCGTTAGCAGGCATTGGATGCCACTTTATGTCATTATGGATGGATCGAAACACAGCTACCTTTACACATATGGGTGGAGAAGGTGCTAGCTGGGTCGGACAGGCCCCATTCACCAGTGATGAACACGTTTTTGTTAACCTTGGTGATGGAACCTACTATCACTCTGGATATTTAGCAATAAGACAAGCCGTCGCTTCAGGCGTAAATGTAACTTATAAAATCCTTTATAATGATGCAGTAGCAATGACAGGAGGACAACAAGTAGATGGTCCTCAATCGGTTAAATCTATAGCACGACAGGTAGCGGCTGAAGGGGCTAGACAGGTTGTTGTGGTTTCGGACGAACCTTCCAAATACCCCGATAATTCGGATTTTCCTGCTGGCACGAGCTTCCACCATCGTGATGAACTAGATGCAGTACAACGCAATTTGCGAGAACAAACTGGAACAACAGTTCTAATCTATGACCAAACATGTGCTGCTGAAAAACGTCGTCGTCGCAAACGAAATTTATTCCCTGACCCACCAAAAAGGATCTTTATAAATGAAGAGGTTTGCGAGGGATGTGGAGATTGTTCTGTTAAGTCTAATTGTTTATCAGTAGTTCCTGTGGATACCGAATATGGCCGGAAACGTGCCATCGATCAATCTAGCTGCAATAAAGATTATTCGTGCGTAAATGGGTTTTGTCCAAGTTTTGTCACAGTGCACGGCGGTCAATTAAAAAAACCGAAGCTTTTAGAAACCAAAGAACCTATACAAAACGATGGTCCCGTAAATTTACCAGATCCTGTAATTCCTTCTACTGAAAATCCATACAGTATAATAGTTACTGGAATTGGTGGTACCGGAGTTGTAACGATCGGAGCTTTACTTGGAACCGCAGCCCATATCGAAGGCAAAGGTACTTCGGTATTAGACATGGCAGGTCTTGCACAAAAGGGAGGGGCGGTAGTCAGCCACATAAGAATAGGCAATGCCCCCGAGGACCTACATGCCGTGCGCATTGCTGCAGGAGCTGCCAATGCAGTAATAGGTTGTGATTTAATGGTGTCAGCGAGCCCTGAAGTCTTATCCAAAATGGAGCCTGGAATAACGCAGGTAGTTATAAATAGCCATGAAACTATTACGGGAGATTTTACTAGAAACCCCGATATGGATCTAATGGGCGCTGAGATGGTTAAGATTATTGATGTAGCCGTAGGCGATAAAGGATCCAATTACTATGAAGCATCCCGATTGGCGACGGCACTTCTTGGCGATTCAATAGCTACTAACTTATTTATGCTTGGTATCGCTTATCAAAAGGGACTAATTCCTATATCTGCAAATGCTTTAGAAGAAGCAATAGAACTAAATGCCGTATCTGTAGAATTAAATAAAAATGCATTTTTCTGGGGTAGAAAAATGGTTATTGATCCCGATTTAGTGCTAAGAGCTGCTGAACCTAGCACTCCTTTAAGACTCAAAAGGCCTGATGTTTCTGAAAATATAGAAGAAATTATTTCGCGTAGAATAAAATTTCTTACTGCTTACCAAAGTGAAGATTACGCAGAGCAATATGTAGAGCTGGTTAGAAAGGTTCAAAACACAGAAGAACAGAAAACTAAAGGTCGAGATGATCTCACAAAAGCTGTTGCAAAATACTTCTACAAATTACTTGCGTATAAAGATGAGTACGAAGTCGCAAGACTCTTTACCAGTGGTAACTTTAAAAGAAATCTCAATGATCAGTTCGAAGGTAATTACAAGTTACAGTTTCATTTAGCACCACCCCTTATCTCAGAGAGGGATCCTAATACTGGCCATCAAATCAAAAAAGAATTTGGTTCTGGAACGTTATTTTTATTCCATATTTTATCACGACTAAAGTTTTTACGAGGTACTAAATTTGATCCATTTGGATATAGCGCAGAGAGAAAACTGGAGCGCAAATTAGTGAAAAAATATGAATCAAATATAAACGAAATATTAGGCCACTTGACCCATGAAAATTATGAACTGGCTGTGGCTATTGCCAAAATACCTGAACATATTCGTGGATACGGCCACGTTAAACATGACAATTATAAAAAGGCCATCATAGAGGAAGAGGCATTGATCCGCGCATTCCGTAACCCAGACTCCTCATCTGCAGAAGCCGCAGAATGAAATGTTAATCAAGGCCCAAAGCGACACCTTATAAGTCTAATGCCCTCGTATAAACTTCTAAAAGTTGCTCCTCATGTATTCTATCACTAGGGTCTAACCTTCTCAAACGAACAACCCGCCGGATAGTTTTGGTGTCGAAACCGGCTGACCTTGCCTCTGACATTATAGATCGAATATCAGAATTTAAGACAGCACGCTCTTCTTCCAACTGTTCAATTCTTTCAACAAAGCCTCTCAAGCGGTCTACTTCTACGCCCCCAGTTTCGACCATAAAACATCCTCCTTAGAAATAACTGTTTTTCTATAAATAAGTGTTTAATTTATGGGAAGGTACTTGCGACAAAAAAATGAATGAGAAATCTATTTTTGCTTCTTTGCTTCCATAGCTGATTTCTGCTCCAAGGTCATTTCGGCCTGGTGTTTATCTTTCCACTCTTGATACGGCATCCCATAAATCATCTCACGAACGGCGTCATAATCCAGATCTAACCCTTTCTCATCTGCTGCTGATTTGTACCATTTCGAAAGGCAGTTTCTACAAAAATCAGCTAAATTCATTAGGTCAATATTCTGCACCTGAGGATTATCTCGCAAATGCTGTACTAAGGTCCTAAATGAGGCTGCCTCAAGTTCAGTTTGGATTTTTGGATCAATATTTGTCATAGCCCTACTTCTCATATGAGTAATTTAATTACGTTTTTCTATACTATACATTCAACCATGTTACTTCTCTATTTTCTAGAAATGTAAAACTATTTTCCCTATGGAAATTAGTTAAATTTTTTATCAGATTTTTTTGTAATATGTTCTATCAAATCAATTTGTGAAATTATGCCAATTACCTTGCCTTCGTCTATAACCACTGCAACGTGATCTGATTGAAACAAAAAATATAACTCTTCAATTCTCGCTTTGGGATAGATTAAACCGCCTATCGGTGCGGCTAATTCACCTGCGCTAGTCTCTTGCTGAACAACTCCTTCGCGAAGACCTCTAAGTATGTCAGATTCATGTATCATTCCAGTGATCTTACCACCTTCAATCACTGGAATCTGAGACACACTATTGACCCTCATAATTCTTATTATCTCTGAGATTTTAGTGTCAGAAAACGCTGTTAGAGGAGATTTATTATTTTCAGTTAATAAATCTTCCACTAAGCCTAATTCTGGCCCCGTTTCAATTAAACCCTGCTCCTTCATCCAGTCATCCGATAGAAACTTGGAAATATATCTATTACCAGAATCACAAAGCGTAACAACAATTGTTTTATTTGGGCCTAACTCTAGCGCCACTTCTATTGCTGAATGAACTATTGATCCAGAAGATCCTCCACAAAACAATCCTTCCTCACGTAATAACTTTCTGGCCATATCAAAGGATTGCTTATCATTTACTTGTCTCATTTCATCGACTACAGAAAAATCCATAGCCTCGCACTCGATATCCTCTCCGATACCTTCTACTTTATAAACATATGCAGTTGGCAAACAGCCTGTGTTGAACAAATGGTAATGAACTGAGCCTAGAGGATCCACACCAATAATCTTTACGTTGGGGGCGTGCTCTTTAAACCAACGACCAACACCAGATACTGTTCCTCCTGTGCCGGTACCGCCCATAAAAACGTCTATTTTTCCTCCATTAGTCTGTTCAAAAATCTCCCTTCCTGTAGACAAACGATGAGCTTCTATATTCCACTCACTATGATATTGGTCTACGTAAAAGGAGCCTGGAGTTTCTGCTGCTATAGCTTTGGCTTTATTAACATAATGTTCCGGAGAATCTCCTGGCACGTCCGTTGGAGTAATAACAACCTTTGCACCATAAGCCTTCATCATATCTATCTTTTCCTGACTCATTTTATCTGGAAGTGTGAAGATGCATTTATATCCTTTCACAGCGGCAACCATTGCTAGACTTTGACCCGTATTACCGGATGTGTTCTCAATTATTGTGCCCCCAGGGCTTAATAAACCCTCTTTTTCCGCCTTCTCAATTATATAGGTTGCCATTCTGTCTTTTATTGAACCAGTTGGATTCATATACTCACATTTTGCTAGTATTTGAGCAGCTCCGGGCGGAACGACTTTATTAAGGCGAACTAGAGGGGTTTGTCCAACCGCATCAATAATATTATCGTAAACATTCATGTATCAACTCGCATTTTAAATTATCCTGGTACTTGCATTGAAAATTTTTGCCTTTGTTCTTTAAGGGTATAAGTAAACGATTCCCATCCAATTTATCGTATTAAGAAGATACGGCAAAGATTCTACCAGTAATTCTGAAGGTTCAGTTTAAATATTTAGTAGTAAGCTAATATTAATTACACGATGCTTTCTTGCCTCTGTGTAATCACCATATCAGCTTCACGTCCAGACAACTCCTGCAAATGATCAAACTCATAGCGAAAGCTACCTGTACCTTGAGTTAGTGAACGAAGTTCAATTATCAAGTCAGCTATTTCTGCCTGTGGTAGATTCGCATAGACTGTATCCCAGCCCTTCCAACCCTCTTTAGTATCAAATCCTAAAAGCTGACCTCTTCTCCCACTTACAATCTGATTGACCTTGCTTGTATGGTCCGAAGGAGTGTCAATCTCAACCTTACATATCGGTTCAAGAAGAATTGGACTACATTTTGGCATACCTTCACGCATTGCAGCTTGGGCAGCCGTTTGAAAAGCCATATCAGAGGAATCTACCGCATGGTGCTGACCATCAAAAAGACATACTGCTATATCAACTATTGGAAAGCCTAGCGGACCACGATCTAAATATCTACGCACGCCTGTCTCTACCGAAGGAATATATTGGCGAGGCACGGTTCCTCCAACAACACGGTTACTAAACTCAAAGCCCTCGCCTCTTGGCCTAGGGCTAATTTCTATATGCACGTCTCCAAATTGACCATGCCCGCCACTCTGTTTTTTATGTCGAGCATGCTGTTCCACCTGCTTACGAATTGTTTCCTTATAAGGAACACTAGGCCTGCGTGTTTTTACTGAAACATTATATTTTTCTGATAATTGAGCTGTAGAAACAGACAGGTGAATTTCACCTTGGCCATGAAGCACTAACTCATGAGTGTCTGCATTATGTTCAATGGAACAGGATGGATCTTCTTCGACAAGCTTAGCTAAGGAGGAAGATAACTTCACTTCATCATCATGTTTTTCGACTTCTACAGCGACCGAGTAAACAGGTGAAAGAAGACCGTTCCATGAGTTTGAGTTTTCATTGCGCCCTGAGAGAGTCAACACATCTCCTGTTTTAGCTTCCTTTAATCTCCCTAGAGCGACCACGTCACCAGATACTGCTCCATTAATTTTGGAAGCTTCCGATCCAAACATCCGGAATAATCCACCAACCCGATCTCCTCCCATTGAGATCCCATCATTTATTTCTCCAGACCAAACCCTTGCATGGCTTAACTTGCCTGTTTTAGCCTGGCTTGTTTTAAAAACTTCAACAATTGGTTCATTATTTATTGAAAACCCCCTTCGTTCAGCAGTTTTATGAGCACTGGGAGCATCGTGACGTAATGACTTCCAGAGTCTGAAGACACCACTCTGTGTTTCCCCAGCCCCTATCATTACAGGAACAATATTATCAGAAGCCAGGTTCTCTATTAGCTCTCTGTAAACATCTTTTTTATCAGGAACCACATCTTCAAGAAGCTTCTCTAACAAATCATCATTGAAATCAGCAAGAGATTCCAATAACTCCTGCCTTGCAATCGAATGGCCATCTAAAAGTTCTTCGGGAACTTCAACAACCGTTGACGGCTCTCCTTCTTTATATTTGTACGCTCGTTGGCTAATTAGGTCTATATAACCGGCTGTTTTTTCCCCTTCATGTATTGGCAAATGTCTCAGAACCAGAGGAATATCCGAAACATTCTGTAATGCAGAAATGGTTTCTTCTTGAGAAGATACCGGGTTATCAATTTTATTGATAAAAATCACATGAGGAATAGATCTATCGGCGAGAAATTTTAAAATGGGGGACACCACACTTGCTTTACTAGAATCTGACTCAACAACCACAACTGCAATATCTGCAGCCATTAGAGCATTTCGACCCTCTTGCCAAAACTCTATCGAGCCCGGACAATCAAGTATGGTCCAATCTTCATCCATAAACTGACAATGAGCCACATTAAGTTCAATGCTCATTTGTCGCTTTCTTGCAACTACTGAGGCATCTCCAACAGTATTTCCCTCTCTTACTGATCCCTTGCGACTAACCGAACCAGTCGCGGCCAACATAGCCTCTAATAAACTCGTTTTTCCACTTAAATAGGGACCAACAAGAGCAACGCAACGTGGTCCTGAACCAACAGTGTCAACCATATCATCCCCCCAGAAGACATTATTTACATCTCTGCACAGTATAAGTGCTTTTTATTTGTTTTTATCGTTCCATTTATTTAGTGGGTGAGTCTAGTGGTAAGACCGATAAAATTTAAAACAAATCATATTTCTATTAAATTTAAAAAAAGATCCTAAGCTGCATCAATTACGCTAATGCTTCACAAGCTCTTTGTATACGTGAGCAAGCCTCTTCTAATAGCGTAGTTGAAGTTGCGTAGGATATTCGAAAATAAGGTGACAACCCAAAGGCCTCACCATGAACAGCTGCTATTCCCTCAGTTTCTAAAAAGTATTTTACCACGTCTTCATCATTAGAGAGGGTTTTACCGGAGGTTGTCTTTTTTCCTATAAGCCCTTTTAAAGATGGGTACACATAAAATGCTCCAATAGGTTTTGTACATTCTATGCCCTCTGCCTCATTCAACATGGAAACAACAAGATCACGGCGTTCTTTGAAAATTTTATTATGCTTAATTATAAAATCCTGTGGTCCAGTTAGAGCTTCTACTGCGGCCCACTGTGAAATAGTAGATGTCGAAGTTGTCGACTGAGACTGAATCATGTTCATGGCAGCAATTAATTCCACAGGGCCAGCTGCGTAGCCAACTCTCCATCCAGTCATACAATATGCTTTGGACATCCCGTTAAGAGTTAATGTACGATCAATCAGTTCTGGCACAACTTGGGCAATAGTGGAAAATTTAAAACCATCGTAAACTATTTTTTCGTACATATCGTCTGGCATAATCCAGACATGAGGGTTCCGTTTTAGTACTTCTCCTAAATTTTTCAGTTCATCTAATGAGTAGGCTGAACCGCTAGGATTACAAGGCGAATTCATCATAAACCATTTAGTCTTCGGTGTGATAGCTTTCTCAAGCTGTTCCGGAGTAATTTTAAAATCGTTTTCGACACTACACTCAACAACCACTGGTACCCCTTCTGATAATAGCGTTATATCAGTATATGAGACCCAATAAGGTGCAGGTACAATAACTTCATCTCCAGGATTTACAGTCGCAGAAAGGGCATTATAAATGTTTTGCTTGCCTCCACATCCAACGCTTATTTGAGCCGGCGTATAATGCAACTTATTGTCTATTTTTAATTTTTCACAAATTACTTCCCTTAATAATGGGATACCTGCTGGAGGAGCATATTTGGTTTTTCCTTCAGCCATAGCACGATAGCCAGCATCTTTGATATTGGGGGGAGTATCAAAATCTGGCTCGCCTGCAGCAAGACCAATAATGTCACGTCCTGACGCCTTTAGTTCCTGTGAAAGAGTGTTTATAGAAATGGTTGGCGAAGGCTTAATATTTGCCAAACGATCTGCAAGAAAACCCATATTTAAATTCCATCTAAAAAGATTAATATATTAATGAAAATAAACTTCAAAGTGGTTGCATACAAGACTAGAAAAAATACATTTTTTGATTACATACAAATATTTGTAAATTATGTGAATATACCTTAGATCTAATTTAAGTTTCGAATAAAAAAAATTATATAAACCACTATCGCTAATATCTAAAATAGCTAGATAAAACACATAAATGACATAGTCGATTTTACAAAAAATGAAAAATCAAACTACTTCTAAAATTCTATCACATCCAGTACGGCAATTTATTGAAGATCACCCTGCTGGAGACGATCCGGCTATTTTCGACTTGGTGTCTGATTATTTTCCAGCTGGCGATCAACCCCAAGCAATACAAGGGCTGGTTAGTGGTTTAGAACAAGGTGAACGTGATCAAGTTCTTTTGGGGGTAACAGGCTCTGGTAAAACTTTTACTATGGCTCATACTATAGCCAAAACCCAGAGACCCGCTTTAATTTTAGCGCCCAATAAAACATTAGCAGCTCAATTGTACAACGAAATGAAGCGTTTTTTCCCTAATAACGCTATAGAATACTTTGTTTCTTACTACGATTATTATCAACCTGAAGCTTATGTGCCAAGATCAGATACCTACATCGAAAAAGAGGCCTCAATCAACGAGCAAATTGATCGATTACGACATGCAGCAACAAGGTCACTTTTTGAGAGGCGTGATGTTGTTATAGTAGCTTCAGTCTCGTGCATTTACGGCATAGGAGACGCCGAATCCTATTTAAAAATGACACAGTCGTATGCTGTTGGAGATAGGGTTGACAGAAGTGGTGTACTTCGCGATTTAGTGGAACTTCAGTACAAAAGGAATGATACTGATTTTTACCGTGGCACTCTTCGCTCAAGGGGCGATACAATAGAGATATTTCCTGCGCATCTAGAGGACAGGGCATGGCGTCTATCCTTGTTTGGTGATGAGATTGAAGCAATCCATGAATTTGATCCCCTCACTGGGGAGAAGATTGAAAGCTTAAACGAGATAAAAGTATTTGCAAATTCCCATTATATTACCCCTAAACCAACATTAAATCAGGCAACAAAAACTATTAAAGAAGAACTGGTTTCTCGTCTTAGTGAATTGAATAAAAAAAATAAATTACTGGAAGCACAAAGATTAGAACAACGTACTAATTTTGATTTAGAGATGATTAAAGCAACTGGATTTTGCGCTGGCATTGAAAATTATTCTCGACATTTAACTGGCCGCAAACCAGGTGAACCTCCTCCCACTTTATTTGAGTATTTACCTAGTGATGCAATTTTATTTGTCGATGAATCACATATAACTGTTCCACAGATTGGTGGAATGTTTAGAGGTGATCTTTCTAGAAAAACAACTTTGTCTGAGTTTGGATTTCGTCTGCCTTCATGCATAGATAATCGTCCACTTAAATTTGAAGAATGGTTTGAAATACGCCCAGACACAATCTATCTGTCTGCCACACCTAGTGAATGGGAGTTAGAACAAAGTGGAGGAGTATTCACCGAACAAATCGTGAGACCAACTGGCCTGATTGATCCTGTTTGCATTATTAAACCTGCGGAAACACAGGTGGATGATCTCATCGACGAATGTCGTGCAGTATCTGCCAAAGGAATGCGTGTGCTGGTAACAACGTTAACTAAGAGAATGTCAGAAGACTTAACAGAATACATGCACGAACAAGGAATACGAGTTCGCTATATGCACTCTGATATCGAAACATTAGAACGAATCGAAATTCTAAGGGACCTAAGGTTAGGTGTTTTTGATGTTTTAGTTGGAATTAACCTGCTTCGAGAGGGACTGGATATTCCTGAATGTGCACTAGTTGCTATTCTCGATGCAGACAAAGAAGGTTTCTTAAGGTCTAAAACATCTTTAATCCAAACAATAGGTCGAGCAGCAAGAAATATTGATGGTCGTGTAATCTTATATGCTGATAAAATTACAGGCAGTTTAAAGTATGCAATGGATGAGACCAATCGAAGGCGTGAAAAACAAAAAGAGTATAACAATCTAAAAAACATCACCCCAGAATCAGTGCGTAGTAACATGGCAGATATTTTGAATAGTGTTTTTGAACGTGATAGAGTTACTATAAGTACCGGAGATTCTAAAACTCTACATCTTGTAGGAGATAATCTAAAGACTCATATATTTAATCTTGATAATCGAATGCGAGAAGCTGCAGCTGATCTTGAGTTTGAAGAAGCAGCTCGCATTAGAGATGAAATTCGCCGACTGGAAGATCAAGAGCTACAACTAATGGATGAAATGAATTCTAACCAATAAATAATATGTTAAACATACGTTTCGCACCCAATTTTTACCACCTCTTTCTCGAGCTCTCAATTCATGAGAGATTCGCGGCTGCTGCCAAAATTGGTATAGATGCGGTTGAATGGCACTTCCCATATGAAATAGATAAGCAAGAACTTAAATCTTTACTTGATGAATATGGTATTGAATTTACATACTGTGTCGTTCCACCAGAAAAAATAGATGGATCGTACGTTACTGTCAGAGGATTAGGTGCACAACCAGGAAAGCAAGAGGAATTTAAAAGATCAGCTGACCTAGCCCTAGAATATATCCACCATTGTGACTTCTACTCTATTAACGTTGGTGCTGGTCCTATTCCCCAAGGAGAAGAAAAACAGAGATGTTTGGACGTTTATATTGAAAATATAGACTACATATCTACTAATGCCGGCAACCATCGCTGTAAATTCCTACTAGAGCCTGTATGCGCGCACAGAATAAAGAACTGGCCAATGCAAAAAATGGCTGAGGCTCGGAAAATAGTTAACTCATTGGGAAAAAAGAACGTCGGATTAGTTTATGATACTTTTCACATGCGTTATGAAGAAACTGGGACTTTAACAGATATAATGGATGAATTTTGGCCATTAATTGGATATTTCCAGATAGGTAATCCACCCGATCGAAATGAACCAGGCGTTGGTGAACTAGATCTAATTTGGTTGGTCAGAAGAGCTATTCAGAAAGGGTATAAAGGGGCTATCGGAATGGAGCTTGATCCTTCCTCGGACACTTGGTCAAGTTTACTATGGATGAATGAATTTGGTTATAAAGTAGATCAGAATAGCCGGCCTTAGAAGCGAGCCAAATTGCTTCAAAGATAGTTTATTTAAAACTAATCTTAAATTACAATTGGGACTTTTCTAAATAATCCAGAATATTTTGGGGGGAGCTAACTTCGTATGGATCATCAGCCGCATTATCTGAAAACCCAGGCTCAACAAATAATTTTTGTACTACGCAATTATCAACTATGGCCGCATACCTCCATGATCTCATACCAAAACCAAGATTATCTTTCTTAACTAACATTCCCATTTTTCTTGTGAATTCACCTGATCCATCAGGAATAGCGGTAATATTTTTTATATTTAAGCTTTCGAACCACGAATTCATCACAAATGAATCATTAACAGAAACACAATAAATCCTATCAATTCTAAAAACTTGAAATTTTGAATACAGTTGTTCAAAGCTAGGTAACTGTAGAGTCGAACATACCGGCGTAAATGCGCCCGGCAAGGAAAACAAAATTGCTTTCGTGTTAGCAAAATAGTGTTCCGTGTCTAAATCTTTCCAGACAAATTCTGACGTTGTATTTAAATCTTCTCTAACACGAGTTTTAAATATGACCTGAGGTAGTTTACTATTCATCGTTTTTTTTCAATCATTAGTTAATAGTTTTGTGGTTCTGCGATAACAGATCGCTGTCAATAGCTTTACGAGAAACGAGATCAAAATAGTAAGGTCGTATAGGAAAGATAATTCCTTTATTCGCAAATGCTCTAGAAATTTTTCCCAATAATTTACTCGAAGCCTCAGCTGGAACATCCGACAGATAATTATGTAGAATTTGTCTAACTATCACTTCATGATCTTCTTGATGAAACGTAATACAGCCTAATGTAATCAATTCTAGTAATCCGTATTTATCACATCCATGACAGCCGATACTTAGACCAATTGTTGAAAAGCTCACTATCAGATCTAGACAAAATGCGAAAGCAACATCGACATCACCGTGATCATCAGAGACGATGCCCAAGTCATAAAAAGCCTGTGATATAAGTGGTTGTGGATCAAATTTGTGATAAGTACTCCTAGCCCAATGTTGCACAGACCAGGACCAAAAGATCTCTGGAGGAGTTTGATCTGCAATAACAAGATGAAAATTACTGCATTCATCATAATTCAAACAATTATGATTAAAAGTGTTCCCTTTCGTAGTTTGCATGCCTGTGTCCATATTTACTAAGTATTTATTCCCAATATATTGATAATGAGAATCATTATCATTATCAAGTAAAAAATTAATAATTTTATAATTTATGAATTAATCGATTAAAATTAGCCGAAATTAGCCGAAATTAGCCGAAATTAGCCCCTATATTGGATTTATTCAATAATCTGCTATTAGTGGAAGTTAATTGGCTAAAGCATGTGCTAATTGACGCAACCTACTGGAAATTAGACATCTTTGCAGCTAGAATCAAAGAACTTCGTTTGTGAAAGCGAATTGGGAGATTCGTTTTCATACGATTTGCCTTTAAATTTTTGTAATATCTGCCGGGGTTGATTATTTGCGCTCGGTCGGAAATGGTTGGGAGAAGTTTTACACATGGTGTCCTTCGACGAAAAACAGCCCTCTCAAGGCCTATATGATAAAGCTAACGAACATGACTCTTGTGGTGTGGGTTTTATAGCTAATATCAAGGGAGCCAAATCTCATGAAATTATACTGAATGGGCTAAAAATACTTGTTAACTTAGACCACAGAGGTGCTGTTGGAGATGATCCACTAATGGGTGACGGAGCTGGCTGTTTAATCCAAATTCCCGATTCACTGCTCCGTGACTGGGCAAATACTAATGGATATAAACTTCCTGAGATTGGACATTATGCAGTTGCTATGTGTTTTTTGCCGCAAGATGATTCCAGCAGACAATCTGCAATGGAGCATTTCGAAAAATTTGTAAGAGCAGAAGGTCAAAGATTATTAGCCTGGCGCCCGGTACCAACGGACCTTTCTGGAATCGGAAAAAGAGTTTTAGAAACCATGCCAGGAATCTACCAGGCAATTGTCCTAAGAGATTCCTCTATATCTGATCAAAACTCTTTTGAACGAAAGTTGCTAACTATTAGAAAGCAAACCCTTAACAGTGCACGTGCTGAACAAGGCCCACTTTCAGATTTTTATATTCCCTCATTTTCTTCAAGAACAATAGTATATAAAGGGCTTTTGCTCGCTAGACAGGTGGGAACTTTTTATCGTGATTTATCAAATCCATTAACGGAATCTGCTTTAGCGCTTGTTCACCAAAGATTTTCAACAAATACCTTTCCTTCATGGCCTTTGGCCCATCCTTATAGGATGATTGCTCATAACGGCGAGATAAATACAGTGCGGGGCAATGTTAATTGGATGTCTGCCAGACGACATTCACTTTCGAGTGATCACCTTGGTCCAGACCTAGATAAAATGTGGCCACTTATTCCTCATGGCCAATCCGATACGGCCTGTATAGATAACGCATTAGAAGTTTTGGTCGCTGGGGGTTACTCGCTATCGCATGCTATGATGATGTTAATACCAGAAGCCTGGACGGGTAATCCTTCTATGGAGTCCGATCAAAAAGCATTTTATGAATATTATGCGGCTCTAATGGAGCCTTGGGACGGTCCAGCAGCAATAGCTTTTACAGATGGTTTGCAAATTGGGGCTACTCTGGATAGGAACGGATTACGACCAGCCCGATACGTAGTTACCGAGGACGATGAGGTGATTATGGCATCAGAAGTGGGTGTACTGCCGGTTGATGAGAAAAAAATAGTTAAAAAATGGCGCCTTCAACCAGGTAAAATGCTCTTAATCGATTTTTCCGAGGGGAGGATCATAGATGACAGTGAAATTAAACAAAAACTTGCCGCGGAACATCCTTACCAAGAATGGCTGAATAACACCCAATTTAAACTTGAAGACCTGGAAAATATAGAAGACAAAACAAGTAATACTGCTATAAAATCGAGCTCAAAATCCAATGAAAGACTAAAATCTCAACAATCTTTTGGTTACTCACAAGAAGACCTGCAGATGTTTCTCGAGCCAATGGCACGTTTTGGTGAGGATCCTGTAGGATCTATGGGGGTTGATACACCAATCGCGGTTTTGTCAAGCAAGCCAAAGCTATTATACAATTACTTCAAACAGAACTTTGCTCAGGTAACTAACCCACCCATTGACCCAATCAGAGAAGAGCTCGTCATGTCTTTGGTTTCAATGATTGGTCCAAGGCCTAACTTATTAGGCCACCATGCTGGAACGCATTATAGACTGGAAGTAAGTCAACCTATTTTGACTAATCCCGATCTAGCCAAAATTAGATCAATCTCAACATTGGTCGGAGATGCTTTTCGAACTTTAACAATTGACATCACCTGGCCCATTTCAGACGGACCATCTGGCCTATTATCAGCAGTTGATAGAATCCGACAAGAAGCAGTCGACGCAGTAATCTCTGGGCACAATATTTTAGTTCTTTCAGATCGATCAGTTGGCTCCGAAAGAATTGCTATTCCTGCCTTATTAGCCACCTCGGCAATACATCACCATCTTATACGTAAGGGGTTACGCACTTCTACTGGGCTAGTTGTAGAAACTGGAGAAGCAAGAGAAGTCCACCATTTCTGCGTTCTAGCAGGGTATGGAGCAGAAGCGATAAACCCTTGGCTGGCATTTGAAACGTTAGAAGAAATAAGATTACGAGAAAACCTTCAGCAAAGTAATGAAGAAATTCAGAAAAATTATATCAAAGCAGTTAACAAAGGTATCCTCAAGGTAATGTCTAAGATGGGTATTTCAACATATCAATCTTATTGCGGAGCTCAAATCTTTGACGCTGTCGGCCTCTCATCAGGCTTTATAGAAGACTATTTCACCGGCACCCCAACAACAATAGAAGGGGCAGGACTAAATGAAATAGCTATCGACGCAATTGAAAGACATGACAATGCCTGGGGCGGAGATCCAATCTTTGATGGAATGTTGGATACTGGAGGAGATTTAGCCTATCGTCTTAGAGGAGAAGATCATGCTTGGACTCCTGAATCTGTAGCTGATTTGCAACATGCTGTTAGAGGAAACTTACCAGAAAAATATATTGACTTTGCCAACAGCGTAAATGATCAGAGTAAACGGCTTTTGACCATACGGGGACTAATGGATTTCCGTTTTTCTGATAACCCTTTACCAATAGAAGAAGTTGAGGATGCAGGACAAATAGTTAAAAGGTTTGCTACGGGGGCCATGAGCTTTGGTTCTATAAGTAGAGAAGCTCACACAACTCTTGCAATCGCTATGAATCGAATTGGGGGAAAGTCTAATACTGGTGAAGGAGGTGAAGAAGTAGATAGGTTCTCGGCGCTTCCAAATGGCGACTCAATGCGTTCAGCAATCAAACAGGTTGCTTCCGGGCGTTTTGGCGTTACAACCGATTATTTAGTAAATGCTGACGATATACAAATCAAAATGGCTCAAGGAGCAAAACCCGGCGAAGGAGGGCAGCTACCTGGACATAAAGTCAATAAAAATATTGCCTCGGTTAGACATTCGACTCCTGGCGTGGGCCTAATATCGCCACCCCCCCATCATGATATCTATTCAATAGAGGATTTAGCTCAACTTATCCATGACCTTAAAAACGTTAATCCTCAAGCTAGAATTTCTGTAAAACTAGTATCAGAGGTTGGAGTTGGAACTGTCGCAGCAGGCGTTAGCAAGGCCAGAGCAGATCACGTAACGATTTCGGGGTTTGAAGGAGGAACAGGTGCGAGCCCCTTAACATCTCTAACACATGCGGGTTCCCCTTGGGAAATAGGACTTGCTGAAACTCAACAGACACTTGTTCTTAATGGCCTTAGAGGTCGAATTGCTGTCCAAGTAGATGGAGGGCTTCGGACAGGTAGGGATGTGGTTGTAGGAGCGTTACTGGGTGCGGACGAGTTTGGCTTTTCGACCGCACCACTTATAGCCTCTGGATGTATTATGATGCGAAAATGCCATCTAAATACCTGTCCGGTTGGTGTAGCCACCCAAGATCCCGTTTTAAGAAAGCGATTCACTGGTACACCTGAACATGTAATAAATTACTTCTTCTACGTAGCCGAAGAAGTAAGAGAACTAATGTCAAAACTTGGTTTCCGTACTTTTTATGAGATGATAGGAAGAACCGAAAAACTAGATATGCGGAGCAGCATTGATCACTGGAAAGCAGAAGGCGTCGATCTTAGTCGACTATTATATGTACCTGAAAAAAGGCCAGATGTAGCAATATTTAATTGTGAGTCCCAAGATCATAATCTTGAAGCTGCTCTTGATAATGAATTGATATCTGAAGCTAAAGAAGCAATTGAAAAAGGCACTGTGATAAGCCTTAAGAAGCAAATTAAAAATACAAATCGTACAGTTGGAGCCACTTTATCCGGAGAGATTGCTAAGCGATATGGACACGCTGGCCTAGCTGAAAACACTATAACGATAGCATTCACAGGCAATGCTGGAGGAAGCTTTGGAGCATTTCTGGCAAGAGGAATTACCCTTGATTTGATTGGCGACGCAAATGATTACGTTGGAAAAGGCTTATCCGGGGGAAAATTAATTGTACGTCAGCCTAATGAAGGTAATCGAAAAGCCGGTGAAAATATAATCATCGGTAATACCGTTCTTTATGGGGCTATCGCTGGGGAGGCGCATTTTGAAGGCGTTGCAGGAGAACGTTTTGCTGTCAGAAACTCTGGAGCAATCACAGTAGTTGAAGGCGTTGGTGATCATGGTTGCGAATACATGACTGGAGGAGTTGTTGTTGTCCTAGGAGAAACTGGTCGAAACTTTGCCGCAGGAATGTCGGGTGGCATAGCCTATATTTATGATCCAAAAAATAATTTTGCATCAAATTGCAATATGTCAATGGTCGACTTGGAGCCAATTACGCCATCAAATACAGAAGAAAATAAAGATCTTGAGGCCCCTCAACAACTCTCGATAAGCTCAGAAAATAGCGGAATGGGATATATGCTATCATATGACGAAGAAAGATTAAGGATTTTAGTTGAGCGACACCGTTTATTGACTGGCAGCAAAAAGGCCACCTATCTGCTTGAAAATTGGGATTCGAGTTTAAACAAATTTATTAAGGTTGTTCCTAAAGATTATCGACGTGCTCTGCTAGAATTACAGGCAGAAGAGGCTTCTGAAGTAGTAGCGGCTCAATGATAAACCTGAGTGTAAGGAAAGTTATATATGGGTAAAAATACTGGCTTTTTGGAATATGAACGACAAGATCGAGGCTATAAGCCCACCGAAGTTCGATCCAAAACATGGAAAGAGTTTGTAGAACCTCTGCCTGAACCACAACTTGGACAGCAAGCTGCCAGATGCATGGATTGTGGTATTCCCTTTTGTCACACTGGATGTCCAGTTAATAACTTAATTCCCGATTGGAATGACCTAATCTACAAAAGCCAGTGGAAAACTGCATTAAACACTCTTCACTCAACTAATAATTTTCCAGAATTCACAGGACGCATATGTCCAGCTCCTTGTGAAGAAGCCTGCACTTTAAACATTGATAATGCGCCAGTTACAATCAAAACCATAGAATGTGCAATAATCGACAAAGGATGGCAGGAGGGATGGATTGAACCACAACCCGCTAAATTGCTTACTGGCAAGAAAGTAGCGATAGTTGGTTCTGGTCCCGCCGGAATGGCTTGTTCGCAGCAGCTTGCAAGAGCAGGACATAGTGTTGTGCTTTTTGAAAAAAATGATCGCATAGGTGGTTTGTTGCGTTATGGAATACCAGATTTTAAAATGGAAAAATGGCTTATTGATCGAAGAGTAAAACAAATGTCTGCCGAGGGCGTTGTTTTTAAGACAAATGTTCATGTTGGAAAGGATCTAGATGTTTCCGAATTACGTAAAGACTTCGATGCGTTGGTATTAACCGGAGGTTCAGAAACACCTAGAAATCTTGAGGTGCCAGGAAGGAATTTGAATGGCATACATTTTGCTATGGACTTTTTAGTACAACAAAATAAACGCGGAGCTGGAGATAAAGAAGAAATAGCTGCTCCCCTCGGTACAATAACAGCAAAAGATAAACATGTGATTGTAATAGGTGGAGGAGATACAGGCTCAGATTGTATTGGCACATCAATACGCCATGGAGCTGCATCAATCACACAATTAGAGATATTGCCTAAACCCCCATTACAAGAAGAAAAGTCCCTTACCTGGCCCAACTGGCCATTAAAACTTCGAACTTCTTCTTCTCAAGAAGAGGGTTGTGAACGAGATTGGTCTGTCCTTACAAAGCGAGCTGTAGGATCAAACGGAAAAGTTGAATCTCTAGAATGTGTACGAGTTGAATGGACAAAAAATGAGTCAACAGGGCAATTTAATATGAATGAAATAAACAATAGTACTTTTCACCTTAAGGCAGACCTTGTTCTCCTTGCTATGGGTTTTACAGGGCCCATTATGGACGGCATGTTAGAAAAAGCAGAAGTTGATGTTGACCAAAGAGGAAATATTTTAGCTAACACTTCGGACTACAAAACATCAATTGATGGTGTTTTTTCTGCGGGAGATATGCGTCGCGGTCAATCATTGGTGGTTTGGGCTATTAGGGAAGGTCGTCAGTGCGCTCGTTCAGTTGACAAATACCTAATGGGTAATTCTAAGTTACCTGCTTAAAACTTAAAATAAGTTTTTTCTTAAATATACGTTCATAATACTATTCAAGAACGGTTCATGCGCGCAAAATATTTTTGGTGATAATCTTCACCCATCCAAAACTTAGCTGCCGGTTCTATAGCAGTGACTATGTCGTTTTTGAATTTTTTTGCATCTACCAGCCCTTTAATTGACGACCGAGCAATCTGTTCCTGCTCACTATCATGAAAAAATATTACTGAACGGTATTGAGTTCCGTAATCAGGCCCTTGTCGATTAAGTTGTGTCGGATCATGTATTTTCCAAAGAACATCAAGTAAACTTTCATAGCTGATTTTATCAGGATCATATTCAAGCTGAACCACCTCAACATGACCAGTAGACCCTGAACAGACCTCTTCATAGCTCGGATCAGATTTTGTGCCTCCCATATAACCAACGAAGGTCATAGAGATTCCTTTTAATTGATCAAAAACATGCTGAGGGTGCCAAAAGCATCCCGCTCCAAACGTTGCTTTAGCCATATTTAATCCTTTCGATTGACATAAGCCTTTATTAAGAATCAGTTCCGACTGTCTATATATACTTATACCATGTAGAACCAAAAAATTTTCAATAATCAAACAAAATAAATATATCTCAATATTTTATAAATTACGGATTTCAAAAACAAAACCTTAACAATTAGTAAATACACAAATGATCTTGAAAATATCTCTATATTAAGCGATTAAATAGTTTCCTGAATATTTTAATAAAACTATTTAAAAATCACCTTTGTATTCTGACACCAGGAGAAATTCATCAACTACTCGGTCTTTATCGAAGCAACTTTTGGACTTACTCTATTACTACTTGCCGCTGACTATTTGGTAAGAGGTTCAGTAGCGATCGCTCGTGCCAGCAAAATATCTCCTCTCATAATTGGCCTAACAATCGTTGCGATAGGAACTTCAGCGCCTGAACTCGTAACAACTCTAGAAGCATCACTTTCCGGAGCAAAAGATATGGCGGTCGGTAATATTATAGGGAGTAATATAGTTAATATGCTTTTAATTCTCGGAGCAGCAGCGGTAATTCGCCCTATTACAGTCAGTCATCAGATAATCACCCGCGATACTTTAATGGTTATTGCAGCTACTGGACTATTTTTTGCTGTAGGCAGATACGGAATATTTAATCAAATAGTAGGAACTTTATTTCTTCTAATCTTGGCTTCGTATTTAACTATGGCTTACAGGACCGAAAAAGCTCACAGCAAACAAAAAAGTTATACGAAAGTTATATCTGATGAAGTTCAAAGGGTACCAGAAAAAAGATGGTTAGCTGTACTTTACGTATTAGTTGGAATTATTGGCATCATAATAGGCGCCAAACTTACTATTAGCGGCGGAATAGGCATTGCAGAGGTTTTTCAGGTGTCACAGACAATGATAGGCTTAACACTAATAGCTATTGGCACAAGCCTCCCTGAATTAGCCATAGTTGTTATTGCTAGCTTGAGAGGACACAGCCATATAGCTTTAGGAAATATATTGGGAAGTAATTTATTTAATATTCTGGGAATTATCGGGACAGTTAGTATAGTTACTTCTTTAAAAACACCTACAGAATTGATTAACTTTGATCTGTGGGTACTGCTAGGTATAACTCTATTACTACTACCTCTGATGATTACAGAAAAAAAGATTAGTCGATTTGAAGGTGGTTTTTTAATTTTTCTCTATATAACTTACCTTACATTACAATTTACGAGTTTTAAGAATATATTTATATAATTTAAAATAGAGAAATACTGAACAGGTACGGATAATAACATCGTGAATCAGCCTTCCTCAGGAATAGAAGTTATAAAAAAAACTATACCAACTTTGCCAACAAGCGCAGGCGTCTATCGAATGTGTAATACCTCTGGCGATGTTCTTTACGTTGGTAAGGCAAGAAACTTAAAAAGAAGAGTTAATAGCTATACACAACTGAAACGACTACCTTTGCGCCTTCAAAGAATGGTAGCCCAAACCGATTCTCTTGAAATAGTAACCACACATACTGAAGCAGAAGCACTTTTACTTGAGTCCAACCTAATAAAACGCTTCACACCCTACTTCAATGTACTGCTTAGGGACGATAAGAGCTTCCCGTACATACTGCTTACAAATCATCTTAACAGAAAACTTTTATTAACCGGGGATTCAGAAAAAACGAGTGTGTCAAAACACACTTACTCTCCGAAGGACACAACTAAGAAAGGAGCAAACCCTGAAGAGTGGATAGGTATTACAAAATATCGAGGAACACGCTCTCACCGCGGCGAATATTTTGGTCCCTTTGCATCTCCAGGTGCTGTAAATCGAACTCTTAATGCTTTAGAGCGCGCATTTCTGCTGCGTAGCTGTTCTGATTCCGTGTTTTCAGGTCGCACTCGACCTTGCCTTAAATATCAGCTCAAAAGATGTAGTGCTCCCTGTGTTGGTTTAATTTCTCTAGAAGATTATAAAAATTTGATACAACAAGCACGGGAATTTCTTGGTGGACAATCTAGGTCTGTACAAGAAAAAATAGCTAAGGAAATGCACAGAGCCAGTCAAAACCTTGAATATGAGGCCGCTGGCCAAGCGAGAGATAGAATTCGAGCCCTAACTCAAATACAAGCTCACCAAGATATAAACGTCGAAAACCTTAATCTTCCGGAAGCGGACATTATAGCTGGCCACCAAATTAATGGCCAAACCTGTGTTCAGGTGTTTTTTTTTAGAGCGGGTCGCAACTATGGCAATCGAGCCTACTTTCCACGACATGATAAATCAGTACCTCTTTCTGAGGTTCTCACCGCTTTTATTGGCCAATTTTATGCAGATAAAACACCGCCTCGCCTTATTCTCTCAAGTCAACAACTACCAGAAAACGCGGTTTTGTGTGCAGCACTTTCAGTAAAGGCAAATCACAAAATTCAGATAGTTCACCCCAAGAGAGGCGCTAGAAAAAAAATCGTACAACATGCTGTAGATAATGCTCGAGATGCTATGGAAAGGCGATTAGCAGAAAAAACAACCAATGAAGAGCTCCTTAAAAAAGCTGCTGACTTATTCAAGATTAAGACACCAATTAAAAGAATTGAGGTATACGACAATTCACATGTGAGCGGACAATACGCCGTTGGCGCCATGATTGTAGCAGGCCCTAACGGTTTTATTAAAGGTGCTTACCGTAAATTTAACATGAAAGATTCTAGAAAAAATAAAATAGATGGGTACACAGCTGGAAACGACTTGGGCATGATGAACGAGATGCTTACTAGGCGCTTTTCAAGAGCTTTAAAAGAAAAAGATAAAAATAACTACACAGATTGGCCTAACTTGATATTAATTGACGGCGGCCTAACTCAACTGAATACAGCTAATAATGTTCTAAAAAGCTTAGGGATTAAAGATATAGTAGTAGTGGGAATAGCCAAAGGGCCAGAGAGAAATGCCGGAAGAGAAAAATTTTACCTTGCTGAAAAAGCAGCATTTCAATTGCCTCAGAATGACGGACTATTATATTATTTTCAGCGGCTTAGAGATGAAGCTCATCGCTTCGCCATAAGTACACATCGGGCAAAAAGATCAAAATCGATTTATAAAAATCCACTTGATGAGGTCTCAGGTATAGGAGCAAAACGAAAAAAAGCCCTATTATTACATTTTGGGTCAGCACGGGCGGTCACACGTGCGGGATTAGCAGATTTGGAAGGCGTTAGTGGTATCAGCAAGTCTATGGCCAAGCAGATTTATTATTATTTCAATGCAAATAGTTAAATAGATTGATGACAATACCAAATATCCTAACCCTACTACGCGTTCTTTTAGTTCCCGTTATAGTAATTCTCTTAATTAGTGAAGAGAAAAACATTCTTCTCTGGTGGGCATTTGTTTTGTTTTTAGCATCTTCTGTCACAGACTTTTTAGATGGCTGGTTAGCACGCAAACTAGACCAAGAAAGCGATTTTGGTCGTTTGATTGATCCTATTGCGGACAAGCTTTTGATAGTAGGCGTTTATTTCGCTTTAGTAGAGAATGGAACTATCACTGATTTGCACGTTGTAGCTTTCATCTTAATCATTTGTAGAGAAATTTTAGTTTCTGCATTACGTGAATACCTCGCTCAATTTGATATAAATATGATCCCAACTAAATTGGCAAAACTAAAAACAGCAATGCAGTTAGTTACTTCAGCAGCCCTTATTATAAGTCCACTTTTTAGCGACACGTTTCTGCTTTATTCTCTTATAGGTCTGTGGTTATCAGTGGTAATAACCATTTCAACTGGATATAGCTATTGCCTATACGCTGCCAAACAAGTTGGCTTCAAAAACAAGTTCAGGAAATAACTAAATGAATGTTATAGGCCTAACTGGGTGGAGCGGCAGTGGTAAGACAACTCTTTTAGTAGAGCTCGTTGCATGTATAACCAGTCTCGGCTACACAGTTTCTACCATTAAACATGCACATCACAACTTTGACGTAGATCAAAAAGGAAAAGATTCTTACCTTCATAGGAAAGCAGGCGCCTCTGAAGTTCTGGTGGCTTCATCAAATCGATGGGCACTTATGCATGAGCTGAGAACTGAAACTGAACCGGATCTAGAACATTTATTAACGCATATCTCGCCAGTCGATGTTATCTTAGTAGAAGGATACAAAAATAATAATCATAAAAAAATAGAGGTTCATCGACCGGCCCTTGGGCACCCATTAATTGCTCTTGAACAAAATTCGGTTATAGCAGTTGCAACTGATAAAAAAATATTAAACGCTCATGAACTAGACGTAAAAATTCTTGATTTGAATGATGTAATGTCTATCACAAATTTTATACTTTCATTCTTCGGGTTATCTAGTCATAAAAACTTTTTAGCTAAAGATTTGAGTTAGGGATATGGCGCAACTTAAAGATAACTGCTTTGTTAATGATGGCGAATTAATTACAACATATTCCGTAAATAAAATTATATATAATCAGATAGATACCGTTGTCGGAAAAGAGACAGTTAATCTAAGAGATGCATCAGGCCGTATCCTCGCAGAGAATATCATTTCTCAAATGGATGTTCCTCCTCATAATAATTCTGCAGTTGATGGTTTCGCCGTGTATTATGACGACCTTTCATCTACATCTGAAACTCAACTTAAAATAGTCGGAAAGTCTGCTGCTGGACACCCATATCCTGAACTTTTAGAACGCGGTCAAGCATTAAGAATTTTTACTGGAGCACCGATGCCAAAGGGTAAAAACGGTGGCCCAGACACGATATACATGCAGGAAGATTGTAAAACAGAGTTTATACGCAAAATGGAACAAGTGATTGTACCCCCTGGCATTAGAAAAGGAGCAAATCGTAGACTACGCGGCGAGGACATAACTAAAGGAAATAAAATACTGGATATAGGAGCCCTGCTGAGACCACAAGAAATAGGGCTTGCTGCCTCAACTGGCTTAACCTCAATTGTTGTTTACAAAAAATTAAAAGTCGCAATTCTCTCAACCGGTGATGAGGTCTCTGATCCTGGGAACGAATTACCTTATGGAGGCATTTATGATTCTAATCGCTATAGTCTATTTGGACTTTTAAAATCTCTAGGTTGTGTTGTTACCGACCTGGGAATTGTGCCTGATAACAAAATATTTATCAGAAAAATAATAGAAAAAGCTGCCAAAACTCACGACGTAATAATGACAACGGCAGGAATGTCTGTGGGCGAAGAGGATCATATCCATGAAGTAATCTCAAAATTAGGAGAAGTTTACTTCTGGAAAGTAGCTATAAAACCTGGAAGACCCGTAGCACTCGGGCAAGTTAAAAACACGACTTTTATTGGACTTCCCGGTAACCCGGCAGCAATGATAGTTACTTTTTTGCGTGTAGCAAGACCAGCGTTATTAAGATTATCAGGTGCCAGATTAATTGAGCCCAGGACTTTTAAAGTTCTAATAGGTTTTGAATATCATAAAAAGCCTGGAAGAAGGGAATATTTAAGGGTTAGCCTTTCTAAGGATGGTGATGGTAACTTAGTAGCTAATAAGTTTCCTCGCGAGGGAGCAGGAATATTGACTTCTCTTGTAGAGTCTGAAGGTTTTGTTGAGTTATCAGAAAACGTAACATATTTTGCAGAAAGAACATTGGTAGATTATCTACCTTTCTCGGAAGTAGGCTTATGAAAATACTTTACTTTGCTTGGCTTAGACAAAGAATAGGAACTGATACGGAAGAGTTTGTGTTACCAAATGAAATACAAACAGTTGAAGACTTGATTAATTGGCTTATTACAAGGGGTCCCGGATATTCAGACGCATTTGCTAAGCCTGAGGTAATCCGTGCGGCAGTAAACCTAGAGTATGTTAATTTCGACCATAGTCTAAAAAACGAAGATGAAGTGGCTTTTTTTCCTCCTGTGACAGGCGGCTAGTAAGTTAGAATCAAAAATATGATTAAAGTACAAAAAGAAGATTTTGATATCAGCAAAGAAATAGAGGCTCTAGCTAGCAGTGATGGGAGTATTGGAGCAGTTTCATCCTTCGTGGGCTTAGTAAGGGATCAGGATAGCAGAGAAGTTTCTGCTGAGGCATTAAAATCTATAACTTTAGAACATTATCCAGCTATGACAGAAAAAAAACTTCTTGAAATTGAAATAAAAGCAAAATCAAGATGGAATATAAAATCTAGTATTATAATTCACAGATATGGTCGTTTAGAACCAGGAGAAAAAATCGTTTTTGTTGCATGTGCTTCTAAACATCGCCAAGACGCTTTCGACGCCTGCAATTTTCTTATGGATTGGCTAAAAACAGAAGCACCCTTCTGGAAACTAGAGGAAAGTCAGTCACGTAAGAATTGGGTAAAAAAAAGAGAAAGTGACGATAAAGCAGCCGAGCGCTGGAAATAGGGCCTTGATATTTCGCCTTTGAATTAATTTAAGAAGCCTTCGATAACTTAGAATGTAAAGAAATAAGTAATAATCTATTCTGCTGCTGCAGAAATATCACGACCATTCACTAGGTCATCATAGTCTGTCATTAACGTTTTTGTAATAGTTCCAACATCAAAAGCATATTCACCGGCTATATTCGATATTGGCGTTACCTCAGCAGCAGTTCCAGTAACAAACATTTCAGTTGCGTCATTAAGCTCTTCTGGCATGATAGCTCTTTCAATGACTTCATAACCTCTATTCTTAGCTAGTTTTATAACTGAACGTCTAGTAATCCCATCTAGAAAACAATCCGGCGTGGGTGTGTTAATCTTTCCATCTATGACCAAAAAAATATTTGCTCCTGTTGTCTCCGCTAGCTGTCCTCGCCAGTCAAGCATCAAAGCATCAGAATAACCATTAGATTCTGCAGAGTGTTTGGACAAAGTACAAATCATATATAGACCAGCCGCTTTGGCATGAACAGGTGCTGTAGCTGGATCTGGTCGTCGATATGGAGCCCAGTCCAGTGCAATTCCTTTCATGCGTGCTTCAGGGGTAAAATAAGCTGGCCACTGCCAAGCAGCTATAGCAACATTAATCACACATCCCTGTGCTGATACCCCCATTTGCTCAGGACCTCTCCAAGCGATAGGCCTTATATAGGCTTCTGTTGCACCAGTCGTTTCAAACGTTTCACGACAAGCCTGATCTAATTGCTCTGTGGTATAAGGAACTTGATAACCTAACATCTCTGCAGATTTCAACAGCCGCTCATTATGCGCAGTTAGCTCAAATATATTTCCATTATAGGCTCTCATGCCTTCAAAAACTCCAGAACCATAATGTAAGGCATGATTCAAAACATGAAGTTTTGCTTCTCGCCATGGCACGGTTCTTCCATTAAACCAGATTACGCCATCCCGATCATCGTAAGGTACTTCATGCATAGCTTAACCTTTTAACATATTCATTCATTAAGAAGTCAATATCAGACATATTATTATCTTTTTCACTTGCACGAGGTAACATTGTAGGTTTATTAAGTCAACATGGCTGACCTTAAAGCAAATCTTAGAAATTATTCATTAGATGAGGAAGAACTTCGACAAGGAATCGAATTACTTTTTTATGCCTATAGAGATTTTACTTCGGAGCCGGATAAAATACTCGCAAAATGGGGGTTTGGACGAGCTCATCACAGGGTTATTTATTTTGTAGGTAGGAATCCTAATATAACGGTCACAGAGCTACTCCTTATATTACAAATCACCAAACAAAGTCTTGCAAGAGTATTAACAAAGCTAATAAAAGAGAATTTTATTAACCAACGCGCTGATCCCTTAGATCGACGCAAAAAACTTATGACACTAACTAAAAAAGGTGAGCAGCTAGAAAAAGAGCTTACCTCTACACAAATGGCTAGATTTAATAGAGCTTACAATGAAACAGACACAGAAGCGATAGAAGGATTCCGAAGAGTTTTAAGAGGAATTATAAACCCTCAAGATCGTGCAAGGGTTCGGCCTCGAACTGGGTTAAGTAATAGAAGAAATTAAGGCTCTAGCGTATTTAGTCATATTGCTGCAATATTAAGCTCTCTTCATAATAATTAGTGCTAGGCATTGTCATAATTAAATGGATGATACACCTCATATCTTAGTAGTTGACGACGACACAAGATTACGCGGTTTACTGAGAAAATTTCTCACAGAAAATGGCTTTAGGGTAACTACATCTTCTGATGCCTCCCAAGCCCGTGAAATATTACAATTTTTCGAATTTGATTTAGTTGTTCTAGATGTGATGATGCCAGGCGAATCTGGTCTACAACTCACTGTCAGATTACGAGAAATCAGTGATATGCCAATACTTTTGCTTACGGCAATGGGTGAGTCTGAAGATAGAATTAACGGTCTAGAAAGAGGCGCTGATGACTACCTTTCCAAACCGTTCGAGCCCAGAGAATTATTGGCCCGCATTCGCTCAATATTGCGTAGAGTAGCTCCACGGCCTGAAAAAGAGGAAATAATATTAGGAGAGCACGTATATGATTCAATACGCCAACAGCTTATGGGACCAAATGGCCCTGTAAGACTAACCAATGCCGAAGCTCGCCTTCTTCAAGTCCTAGTAACAAACCCAGGGAATCCGATAAGTAGAGAAGCTCTTCAACAACAAAGTAGACTTGGCGGAGGTATAAGGGCAGTAGATGTACAAGTAACCCGATTGAGAAGAAAAATAGAACCGGACCCTAAAGTCCCGAGATACTTACAAACGATTCGCGGAAGGGGTTACGTTCTTTGGCCCGACTAGAAACTATTCTAAAACCAGCTAAATCGATCAGGCTTGCTATAAAGAGAGCTCTTCCGAGCGGTTTACTAGGTCGATCCCTACTAATAATCATAGTCCCTTTGGTTGTTTTGCAAGTAGTCAGCGGAATTGTATTTTACGATCGTCACTGGGCAAACGTTAGCAGACACAGAGCTAATGCACTGGCCGGAGACGTAGCCATGCTATTAGAAATCCTTAGAAACACGAAGCCTAATTTAAATCAAAATTCTATAATTGATATGGCAAATCAAAATCTCGATTTAATAGTTAAGTTTGAGAGCGATGGTATTCTCCCTAATATAACGAAAAATCCTACCGGAAATCTCGAGAAAACCCTTGGCAGGTCCATGGAACAAATAGTTCAAAGGCCTTATATCATTAATACCTCGATTGAGCGCCAAAGAGTGATAATATCTGTACAGGCGCCTAATGGAGTTCTTCATGTCTCTGCTAATGACGAGAGGCTTATAAGTTCTACCACAAAAATATTTATTATGTGGATGATAGGTACATCCCTAATTCTTTTTGGCGTAGCAACTATATTTATGCGAAATCAAGTTAGCCCCTTACGCCGCCTAGCATCAGCAGCAGAGAATTTCGGAAAGGGACGCGATACCCCTAATTTCAGTCCTTCCGGTGCTACCGAAGTACGTCAGGCCGCATCAGCCTTCATGTCGATGCGTGATCGGATTCAACGTCAAATGCAGCAACGCACTGAAATGTTAGCTGGAGTTAGTCATGACCTTCGAACTCCCTTAACAAGAATGAAGCTTCAACTTGCGATGCTCGATAAAAGCAATGAAATTGACGAACTGACATCGGATGTAGAAGCGATGGAAACTATGATTGAAGGTTATTTGAATTTTGCTAGAGGTGAAGGTAGTGAAGAAGTTAATCCGATAGACGCGAAAACACTTTTAGAAGAGATCATCCATGAAGCAAGAAGAAACAGCATTGAAATTTCTTTGCGAATACACGATTCTGTTGAGCTTTTAATAGCTAGAAACGCTTTTAAACGGGCTCTTACAAATCTAATTGATAACGCAGCAAACAATGGAAAACAGTTAGAAATTGTCTTGCAGTTAAATGGAAGTGTTGTTGAACTTATTTTTGATGACGACGGACCAGGTATTCCAGTAGATATGCGTGAAGAAGTTTTCAAACCATTTTTTCGTCTTGACCAATCTCGTAATGTTGAGACTGGAGGTACCGGACTAGGGCTTTCTATCGCTCGTGACATAATAAGAACTCATGGTGGAGACATAATACTCTCTGAATCTTCTCTAGGAGGCCTACGAGCAAAGGTCACCGTTCCTATATAACTATTTGGATCAAATGTTTTGTATTAGAACAAACGTCCTCCATTTGGAACGTTATGGTCAACACCTAAAAGAACTACCTCTCCTTCAAGATCAGGGAAACCCAAAATCAATATTTCTGACATAAATTTTCCAATTTGCTTGGAGGGAAAATTTACTACTGCCGCAATCTGACGTCCTAACAAATTTTCACTTGAATAATATTTAGTTACCTGCGCTGAAGTTTTCAGAACTCCCAAATTTTCTCCAAAATCAACCCAGATTTTTAACGCAGGCTTGTTAGCTTCTGGAAATTTCTCCACCTCTACGATAGTGCCTACTCTAATGTCAATTTTCAGAAAATCATCAAAAGAAATCGTCATCTAATAGCCCAATTAATTAATGCATTAATTCACAAACTATCACGCTAATTTCTTAGAGCGCTCAGTCGCGCGAATAACTGTTTCACACATAAGTTTAGTCAGCCTTTCATTTCCCATTAACACCTCAAGAGCGGCTGCTGTAGTTCCACCTGGACTAGTAACATTTTCTCTTAATATACGTACTGGAACAGTATTTTCTTTTAACAAAGCGCCACTGCCTGCAACCGTGGAACGAGCTAGACTCATGGAAAGCTCTTTTGAGAGACCTACCTCTCTTCCAGCTTCTGCCATCGCCTCAACCAGATGAAAGACATATGCTGGACCACTTCCTGATAAACCAGTAACGGCGTCCATTAACTTTTCATCAGAAACCCATTCAACTTCTCCAACAGATTTCATTAATTTAGTGCATAGCTTTTTTTGATCAGAGGTGGTCCGATCATTTGAACAAAGAACTGTTATTCCCTGACCAATCGAGGCTGGCGTATTAGGCATGCCTCTTATTATGGCGCTCTGTTTTAACTTTCGCTCGAAATAACTAATTGGCTTACCAGCTGCAATTGATAAAAATGCTGTATTAGAATCGTCATATTGCTTGTAAATAGGTACTACTTTATCCAATGACTGAGGCTTTACAGCAAAGACCACCACCGTCGGATTATTAGTAAGGTTAAGCTCACGAACATCTTTTACATGAGCGACACCTTCAGGTATTTCTAGTTCTACAAATGGGTCTATTACTGAAATAGAGTCAGGTGTCACCCCTGCCTTTACCCATCCGTGCAAGAGAGCACTTCCCATCTTGCCAAAACCAACAAGCAAAATCCTTTCGTGATAGGTCATTTGATTACTCTATGATTATAAAGGGATTAATATCAGGCTTCCCCAACTGTTTCAAAAGCTACTGTTGCAATAGCATTTATAGGGGTCTGCCCCCCCCAAATGACATACTGGAATGCGGGATAGAATCGATCAGTCTCATGTAACGCTATATCAAGAAGGTCTTCAACTTGTTCCGCAGATAAAGTACCACCTCGAAGCAGTAAAGTATGTCTATAAGCTGGTAGACCTTCTATAGAATCGATATGAAAGTGCCCAATTCCCAATCTATCGTTAACTAAAGCTAATAACTCATAAATTAATGCTTTGCTTTGTTCAGGCGAGCGTAAATCAAGAACACAAGATATCTGTAGAGCCCCTATATCGTTGGACCAATGAAAGAATACTTGATAATGACACCATCTACCTGTGACCTCTACTAGCAGTTCATCACGCTTAGGCCTATCCAATGCCCATTCTCTCGTTGCTATAGCTTCCTCAACAAGATCTAAAGGATGTGCCTTCTGAGTGATATGTCCACTGCTTACGACCGCCATCTATTAACCTCCAAGCTGCAAGACCCTAATAGATTAATAAAAAACATGCTCAAAAGTAGGTTAGTATTACCACATATTGTTACCAGCCAGAAAAAACCTACCACCTAATGTAAAATGTCACGAAGTCATATTGCGCCGCAACCTTTAAGATTGTGGGAAAGTAGGTTTATTTTTTTAAGAAAAAAAATTTTAGTCTCAATTACGACTACGGTCATTTACTTAATAAGTTAGCAAGCGACGCGGATTACTTGTATTTAGAGGGTTATTCAGTAAAAAGTTATTAACGAAACTTTTTGGGAGTTATTCATGGACCTAAACCTAAAAAATAAACGCGCATTAATCACAGGCTCTACTTTAGGGATAGGGCGAGCAGTTGCCAATTCTCTATTAGCTGAAGGAGCGGATGTAATAATTAACGGCCGATCTCAAAGCAAAGTTACACAAACCATAGATGAACTGAAAACCACCCAAAATAATTCGTCCAAAATAAGTGGAATTGGTGCGGATTTATCAAATCATTCAGGTGTTAATGATCTTATTTCTTTCGCACATTCTGAAGGCCAGGTTGATCTTCTTATCAATAATGTCGGTAGCTTTACGGTAAAAGACTTTTTTGATATTGAGGATAGTGATTGGCATCACATATTTCAGCTAAATGTGATGAGTGCAGTTAGGCTCTCTAGAGCATTTTTGCCATCAATGCTAAAGCAGGGATGGGGAAGAATAATCTTTATAGGCTCTGATCAAAGCTCCAAACCAAATCCTTCTATGGCACATTATGCAATGACAAAAACTGCTATAGTTTCTATAGCACGAAGTTTATCAGAATTAACTCGTGGAACAGAAATAACGATTAATTCTGTACAAGTCGCTCCAACCTGGACGGAGGGTGTCAGTGAATTCATTGAAGATTTGAGTAAAATAGAAGGGAAAACTCCAGAGGCCATGAGCAGATCGTATTTTGAAGAAGGAGAAGGTAATACTTCTCTTATACAAAGATGGGCAGAACCTGAAGAAATTGCGAAAGTAATTACATTCCTCTGTTCCCCTATTTCTTCAGCAATTAATGGTTCATCTCTCAGAGCTGACGGAGGAATAATAAGATCACTATTTTAAACAACAAAGCTTAGCACCCATTACTAAAATCATTTTTTTTGGGATTCTAATTTACGAAGACGTTCTTCGAGTTTTTCCTGTTCTGTGCGTGATTTAGAAAGCATAGCTTTCACTACATCAAACTCTTCACGACTAACTAGATTCAAACGATCCAGAATTTTTTCAACTCTTGAATTAACTAAGGCTTCTATTTCTTCTCTCATTCCACTCGCTAAGCCAGCCGCGCTATTGGCCATTTTTGCTATATCGTCTAAAAATCTATTCCGTGTTTGCATATTATAACTCCTATGTTGTTTAACCATATGCTAACAAAGCTGAGACCTGCAAGTTTTCAGAGTATAGTTTTTTATATACATATTGATAAGATTATAAAACGAATAGCACAAAAATAGGATTTCGATGATTGTAGTGACTGGAGGCGCAGGATTTATAGGATCTAATCTTGTCGCTGCCCTTGAAGAACAAACTAGCGAGAAAATCATTGTCTGCGACTACATTGATAGTTCTGATAAGTGGCAAAATATCAACAAACGAAATATCAAAGATGTGATATCACCTGAAGCTCTTCCGAAATGGCTATCGAATAACATTTCGAGAGTAGAAATCATATTTCACTTAGGAGCCATTTCCTCAACTACTGAAAGAAACACCGAGCAAATAGTTTCCAATAATTATTGTCTAAGCCAAAATCTCTGGAAAATATGCACCAATCATAACTTACGACTAATTTATGCCTCGTCAGCGGCCGTTTATGGAGACGGTGACTCGGGATTTGAAGATACTGTTTCATTGGAATATATGGAAAAACTTTGCCCTTTAAATCCTTATGGTTGGTCAAAGCTCTTGTTTGATCAAAAAGTCGCATATTATACAGGAATAAAAAGTTTTACCCCGATACAATGGGTAGGTCTTCGCTTTTTTAATGTCTATGGCCCTAACGAATTCCACAAAGAAAATCAACAAAGCGTAATACCCCAATTTTGGAATCAAATAAAAGAAACTGGACACGTAAGGCTTTTCAAGTCATACGACCCTAAGTATCCTGATGGGGGCCAAATGCGCGATTTCATTTATGTCGATGACTGTGTCGATGTTATGGTCTGGCTTTATGAAAATATTAGCACATCAGGAATTTATAATGTTGGGACTGGCCAAGCGCGCACGTTCGAAGACGTGGTTAAAGCCATATCAGGCGAGCAAACTGTAAATATAGAATACTTCCACATGCCGCCCAATATTAAAAAGCACTACCAGTATTTTACTCAAGCAGATATTAAGAATTTAAGAGCTGCGGGTTACACAAAAAACTTCACAAGTCTCGAAGATGGTGTAAATGCGTATATTGAAAAATTCCTTGCTACAAACGACCCTTACAGATGAACACTCTATAAAGTAAACTCATAGTATCTTTATTTAAAGCCATGAGGGAAAATGCCATTTCCTAATATAGACCCCGTTGCAATTACCATTGGATCAATCGCTATTCGTTGGTATAGCCTCGCCTATATTTTTGGATTACTCGCGGGCTACTGGTATATTAACCAGCTTATAAAAACACCTCCTCCTATTCTAACCCAAAATCAACTTAGTAAGTTTTTTAGCTGGATAATTGTTGCCGTAATCTGTGGAGGCCGTTTCGGTTATGTAATATTTTATCAAGGATCATATTACATAGAACATCCGATTAAGGTTTTCTATTTATGGGAAGGTGGAATGTCATTTCATGGCGGCCTTATTGGAGTATTTATAGCAGTTGTGATTTTTTCACGGCTACAAAAAATTAAACTGCTCGGCCTAAGTGATCTAATAGCAAGCGCAGCACCCATAGGTATTTTCTTTGGCCGATTAGCGAATTTTATAAATGGTGAGCTTTATGGCAGAATAAGTGATGTGCCATGGGCCATCGTATTTCCAACAGGAGGGAAGCACCCCCGCCATCCCAGTCAGCTTTATGAGGCAGTTCTGGAAGGTCTAGTTCTATATTTTATCCTCTTGGTTTTAGTTAGGTTTACAAATATTCGCCACAAGCCAGGTTTAGTTACTGGAGTTTTCCTTAGCGGCTACGGTTTTGCCAGAATTATAGTAGAACAATTCAGAGAGCCCGATATTCAGCTTGGCTTTTTTATATTTCAAACTACCATGGGACAATGGTTATCTGTTCCCTTACTCTTACTCGGAATCTATCTAACATACAGATCAATTTTGAACCTCAATACAAAAACCAAAACAAAATAGTTGCAAAATGTTAAATATTTAAAAAAATTAATTTAATGAAGTTAAACCCAAATAGCTTAAGCCAGATATTGGCTCGTAGAATCTTAAATTATGGAGCGATTAGTCTTCACGAGTTTATGTCAGAGGCTCTGAATCATCCTGAGTATGGCTATTACACCAAGAGTAATCCGATTGGCCGCTCGGGAGACTTCATCACTGCTCCCGAAATCAGTCAGATGTTCGGAGAGCTGATAGGTGTTTGGTGTGCAAGCACTTGGATTAAGATAGGAAAACCCAATTCCTTTGCTTTAATGGAATTAGGACCTGGACGAGGAACGTTAATCGTAGACGCTCTTCGAGCTTTAAAAGCACTCCCTGAGTGTTTAAAGGCCTTGGAGTTGCATTTTGTTGAAATAAATCCGCAATTAAAAAAATCACAAGAAAAACTTCTATCAGACTATAGAGTAATTTGGCATAAAAGTCTTGACGATATACCACAAAAACCAACCATATTTATTGCTAATGAGTTTTTTGATGCTCTACCTATAGAACAATTATTTTTTAGAAATAAAAAATGGTACCGCAGAAAAGTTGATCTGGCTGACAAAAAATATAAATCAGAACCTAAGTTTACTTTCACTGAAGAGGTCTCATCTTTATCAGACCTAGATAGACAATTTGTCGTTGATTCAAAATGTCTTAACGGATCGGTTTTTGAATTTTCACCTGATTCAAGAGACGCTATAACTAAAATCTCAAAACATATAAATTACTACAATGGAGCAGCGCTAATTGTAGATTATGGGTATCATGAACCTAATACTAATAGCACACTTCAAGCTATTCAAAGACATAGATACGTGGACGTCTTAAATGAGCCTGGGTGCTCAGATCTTACCGCACATGTAGATTTTAGAGCTCTTTCTTCGGTTGCTATAATTAACGGTGTATCCTGTTGGGGGCCTATATCTCAAGGCAGTTTTTTAAGAAGACTCGGAATAGAAACCAGATCAGAAAAACTTTCAGTTTCTGCCTCTGACGCAACAAAAGAATCTATCAAACGTGCCAAACAAAGGCTAATAAATGAAGACCAAATGGGCACTCTATTTAAAGTTATGGTTCTCGGACAAAAATCTTCGTATCCTTTTCCAGGGTTTTTAAGTAATGAATTAAGTGAAACCGCATGATAAGAAAAGATAAATCACTATCGAAACTAGAAATAATAAGTCACGGGTTTTTCTCTAGAATTGGTGGGGTTAGTAAGGGAGTCTACCATTCTCTTAATTGCGGATTAGGGTCCAAAGATGATAAAAATCATGTTATTGAAAATCGTCGTAGAGCCATGCTCTGCCTAGGTCTTCCAATTACATCTCTGAGAACTGTTTACCAAATACATTCTGATTTGGTTTTAACTATTGACGGAGACAGAAAGAGCTCGGATTTCAAAAAAGCTGATGCCCTAGTAACAGCCACAAGTGGTATAGCGCTGGGTGTGTTAACGGCTGATTGCGCACCAGTTTTATTAGCTGACCCTTTTAAAGGGGTAATAGGCGCCAGCCACTCAGGTTGGAGGGGAGCATATAAGGGAGTGATTTCGTCTACAGTGGAAGCGATGGTAAATTTGAAGGCTAAAAAAGAAAACATTATTGCAGTGATTGGACCTTGTATTAGCCAAGCATCCTACGAAGTAGATGCCATATTTTTAGAAAAATTTGAAAAGCAGAACTCAATCAATCGTAAATTTTTTATTCCAGGTCGACGTGGTCATTTTCACTTTGATCTAAAAGGCTATACAGCTAGCCGGTTGAAAGAAACCGGCGTCACAAAAATTAATGCGCTAAACATAGACAGCTATGAAGACGACAACTTTTTCAGTTATCGGAAAGCCCGCCATAAAAATGAATCTGATTATGGTCGTAATATATCAGTGATAGCACTCAACCAAACTACCTAATCAATATGCCATATCTTCTAAACTTATGTTTAATATGTATTATTGCAACATTACTTAGCTGTGTTCTCTAAATATTTTACCATTAGAGATCCATAGTAGATTGACAACATGAATAAAATCTAGTTTCTACCTAGTTTACACTTTAGGAACGTCTTGATAACTTCCACCTAACCGTCCTCAAGAATGAGTATGTTATTTAAAAATATTTTCTGGCTAGACTGATGATGATTATTAATAGACCTAAGTGCGTCCAACACTTCGGAGAAGAATAATGAAAGTGCTGGCGTGCAATAGCAATCGACCTTTAGCAGAAGCGATTTCGCAATACCTAAGCGTAGATTTGACCAAAGCTTCAATAAGACGCTTCTCTGATATGGAAGTTTTCGTTGAAATTTTGGAAAATGTTCGGGGAGAAGACGTATTTGTTATCCAGTCCACTTCTTATCCGGCTAACGATAACTTAATGGAACTATTAGTTACCCTTGATGCATTGAGAAGAGGTTCAGCCAGAAGAGTTACTGCAGTAATTCCATATTTTGGATATGCTAGGCAAGATCGCAAAACAGGACCTAGAACACCTATATCAGCAAAGCTTGTTGCAAATTTAATTACTAATGCGGGAGCTGATCGAATTCTTACTTTTGACCTACACGCTGGTCAAATCCAGGGATTTTTTGACATTCCTGTTGATAATTTGTTCGCTGGCCCACTATTCTCTGAAGACATTAGCGTTAATTATAATGGTTCTGATCTAGTAATAGTTTCCCCTGATGTAGGAGGTGTCGTTCGCGCAAGGGCTCTAGCTAAAAGACTTGACGCAGATCTCGCGATCATTGATAAGCGACGGGAACAGGCTGGTATATCTGAAGTTATGCATATTATAGGGGATGTAAAAAACCGTTATTGTATTATGGTGGATGACATTTGTGACAGCGCCGGAACATTATGCAACGCTGCAGAAGCCCTAATGCTTGACGGGGCAAAATCAGTAGATGCCTATGTAACACATGGAGTTCTGTCAGGGGGAGCGGTGAGCAGAGTAATGAAGGCACCTTTGGAGAAGCTCGTTATGACAGACTCTATACAAGCAACAGAATCAGTGCGCTTAGCAAAAAACATTCGACAATTAACTGTTGCTACGCTACTTGGTGAAGCAATAAAAAGAATAAGCCAGGAGGCTTCGGTATCTAGTTTATTCGATTAAAATAATTGATTTTTTTAGATGCCAAAATGTAGATAATATTGTATTCGGGAATTTTTCCTATAAATACAAACAAATTGATCTATCGGTTCAGGCCGATTTATTTTTATCGGTAACGGAGAACTTGAAATGACTGAGACAAATACATTTAACGCTGAAGAGCGTTCTGATGTTGGAACTGGAGCAGCACGTGCCACACGCAATGAAGGTGGTATTCCTGCAATTATATATGGAGCTAATAAAGATCCACTACCTATAACAATTAAACCAGTGGAACTAAATGCTGAAATTAGTAAGCCAGGTTTTTTTGCAACTCTTTATGACATTGAGTGTGGTGGTAAAAAAGAAAGAGTTTTATGCCGTGACCTTCAACTGCACCCTATTACCGATTTACCTATGCATGCTGACTTTCTACGCGTAACAGAATCCACTCAACTTAATGTTGATATTGCAGTTCTATTCGAAAATGAAGAAGAGAGCCCAGGACTAAAAGGTGGAGGTGTTCTTAATGTGGTTCGCCACTCAGTAGAAGTTAGATGCCTAGCAGGGGCTATCCCTGGATCAATTATAATTGACCTAACCGGTAAAGAGGTAGGAGATAGCATTCATATTTCGGATGTAAATTTACCTGAAGGTGTCCAACCAACAATTGATGATCGTGATTTCACTATAGCCACTATAGCAGCACCAACTATTATGGCAGTTGAAGAAGAAGAAGAGATAGACGAGCTTGAAGGTGAAGAAGGGCTAGAAGAAGGTGCTGAAGATGGAGAAGCAGGAGACGAGAAAGCCGAGGAAGACAGTGGAGACGAAGCCTAGCTATCTTAATAGGGCTTATTAATATGCATCTAATTGTGGGGCTGGGAAACCCTGGAAAAAAATACGAGAAAAATCGCCATAATATTGGCTTTATGGCCATCGAAAACATAGTTCAAAAACATGGACTCTCTTCACCTAGATCACGCTTCCAGGGAGAAACGTTTGAGACTGTCATTGATGGTAATAAGATTTTACTACTTAAACCTTCTACATTCATGAATGAATCGGGAAAGGCTGTATATCAAGCAGCAAATTTCTATAAAATACCACCTGAAAAGATTATAATCCTCCATGACGAAATTGATTTAATAGCAGGAAAAATTAAGCTTAAGCGTGGAGGTGGTAACGCAGGACATAATGGACTCCGATCGATTCACGATCACTTAGGGTCATCTGATTTTATCAGGGTTCGTATAGGAATCGGACACCCTGGAACCAAAGAAAAAGTTAATAGCCACGTTCTCGGTAATTTTTCTGCAGATGAAAAACAATGGATAGAAGCAAAACTTAAATCTCTAACTCAATCACTTCCATCTCTAGTTTCTGGTAATGATGGAGACTTTATGAGCCAAGTCTCAGGGTCATATAGAGACAAATCGAACAAAAATGAGGCGCTAAACTCATCAGATCAGGCTAAAGTTAAGGTAGAATCAAAGCAAAAATCATCTTTAATGAATGCCTTTATAAAAGCGTTATCCAAAAAGGCTAAAAAATAATATGGGTTTTAATTGCGGTATAGTCGGCCTACCTAACGTGGGAAAGTCAACGTTATTCAACGCATTAACTGCTACTATACAAGCCCAAGCTGCAAACTATCCGTTCTGTACCATTGAACCCAACATTGGAAGAGTGGCTGTTCCTGATGAACGCCTAAACACTCTAGCCTCTCTAGCTAAATCAAAACTCATCGTCCCGACTTATATTGAGTTTGTTGACATTGCTGGTCTAGTAAAAGGCGCAAGTTATGGAGAAGGTTTGGGGAATCAATTTCTTGGCCAAATTCGTGAAGTTGATGCGATCTGTCATGTTGTAAGATGTTTTGAAGACGAAGATATTGCGCATGTTGAAGGTGATGTAGATGCAATTCGTGATGCAGAAATTATAGAAACGGAGCTAATGATATCTGATCTTGAAAATGTTGAAAAGAGAATTGAAAACTTAAACAAAAGATCGCAGCAAATTGATAACTCTTTAAAAAATCAGCTTGAAGTTTTGACTTTAGCCCAAGAAACACTTAGTAAAGGCGAACCCTTACGAAAGTTAAAAATACCTACAGAATTAAAAAAAGATTTTAGTAATTTAAAACTTTTATCTTCAAAACCTGTTTTATTTATATGTAATGTAGATGAAGAATCTGCCTCGACAGGAAATACCTTTTCTGAAAAATTATCTATCATGGCAAATGAAAAAGACGCTGAAAGTGTGATCGTTTCTGCAGCAATTGAGGCCGAGCTCGCTCAACTTAACCCCCAAGATCAATTGGAGTTTTTGCAAGGCCTTGGCTTATCAGATACTGGTTTATCACGCATAATCCAAATAGGTTATAAGCTATTGAATCTTATTACTTTTCTTACAGCTGGACCGAAAGAGTCAAGAGCCTGGACAATTCCTAAAGGAACTGTTGCACCAGACGCTGCAGGAACAATACATAGTGATTTCAAAAAGGGGTTCATCAGCGCCGAGACTATAAGCTATGATGACTATGTTTCCTGCGGAGGTGAACAGCAAGCACGCGATAATGGTAAAATGCGCCTTGAAGGAAAAGATTATGTCATAAAAGATGGTGATGTAGTACTGTTTCGTTTCAACGTTTAAGACACAGCGAATTAAAATTTGCTTAAACATATAGTAATTTGGTTAAAAATTTTCACGGACATTGACCTCAAAATTAAAATCACTCAAAGGCTTTGCTCGTATTAATATAGTAGGGAGAAGAAAATGGGTTATGACTTATCGTTAACAACTGTTGATGGGCACATACTTGAAGCATACAGCGCTATGCCCGATGGAGAAGTTAAGGCTGGAATGGTAATAATTCAGGAAATATTTGGAGTGAATGAGGATATTCGTGAAACAGTTGATAATTTTTCTAAACAAGGTTATCACGCAATAGCACCTGCGTTATTCGATCGTTCAGAATCTAATGTTGTCTTAGGCTTTGATGAAGAAGGTATGTCCAAAGGAATAGAGTTAAAAAATAATCTTAATTGGGATGAGGTTATAAAAGACGTTAACTCTGCAATAGAACACGTAAAAACTGCTGGAAATGTAGGAATAGTTGGTTTTTGTATGGGGGGCTCTGTTGCCTGGTTCGCCGCATCGCGCTGTCCTGTCCAGGCTGCGATTTGCTACTATGGTGGCGATATAAACGCCAATAGAACCACTGAGGCTCCTAAGTGTCCTGTCATGTTCCATTGGGGAGCAGAAGATCATGGCATACCTCTTGAAGGTGTAAAAGAAGTTGAAAGTGAACACCCAGATCAAGAAAGTTTTATTTATGAAGGTGCTGGACATGGCTTTAGTTGTTCAAGACGCGGTTCTTATCATGAAGACTCTGCTAAAATTGCTATGGAACGCACTCTTAAATTTGCAGCACATAATTTATTTTAGATATAAAGTAAATCAAGTTATGATAGAGGCATCCTCTTTGTAACTTCTAATCTTCCTTGGCAAACACAAGAAAAACCCCGCAAGCTTCTTCGGAGGAAACTATTACTGCATCGCTACTGTCGCGTTCAAAAGCCACCTGCTGTCCCGATAAATAAAGAGCGGTGGCCTGCGTGTTTGCCACCGTCAAAGTCAAAGCAGCCAACCTAGGCAAAGGCAGACTTTCGTCAAATTTTTTATCATAGTGTCGTTCTGGAAAAGTCTTTGGAGTTACAAACCAAAGCTCATCATTTCCTGTATCAACAGTTATGCTTCCTTTACGTTCATCTCCGGAGATAGATTTAGATCCAAATATCTGCGCGTAAGAATCTGCTACATCCGTAAGATCTTCCATAACAACGGTTACTTCAGAAATACCGCGTGCTCCATTTGGGTGGGATAACCACGCCGGCTGTCTAACCTTTTCTGGAGTTAAATGTTGACTAGCAAACGTCTCCAATCCAGGTGTTAATTCAGAGGGCAAGTGCACGTATCTAAAACTAAGCAATTCTTCCTTTTCGTTGATCATAAGAAGCCGCTGTAAATCCTGGGCGTCACGTGCTTTTGCACTCTTTTTCTTTATCCAAGTTGACGTGGCATTCGCATCATTTGTAGCAAGAACAACCTTAAACAATCCGTCACCATTTTGTAGAAAGTCCTCCAAATTATGAGTGTTTTGCTTCCTGTCAATCACGGCAATCATTTCGACATAATCATTTTCAAACATTATGGTATGATTACCAGTTCCCCAGCCAATGTGCCTTCCGCGAGGTGTAAGTGTGAATCCAAGCTTTTGATATGATAAGCGCGCTGATTCCAGATCAGCTACACCAACAAGTGCATGATCTATCCCTGTTATTTGACTAGGTTTTACCACTAAAACACCACCTATTTCTGCCATTTATAAAAAACCAACTCAAAAAATTAAAATGGCATATTAGTACGAATGTTAGCCCGAATTTTTCATTGTAGAAAAATATAAGCCCAACTCATACAACCTAACACGTAGAGCTAATTCGCCCAACCAATAGTATTATGATCAAGACTTTCCTTCAAACCATAATAGACAATTATTACATAAAATAAATAAAGTATATGAACGCTAAAAAGTAACGATTAAAGTCTATGTGTTCTCTGTAGTGAAAAATATATCATAACACAGAAAACACACCTTATAATAAAATAAGAATGACTTTTATTGGCTACGAGGAAGAAGTTCTAGCATCTCAGCTGCTCGAACAGGTTCAACTGGTTCAGCATCGAGTTCATTCATTATTCTTACAGCTTTTTCAACCAACTGACCATTAGTACCAAACTCACCCCTACCTAAATAAAGATTATCTTCCAACCCTACACGGACATGTCCTCCAGAGTTAACCCCCTCCGCCACTATTGGAAACTCCCATCTACTAATTCCAAAGGCAGCCCAATTGGAATTCTCAGGGAGCATATCGTGCATAGCTTGCACCATTTTTGGTGTAGCGGGAGCACCATAGGAAATACCCAAACATAGTTGGAAAAGTGCGGGAGACTCTACCAGACCCTCCTTAATAAACTCGTTCGCTAGACGGATATGACCAGCCTCAAAAACTTCTAGCTCGGGCTTCACTCCTGCATCTTTAATTAAAGTTGCCATTTTTCTCAAATGACCAGGGGTATTCATGAATACGTGCTCACCAAAATTCATGGTTCCCATATCAAGGGTGCAAATATCTGGTCGCAGCTCAAGAACGTGCCTGACTCTAACTTCAGGGGGGTTCAAAGTGGTTCCCTCACCACCAACTCTTGGATCAGTATCGCTAGGCACATAACGACCACCTTCCCCTGTAGTAAGGTTTATCAAAATATCACTACCAGAATCACGAATACGCTGGACAACCTCTCGAAAATGTGCTGGATCGGCTGATCGTTCCCCTGTCTTGGGATCACGTACATGGATATGAGCTATTGCAGCGCCTGCCTGCCGCGCTTCTATACATGCATCAGCAATTTGTTTAGGAGTAATAGGAAAGTTGGGATGTTTATGAAAATTCATATGACCCCCAGTGACAGCACATGTAACTATTGTTTCACGCGACATTATTTTCTCCTAAATTATGTCTGATTAAATAAGAAACCATTAACTAACTGAGGAAAGAGCGACCTTTATTAATGCTCTTTAGACCAAACCTGACGTTTTACGGCGTATAGTAGCGCGGTTAGCACAAGTAAAAAAAGTACTACCTTCCATCCTAAACCCCTTCTCTGTTCCATTTCTGGTTCTGCAGTCCAATGGAGAAAATTAACTAAATCCCAAGACATTTGAGAAACTGTCGCTTTTGTCCCATCTGAGTATTCAACAGAGTCTTCATAGAGAGGCTGTGACATAGCTATTTGCTGACCTACAAAGTAAGGGTTAAAGTTCATTCCATCTCCCATTTCCACACCATCAGGAGCCTCATCCTTATAACCGGTCAGAAGCGCGTAAATATAATCTGCGCCTCCATGTCGAGACTTAGTAATGAGGGATAGGTCAGGGGGCATAGCACCATTATTAGAAACTCTAGCAGCTTTCTCATTTTCGAATGGAGCAACAAACTTATCTGAAGGCCTAGCCTCTCGAGTAAACATCTCCCCTTCATTGTCTGGCCCGTCCATTACCTCAAATTGGGCAGAAATTTCTTTAATTTCTTCAATTGTCAGCCCTATATCCTTCAAATTTCTATATGCAACTTGATTCAAGCCGTGACATGACGAACAAACCTCAAGGTAAACCTGCAAACCGCGTCGAATTGAGCTTTTATCAAACTTACCAAATAGTCCATTAAAGCCCCATTCTTGAGGCTCAGGATGTTTATATTTCCCAGCGGAATTAGCAGAATCAGATAAGGCTACCGTCATTATACAGGTCATGGAAACTATAGCTAAAAAATTTAACAAGCCAGTAAGTCTTTTCATTACATACTTCCTCCTGACTTAGTAATGGCGCTCGAAGAAGTATCCCCATCAAGAACAGATTCAGTAATACTAGTAGGCAATGGCTTTGTTTTTTCCACAGTTCCTAATAAAGGCAGAAGAATCAAAAAGTGGAAAAAGTACCAAGCTGTTCCTATATGACCCAAGTCAATAAAAAGCAGCCATTCTATGTCCTTGAAGACGTGGTCACTGGGGGGATGACCGCCAACAAAGCCAAGTAGCAAACAATCAAGGAGTAAGATCCAAAAAAACCATTTATAGACTGGACGGAACCGTGCACTTCTTACTTTAGATCGATCAAGCCATGGAACCAAAAACAAAAGAATTATTGATCCAAACATAGCAATAACGCCACCTAATTTCGCGTCTATAAACCAGATATCGAAGTCTATAGATCTAAGAATGGCAAAATAAGGAAGAAAATACCACTCAGGTACTATCTGGGCAGGCGTCTGGAGTGGATCAGCTTTAATATAATTCTCTGGCTCACCAAAAAAATTTGGAGCAAAGAAGACAAAGGCAGCAAAAATAGTCACCCAAAGCGCCAGTCCAAAACTATCTTTTGCCGTATAATAAGGGTGGAATGGTAAAGTATCCTGAGGCCCTTTGGGATCAATGCCTAATGGATTGTTAGATCCAGTTACATGCAGGGCTATGACATGTAGGACAACTACTCCTAAGATGACAAAGGGAAGTAAAAAATGTAGAGAAAAAAACCGATTTAGTGTTGGATTCTCTACTGCAAAGCCGCCCCACAACCAGGTGACTATGGAATCACCAACTAAAGGGATTGCTGAAAAAAGGTTAGTTATAACAGTCGCCCCCCAGAAACTCATTTGCCCCCATGGTAAAACGTAGCCCATAAAGGCAGTAGCCATCATCAACACAAGTATGAGAACTCCAAAGATCCAGAGCAGCTCACGTGGGTTCTTATAAGACCCGTAATAAAGGCCACGAAATATATGGATATAAACAGCAATAAAGAAAAAAGTAGCACCATTTGCATGAAGATATCTCAGCAACCATCCATAGTTAACGTCGCGCATTATTCGTTCAACTGAGTCGAATGCGAAATCGACATGAGGGGTATATTGCATTGAAAGAAAGATGCCAGTGAATATCATTAAAACTAGCATAAAAGTCAGAATAGCACCAAAGTTCCACCAGTAATTGAAGTTTCTAGGCGCCGGATATTCTCCATATTCCTTCTGCATATAAGAAAAGACAGGCAAACGACTGTCTATCCAGTTAACTAAACCATTGCCTGTTGGTGACTTATTGTTTTTGTTTGCACTCATCTGAACTTATGCCTCAACCAATTTTAATAGTGTTGTCATCTAAAAACTTATACTCAGGAACCGCTAAATTTTCAGGAGCTGGGCCCTTACGGATTCTGCCAGATGTATCGTAATGTGAACCGTGGCAAGGACAAAACCAACCATTCCACTCTCCCCGGGTCTCCGTAGAACCCTGGCCAAGTGGAACACAGCCTAGATGAGTACAAACCCCAACTACAACCAACCATTCTGGCCTTAAAACTCTACTTTCGTCTGATTCAGGATGAGGCAAATCAGAAGGTGTTTCTGAGGCTGATTTAATTTCTTGTTCGGTTCGCCTCCGAACAAAAACCGGTTTTCCTCGCCAAATTACAGTGATAGCCTGTCCGGGTTCAATCGGAGATAAATCTACTTCAGTAGATGAAAGGGCCAAAACGTCTGCAGAGGGGTTCATCGAATCTATAAATGGCCAAAGCGATAATGCAGCTCCTACTCCTGCAAACACGCCAGTGCCAATGTATAGAAAATCCCTTCGGTTCCCCTGCTTACCTACTGACTCACTATCTTGGTCTGTCATGGAAGGTTTCTCTTTCTAGTAATTACAACCCATTAGCCTAGGCTAAAAGCCCAACCTATCTGTAGATCGCATGTACAGCCATAAAACAATGTGACACCGTGCCGCAATGTGAGCTATTCAGAAGCAAGCATAAGATAAATTAAATTACCAACGAAGCTCAGCTTACTGGCTGAAGGAGCCTTTAAGCATATACACAAATATACCATGATTTGCCAAGTCTAGTCAGAAGCATAGTTATTTGTTTTTTATTAACTATAGTCAGGGGAAAAATGCGACTTGCCTTATTTGAACCGGACATCCCGCAGAACACAGGTACTATTCTCCGAATGGCTGCCTGCTTAGGAGTTTCTGTAGACTTAATCGAGCCGGCTGGGTTTATTATTAATAATAAACTTATGAAAAGAGCTGGAATGGACTACTTAAACCATGCTGATCTAACAATACATAAATCATGGAAATCATACATAGAACAACGCCAAGAAAAAAAACGCATCATTTTGCTTACAACCAAAGCAACAACTAGCTACATTAATTTTAAGTTTAATCCTGACGATACTTTACTACTAGGGAGAGAAACGAGCGGCGTCCCTTCAGAGATTCATGACGTCGTTGACGCCAGATTAAAAATACCCATGCAAGAGCGCATGAGATCTCTAAATGTTGCTATAGCCGCTGCAATTGTGCTTGGTGATGCATTAAAGCAAACAAATCAATTACCGGAATTTGACTAAATGTCTAAAAGCTCAAATGGTTCTGTTAGCGAAAAAAACAAAATGGATGTAACGACGTGGTTTGAAGACTTACGAGATCAAATTTGTACGTCTTTTGAAGCATTAGAATGTGATCATGTTGGCCCAAACTCTGAAAAACAAGCAGGACAATTTGAGAAGACAGAGTGGAATCGCCCCGATCGGGATGGAGATGGGGGAGGAGGTGTTATATCTCTAATGAGGGGGCGTGTATTCGAAAAGGTAGGCGTTAATATATCGGTGGTCAAAGGAACCTTTTCTGACGAATTCAGAAAAAAAATAAAAGGAGCAAACAAAAGTGAAAATTTTTGGGCTGCTGGAATATCTGTTGTAGCCCACCCTTTGTCTCCACTTGTCCCTGCTGCCCATATGAATACTCGCCATATTATAACTTCGGAAAGCTGGTTCGGCGGCGGAGCTGACCTTACTCCATATTATCCGAATCAAATCGACACAACATCCTTTCATTTAGCTCTTAAAAAAGCCTGTGATGAGTATAATGAGGAGTATTATCCGAAATTTAAGAAATGGTGTGATGATTATTTCTTTTTATCACATAGAAACGAACCGAGAGGTGTGGGTGGTATATTTTATGATGAATTGAATACCCAAAATTGGGGCCACGATTTTGCGTTCACACGCGAAGTAGGAAAAACATTTCTTAAATCATACAGCCTAATAGTATCTGAGCGTAAAGATAAACCATGGACCAATGCACAACGCGATTATCAGCTTGAACGACGTGGTAGATATGTTGAGTTCAACTTATTGCATGATCGTGGAACTCAATTTGGACTTAAAACAGGAGGAAACTTAGAAGCAATATTTATGTCCCTTCCTCCCACTGTAACCTGGTGATCATTAGTTATCATTTCTTTCTTATTGGGTCTTAATAAGATCATTTAATTTTTTTAAGCATGCTTCCCTATCATCATTAAAGCCCCTTGATACCCACCAACTTTCTAATTGGTTTAGTACATTGCCCAAAAACGGCCCTTCGGGTATTCCAAGTGCCATACAATCACTGCCTGCAACAGGCAGAGTAGGTCTCTCCCAGGAATCAACCAAATTGTATAGTTGTTCCCATTGACCTTGAACCTCACTTTCCTGATCTGGAAAACGGTAACTGTCTTGAGCCCATTCTAATAAAACCACATCCTTACAAAGAGACTTGCCACTTCTATATAAGGCCTCAAGGACCTTTTCTTTGCTAGAATAAATATTCAGCTTTGATTTCTGGCTAAAAAATTTGGATAGTCTTAATTTATCTGAATTAGATAGTCGAAGACGCTCTCCTATAGCTCTGGCTCCAAGCTCATCAGTAACAATACATGATGCCAATCGCCTTAAAGGATCATACTCATTTGCTATTTTTTCTACGTTTACCATCGAAAAAAGCCTTTTGATTGCAGTGGCTTCAGGAAAAATTTTATTTAAAATACCATTATTAAACATTAGAAGCATTGCTTGAGCAGCATTGTCCGTTACAAATAACTTCAACAACTCATCACGCACTCTTTCCGCAGATAGATGGCTCAATGAACCTGCCATCTGCCTACAGGCCTCTAAGGCCTCTCTGTCAGGCGGCAGTGAAGAAAACTCTGAATGAAACCTAAAAAACCTCAGTAATCTAAGAACATCCTCTTCAATTCTTCTTTGAGCTTTACCAATAAAACGCACTTTTCCGTCTCTTAAATCATTAAGCCCTCCAACAGGGTCGTAGATTGCTCCAGAGACATCTGCGAAGATTGCATTTATTGTAAAATCTCGTCTCTTCGCATCTTCTATCCAGTCTTTAGTGTATGACACCCTCGCTCTTCTTCCATCTGTTTCCAAATCAACTCTTAACGAAGTGATTTCGTAAGACCTATTACCAATGACAGCAGATACCGTTCCATGCTCAATGCCAGGCGAAAAGACCTTTAAGCTAGCTTGTTTAAGTAGCCTTAAAACTTCATCAGGTTTATGCAAAGTAGCTATGTCTACATCATTAACTGGCTTTTTTGCGAGCGAGTTCCTAACACAACCTCCAACAAATAATGCTAACTTTTGTTCGACCTCTCCCGACTGAAGGACTTCCATTATCTTTATTGCTGATGGTTCAACCATCCATTCTTGTGGGCTTATTTGCTCGACAGAATCCATAATCTGCATACCACCTTAGTCTTTAATGATTTTTTCCAAATTGCTCTGACCAGCTAAAATCTTATAAAGATTAACAAGCATCGCTGCAGTTGCACCCCAAATATATTTGTTTTGGTAAGGCAGCACATAAAAATAGCTCATTGCTCCATAAAACACTCTTCCTTGCCTATGATGATTTTTAGGATCAAGAATAAACGATAATGGAACCTCAAATACTTCTTCAACTTCTTTAGGATTAATTTTTAGTTCAAATCCGTTGCTTATAAAGCCAACTATTGGAAACACTATAAATCCTGTGCGAACTTGATAGGGATCCATTTCACCAATTATGTCAATATAATCAGGCTTGACCCCTATTTCCTCTTCCACCTCACGCAGTGCTGCCATCGCAGGATTAGCATCAAAAGAATCAATACGTCCACCAGGGAAACTTATCTGTCCTGCATGCTTAGAAAGGCCCATTGAGCGACGGGTCAACAGAACTGAATATCCATTTTCTCTTTCTATCAGGGGCACCAAAACTGCAGCAGGTATTAAGGGTTCCGAAGACGATTCTCTGTTATATGTAAAACAATTCCCTCCTTTGATAGAGTCACCGTCATTTTCATAGGTTTTCTCAACGTGTGTTTGTGTTCTCGATCCGTCAAGATCACGTCGAACTCGGGAATCCTTTAAGGCCTTAGAAAACCTACTTATTAATTGTTCTCGATTTAGCTTCATCCGACTAGCTGTTAACCTCTTCTTCAGCTTCCGCCAACTTAAAGAATTCTCCTGAACTCCATACACCCAGGAAATTAGCCCTACCACTGTAAACTGCTAAATTTGCTAGTTGGTAATAAACTGGACGAGATATCAACGCACAAAGCCTATTTCGTATATGTATATACGGTGAAATTTTTCCAGAAATCTGTTCTGTTTCAATCCAGATTTTGTTCTCACAACTTGCTGTGACAGATTCTCCGATGTTCGTTTCGAACTTCAGTTTTTGGTTTTTACCATCCCCAGAGATGTCTAGACCAATTGCCACAAATGGAGCATCCTCAACATCAATACGACCTTTTTGAACAGGAGTCTCTAACCAATAATCACCTTCTTCATCGCGTTTCAACACTGATGCGAACAATTTAACAATTTCTAGTCTTCGGATCTCTGAATCGAGGTAATACCATTTCCCGCTTCGACCAATTCGTATATTAAAATGACCACAATCTATAGGCTCTCTAATATTGCCTGTCATTTTCTCCTGTTCAAGCTTTTTAGCAATTTCACTTGGATCTCTTGAGTTAGAATTCATAATTACTCTTTTTGGGTAATGTTTATATTGATTTAACCAGGAGCTTAAAAAGATGAATTTGGTTCTTTTAAAAACTCTATTTCCTCTGGAGTACTATTTCTTCCCAGCACCTCATTTCGATGGGGAAAACGCCCAAATCTGGCAATAATATAACGATGCCTGACAGCTGCGTTGTAATTATCTTTATTAAAGTCAATACCGTTATCGAGGGTTTTCTTTACCAGCTCAACACATCGATCTTGATCTTCCAACGATTCACTATGCATAAGAGGTAAATACATAAAAGCACGCTGGTAATTATTAAGAAAATCGTCATAATGCATAGTCAAAGCCTGTTTGGTTATTTCCAGACAATAGGGGTCAGCAGACCAAGACATAGGAGAATTTCTAAATAAATTTCTAGAGAACTGATCAATTAAAATAATTAAAGCTAAAGTAGAATCAGGGCTTTGAGACCAGTGTTCTAAATCACCCCTACGAGCCTTATATGTTATTTCTAAGTACCTTCGACGAATTTCCTCATCAAATTCACTAGTCTTTCCAAACCACTGCTCTTGGCTGTTTTCTTGAAACCAAAAATATAATATTTCAGAGGGTTTAATCATGTTTAAATTATAAAACTTTTCTGCAATGTCAAATTGTGTGTGTTATTTTATAAGTAAGCTCGTATTAGGATCGTTCATATTAAATTAGCCAGGCAAAATATCTAGATATCATGCTAAATAGAGACTCAATACGCGATGGAGTAGTTTATAATCTTCTCAAAAATAACCAGCATATCACTAAAACAATACCACAAACACCCGAAGAAAGGTCAGAATCTCTCAAAAACACCCTAAAAGAAAAACCCTCTTATTCGACAGGAGATGGTGTTTGGGTTTTTGGCTACGGATCACTCTTATGGAATCCTGCCTTTTTATATGTAGAGAGATTAAGAGGAAAAATATACGGATATCATAGATCCTACTGCATCTGGGCGCACTTGGGACGAGGGAGTCCAGATAACCCCGGATTAATGCTCGCTTTAGATAGAGGTGGCTCCTGCTGCGGCGCGGCTTACCGCATCGCCCCCGAAAGGATTGAAGAAGAACTGACTATACTTTGGTCACGTGAAATGGCCTTAAAAACTTATAAACCTGTTTGGGTAAAAATTCATACAAATGGAGGACCTAAGATAGGTATTACTTTCATTATTAACCGTCAAGACCATCGTTATGCTGGCAGGGTTTTGCCTAATTTGATAGCTAAGCATCTTGCCACAGCCAAAGGATCATTGGGCACCTCACTTGAATACCTTGAAAAGGTGCTAATTAGCCTAGAAGAGTTAGATATTAGAGACCCTACATTAATTGACCTAAAACAGAGGGTAATTTTGTTACAAGACGCTGGCTCTACCGTCTAAAAAAATGGCTGGGGCGGCAGGATTCGAACCTGCGGTACACGGGATCAAAACCCGATGCCTTACCACTTGGCTACGCCCCAATCAATACAAAAAAATATTTTATACTTCCTAATATCGTTCTTTAGTGGTTTTCTGCAAGCCCTGTGTCAAAGGTTCGCAAAAGTAATTAAAATTATACATGCTTTGAATTTAGTTTAGTAGTCGTTACCCACCAATCAAGATTATTACTTCTGATCTTTTCAGCAGCATTTACTGCTCTTTCATGGTCAACGAATAATCCAAAACAGGTAGCCCCACTACCAGACATTCTTTCAAGCATGCACCCATCAGAGGATCCGAGTTTTAATAAAACTTCAGATATTATCGGGCATAATGAGATTGCAGGATCTGTTAGATCGTTTCTTAATTCTTTAATTTGTCTGATGAATTCACGTGAATCATCTGACCAGGAGCTCGGGATATCGAGAGTTTGGTTTATATGAACCTCTTTCCTAAAAACTGAGAAAACTTCAACTGTCATTAATGTCTTTAGAGGATTAACCAAAACTGCGCTTAAGTCATGAGGCACTTTCAGGGGCAACAACTCATCCCCTATTCCTTTTACCCGGGAAGACTTGTTTTCCAAACAAACGTGAAAATCAGCCCCCAATTCCTTAGCAAGGTTTCGCTTTAGATCATCAGAAATATCCACTCGCCATAACTTCCCCAAGGCCCGGATCACAGCAGCAGCATCAGCTGTTCCTCCTCCCAATCCACCTGCAATAGGTAAGTTTTTTTTAACTATTATTTTTGCCCCTGCTTTGTTATTCGTCAAAACAGCCAGCTTTTGAGCAGCTTTGTAAACATGGTCATCTGGGACAGCAGGTAGATTAGCGCTCATGGGACCATATCTATCCAACGTGATGTTTTTTTGAGGGGTAACAAAGACCTGATCTGCACAATCAGCAAACATTATTAGACTATCGATTGAATGCATTCCATTATTAAGCTTTGCCTCTATGTGCAAATATAAATTAATTTTAGCTGGGGCCAATTCTAATATTGGCGTATCACTTCTGGTCATGATACTTCTTCTGAACCACACGTATATTAGAATCTTCAAATACCATTATCATTATTGTCTAGCCTGTTTTGTGGCAAATTTTTTCCCCGAAGTTTTTCACGAATTACTTCTTTTCTTTGAACCATTGGATTTTGCGAGAGAGACCTCATCCACTGAAAACGAGCCTCAATTCTCCTATTAGTTAACCAATACGCGTCCCCCAGATGATCATTAATTACAGGATCCCCTGGTTCCAATGAAGCAGCTTTTTCAAGGTATTTTACTGCTTGATTATACTTCCCCAACTGGAAAAAAGCCCACCCGAGGGAATCAACTATAAAGCCATCGTTAGGTTTTATGGAAACTGCTTTTTCAATCATACTTTTTGCACTTTCTAAATTCATACCCCTATCTATCCATGAGTAACCTAAATAATTTAAAACGTATGGTTGATCAGGCTTCAATTTAAGAGCGTTCAATAAATCTTGTTCAGCACGTTTCCAATCATTCATTCGTTCCAGGGCAATTCCTCTTGAATAAAGGAATTGCCAATCTAAACCTGTGGAGGATCTAATTTCAGTTAAGTCATAAGCCTGGACAGCCTTTCTATAACGCTTATGTATTCTCAGAGTATCGCCAATTTCTCTGCTTGCATCTGACCTATTAGGTCTTTCATGTATCATTTTTCTTAAAATAGTTATGGATTTTTCAACGGAACCCTTTTTTCTATAAATACGAGCTAAATTGAGGCGAGCGTACCACCAATACGGACCAGAGCGGTCAATAGAATTATATACCTCTACTGCTTGCTTTTGTTGTTTCTCCCTATCAAGCACCTTACCAAGCATAAGCAAAACTGAAGGGTCTTTTGGCCTTAAATGTAGAGACAAACGAAGCATTGTTAGGGCTTGAGCTCTGTAGTTCTGGGCATTTAAAAGACTAGCCACAGAAAACAAAGCCTCGGAAGCGCCCTGAGAAACATTCAAAACTCTTAGTTCTTTTTTTGTTCCTTTCCGTAACGTAGAAACTAAAGGCTCTAATAATAAATTTTGAGGATTTGTCTTAACATAATCCTCAATTAGTCGCTTTCCTTTTATGCTTTCTTCTTTCCCTAATAGTAAACCCAGATAAGCCCTAATTAATTGGAATGACGGACTATCAAACTTGTTAATAGTTCTAATGTAAGCTTGGCTAGCCAATATATGGTTTCCCTGAGAATCTGCAATCAACCCCTTGTGAAAATTAGTGATCTTTTCTAATCCGTTAATCTCATTAAGCTTGGCTAATACCTTCAGGGCTTCACCTTCCTTAAACTGCCCAGCAAACGCCCATGCTCGCATCAATGGAGTAACAATCCTATAGAATCCATTTTGGGGAATTTGTTCGAGCCAAAACAAGGCCTCATCATAGCTTCTTTTTTTGAAGGCTACTGTTGCTAAGGTAATATTTGAAAGCGGATCCGTCTTGTCTTTTTTAACAATCTGAGCTGCTAAAATAGCAGCTTCACGAATTTGTCCTGACCTAGTCAATAATAAATGACCCCGTTGAGTAACATCTTTTAAATTAGGTTTTTGATCAAGTAATTGGGTTATGTATGAGGCCGCAGACGTAAAATCACCTATAGATTCAGCATATCGAGATGCCAAAAAGCTGCCATACTCGCTTTTAACATTTAATATAACTTCTTTGTTTTGCTTTATTCGTTCTCGTTGAGAAACTTCAGAAGAAGATGAAAGTGAATTGATATATGAAGAAATAATAGTGGAGGTAATTATCGTTATGAAGACCCACATAGTTGGCCTCAAATACTTTTGTGATAGAAGATTTAACAAGTAATAATTGCTCCAAAAATTCTCAACTCAATATCGCATAAGCATAGAACTATCATCTGATTTATTTAGCCCTTGAAAAGCACTTGTCTATCACATGTTCGGATAGTTCGGACCTCCGCCACCCTCAGGTGTAACCCAAACTATATTTTGTGTTGGGTCCTTAATATCGCAGGTCTTACAATGAACACAGTTTTGGGCGTTTATCTGTAAGTATGGACCAGATTCATCATCTTCAGTTACTATTTCATAGACACCAGCGGGACAATACCTTTGCTCAGGGGCATCATATCTCTGCAAATTTATTTCAATTGGAGCGCTGGTGTTTTTTAAAGTTAAGTGTATTGGTTGATTCTCTTCATGGTTAGTGTTCGAAATATACACTGAAGAAAGCTTATCAAAAGTAATTTTTCCATCAGGTGCGGGATAATCAATCACAGAGTGATGTTCCTTCTCTTCTAGGGCCTGATGATCAGAGATATGATGCTTAAGTGTCCAAGGTGCCAGACCTCGCAGAATCAACTGATCTAGTCCTGCGAATATAGTGCCCCAGAATAAACCGAACCTAAACGAAGGTCGGAAGTTTCGAGCTCTATATAGTTCTTTATTTACCCAAGATTGCTCAAGCAAACTAGAATATTCATTGAGTAAAGGCTCGGGCTCGGATCCGGCAGCAGAAACAATTGCTTCATAGGCTGCTTGAGCGGCCAACATTCCAGATTTCATGGCGGTGTGCGTGCCTTTGATTTTAGGTACATTTAGAGTTCCAGACTCACAACCTATTAATAGCCCCCCTGGAATTACAGGATTAGGCATTGACTGAAAGCCACCTTCATTTAGAGCCCTTGCTCCATAAGCTATACGTGTTCCATTTACAAAGGTAGAACGCACAGCAGGGTGAGTTTTAAACCTTTGAAACTCGTCAAATGGAGATAGGTAAGGATTTTTATAATCAAGGCCAATGACAAACCCAACTGCAACCTGGTTATCCTCCAAATGATATAAAAATGAACCGCCATAAGTGCTACTATCCAATGGCCATCCTGCGCTATGAATTACAAGCCCTGGATGATGATTTTCGGGCGCAACCTGCCATAGCTCCTTAATTCCTATGCCATAGGTTTGGGGAGCACAATCAGCCTGAAGAGAAAATTCATGCATTAGTTGTTGACCCAGATGACCACGACACCCTTCAGAAAAAAAAGTGTATGAAGCGTGAAGTTCAATACCTGGGGTATAATTGGATGTATGACTGCCGTCTCGAGCCACGCCCATATCACTTGTAGCAATCCCTTTTATACGCCCATCACTTTCAAAAAGAATCTCATTGGCGGCAAAACCTGGGTAGATTTCAACCCCCAGTGCTTCAGCTTGCTGAGCGAGCCAGCGACACAGATTCCCCAATGAAACAATAAAATTACCCTTATTATGCATTGGCGGAGGAAGAAAAGCAGTAGGAACAGAAAAGGATCTGGTTTGTGTTAAAAATAAAAATTTTTCTTTAGAAACTTTAGTCTTTAGGGGGGCTTCATTTGATTGCCAGTCAGGAAATAGTTCATCAAGTGCTCTGGTCTCCACCACTGCACCAGAAAGAATATGGGCACCCACTTCAGACCCCTTCTCAATAACACAAACCTGAATCTCTTTTTCCGAAGATGCCGCTAACTGTTTCAAACGTATGGCAGCTGATAAACCTGCGGGCCCTGCTCCCACAATGACCACATCATAAGACATAGATTCACGAGCGGTTTCATTCATTAAATATTACCCCTTCTGCTTTACACAAGTTATAATACTACCATTAAATTTTAGATACACGAGCTCAATCTAATAATTAAGACACTTGCCATATTATAAATAAATCGAATTTGTTATAGTAATCCAATGAATACATTCTCCAGCAAAAACAGAAAACAGCAAGCCATATATGCAGAAGTTCTAAAATGGCAGATAGAGGCTGGTGCTGATGAGGCAATAAACAATATTCCTACAAATTATTTAGCACGTACAACAACAGAAGATAAATCTAGTGAATCAGTCAAACAGCTGCCCACAAATCCTATAAACGAATTATCAAAAAATGAGCTAAATACACAAGAAAAGTCGTCAAAAAATCTAAATTATAATAATGAAAGATTTGAAACCGCTGAACAACTTGCTGAAAAATCGTTAAGCTTATCCTCGCTTAAAAGCAACCTTTCAAAGTTTGAAGGATGCCGATTGAAATCAACTGCAACCAATCTTGTTTTTGGCACTGGGCAGAGTAAAGCAGATGTAATGTTTATAGGAGAGGCCCCTGGAAGAGAGGAAGACCGAGATGGCGTACCCTTTATTGGAGCAAGTGGCCAACTTTTAGATCTTATGCTCTCCTATATTGGATTAAATCGAGATCAAAACATATACATAACTAATATTCTTCCTTGGCGTCCTCCTGGAAACAGACATCCAACTGACACAGAAATTGCCTCTTGTATGCCTTTTGTAAAGCGCCATATTCAGCTGGTATCTCCGCGAGTTTTAGTCCTACTAGGTGGAGCTTCATATAAAGCCTTAACGAATAATACTGAGGGCATCACTAGAGTAAGAGGTAAGTGGTTTGAGTATAAACAACCAACTTTATCAAAAGAAGAGACACAAATTATACCAACTATTGCCACGCTCCACCCAGCATATATTCTAAGACAACCAGCACAAAAAAAAGCTATTTGGAAAGACCTGATAAGTGTCCGAAATAGACTTGATAATCTAAATTAAATAAGTGTTACTCATAGCTATTTTTAATGCAAAGGAAAAGATGTATGCGCATACTATATCTCGCTATAGCTTTGATGCCATTAATTTCAGCGAGTGTTTCGCATGCTCAAGTTCCAATTCCGCGACCAATCAAACAAACAAGTAACACCATATCAAAGCTTGAGATCCCAGGCTTAGGAAAAGTCAATGCAATTTTGACAAGAGAAGATGTTGACCTTTATCAAACATTATTTGCTTTTCAAGAAGAAGGTAGGTGGGAAGCATCAGAAACAATTGCTAAACACGTTTCAGATGAGAGGCTAATGGGATATGTATTAGCACAAAAATATCTTCATCCAACAAAATATCGATCCAAATATCATGAACTAAAAGAGTGGTTAAAGAATTACAGCGACAATTTAAATGCTCGAAGAATTTATCGACTAGCAAATAAAAGGCGCCCTAAGGGCGCCAAGCCCCCGAAAAAGCCAATTGTATTGGGATTAAAACCTCAAGTTTACAATAGCCCAGCGCTAAAAAAACGAATCGCTCAGCCCAGATCAGCCGAAGGCCGACGAATAATATCTATTATTAAATCAAGAATTAGCAAAGGGTGGCCGACAGGAGCACTGGAATTATTAGATAAACCAAACTCTATAAAAAAATTAACAAAGCATCAAACTGCAGAGATGCTTCAAAACATTTCTCGTGCGTACTTTAGAGCAGGAAAAGACACCAAAGCCCAAATTACAGCGAAACGAGCCGTTAAAATGTCACCTGACAGAGTTGCAATTGCTCATTGGTGGGGTGGCCTAGCAGCTTGGCGCTCTAAGAATTTTGATGAAGCCAGTTACCATTTTACTTCTTTAACGAGAAGCAAAAATATTTCTAGTTGGCTGCTTTCTGCGGCGGCTTTCTGGTCAGCTAGAGCTTCATTAATAAATGAACGTCCAGAAAGAGTAATCAAAATGTTAGAAATTGGTTCAAAGCATGATTTTACTTTTTATGGAATACTTTCAAAGAGAACTTTAGGTAAACAGCTAGAAGTTAACTGGAAACACTCTCTTCCGACCAGTTTGGGGTATAATAAAATCTCTAAAACTGATTATGGTGGACGCGCCATAGCGCTTCTGCAGGTGGGATTGCAACGAGAAGCAGAAAGTGAACTACTCTCTTTGGCGGCTACTAAGCCCGGGTTACAAGACCATATTCTAAGTTTAGCAAACACACTAAATCTACCCGCTCTTTCAATTAAGCTTGCATCAAAAACAGATTCTGGAAACCGAAATGCCGCCCTTTATCCAATACCCAAATGGAATTTCGATGGAAATTTTCTGATTGATCGTGCACTTATATATGCATTTATTCGTCAAGAATCGGCATTTAACGAAAGAGCATATAGCAAAGCTGGGGCTCGAGGTCTCATGCAGCTAATGCCTCAAACTGCAAGTTTCGTTGCTGGCCAAAGAGGCCTAAGTAGAAATAAAAAATACAAGCTATTTAACCCAGAATTAAATATATCTCTGGGACAACGTTACATAGCTTTACTTTCTAACGACAAATCCATACCAAATGATTTATTTCGTTTGGCAACAGCATATAATGCGGGTCCAGGAAACTTAAGAAATTGGCAAGCAAAAGTTAATTATAATGATGATCCATTAATGTATATCGAGAGTATACCTTCAAGAGAAACCAGACTATTTATAGAGAGGGTTATGACTAACCTTTGGTTATATCGTAATCGACTAGGGCAAAAAACACCTTCCTTAGATGATGTCGCTGAAGGTATTTGGCCAAAATATGCTAAGCTTGACAAAGAATAGAGAAAAAATAAATAAATCGAAGAGTAAAATGGAATTCCAACCTCTAAACATAGCTATTCTAACTATTTCAGATACTCGATCAGAAGTTGATGACAAATCAGGTGATATACTAGTTACGCTATTGACTAATGCTGGTCATTACCTAGCAAAAAGATCGATAATAAAGGACGAAGTCTCTCTTATAGCGGATAAGTTTTCTGAATGGTCAAACAATCCTAATATAGACGTAATTATCTCCACCGGGGGCACAGGGGTAACCGGAAGAGACGTGACCCCTGAGGCGTTAGCGCTGGTAGCTGAAAAAAATATACCAGGGTTTGGTGAACTTTTTAGATGGATTAGCTATCAGAAGATAGGAACTTCTACGATTCAATCCCGTGCCGACGCCGCTATAACGAATGGGACTTATATTTTTATTCTTCCTGGTTCCCCTAGCGCCTGCCGAGACGGTTGGGAGGGGATCTTAGCAGATCAATTAGACATAAGACACAAACCATGTAATTTTACTGAACTTATAGATCGCCTAAAATAAAAGCTCAAAAGAATAAATAGAACAACACAAATCTAGTTATTGCCTGTGAACGAAAATAAATCAGCGGAAAAACCTTTAAAAGCGTTACGTGAGAGCTCCTCACCGTACCTAGATGAAAAACTTGAAATATCTATTCTCAGCACCAAAGGCGTCTCACACGATCATTGGCAAATAAATAATAGTAATATGGTATTACGCTTACCTAAAATGAGCCAGTGGGGCATGACCCCTAAAGAACAATTGCTCTATGAAAAGACAGCTTTTCAAAGGGCTCAGGCAAGCTGTCATTGCCCCAGACTTTTTGACACACTCCCTATATCAGACTCTTTGCCAAGAGGAGGTTTAATAGTTGAACTAATTGAAGGTCGTCCGCCAAAATTGCCTCACGATTTAGGAGCTATCGCAAAAGCTTTATCCGCAGTACATTTTATCCCCTTACCAGAGCAAGACAAATTCCATCCACTACAGTTTCACAGCCAACCTTTCACGAGTACTTTGTCAGTTGTAGAAGAACAGGCATCCTTTTTGTACAGCGCCAAAATAAATAGTAAGTCATTAAAAATAATACTTGACGAACTAAGCTGGGCAAAAAACAACGTCAATACCTATAACGCACCGAATTTTTATTGTTTAGTGGGAACGGATACCCATCCTGGGAACTTTCTAATAGACAAAAAAGGTAAGGCCTGGTTTGTGGACCTAGAAAAAATGCTTTACGGCGTACCTCATATAGACCTAGCTCATGCAACTCTAGCTGTATCTACTGGTTGGGATCCTGATTGTTCGGTAAAACTTACTAAAGAAGATATAGGTGAGTTTTACATAGAATATCTTCGCCTGTTGGGATCCGATTCAGCTAATAATATAATTCCATCATTGATTCCATTGCGTCGTTTAACCTGGCTTAGAACCATTACATGGTTTGCGCGATGGCGTTCTGCTTGGCAGATTAATAATCACCCCGCAATTCGCGACCCAATTATGACTGAGCATATAGCAAATCACATAGAAGATTCCTTCCAGATTGAAAGTATCAGGGACGCTCAATCTGAGTGGTTAGATGGATCACTTAGTAAAATAATTCAAGATCTATGAATTGTTGTATTAGCAAACAACATATTGACAAAATAGATTTAAAAAAAACATCAATATGTTTATAAAGGGATTTGTACGTTTAATAGAAAATGAATATCCAATAGAAGCCCCTTAATCAGCAGTTTGGTGTAAGTTTTATATAAAAAAACTAAATAATTAAAATTAATCATACGATATATGAAAAATTTTATGCATAAGCGGTAACATTATAATCAATGTTGGCACATGAACAATTAGTCCCATTGGCTTTGGTCATCTTAATCGCTTTATCGTTTGGAGTTATATTTACACACCTACGGCAACCGGCAGTAATAGGTTACATACTCGCTGGAATTGTACTCGGACCTTCTGGCTTCAGTCTCGTGCAAAATGAAAAAAACATTACATTTCTAGCAGAATTGGGGGTTTTGTTACTTCTGTTTGTTATTGGTATGGAACTTAGCCTTCGTGCATTTAGAAGAATATGGCGAATTGCTCTAGCTACTGTGATACTTCAAATATGTGGAGCATTACTTATCGTATGGCTCATAGGCATGGTCATCAACTGGCCACTGGAAGTGATACTTATACTCGCTTTCGTGCTCGCACTTTCTAGTACCGCTGTTGCCGTAAAAATTCTTGAAGATATTAGTGAGTTAAGAACTAGAACCGGGCAAATTGTAGTGGGAATACTGATAGCCCAGGATTTAGCAATCGTTCCCATGATACTTTTGTTAGACATTGTTGCATTAGGCGAATTAAGCTTTTCAGCGGCTTCAAGAATAATTATTGCAATAACGCTTTTAATCGCCATGATTTTTATTTTAAGCCGACCTAGGCGTTTGAGGTTTCCGCTTCCCAAGATAGTGGCCAACCATACTGATCTGACTCCATTACTAGGGCTTGTTTGTTGTTTCGGCGCAGCAACTATTTCTGGATTGCTTGGCCTATCATCTGCATATGGAGCATTTCTAGCAGGACTTGTAATCGGTAACAGCAGTTTACGCGTAGATATGCTTGATAAGGTAATGCCGATACAGAGCATACTCATGATGATCTTTTTCCTCTCAGTTGGCCTATTAATTGATTTCTCATTGTTGTGGAACAACCTAGGAATCTTTTGCGCCATGTTGTTGATAGCTACACTAGGAAAAACAATAATTAACCTAGCTATTTTCTCTTTATTACGCTTGCCATGGGCACAGGCCCTATTAACTGCTCTGGTGTTATCACAGGTAGGAGAGTTTTCATTCCTTTTGGGGAGCGTTGGATTGGAAAGAGGTATTATAGAGATTGAAGAATTTCGTATAATATTAACTGTTACAGCAGTATCACTAGCTATTTCTCCTTTATGGATGGGTGCGGTTCGTCGTCTTCATGACGTGGTAGCACATCAACAAGTGCCCGTGAGATATGTTTTTAGGATAGCCTTTGGGAGAGAAGCCGATCAAATTGCAAACTATAGTTTTGCATTAAAAAAACTAATCACCAAATCAAAGAATCTAAACATATTTCATTTCAAACCAAAGAATTATAGTAGTAAATTCAGTTATAAAGGTTTTATTAAAAATATATTTGGCAAAGGCACTACATCAGATCAAAATGATTGACTACGGACTAGAAACCAAATTAGGAGGCAACGTGGCTGGCGTCGATGAAGTTGGTCGAGGTGCTTGGGCTGGACCTGTATTTGCTGCTGCTGCAGTTTTTAACACCAATTTAGTTAATTCCAATAAACTAAAGGGCTTGAATGATTCAAAGTCTATGAGCAGGTCGTCCCGTGAAAACTACTTTTCTGGGTTAGAAGAAGTTAAGGAATCCGGCCACGCATTTTTTTCGGTAGGCATAGCCAGCGTAAAAGAAATAGACACACTAAATATTTTAAACGCAACTATGCTAGCAATGGAGAGAGCCATCAAAAACTTGCCGTTTCTTCCAACCACTATATTAGTCGATGGAGTTCACGCACCTAATTCAGTTATTCCCACCAAAACTATCCCCAAAGGTGACAGCAAGATATTTTCAATTGCTGCTGCCTCCATATATGCCAAAGTTAATCGTGATAGACACATGATCTACTTGTCAAAAAGTTATCCTGGTTTTGGATGGGAAACCAATGCAGGATATGGAACTAAAGAGCATCAAAATGCTTTATTTGAGCTTGGAATAAACGAACATCACAGAAAAAGTTTCTCTCCAATTAAAAATATTTTAAAAAAAACCCAAGATGTTGTAGTAGGCTAAAATAAAATAACAATATAAGCTAATCATCTAAATTTTTTTATTGACCAAGATTCATCTGTTACGCATGTTCCCTAATTATGCGTTCCCCTGGCCGAAAGAGCGCGGAAAAAATGGTTCCGCGCAACGTTATTTTAAAAGGCGACTGTGTAAAGCACATGTCGTCTCTGCCAGAAGCATGCGTGGATGTTATTTTTGCAGACCCTCCCTATAATTTGCAGTTATCTAATAAACTTGTTCGTCCGGATCACACTAAAGTTGATGGTGTAAACGAAAGCTGGGACAAGTTTGACGATCATGAATGTTATGATCGGTTTACAATTAATTGGTTGGCCGCTGCTAAACGTATTTTAAAACCTAATGGAACTCTATGGGTAATAGGAAGTTATCATAACATCTTCCGAGTTGGCTCAATCTTACAAGATTTAAATTTCTGGCTTCTAAATGATGTAATATGGCGTAAATCTAACCCTATGCCGAACTTTCGAGGACGCAGATTTACAAATGCTCATGAAACCCTCATTTGGTGCGCACATTCAGAAAAATCAAAATATGTATTTAATTATGAGTCAATGAAAGCTTTAAATGACGACATTCAAATGAGGAGTGATTGGTTACTACCAATATGTAATGGAAATGAAAGGCTCAAAAACGAACATGGGATTAAAGCCCATCCAACGCAAAAACCGGAAGCGCTACTTCACAGGGTAATATTAGCTTCTTCTAATGAGGGTGACCTAATCCTCGATCCGTTTTTTGGCACAGGCACAACAGGAGCTGTCGCAAAACAATTACGCAGAAATTTTATTGGTATAGAAAGAGAAGATGATTACATAAGGGCTGCAGAGGTAAGGCTTAAAAATATACGTCCAATATCTGCAGAAGCTATTAAACAAACAACTTCAAAAAAAGATGAACCTCGTATTCCTTTTGGTTGGCTTGTTGAAAGGGGCCTATTAAGACCTGGTGAAACATTATATGGGCCTAGTCGAAGGTATGCTGCAAAAGTCACAGTAGACGGAAGTATAATTTCTTCTGACCATAGAGGGTCAATACATAAAATTGGGGCCGCCGTTCAGGGTGCTAGTGCATGTAACGGATGGACATTTTGGCACTTGGATATTGAGGGAAAGCTTGTACCAATTGATATCTTAAGACAGAAGTTGAGAGCAGAACTAAATTAATAGGGTTTAGCCTCTGCGATAATAGGAATTAAAATAGTGATAGTTGACGCGCAAGTACATATCTGGGATGTAGGCACACCAAACCCATGGCATCGCCAAAATAAATCGTTCACTAAAACAGAATTAATCAATGAAATGGATGAAGCAGGCATAGACCGTGCAATAATCGTTCCTCCAATGTGGATGGGCGACACTAACGATCTAGCTCTACAGGCATCTCTAGATTATCCAGAACGTCTTAAGGTGCTTGGTAGGCTAAGCTTAGATAATCCAGAAAACAGACAGCTAATACCCACCTGGAATGAACAATTAGGAATGCTTGGCCTAAGATTTACATTCTCAACGAAAAAAGAGTTCCACCTACTTAAAAATGAAGGTCTTAACTGGCTTTGGGAAGAAGCAGAACTATGCGATGTGCCTATAATGTTGATGATTTCAGGCCATCTAGATGCAGTAGATAAAATTGCTAGAACTTATCCTGGTTTACGACTCTGCATTGATCATTTAGGTCTGGTTAGAAATGCTTTAGATAAAGCCGCATTTGAAGATCTACCTAAACTTTTAGCGCTCTCTAAGCATGATAATATTGTATTAAAAGCTACTTCGCTTCCTTGTTATTCCACAGCCGAATTTCCTTTTAAAAATTTGCACCCGTATTTACGTCAAGTTTATGATGCTTTTGGCCCCGCTCGTATCTTCTGGGGTTCAGACCTGACACGTTTAACATGCTCATATAAGGAATGTTTATCGCTATTTGAAGACGAGCTTACCTGGTTAACTACTGAAGATAAAACTCTTATACTGGGGGAGGCAATATGCCATTGGCTTAAATGGAAAGTTTAAAATAAAAATATTCTAATTTAATCTACAGTCCCAAATTTGCATGCTTAATTACTTTTTTAGTTAAAGTCGGTAATGCTTGCTCTTTTAGTTTTTCAGGCAAAACCCATAAACCCTCTAATTGATGATCTTCTGAAGCAGCGGACTTATAGACTTTTAGCTCCAACTTAAAATGAGTAAACGTATGAGTGACTTTCCCTGGTAGCTCCAGCCAATCTAAATCCAAGGGAGCTTCAGATATGTGCGTTAAACCATTTTCCGCCCAATTGGTGGATGGCACTTCCATCATTCCTCCTAAAAGACCTTGCTCAGGTCTTCGGCGTAATAAAATTGCCCCATCTGTACGAACAATCAAAAATGCCAACCCCTCTCGTACTACCTTTTTTTTTCTAGGTAATCGAGTTGGTAAATTATTTTCAATACTTAATGACCTCGCTTTACAGGCGGCCAGCCATGGACAATCAATACATTTAGGAGAGCGGGGAGAACAAATAGTGGCTCCTAGATCCATTATAGCCTGAGCATAATCACCACATCTATGTTTTGGTGTTAATTCACCAGCTAGTGACTTAATCTTAGATTTAACCTCTGGTGTCCTTCCGCTAATAGCAAAAAGCCTAGTTATAACTCGTTCGACGTTTCCATCAACTACTGTTGCCGGCTTTTCAAAAGCTATAGCCAGGATGGCTGAAGCCGTATAGGGCCCTATTCCTGGTAACATCAACAATTTTTTTTCTGAATCCGGAAAGCGCCCATTGTATTGTTTAACAATAATTCGAGCACACTTATGTAGATTGCGAGCTCTTGCATAATAACCAAGCCCGGACCAAGCTTGCAAAATTGAGTTAAGGTCTGCGTTTGCCAAGATTTCCACGGAAGGCCATTGTTTAATGAATTTTTCAAAATAAGGTATTACAGTGGCAACAACAGTCTGCTGCAACATGATTTCACTTAACCAAACCAAATAGGGGTCAGAGTGGGCCACTTCTTTTCTGTTTGGAGGTGGAACACGCCATGGTAATACTCTAGCATTATTATCGTACCAATCTAATAATTCCTTGGACCGAGGTTTCACCATTATTTTATTCGCAGTTATTATCATGCTTGTTGATGACTATGGGTTTAACTATCATTAGCGAACTACAAATGATCAAGATGAAATTGTTGATTAATATCTGACATGGCTGTGAAAAGAAATAAACGTCTTAAGGCTGTTTCCTCAGAAACTGAGAGTATAACTAGGTCTATACGAAAAAAAAGAGGCCTATCAGAGGCAGCATTAATATCTGACTGGGTTCAAATAGTTGGCCCAATATTATCGGCCGAATGCTTTCCCATGCGCTTAACACGCAAAAAAGATACAACTGGAGGAACCTTACACATTAGAGTTAGTGGGGCCCTCGCATTGGAGCTACAGCACATGCAACCCCAGGTTATCGAACGGGTAAATCAATATTTCGGCTATGAAGCTATAATTGCTCTTTCACTTCATCAAGGCCCTATAACTGGTCAAACGATTGAAGAAACACTTCCCGATAGCAGGCAGATGACAAAAGAAAAAAGGACCTTACTCGATAAACAACTTGCGGAGGTTATTGACGACGAACTGCGACTCGCGCTCAATAACCTTGGAGAGGGCGTTTTAACCAAGAAAGCAAGATCTGAGTAATAATCAACTTTTTAACCAAGCACTAGCCGACTCTTAGTTAATTATCGCAAATTATAGTTATTGGAGTAATTAATTAATCAGATTGAAAAGTATTCTAGTCGGAAAGGAATACTCAGTTAATCAGGGGAAACAAAATAAGTGGACTTTAAGAAGCTTAAACTAAAAGGGTTCAAGTCTTTCGTTGATGGCACCGAGCTAGACATAGCTGAGGGTCTTACAGGTGTCGTAGGACCTAATGGTTGTGGAAAATCAAATTTGGTAGAGGGATTACGCTGGGTCATGGGAGAAACTTCTGCCAAGCAAATGCGCGGCAGCGGGATGGATGATATTATTTTTGGAGGAACAAGTGATAGACCCGCTCGAAATGTCGCTGAGGTTATCCTTAGCCTTGATAATTCTGATCGGAAAGCACCCTCACAGTTTAATGATGGAGATGAGTTAGAGATATCAAGGCACATAGAACGAGAAAAAGGCTCAACGTATAGAGTTAACGGCAGAGAAGTAAGAGCTCGCGATGTTCAAATATTATTCGCTGACCAAACCACTGGAGCACGTTCTACAGCATTAGTGAGCCAAGGCAGAATTGGAGCTATCATAAACGCGAAACCTGCAGACCGCAGATTAATCATTGAAGAAGCAGCAGGTATCACAGGCCTCTACACAAGACGCCATGAGGCAGAATTAAGACTGCGGGCGGCAGAAACTAATCTGGAACGACTTGATGACATTTTATTAACCTTAAATGATCAATTAAAGTCTTTGAAAAAACAAACGCGACAAGCGCGAAGATATCGAAATATTTCACAAGATATTAGGAAAACTGAAGCAATCGTATTTCATAATCATTGGATAGAATCGATAAGCCAAGTTGAGCTGAAAAAAAATGATTTAATGCAGTGCGATCTAGATGTCGCCCAAAAAGGTAAAGACGTTTCAAAAGCCAACATTGAAAAAGAAAATTTAGCTGACGAAGTTTCTCCATTGAGAGACGATCAGATTTTAAAAGCGGCAGAATTACATAGATTAGAACTCGAATCTAAAGAATTGGAAACGAAAGAAGAAAGAGTTAAAACTTCTATAGAACTTTGGACAAAAAGAAGAGATCAAATATCGTCTGATCTCACAAGAGAGCAAGAGTTGGTATCTGAATCTCAATCAGCACTCCTTCGTCTCTCTGAAGAGCGAAAGACAATTAGCAAAGCCTCTAATGATGATCCCAAAAAGATAGAAAGCGCTAATAATTTATATGAAAAATTGTATCAAAAGGCTCTTGAAAAAGAAAACTCTCTTGCTGAAGCATTAGAGAAAGTAGCCACTAGGGAGGCTGGCTTGGTTGCTTCTGATCTAGAGCTTAAAAAACTGGATGATCGTAAAAAACATAGAAAATTACAATTGGAAGCTCTTAACGATCAAATTGCAGAGCTATCAGAAAAAAGTTCTGATGCTGTTGAATTTGAAAAATCTGAAAATAATATTAAAGAAATAGATCAACTTCTTGTTATAGAAAGAGATAAATTAGATAAGACAGAACAAAAAAGGATCAAGTTGGGTTTTGATAAAGACTCTTTACAGAAAAACCTCTCAAACAAAGAGGAAACATTATCCCAGTTAAAAATTGAGGCCTCAACATTAAAAGAAATACTTAATGATGGTTTGAACGAGAACAAGATTTGGACACCAATTTTAGACGAAATAGAGGTTGCAACTGGATATGAATTAGCAATCAGCGCCGCATTCGGAGACGATTTAGAGGCTTCCTTAGACGAAGAAGCCCCTCGTCGTTGGGTTTTATTTCCTGACTTTGTAGAGCAACCCGGATTACCCAATGAAACAGCTCCTCTGGCTCCGTTGATATCAAAAGCAGGCCCTCTTTCTCGTCGCTTAAAACAAGTCGGAATAGTAAAGGATGTAGAGACCGGCAATCGGTTGGCTCATCAACTAAAGATCGGGCAGAGACTCGTAGACACAAAGGGGAATTTATGGAGGTGGGATGGTTATTTTTCTAATGCAGATTCAAAAACAGTGACTTCCACACTAATAGGACAAAGAAACCGACTTAGAGAAATAGAGGAAAAAATCCCCGAAGCTGTACAAAATGTTAGAAAGGCCGAAAGACAGTTGCTAGAAATCACATCTAGCCTATCGGATATCTATGATGATGAAAAATTTTTACGAGATAAGGTCCGTAACCTAGACAATGAGGTTACCAAACTTCACAAATCTAATAATGAGCTATTAAGAGAACTAACGACACGGCAACTAAAAAGAGAAAATCTAATTAGTAGTTCATATCATTTTGCAAACGAACTTGAAGAAATAACAGAATCTATTAAAGAAGCCAATTCACGACGAGCTGCTTTTTCTGAGATTGGTGAACTTCGACAAGATGCATCACAAAAAAAATCTGTTCATAATGAAGCACGTAATAAACTGCAGAGTGCTAAAGATGAGCTTTCACAATTAATTCATGAATCAGATGAACGACAAAGGCGCATCAATGCGATCACTGCTGAAGAAAAATCATTTAGCGATAGATCAGCAAGCGCAGCAAATCGCATTGCCGAATTACAAAATCGTGATTCAGATGCTGTTAGAGAATTAAAAGTACTATCTAATAAACCTAATGAGATAAAAGCTGAACGAAGTCTGATGATAGACTCTATAGAAAAATTGGAGAAGGAGAGAAGAAACTCAGCTGACAAATTAGCAATCGCAGAAAACAAACTGTCTGAATCAGAAGTGCTATTAAGAAAATTAGAATCTAAATTTATCGAAGCAAGAGAAAAAAAGATAAGATCTGAATCTTTAATTGAACAAGCGGAAAAAGAACTTAAGACCATAGTAGAAAGAATACTAGAACAATTGAAATGTGAGCCAAAGGACCTAATTAAAATAGCAGAACTTCCAGAGAACAGGCCAATTCCAGATTTAGAATTAGCTGAAAAACGCCTGCAAAGACTTCTGCGTGAACGGGATAACATGGGGCCTGTTAATCTTCGTGCTGAGCAAGAAACTAAAGATATGGAAGATAAGATAAGTGCCATTGAATCTGAGCGTAAAGATCTAACGTCAGCTATCTTAAGATTGAGGCAAGGAATAAGTAATTTAAATAGGGAGGCTCGGGCCCGGCTTTTACGGTCGTTTGATGAAGTAAACCTTCATTTTAAGAAACTTTTTTCGAGACTATTTGGAGGAGGTAAAGCACATTTAGCTCTAACCGAAGCATCAGACCCTTTACAAGCAGGTTTGGAGATTTTCGCAAGCCCTCCCGGAAAAAAATTGCAAAATCTCTCATTGCTCTCGGGTGGAGAGCAAGCTCTAACAGCTATATCGCTTCTTTTTGCAGTTTTTCTAACTAATCCAGCGCCAATCTGTGTTCTTGATGAAGTTGATGCGGCACTTGACGATGCGAATGTAGATCGTTTCTGTAGTTTACTTGGTGAAATAGCGTCTACTAGCAACACCCGATTCTTAGTAATCACACACCACAGAATGACTATGTCCCGTATGGATAGGCTTTATGGCGTAACAATGCCAGAACAAGGAATTAGTCAATTGGTGTCAGTAAACCTTAGCCGAGCAGAGCAAATGCGAGCAACTGCTTAAAATGACGGATTTCTGCCAATTTGCGACTAAATAGCGCGGCTATTTACGCGGCTTGACTTGCCAGTGGTCGCTGGCTAACTTGCGACGGAGTTTTTATGTGAATTAGACGCAACTTGACGACAGTCATAATATAAAGACTGGGGGTCTTTCAATGACCGATCCGAACCGGCCTTCCTCGACGAGCGATTTACATCAACGAGTGAAAGCAGCGCAGGATAGAAATTTGAGTGCTTCTAAGGAAAAGACATCTGCCTCATCTCATGTGGGATCTGGGATGGGTGTTGGCCTAAGGGTAGGCGTTGATTTGATAGTTGGTGTTGGTGTTGGTGGAGTTATTGGCTGGGGACTGGATTGGTGGCTAGGAACAAAGCCTTATTTATTAGCACTTTTTATAATATTTGGATTTATAGCAGGCCTAATGAATGTTATTAGAACAGCAAAACAGGCTACTAATAAGCCTAAAAGTGGTTCTGAAGGCTAACAAATAAAAATTGGAGAATTGATCTTTGGCAAGTCCTCTTAAACAATTCACAATCGAGCCTATTCTCGACCTTAGTATTGGTGAAACAGATATATCTTTTACCAACTCTTCTCTATGGATGGTAATAACAGCACTGGTGCTTATCATATTTGTTGCGGTTGGAACTAGAAGAAGTTCAATAGTTCCCGGGAGATGGCAATCAGCGGTGGAGTATTTTTATCAAGTTGTTGCCGATATGGTTCGAGATAACGTCGGCAGTGGAGGCCGTCCATACTTTCCATTCATCTTTGCCCTATTCATGTTCATACTTTTCGGGAATTTGCTAGGTCTTATTCCAGGTTCTTTTACATTTACAAGTCATTTAGCAGTAACATTCGCCATGGCGGCTTTTATTTTTATTGGAGTAACGCTGATTGGGATTTTTACTCACGGTTTAAAATTTTTCTCATTGTTTTTTCCTCATGGAGCACCAATCGTTTCTGCTCCAGTACTAATCCCAATTGAGATTATATCTTATTTTTCTCGACCAATTAGCCTTTCAGTTCGATTGTTTGCTAATATGACTGTCGGACATGTGCTCTTGAAAGTAATAGGCGGTGGAGTAGTTGCATTGGGCAGCTTCTATATTCTGCCAGGGATTGTCCCCTTTATGGCTCTTGTAGCCATAACTATACTAGAGGTTATGATTGCCGTCATTCAAGCTTATGTTTTTGCAATATTAACGTGCGTATATCTCAATGACGCTCTGCATTTACACTAATAAAATCTGAATTTTGAGACTTAAAGGAGTAGTAAAATGGAAGTCGAAGCAGCAGGACTTATATCTAATGGCCTAAAACTTGTTGGCGCTGGCCTCGCAGCCATAGGCATGGTTGGTGCTGGAGTCGGTGTTGGCCGTATTTGGGCAAGTTATATTGAAGCAATAGGCCGAAACCCAGCTTCTAAAGAAGAGATTGGTGCATTCATATGGATTGGTTTCGCGGTAACTGAGGCAATAGCTCTGTTTGCCTTAATTATGGCGTTCATCATTCTTGCAAGTTAGGGTCTTAGAAACAGCATACTCTGTTTAACGTTTCGTCAAAGAAAGATAAACGAAATGCCCCAATTTGATATTACAACCTTCCCAAGCCAAATATTATGGCTAATCTTGAGCTTTTCCGTTGTGTTTTTGTTTATGTGGCGTGTAGGTCTGCCTAGAATATCAGCAACATTAGAAAGTCGTCAGAGAAAAATTAGTGATGACCTTACCAAAGCAAAAGAACTAGCTGTCGAGGCGGATGAGGTGCTCAAAGCTTATGAGGTTAAACTGTCTGAAGCTCGCTCAAATGCTCAAGAGGAAATTCATCGAGCAACAGCTTTAGCAGCTGCCGACAACGAAAAGCGGAATAATGATTTGGGCGAGAAGCTATCAGCTAACGCACTTGCAGCTAGAGAGCGGATAGATCAAGAAACTAAAGCAGCCACAGAAAATATTACTCCAGTTGCCGAAGAGATAGCTCAAAAAGCAGTTGAACAATTAATCGAAGTTACACCAAATATAGATGACGTAAAATTGGCAGTGAGTGAGTCTTTAAAGGAGCGAACCGCATGAAACTGAGCTCATTTGTAATTTTTTGTCTTTTATTAATTCAAACTGATATTGCATTTGCTGCAGATAAAGTTACGCAAGAGCATAGCTTTTTAGGAAGGGCGGAAACTTGGGTTGCCGTTTCTTTCTTTTTCTTCTTGGCTGCTTTTTATAAACCAATAAAAAAGATGCTTTTTTCTAAGTTAGATGGACGATCAGAAGCCATTAGATCAGAATTAGAAGAAGCCCAACGGCTTAGAGAAGAAGCCCAGCATACTTTGGCTGAGTATGAAAGAAAGCAACGAGATGCGTTGAAAGAGGCTGAGAATTTAATAAGTGAGGCCAAAGCTGAAGCCGAAAGGTTACAAAAAGCAGCCTCGGATAGAACCGAGGAATTGTTAAAAAGACGCGAGCAACAAGCGTTAGATATGATCTCCGCAGCAGAAGCCCAGGCCATAAATGATGTTCGAGAACTAGCTGCGGAAGTTGCTATAAGCGCGGCCAGCAAATTGCTAAATACTGCAGCTGCTAAAGACACAGGAGATATACTCATAGATAGAGCTATAAAAGATATCTCGTCTAAGCTAAATTGATGTTTTAAAAAATTATTTCTATTTCTTTTATATATTTGAAGCGGATGTTTGGCTATTTTTGTCTAGCCTTATTTCGATCCTCACCTTGTTCCTTCCACCTTAATATGGGTTGCCTCGCTGCTTTCGTTTCATCAAGTCGACGACGAGGTGTAAACTCGGGCGCTCCAATAAATCGATTGTTCTGACCAGATTTGGCATCAATAGCTAACTGACGCATAACAGTAATAAAGTCATCTAGACTTTTCTTTGACTCTGTCTCAGTTGGTTCTATTAACATTGCCCCATGAACAATCAACGGAAAATACATAGTCATAGGATGATAACCTTCATCTATCATCGCCTTTGAAAAATCGAGTGTGGTCAACCCTGTTCCTTCTAAGAATCGATCATCAAAAAGACATTCGTGCATGCATGGCCCATCATAAGATGGACTTAAGTAATCACATAATTCTGCCATTATATAATTCGCGTTAAGCACAGCATCTCCTGACGCTTGAAAGAGACCATCCCCTCCGTGGCTTAATAGATAAGCATATGTCCTTATAAACATCCCCATTTGTCCATGAAATGCTTTCATTCGACCTATAGGTAATAAATCGCCTTTGTCTTCATCATTCTCAATAATAGAAAAGCCATGTTCACCGCTAACCACCCATGGTCTAGGAACAAATGAAGCTAAAGCTTCTGAAAAAACAACTGGACCAGCTCCTGGTCCTCCTCCACCATGAGGAGTTGAGAAAGTTTTGTGTAAATTAATATGCATACAATCTATACCCAAATCACCAGGACGAACACGGCCAACTATCGCGTTAAAATTCGCTCCATCGCAGTAAAAGTAGCCTCCACATTCATGAATCAATCTTGATATTTCTAGAATTTCTGACTCAAATAGCCCGCAAGTATTTGGATTAGTGAGCATAACCGCTGCAACGTCGTCTCCAAGTTTTTCTTTGAATGATAAAACATCAACTCTTCCTGAGCGGTTTGCTGGAATAGCATCAACCTTGAAGCCACATACAGCCGCGGTCGCTGGGTTCGTGCCATGCGCCGATTCTGGAACAAGTACCCGCCTACGGAGAGAATTTGCACCATCCCGAGCATCAAGCGCAGCCCGTATAGCCATCATACCACACAGCTCACCATGAGCTCCCGCGGCAGGAGACATGGCGATAGCTGGCATACCAGTTAACTTTTTAAGCCAATTAGCAGTTTCATCGATTAACTCCAGTGCACCCTGGACGGTTTCAATTGGTTGCAAGGGGTGTAAATTCGAAAACCCCTTTAGCCTAGCTAATTTTTCATTGAGCCTGGGATTATGCTTCATAGTACAAGAGCCCAAAGGATATATTCCCGAATCTATTGCATAGTTTTTTTGTGAAAGACGTGTGAAGTGACGAATCACTTCTGGTTCACTCAGGCCTGGTAAACCAATTTTTGTACTTTTTTTTAATCCGCCTAACTTATCTTTCTTAAATCGAAAGTCGGGAAAGTCTACTCCAGTAGTTCCCGGACTATCGATTTCAAAGATTAAGTCTTCCTCTAAGCGCAAGGCCTTGTGGCCTAGGGTACTAGTTTTTTCTGAAGAATTATTAAGATTCATATTGTTTTTAGTAAGATCTTTTGAATGTCCCATTAAAACTCCTCATCTAAGGCTATAACTAATGCGTCCATATCTTGTTCAGTTGTGCATTCTGTAGCCGAGACTAAAAGCACATTATTTAACTCCGGATCATCGGTAACTAAACGTGATAATGGCACGCCAGCGAGGATATTTCTTTTTGCTAGTCTTGTTACTACATCACTAGCAGGTCGAGGAAGCTTAACCGAGAATTCATTAAAGAAAGTCTCGTTAATAATTCTTAAGCCTTTTAAATCTGATAACTTTTCAGCAAGCTGCAAGGCTTTAGAATGGTTTAATTCTGCTAACTTTCTAAAACCAACTTCTCCCAAGAGAGCCAGGTGAATTGTGAATGACAGGGCACAAAGCCCTGAGTTTGTGCAAATGTTACTAGTAGCTTTCTCCCTACGGATGTGTTGTTCTCTGGTGGACAAGGTAAGAACCCAACCTCTATTTCCCTGATTGTCTAATGTTTGTCCGCACAAGCGCCCGGGCATTTGTCTTACATATTTTTCGTGAGTGGCAAACAATCCCACATAAGGCCCTCCGAAAGTCAATGGATTTCCTAAACTTTGTCCTTCAGCCACTACTATATCAGCTCCCATTTCACCTGGGGAAATCACCCCTCCTAAAGAAACTACTTCTGTAACGACCACAATCAAAAGCACATCTGACTTAGCACATAAATCAGATAAATGAGTTAAATTCTTCAAATGACCTAAAAAATTAGGGTTTTGTACTACAACACATGCTGTTTGATCGTCGATAAGTAGATCAAGGTTCTCAGAACCACTAATATCAGTTTTACTGTTAATAATATTCAAATTGAGATACTTTGTTTGAGTCTCTGTTACATCCTTATAGTGGGGATGAAGCCCTCCAGACAAAATCACTTTATTTCGTCGTTTTATACGAGTAGCCATTAGCACCGCTTCTGCGCAACCTGTTGCTCCATCGTACATAGAGGCATTTGCAACCTCCATGCCAGTTATCATAGAAACTTGTGTTTGAAACTCAAATAAAGCTTGCAAGGTGCCCTGTGATATTTCCGGTTGATATGGCGTGTAGGAGGTTAAAAACTCACCCCTTTGAATTAAATGATCTACTGCAGCAGGAATGTGATGTCGGTAGGCTCCAGCACCTAGAAAACTAGGAACCCTACTGGTGTCAATATTTTTTTCTGCCAAACCAGAGATAATTTCTTCAACTTCTAGTTCGCTTTTATGGTTGGGCAACTCAAGCTTTTTAATTAGTCGTGCCTCTTCTGGGACATCCCTAAAAAGGTCTTCAATTTTACTTTCTCCAATTGCAGAAAGCATATCCTGTCGATCACTCTCGGTTAGGGGAAGATATCGCATATTTATGTAACGCTCTCAACAAAACTATTATAATCCAACTCATCCATTAATTGGTCTATAGATTCTGGATCAGTAACCCGCAGCTTTATGAACCAGCCCTTACCATAGGGGTCATTATTTACAACTGAAGGGTCGTCATTTAAGCCATCATTCACTTCGATGACCTCACCACCAATTGGACAATAGACTTCAGCAGCAGCTTTAACCGATTCTAGAACTGCTGCCTCGTCACCCTTCGATAACAACTTGCCAACCTCTGGTAGTTCTACAAAAACTATGTCACCTAATTGTTCTTGAGCAAATTCAGTTATTCCTATAATTGCTATATCTTTATCTATTTTTATCCATTCATGATCTCGAGTGTATCTACGTTCATCCATATATTTTATCCCTATTTATTTACCACGATAATAGTTCGTATTAACAAAAGGCAATTTAGCAACCTCAATTTCTAAATCCCTTCCCCTTATCTCCGAGTAGATTGTGGTGCCTATTTCTGAATATTTTTTTAATAAATACCCCATTGCAACGGGCTGCTTGAGTGTAGGAGAATAGCAACCTGATGTTACAACCCCTATATTATTGCCTCCTTTATCAAATAGACTACTTCCAGGTCGCAGTGAAACGCGACCTTGAGGTAATAAACCGACGCGTAATTTAGCTACCCCTTCTTCAATTTGCTCTAAAATCAAATTCGCACCAGGAAAATTTCTAGACTGGCGTCTTCTTTTCGATACTGTCCAGTTGAGGCCTGATTCTATAGGAGTTGTCGATTCATCTATATCATTTCCATAAAGACATAAACCAGCCTCAAGCCGTAAAGTATCGCGGGCCCCTAGGCCTATCAGCTCAACTTCCGGTTCATTAACCAAACACCTGACAAAGTGCTCGGCACAATGTTCTGGCAAAGATATTTCAAATCCATCCTCTCCTGTATAGCCCGATCTTGAAACAAAATACTCAACCCCCTGATAAGTCATCCCCTTAGCTTGCATAAAAACTAATTCAGAGGCTGCCGGGAAGTAACGTGAAATAACCATCTCAGACATAGGCCCTTGCAAAGCGACCAGTGCTCTATCGCTAGCCGGTTTTACTTCAACTAAGTTTTTGAGTTTTTCAGAAATGTAGCAAAACTTGGCCTGAGCATTGACTGCATTGAGAACCACATAAATGACCGGTCCTAATTTCGAGACAGTTAGATTTGACACCAATAAATCGTCTATAATTCCGCCATCATCATTAAGCAACAAAGTGTAACAAACATTTCCTGAAGACAGCCCCATGATGTCACTGGGCACTAATTTCTCAATTGCTACCCCAGGATCATTACCCGTTAAAAAGCCTTGTCCCATATGTGAAACATCAAATAATCCTGCTGCCAATCTAGTATGTTCATGTTCTTTTATTATACCGTTACGATATTGTAGAGGCATTTCGAATCCAGAAAATTCTACCATCCGCGCGCCATATTCCTTGTGAAGCGCGTTAAGTGGGGTCTTTTTTAGAGATGTAGTGTTACTTCTAGAATCTAAAACCATGTTCCTCTCTATTTTCAACAAGACATTATCAAGGGCAACACACACCCTTAGTGTATTGCTAGCCCCACTCTGTCTTGTAGACCTGAGAGAATCACCAAAAAAACACTAAAATTGGCTTACCCCTTCGGTGAGGTGCAAAAAAATCAAGTGCCACCCACTTTCCAGAGTGTCATCACCCTGCGGTCCTTTTGCCTGAGAGTTTCCGGGGCGGTTGCTCCTTCGGCGTCACACTTTAGTGATCTCTTCCACAGGGATCCAATGACGTATAGAAAAAACGAATCGGTAAATTCATACCCTAGAACATTATCTTCCAGATACTGAGAGTCAACAGATCTTATTACAAGTAAAGTAAATTAATAAATTTTCTTTACTTTATTATAATTCAACTGAGCTGAATTTAGCTGAAACCCAGTAAATATTTTAAAATCTTTACCAGATTTTCCTGATACAAGAGGGATCCTCTGCTCAAGTCTTTGGGTAACCTTAATTTTACTAATATCTTTTTTAAACTCGATGTCTTTAGTAAAGATCTCTTTTGCAATTATCTTGGCTGAGCTATCTGTAATAGCAACAAAATATTTAAATTCACCAGCTCTTTGTTTGTTTGCTGGTCCCTTAGAAATTTCAAAAGTTAATTCTAGGTTAACCACGATCCGAGGAAGCTGATCTTTCTTAACAAGACTAGAACAATCTCCTTCAAAACCATCCAAACGACCACTTAGAATAATGTCATTTGTACTTCTAGGACTCCCAGGCTTAAAAAGAGTAAATTCGGATAGCTTACCAACAAGAGCCACTTCTGGACATTCAGGAACATCTAAAGTCTTATCAGAAGCACAGCCTACTAAAACAAAAAGACAGGCTATAAAGCAACTCGGAGACGGAAGTTTATATGTATACAAGACAATCCAAAACTTTAATTAAATTTTATTATGGGTGCCATCACAGAATGGACGGTCTTTAGTTTGTTTACAACAACAAAAATAAATTGTCTGTGCTACATCACTTTCAAACAACACTGGTTTATAATCAGTGCCTTTATGAGCACTATCACAAAATGGCTGCTTTTTGCTCAATCCACATTCACACCACCAGTATTTTCTCCCCGGCATTATCTCCACCGAGATTGGTTCTTTTTGAGCTATTTTACCATTAGCCATGAGAATATTCTCCAATGCTTGCAAAATGTAACTGTGTTAGGATAATAGAAAGTAGATCAGAGTACATTAAAAAACTTAAGTGACGAAACAGAAATATACAAGTGTAACTGCAATATAGAGTGAGAAATAATGCAATTACCATCACTAACTATTTTGCTATCAAGCCCACGTGGATTTTGTGCTGGAGTTGATCGAGCCATACAAATTGTAGAGACCGCAATAGAGAAATATGGGCCACCAATTTATGTCCGCCATGAGATTGTACACAATAAAGAGGTCGTTAAATCTCTTGAAAGAAAAGGTGCTATATTCGTAAATGAACTGGAGGAGGTTCCGGAGTCAGGTAGGGTTATATTTTCAGCTCATGGTGTACCCAAAAGCGTGCCAATCGAAGCAAAAAGGAGACAATTACTTTATGTTGACGCAACATGCCCATTGGTTAGTAAGGTTCATAATGAAGCGCTATATCAGCACAAAAAAGGACATCAAATACTACTAATAGGCCATAATGGCCACCCAGAAGTTTTAGGTACAATGGGTCAGCTTCCCAAAGGAGCAATATTACTAGTTGAAACTCTTGAAGACATACTAAAATTGCAAGTAAATAACCCTGAAAAGCTTTCACTTGTAACGCAAACAACCCTTTCTGTTGACGATACAGCAGAGATGGTTTCGGCCCTTAAAACGCGTTTTCCAAACATAGTTGTACCTCGTTCTGAGGATATTTGTTATGCTACAACAAATCGTCAAGAAGCAGTGAAGAAAATAGCTAATTCTTGTGACGTTATTATAGTATTCGGAGCTCCAAACTCCTCTAATTCAAATAGGCTAGTTGAGGTAGCCCTAAAGGAAGGGTGTCCAGATGCCTTTTTATTAGAGCAGGTTGATTCAATGGACTGGGGGAAAATAAGTCCTAACATGACTCTGGGAGTCACAGCAGGCGCCTCAGCTCCTGAGAAATTGGTTTCAGATTTTATTTTCCAATGCAAACAAAGGTTTAAAGTGGAAATCCAGAATGTGTCTGTCAGAAAAGAGAATGTTAGCTTTAATCTACCACAAATGAACTTAGACTAATAAAGATATAAATATTTATGGCCGTCTACACAGACGTAACATTGACAGATTTGAAAAGCTTTCTAGGCAAGTACGATATAGGCATCGTATTTTCATTTGAAGGAATTACGCAAGGTCAAGAAAATACAAACTACCATCTTCGCGTTAAAAAAAACGGTCATAGCCAGTTAACGGACTATATACTGACGATCTTCGAAAGAAGAGTGAGAAGAGAAGACTTACCTTTTTTTCTTGGCCTTATGGAGTACCTAGCCCTTCATAAGATTCCTTGTCCTCGTCCTATAAAAAACTCCAAGGGCCATATGATTGGCAAGTTGAAGGGAAAACCTGCTGCAATTCTATCTTTTGTTCCCGGCCTCAGTGTTGTAACAGCTAGTGTTCTAGAATGTAGCGCTCTTGGTGAGGCTCTTGCTAATTTGCATATAACTGCATCTGCATTTCCACAAAAAAGACCTAATAATATGTCATTTAATGAGTGGAGAAGACTATTAGAAGAGTCAAAAAAAGCGTTTTACTCTGATCAACCAGAAACATTATATCTGGTAGAGAATGAGTTGGATTATTTGGAAAATCTCTGGCCCAAAAAACTCCCCTTTGGTCTAATACATGCTGACCTTTTTCCAGATAATGTGTTTTTTAGAGGTAGTAAAATATCTGGCCTAATCGATTTTTATTTCGCATGTAACGATTTTTTGTCTTATGACCTAAGTATTTGTTTAAACGCATGGTGCTTTGAAAGAAATGGAAAGTATAATAACCAGAAAGGCTATTCATTATTAAAGGCTTATAATACTTTACGACCTTTACATTATGAAGAGTATAATGCTTTACCCATTCTCGCACGAGGCAGCGCACTAAGGTTTGTCCTTACACGACTTTATGATAAAACATACAATAATTTTCACACATCAATCCGACCAAAGGATCCTTCAGAGTTTTTGGATAGGCTTAAGTTCCACCAAAGAGTTCAAAGACCAGAAGTTTACGGTCTTGAAGAGAAGCATATAAAGAAATGAATGATTTACCAAAAGTCGATATATTTACAGACGGTGCCTGCTCGGGAAACCCCGGACCTGGTGGCTGGGGAGCAATCCTTAGATATAAGAGCCATGAATGTGAGTTAATGAATGCAGAGCTGAAAACAACTAATAATCGAATGGAATTAACAGCAGCCATAGAAGCATTTGAAAGTCTTAAAATACCATCATTTGCTAATGTTTATACTGATAGCGTTTATTTACGTGATGGCATTACAAAATGGATTCATAAATGGAAAGAGAATGGATGGAGAACAGCAGCAAAAAAACCGGTAAAAAATGTCGACTTATGGAAAAGATTAGATACTGCTATAGCTCATCATAAAGTTGAATGGCATTGGGTGAAGGGCCATGCCGGTCACCCAGACAATGAAAGAGCAGACACATTGGCTGGTCTTGCAATGAGACAGAAAATCGACTCGTCAATAATTTAAAACGATTATTTTCTGATTAGAATTTATTTATATCAATAATCAAGCCTACTAGAAATTTTGTTGAAAGTTATGGGCCCTAGAGAACAAACTCACTACTGTTTTAAAAACTTTCTAAATTTTACTCTTTTAACTTTTAAAGTCTTTCTAGAATGCTTTCAGCCGAAGTTTCGCCAAACTTTCCAGCTTCTTCAACTGCAACATATTTTATTATTTCATTCTCAATAATCATTGCAAACCTTTTGCAGCGCATTCCTAAACCCGCCTCATTAAGATCAAGTTCTAAACCAAGTTTCTTAGTGTAATCCCCTGCCCCATCAGCTAACATTATTATTTTATCTCCTACACTTTGGTCCTTTCCCCATGCGTCCATCACAAACGCATCATTTACAGACATGCAAGCTATAGTATCTATCCCCTTTGATTTTATTTCTTCTTCGTTTTCTGTGAAACCCGGAAGATGTTTTGCTGAACACGTAGGAGTAAATGCTCCTGGAACAGCAAACAAAACAACTCTTTTATTTTGAAATAGCTCTTTAGTAGAAACAGGTTTAACTCCCTCTATCGTTTTGCAGCGGAGTTCACCCTCAGGTATCTTATCTCCCACTTGTATAGCCATTGTATTTATCCCTCTAGAATTCAGTATGTAAATCTCAGATTGCTTATTGATTTTAAACAAACAATTGTTAGACCGGTTGGTTTGAATTAGACAATTTATCATTCATATTTGATGATAAAATATCTGCTTAATTATTCTTTAGATGCTTTTACTTTTTTATATCCTGTTTGTTCTATTGCAGAAAACAAACTACTTACAGATAAAAGCTCCGGCAATATAAGCCCAGTTTTGAAACCTGGCCCATAAACGACATTAAAAGGCACACCAAATCGATCAAATGTAGATAAATACTCTGTTATCTTTATATCTGGCGTAGTCCAGTCAGCTCTCATAGCTATAACATCCTCATTTTTAATTAATTTTTCGACTTCCTTAGATTGAAAAACGCGTTGCTTATTTAACTGGCATGTTATGCACCACTTAGCAGTAACGTCTACAATTACTACTTTGCCGTCCTTTACATGCTGATTGATAGAAAAATAATTAAATTTATTCCAGTGAGATGTTACATCATTTCGGGATATTGTTTCGATTGAATTAAATGGTGATAAAACTCTAGGCACAAAAAATGAAAGGCAGATTATTATAAGAACAACCAGAGAAATTATCTTCTGATTAAAGGGCTTTAGTCGTTTATTTATTTTAAAAAGTAAAACTATAAGCCCCATTAAAAGTCCTACTAAATAAGCCGCCTCATTAGAAACTTGGTATTTAATTATAGTTAAAAACCAAATTGCCGTACCAAATAGACAAAACCCTAAGATTATTTTTATCCAAATCATCCAGTAGCCTGGTTTCGGCAACTTATTAGCCAGCCCAGGAAAAAGACCGATTAGTAAGAATGGAAAAGCCATACCTAATCCAAGTGAAACAAAAATAGTTAAGGTTTCTGATATGCTACCGGCGATTGCAAAACTTACTGATGTACCTACAAAAGGTGCTGTGCAGGGAGTTGCTAAAATTGTAGCGAATGCCCCTTGAAAAAAACTACCCGAAGCATTTTTACTATCACTAATGGCTAGTGAAAATTTAAGTATTCTGGCAGGTAAGTTTATTTCGAAAAAACCCCACAGATTGGCAGCAAAAAGAGTGAGAATTATAATTATTGAGATAATAAATAAAGGCTGCTGAAACTGGATACCCCAGCCAAAAGTATAGCCAGCAGCTTTTGCTATTGATGCACACAAACCAAGAATTAAAAACGAAAAAATTATTCCTAAAGAGGTTATAAAAAAACTTGAACGAATTCTTTTTCTGCTTTCTCCAAAGGAGTTTATTACAGACAAAAGTTTTATTGATAAAACGGGAAATACACACGGCATAAGATTTAGAATCAAGCCTCCGCAAAAAGCTATAAAAATCATAGAAATATAGTTAAAACTAAGTCCTAATAATCCATTAGTTTTAATAATGTCATCTTGTATTTTTAAATGAGATTCAACGCTCCTGTTACCATCAACTAATGTTAAGGTTACATTTGATAGTTGGTCAGTGGAATTATCAGGCTTTTCTCTTTCTTTTTCCAATCTCCATTCAGCAACTAATAATTTACCTTTATTTAAAATCTCAACTTTATTCCTGATAAATTTCAATTTATCTTGTGTTTCGATAAAGAATTCAGGGTTATCGAAAATAAAATTAGAACTGTATATAGCTTTTAAAATAGAACCTTTTTGACGGTACGATGTTATTTCTAACCCGTCTGAATTCAGCTTACCAGGCACTAAATCTTTATACTTTCGGATTAATTCTGCATACTTAGTTTCATAGCTTTTTCCCGATGGTAAATGCAAACCAAGTTTCATAGAATGTGGAATACATATATCTTTACAAGCGAGAACATCTAGGAGAACTCGTATGTCTATGGCTTCTCCGATATTTACTGGTTCTATTTGCACGGGAAAAACAATTTCATCTTTATAGCCGTTCATTTTTAATCCCTCAAAAATAAATCGCGAGGGAGCGGGCCATTCAAGATTTGTTGATTTCAGATTCGAACTTTTACTAAAATCTAGTTTTGGGGGCATTCCAGATTCGCCAGGTGACCTCCAATAGGTTTTCCAACCGGGCTTCAGTTTTACTTCAACCCCAATAAGTATCACATTGTGATTGCCGACTGATTTTATAGAAGATAATAACCTGGCTTTTGCTTTAGGACCAACATCCCATTCACTAGAAGCTTCGTAGGAATGCACGTTATGTATAAAGACAACCACTGATAGCACAGCAATAACAAAAGTTTTAATGGTATTTTTTAATAGCTTGACCATATTGAATTATTTTCAGTTCCAAAAGCAACAAACTTAATTAATCATTGACAATGAAAGAAAATGTATACTTTCTACTTAATAATTAGGCATACCCAGATAATTTAAGTTTTAGCTAAACTGAATTAATCATGCTGACAAGAACTAATGATATAAAATAGATATCTTTTGAACAGTTTATATTATGTATAATGAAAAGAATCATTCCTATCTTGACGGGCAGCTGCTAATTGCAACGCCTTCAATGACTGATCCTCGTTTTGAGAAGGCAGTTATTCTTGTCTGTGTTCACAACGCAGAAGGAGCAATGGGAATTATAATAAATAAATTATTTGCTGATATCGACTTTAAAAAACTAATTTCAGAATTAAATATTACGTCTACAGAACATACAGGAAAATTGGACATTCATTTTGGTGGACCCGTTGAAATAGGTTACGGTTTCGTTCTGCACAGTAAAGAGACCATATTCGAAGGATCTTTACCTATTAATGATCAAATCTCATTGAATACCTCTATCGATATGATCAGGATGCTTGCTACAGGAAATGGGCCTGAAAATGCGCTATTAGCGCTTGGTTATGCCGGATGGGGCGCCGGGCAACTTGAAGAAGAACTAATCCAAAATTCTTGGCTGCACGCTCCTTACGATAAAACACTAGTTTTTTGTGCTGACATAAAAGATAAGTGGCATGCAGCGCTTAGTAGTATAGGGGTAGAGTTGTCAACTCTGTCTGACAGCATAGGTCGAGCTTAAATTAATAATTTTTTGAATCACTTATACTTTTTTATTTTTTGACAAATGGTGATGAAAATAAAGAAAGTTGATACTAAAGCCGCTAGAACCCCAGAATAAAAAAAGGATTGTCCAAGTGAGGTCCATTTAATTATTGGAAGACTATAAAGGGGTGACGCAAATTGTCCGAGAAAAAAAGCTGCAGTTAGACCGCTTAACGCCCGACCACGAAAAACTGGAGCAGATCGAGCCAATATGACTAAAGTAGCATTTGGAAGGAATGCTCCCACTGAAAAACCACCAATCAGTAAAGCGATTACAACGTCATATATATTTGTTGAGGTGCTGATTAAAATATAGCAGATACTTAAATCAGCAAAAACAAATGCAAATATTAAAGAAACACCAATTTGACGTCTAAGCCATGGGAATATTAAAGAAGAGATTCCTCCACTAAGACTAAATAACCCCACAGCCAAGCCAGCTTCAAAAGGACTCGGCACATCAATATCTACAAGAAAGAATGGGGTCTGAGATGGTACCATAAAAAGAAGCACCATTGCTAGAAATGTAAGGACATAAATGCCAAAAACAATTAACAAATCATTTCTAGAAGTTCTTTTTGAAGAAATTTTTGAGTTTTTATCTTTAATAGTATGTGGTTCATACAAACTAATGACTATTGGAATCACTAACACTAATGCAACCCCAAACACTGCAAAAGTCGCACGCCACCCAATCTCAGCTAATAAGCCAGCTAGAAAAGTATATATAAGTGTTCCAAATGAAATTGAGGCACTTTGATATCCAGCAACTCTATTTCGTTCCTCCCCTGAATAATAATCCCCAATTAAAGCAGTAACACTTGTAAGAATCCCTACAAGAAAAACCCCTAAAATAGCCCTACTTATAAGTATTGCTGTAAGTGTTTCTAGGACCAAACCAGAAAGGCCAGAAAAGCCAAAACCAACAATACTAAATATAAGGGTTTTACGGCGACCAACTTTATCGACTACTAGTCCTACAAACGGACCAAATAATGCAAGAAAGAGCATCGGTATAGTTAAAACTAGCCGAGACAAGAGCTGCGCATTTTCCACATCTGAAAATTCCGCATACAAGTCAGGTAATCCTGGCGCTATAACAGAAGAAAGGAAGGCAATACTACTTGTTAGCAAAATAGTTAACATACGAAAACGTGGGCTAACTAAGTTAGAGAGCTTTAGGCGCATGTTTAAAATAGAGGACCTGATAAAGGTATATAATTAGTCAAGACACTCTCGTGTAGTCTTCTCCTAATAACGAGAAGAGAAGGTGGTCATGCCATTTACCATTTATTTTCATATATTTTCGTGCATATCCATCCTGATTGAAACCCGACCTAACAAGCAACCTTTTGCTTGCCTGATTATGCGGCAAACATGCGGCCTCAACGCGGTGAAGCATCAGTTCATCAAAGCAGAAGCAATTTATAAGATTCAAAGCTTCGGTCATATAGCCTTTACGACTATGTGGTTTTCCAATCCAATACCCCAGAGTACCGCACTGAGAAACCCCTCTACGAAGATTTGAGAGACTAATGCCCCCAAGAAGAGCCTCATCTTCATTTCGAAAAATAAAAAAGCTATTACCCAACTGAGATCGCCACTCACTTGAATGGCGGTTTAAATAACGAGAGAAAGCCTCATATGATAATGCATCAGGCGACCAAGTAGGCTCCCATGGTTCGAGAAAATCACGACTAATAGAGCGCACCTCGACATATCCTCTCCAATCAGATTCTTTAGGAGGTCTCAAAAAAATCCTTCTGCCGCTTAGGCGTATATTTTTATTAGATGAAGATAAATTCTTAAAAAGACGCATGAGAAAAACTTCTCTTATTGTTTAGGCCGCCAAGCGTTCCGCAATAATATCAATCTGCTCCAGATCAGCTATTGGCCCTACTGCAGCTATTACAGGAGAATTAGCAAAAATTTCTTTAGCTAAACTAGAAACTTGTATCACATCTATTGAATCCAGGCGGGCCACCACCTCTTCGATAGGCATAACACGTCCAAATATTAAGATATGTTGAGCAATTTGTTCACATCTAGCCCCGGTTGATTCGAGGGCCATCAAAAGGCTTGATTTTATTTGTGCGCGGGCTCTCTCTACTTCCTCTATGCTAAGGCTATCTGCTAAACCTCTTATCTGATCACATAAGGCGGGAATTAACTCTTTGATTTGGTTATCGCCTGTTCCAGCATAAATCCCAAAGAGCCCAACATCTGAATAAGAAGACATAAATGAATCAATAGAATAAACAAGGCCTCGCTTTTCCCGAATATCTTGAAATAATCGTGAAGACATTCCACCCCCCAGTAAATTTGATAATACTGACATAGCGTAAAAATCTGGGGAACCAATTGCTGGTCCAGAAAAACCAAATATAAAGTGGATCTGTTCCAAATCTCTATATTCTCTATGTTCGCCACCTGAAAAGACACCGCTTGAGGCGCTTGTTTGTTTGCCTGTCTTTATATTACCAAAGTACTCTTCACACCTTTCAAGCAACTCTTGATGGTGAATGTTCCCGGCGGCAGCAATAACCATAGACGATCCCTGATAGTGCCTCTCAAGAAACCCTCTAATTTCTTTATCCGTTAGATCACTTACAGTTTTTGGTTTTCCCAGTACTGGCCTTCCTAATGGCTGATTAGGAAACGCTGTTGACTGAAAGTGATCAAAAATCACGTCATCAGGCGAATCAAGAGCTTGTCCGATTTCTTGTAGTATAACTGCTCTCTCCTTATCTATTTCAGAACTTTTGAACACAGAATTTTGTACGATATCTGCAATAACATCTAAAGCAAGGCAGTAATCCCCTTTTAAGACTTTTGAAAAGAAAGCGGTCATTTCTCTAGAGGTGTAGGCATTTATAGAGCCCCCTACAGATTCAATTTCCTCTACAATATCCTTGGACGTGCGTCGCTCAGTCCCCTTAAACAACATATGTTCTAAAAAGTGTGCCACTCCGTTTTCTGAAGACCTTTCATACCTTGCACCTGCACGCACCCACAAACCTAGAGAGATTGATTCAACGTTAGACATTCTATCACTTACCACGGTGAGACCATTAGGCAATTTACTTATATTAACTTCTCTATTCATCACTTAGTCCCGCTTAACAATGTATTTTACTAGACATTACATCTCTAATATAACTTTCAACTGCACTAAGATTGTTATTTAATTTAGTAAATCTCTCTTCTCTATCATATAAATCACTGAGAAAAGTGGGTAAATCAGGATTAATTCCTGTAGCTTGCTTTACTGCATCAGGAAACTTTGCAGGATGTGCTGTCGCCAAAACCACATGTAAGGTTTCATTATTTTTTAATTGTTTCAAAGCACCAAGTCCAACAGCCGTATGAGGATCAACTAAAACACCCCTATCATCATATAATTGTTTGATCGCTAATAGAGTACCCTCATCATTAGTACTGTATCCTGAAAAAATATTGCTTGCTAAGGAATGAATTTTATTTCCTCCTGGGAGGACCCCTTCCTCTCTAAACATTTTTATAGAATTTGAGACAGCCTCACCATCTCGATCGTAGAAATCAAACAAAAGTCTCTCAAAATTGCTCGAAACCTGAATGTCCATACTTGGAGATAATGATGGTTTTACAGGCATGATTGACATATCACCTGTTTCAAAAAATCGGGTAAGAATATCATTATGGTTTGACGCAACCACCAAGTTAGCGGCATTTAACCCCATCTGTATGGCCGAATATCCTGCATATACATTTCCAAAATTTCCAGTTGGAACTATAAAAGAGATTGGCCGGTCATATTTTTTAAGCCGAGAAACAGCATAGAAATAATAGACTATTTGAGCCATCACTCGCGCCCAATTAATTGAATTTACAGCGGAAACATTTAAATCATCACGAAATAATGCATCATTAAACATTTCTTTCACTAAATCCTGGCAATCATCAAATGTTCCCTCAATAGCTATATTGTGTACATTTGAATCTAATACCGTAGTCATCTGCCGTCGCTGAACATCTGATACTCTACCAAGCGGATGCAGCATAAAAATATCCAGATTATCACGGCCTTTGCATGCTTCTATTGCAGCTGAACCTGTATCTCCTGACGTTGCGCCAATTATGGTTAACCGTTTATCCCTCTTAGTGAGTATGTGCTCAAACATTCGTCCTAGAAACTGTAGAGCAAAATCCTTAAACGCTAGTGTTGGTCCATGAAATAATTCAAGCATCCAAGCGTTACTTTCTATTTGAACCAAAGGAGCCACAGATGGCCGTTTAAAGGGTTTATAACTATCGTCGATTAAACATTTAAGTTTTATATCTTCAATACACTTGTCTTCTATATAAGGGCGAATGATTTCAAATGCTAATTCAACATAATCGACATCATCCATATCTAATATATGATTATCTGCGGATATTTGAGGCCATACTTTCGGAACATATAAGCCTCCATCATTAGCAAGTCCCGTGAGCACAACATCTTCAAACTCTAATATTGGCGCACCCGTTCTCGTACTTATATACTGCAAGCTTTTTTGCTCCTAAAAATTCCTCAGTACGTTTATCAACAATTGATAAACAAAAAAAACACTAGAAAAAAGATGATGCTATAAATTATTTAACTAAATAGTTCTTTTCCCTTTAATAAATAAAATTAAAGTCTTGAATCTACCACAAACAATCAACAGCTTGAATATAATTTAGTTTAGATAACGACTTTGAAGATGTTCCTGGAAAATCTTTATATTTAGATTATCTCCAGAAGCCGTGTGCAATAATTCATCTGCACTCAAGAGGGATCCTTTTGAATGAATATTCGAGCGTAACCAACTTAGTAAGGATTGGAATTTTCCCTTTGAAATTTCACCTTCTAGATCGTTTAGTTGTTTTTTAGCTGCATTATAAAATTGTGCGGCTGCCACTGCACCAATTGTATAGGTGGGAAAGTAACCAAAACTGCCAGAAGGCCAATGGATATCTTGTAAACAACCAAGAGAATCGTTTGGAGGGGTAATTCCTAGTAAACTTGCCATACCTTCATTCCAGGCAGCTGGTAGATCGGCAACCAACAAATCGTTGCTAATTAATGCTCGTTCTAATCTATATCTCAAAATAATGTGTGCAGGATAAGTTACTTCATCAGCATCTACTCTTATAAAACCTGGACTAACCCTCGTGTAAAGACGGTGTAAGTTATCAACCTCCCAGGCTTGACCAGATCCAGAAAAAGCTCTTTTTATAATTGGGGCGGCATAAATCATAAAGCTATAAGATCGACAAACTTGCATCTCAAGAAGGAGAGACTGGCTCTCGTGCATGGCCATTCCCCGAGCAGACCCTACTGGTTGGTAAGACCAGCTTTCAGGCAATCCGTGTTCGTATATGGCGTGACCAGTTTCATGCAGAACCCCCATCAAAGAAGAGGTAAAATCAGTCTCATCATAACGAGTGGTAATACGGACGTCATTTAACCCGCCTCCACAGAATGGATGAAGGCTTACATCAACACGCCCCCTACTAAAGTCAAAGCCAAAATCTTTCATGAACTTAAGTCCCAACTTTTTCTGTTTATCAACAGAAAATGGACCTTTGAGTGGAACAACTTTAGGCTGTTTAGACTGAAACTCCATTACCTCCCCAAGAAAACCTGACAAAAATTTTTCATGATTAGAAAAAATTTCATCAATTCTCTCACTGCGACAACCAGGCTCGTATGTATCTAGTAAGCAGTCATAGGGGGATAGACCTAGGTTTTCAGATTTTGCTACAGAGACCTCTCTAGTAACTTCAATGACGTCATTTAAACTAGGCATTAGAAAAGCAAAGTCATTTTCTTGTTTAGCCTTGCGCCATTCCATCTGGCACGTTGAATTTGCTCGTGACTGCTCTTTAACCAAGTCAGCTGGAACTGATATAGCATGAAGATGGGCACGCTTCATTCCTTCTAAGTTAGCTACTTTCCACGAGTCTATTTTTCCTTTGTTAAAATCAACTTTATCTAATAACTCACTTATTTTTGGGTGAGTTAAAAGGTCATGACTCAGTACACTCAGGGTTGCGAGTTGTTCAGATCTTGCTGATGCGCTTCCCTCTGGCATTATGGTCGACTGATCCCAATCTAAAATTGCAATTGCGTCATTAATAATACCAATCCGTCGGTAAAGGCTCACTAAATCATTATATGCTGAATTCTCCGACATTTCGTATCCTGCTATTTGAGTTCTTATGAGATATCTAACACAATTATTTTAGTTTATAAGTCAATCTGTATTTTTTTGTGTTAATACTTAATCAACTAATTTAAAACTCTCTATTCATAACTTTCAACCGACTTACCACTGTAGCCGATCAAGTTCATAATACAATTTTGGAACAATTTTATGAGTGACATTTCAAAAACAAATAGAATTTTTTTTAATGATACGGGTATGGACCCCAAACGCCTTCAACACATAATAGAAGAATCAATAGGTGATTCAGATGACGGCGAACTTTTTCTTGAATACCGCCAGAGTGAAAGTATAACATTCGATGATGGACGGGTCCGAAACGCAAGTTTTGATACCTCGCAAGGATTTGGTATTCGTTCTATAGTTGATGAAGCGATTGGCTATGCTCACTCAACAGAGTTGTCAGAAGCAGCAATAGCCAGAGCTGGTAAGACAATTCGGGCGGTACGATCTGGAAGTTCAGGATCTATAGATGATACCCCCCTTGGAACAAATCAGAGCCTGTACTCTGAAATAAACCCATTAAAGGTTCAAGAGTTTACTGAAAAAGTTTCTATTTTAAGTGAAATTGATGAATATGCCAGAGCTTCTGATGAGAGAGTTAGGCAAGTGTCTGCATCAATTTCGGGAAATTGGCAAGCTATACATATTTTTAGAGCAGGAGGAATCCAGGTTTCTGATATTCGGCCTATGGTACGCTTGAACGTATCCTTAGTAGTCGGTGAAGGAAACCGTCAGGAGACAGGTTCTATGGGAGCTGGCGGTCGAATTAACTATGACAGCTTATTTGATAAATCTAATTGGAAAAACCAAGTAGATAAAGCGCTAAAGCAAGCTCTAACTAATTTAGAGGCGGTACCCGCCCCAGCTGGAGAAATGCAGGTAGTTTTGGGACCTGGTTGGCCAGGTGTACTTCTTCATGAAGCCGTTGGACACGGACTAGAAGGCGATTTTAATCGCAAAAAAACCTCTGCGTTTTCTGGTTTATTAGGTGAGAAGGTGGCAGCATCAGGCGTCACAGTAGTTGATGATGGAACAATTCCTAACCGCCGTGGTTCAATTTCTATTGATGATGAAGGCACAAAAAGTGCCTATAATATACTGATTGAAGATGGTATTTTGAAAAATTATATGCAAGACCGAATGAACGCCCGTCTTATGGGAGTAGAACCTACAGGTAATGGGCGACGCCAATCATTTGCACATCATCCGATGCCACGAATGACGAACACATACATGCTGAATGGTCAATCAAGCCCAGAAGAATGTATACAATCGGTATCAAAGGGCATTTACGCTGTTAATTTCGGTGGGGGCCAAGTCGATATTACAAATGGAAAGTTTGTTTTTAGCTGTACTGAAGCCTACATAATTGAAAACGGAAAGATTGGAAGCCCTGTAAAGGGTGCTACTTTAATCGGCAACGGACCAGATGCTTTAACCCGAGTAAAAATGATCGGAAATGATACTTGTCTTGATGACGGTGTCGGCACATGTGGAAAGGACGGACAGTCAGTTCCAGTTGGAGTTGGTCAACCAACCATTGTTCTAGATGCCCTCACCGTAGGTGGAACTGAGCTCTAATAAGTAAAAGTAGTACTACTCAATAGCACATGACAGATATGCGTATTTTGCATACTTAGATTGCAAATAATTTAAAATGCTTCATAAAGACTGATCTATTTTTTAAATCGACATAAATCGAACGCTGCTTATTAACGGAAGCTGATTCAGTAATGACAGAAAAAGCAACCCAAGAAGAGTTATTAGAGGATGGTGGAGCTTCAAAAAATGAAGCCACCTCGAGATTTAGTTTTCGTCGATTAATGCGATCAATCGTTGTTCTCTCTATAGTAGTCATTTGTCTAGGGTTTACAGGAAAATGGGCATTAGATGAATGGAGCAAAGTAACAGAAACTGATGCAAGAATAAAAACAGATCAAATAGCGATCAGCAGCAGAATTGAAGGATGGGTAGTTAAAATTCCAATTAAAGAAGGCGATAACATTAACACTGGAGACCTTCTTTTAGAGATAGACTCACGTAAGGCAAAGCTCAAGCTCAAGGAATTAGACTCAAAGCTACTGGCTATAGAAGCTAGAAGACAAAAAATATTATTAGAGACACAAATGGTCGACTCTTTGACCAAAAGTCGACAAGAAGCTGCTTTATCACGGTTAAAAGCATCCGAGGTAGCCGTCAAAGCAAGTCGTGAACAACGACAACTTTCACTAATTAGTTTTGAGCGCGCAAAACGACTTATAAAAAATCAAGCGATTCCTGAACAACGTCTCGATCAGGCCAAATTAGAATATAGCCAATCAGATGAAAGGTACCAGATTGCCAAGGCTGATCTGTTAGCTGCTAAGGCAGATGTCAGAGAAGCCGCCGCTAATCGACAGAAAATTAAAATTAATAAATCTTTGTTAGATGAGTTAAAATACAGTGAAGCCCAAATTATCTCTGAGCGTGAGCAGAGAATTCTTGACATTAAAGATAGACACATACTCAGCCCCATCCAAGGAGTGGTTTCGAGAAAGTTCATTAATGAAGGAGAATACCTTCGCAGAGGTCAGCGATTAATGCTTATACATGATCCTAGAAATATTTGGGTTGAGGCAAACATTAAAGAAACTGAACTAAGACACCTAACTCTAGGAATGCCAGTTAGAATATCTGTTGATGCTTTTCCAGACAAAATGTTTATAGGCCAGATAGAAAACCTTGGCCAAGCGGCAACGGGAGAGTTCGCATTACTACCCAACCCAAACCCAAGTGGCAACTTTACTAAAATAACTCAACGCCTACCAATTAGAATCGGGATAAAACAGAAACAAAACATTTTGCGACCGGGTATGCTTGTGGTAGTCGAAATAGATATTCCTGGAAGGTACAGATACCTATACGATGAGTGACCGTACGCGAGGGTATCTCATAGTACTGACTTGTATAATGTCTAGTATGGCTCTTGCAATGTCATCAACCATTATCAATGTAGCCGTACCTGATATTATGGGGGCATTTGGCATTGGCCAGGACTTAGCACAATGGATGGCTACTGCATTTTTTGCTGCGATGAGTTCAGGACTTTTAGCAAGTAGCTGGGCTATACGTTCCTTTGGAGAACGCAGAGTCTTTGTCTGCATGATGGCTTTATTTATAACAGCTTCTATTATAGGGGGCAGTGGACAGGATTTTAATTCAATTATCTTATCTCGCATGGCTCAGGGGTTTTCTGCTGGCATCTCACTTCCTCTTACACAGCTTGCAATGTACAGAGTTTTCGGCCCAGACAAACGTTCTTTAGCAAATGGTCTATTTGGATTTAGTTTTGTGCTGGGTCCAGGAATAGGACCTTGGATAGGCGGCATGGCAGTGGATGCCTTTGATTGGCGTTCAGTTTTTTATGTAGCCCCTCCAATTGCTGCCATAACTGCACTTCTCGCTAGTTATGTTCTGTCACCAAGAGAAGAAATGGGACCTAAACCCAAGTTTGATATATTAGGGTTTGGATTACTTTCAGTATTCCTGGTGTGTATACTTAGCGCACTTTCTGATGGTCAGAGATTGGGGTGGCAATCTGACCAGGTTGTATTTCTGATGTCGGCAGGCATATTTTTAGCAATTGGTTTCATTTTTTGGGAATGGAAAAACGAAAATCGTTTGCTAGACGTGAGAAGATTCAGCTCTCCACAATTCGCAGCGGCTAATGTCATATCATTTTTATTTGGCATCGGATTATTCGGATCTTTATACTTATTGCCTATATTTGTTCAAATCGTTCAGAACTATACTCCAACGCGTGCAGGTTTAGTTTTAATCCCTGCAGGGTTAATACTAGGTATTGTTATGCCAGTAATGGGACGTATTGGAGATCGTATACCTGCCCATATGCCCATAATAATAGGCACACTCGGTTTTGTACTATCTTGTTACGCACTAGGAATAGCTGACGCTAATACAGGCTTTTGGGCTTTTGCACTAATTGTAATGTTTGGTAGGGGAGCGCACTCAGCTATTTTTCCACCACTAATGGCCGCTGGACTAAAAAACATTCCTGTGAAAGAAATACCCGCAGCAAATGGCACCATTAATTTTACCCGACAGCTAGGAGGAGCCTTTGGCATAAATCTTCTGGCAATTTATCTTGAAAGAAAAATCTCTTTCTTTAGTGAACACATATCCACAACACAGTCTCCAGCACATTCTGCAAGTAAGGAATTTTTATATAAAGTCACGGACATATTTTCATTTGCAGGGCTTAGTGATTCAGTTAGTCAGCCAGCAGCTATTATATATCTTAATCAGACCTTTGTTGCTCAAGCTAATATGCTGGCATTTAGAGAAACCTTTATAATGCTTGGAATAGTTAGTGGTATTGGAGTTATATTCGCTTTTATATTAAAGCCCCCTAGTAACAAATCTTGATCACTTTATAGGTAATAAATAATTTTATTAATATGCGTACTCTTCAAAAGCACGGTTCACATTCTGCCCCCATCTACCGTTAAATGCAGCCAACTTATTTTCGGCAGGAGTTATTCCAGAATCAACTATCTGCTCCAAAGTCGATAAAAAATGAGACTCGTCCTGACTCCAAAAATCTAATTTTTGTCTATTTTTAAGTCCTTTTCTTGAAAGCTCAAGAGCTTCTCTCGCAATCTCTATTACCTTGCGATTACGGAACATACTATCTAGTCCACTCTCTGGAATTTTATTCCTAAGTTCATTAACCTCTTCAAATTTCCAGTCCTTAATCATTTGATAAGATTCATCAAGTGTTGATGAATCATACAACAAACCAACCCAAAACGCTGGTAAAGCACAAACCCTTCTCCACGGCCCGCCATCTGCCCCCCTCATTTCTATAAACTGCTTAAGACGCACTTCTGGAAATAAAGTTGTCAAATGGTCTTCCCAGTCTTTAATAAGAGGCTTTTCGCCAGGAAATGATACCAAATTACAATTTAAAAAGTCTCTAAAGGATTGACCACTTACGTCTATGTACTTGCCATCTCGAATTATAAAATACATCGGCACATCTAGTGCGTATTCCATATAGTGTTCAAAACTAAAATTATCTTCAAAAACAAAAGGTAATATTCCCGATCGATCTGGGTCAACGTCAGTCCAAACCCTGCTTCTAAAACTTTTATAATTTGTAGCTTTTCCTTCATAAAATGGAGAGTTAGAAAATAAAGCAGTAACAATTGGCTGAAGAGCCATTCCGACCCTCATTTTTCTGGCCATATCTTTCTCACTTGAGAAATCAAGATTCACCTGAACAGTGCAAGTACGTAACATCATGTCCAAACCCATAGAACCTTTTTTAGGCATATAGTCGCGCATAATTTGATAACGGTTCTTGGGCATCCAAGGAACGTCTTCTCTGCGTAAATAAGGATGAAAACCGATTCCAATCATGCCAATCCCTAAATCTTTATTTACCTGGCGAATCTGCCGTAGGTGCTCTTGAACCTCGTCACATGTCTGATGCAGTGTTTCTAATGGCGCTCCAGATAACTCAAACTGACCACCTGGCTCTAAAGAAATGTTTGATCCATCGCTACTAGATAAAGCTATAACGTGCTCACCTTCAAAGACTGGAGTCCACCCAAAACGCTGCATCCCAGCAAGAAGATCCTGAATTCCCGGAGATCCTTTATAAGATAAAGGAGAATAGTCCTTAAGATTATAAGCAAATTTTTCGTGCTCCGTGCCAATTCGCCATTTCTCAACTGACTTAACACCAGATTCGAACCACTCTAGTAACTGAGTTTTGGAATCAATAATTGGATTGTCTTTTTTATTGGTGGATACCATTTAATATTCTAAACCCATAATTATTAATAGACTACACTATTTTACGCTCCAGTCCCCAACAAACGCCTGAATTACAGAAAGCCCGGCTATGGCCGCAGTCTCAGAGCGCATTATTCTAGGACCTAAACTAACCTTATGAATAAAATCATACTTTTTAAAGTTTTCAAGCTCATGAAATGCGAAACCACCTTCTGGACCGATCAATAATGAGTATGGAGGTTTTTTTGTTTTTTGATGCAACTCTAAAACATCCACAATATATTTACCTTCACCCGTTTCGTCAGCAACTAAAAGCCTGTTCGTTCCAGACCATGTTGATAATAATTCCTGTAAAGATATAGGTTCGTTGATTACAGGAACAGAAAGCCGCCTGCACTGCTCAGCAGCCTCAATAGCGTTAGAATATAAACGATCAACATTTACTCTTTTTGTCTGGGTATGTTCTGTAAAAACTGGTGTCAATTCAGTTACACCTAACTCCGTGGCCTTTTTGACTAAAAAATCTATATTCGTCCGTTTGATAGGTGCAAAAAATAAATGAAGCTCTATTTCATAGAATTGTTTTCTTTGACAACTAATAGGTTTGACAATTACTTGTTTTTTTTCTCTACAATTTAGTTTAGCACTCCATTCACCGTCTTTACCATTAAACAAAAATATAATATTTCCTGGCCGAACACGCATCACATTAATAAGATAATGAGACTGCTCTTGGGTCAATCTAATAACGGAGCCTTCATTTAAATAGTCGGGAACAAACAAACGTATGTTCGACCGAATGTTTTCATCATCTCTATAAATATTTTTTTTTCTTTCTTGACTCATCTGCACTTCTATTGAGGACTTTCATTGTGATTGATTCTAAAAAAAATAGCACTAGTGATATACCTCGAGGTAATTGGGTTGATCAACTAATTCCCAAACCTATTCGTCCTTATATTCGCTTGGCAAGATTAGACCGACCGATAGGAACTTGGTTACTGCTTTTACCAGGTTGGTGGTCCTTGAGTTTAGCAAAACCCGCAAGCATTCCGGACATTAGTTTTTTTATTCTTTTTGGAGTTGGCGCTTTATTCATGCGTGGCGCGGGATGCATAGTTAATGATTTATTCGATCGTAATTTAGATATAAAGGTATTGAGGACATCAGACCGCCCACTAGCCAGTGGTTTACTCTCGCCTCGAAGAGCCATTTTTTTTCTACTAATTTTACTGTCATGCAGTTTTGTTATTCTAATACAATTTAATAGTTATGCTATTGCAGTAGGGAGTTTAAGCCTTTTGCTAGTGGTTCCTTATCCGTTAATGAAACGAATAACATGGTGGCCACAGGCCTGGTTAGGACTAACATTCAACTGGGGAGCTCTACTTGGTTGGGCAGTCATTAACGCAGATATAACCATTCCAGCATTATTGCTATACGCTTCCGGTTTCTTTTGGACATTAGCTTACGATACGATTTACGCGCATCAAGACATAAACAGTGATGAGTTGATAGGAATAAAGTCAACGGCCCTTTTATTTGGCACCAAATCTCTATATTGGATCACGCTATTCTTCACTTGTTCAATAGTAATATTAGGTTGTACAGGCCTTTACACAGGAATTGGTTGGCCGTTCTTTATAGGGCTATCAGCGGCAATAGCTCACGTGGTTTGGCAACTTAAAACAATAAACTTAGAAAACCCGGATAATTGTTTAAAAATTTTTAAATCAAATCGTGATTTTGGCATCATTGTTCTAATATCAATAATTGCTGGACAAACTCTATAGGAAAGATATTTTTATCAGTATCCAATAAGTGTATATTCTGAGAAATTAACCTTTATAGATGAATTAATTAAGTGTTGTGTCCTTGATAAACGGATTTTTTCATTAGACACGTTTTCTATTATAAATTCGGATACGTCCATTTTTGGTTGGAAACGATCACGCAAAATAACCTGCATATCTATTTGTTTTAGTTCCTGATATATCCTACCTCTCGCACAGACCTCAGCTAGCGATATTGGTGCGCCCATGGTAGTTGTACAGCCCGAAGTGCATAAATAAACATAGGCTTCTTGTAGGACTTTCCCATCTACTAGTTTCAGGGATATATTATTTAATTTTACATAATCATAATGATCCCATTCAGTACCATGCATTATTTGCAACTGAGATTCATCCAACCAATTCACAGAGATCGACACAGTAGCGCCTTTAACATATACAAGCGCCGCCGGTAGTGATCCATAAGAAGCAAAGTGTGCAGAGTAAACTACATCATGGTCATCCAAAAAGCCGCGTTGAACCGGTATCGGATTATTAGATATGCCATACTTTTGTAATAATCTATGAGGAGATTGATTCGAACCATAGCCTATAATTGGGTATCGCCCTGAAATCAATGAATGGTCAAAAGGCTGAGCAGAACCTTCCTTAAAAGTAAATGAGCTTGAGGTTATTTCATAAGGATACCCAACAGCACGTTCAACCAAGGAATCGCTTTTTAGAGAATTAGTATTGTTCATGCTTAGATCTTTTAAACTTAAGTATAATAACCATTGCTAAAAAAGTTATTGTGACCAATAAAGTTGATTTTAACTCTGTAACTAGTTCAAATTAGCTAGTTAAATATAGATAAAAACACGAATGAGAAAGCATTATAATAAGCTCAATAGTTAAAACTTTTACTAAAAGCTTAAAATTATTTAAATTCCTGAAAAACACCAGTTATTTGCCCATTTATATCGCGAGATTTTTAAAATGAATAGAGACATACAATCTGACGACAAAAACTTACTAGATGACGTATTAAAAAAAGCTTTAATTAATGGGGCAGATAGTGCAGATGGGATAATTATTAGATCGACCACAGTTTCTCACTCTCAAAGGCTAGGAAAAATAGAAAAGCTTGAAAGAGAAGAAAGTATGTCAATGGGTCTAAGAGTTTTTTCCGGTAAAAAACAGGCAATAGTGTCTTCTACAACTACCAAACCAGAGGTGCTAGATGAATTGGTCTTGAAGGTAATAGCTATGGCAAATTCCGTTCCCGATGACCCATGGTGTGGCCTAGCCGATCCTAAACAGTTAGCAACCCAAACACTTGATCTAGAGATTAGCGATTCTAAAGAGCCTAATAATGCAGATTTAATAACAGTTGCCCAGGAGTGCGAAGAATCGGCCTTGGAAATTGATGGAGTTACTAACTCTGAAGGAGCCGAGTCAAGCTGGAACCATAATGAAGTTTCTCTTGTTGCAACCAATGGTTTTTCTAACAGTTACTCGAGGACAAATTCAAGCCTAAGCGTCTCAGTTATAGCTGGCCAAGGTACAGATATGGAAAGCGATTACGACTTCAGTCAGGCAGTATTTTTCTCTGACTTGAAAAACCCCAGAAAATTGGGGGCAAGTGCAGGAAGACGGGCAGTTAGTCACTTAGGAAGCCGAAAAATGCCAACCTCCGCAGTTCCTGTAGTTTTTGACCCAAGAATTGCTAATAGCTTTCTAGGGCATCTAATTTCTGCAATTTCAGGCCCAGCAGTTGCCACAGGAACAAGTTTTTTAAAAGATAGCCTTTACCAACCTATTTTTTCCTCCAATATTACCATTGTTGATGACCCCCATATGCCACGAGGCCTTCGATCCAAACCATTTGATTCTGAAGGGCTTGATAATCAAAAAATTAATTTCGTAGAAGATGGTGTATTAAGTAGCTGGCTTCTTGATCTAGCCTCTTCTCGTCAATTAGGTTTTCAAAGTACAGGACGTGCTGCAAGAAGCACCTCTTCCCCCCCAAGCCCTTCTCCCACTAATCTTTATCTTGAGCCAGGGCCGTTAAGCCCAGCTGAGCTGATGGCTGATATCAAAAACGGTTTTTATGTTTCTTCTCTAATGGGAATGGGTGTTAATGGTGTCACTGGAGACTATAGTCGTGGGGCAAACGGGTTTTGGATTGAAAATGGAAAACTATCTTTCCCCGTCTCAGAAATAACTATTGCAGGAAACCTTATAGAAATTTACAAAAATATTGTACCTGCAAACGATCTCAACTTTCTGTATGGCATTAATTCTCCTACTATAAGGGTTGACGGATTAACTGTCGCGGGTAGTACATAATGTCAGGCCAAGTAGCTATAAAATCTATATACATGCTACTATAGAACCTCACTCCGAAAAGTAAGGTCCGATAAATAAATTGAAAAAAGAAACACTATCTTTAAATGCATCAAGCTTTTCCCTAATAGTTCGTCTATGGCGCGATTGGATGAGCCAGCATCTATCTCAAATTATTCTGGCATTTGTCCTGATGCTTTTGTTTGCCGCCTTCACAGCCACATTTCCCCTGTTGATTGAGAAATCTGTAGAGCTTTTAGAAGAACAAAACCCTAATTTTTTTTACATGCCGCTTTTGATTATGATAGTGGCGATCGTCAGAGGGTTAGTTAGTTATGTACAGACTATAGTTAGTCAATCTGTAGCTCTGAGAATTATTAACCAGATTCAAAAAGCAATGTTTGGTCACCTTATGGATTCAGATATTCCGAGCTTTCAGGCTGTTACCAGCGGAGAGTTAATGTCGCGGTTTACAAATGATGTAAATATGATGCGTGATACTTTATCTAAAACACTAGTGGGCCTTTTACGAAATGTTATTGTCGCTATCTTTCTTATCGGAGTCATGTTCTATCTGGACTGGCTATTGGCAGCGATAATTTTAGCCTTATTACCGATAGCTGGAAGGCCAGTTATTAGGATTGGCCGTCGGGTGCGACGTGTTGCAACCAAGGTGCAAGAAGAGATGGGGTTTCTTACAGCTAATTTGGAACAATCCTTAGCAGGTATAAGGCTCATAAAGTCTTATGGCATGGAGAACAGCGAACAAATAAGAGCTAATAAACTATTTGAAAATATCTATTATCAAGCTCTCAAATTGGTAAAGGGAAGATCACGCACTTATCCAATTCTAGAAACTGTTGGAGGCATATCTATTGCGGCAATTATTGCCTACGGTGGGTGGAGGATTATTTCAGGCACAGGAACTTTGGAGAGCTTCGTCGGTTTTTTGACAGCAGTAATTACCGCATACAGACCTATTCGTTCTCTGGGCCCATTACTAACTAGCCTTCAAGAAGGTCTATCAGCAATACAGAGAAGCTTCAGTCTCTTAGATAAGAAACCAGCTATTAAAGATGTTGATGATGCTGGGGTTTTACTTAAATGCGAAGGAAGTATTAAATTTGAGAATGTTTTTTTTTCCTACAACAAATCCACACCAGCCCTTGAAAATATTTCATTTACTATTAGGAAAGGGCAAAAAGTTGCACTTGTAGGCCCAAGTGGAGCGGGAAAGTCTACTATATTGAACATGGTTCTCAGATTTTATGATCCCGATAATGGCCGGATAACGATCGATAAAAAAGACATCCGAGAAGTCACTATGGCTAGCTTGAGGTCAAATATTGCTTTAGTTAGCCAAGATGTCTTTCTGTTTGATAGCTCTGTTGCAAAAAATATTCAATTTGGACGTCCAGCAGCCTCACAGGAAGAAATAATTGCTGCCGCCAGGGCCGCGGGTGCTGATGAATTTATAGAAGTATTGCCCGACACCTATGATACAATTGTTGGCGAACGCGGAGTAAAATTATCTGGTGGACAACAACAAAGAATTTCAATAGCTAGAGCTATTCTAAGGAAGGCTCCTATATTACTTCTAGACGAGGCCACTAGCTCATTAGACCTAGAATCAGAACAAAACATTCAAAATGCATTGGACAAACTCACAGAAAACAAAACTACTATTGTAATAGCCCACCGACTAGCCACAATAATGAAATCAGATATCATTTATTTTATTGATAATGGACAGATTGTGGAATCCGGGCGTCATGAAGATTTGATCTCCATGAATGGGTCTTATGCCAGGCTTTGCAATCTACAATTTAAAGATGAAGCTTTAAATGAGGCTGAATGAGTACATGCACATTCAAAACAAACACTTTCAAAAGACTTGAATCAGATGATGCCATTACTTAGAGCTTATCGAGGATTGACCTCAGCGGGACTACCCATAATCGATTTATTCTTGAGAGGTAGGGTAAAACAAGGAAAAGAAAATCTATCTCGCATTGAAGAACGCCGGGGCCTTGCTTCAGTAAAACGCCCAGAAGGCCCATTATTATGGATACATGCGGCAAGCCTTGGGGAAACGCAATCAATTCTATCTCTTATTGATCGCTTGAGTCGTGACAAACCCAAGTTAAACATCTTAATGACTACAGGAACTGTAACTTCTGCGGATTTAATTCGTGATCGCCAACCTAAAAAAACTATACACCAGTTTATTCCCGTAGATAGAATTGCATGGGTTCGCCGCTTTTTAAACCATTGGAAGCCAGACCTAGCCATCTGGGTGGAGTCAGAATTTTGGCCTAACCTTTTGCTCGAAAGTAAAGAAAGAAATATACCAATAATTTTATTAAATGCTAGAATTTCAGATCGCTCTTATAAAAGGTGGAAACAAGCTCAAAACTCTGCAGGATTATTGATGTCTTGTTTCTCAATTATTCTAGCTCAGGATGAATCGGTTTCGAAACGTCTGCATAGCTTAGGAGCCAAAGATGTAAGAACTATAGGCAACCTTAAGACCGAAGCACTACCACTGCCTGCTAATGCTTCTGAACTGCTCGTTCTACAAGATGAAATTGGGACACGACCTGTTTGGTTAGCAGCTAGCACACACGAAGGCGAAGAAAATATTGCAGGAGAAGTACATAAATCACTTTTGAAAAATGTTCCAAGAATTCTTACTATTATTGCTCCCAGACATCCTCAAAGAGCAGAAAACATATACAAAACACTCAGTAAAAACGGCCTTATAATATCACGAAGATCTTTAAAAGAATCCATAACTGAAAATGTTGATATATACCTTGTCGATAGCACAGGCGAGCTAGGGTTATTTTATAGGATAGCCCAAATAGTTTTCATTGGAGGGTCCCTGATACCGCATGGTGGCCAAAACCTACTAGAAGCAGCGCTTTTAAACTGTGCTATACTTCACGGACCACATATGGATAACTTTATCGATATTGCAGAAGAATTAAAAAAAGCGGACGCATGTATAAAAATTAATGATGCTGTGGGTTTAACGAGAGAAATAGAGAGACTGCACTCTAAAATCGATGACGCTAAAAAGATGGCTAAAGCGGGAGTAATAATAGCTAAAAGTCACCATGGTATTCTCGATAAAGTTTTAGAAACCCTAGAACCCTTTCTTACTAAAGTTGAAGCAAACAAAAGATGAAAACCCCAAATTTTTGGTATGAATCACCAGGTGTAACATCATCGATTTTACTTCCCATTTCATATATATATTTAATGGGAAGTAAAATAAAACGAAAATTAGCTAATCCGAAAAAAGTCGATCCTATTGTAATAAGTGTCGGGAATCTTGTGGCAGGTGGGGCAGGAAAAACTCCTATTGCAATAGCACTCTCTTCCTTATTTTTTGACAAAGAGGTTGCCTTTTTAACTAGGGGCTATGGTGGCAACGACATTGGACCAACTCTAGTAGATAGATCCAAGGACATAGTAGATAAAGTAGGAGACGAAGCCCTTTTACTTGCAAAACATGCACCAACGTGGGTCTCAAAAGACAGGCACGCAGGAGCTATTGCTGCCTATAACTATGGAATAAATATTATAATCATGGATGACGGGCACCAGAATAATTCATTAATAAAAGACATAAGTATTGTTGTAATAGACGGACATCATGGCTTCGGAAACAAAAAGATTATTCCCTCTGGGCCGCTGCGTGAAAATATAAAAACAGGTTTGGATCACGCCGATGCAGTAATTATTATAGGGGAAGATAAAAATAAAGTTAGTCAATTTTGTAAACCTAATTGTCCCCTTATCCATGCGCGACTAGTCCCAACAATGGATTCTGAATCACTAAAAAAGAATAGAGTGATTGCTCTAGCAGGGATTGGGTATCCCAGTAAGTTTTTTAATACTCTAAAGGAAATGGGTTGCAACGTAGTTGATGAGTATGCTTTCGGTGATCACCACAAATACAAAAACTCCGAAATTAGAAAAATTTATGATAAATCCGTAGAGCTAAATGCTATCCTTGTAACAACTGAGAAAGACTGGCTTAGATTACCTGAAGAGATGAAAACATTGGTAAAAAAAGTTCCCATAAAGATTGAATGGCAAGACGAAAAACAAATTAAGAATTTTCTAAAATTAATAACTACCAAGTAACATGCTTTATACTAATAAATCCAACAAAAACAGTCGATCTTTGAGACTTATTTTGTTTTCAGCGTCAACATCGGATCAACTCGGACATTGAACCAATTTACTCTCCAATCCAAATGAGGTCCACTAGATCGACCTGTGTTACCAATCTTTCCTATTACAGATCCTTGTTTTACCTGTTCTCCAACCTTAACATTGATCTTATCCAAATGAGAATAGATTGAAGTAAGACCATGTCCATGATTAATTACTATTGTTTTTCCAGTATAAAATAAGTCCTCCTCAGTCAAAACCACTTCTCCATCTGCAGAAGAATAAACAGGAGTACCGATGGGTGCAGCAATATCAACTCCGAGGTGAGGACGACGAGGTACGCCGTTTAATATCCTTTGATTCCCATAAAATCCGCTTAAACGTCCGTCTGCTGGCAAAATAAAGCCTGCGGGTAAATTTAAAACAGGAGTATCTCTATCCCTTATACTGTTTAATAAAGCCCATTCTCGCCTAATCCTTTTAGTAAGAGCGGGCGGAGGATCAACTTTAATTGGATCAAGACCATCTACGTTCTCTACATCCCAATTTCTGGAAGAGATTTTTAATACAATTATCTTTTTCAAGCCATTTGACGAAACTATTTTCAGGATTGCTCGATCTGCATGGTCACGTCCGATGCCGAATACGAACTTTCCCGATTTAGGACTAACACGCAATTTCCGTCCCTCAAAAAAAACAGAGTCATTCTTGTTTGTAGAACCTATAATTAATCCCCCCTGTGTCAACTTACCATCAAGCTCTAAAGCCTGTGAAATTGAGCTTTGAAAAATAAATAAAATAAACAATAAAGATATTATTCTCACGAAGGTTTACCCTCAGGAACCGGATCATCTTCCTCAACCTTTTTTTCTAAGTGGTCTTGGCTAAGAGATAAAATTTTTGCTTCAGCGAGTCCGTCCTCTTTAAAGGCAATAGTAACGTTTTCACCCTTTGATAGTTTATCAACGGACGATATCGGTTTTCCTTTAGTATCCCGAATAATAGTAAATCCTCGTTCAAGTACACTCTTATGCGAGTAACTCTCTAAAAGAGATTCCAGATTATTCAGCTTTTGGGTAATAAGAAACTTTTGAGTTGCAAATCCACTTGAGACCCTTACACCCAAATCTTTAAGATCATCCCGATCACGTTCTATCATCCTAATTTTTATTAATCTTATGGCTTCAACTCTAACCAAAACACCTCTTAAATCATGGTATTTTCGTGCTACATAATCTAAGGGTTGTGCGATTTGATGTTTTACTAAATCAATAGTACTTTTTTTATCATCAATCGTTCGAGCCATAGCTAGAAAAATTCTTTCAGACCAATCGTCAACTCTTTGAGTGGACTCCTCGAGTAATCTAATTGGTTCAGGTAGCCCCCTCGACAAGCCTATAGTTTGTTGAGTTAAGAACTCTAATTGCCGGTTTATTGCAACAAATAATCGAGAATTATTTTCGTTTACTCTTTCTAGTATCTCACCACGCACAGGAACCGCCATCTCAGCAGCCGCTGTTGGAGTAGGTGCACGTTTATCAGCAGCAAAATCTACTAATGTAGTATCTGTTTCATGACCAATAGCCGAAATTATAGGTATTTCGCTCAAAGCTGCGGCCCTAACTACATTTTCTTCGTTAAAAGCCATCAAATCTTCTAATGAGCCCCCTCCTCTAGCAATGATCAACAAGTCTGGTCGTTTAATACTGCTAGACTCTGTAATTAAGTTAAAGCCCGATATGGCATTACTAATTTCTTCTGCTGATTTAGAGCCTTGTACTGTAACCGGCCACAATAAAACCTGTCGAGGAAACCTATCATTCAGCCTATGCAATACATCTCTAATTACTGCTCCAGATTCTGAGGTTATTAATCCAATCGTTTCCGGAAGATAAGGTAGTTGCTTTTTGTTAGAATCTTCAAATAACCCTTGCGCTTCAAGTCGCCTTCTCCTTTCCTCTACTAGCTTAAGTAAAGCACCCTCACCAGCAATTTCCAGGCGCTCCAGAATCATTTGATACTTAGATCTTGCAACGTAAGTGCTTACACGACCGGTAGCTATCACTTCCATGCCATCCTCAGGAAAAACCTCCAGGGAGTTTGCGGTTCCCCGCCAACAAACAACATCAATAATTGAATCAGCATCTTTCAGAGACATGTATAAGTGTCCAGAAGTAGCCCGCTTAAATCCGGAGACCTCACCTCTCACCCGTATATAACCAAATTTATCTTCAACCAGTCGCTTAAGAGCAGCACTTAATTCGCCCACCGTGTATACAGAAGGCTCATTACTCCCAGGAGATCCTGGTTCATAATGTTCGTTCAAAGTGTTATCGTAGGTTGGAGGATTCATTTTATACATTCGACACGATACAGTAGTTGAATGCAATAAAGAAGGGTAGATGATGCGAATTCTAGTAGTAGGTGGTGGCGGACGTGAACATGCTCTTTGCTGGGCTATCTCAGCTTCTTCATTGTGCGAAAGTCTTTACTGCGCACCTGGAAATGCTGGAATCTCTAAAATAGCTGAGTGTATAGATATACAGGCAAATAATATTGAAGGAATCGTTGGGTTTTCCATAGAATTCTCGATCGATTTTGTTGTTATTGGACCTGAGGTAAGCCTAGTTCTTGGGCTAGTAGATGAATTAGAGAAACTTGGTATAAAAGCCTTCGGGCCTACTGCCGGCGCCGCTAAGCTAGAAGGCTCAAAAGGGTTCATGAAAGACTTATGCGTTAAGTATAATATACCTACTGCTGCATACGAGAGGTTTTACGACAGTAAATCAGCCAAGAAGTACATAGAAGAAATAGGCGCACCTATAGTAGTAAAAGAGGATGGTTTAGCTGCCGGAAAAGGAGTCACTATTGCCTACTCAATAGAAGAAGCGCTCCTAGCTATTGAAAATATATTTAGTAATAATCAGAGTTTGTCCCCAAATGGGTTAGTAGTTGAAGAATTCCTGACGGGTCAAGAATTAAGCTACTTCGTGCTGGTGGACGGAATCAATGCTTTGCCATTAGCGGGTGCTCAAGATCATAAAAAGGTAGGTGATAGGGACACAGGACCTAATACGGGTGGCATGGGAGCTTACTCCCCTACTCCAATATTGTCTGATGAATTAGAATCTAAAATTATGAAAACAATTATATTACCGACAGTAGAGGGCATGGCATTAGAAGGTACTCCGTTTAAGGGGGTTCTTTATGCAGGGCTAATGCTTACGAGTGAGGGTCCTAAATTACTTGAGTATAACGTGCGTTTTGGCGATCCCGAATGCCAAGTGCTGATGATGCGATTGCGCTCGGACATCCTTCCAGCATTATTAGCCACAAACCAGGGAACACTAGATAATTTTAGTTTAAGATGGTCACAAGATGCGGCTTTAACAATTGTAATGGCCGCAAAAGGCTATCCTGGAAAATATAAAACTGGTGAAAAAATTGTTGGATTAGAATCTATTAAAGCCAATGAGGCCCTAATTTTTCATGCTGCCACCAAGTCAAAAAGTGGACAACTTGTTTCAAATGGTGGTCGCGTACTAAACATTTGTTCAAGTGGAAAAGAAATCAAAGACGCACAAAAAAAAGCCTATAGCGCCATTAAAAAAATAGAGTGGGAAGGAGGATTCTATCGTAATGATATTGGCTGGAGAGCAATTAGTGAGAGTTAAAAAAACGATAACCTAAAATTTTGTAAGCAAGTTTGGCGGCTAGAAAGTCATAAGCAGGAAAACCTTTAATAGGAGCTAGTTCAACTATATCTGCTCCAACTATGTTTGAAGCAACTTGCGACGCCTTATAAATTATTTTGATTACTTCTTCCCATGACATACCTCCCGGCTCTGGGGTGCCGGTAGCTGGCATAATACTAATATCAAAGCCATCAAGATCAACACTCAAATATGTTTGAGTATTGCGCAGAGGAGAAATAATTTCATCTATATTCCAGGACTCTTTATCCTTTGCCCAATATATATTTATACGATCGTTATTAGATTCATAAAAGGAAACTTCTTGGGAGGATATACTCCTAACTCCAACGCTAACCACTCTTACATCTTTATAATCCAAACATCTCCTGATTACTGTTGCATGAGACAATTTTTTCTGATCATACCTGTCTCTAAGATCAGCGTGGGCATCAATATGAAGAAGAGAAAGACCCTCTCCACTTTTTAAAAAAGGGCGTATAGCTCCTGCAGTTAAGGAATGTTCCCCACCTAAAATCAGAGGAAAAGAATCGTCTTCCAATATATGACTTACGACTCCCTCCAACTGTTCCAAAGCGGGGCGAATTCCTGATTTAATGGTAAAAGGTGCAAGAGTTTTAAGATTAAAGTCCTTATATGGCTCATAACAAAGCTCCTCATCAAATAATTCCAACTGATGAGATGCTTTTATTATAGCTTCTGGGCCTTTAGATGTGCCTCGACCGTAGGTCACTGATTCCTCTATACCGAAAGGAACAACCGTAACCTTCTTCTTTCCGCGTCCGATTAAGAATTCTTTATCAGATAAACCCAAAAAACCCATCTTCGGAGATAAGATCTTCATTTACTGACAGAATCTTTATAAATCGACGCAAACCTCCTTTGAGGACGTTTCTTCCAGCTACCTCTATGGTATGCATCACTTGCTAATAAAGGCATTACACTAGTTGCTTCAGCAAAGACCATTTGTTCCATTTTCGTATCAACTTTTCCCCACGATGAAGCCTCCTCAAGAGTAGATGAACTACATGCACCATCGCGCACATCAGCAACAGTGATTTGAATAGCGTATTTATGCATTTCTGATTGATTACCTAATTTTTCGGCACAGACAACAATATCTTGTGCATAATTTTTAGCCATACCCCCACCTATCATCAAGAGACCAGTAGTCCCCGATTTAATTTTGATTTCTGTTAACTCTCGAAAATCTCGCACAGAATCTATTGTTAGGTGTTTCTTGGGGTTTTTTTCTTGATGAATAACCAATCCCATTCCAGCACTGGAGTCAGTAAACGCTGGACAAAAGACAGGGACTTCTTTTTCAAAAGCCGTCTGAACTAAGGATCCAGATTTACGCGCATTTCCAGACGATAAGTAAGACCCCATATGACTGATAAATTCCCTGGAAGTATATGGACGATCTTCCAGCTGATCTGCAATATCTGCTATAACGTTGTCACAGAATTGCAGGTCGTTTTCTCTAATGAATGTATCATAAATTCGATCAATTCCGATTCGCCTTAACTCACCATCGTCAATTTTTGAATCTCCACGAAAATGGCGAAAACCAAGGGCTTCAAAAAAATCCATGTCAACGATACTTGCCCCAGAAGCAACAACCACATCAACCATATTATATCTGACAAGATCAGAATAAATTTGCATGCAACCACCGGCAGAGGTTGAGCCTGCTATGGTCAAGATAATACTACAGCTAAGGTCTTCCAGCATGCAGTTATAGATTTGGGCTGCTCTAGCTAATTCTCTTGAGCTAAAAGACATCTTTGACATTGAATCGACAATACTTCTAGCATCAAAACTAGTGAAATCAATGTGTTCAATAGGACTATTCAGTAGTGCTTTGCTATTTATTTTTTCTTTAATGTTCATACAGAGATCCAAGGTAAAAGAGGTTTCAACCACCTACTAGCTGCCATTCATGAGATGACCGTTGGTACATAGATAGGATCGGTAGATCAGATAATATTACAGTTCTATCTGAGTAGAATCCATTAAACCGTGTTCGCATAGTACACCCATAGGCACCGGTCTGTCCTATTTCAATATAGTCTCCTTCCTTCATGTCTTCAGGTAGAATAAATGGGCCCTTCATGTAATCCAAACCATCACACGTTGGACCAAATAACGAATAAGGTGAAAGCGAGGCTGAGAAATTTCCAGCTTTACGGATAGGCTTAACGGGAAAAACAAAACCCGGAAATCCGGCATCAAATAGACTTCCGTAGGTGCCATCGTTTATATAAAGATGATCTTCTTTTCTATGATCTACGCGTACTAGTGTAGAGGCGCCCTCAGCTACTAGCGCTCGACCCGGCTCTGCCCAGATTTCACATTTGTTAATCACCGGAATTCTTTCTTTAATTGTTCTAATTTCATCTAAGTAGGCATCTAATGGTGGTGGCGCTAAGTTCGGATATATTGAAGGAAAACCTCCTCCCACATCAATAATGTCTAAAATTAAGCCAGATGATCGAATAATCTGCCCAACTGTTTTTAAAGCCGATGAGAAAGAAGAGGGACTCATGCACTGAGAGCCAACATGAAAACAAATACCTATCTTTTTTGACACTGGCCGAATACAAGACAGTATATGAGCTACTTTTGCAGGAGAAGCTCCAAACTTTTGCGATAGATTGAATTCCGCATAATCGTTAGGAACGGCTAGACGGACAAAAAGATTGAGATCTTCAGCATAATCAGTAGAAACTAAAATTTTATTAAGTTCATCTACCGAATCTAGAGCAAAATCACGAACTCCATATTTAAAGTAAGCATTTTTAATTGAGCCTCGGCTTTTTATCGGATGCATGTAAGCAAGATGACACTCCGGATAACGACCATACAAAAGCTCAGCCTCAGACAGAGAAGCGATTTCAAAATGATTTATTCCAGCATTATAGATTGAATCAATTATTTCCAGTCTTGGATTAGCCTTAACTGCATATAATATCTTTCCGGGAAATCGATTCTTAAAGTAAGTAGCGGCTCGATTAGCCATCTCAGGTCTTAGGCAGGTAACTGGACGGTCCGGTTCATGCTGTTGGACAAGGGACCGAGCGGACGAAAATAGTTCCATATTTTGAGCTTCATCCCAGAGATACTGATAATTAAATGTTTCTTTTAATATTTATACGCTCAATATTACGAATAAAAAATATACAAATTTTTTATCTTTTCCACGTTTTGCAATCTAATCACAATTAATTTTCAAAATTCTGACCAATTAGGTAGTTCTTTAGGTAATACAACGTGATCCCGACAAATTGTATTAATATTCTTAACACCCATTACTGCCATAGTACGTAGAGTCTCTGATCGCAGAATTTCGAGAGCTCTTAAAGCCCCCGTTTCACCGGCAGCACTAAGCCCGTAGAGAGTAGGCCTACCGATCATCACAGCATTCGCACCTAACGCTAATCCTTTTAGTATATCACTTCCACGACGAAAGCCGCTATCTACCAGAACTGTCATTCGATTACCCACACACGAAACAATATCAGGCAACGCATCAATTGGTGCAATCCCTGCATCATTTGCGATTCCACCATGGTTTGAAACAATAACTCCATCAGCGCCCAGCTCTGCCGCCATTAGGGCATCTTTCGGATGCAGAACTCCCTTAATCAGAAGAGTTCTGGACCATCTATCTCGTATCATTTTAAAAAAATCCCAATTTATTGCATCATTCTTCGTCAGAAAGCTTTTTATAGAGTCGGACTTCAAACCATCAGGCATCTCAATATTCACGTAACGCGGCATGTGTCCTTCAGAAAGGATGTATGAACCTAAAGTACCAAACATCCATCTAGGATGAGTTAAAGTGTCTAAAAAGTTACGGGTAGTAATCCTAACAGGAAAAGTTGCCCCATTACGAATATCAAACTCACGATTATAGGGTACGGTAGAGTCAACCGTTAGGACTAAGGCTTCGAAACCCGAATCATATGCTCTTTTTGTAGTAATCAGAGAAGATTCTATGTCTCTCCACACATACAACTGATACCATTGTGATCCTCCTCCTTCTTCTAATATTCTTTCCATTGGCGTGTTTGCAGTACTAGATAATGTAAAGGGGATTCCTGCACTAGAGGCAGCTTTAGCAAGCTTAATTTCACCTCTATACCACACATATCCCGCTGGTCCCGTAGGGCCAATCACTATGGGTAACTGAATAGTTTTACCAAAAAGCTTTGTTTCCGCCGTCCTATCTGAAACATCCTCTAGAACACGTGGCATTAATTTTATTCGTTCCAATGCAGCTTTATTATTTTTTAAAGCTATATCGTCCTCACTTCCTCGATCTATAAATTCGAACAAGGCCCTGCTTAGACGTTTTTTAGACATCAGCCGCAAATCTTCAATGTTTAAAGCTTTTTTCAAAACAGTTTCCACTACATGCAATCAGAAGAATTCAACTTAGACGGTAATACAATATGATCAGGTGCCAATGAATTTAAATTTGTTAGTCCCATTACGCCCATAGTTCTATGAATTTCTGCTGATAAAATAGAGAGGGCTCTGCTTGCTCCAGCTTCACCTGCTGCTCCAACTCCATATAACGTCGCTCTTCCAATAGCCACAGCGTCGGCGCCCATGGCCAGACCTTTTAAGACATCGCTACCGCGTCGAAACCCACTATCAACGATTATAGTCAACCGATCACTGACCGCTGAAACAATAGTAGGCAGAACTTGGATTGGAGCTATAGCAGCATCATTTGTATTACCCGCATGATTAGAAACAATTATCCCATCAACTCCGCAGTCTGCACACCTAATAGCATCCTCTGGATGCAAAATACCCTTAACAATTAATGTTCGAGGCCATGCCTCTCTCAGCCGTTTTAGAAAGTCCCAACTCAGAGTATCATTTCTAACAAGGAAGTTGTTTTTGTTCGTTGAAGAGTACTTTTCAGGTATATATACGTTTGGAAATTTAGGCATATGACCATCGGCTAAAACGTATCGTCCTAAAGTGCCTATTAACCAACGGGGATGCAATAAACTATCGATCGATCCACGGATTGTTATTCTGGGCGGGAAAACAATACCATTTCGAGTATCAAACTCTCTGTTATTGTACGTTGGTGAATCAACCGTTAATAAAAGTGCTTCAAAACCGGCATCCAATACTCTTTCTACTGTGACCATAGCAGCCTCTATGTCGCGCCAAACATATAGTTGATACCATTGGGTGCCACCACCTAAAGACTTTATTGTCTCCATAGAGGTATTTCCGGTACTTGATAATGTAAAGGGAATTCCTGCATTGTTCGCAGCTTTTGCCAATGCGATCTCTCCACGATACCAAACAAATCCTGCAGGGCCTGTTGGGCCTATTATTAAAGGTAAAGACTGTTTTTTTCCAAATAGCCTTATCTCTGTATTTCGATCAGACACATCATTTAAAATTCTTGGCATTAACTTTATACTATCTAAGGCTGAACGATTGTTTTTCATCGCAACCTCGTCCTCACTGCCCCGATCACAAAATTCAAATAGCGCCTTGGTTAAACGTCGTTTAGCCATGAGACGCAGGTCCTCAATGTTGAGTGCTATATGCGGAGAATAATTCAAGTTTTATTATACTTTCCTGTTTTTTTAAAAGAGGTTGTTTACAAAAATTCTACCTTTTAACAATAAACAAATATAATAGGTTTTTAAATTTGGTTAATTTTTAAAATTATATATTGCAATAAGATGACCTATTAGGAAAATAAAAGCACTAAAATTGTTTACAAAGGAAATTGAAATGAAAATTGTGCCTATGACGTCATCGATCGGTGCTGAGATAATTGGCGCCAACCTAGAGAAATTATCTGAAACTGAATTTGAAAAGATACACGATGCCTTTACCAAGCACCTTGTTTTATTTTTCCGAGATCAGGATGAACTCTCGCCCGAGACGCAAATATCTTTTGCAAAACGATTCGGTGATTTACACTATCACCCTGCTGCGCCAAAATCTAAAAAGTACCCCGAGTTGTTCGTAATTCACTCTCACAAGGACTCCAAATTTGCTGATGGTAATGGGTGGCATACCGATGTTTCTTGTGATTCAGAACCACCCTTAGGTTCATGTTTACAGCTACATGTCTTACCATCCACTGGGGGAGACACTTTATTTGCTAGTATGTACGCTGCATTTGAAACCCTTTCATCGACAATGCAAAAGTTTTTGTCAACTTTAACTGCCATTCATGAATCCGAACACCTCTACAGGGGTAGGTATGAGGAGAGAGGCGTTGATGATACTGACACAATTTATCCAACTGCTGAACATCCTTTAATACGAACACATCCAGTATCTGGCAGACAATCGATATATGTGAATCCCAGTTTCACAACTAAAATAAAAGATTTATCCAGATCAGAAAGTAAGTCACTACTGTCCTTTATTTATAACCATCAGCAAAGACCTGAATTTCAGGTACGTTTTCGCTGGTCCAAAAATGCTATAGCTTTTTGGGATAATCGCTGTACTCAGCACTTTGCTTTGTGGGATTATTGGCCAGATGAAAGAAAAGGAAACCGGGTTACCATTAAGGGAGAAAAACCATTCTACAAACCCTCTCAATTAGTGGAGAGCAAGTTAAAAATATCTGATAGAAATAATTAGAACCACTAAACTAAGTCATGCTAATCGACGTCTCTCGAAGAATTCCTTTAAAATATCTGAACATTTCTTTTCTTCTAAGCTTCCTATTATTTCAGGCTTATGATTACAAAATTTTTGACTAAATATTTTCACCCCATGATCAACAGCTCCGTTTTTAGAATCATATGCTCCAAAATAAAGTCGGCGAATACGTGAAAAAGATATAGCCTGAGCGCACATTGGACATGGCTCTAAAGTAACATAAATATCGCATCCGAGTAATCTAGGTGAACAAATTTTATTGGCCACCTCCCTCAGAACTAGAATTTCTGCATGTCCTGTGGGATCACTGTCTGCCTCTACTCTATTACCTGCTCGCGCCAAAACTCTGCCGCTAGAAGCCTCCACGAGAACAGCTCCAACAGGAACATCTCCTCTGCTCCCAGCCTTCCTGGCTTCGGTAATAGCAATGTCCATATATTTATTTGTGGCCATTTTAGAAGACTCCCGATGTAAACATAAAATTGCAAGAATAGTCATATCAGGTTAAAAGACATAGATGAATATACATAAGAAAATCCCAGTAATAGGAGTTACACTGGATTATGAGAATCCAGGAAACTACTCAAATACACCTTGGTATGCTCTTAGAGAGAATTACAGCACTGTGATTACTAAAGCTGGGGGACTCCCTATAGGCCTGCCACATATGCAAAATCAGGTTAATAGTTATTTGGATGCGATTGATGGTATTGTTATTACAGGCGGCGCATTCGATATTGACCCCAAACTGTTTGGGGCCACTTCCCGTCATTCTACTGTCTCACTCAAGAAGGAAAGAACTGAATTCGAATTAGCAATCACTCAGGAAGCTATAATTCGTGACATGCCAATCCTAGGCATTTGTGGAGGTCAACAGTTGCTCCACGTTGCACTCGGCGGAAAGCTTGTTCAGCATATACCAGATGAAATAGCTGACGCTCTTATTCATGAGCAATCAAGTCCTCCAAGCAAACCAGAACATACCGTAAAAGTTACCAAAGGTACCCTTCTACACAAAATAGTTGATTCAGACATCCTCCACGTCAATAGCTCACATCACCAGGCAGCCAAAGACGCGCCCTTAGGGGTTACTATTAATGCGATTGCTCCTGATGGTGTAATCGAAGGTATTGAGGCACCAGGTCAAAAGTTTTGTCTAGGCTTGCAATGGCATCCTGAGTACGAAGTAAGTCCTGCAGATAGTGCGATTTTTAATGCATTCATAGACGCCTCATCTAATTCCAAAAATACAAATGAGTAAATTGTTACAAAATTTTAGCGCAGAGAGAATAGCCAAGGTGTTATCCAGGTCGGGGGTGTGCTCTCGACGAGAAGCTGAACGTTTGATTTTACAAGGACGAATCAGCGTTGACGGAAAAATAATAGATAGCCCCGCTTTAAATGTAAGCTCAGAAAATAACATCTTATTCGATGGAAACCCGATTCCTGATATAGAGCCAACCAGAATATGGCGCTATCATAAACCACCAGGGCGTTTAACCACACGAAAAGATCCGGAAGACAGGCCTACAATTTTCGATGGACTACCTAAAGAATTTTCTAATCTAAAAACAATTGGTCGCCTAGATATGAATACAGAAGGCCTTTTGTTACTGACCAATGATGGTGAGCTGGCAAGATATCTGGAACTGCCAACCACTGGTTGGACTAGAAAGTATAGAATTAGAGTCCATGGGGCCATTGATACTAAAATATTTCTGAAACTCAAAAATCGGGTAACCATTGAAGGTCATGAATATGGCCCTGTTATTGCAAATTTAGAGCGCCAAGTAGGTGCTAACGCATGGATTGAAATCAGTCTTCAAGAAGGAAAAAACCGTGAAGTCAGAAGACTTATGGAACATTTTGGCTATACAGTAAATCGACTTATACGGGTATCTTTTGGGCCCTTTCATCTAGGCAAGTTGCCAAGAGGACAATTCGAAGAGATTCCTCCCAGAGTGCTATTATCAAATCTTCCAAGCGATTATTAAAACGATGATACGTATAGTCGGAGGCAAACATCGCGGCAAAATGATATCCGTACCAGAAGGAAATTTCACACGTCCAACAACTAATCGGGTGCGGGAATCTCTATTTAATATATTGGAATCGAAATCTTTACTACATGGAGTCAGTGTTCTGGACGGATGCGCTGGCTCAGGCTCACTAGGGCTTGAAGCACTATCAAGAGGGGCCAACCATGCAACCTTTTTTGATGTTAACAAACAAGCACTAAAAACTTTAGAGCAAAACATATCTTTTTTGAAAGAAGATAAATCAACTAATATATATCTCGCAGATGTAACAGACCCACCTAAAAATAAAAGAAAAGAGGTTTGTTCAATAGTATTCCTTGACGCTCCTTATAACAGTGATGTTCCGATCAAGGCGCTAAGTGCCTTGATAGATAAAAGTTGGATTCAAAAAGGCAGTCTGATTATTATAGAATGTGCCAAACATACAGCATTAAGAGAAAACACAAATTTAAAAGAAATTGATTTTCGTGCTTACGGTTCTACCGAACTACATTTTTTAGAATACTGCCCAACTCTTTAAATAAACTTCATTAGGTTAACTTCTATATTACTTCACCGACGACCAAACAATCGTTCTATATCGGTAAGTTTCAGCTCAATATATGTTGGCCGACCGTGATTGCACTGGTCAGAATGAGGAGTTACTTCCATTTCTCTTAATAGGGCGTCCATTTCACTCGGGTTAAGTTGTCTTCCTGCCCTAACACTTCCGTGACATGCCATAGTACTGCAAACTTCTTCAAGACGCTCTCTTAACGACAATTCAGAATCCATAACTTTCAAATCATCAGCCAAGTCAACAATCAACGATTTTGTGTCTGTATGACCCAATAGACTAGGAACTTCACGTACTACGATTGCTCCATGACCAAATTTTTCTAATACTAAACCTAACTCCGTTAGTTCAGCAGCGCGATCTACTAGTCTAGTCGCTGCCTCATCATCTAGTTCAATAATTTCTGGTATTAAAAGACCTTGGCGTATGACTCCATTTCCATTGAGAGCCTTTTTCATACGCTCATACACTAATCTTTCATGTGCTGCATGCTGATCAACTATGACGATGCTATCTTCTGTTTGTGAAACAATATATGTCGCATGTAGTTGAGCCCTCGCCGCGCCCAGAGGATAATTTTTGGATATGATTTCACCATTATCCTTATTTGGACTTTCAACTTCGGTAACAAATTGGACATTTTTTAACGACTCTATGGCTCCAGATGGCGGGTAATCTATTTTTGATGTTTCATTTTTACCTTCAAATAATCGTTCTCTTAGAGGTAATTGACTCTTCAATCCTGAGTTCGGATCTCTCAAAGGAGATTGAAATTTAGACAAGGCCAAATCTGCAACTGTAGTAGATACATTTTGACTAGAACTGGATAATAATTGCTTTAAGGTGCCAACTATTAATCCCCGAATTTTAGCAGCGTCACGAAAACGAACTTCACTTTTGGCAGGATGCACGTTTACATCCACCAGTTCTGTATTAATATCTATAAATAGAGCTATCAAAGGATGTCTTTGTCGAGCTAAAAAGTCTTGATATGCTGCTCTTACTGCACCATGCAAAAGACGATCTCTCACCGGGCGGCCATTGACAAAAAGATACTGATAACGCGTAGTGTTCCGGTTGAGCGTTGGAACGCTAGCATAGCCATAAAGTTTTACCCCCTCTATTTCAGAGGAAACCATTAAAGAGTTTTCAAAAAACTCTTTTCCCATTATCGAAGATAGGCGGCGAAGTAAAGCTGGATCACTACCTGTTAAATCAGTTTCACTTACACAAGAAAATTTGACTTTTTCTCCATCGTTGATTGAAAATGCCACCTCAGGATTCGTCATTGCCAATCGATACACAGCATCCATAATATGACTAAATTCGGTTCGGTCAGTTTTAAGAAACTTAAGCCTTGCTGGGGTTGCATAAAACATGTCGCGTACTTCTACGCGGGTTCCATAATTCTGTGACGATAGTTTTGGACTAGATTTCTTTCCCCCTTCAACGTTTAATTCCCAAGCTTCACTACCTTTTGGTCGTGATGTTATTCTTAGTTTACTGATAGCTCCTATAGACGGTAATGCCTCACCTCGAAAGCCTAAGGTAGTAATTTTGGATAAATCATCATTAGGCAATTTAGAAGTTGCATGTCTTTGAACTGATAATATCATTTGCTCGGGTGTCATACCTAATCCGTCATCCGTTACTGATAAATAAGTTCTTCCACCATTACGGATTAATAGATCTATTTTTGTAGCACCAGCATCTAAAGAATTTTCAACAAGTTCCTTTATTGCAGCTGCAGGCCTTTCAATGACTTCACCCGCGGCTATCTGGTTTACCAAGGTATCAGGTAAAACCCTTATGTTCACTTCAAACCCCTTAGATATGTTCGAACTAGATTCTTGCCTTCTTCCACTGCAGGTTGATTAAAAGGATTTACATCCAGTAGCCTGGCTGCAATTACAGTTTCTAACATGTAATGCATCATTAGTGCCCCTACAGTTGATTCGTCTACGCTATCTATTTCAAACGTTCGGACAGGAATACCTTGAGATATAATCGTTTCTGTGGTTATTTTTTTCTCCGCAGAGATAACATCTCCCACTGTACAATCAGCTAAATACTCCAAGCCAGTTTGATTAGATAAAGTTGGATCAATATCCGGACCTACACCTAAATAATTAGGCGAGATTATAGAGATCATCTTATCTCTTGGCCCATCTAAATAAAGTTGCAACTGGCTATGTTGATCTACAGAACCCAGCGCTGGAACTGGGGTTATACCTAGACCCCGTTTGCCCAGACTTTCAGCCCAAAGCTGTCTATACCAAAGAGTAAACTTATTTAGCTTATCGCTATAAGGCATTAAAACTGAAATATTTATAGCTTTCTCTCTATATAAAGCAATTGATACGGCAGCTCCTAAAACAGATGGAATTTCTTCAACGTTATCTGTCTCAATGGCATTTTTTAGTACTTCACTAGCCCCTAGACAGACAGCTTCCGCATCAACCCCGGCCATCAATGTTGGTATTAACCCGACAATACTAAAGGCACTATAACGTCCACCTATATTAGGGTCATGTTCTAGAACTGAAATACCTCTCTTCAAAGCAAAACGATATAATGGAGTATCACCTTTTTCGGTAATAATAAGTGTTTTTTTTAGGTTATAAGATTCCAAATTCGTCACAAACGTAATAGCTTGCACTAGGGTTTCCAGAGTTTCTCCTGACTTGGAAATAACAAGTAAACCTATGCGTTTAGTTCTATTTTGTGACAAACATTTATCTATAGTAAACGGATCTATGTTATCGAGAAATTGTATTTGGGGACTTCCATTATCACTAGATAAGGAGCTTAGGGCCTGTCCGCCTAGGCTTGCCCCACCTGTGCCCAAGACAAAAACTAAATCACATTCCTTATAAAATTCACTTGCCACCTCTTTTGACTGATACAGGTTAGTATCATTTTTAGACAAATCAAAAGCAGGTAAATTACCAGCGTCAATATCCAGTTTCATTGACTCCAGCGCATTTCGAGCTTTCTCGAGATACTTTTCAAAGATTTCTCTATTCAGCCCCTTTTTACCAATTACGGAGGAAAAACAAGCTGATATATTCTGCTGATATTTCATCGAGTCAACGAACCACTAGAAACTGATAAGGAGCATTTCACATTTCCTGACAAACATTAGCAACAGGAGAAATGTGGATAAATTTTTCTATATTTAATTTATTTCTAAACCTAGAGCTAAAATTTAAAATGAATCATTTAGGATTTAAGGTCTTCACATCCTTTAGACCTTCAGGTTGACCTACAACAATAAAATCTAGAAAATCTGGATCTATCCATTTTTTTGCTATTCTCCTTAAATCTTCTAAAGTAACCGATTTAAACTTTTTATTGCGCTCATCTATATAATTGACTCCTAGCTTCCGTCTCTGAAGAGCAACTAAAATGTCGGATATTGAAGAAGTACTATCAAATCTTAAAGCAAGCGAACCAGTAATGTTGTCCTGTGCAGAGGACAACTCTTGCTGCGTTATTTGTTCTTTGTGAATTCGACCCCACTCATTTTGTATGATTTGAATAGTCTGACTTGCTGTCAGATTATCTGTGGATGCCCCACCAACCCATAAAGCCGAATATTTCATAGGCAACAAATAACTATAAACAGAATAAGCCAGTCCTCTTTTCTCACGAACTTCTTCATAAAGACGTGAAGTAAAGCTACCTCCACCTAATATATGGTTAAGTATATAAGCTCCATAGTAATCTGGGTGATCTCTTGGCAAACCTCTGTGACTAAATAAAATATTACTCTGGGATTGTCGTAGCCGATAAACATAAACATCGCCCCTAACACTAGGCTGTATCGACTCAATTATTGGTTTGACTTGAAGTTTCGGAAGTTGCGAAAAAGTACTATCTAGTAGAGCAGCAAGTTCAGATGGTGTAATATCACCAGCTACACCGATCCGCATATTAGATAGAGCAAACCTCTTTTCTACATAATCATGCAAGTCATACTTAGTAATAGCTCCAATACTTCTGTCTGTCCCAAGCGTCTTACTAGCATAGGGATGATCTGGAAAATTTATAGACCACATGGCTTCCTTGGCTATATGATCGGGATCTTTCCTTTTACTAGCAATTTCCGCTAAAAGCTGACTACGAATGCGTTCTACATCAACATTATCAAAACGTGGTTCGGTAATTGCTAATTTTAACATTTCAAAAGCTTTAATACGGCTTCTATTAAGGGTTTTAAGGCTGCCACTGAAATAATCTTTAGAAACGGAAAAACTCATTTTAATAGATCTATTCTCCAGAACACGTTTGAATTCTTTAGAATTAAGCTCTCCTGCTCCCTCATCAAGTAACAAAGATACCATTTTAGATAATCCAGCCTTATTCACAGGATCAGCTGAAGCACCAGAAAGAACCGAAAATGAGATCGAGGTGATTGGCAGCATGCGATCCTCAAGCAGCCAAGCTTTAACACCTCGAGAACTGATCACCTGTTGGATTTCAACAGCTCTAGCATTTTGCGTAAAACAAATAATTATACAAAGCACACATGCAAAAATGATTTTGTTATCAATTTCACTACAATGTTTCATTGGAACATACTAGTTTTTTACTTTAGGCATCAGCACGCCAGTAACAAAAGCTTGAGAGGCTAATATTTCTCTAGCTACTGAATTGACCTGTTCAACTGTTACTTCGGAAATTCTCTTTGACCATTGCTCTACATCAGAGACCGACTGTCCTGTAGAAAGCGCAACTCCAAATAAATAGGCAGGGCCACTTAAACTATCTCTAGTGTAAATCGAACTATCTATCAGCCTATTTTTAGCTATTTTTAGCTCTTCCTCTTTTACACCAAATTGTTCAACGAGTTTTAGTTCTTTTTCTAAAGAGATTACCACTCGATTAATATCAACATTTGGTCGAGGACTGATCCAAATTCCCAGTGATGATTCACCCAAGTAATTCGGAAAATACCAAGCTCCTGTTGATACTGCTAAGGGCTGATCTACAACCAAAGAAGAGTAGAGCCTACTTGAAAGTGATCCTCCTAAAATTTCGACAAAAACTTCAATTGCAAATGCTTTGTCTTTATAATTACTTGAATAGCTGGGAACCACCCATCGTCTGATCCAGGTTGGATACCCAACCTTTTCATCTTTTAAAATCACTTTTTTTTCTACTCGAGCAAAAGGTTCTAGCACTCTCTCTCGGAGAGGCACAAAACGAAAAGGAACTTTTCCATAAGAGCTCTTTGCCAATTCAAATACTTGAGAAGAGGACACGTCTCCGCTTACGACCAGCACAGCGTTATTGGGGCTGTACCAAGTTTCATAAAACTCAACTATGTCTTTAGTTTCCAACTCTAGTATCTCATTTTCCCATCCAATTACAGGAATCCCATAGGGATGATTTATAAAGAGAGCCGCATCGATCTGTTCGTTTAATAAGCTCTGGGGATTATTTTCTACTCTAGATCTACGTTCTTCAAGTATAACTTTTCTCTCTGAATTAACTAACTCTTCATTTAAAACTAGCCCAGTCATGCGATCAGATTCGAGCTCCATTATTAAACCTAGGTGTTCAACTGGAACAGTTTGGTAATAACCGGTATAGTCATGCCCGGTAAAAGCATTTTCTTTTCCTCCAAGTCTTGCAACAGTTTCGGAAAACCTCCCCGGAGGATTTTTTTTCGTTCCTTTGAACATTAAATGTTCGAGAAAATGAGCTAATCCGGACTTGCCATATGGGTCATCTGCAGACCCCACTTTGTAAAATAACATCTGAGTTACTACAGGTGCACGGTTGTTTTCAATAACAACAATATGTAGTCCGTTATCGAGAATAAGTGTTTTAGGATTGTAAGCTTGTGCCAATACTCCGCTAAAACTTGTAAGGAGTATCATTAAAGATAAACCCCAAAAGCTGACAATTAACAAACTGAATTGATTATAGAAACGTGACATTAAAGAATAATGGAGTTAAAAAAATTAGGAATTAGTACTAACAATCAAAAAAGTTTAAGCAATTGTTTTGATTTACGGCCAATATATGGGGTGGGGCCTTCTGTAGGTTTTTTCCCTAGCTCTTTGTTTTCTATTAAACGTTGGGACTCTTTATTTGCGTCAACCACAATACCTTTTTCTGGTTTGTGGTTTAATAGCTTAAGTATAAAAGTCATATCAGCTTCAGCTAAAATAGAACTTTCACGATCGATTCTGGTACGAATGTTTGGCTCAACTTTATCCGCTCCACTAAGTTTAAGTAGGGCCTTTTCACCTTCTGTGAATTGTTTGCCCTTAAACTTAGTTAAAAAATTGGTGTTTTTTCTTTGAAAAACAGTATTTCTTGCCTGTTCCCTAGGAGTGGCAACACCTGGCCTTTCTGCACCTGGCTTAGGAGGGCGGAGTTTAAAATCTGGAGGCTGTGATAAAGGCGCGCGCTTAATAACTGCAAATTCATCGGGAGCCTGACGCTCAAGACCAAAGGTCCTTTTGGCCGAATCACCACAAGAAGCAAGTGATAGAATCAAAACAAAAGCAACTACGAAAAATTTCGAAAAACTTTGCAATCTAATGTATCTGTTTAACTGATTTTTGTAGAATAAAGATTCCATTTTTAACCTACCTCAATACTACTAATTTCGATTGTCTCTGTTGTCATCAATCTAATCACTTTTGAGTTGACACACACAAACTCTTATAGAGCAGAAGTAATGCGCCAATAACTATACAACTATCTGCCAAATTAAACGCCGGCCAATGAAACCCTAAAAAATGAAAATCTAGAAAATCTATAACAGCACCAATTATTATACGATCAACCAGATTACTCAAAGCCCCTCCTAAAACCAAAACTAGACATATAACAACATAAACACTTTTTGAGCGAAACAACCAAATAAATAAGATTAAAATTAAAACTATCGCGACAATAACAAGAATCCATCGCCCTAATTCACTACCTGTATTAAAAAAACCAAAACTTATGCCCGTATTGTAAACAGGAACCAAGTTAAAAAAACTGGTAACTTCTATAACCCTATATGGGTTAAAAATCATACCGATTATGATTTTCTTTGAAATTTGATCAATTATCACAATCAAAATAACTAAAAAAAGCGCCCAGGCACGCATCCTCTATATATCACCCTCACTATTTTCCGTCGGTAGTGCTTCAACAGCCTGAACGCACCGACCACATATATCTTTATGTCCGTGTGTGCCGACATCCATTAGCACCTGCCAACATCGCACACATTTTACCCCTTCAGCTATTTTAGATACAACACCAATATCTGGCGTTTCCTCAATTGTAAAACTTTCATCTGAAGGAATGCCCTCTATAAGACGACCAGAAGAAGTTATTGATATTTCAGCTAGGTCAATGCCTTCCATAGCTAAAATGGATTCATTGTCAGCGTAGACATCTATATCAGCTTCAAGACTTGATCCAATTCGCTTTTCTGATCTTTCTACCTCAAGTGCCCCGGTTATTACTCGACGCAACCGTCGAATTTTATCCCATTTTAAAGCTAACTCATCATCTCTCCAACTTTTCTCGACTAATGGAAAAGTTCTCAAATGCACACTTTTAGACAGATCATCTCCGTGCCTTGTAATCCATGCCTCTTCAGCTGTGAAACACAAAATAGGTGCCAGCCAGACGGTTAAATAATCGAATAAAATATCTAACGTTGTTAGACAAGAAAGACGTTTATGCGAATTTACAGCATCACAATATAAACAGTCTTTCCTGATGTCGAAATAAAAAGCAGACAAATCAACAGCGCAAAAATTATGTAAAATAGTCCACATATTGTGAAAATCAAAATCATCGATACATTTTCGTATTGTACCATCTAACTCCCACAACCTATGTAAAACCCAACGCTCAAGTTCAGGCATCTCGTCCGTAGAAACCCTCTGACTATTTTTAAACTCGTGCAGGTTTCCTAATAAAAATCTCAGTGTATTGCGAACACGACGATATAAATCAGACTGATGCTTTAGAATTTCAGGACCGATACGCAAATCTTCTGAATAATCGGAGCTGACCACCCAAATTCTCAATATATCAGCACCCAGTTGCTCGATTACACTCTGGGGCGCAACAACGTTTCCAAGAGATTTTGACATTTTTCTCCCATCTTCAGCCATAACAAAGCCATGGGTGAGCACTGCGTCATATGGAGCCCGTCCGCGTGTGCCTGCTGATTCTAATAAAGAGGAGTGAAACCAGCCTCTATGCTGGTCTGATCCCTCCAAATATAGAGAAGCCGGCCACTCTAATTCTTGTCTGTCCTCAAGAACAAAACTATGTGTTGATCCTGACTCGAACCAAACCTCCACTATGTCAGATACCTGATCATAGTCCTGAACATTATAGTCATCACCAAGAAACCTTGAGGAAGGGCTAGAAAACCAAGCATCTCCTCCCTCTAATTCAAAAGCTTCTGCTATCCTATCAAAAACTTTTTGATCCTTGAGAATTTGACCCGTCTTTCTTTCAACAAACACTGTAATGGGAACACCCCAAGCTCTTTGACGGGAAATGCACCAATCGGGTCTGGTTTCAATCATTGACCTTAAACGCGTTCTTCCCGCACTAGGTACGAATCTGGTTTCGTCAATTGCCGTAAGAGCCTTTTCTCGTAATCCATTAGTCTCCATAGAAATAAACCATTGAGCTGTATTACGAAAGATAAGGGGGGCTTTAGAACGCCATGAATGAGGGTAAGAATGTCTGAGGCTTCCTTTAGCCAAGAGATGTCCAACATTTGAAAGTTCTTTTATAACCCCACCATTAGCGTTCCCAAACTTACCATCCTGATTAATTACCTGCATACCACTGAAAATTGGCACATGGTCATAGTACTTGCCATTTTCATCTATCATATCAGGTACCTGAATTGAGTTTTCTAAGCAAAGATAATAATCATCCTCTCCATGACTAGGGGCAATGTGAACAAAACCAGTTCCCGTTTCAGTTGTAACAAAGCTACCCTGAAATAGGTCTACGTCATAATCAAAGTTCTTCCCTCGCAGCGGATGTGCGCATGATGTACCAGACAATTCACTACCGCAAAATCGAGTTATTTCAGATGTTTTTTCTATTCCACATTCAGATTTGAATGAATCCATTAATTCTATACAGACCACTAGACGATCACCAACTTTTGGAACAGCTCCTTCACTTACCTCGTCCACGTTTATCACTGCATATTCAATATTCTCTCCGTATGCGATTGCCCGATTTCCGGGAATAGTCCAGGGAGTGGTAGTCCAAATAACAATTCCAGCGTCTTTAAGTTCCTCAATACTAGAGTGGACCACAGGAAAACGGAGATAAATAGTTGGTGACTTGGCTTCCTCATATTCCACCTCAGCATCAGCCAAAGCAGTTTTTTCTGGAACAGACCACAATACCGGTCTTGTGCCTCGATATAAGCCCCCGTTCATAGCAAATTTGCCTATTTCACGAGCTATCTGTGCTTCAGCTCTAAAGTTCATAGTGGTATAGGGGTTTTTCCAGTTTCCTATAACACCTAATCTCTGAAACTCTTTTGATTGTTCTTCAACCCATCTTTGCGCAAAATCTCGACATTCCTGACGAAACTCTATAACTGGAACCTCATCTTTATTCTTACCAGCAGCTCGATACTCTTCTTCCACCTTCCATTCGATAGGTAATCCATGACAATCCCATCCAGGCACATAGTTTGCATCTTTTCCAATCATCTGCTGCGAACGATTTATAACATCCTTGAGAATTTTATTAAGTGCATGACCTATATGGAGGTTTCCATTGGCATAAGGAGGACCATCATGAAGAATAAACTTCTCTCTACCCGAGGAAGCTTCACGTTGTTTGTTAAACAGATCTATTTTTGCCCATCGTTCTAGTAAGTCTGGTTCTTTTTTTGGCAAGCCTGCCCTCATTGGAAATTTAGTCGAAGGAAGAAAAATCGTATCTTTGTAATCAGTTGCCATCAGCTTTCCTTAAAATTGAATGCCGCCTACAAATCCAATCCTGTTTGATAAATTAATCAAAACTGTAGAAAGGCGGCTCCCAAGTACCATTTTTTAAATAATAGTTTAAATTTCTATTGATTTCTATTAAGTGATTTTTTTGCCAGATTTTTTCTAGCTGTCTCACAGTCTAATTTTATTTGATCTTTAAGAGCCTCAAAACTCTCGAACTTTCGTTCTGGCCTTAGGTAATCGACTAGCCCAACTCGCAAATTCTTGCCATACAAATCATCTTCAAAATCAAACAAATGAGTTTCAAGCAAAAGCCTGGCTCCTTCTACAGTCGGCCGGTCACCAAAATTTGCAACCCCATCAAACCATTTTGTCGTCCTATCATACAAAATACCCGCGCGCACAGAATATACACCCTTAGCCGGCTGAATATATTCAATGAGTTCAATATTTGCCGTAGGAAACCCAATAGTCCGTCCTCTTTGATCTCCCTTAATAACCCTTCCCTCAATTTCCCAAGTGCGTCCCAACTGCATAGCAACTTCCTGCATCTTGCCCTCAGACACATACTGGCGAATTGCCGAAGAAGAAAAAAGATTTCCATTACTGTCCCTGGCTGGTTCAACAATCGTAATCCCAAAGTCAAGCTCTAAACTTTTATTCTTGAGAACCATCGGATTGCCTGAACGTTTGTTTCCAAATGTAAAATCGTGGCCAACGGTTACGTGGGAAACCTCAAGGTCTCCTATTAAAATATCTTCAACGAATTCTTTTGCTGATAAATTGGCCAAATTATTGTTAAACCTACAAACTATTATATTATCAACTCCCAAATCGGAGATAGCTCTTATTTTTGCCCTAAACGGAGTTAGCCTAAAAGGTTTTTCATTCGGACGAAAAAAGCGACGAGGGTGTGGTCGAAAAGTTAGTACATTAAATGGCTTAGAAAGCTGTTCAGCAACTGAACGGGCTTCAGAAATAACTAATTGGTGCCCTTTGTGCAAACCGTCAAAGTTTCCAATAGCCACCACACCACCACGAGCATGATCGATAACGCTTGAATTATATCTAATTAAGTGCATAACCGCGGGATTTACCTGTCGTGTGCTACGATTTCAAGGGGGACATTCAACAAATTCATATAAACACACCTATACTCCAACTTTAATTTGAGTATCTCATTCATAACTATAACATTATATTGATTTTGATTTTGGCCCAGAAATAGGGTTAATAGGAGTAGTAAGTCCAAGGTCAACTATTTCTTCGAGTTTCGCAGCAAATGATAGTAATTGTGCTTCACCACGTGGTTTACCTACTAACTGTAAGCCAACTGGAAGACCAGAGCTCGTAAAACCACAAGGAACTGATATTGCTGGTAAAGATGCCAAAGTAGCTAAATACGAAACGTAAACCCATTCAATATAATTATTAAATTTGTGATCTCCCAGACTATCCAAGTAACGGTTGTTAACATCAAAAGGAGGCACAATTGCACTAGGCAAGGCCAATAAGTCATACTGATCAAACCAAGAAATGACTCGTCTATATAGTTCTCCTTGCGCTACCCACGCTTTGCTAACGTCTCCAACAGATTGATTCATGCCCTTTTCAATATTCCATATCACCTCTGGTTTAAGAAACTCCCGATGTTTCTCCAAAAGGGGCGCCCTTAGCCCCACAAATAAGGCAGCTCGCAGAACTTGAAAAATATCAATAATACCAGAGCAATCAGGAGAGGATTCAACAACTATTGAACCTTCGCTTTCAAATTTTTGAGCTGCAATAGAGCAGATTGTTGCCACTTCTTGATCCACTGGTCCAATTCCTAAATCAGTTGTAAAACCAATTTTTGCTGGAGCTTGTGGCCTAGCAGCAAACTCCTGAAAAGAATATAGCGGATGTTCTAATGAAATTGGATCCTCGTTTCGTCTCCCCACCTCTGCATCCAACATTAGAGCCACATCGCCGACTGTCCTTCCCATCGGGCCATCTACTGACAACATTTGGAAGGGATTTCGGCTAGGACCATGAGGCACTCTTCCAGGACTAGGTCTCATTCCAACTACTGAGCAAAAGCTAGCCGGGGTTCGCAAAGAACCACCAAGATCTGAGCCTGTTGCTAACCAAGCCATTCCCGTAGCCAAAGCAACTGCTGATCCACCCGAAGATCCACCACAAGTGAGGTCAGTATTCCAAGGATTAAGAGTTTTTCCAAAAACTTCATTAAAAGTATTTGCTCCTGCACCAAACTCAGGTGTGTTGGACTTTCCTATAAATACTGCACCGCTGCGGCGTAGATTGGACACAGATATTTCATCGCTTTCAGGAATATGATTAGAAAAGATATTGGATCCATATGTCGTAAGGACATCCTCAATTTCGTTTAGGTCCTTAACCACTATTGGCAGGCCCGCTAGCCATCCAGCATCCTCTGCATCAGGTTTAATCAACATACTGCACTGCTCGTAAGCCTTATCTAGGCATAATGTGGGCAGGGCGTTCACCTGACAATTTACTTCTTCAATACGCTTTGCTACTGCGTCCACCAACTCTGATGGAACAATTTCTCCTAATTTAAGAAGTTCAACAGCTTTTTGAGCGGTAAGATTTGTGAGCTCTACGTCTCCTGTCATATGATTACTCCTTAAATTGTGCCTTTTTGGGATAAATCAGCTATTTTTATTATTCTAGGGGCACACGTTTTAAGAACGGCTCTATTATCACTTTGTCGAATATACCACCCATTGTGTAAGGATCTTCATAGTGTAAAGCCTCAGCGGCAGCACGGTCAGGTACATCCACTACCAGCATATTACCTATAACACCCCGAATACCCTCTTCGTTATATTCAAAATTAGATTCATTAATACCCTCTTTAACTAAACCACCACCAAAAACTATCAATGACATAAACGCTTTCTGATACTCAGCGTGTTTTGACAATAGTCGTGCTCGTTCATCAGCCATGCCTTCTTTGTCTTTTCGGGCTATCACATAAAGCATATTTCTACTTCCTTAGCTGTTTGATACTGGGTTACTAAGTTTACCAATGCCTTCTATTTCTACTTCCACCAAATCTCCCGATTTCATATAAACTGGAGGATTTCGTCCAGCTCCCACACCGGGAGGAGATCCAGTCGTAACAATATCACCTGGACTAAAACGATACCACTTCGAGAAATAACTTATTATTTGTGGAAGATTAAAAATTAAATCATCAGTTCTAGATGACTGCATTACTTTCCCATTTAGAGTAAGAGTTAACTGCAAGTTATGTGGATCAGGAATCTCATCTTTCGTGACAATAACCGGTCCACAAGGGCAAAAAGTTGGTAATTGTTTACCGAGGAGATTACGATCCCAGGCACTTATTCCCTCGAAAGGCTTTTCTGCCTTAAAAACTGGAGCAACCCAGTCACGAGCAGAAACATCATTAGCAATGGTATAGCCAGCAACATAATCCATAGCTTCATTCTCAGAAACATCATAACAATACTTGCCAAACACAAAGCAAAGCTCTCCTTCAAAATCAATCATGTCTGGACATTGAGGAGGTACCACAATTGGTTTTCCTGAACCATTAAGTGCCTGATGAGTCATAAGAAACGCTGGAGGGTAAGGTAATGCAGGGGCATTCTGCATTTCTTTCAAATGCGCATGGTAGTTCATACCAACGGACAAAATAATTGTTGGATCAGGTACTGGGGGAAGAAAAGACACTTCATCCCAATTTAATAGAATATTGGACTGCTTTAAAGCTTCTCGTTCATTATCTTTCAAAATCAATAACCTGATCTCTTCCAAGCAGTCTAGTATTTTGGTTAGAACATCTGCACCACCAGCAAGTAAATCTTTCATGTTCTCAGGGATTAAATTAGCCTGCGGCAAAAAACTCCTTAACTCATAAAGGTCCAAGAGCAGATCTTGATCAAACACAACGGCTAGGTGAATTTGATTTTTGTCATTCTCTATACTAGCTAGTTTCATAATGCTGCTCCCACAATATTGTATTATTAGAGATCCGGTTTTTTGATAAACAGTCGTTCCACAAACGATTTATATAAGTTTAAAACCAACTAATATACAGGGTGATTTGTTTTTTTCACATATGCGACCTATCATTTAGGTTTATAAACACAAGCCTAGAGGAAACGGAAGTTGCGCATAACTGATGATATAATGGTGCAGATGCGAGACGGGGTTAAAATTAGCCTTCGCTTGTATCAGCCAGATGACAACCAGGCATATCCCACACTATTTGCCATTTCGCCATATAGATACGATACAGATGACATCCCAGTGCATAATTTATTTCAGTGGAGAGAAACTGGCCCGGTAGAGTGGTACGTAGAACAAGGTTACACCTATGTTCATGCGGATGTTCGCGGTAGCGGCAGGTCAGAGGGAAGTTATGGATTTTTTGATAAGACCGAACAACAAGACTACTACGATTTAATTGAGTGGATAGCTGATCAACCCTGGTCGACAGGAAAAATCGGTGGCATTGGTCAATCATATTATGCAATGGCACAATGGTTTATGGGAATTTTGAATCCACCCCACCTTGCGTGTATAGCCCCTTACGACGGAATGATAGATATGTACCGTGATTCCGCTTATAACGGCGGAATATTCAGCGAATTCTTTGTGTGGTGGTACAATCTAGTAAGAGCGAACAACATATTTAGAGCTCCAGGCGATAAAAACGGAAAAGTGATGGAACCAGACATTGCTTTAGAAATAATGCGTCATCAAACCTATGATGATTGGTGGGATGAACGTGCAGCACATCCAAGATTATCTGAAATAAAAGTGCCAGTCCTTAGTGTCGGAGCCTGGGGCAAGGTAGGGTTACACCTAAGAGGAAATTTAACTGCTTTTGAAGAATTGAAGTGCCCTAAGAAATTAGTGGTTACAGGAGCAGCAGACATAAATGAAGCCGTACACATGTTCGATAAACCTGATTTTCATGAACGTTTTTTTAAACCATTTTATGATTACCACCTTAAAGGGATCGATAACGGTGTTATGGATGGGCCCAAAGCAACCATTTTTATTCGTGGCATTAACGAATATAGAAATGAGAATAATTGGCCAATTGAACGTGCCAATTATGTCTCTTATTACCTATCAAGTAATAACTCAGGCAGTGTTAATTCTTTAAATGATGGAAGCCTCACTTTAAATGAACCTCAGGATAAAATTCAAAATTCTATAAGTAAAACCTCCTACCAATACCCTGACCCAAAATGGGGCCTGGGAGTTGTTGCTATGGGTAAATTCGGTCCAGATCCTGTTGGACGCGTATTAACCTTCACTAGCGAACCTCTAACTAAAGACATAGAAATAGCAGGACCTATTGTTTTAAAGTTATTTGTTTCTTCTGATCAAACTGATACAGATTTTATAATCAAATTGTCGGATCAATTCCCTCTGGCCGAGACAAAACGTAATCAAGGTCATCAACCAACGTTTTTAACTCTTACTAAAGGATGGCTTAAGGCATCACATAGGAATAAAGATGAAAGAAAGAGTAAAGAATACCAGCCGTTTTATTATCATAACAATCCTCAACCCCTAACACCTGATGAAATTTAAAGTTTCGATATTGAAATTCATCCTACAGCACACGTCTTCATGAAGGGACATAGAATTCGGCTAGAAATATCAAATGGCGACTCTCCATTGACTGATGCTGTATTTACACACCAATATATGCCTCATAAACATGGAATAGATACCATATACCACGACAATATTTACAAATCGCGCTTAGTTCTGCCAGTAATTGAAAATAAAAATCAATAAAAGCACGGAGTTTAGCTATGAATACCGCCAACACGGATATAGAAAACTGCTCTTTAAAACTAAATTTTTTGTCACATGGAACAATAGAGACTACAGACACTGAGAAAAGTAGAAAGTTTTACGAAGACTTTCTCGGTCTTGAAGTGATTCGTACAAGCCCCATCTCGTTACTTCTGAGGCTAGGGGGAACAAATGTATTAGCCTGCGTGGAAGTTAAAGAAAAAGTCGAAATGCCGATGTTAAATCATAATGGTCTCGACGTATTAACAAAAGCAGATGTTGATGAGGCCTACAGGGTAGCAGAAGCTCAATCTAAAAAGTGGGGAATAAAAAAAATAACCCGTCCTTTAGATCAGCACGGCACTTACGCATTCTTCATCTGTGATCCAGACGATAACTGGTGGGAAATCTTGACTAATCCAGAAGGAGGCTATTCTTGGATGTTCGACCGAGGGGAACAAACCGGAAGAGGACACCTGGATAAAGATTTTGAGAGGCCCGAAGAAACACTTTAATGAAAAAGATTGAAGGCTAAGCTCGTTTGTACTTATCTCTTTTAACGCCCTCAAGATTCTGGCCTTCCATCCGGATCAACCGAGTATCGCTATCTCGTTTGGGTGAGTGAAGATCGCCAACATTATAGGCCACTGCCATACCTGGCATAAGAGTATAGATCTTTTTTGGTGATGCGAGCCCAGGTTCATCATCAACCTGACCTTTGACTTTTTCATACTCCGTCATCTCTGTTTTTCCGGCCGCTTGTCCATAAATTGCCCAAGACGGCCCGTGATCATGGGGTGGAGCGTCACTAGCACCCTTATAAACATGGGCCAAAATACAAAAACCGAGTTCTTGGTCTTCGTATAATATCTTTCGAACCTCATTATTCTCTGAGCCTAAATAAACTGAGGTAAATCCCTCATCTATTAGAAGAGGTTCTAAGTTCGAACGAACTTTCTCTAACCCCTTCGGGCCTGAATCTGCTTTTAATATTCGGTTACATTCGGCTGCAAATGCCTCTAATTTCTCTTCCATTCTAGTAACTCTCCCTTGAGGATCTAGCATTCAAAATTCAGCACAGAGTTAACTTAAATCAGTGCCTTACAATAGTTAATTTATCACATTAGCTTTAACAAATATAAAATAAAATTAGTCGAATATATCTAATTCTATTTTCCAATTATTACCTTTAATGCGATCACTTAGACTTCTTAAAAAAGATGCAGAGTAAGCTCCATCAAAAGCTCTGTGGTCAAAAGATTGTGCGAGAACACCAATTGGACGAATAGCAATAGAATCGCATTCTCCATCTGAGATAACTACCGGCTTTTTTATAACACCATCCATCGACAAAATTGCAACCTGTGGCTGGTTAATTATTGGAGCAGTAATTAAAGTACCAAATGGACCAGAGTTAGAGATCGTATAGGTGCCTCCAGTTAGTTCCTCTGGTAAGAGCTTTTTCTTTCTTGCCCTGCTGGATAAATCGTGAATTTCTGTAGCTAATTCGGCAAGTGATTTAGACGCTGCATTTTTAATCACTGGAACAACCAAACCTTCAAAATCAAGATCTACAGCAATTCCAATATTTATTTGCTCATAAACAAACAGACTGTTTTCTTTAACCTCAGCGTTTATCTTTGGAAACTCTTTCAAAGTCTCACAAACTGCACTGACGATAAAAGGTAGATAAGTTAGTGAAAATCCTGCTTTTGATCTCCACTCATCCTGAACAGAGGATCGAATAGCGTCGATTTTAAAAAAATCTGCTTCTACTGCCTGCAAAACATGTGGGCTTACTTTTTTTGAAAGGAGCATGTGCTCTGCAGTAAGTTTTCGTATATTATCAAATGGAATTATAGTTTGCTCTTCTCTTGGAGCATCTGAATGGGATGTATTACCTAAGGTATTGCTATCTAAATACTCCATAACGTCGTCACGAGTAATTCGACCTCCTCTACCTGTACCTTTAATCTCATCAACATCCAGATCATATTCTGAGAGCAGCCTACGAACTACAGGTGAGAGTGGTTTTCCTTTTGAATCTTTTTTACCAATTTTATTTTTTGATACAGAATCAAGCTTAGCTTCTTCATTTAAAACTTCTAATTCTTTATCAGCCGTGTTTATTTCTTCAACCTGCTCCCCTGAATTTTCTTCCTTTCCATCATTTATGATGGCTAATGTTGTGCCAACAGCAACAGTCTCACCTGCATTAACAAGTATCTCAACCAACTGACCATCAACCATGGAAGGAATTTCCATTTCTACTTTGTCCGTGGTTACATCAAAAAGATTTTCACCGGCAGAAACTTGATCACCAATTTTTTTATGCCAAACAGACACTGTACCTTCTTCGACTGTCTCGCCAAGCTGAGGCATTATTATATTCATGTTTACCCTATAAAGTAGGCTAATCTAGTTGGTTAATAATATTCGTATTAGTTCATCGACTTTCTAACTTCTTCATAGATACGATCTACAGAAGGTATCATCAAATCTTCCAGATGATCGGCCGACGCAAGTGGAATATGAGGAGTTGTTATACGAACAATCGGTCCATCAAGGTCAAAAAACATTTCTTCAGCGACAATTGAACTTAATTCAGCTCCCCAACCACATAGTCTAGGATTCTCCTCAACCGTAATCATCCGACCTGTGCGGGATACCTCTGAGAGAATAGTGCTGGTATCTAAAGGAACAAGTGATCTTACGTCTATAACCGTCGCTGAAATCCCATCAATTTCCTGGAGTCTATCTGCTGCTTCTAATGCGCGGGGAACCATAAGAGCAAGCGCTACTATTGTCACATCACTGCCCTGTCTAAGAACCTTGGACTTTCCCAATTCTTCGATATGCTCTCCGTCAGGTACTGTGCCTTTTATCGCATAAAGAGATTTCTGTTCAAAAAATAAAACTGGATTATCATCTCTTATAGCCGCAGCTAATAAGCCCTTAACATCAGCAGGAGACGAAGGAGCAACCACTTTAATTCCTGGAATAGCCATTGCCCAATTTTCAACAGACTGAGAGTGCTGTGCTCCAAAACGAGAACCACCACCATTTGCTGTTCTAACAACTAATGGGACAGATATTTGGCCATCTGTCATATACCTTGCTTTTGCCATCTGATTTGCGACTATATCCCAACAAACAGCCAGAAAATCAGAAAACATTATTTCGGCAATAGGCCTTAATCCTGTCATGGCTGCCCCCATAGCAGCCCCGAGTATTGCCTGTTCAGATATTGGTGTGTCTCTTACACGAATAGGACCAAACTCATCAAGTAACCCAACAGTAGTTTTAAACACCCCTCCTGCTGCTGCTATATCCTCACCAAGAAACACTACGTTTTCGTCTCGTTTCATTTCTTGCCTAATACCATCCGCAACGGCTTCTCTATATGTTAATTCCGCCATGTGGAACTCCCATCAGCCCATACTTCTGTGGCCATGACTTCTTCGGTCGGAGGTGGAGATGATTTAGCAATTTCAGTGGCCTCATCAACACGTTTGATTACGTCTGCTTCCATTTCTAAAACCTCATCTTCAGATAAACCAAATTCTAGTAAACGACTTCGATACATAGGAAGGGGATCACGCTCCAACCAAGATTCGAGCTCCCCATCTGGTCTGTAGTCTCCAGGATCTGCTCGGGAGTGACCACTATGTCTATAAGTCTTAGCCTCTATAAGCGAAGGCCCTTCGCCTTCTCTCGCTTTTTCCATAGCTGCCTTAGCATGACGGTAAACCTCGTCCGCATCATTTCCATCTACTATTATTGATTCTAACCCATAAGCACCTGCCCTATCAGCAGCTGGATTTTCAACTGCGGTTACTTCGCTTATGGGAGTGTATTCCATATAAAGATTATTCTCACAAACAAATATGACCGGTAATTTCCATACCTGGGCCATATTTAGCGCCTCATGAAAAGCGCCAATATTTGTTGTTCCATCGCCGAAGAAACAAACAGTAACCTGATTAGATTTTCTATACTGCGCTGACCAGGCCGCACCAATTGCAATTGGTAGATGAGCTCCAATTATAGCATAAGAGCCCATTGCTCCATGCTCCACACTCGTAAGATGCATTGATCCGCCCTTACCCCCAAGGAGCCCACATTGTCGACCCATAAGTTCTCCAAGTACACCTGTCATTGAGGCACCTCTTACCAACGTATGATTATGACCCCTGTATGTACAGAATGTGTAATCACCTTCTTTCATAGCGCCACCAAATCCGGCAGCGATCGCTTCTTGACCTAAGCCCAAATGGCTGGTTCCTTTAATTAGATTCTGTAAAAAGAGATCATAAGCTTTTTGCTCGACATGCCTGCATTCCAACTGAAGACGAAACAACTCTTTCCTAACAGTTTCACCTATGTCATCGTTCGACAAATAATTTTTAATTGATTTCTTTTCTGGCTCTTTTGCCAAAGTATCCTCCCTTATCCCTACTGACTTTAAATCGTTTACTTGAAGTGAATATTTCAGAAAACGTGGAAAATTAATTTTTCCGGTTAAATATCCCTTTTAACTGAAACTTCATATCAATATTTATGAGATATCGGTAATTCTTCAGCCGGAAATAGTGTTATAAGTCTGCATCCGTCATTAGTCACTATAACCTCTTCTTCAATTCTTGCAGCCGACATTCCATCACTCGCAGGACAAAAAGTCTCTAGAGCAAAGACCATGCCTTCTTTAATTTCAAGAGGATGATCAAATGACACTAATCGACTAATAACTGGTCTCTCATGTAGATTGAGCCCAAGTCCATGTCCAAACTGAAGACCAAAAGCCTCCATTTCATTAGCAAATCCAAAATCTTCTGCCTTAGGCCACACTGCAGCAATCTGATCCGTTGTTGTCCCCGGCTTCACCAATTCTATAGCCGCTTCAATCCACTCTCTCGCCTTTTTATATGCGTCTTCTTGAGCATCAGTAGCCCGACCAATATTGAAGGTTCGATAATAGCATGTTCTATAGCCATTGAATGATTGAATAATATCAAAAAATGCCTGATCACCTGGTCTAAAGATACGATCGGTAAAATTATGAGGGTGAGGAGAACACCTCTCTCCAGAAATAGCGTTTATTGCCTCAACATCATCTGATCCCAGCTCATAGAGTTTTTTGTTTGCTAAAGCTACAATATCAGATTCCCGAATCCCTGGCTTCAATTCTTCCATTATCATATGATAAGTGCCATCAACCATCGCGGCAGCCTGGTTTAATAAAATTAGCTCATCCTGACTCTTAACCTCCCTAGCATCCAGCATCATTTGTTGACCATCCAGAACAGTAATTCCTACACGTTCAAGTTCCATCTGCATGGGAGGTTCAATATAATCAACACCCACGGGTTGATCAGCTACACCTTCTTCAACGAGGATTTCTTTTATTTCTTCAGCGTGCCCTCGCATCAAGCCGGCAGAAGGAGGAACCATACCTCTCATCCCCAGAAGGCCCGCCCGACAGTGATCAGGCTTAAGCCATGGAGCGTAGAGTCTGTGATGTAAGGCCGCAGAACCAAAGTCCCAAACATATGGATCTCCGTTACCTGTCAACAGGGAGAACCTGGTAAGCTTATCTCTCGACCACTCACCTATCACGGTACTTGTCATGTACCGTATGTTATTATTATCAAAACATAACATTGACCCTAAATCGGTTGCTGCTAGAGCAGCACGAAGACGAGCTAACCTATAATTATGTAAACGAGAAAAGTTTACTCGCTCTTCAAAATCAACATTTCTCTGTCCGGGTGCTGGAACCGCTTTATCCCATATGTGTCCAGGGTCTATATCATCAAGTTTTAGTACCCCTGAATCACTTTTATTTTCTGCCATATTTTCTCCTCCAATATCACCAGACAAAATCACTATGTTTACCTAATATAGGCCTCTGAGTTTTCAGAGATTAACTAACATTCTAAGCTTTCCAGCCATGGATCATCATGTCAATTCAAAATAGCCTAGAATTTTTCATCTTATTTAATTAAATTTATAATATTGTGGTGTTGCCACTGGTCAATGACATCTCTAGGGTCGACGACCGGAAATTATTAAAAAAACTGGAGGGTTGGAGAGCCTTTCATGACAAAAAATAATGTTAAACTAAACAGAAACAAGCGATCCATGATTGCTAATGGAGCGGCGACCTTAAGTAATGCGGTGGGTGTTACTCTAGGTCCAGCAGGATCAAACGTTTTGGTTGAAAAAGAATTGGGTCCTCCACAAGTTACTAATGATGGTAGCGTAATTGTTTCACAGATTGAATTCTCTAACAATTATGAAAGCATTGGCGCTCGCCTGCTTCGAGAAGTAGCCCGAGAAACGGGCTCTGTAGCAAACGATGGCACAACAACCGCCGTTTTGCTAGCAAACTCAATATTTTCTGAAGGTCTTCGTGCCGTTGAAGCAGACTTAGACCCTATAGGAATAAAGCGGGGAATAGACAGGGCTGTTTCAAAGTCATTGAAGCACATCTCCGCCTCAGCCAAACCAATCAATAAAATTAGTCAAGTCGCAGAGATTGCAACAACAGCAAGCAACAATGATTTAAAAATAGGGAAAGCCGTTGCACAAGCGTATTCAAAAACAGGTGAATTCGGTGAAATTTTTATCAAGTCAGGTAACTCGATAAAAGATCAAATAGAAATTAATAATGGGATGTGGTTCGATAGAGGATATATATCACGGGCTTTTGTAACTAATGAGGCAGACCTAAGCGCCGAACTACGAAATCCATTGATTCTTCTATACGGAAAAAAAATTAAAACTCTACAAGGGATTATTCCTTTCCTTGACAAGGCGATAGAGAAAAAGCGACCTCTTCTTATTATAGCCGAAGACATTGAGCAGGAAATACTAGCAACTCTGGTGATAAATAGAGAAAGAGGAGGTCTAAAAGTCGTCGCTGTTAAGTCGCCAGGGTTCTCTGAACGCAGGAGACAAATGCTGGATGACATCGCGATTATAACCGGCGCCGAAGTCATTTCAGGTGAGCCAGGTTTAGATCTAATGAATTCAAGCCCAGATCAAATGGGGACTGCCGGCACCGTAAAAATCACGGCCAGTAAAACAATAATTATTGATGGAGGCGGTTCTCTCAAAAATATTAATAATAGATGCAAACTATTATCTAATTATCTTGAAAAATCTGACTCTAAAGAGGAAAGAGAGTTTTACAGTCGAAGAATTGCAAAACTTAAGAGCTCTGTAGTCAATATAAAAGTCGGTGGCTTCACAGAACAGGAAATTACTGAAAGAAGTGAAAGGTATAACAAAGCACTTAAGTCAGTTTTCCAGGCAAAAAATAGTGGTTTTGTAGTCGGTGGTGGAATTATGTACCTGCGCGCCTCTTCGTTACTAGGATCTTTAAAAGGCAAGGATTGTGAAGAGCAGATAGGTATCAACATTGTTAGACGGGCCCTTCTAAAGCCTTGCTATCAAATCCTGGAAAATGCCGGAGGAGACATTAGCCAGTCCATGGACTTTATTTCAAGCCACACCAATCCCAATATGGGAATGGACGCTAGATCATTAAGTTATGTTGATATGATAGAAAAAGGAATTATTGATTCTGCTGGAGTCCTCAGCACTGCTCTCTCTAAAGCTTCATCAATTGCCGGCTCTCTAATAACCAGTATGGCAATCGTTCCTGAAAAGAAAATTAAGACGTTTCCGCGTCACCCTTTTGCATGCAAATGTTCCGACCATGATCACCATCATTACCCGGGAGACCCTTATCATGCTCATCACCACGCACATCCAAATACTCCGGCACATAACCACTAGTTAAACATAAAAAACCACTATTAATATTCATTGCACAGAGCTCTACAAATCCAATTGTAGATCAAGCTCACGGAGGAAACGCCCCTAAACCGGGGATAGAATATGAATAGTACGCTCTGCTATAAGGTCTTTTGATTTTGCTGCATAAGCCAACATATGATCTGACGAAGCGTGCGCCTTGAGGGCGTCCATACTCTCCCATTCCTCAACTACAACAAATGAATCATCACCAAATTTAGTCTGTATCGAACCACCATCCTCAGTATCGATAACAGGCTGATATTGAATGCATCCATTTTCAGCAAGAACCAGGGGTACGTTATCAAGAAAAAGTTTTAATAAATCCTTACGCAACCCCGTCTTGGCTTTAATTACAGCTACGATATGAACCGATTGCATTAAATTTCTCCCAGTAATATCTATCTACAAGTGTTTTTATGAACCCTTTCGAATACACTAGTCATATAGACAGAAAAAAGGAATTAGTATGAATGACCAAGATGTAAAAAAGTTTCAGGTAGTGTTTGATTGTGATGCTCGTGCAGTAGGTAAAATGCGCTGTGAGATGGATGTGCGTCTAACACACCCTGAAAAACTTCACTGGGAATTTGCCTCAGATGAATATGGTTTTCATGGTGGTGACGGAACTGCTCCACTCCCAATTGCATACTTTATGGCGGGTTTAACCAGCTGTTTAATGACCCAGTTCCGAGCTTTTTCCAAACGTCTGAGAGTGAATGTTAAAGATGTAAATATTTATTGTGAGTGTCAATGGGAAGCTACACAGGTTGGTCGTGAACCCTATGAGTCCAGTCCCAAAAGCATCCGCATGGAT
>MDTE01144179.1_pt1 | contig 219525 bp, 216 predicted proteins | sample 811231 | NCBI WGS metagenome assembly MDTE01 (sample SAMN05326651, study PRJNA326480) | marine metagenome | isolation source: seawater | place: Indian Ocean: Red Sea | collected 2010
CGAAACCTCGCAGAAAGCCATTAACCCTGTAGGAGGGAAGCTTCTTCCCGACAGCCTCACCACCTAAACCGGTGTTGTGCGATACCCACCGAACACTCAACAATTCACATTCCCTGTGGGAGCGAATCAGCCGAAGGCTATTCGCGAATACACCGAGGATATCCTTCGTAGGAGCGCTTCAGCCAGCTTGCCTGGCTATGCGCGAAACCTCGCAGAAAGCCATTAACCCTGTAGGAGGGAAGCTTCTTCCCGACAGCCTCACCACCTAAACCGGTGTTGTGCGGTACCCACCGAACACTCAACAATTCACATGCTGTGTGGGAGCGAATCAGCCGAAGGCTATTCGCGATTTGGCCATGACCTCACCACCTTGTAGGTGCGCTTCAGCCAGCTTTCCTGGCTATGCGCGAACCCAAATCCAATGGATAAAATCCGACATGGCTAAAAGGCTGAGATAGCCCTCCCCTATAGCTGCCTGTGCGGCAGCCAACCCACACTCACATTTAGCCTCACACCTACTTCTTTTCTTAGCTGCCTGTGCGGCAGCCAACTAACTGTACGGAACGAATCGGCGGAGCCGTTCTTTCTTAGCTGCCTGTGCGGCAGCCAACAGAGTTTATGAGTCAGAGGTTGCCGGGTATATTTTCTTAGCTGCCTGTGCGGCAGCCAACTGATCAGCGGTTAACTGATAGCGACTTGATAATTTCTTAGCTGCCTGTGCGGCAGCCAACTACAGTTTCTGGATGTAATTCAGGCTCCTTTTTTTCTTAGCTGCCTGTGCGGCAGCCAACTCATAATGACGAATCATAAAATCACCGCTACTTTTCTTAGCTGCCTGTGCGGCAGCCAACGTTATTCGGATCAATTAGAAGCAAACTCAACTTTTCTTAGCTGCCTGTGCGGCAGCCAACTCTTCGGCGATCTCTTTGTCAGTGAGGCCATTTTTCTTAGCTGCCTGTGCGGCAGCCAACAATCGGCATGGCTTTGCATCACTGCACTCAAGTTTCTTAGCTGCCTGTGCGGCAGCCAACCTGGTGTGTCCGGTGATTTCAATCTGACCGCATTTCTTAGCTGCCTGTGCGGCAGCCAACCCTGTACCGGGTCAGGAGACTCGACGCCTTATTTTCTTAGCTGCCTGTGCGGCAGCCAACGTATGACCAGAATCTACGCAATGGCGGCGTGTTTTCTTAGCTGCCTGTGCGGCAGCCAACGTCACCCTAGTTGAGCAAACCAAGACCCAGCTTTTCTTAGCTGCCTGTGCGGCAGCCAACTTCTTGGTCATGGTTTCGCCATTGACAACATATTTCTTAGCTGCCTGTGCGGCAGCCAACTGTTTGACGATTACGGCGTGCCGCACGTAAACTTTCTTAGCTGCCTGTGCGGCAGCCAACGGTCGCCAAGCGGTTTACCGTCCAGACGTTCATTTCTTAGCTGCCTGTGCGGCAGCCAACGGTTTCTTACCCTTCCGGGCGGCGGCGGTAATTTTCTTAGCTGCCTGTGCGGCAGCCAACCTAACCGTGCTTCGGATTGAAGAAGTACAGGTTTTCTTAGCTGCCTGTGCGGCAGCCAACCGCGGGATCGGGAAACGATACTCTCAATCTCTTTTCTTAGCTGCCTGTGCGGCAGCCAACATTTCCTACCGACCCAACGTGAGGTGCGGGCATTTCTTAGCTGCCTGTGCGGCAGCCAACCCTGAACGAGCTAGGTCTGCCAGTAAGCGATCTTTCTTAGCTGCCTGTGCGGCAGCCAACGCGTACGCCCCAAGGACATCAGTTATCTGAGATTTCTTAGCTGCCTGTGCGGCAGCCAACATGGACAACGCCGCGAAAATGGCACAGACAATTTTCTTAGCTGCCTGTGCGGCAGCCAACCTCCTCACTTTTTTTACTGAGCATCGTCACTCTTTCTTAGCTGCCTGTGCGGCAGCCAACGGATAACCCGCACATTCATGTGATGTTGTCCTTTTCTTAGCTGCCTGTGCGGCAGCCAACGAAAAGTGTCCGGATACGGGCAAGGTGCAGCGTTTCTTAGCTGCCTGTGCGGCAGCCAACACTGGGGCTTTCGCAGTAGAGAAACCAGCAAATTTCTTAGCTGCCTGTGCGGCAGCCAACAAGGGATTGACCGCGTAAGAAATCCCATTTATTTTCTTAGCTGCCTGTGCGGCAGCCAACGAACTGCTCCAGCTGCTCGGCGTACAGCACGCTTTCTTAGCTGCCTGTGCGGCAGCCAACAAGCGGAGAGCGCCGAAGGCGCGGCTTGGACTTTTCTTAGCTGCCTGTGCGGCAGCCAACCATATACATGATATTGCCGAATGCTCGCTCGTTTTCTTAGCTGCCTGTGCGGCAGCCAACTTGCTGGCGTTGAAGAATTCGTTGGCAATTTCTTTCTTAGCTGCCTGTGCGGCAGCCAACCTCGACAGTAGGCGCCACTTGCTTAGGTATCGTTTCTTAGCTGCCTGTGCGGCAGCCAACATGGGACTACGATGCCGACGCTGACGATAGTTTTTCTTAGCTGCCTGTGCGGCAGCCAACGCAGTGGCGATTGGCGGCTTTGTGATTATGCTTTTCTTAGCTGCCTGTGCGGCAGCCAACTCTATTGTGGAATTGATTCTGCTAGTGTCTATTTTCTTAGCTGCCTGTGCGGCAGCCAACTGGCTTTGGTTTCCTAGGGTTTTGCATAAGATTTTCTTAGCTGCCTGTGCGGCAGCCAACTCGCTAACGTCATTATCCCAGCCGTACAAGCTTTTCTTAGCTGCCTGTGCGGCAGCCAACGTGTCGGCATGATCATCAGCATGCTCCGTAAGTTTCTTAGCTGCCTGTGCGGCAGCCAACTCGAATAACAACTGTGATATCAACCGCGATATTTTCTTAGCTGCCTGTGCGGCAGCCAACTTGTGGTTCTGGTTCCGACGTTTCTTTGACCTTTTCTTAGCTGCCTGTGCGGCAGCCAACTTCTTCAATACGTCTTTGTTCAGCAGTCGCTTTTTCTTAGCTGCCTGTGCGGCAGCCAACTGAAATAACCGGCGACACAATGCGGCTAGAGTTTTCTTAGCTGCCTGTGCGGCAGCCAACCGGATAGCGCAGGTGCTTAAGGCAGCGCTTCATTTCTTAGCTGCCTGTGCGGCAGCCAACGATACCTTTCGTCCATTACACTCAGCCTTCGCTTTCTTAGCTGCCTGTGCGGCAGCCAACAACATGAGTCTGAATAACCTGACGGCGGAACATTTCTTAGCTGCCTGTGCGGCAGCCAACAGATCATTGACCCTGAGAAAGGCACTGCGTCCTTTCTTAGCTGCCTGTGCGGCAGCCAACCAGAACAACATGAACAAGCGGTTTTCTCAGGTTTTCTTAGCTGCCTGTGCGGCAGCCAACCCTCACTAGATGACGTTATTGAATTCTTATCGTTTCTTAGCTGCCTGTGCGGCAGCCAACTATGATGATTTCATCAAAGCGGCAAAGGCTGATTTCTTAGCTGCCTGTGCGGCAGCCAACGTGTTTATTTTGACGATGAGCTGATGCTGATTTTTCTTAGCTGCCTGTGCGGCAGCCAACTCTGGTGATAATGACCTCACCTATGATTCTGATTTCTTAGCTGCCTGTGCGGCAGCCAACACATACACCCAGTGGTGATGCAGGCGCGGGGTTTTCTTAGCTGCCTGTGCGGCAGCCAACTCGACGCGAAGTGTAGAGACGTTCAGCTATGATTTCTTAGCTGCCTGTGCGGCAGCCAACCAGTTGCGCGTCTCGATGCGATTGCAGCGACCTTTCTTAGCTGCCTGTGCGGCAGCCAACTTTGAGTTGTTTCGCGTCCCGCGTGAAGTTGGTTTCTTAGCTGCCTGTGCGGCAGCCAACGGGCACGAATCCGCGCGGAGTGGGCGCGCTCTTTTCTTAGCTGCCTGTGCGGCAGCCAACGTCGTCGCGGATGCGTTGGGCGTTTCTGCCCTTTTCTTAGCTGCCTGTGCGGCAGCCAACCCGGGGCCCGGGCACGTGTAGCTGAGCGTTTATTTCTTAGCTGCCTGTGCGGCAGCCAACGTGCGTGGCGACTCAGTTGGAGCAGGTCAGAATTTCTTAGCTGCCTGTGCGGCAGCCAACAGGGCCGCGTGGTATTTACTTGGGCAGGTGATTTTCTTAGCTGCCTGTGCGGCAGCCAACGCTTCTGTAAACCGAGTTCCTGAATCAGTTGATTTCTTAGCTGCCTGTGCGGCAGCCAACAAACGCCTACGCTGACTTTACTGATGACATCTTTTCTTAGCTGCCTGTGCGGCAGCCAACGGATCGTCTGGACTATCAGGATTATCGTCAACTTTCTTAGCTGCCTGTGCGGCAGCCAACTCACCGTCCTGTCCAGCCGCTGAAATGGCATTTTTCTTAGCTGCCTGTGCGGCAGCCAACATGGCGAAGCATCCTGCGGTTCTTCGTACAATTTTCTTAGCTGCCTGTGCGGCAGCCAACGCGTTAACGGGAATAAAAACAGAATGAAATCATTTCTTAGCTGCCTGTGCGGCAGCCAACGTGCAGCCGTCGGGTAGTTCATATCCGTGTTGTTTCTTAGCTGCCTGTGCGGCAGCCAACCGTGCGAATGTCATTGCTGTTCTCCTGGGATTTTTCTTAGCTGCCTGTGCGGCAGCCAACGTTGTACTGACCCGCTACTACCACCGCAGGCATTTCTTAGCTGCCTGTGCGGCAGCCAACTGCACCCGCAATATGGCAGAGCTTACCCAGTGTTTCTTAGCTGCCTGTGCGGCAGCCAACACGGCGGGCAGTATTGATTACCCTGGTGGTAATTTCTTAGCTGCCTGTGCGGCAGCCAACTTTTCAGGGTTGCGAATGCTGCGGCGTTTATTTTTCTTAGCTGCCTGTGCGGCAGCCAACTAAAACTACCGATCCGCAACAAAGATCAATCATTTCTTAGCTGCCTGTGCGGCAGCCAACGACCTGCTAACGCGGCTAACCGGTGGCCTGCATTTCTTAGCTGCCTGTGCGGCAGCCAACGAAACGATATTACTCAGAACGGGCCGTATCCATTTCTTAGCTGCCTGTGCGGCAGCCAACAGGAGGCGACACAGCCGCCGCTTGCTCATACTTTTCTTAGCTGCCTGTGCGGCAGCCAACTTAAGCTGTACAAGGCCATTCTGAAACTGTCTTTTCTTAGCTGCCTGTGCGGCAGCCAACCACAGGATACAGCGACGACGACTGCATCTGACTTTCTTAGCTGCCTGTGCGGCAGCCAACAACTGCAATCGCGGCCACTCCCTGGACTTCAATTTCTTAGCTGCCTGTGCGGCAGCCAACAGTTGCATTTTAAGCGTAGGTTCCTGATTTTTAAAGAACTATAACGATAAGGGGCCAAAAACCCTTTTCGAGTGGAACGCAAAAAAGCCCTTATTTAACAAGGGCTTATAGACTTCGATGAAAAAAGGGTCAAAACCAGGGGATAGTCGCCTGAGCGCTCAACCCGTAGGAGTTGAACTCTCCTTCCGAGGGGTTCTCCGACAGCGGGCCGTGATCTATGTAGACCCGCATCGGATTTCCATTTGACAGGCTTTTCATCTGGATAAATGGCAGTTTCAGTTCCTTCTGTCGGGTTTCAGGGATACGTTCGAACGCTTGCTTCTCCGTGAGCCAGCCTTTCCGGATTGAACGCATTCTTTTGTTGTGTGCACTCTTAGCCTGAACCCGGCGTACTGTTCGGTATGCAACCTTGCCAGGTACCGGCATAATATCTGCCACTTCGCAGTAATCACGCATACCCTGGAGCCATGGCATTGCCATGAGGGCCGATAAAGATTCCTGATCTCCATGAATACGAAGTTGATCACCCAAGCGTTTACCCACTTTTGGGAAACTCACACCGATTTTACCTGGTGCAGCCTCGTTCATGGCCCGATGAAGTTTCGAAAACAGCGCATTCAATAGTTGCTGCGTTTCGAATTCTGGATCAGGCATCAATGTAATATCGATGTATCTATCCATATTAACCTGCCTCGCCAAATACCCCACCGCGAATAAGGGTCGCCATGACATAGTGCTGATTACCAATGGTAGGCACATTACCTTTTAACACCCAGCTATCAAGTAATGAATAAAAGTCTTCTTTGTCTTTTGGCTGTCGGTACGCACTACCACGACTCGTCACAGAACCGTATGGTTCAACTGCAATCGGACCATATGTTTCGGCCTCTGAATACCAGGTATCTATTGAGCGAAGTGCGTTACCAATTTTTTGAGAGTGCATCGCTGCAACGTCATTGACTGAATACAAATATTTGCTTTTTGCTGAGTCACGACCACCGTCTAAAACAAGTTCCTGAGATGGGAAGACTTCTTGTCCATCGCCAAGTTTTGCAAATGCTTCAATCTTTAACAGTACGAACTTATCGCCTGCTAAACCCTGCTGAACCAAGTCAGAAAGAGGCTTCAGTGCAGCTTCGTTATTACCAAAATTACGCAGATTGAAGTTATGGCTATCGAACACCCAGCTTTGCGCAACCTGATCATCTACCAATTGGCTGATTCGTACTTCTACTGCTTCGGCACCAACGCGGTTACGCCATAGAAATCGACCATTCGCGAGGTTTTCAGCATAGCGCTTAGCCAGTTCGGAGAAACCCTCACGCTTGGCATAATCTTCAATCACCGCACTCAGAGCTTCTTGATAGTCTTTGCTGTTACACGCTGAGGGCGTTGATAACCCACCCAGTACACGCAGGGTAAAGGTCACTTTCAAGGTATCGTGGTTCACCGGCAGTGCGGCGGTATCAACACGCTGAAGGTTCGCTTTTTGAATTTCAGCATCAAGTTTCAGCGGATCATTAGCGATGGCTGTCTTGAGTCTATTTGAGATAGTACCGCGCACGTCTTTTGTTTCTACGCGGATAGCTTCCCACTGCTCAGAGTCAGATCGGTTTGCCCAAATACCTGAGTACATAAATCCATCTGAATTAGCATGTTTACGCTCAAACGCGAGTACCGATGCTGTTTTTAACTTATTAGCTGCCATGAGGTCTCTCCTTGTTAAAGTTCTATCGTTTCAAGCTCTGTCGGGTAGTCTTTACGACCTGCCCTGCATAAATACAGATCATCCTCGACTGAGTACGACCATATAATGTCTTCTATATTGGTTACACGATGCGGGCTTATCCATTGGCCTAAGCCATACGCACTTTCTACAAAGCAGAAGGGGGTTTCGTTATCCCGTGCATTCTTTACAATGCCAGGCTCGTATACTTGGGAAATGGCTTTGTACCCGACTGCCACTGGAACAAACCACCCCTTATCAGGCTTAGGTAGCAATGACCACTGACAAACATCGCCTTCCTGCGGGTCAGTTTCTGAATCAGGTGTTGCCACAGATTGAAATGAAATAAAGTCCAACAGGCTATCAAGCATATCTCGTTTATTGGTCGTGTCTGGCCGAGATTCATGGTGGTCAATCAACCGATCTGTTCGGTCCTGAAGCACAAACCCAGGTAACAGACTCAACATGAATCGACGAAGTTTTTTCTCACTGGCTTCGCCTGTATCAAACCAGCGTACGTCCTTTATTCCAGTAATAATCCCACCAGCGAGCCGTTGCTGAGGCGCCCTTTGCTTGACGTACTGGATTAACTCTTTGATGTTTTCGTCTTTTGTCTGCTCAGCGTTGATATCTCCCACTTCACCATCCACCTCAATAATCAGACTGACGGTCATATGCATTCGACCTTCTTCATTGAAGGGTGCTGTCTTACCTTCCTTTGTCAGTGGATTGCGGGTGAGAGAAAATACGCTTTCGTACCCCCCCGGCTTATGCGCCTGAACTTGATGTGAATGGCAAACAATGGCCGTACCACCCAAACTAATCACATCCGCCATATCTGACTTCAATTTGCGCGACAAAGCATGCGCAAAGCCCAGAAAATGTGAAGGTGCGGGGAATCCCCAGGTCATCCCAGAGATGGCGTTGGCGTTTTGCACCTCAACATTTTTCAGCACCAGATACTGACTCATAACATGGCCTCCAGGTCTTTCGTCATACGGACTGACTCCCGTTTTATCTGTTGTCTGAAGTATGCCTGCTCGGTATCAGAGAGCTGTAATTTCCTGGTTTCCAATACTCCTCGCACGTACCGTGCAAAGTTGTCTGAGATCGATTTCATCCAGGTGTCTTTATCACTTTGGGCTGCCTTCCGTATGTCTTCATTGCCTATGTCTAACCACGCATTTAAGTAGTCAGGTAGCCCAGTGTGAGCTTTACTCCAGCCTTCGGATAACAGCCAGAAACTTGAGACGTATTGAAGCAACTCATCAATCAGGTTCTGAACCAGACGTTGGCGCTGCGCCCGAACTTCCATCGTAGATTCGAGGTTTTGTGAAGACAGCGCAAAGTTTCTTAATTCTGCTAAAACCGGACGCGCTTTAAACAGGTAGCCCTTCCAGAAAGCAACCTCAGATTCAGGCGGTTGCAATTTGCCAACCCAACTTGGTGGCTCAGTATTTAGTAGATATCCAATACCCATCCGCCTTTTATTAAGCAAAGATATATTCTGCTGATTACTTCCACCAAACCTCTGAATTGCTAAATTCGGAATATCCAGAACAAGCCCTGGAGCATATCGCTTTGCCTTCTTCGCTGCTCGCCGTGCTTTTTCTTCATCGCCGAACCTTGAATCCTGAACCTTGCGATAAAGTGCATGGCTCATAGCACTTGCGGCTAATGGGCTTAGCAGGTGGTACTCCCCTTCAGCAACCGGAAAATAGACTTGTTTCGCCAACACATGAGATGCCGGATCAGAGAGTTTTAACGCCTGTGAGAAGCCTTCCATCCATTGTGCCAACTGGTCATCAGACCCAGCAAAGGGTTGAAAAGGCGCTGAATCGTTAGCGGCGACATAGTCGAGAACTCGCTTCCCCTGCCAATCCAACAAAAGCATATTGGCCACATCAAGTGCAGCAGCGTTACCGACTACATCCGTATGAATGTCTTCCAGAGCGGAGGTCGACAGGCACTGATGCTTGTCAGTATCAGACGCCTCGACCAATAAGCTACTGCCCTTCGCATCGCTATGGGTAAACTTCAGCGCATGACTGACAAGGCTGATCTGCTTAGCCCTTATCGCTGCGTCCGTCAGCCAGTTCGCAGGCAGGTACTTCGCTTTCTCTGCAGCCAGCGTCTCGGCGTATTCCTTATCGAAACTGGCAATATCCTCAGCCGCCACTAATGTCGAACGATTCTTAGCAGCCTCCTTCTCAACCTTCTCCAATCGATCTGCGCATCGCTTTGCGATGTAATCTAAAACTGCCTCTTCCATGAAAACCTCACCTAAGTATTTAATCTTTAAATTTAGAAACTTCACAAAGAATTGAAATAAACGCTATCAGGAAATACATTGTTACGCAACGGCTAGCATAAGGAACTCTAATGAGACGCAAACGCTTATCTAATAAACAGAGCCCTCGTGGTAATCAACAACCATGGTGGCTACTAGTACTATTGCTTCCCTGGAGTGAATCACCCACCATCAATATATCGCTCGAAAACCATGAGGAGGTCCATAGTCATCAATACATGCAAGCGCTACCAAAGATCATAAAACAATCGGAACTCCCGGAGACCGTACCTGTTAATTAGTTTGCCAAGCGATAGCTTTCTATGTAGCTTCTTGCACTTGCCGTACAGGCAGCTCAGAAATAAGTATTAAAGCTATACATTTCTAGCAATCCTATCCTGCCGCACAGGCAGCCTATGGGTTTCTCAGCCTTAGCCGTTACTAAAGAAGCCTAGCCACGGATGGTACTTATACTGGTCACCGACATTCAGCTTTCTGAGTGAAACTTGACCAAATTGCTTACTGACTACGTCGAGTTCTCTTTCCAGCTTCTCTGATAGTCTCAGATAGAGCGATTTTAAATCTGCATTTCCCCATTGCGACACCCGGCTGCTGATCACCAGCTCCTGATCACTCATCAGCCCGACCATTTCATTCTGTGGTCTCATATCCCACTCGCCGTCACCAAATCTGATAAAGGTCATTTCATCAAACTCATCTTCGAGGTGAAAGGTGAATACCTCACTCGGTGTAGACCGACGAAAGCGCGTCAGGCGCTGCAATTCGCCATGCCACGTATGGGATTTATCAGACTCCCACCAGTAATCGGCTGGTTTCAAATCGGTTAGCTGCAACTCCGGGTGACGGGTTAAAGCTAAGTGCGTATTAAGATGCTCAATATCTATCAGCGAATCGCCCACCATGCTTCTTTGCTTGACGGCAATTCGGGGAATAGAGCTGATGTACTGATAATCCGCTTTCTCCAACAATGAATTCAGGGAATCACTGTTTAATAGCAGCGGACCTTCTCCCGCCTTGTCAGCTGAAGTAAATGCTTCAAATCCGGGACGCGTGAAAATCAGGTCATACGCCTTTTCTTTTTCCGCGTGCTTTTTCATACCTTTAAAATTGGTATCCAGGATGAGCATATTGTCTTCAGAAGGCACCTGTTGCCGGTGCCGCTGGATACGCCCTGCTAATTGGATTAATGACCGCATTGAACTGGGCTCAGCAACCGCCCAGTCATAATCGTGATCACGCCCTACTTCAGTTACTGGTGAGCCAAGCACGATAAACAAATGATCCTTCTCTGGATGTGTGTCGAGTGCATGACGGATGGAGGGCTGTTGCCATATCGCGTGACCGTCGTGGCGGCCCAGTACCGAATCCAGCATCGCTTCGATATCGGAACGCACTATCATTGGGTGCTGACTGTGATACACGCAGAGGTGAATACGTGCGTTTTCAGGCACCTTACCAGCGATCATCAGACGAGCTACGGCAACCAAGGGTTCTATGTTGGCCATTCTGATCAAACCGATACTTACTCGCTTATTCGTCACGGGGTCTTTCGCGCAATGCCGTTGATGAAGCCCGTAAGACTCTTTGATAAAAAGGTTAGCAAGCTCCTCTACCGCTTCCTCTTTACTGAGTGCATTGAGGGATACAGACAATAGCCGCGCCTTCCGCAGAGCCTTGTCTGCGGTGTGTTGCTTAACAAGCAACGCAACACGCTTATTCATAAAGTCTTTGTTTTTGGCGTTAAAGTCTGCTTTATCAATGATGTGATCCCACTGTGAGCCAAACTCATCAAACCAGGCACAGGGGACAGCGCTCAAGTCAGTCATTGCTCCACAAGCACGGTTGTATTCGATTCTCCCTGCCCTATATGCACTGAATAAACCGGTAATCAACGCGGGGGGCATAGTCGCTGAGGAAAAGAGCACCCGCCCCCCTAATAGCCCGCACCAGTTCACCAGACGTGCAAGTGCGGGTAGATCTTGCGGGCTGAAGTCATCTGGTTCATCCAATATCAAGTCAGATGTCAGCAGCCGCAACATAGGGCCTATGTGTCTGCCGCCACGCAATGCTTCAGTGGCTGGCATCAGGTGATCAATGGTGGCAACGACAGCAGGTGCACTTAATAGTTGTAAGGCTTTATTAGGTTTGCCATTCGCTGGTGTTTTCAACCAGCGGCGAAGTACGCTATCTGCCAATGTACCGTCATAACTGATGGCGTGCGTGTCATCGAGCAAGTCTTCTGACGATTCGCTGCCCAGCACCGGGGCTTTGGTTTCTTCAGGGCTGTTATTGGCCTGGTGTTGTCGATTAAAGTCATCCAGATCTTTCACTGCCTGAGAGCCAATCATGACAGCAAGCTGATCATCGCTTAGTTTCAAGCGCTCTCGCAGAGCATTGCCGGTTTGTAAAGTCAGGGTGCGCAATCCGAGAGCAATAGTGAACCGGCATCCATCTTTATCGGTGCTGTTGAGGCCGTACATAATCCGTACGTTAGCGTAGGTTTTCCCTTTGCCAGTAGAGGCCATATTAATACCAAAGAAACCGCTATCCCGACTGTCTTTTGCTACGCTAACCGCCGTGTCGTAGGCTTTATCCTGCCACTTAAAAGTAGAATTTCCCGACCGTTTACGGATGATTTTTGGCTCATCCAATGCGGGCAGTTCTGATTTCAATAAAGGCAGCTTACTCGCAAACAAATACGCGTTTCGGCCTACCGCGAGATTGTGCTCATCAAGCTGTTGCTTTGTCTTACCTGTTTTCCTGTCGGTATTAGCAAAGACCTGAAAATCAGGATCTTGATAATCGGGATTTTTATCCTGAGAAGAGTACACATGGTCAGCTAAGATCAGCGACAAGCGGGCAATATGGCTGGTGAAGTTATCGGTTTCCAACCAGTCTGTTTTCGATAATTGCGGTAATCGCAATGCGCGCTTGGCTAGCGTTTGCGCCTGTCGGCACCACGTAAGGCTCGCGATTGGCGTACCATGGGAAAAATCAAACACTGCCCTCCAGTCACCTTCGCTCCAGTCAGAGAATGAGACCTGAGGAGAGTTCCAACTGGCGTCCCATTCGTTATTGTCGTGTGCTAAACGATCCAGGTTGGGGCTACTATCTTTTTGTTGATTAGGGAACAGCGGCAGGCGGTGATGGCTGACAATTAACCAGCCGACCAATCGGGCAAATGACCCTAAGTTCTGCATAGGGTGCCGAACCGACACGTCGCGGCTGGCGTAGCGTTCAGCAAAACGCTTTAACATACTCAAATCATCGCGGGTTTCGATTTTTCTCAGGTGCTCCAGCCATTCTTGATCCTGGCGTTTATCGACAAAGGCAGCGAACAAAAGCAATGACAACCATTCATGACGCAGAGGCTCTGCGGTTTTGCCCTTTGACGCTAACTTCTTTTGAAAGAGCTTGTTGGCTTTACCAAAGTCATGAAACAACCCAGCGATGCCTGCAGCAATAGCAATGACCTCTGCCGTATGCCACGTATCTTCACCTGAGGATTTCAGAATATCCCGGCTGGTGCTATTCGTTGGCACAGTGCCATCGTGATTAAATTTCCTACGATTTCCAACAATCCATTCAAGTTCGATCCGTTGCGTCCCCCGGAAACGTCGGCAAGAGACTGCTGTATTGCGCCTCGCGGTTTTACGCAGCATCTTCCTTAGCGTTATCAGGCCTTCCTCTGTGATGGTGCAGGTCCAGGTCCGGTCACCGGAGCGTTCAGCAAACTGATCCAGAATTCTTCGGGTTTCTGGGAGTGCTTTTTTGCTGCACTGAGATACCAGAAGCACAATCACGATGACTCTCCCACAGCGCTTGCAACATCTTTGATTGCGTCAATCATCAGGTCGAGAGCACCCTGTGTCTGAAAAACGGATATCAAACGCTGGCGGAATTCCTGCTCAGAATCACCCGCCATTGCCGCAATAAAAGCCGTCGGCATCACCATCGCGTCTTTAATCAGATCAGCAACATCAAATACCAATCCGCCACGCCGGGTTTTGCCATGAAGAACCGCTAGCCCGTGGGGAAGGCCAAGCACCCAGCAGGCTGTTGCTGCGAGGCCATAGGCTAAATAATTGCCGTGATCCAGATAGCGATTGGCAACATCTGTTCCCCCGCCTTGTTTTGCGCGCACGAATTCACCATAGCCGGTCGCCCGGGTCACCAGTTTATATAACAACTTGGTCATGGTGGCTTCTGTCGCCAGGACGTTTTTGACGGAGCCCGCATCGCATAACTTAAGATTGAATTGCTGAATGATCTGGATGAGTTCTTCTTCATTAACTGCAAAGTCTAAGTCGCGTTGCTTAGAGAATCTGCTCCAGGACGATTGCAAATAGAGCAGACGTTGCTCCTGAAAGCGTATTGCTGCCTCAAGACGCTTCTGTTCATCAAACCAGAAGGAGCACCAGAGCTGAAGATACTCTGTCGGCCTGTACTCACTCTGAGACGTCAGCCATTCGACATCTGCACTGACTTCGTTAGTGGCGAACAAGGGGGTTCCACCACCGCCACAGAATCCGATTAGAACGCCCGCTTTTGACAATTCACGCACTGCAGCTTGAGTAACAGACGTACCCGTTCCAAGCAAGATCACAGTGGTATTGGCAATAGGGATATTCCAGTACAGCGACTCCTTACCTTCTTCGGTAACGTATTCCACTCTTCCGCCTTTGACCAATACTCGACAGTATTGGAGGTAGTAGAGGTTTGCCCTCTTAGAGTGCAGTATCGTTTTCAAGTCTGATGGTGAAAGATCATCCATTACCGTGCGCTCATTGTTAGTTAATTCGCCACCCCTGGCCGCCATTCCTTCGATCATTCCTTGTGTTCGGCCTTTCGGCTTCCCCCATTGCGTTGGTTGTCACAACCGCTGCCTGCGTCCTGCCTGATCTATTCAACCGCTCATTTATCGTGCGCTCAATCACTGTACAAACTCACATGTCGGATTTTCCGGCAGGTTTCAGCCCTGATATGGCTTCACTCGTTCTGCTGATTCAGGAGTGAGCATGACCTGCTGTGCAACGCTTTGTTCGCGAAGGCGATCCAGGCCAAGGTGGTGGAGTATGTAAATCACCATGGCCGCTCTGACGCTGTAGGTACGGGTATAGCGCCCGTCCTCTCCCTGCTCCATGCAGTAGTCATGAGCGAGCACTTTCTTTTTATCTTGGGGTAATCGCACGTCGGGTTCGAGGGTAATATCTATCAGGGTATTCCACTTGATGTCGGTCTCAACCGTATGCTCTGCCGGACCTTCGTCGTTGTAGACTTCGGTAATGCGGGAGAGGACGTAATCACGGAAGTCCTGATTTTTCTCGCACCAGGCTCTTACATGCCAGCGCGAGCCTGTGTGTACCAGTGAGTGTGGGCTGATGATGCGGTCTTCGTAGTTGGTGCTGCTCATTGAAAGATACGACAGGTCTATTCGCCGTTTTTCACGGATCGCATTCAGCACCGGCTGGACTACCTCTGGGGATGGGCTGCGCTCAAACTGGCGCATGGGAAAGCACTGGCCAAAGCCGGAATGGGCAGAATTTCCTGACGGGTCTGGCGCCTGAAAGCTGAGCATATATTCTTCAAGGCTCCCCGTAGAGTAATGCGGTACGAACTGACGGGTCGGGATGTGGCCTTTCAGGCTTGTGTTGTATTGGAGGTTGCCGGGGCAACTGGTGTTGTAGCGTTTTATTAGTTTGCTGGCTGAGTCGCGGCTGATGCCAAAGGCGTCGTATAAATGACCGGCGTTCACCCGCCCTTCCCACAGGGCGCGAAGTTCGATGAATTTAAGAACGACCTGGTGCTGATATGAGACGTGTTCCTGAGTATTCATGTACCCTGTCCGTGGTTTAGTAACAAATGTGAGGATAACAGCGCCGGGGGACGCATGCATGTGTCGGGAGACGACAGGCGTGAGGGGCCGCTTTCGCAAATAGCCTTCGGCTGATTTGCTCCCACATGGAGAGAGGTGTCATGTCGGGGAGAAGCTCCCCTCCTACGGGTGCAATATTGCAGCGCCATAAAAAACGGGAGCCGAGGCTCCCGTTAAGTTATACACGCTTAAACGCTATGTACGATTACTCGCAGCCTGCATCGGTAGTGTGGTTACAGCCATCTGCATCAATAAAGAGCTGCGTAGAGTACTCTTCGATTGGCAGTTTCTGAACCTGCTGGCTGTTTTCGGTCAGGCCTTCGACGTAATCGATAAAGCCCTGAGCGTATTCGGTGTAGGTGTCTTCGTAATTACCTGCGTCGAATGGCACGCTGAAGGTGGTGTAGCCATCCTGGCCCGAGGCGATAAAGTCGTTAGTCACTACACGATAGGTAGCGGCGGTATCAATCGCTGTCCAGCTACCTGCAACCTGTGAGTTCACCTCGACATTGCTGACACGACTACCTTTTGCCTGTGATGCATCAATGTCGTAGCGCAAGCCTGAAGCGTATGGATAGGAGCCACTTGAACCTTCATTATCTAGGAAGTTAGCCAATGCATCTTCGAGGACGTCGATGATCTGCTGGCCTGTCATATCCAGAATCACGAGTGTGTTCGAGAAAGGCAGCAGCATGAAGGCGTCGGCAATAGTAACGTCACCTGCTGGCAGATCAACACGCACACCACCACCGTTCTGGATGGCGATATCCGCAGTCGGCGTTACCGTCAGGAAGGCTTTTGCAACGACGTTTGAGATATCAGAACCGTTCTCATAAGTTGCCGAAGTATCACAGATAGTTGAACGACCCTGACCCGGGATACGCTCAAGGCAGAGGTCTTCGGCGTTGGTGCCGATCACGGTCTGTTTGAGTACATCAACGTCTTCGTCGTAAACATCCAGAATGGCCTGAGTCGTCGCATCTGGCTGGATAGCGACGATCTCGTCTTCTTTGGTCAGAGCGCTGGTCACACGAGTAACGTCTGCGCCAGTAAGAACACGCGTTTCATCGTCGTTGTATTCGTATTCGTAAGTTGTGCTGATTGGCATATACGGCTGACCAGAGCACGATGTGACGTTACCGTCAGTGTCGAAGTCGACATCCAGCTTGCCCATCAGGTGAGCGTATTCCCAGGCCTGAACCACACATACGGTGTTGCCGCCAGCATCAGTAACTACTGTCGGGTATTCGCCTTGCGGGTTGAAGCCAAGATCAGAGAAGGTCTCGTCGCCCAGGAGGGTGTGCGAGTCACCGCCAACAATCACGTCTACACCATTGAGTGCCGCAGCCAGTTCGAGGTCATTGGCGTACTGATAGTGGGTCATCAGGATGATTTTATTCACGCCCATGCCTGACAGTTCGTCGATGTACTGCTGTGCCGTCGTGGTCTCGTCAGAGAAGGTAGTGCCTTCATCCGGGCTGGATGAGTTTTTCGTTTTACCGGCAATATCAATACCGATGATGCCGATTTTCTGGCCTTCGCGCTCAACGATGGTGTAAGGCTCGATGTAGCCTTCAGCAATCGCAGAATCTTCAGCTGGGTTCACGTTGGCTGCCAGCGTTGGCGTCACACAGGCAGACGAGTTCAGCGAATCAAGGAAGTTCGCCAGACCGGTATCGCCATCATCAAACTCGTGGTTACCGAGAGCAAAAGCATCAAAGCAGATCTGGTTCATCATGTCGGCGTCAGCACGACCTTTGAACAGCGAGTAATACAGTGTGCCGGTAATCGCATCACCAGAGTGCAGCTTCAGAACATTATCTGACTGCATTTGAAGACTATTGAACAGGCTCACCATCATAGGGAAGCCACCGTAAGTCACGTCGACTTCTGATAGCGGCACCATGCGCACAGTATCTTCTCCGCCTTCCTCTTCAGCCTCTTCAATAACCTCGACAGTGGCTTCAAGCCCCAGCTCAGACACATCAAAGCCGAAATCATCCGCTGCAATATGTGAGTGGTGATCATTCATATGCAGAATGCTAAGCGACATGGAGTTGTCTTCGTTCGATGGTGCTTGTTGACCAGTTTCACCTTGCTCGCCCTGTGGGCCCTGAGGTCCTGCTGGCCCTTGAGCGCCGTCTTTTCCGTCTTCACCGCCACATGCCGAGAGACCTGCAACCATGGCTGCCAGTGCTGTAAGTTTCCACACTTTCATGATTAAACCTTTAATACGTTGAGTGTTTTAAATCCTCCGACACATTAAGAACGAACGTTTACTATCCGGTGACAGTCATCTGGCAAATCCGTGACAGAAGGATTTCAGATTAGTGACAAGTGAACCCCTGATGACCTGAATTAATTTTTTTGTATTCACCACTTGGAAGTTAAAAATCCTCCCCTATATAGAAAGTAACCGAACGGAAAAGCACGATCCCGGGAGTGCTTCATCCGCCAGGCGAAACCCTGATTTGCGCAAGTGCGCACGTGTGTTTTATTTGGTGTGGAGAAACTTCTATGACTCATTTAATTAATCGTTCAACCCTATTTGATGACCTGTTCCGCGATGTTGCTTCAGGTTTTTATGTAAAACCGCTGCACGGTGAGGCACTGCCCAAAAGTGTAAAAGTCGACGTCAGCGATGCTGGTGAAAATTACCTGATACATGCAGAGATACCTGGTGTTTCAAAGGAAGATATTCATGTTGATATCGATGGCGCCAAAGTGTCGATTAAGGCTGAAATAAAACAGCAAGACAGTACGTCCGATGATCAGCGCGTGCTGCACAGCGAGCGCTATTACGGCTCAGTATCACGCAGTTTCGAGCTGCCTCAGGATGTCGATATCGAAAAGTCCGCGGCGGAGTACAAAGATGGTGTGCTGCAGCTGACCTTACCGAAAAAGGTACAGCAGGAATCTCAGCGTCGTCTTACCATCAATTGAGCCTCCAGGCTCCAGGCCACTGCAATCAGGTATAGCCAGCAGTGGCCTGAGCACACCGTCCTATGACGACAAAGACCCTTCCAATTGACTGAGTAATGGGTAAGAATGAGCCATTATTTTGACACAAGGTCCCCAAGTGGCAGGGTTACGCGAAAGGAAACTGGCAATTACAGCAGACCTGCACTGGTCGCTGGAGGAAATGAGAGCGAAGGAACTCGGCAAGCAGTTTCTTCTCAATCTCAGTGAATTTCTGCCCGTCTACAGCCCCGCGCTTCGCCAGGTATACGCCGACTACGATACCTATTTCACTAAGACATCCGTCGTTATCTTGCCTGACCCCGCCGACTTCACAACCACCTACTCCCACATTCCAGAAAAATCGGTGAAAGCAACTGGCCTGTTACTGCACCCTACGCCTGATGGTGTTGGCGTCAATCTCAGGTTGAGAAACCAAAAGTCAAAGACGCTGCCGCTGGAAACCGCCTTTCAGCTCGTGCGCAAACAACTTCGGGGCCCTTTCCTGCCGGTCGTTAAACGCGGCGACCTGCGTGACTTTGACCAGCTGACGCCCTGCCTGCATCTCAATGCACTGGCACTGGGTAACGCGGATACTCTGTCGCGGTTTGAGCGTATTGATATCGCCAACGCACTGGAAGAACGCGTCGAAGAGCTGGTGCTGGCTGCTCACTTGCTGGGCGTTTAGCAAGGTAGGCGAGAAACAAGAAGAAAGACGAGAAACAAAAAAGCCGCTGCATTGCTGCAACGGCTTTTTTAAATTTTGGTAGGACTACCCAGATTCGAACTGGGGACCTCTACCATGTCAAGGTAGCCTTCCAAATCCGCTAAGCGTTTGTTTTATAAGGGGTTTAACCCCTAAAACCGTGCGCAATGAGCGCAATAAACGCGAACAGCGCAACCATTTAAAATCAATGACTTAGGTTTTGCGAAACCACTGTATATTGCCAATGGATATCAACACTACGCATAGCCTTGTAACCAAGTGGGAGTTAGATATGAAGATTACGTTTGAATTTGAAAGTAGCTATAAGGGTAAGCTCGTCATCGACGGCAAAGAGTTTGAAATAATCAAACGTCCTGGAGAGGCGGAGCTTAAAGCCCCAGAGGGAGAAAACCTTGATGAAACACTCGGAGGTATTATTGCCAATGAGCTGTTCGGAAAATTCTCTGACGTCATGAGGGCTTGGAGTCTTGCTGATGATATCGATTGTAACGTTGATATGTGGACAGCTCTATCAGAAGAGGCTGGCAACGCGGCGTATCAGGCTCTTTAAGCGACAAAATAAAAACGAGTTCGTGAGCTTGTCTCACGCAACGATGTGTTATGGAGGGGATTGTATGAGTAGCAATAAAAGCCCGTTACAGTATGGCTATGAGCTGGAGCGTAAAAACCCGGTGATTTTTATTAGTGTTGATGTCGCCCTTCCTTCAGTTGAGGGTGATTATAGGGTCTGGCTTGCAGATGGCTCTGTGGCTGAATCAAGATGGAATGTGAGGATATTGAGTAAACCTATTCGGTTTCTACCGTTAGCACATAGTTATTGGTCGATAGAGATGTTTTGTGATGAGACCGTGACGCACTGGGAGGCCAAGATATGAACAGCAGACAGAGAAGAAAACTAGAAGCGGCGTGAGTGTTTCGACGCCTAACCCAGAGCTTTGCTTTCGAGCGGAGCGAGATAAGACAACAGTGAATTGTTATTGCTCGGGAGGGCAAAGATCATGGCTGAATTAAAAATTAAAGTACCGGACGTGGCGCATATTGTAATAACTGGGCCTACTTCGTGCGGTAAAAGTATTGTGATGGATAGGATTGAAAAAGCCTTGAAAGCTGAGTTCGGCGCGAATGTAGTTAGTGAGGATCTTCGCATTGAGCGCAACGGTAATGATTACGATGATTTGGATCAGTGGCAAAAGGATATGGTCAAGAAAACCACTTGGGTACTGAGCGAGCAATAACAGAGAGTACGCGCGTCGAGGTACGAGATCGGCGCGCTACGAGGTGTTATTTCGGGATGACTATGACCTCTATATCTGGTGCTGCTATCCGGGCCCGGTCTACGAACCGACCTTCACCGGGCTCGCAGATCAGGACAATGACAGGCATACGCCCCGTCGTTCGGGCGTAGTAAAGAGCCTGGCCTACAGCCTCCGCCCATTTATGGCACCAGTCGAACTCAACCGCGTGAGTAGGTGTGAGGCAGTCGACCCGGGTACGGTCTTCGAGCACGTATTCGGTTTGACCGCCCATATGTGGGCAATACGCGCCAACGTAGTCAGCTTCCATTGGTCTCGTCATTTGCTGCAGCTTGATTCATTGCAGCAATGTAGCCTAAACGGAATGACATCGCATCTTTAATGACAGGGTGATCGGGTTCGAGTTCGGCGATAGAAAACAGGGCCTTCTTACCGCAAGGCTTCTGAGTAATGATGAGGTTTTCAGTGATTGCTATTACTTCCATGAGGTGCTCCTCCTTATTGATAAACAAAATATTAATGCATCCAATTGCAAGCGTCATCGGTAACAGAAGCTCAATTTATCCAATGCAGACAAAATGGCATACTTTGTCTAAATGGGAAAATTGAGGCTAAAGGTATGCATGGTGTGGCCGGTCTGGGCAGTCGACTTCGAGAAGCGCGCAGGGAGGCGGGGCTATCAGCTGATTGGATGGTGCGCTTTCTGAATGGGTACTTAGTATCAGCAGGTATGAAACCCGTAGGCATACAGACCTATTACAGCTGGGAGCGAATAGGCACTCCCAGAGAAAGACCGGGGAAGTCCTACCCTCACCCGCTGATTTATAAGCTGGTGCTGATCCCGCTGGGTGTGACTGGATACTGGCTGTTCAATGGGGATATGGGCGGCAAGATAGTAAAGTACAGAAAGGATCTTCCTCAGCTTGAGAAGATCAATTACGGCATCGAACAGAAATCAGGAGTAACGCTGCCTGATCGCTTGAGGATGGAATTTAATAGGGTTGAGCCGCTAATGAACAACGGCCAGCGTAGAGGGTTATTGGAAATGCTAAGGGCAACCAGATGATAGGCAGCTGGACATACGAAGAGGCGGCAACGCTGATACTGACATGCTATGCACTCAGCTTCGTCATCGTAATTATGTCTGACAGTGTACCAACCAAGTGGCGAACGTGGACCACGGTGCACTGTGTTGCGCTGGCGGTACCCATCGCAACACTGGCCACCTCAATTCTGGTGGCGATACCCGGCCTTATGATTCTTGGCCTGGTAATCGCCGCCACGTCCCGGGTTAAGCGTCGATAGCTTTCAGCTTCGGCGATACACGCTCAATCAAGTGATTCCTGCGCAGCTTCAGCAAGTCGATCTGACGGCGCTTTTCTTCTGCGCTGAGACTTCCGTTTTTCTCAATGGCCTTAATCCGGTTGCGGATCTCCTGTAGTCGTCGGTTCACCTGATTCAACAACTTACGCATGCCAAGCAGGTCACGGTTTTCTCTCAGGGTATCGGCGTACTCTTCCATATCACCCTCTTCCCTGTACTTCCTCATATCCGCATAGAGGCGATCAGCCTTACGCAGTGAGTCATAGAACAGCTCTGCGTCTTTTGTGTAAGACGGACGAGAGGCATCACGGTAGAAGCGCCTAATAGGCTGATATTCCGTCAGGAAGACGGACGGCTTTTCGTTATCGCTGAACTGACGAACGGCCACGTCAGGGATGGCCGACACCCATGCGCCAATCTGACCCAGGTAGCCACCAATTAGAAAGTCCATTTGCACCGGTGACAGTGCGTAGTTGGAATCCTCACCAAATACGCCCGTGGTCACCTTGCTCAGCATCTTAGCGGCGCCTGTCGTGCCTTCATTGACCCGGTTACTCTTGCTCAGACGAGACTGCCCGATGGTTTCAATCTGGCGCTCAGTGAATGAGTCTTTGTTGGCGTACACGTCCAGTGCCGGCTGGAACATTTGCGGCACAGCGCTGAATGCAAACGTGCCTGTCAGCATGTGCCACATGCGCTCACGGAACAGTTTGCCGGTCGCCTCATCGTCCATACCCTGCTCAAGCAATCGTTCGGTCACCGTCGCAATGGCACCCACTTCAAACGGTTTAGGGATGGTAATGACGTGATCCGTTTCCGGAATGCGGAACCACCAGTAGGAATCCTTCAGCCAGTCTGGGGCTTTACGGTATTCCTCATCGTCCTGGTTATGTGCGAACAGAGTCATAGTGGCAACCGAAAGCGCGCCAACCACAGCAGAGAATCTGGCTGCCGCCTTTTTCTCTTCAATGCTGGTTTCGACATTACCAACCCCAAGCATCTGCGCCACTACCTTCGTCGATGGCTTCACGCCTGAACGATAAAGTTTATCCAGACCCTGCAGGCGAGCATTCAGGAATGGCACAACGTCGATCAGGAAACGAACTGCAGGCCACGCACCATGCGCGGAAAAGTCCATCAGGTCACGGGCCTGAAACGCGGCATACATGGTTCCCTTGCCCGCCTCTTCAGCTTGCTTGAACGCGGCCGCACGGTTCACATTCTCCAGGCTATTGTTCACATCCATCCATCTATCCCAGCCAGCCTGCAAAGGCTTCAGCCCCAGAGACAGAAGCTGTTTAGGGTCTTTAATTACTTTCGCACGGCGCATCTGACCATCGATCTGATAGCGAATAGAGTCAGCATCTTCACCATAGACGTGACCAAAGCTGAACGCGCCACCAGAGGCCATCAGGCGCGCTCGTTCGTAACTATGCCGGTCCATCAGTCCAAAGGACTTGAGGCCCTGAGCAATGTTACCGGCCGCGTTCTTTTTCATATCGGTAACCGCCACGGCACTCATGGAGTCCCGCAGAAGGTTAGCGACAACGAACTGAGGCGTACTGGTTGTCAGGTTGGTGAAGGTCCGCTTGAACCAACGCATAGCCGACATGGCGTAGCCGTTCATTCCGGTATGGTTAAGACTGGTCAGCGACGAATAGACCATAGGGTCAGAAATGTCGTACCACTCTTTTTCGCCATTACGCAGAATGAAGGTGCTTTGCTTTTTGTCCCGAGCTGCCTCGACAGTTTTCTCTGCCGCGCCCAGCTCAACCGCGTTATCAATACCCTGCTTAGCCGCCATGTTCTTGAGGCTGGCGTCAACAAGGTGGTGAAAATTCATCAGAGTGTTCTGTAGGAGGTCATTCAGGTTCTGGGTGCCGCCCTTCAGCTTTTTGTATGCCTGCTGGCGTGACAGTCCGCCCATGACGCGGGGGCCGGTAGTGTCGTCGTTATCTTCGTCCAGTCGATAAAAAGGAACGTAAAACTCATTCGCCCACATTTCCCGGTTTTCGCTGGTGATTATTCCTGACTTTTCCGCAATCGCCAGAACGTCATCCCGGTACTTCTGGAACTCTTTGAATACCTTCTCGTACAGGGCGTTGCGGTCGCCGCCGTTTTTGAGTTGACCGCGGTTAAGTCCTTTCAGTGCCTGAATATCTTCCGGAGTGAACAGATTCTCACGACCTTCGGCCATCAGCTTTTCACCACGATTACCGGCAATCCACCCCATGAACCGCTCAATCTCAGCGGACGAGCCCAGTTTATTCAGGGTATAAATCAGACCGTTAGTGTCTTTCTTCACATCGACGATACCGTCTTTGTTCATAAAGATGCGGCCAGCGTTCATCATCGCAGACACAGCACCAGAGGCGGCATTGCTCATTTTGGCGCGAGCCCAAGCAGAGCGGGTAATATTTTCTTCACTGGTGATATTGCCATCCAGCAACTGTTTATCCAGCTCCATCAGTCCGGCATAGCGATCAACCAGACCCTGACGGACCTTTAAGCGCCAACCATCCATGACACCACGCACTTTTTCGGCGGCAGTTTCTACCGGGCCTTTCGGCCCGATTTTAGAGAGGGCTGATTTCTCGGCATCGTTAAGGCTGGAGTCCTCCGCAAGGTCGTCGGATAGGCGGGCGAGAACCGTTCCGCCGCCAGGCTGAGACATGACCTCGGCTTGCCATAGCTGGTCATTTACAGCCTCAATCGTTATTCGACTTTCATCCCAAATCACGTAGTTTCGATCATCACCCTTTCCTCCTCGACTATCGCCGTCCAAGTACATAAGGCCCGGAATCCCTACAGAGTTTAAAGCCAGGGAAACGTCCCTCGGTGTTTTGCCGATAATCCCCCTTCGCCCTGTGATTACCTCTGCGATAGTTGAGCCTTCAAGAGCCTCTCTTTTGGAGTGGTATGTATCGCCAAGGTAAGACCAATATTCTCCATCGTCCATGCTCACCGGTTCAGAGTTAATCGCTTCGGTTATGAATGGATCTTCAAGCGAAAGCAGCCTTTCCTTGATCTCATCGGGCTGCTTTGACAGAGGCAGGTCAAAGTCGATAAGTTCTGACTCTGCTGGTAAGTCAGCCTGAAACAAACTTCCAGAACTGGATAATCTTGGCATCTTCTTTTTCCATGACTCCAGAACCGCCTGCCTAGACACCAATAAATCGCGCAAATATTCGCCTGCCCTATCAATTTCCACGCTGCCATCAGCAATCGCAGCGGCAATATTATTGTTATTATCTTTAAGAACGCTGAATGCTTTTTTCTCGCTTCCCGTTGCCGGCCTGCCATCGACAGTAAGGCCAGATAAAGCATCACGGTAATACTCCGCCACCGAACGCTTACCAGCAAAATACAAACCCCAGCCATACGCTTGGGCACCCTCCCCCGTCCCTACCGCATCCAGACTAAAGCGATCAAAAATATGCGGCGTTCCGTGGTATGCAACCATCGGTAACGCACCGCTACCGCCTTTGCCATTATTGCCATGTGTTTGCAGGTGACGACGCCCTTTTTCAATAAGCGCCAGGGTATCGGTATCCGTCCAGTCGATATCAGGATTGAATTTGCGGATCAGGTCGCGCAGGGCAGCAATGACACGCTGTACTAGCCCCATCTTCTTACCTTTCTCGGCAAGGTGGGCAATGTACTCCAGAACAGCAATACGACGCTCATCTGGGTTGTCATAGTCAAATGCGTAGCGATCAATGTCTTTATTGATCACTGAATGTCCGGCGCGATAATAAATATCGTCCAGCATTTCCAGATAGGCTTTGCCGCCCAGCTTTTCGTTTTGCTTCAGGTAGTTGATAACGCCGCCATGGCCTACCACCTCATGCAGGAATACACGCTTGGCGTGATATTGGTCCCGGATGTTTCCAGCGACGATGTAGGTTTTGCCGGTCTTGATATCGTAGGCACCGTCAGCGCTGTCGAAGTATGCGCCAAGATCAATCTTGACGCGCCCGGGCAGATCCAGACTCGTTTCAACCACCTCAACTGAGTCCATACCTTCAGCCATATCCTCAAGCCAGCCGCGCACCTGCTTGGCAGTGCTTCGGGTCTGCACTCGGGATTTGCCGCTGAACTGGCTGGCCAGAGAGCGGATCTGCTCATTAACGTCGTCAGAGAGAGAAGCAAGTGGCGCCTCCGGCTTGTCAATCACAACAACTTTGGTATTTACGCCGGTAGGATTCAGAGACGACTTAAACGCACCCTCTGGCAACGCCTGCTCTTCTGCTCCAACTTCATCGAGAAACGCACGGAAATCTTTGTTCTTCTTGTTTGATCGGTCGCCGGTCATGCCAGATACAATCGCCACCAACCGTCCGCCCGGCTTCAGAAACTGATAGGCGTGCACCACATGATCAATGTCCTGATCTTTGCTGAACGGGGGGTTCATAAGCACACGGTCGTACTTCTGCTCTGGCGCCAGCTCAAGGAAATCGTCACCAATAACATTGTGACCCTTCTCTTCCAGAATCTCTCGAAGCTGGCCAGCGAGCTCTACAGTATCCACCTCGGCACCAGACGCTTTAGCCTCATCTGCAAGGAGGCCATTACCCGCCGAAGGCTCAAGCACCGTCATGCCATCTTCGATATTGGCCAGGCTGGCAATTTCACTTGCTGTTGATTCTGGAGTCGGGAAGAAGTCATTAAACGCCTTTCTGTTACCCAGCACCGTGCGTTGAAGTGCATCCTCAAGGTCCGCCAGCTTGGTCTTGCGCTTAGGTCCCTCGACCTTTGCTTTCAGCTTGATGAATTCAGCGAGCACAGCGCGAAGCGTAGGTAGGTTTTCAATCCCCATGCGCTCCAATCGCTTGCGGCTCATAGCGACATCGTAGTGAGTCGTGTACTTATCGCCGTGCGCGGTGGTGAACTCGAGTATTTTTTCTCTGACCCGGGTAGGAATAACAACCGGCTTACCATCTTTCGATGATCTGGCCTGGGCCCTCAAGGCATTTGCCGCCTGTTTAAATCCTTTGACCACCTCCATTTTTTGAGCAAGATCTTTTGCTGAATCCGGGTAGTAAGTCTGCAGAGGCAGCTTGGCAAACTGCACCTTCTGCTCTGGTGTGACCCCCTCATTCCAGCTTCGTCGACTCATTCGGTCATGCTGAAATAATTCTGGATCAGCATCATAAATCAGACGGTTCGCCAATCCATTAAGCAGCTCTACCTGAACCTTTTGGTTCGCATTTTTCAAAAGTGGGTAGTCGCCGTCGGCAATCTCCGCCATCACTTTGGCAAGTGTCTTCTGAGTTTCTGCGCGTGCGCGAGCGCCAGCGGCCATGTCGGCTCGACGCAGAGTGTTTGTCTTGCGATCAGCGTTCAGGCTTTCGTCAGCATCCGTTTCAAGTCGTTCGGCAATATCGCGCATTCGGTCAGAAGCACGCTCAAGTTTCTGCTGCCTACGCTCTTCGGCTCTTTCTGACAAATCAGCGTCTTCGCCTTGCATCCAGCTCTTAAACTGGCTGGCCTGCTCAAGAGTTGGGAAGTAAAAGTTGCCGCGCCAGTACCCGCCACTCATAGAGCGAGCCATGGCCGCAGCTTCTTTGAATTTTTCCTTGCCCAGTCGGTCAATAACCTTGACGTTAAAGATGGTCTCGCCGGTTTTCCCGTGAGTACCCTCTTCAGGCTCGCCCATTGCTACTGCTTCGTCCGACTGAAAGCCTTTTCTGACATCCTCAATCGGAGTGTCACGCATCGCCTTCTCTGCAATCAGGCGGTCGTACAGCGTCCGTTGCTCCAGACTTAAAGACTCAAACCCCAGAACCTTGATTGCATCCCTGAATTCATCAAGCGTTTTCGGGTCCTTCAGTCCGTCAATCCGCGCTTTGCGCTCAGCTATTGCTGCATCGATATCCGCTTTTCGCTGCTTTGCATACTCCGCAATGGTTGCATCTGTCAGCGACTCAATATGATCCCGTGTGGCCTGCACAACATCAGAACCATGCGACCAAGTAATAAATCCATCGCTACTACCGATAAAGCGATACTTCTGCACCAGACCTTGATAGGCCATGCGAACCATATCTTCTTTTTTCGTATCGGAAAAAATATGGCTGTTGATCATTGGCTCCAGATCAGCTTTCTTCAGCTTGCGGAGTTCAGCCTTGCTGGCATCAGGATCAGCAACAAGGGCCTCAAACGTGCGAGATAGCTCTGCCTTCGTGACGGCCTCGCCACCACTCAAGCGCTTCATTACGTTGTTGATACCTTGGTAGGCAGTAGCTGCACCCTGCTCTGGCTCTGGCTCTGGCTCTGGCTCTGGTTCTGGTTCAAGATCAGGCCCGAAGTCTTCATTCACCTCGGTAGCGCTTGCCCGTGGCGCATCAGCAATATCAGAGTTTCCGGCCTCAGCCGCACCCTCTGGCACAGGATGAAGCTCAAAACCACCTTCTACCTCTACCAGTTCGTAGCCTGGATGCTTCTTCAGGGCTTTACGGGCTGCGCCTTTATTCTTGTAAGGGTTCCCAGCGCTATTGCGGATAATGGGCTTATCGTCATTTTCTGGCGCTGTCTGTTCAGGCTGTTCTGGCTCGCCATACTCTTCACGCAGCGCATTCCACGCCTGACGGTTTAACCCTTCAGGAGAGTCACTGTTAAGTTCGTTGAATTGCTCAAATGACAGTGCGGACTGCGCTCGATCAACATCAGTTTCATACTGATCCTCAATGCGCTGCGTGGCGGATTCATAGCCAGGTGAAGAGGGCTTCAGGCCCTCGGCTCTGGCCATTTTCTTGAGGTATGACTTGCGAGTGGCGGTTAGGATTTCAGGAAGGTCAGAAGTAGGCTTTGGTACGGGTTGTGACTTTGGCTTACTTTCCTTTTTCTGCCCCTCAGAACGAGAAACCCCGGCGGGTGCCGGGGTTTCGTCTGATTCGTTATTTTGGCTGTTCTCAGGATTATCTGGCGGGCTATCTCTCGCCGCCTGGAGTAAATCGCTTTGACCAGCCGCTGCTGCTTGGTCGGTTTCGGCGTTCGATCCAGCAAGTGCAAACGAATCCACTTCTGCATCTGCCTTTGCTTTCTGCTGGGCTTTCAGTTCAGTTTCTGAACTTACCTTCTCGGCCTGCTGGCGGTCAGCTTCCTTCTGGCGGAGGTCTTCTTCCGTATAGGACGTTAAGAGCTCTTCTTCGGCTTCTGGCTCTCTTTCGCCTTTGATCCACTCTGGCTCTTCACCTCGGTCGGCGGATTCTTTTTCCAGTGCTCGTTGATTTGCAGTGCGTACAACACTTGCGGGTGTAATTTCTTGTCCATTCTTATGCGCCTCGGTCGCAACAAATAATCTCAGGCTGAACTCTACAGGATCGTCACCGAATTGCTTGGCAACTTCAGTAACAACATTCTCAGGCAGCCCGGAATCCAGCGCTTCGCGAATATCATCAGCGAGCGCACGCCCTACGCCGTCACCACCCGGAACGGCCTCATAGTCAGCATCAGTAAAACGCTGTTCGCCGGAGGATGCAATACGCTTTATCGCTTCAGAGTATCGCTGAGGCACGGGATCAGAGTCAGCAAATCCCGCCTCTTGCGGCGTCATTTCACCGCGCATGACCTTGCGGAATTTGACCAGGTCTTCGCGTTCTGGTCTGGCTTGAGTTCGAGCGTATTCATTACGATTTTCGGTAATATGATCCAGAGCGTAACGAACGGCACGGGCCTGACCTCTGCCAAGCGGTCGCCCCTTCAGAGCCTGATCAATCGTCTTCTTCAGCCCCTTCACACCCAGACGCTTTACATTATCCGGAGCGTCCTGAAACCATTTTGGGTTTTGTGACGGCGTGCGCTTGATAATCTTGTCGTTACTGTCTCGGACGTATGTTACCCCGCCACCAGAAACGAGATCACCGGCCATATTCTCAAGGCCAGATCGGAAGTAAGAGCGCAGGAGGCGACCATCATCCAGCCCTTTCGGTAACTTGTGCTTGCGGATCTGATCTTTCACTCGGTCAGACAATTCGTCAGCCCGATCATCGCCAGCAAAATCAATGCCGCCCCCCGGCTCATAATCCTGAATGGCCAACCCTGACTGATCACGCTCTTGGCGCTCAAAATCTATAGGCGCATCCGGGCCCGGCAGCTCTTCAACGTCAACAACTGGCGGCACCGGCTCCTGATCTATAGTGATCTCATCGACAGGAATTTCTTCGATGTCTTCAGGGCGCATTCTCGCTGGCGCATTGCCAGGGTCTTGCCCCTGCTGCTCAGTCATTGCCCGTTCAGTTTGCTGGCGCGCCGCTTTGGCTTCTTCTGTGGTGCCCATGTAGTACGGTGCATCCACAGAGTCAGGAATCAGCGTTGACGGATCGGGCTCATAGTCAGAAACTTCAGGCTGAAGGTTATTAACCCGAACTCTATCCATTTCATCGTAGCTTTCCTGAGTCCGCTCCAGATACTCACCGATAGCAACATACTCTGCCGGAAGCTGAGATTTCGTCTCGGGAGCTTCTGCGTCACGCTGCCCCATCTGGGTAACTTCACGGTAAATCTTCAGCGCCCGCTCATTAAAGCGTTTCGCGGATTCGGTATCACCTTCGTTAGCGAACTCTTCCGCCATCTGGAAATTACGCTTAGCTGCACGCAATCGGACGGCCTCATCCTCAAAGCCTTGCTGTTCAGCAATGCGGATATCGTCATCGATACCGCGATACTGGCCGCGCTCCGCTTTGATCTGCTCGACTGCCTGCTCCAATGGCGGCATAGCCTGAACCTGAGCATAGGACTCCTGAGTATTATTCTCCTGAGCCTGCTCACCTTCAGTTAATTCACCGGCCTGCTCCTGAATCGAAGGCTTCTCTCTCGGAGTGCCTTTCGTGAGCGCCCCCATAGCGCCACCCATGCCGGCGCCAAGAACACCCTCATTCAGTGCATTGGTTGCAACGCCTTCCATCAAGTCGCGATCAGTGTCCACGCCCTCATTCACCATGGCGCGGTTAATGTTGAATTGCTCCATACCGCCCTGAGCCGCTTCGGGGATACCTTGCCCAATAGCCTGCATTCCGGCATTCGTCAGGCGCTTACCAGTACCGACACCGCGAATGAGATTGTCGATGTAGCGACCACCAATGGCATCCAGCGTCAGGTTTGAGGTGATAGTAAGAGGGTCAGCCTGAACCGACGTAGCAACACGCTCTGCCAGCGTTTTTGTTGCGGTTTTTCTCAGCTCGCTGACAGTCGCATTTGGGTTTTGCTGGTGAAGCTGGTAATACAGCTTCCGAAATTCGTTAGACTCGTCCAGGTCTGTATCAGACAGATTCAAAATCTCATCACGAACCTGAATACCCATCTGACCGCCGGTAATGCCAGCACCTGCAAGCGCCTGACCGGTAACGCCAGCGCCAGAGCGAATCATACTCTTGGCATATTCCTGTGCCGCTTCTTTGGTCATGCCCTTAGCCAATCCGCGCTTGATCAGGTTTTTCGTAACAACCTTCGCGCCAACTTTGGCTACCGCACCGGTAAAACCAAAACCAGTTACAACCTGACCGGCCAACTGACCAGCCATATTGGAAAACTGCAGACCTATCGATTCAGGGTCTGACCAGGCTTCGCCAAATTGTACGTCGCCGTTTTCGTCCTCTGAGAAAAACTGCTTACCCATCGCCTCGCGGCCAGAGTCAGACATTTGATCCATCTGACCTTCTGCCCAGTTCTGAGTCGCGTCACGCAATTTCCCAGCGGTTTCTGAGCCGGTGATCTGATGAACAGTTTCCGCCATGCCAGCGGCAGACTGGCCTGCCCCCATCTGGAAGGCATCGACGGCGTCACCACCGAAACCCTGCTCGCCATCTTCAGCAATGCGCTGAGCTTCAACATCGGCAGCGGTTTTTCTGTGGGAGAATCCGCCTGACATGGGCGGTGGATTTTGATAGGCGATGTCGTATAGGGAAGGAGACTTACTTTTGGTATCCGTCATGGGGCACTCTTAAAAAGAATCTAAGGAGGCGGATGCGTCAGACAGAGATACGATCTGCTGAGCGATGGCGTTTACTTCTTGGGCGCTGCTGGCTTTTTGTGCTGCCTCTCTGAGAGAAGCGATTTGCTTTTGCTTCTTCCGCTCATTGAGACGAGCAACCCGATCACGGAACTCTGACCGCGGCTTTTCTGTCATTTCAGATATCTGCTGCGCACCTTCCGAAGGTTCGGTTTCTACTTCCGGCGCTGGCTCTTCAGGCATTGGCGGTGCCTTGGCACCCAGCGGCGAACCTTCTAGTGCAGAATCTGCTAAAGACACAGCGTTTTGCCGTGCGCTGGAAAGCTGTTCCTGCTGCGCCAGCGCCTCTTCCTCTTTGCGCTTTTCTTCGTCCTTCAGGCGCCGATCTCCTCCCGCCTTCATTTCTATAAACTCAGCGCGAGTTAACGGGCTATAATCGCCGTTCTGCGCTTTGATATTTTGATAGTAAATAATCTCATCGAGTGTACCGCCAATCAAAGCAACCGCACTCTGATTCACGCGAGCGCGTGCTGCCTGGCGATCTTCCTCTGTCGCATAGTCTGGGGAGGTATCGATATCTATCAGAGCGTCAAACAGTGGCTTGGTATCAATCTGGTTTTGCTTTTGATCTTTAGGGTCGACTGCCTTTGACCCCCCAACGGCTTTGTACTTCCCTGACTTTTTATCAAACTGATAAAGCACCTCCTGCCCGTTTTCGTCGTAACCTTTCTTGTACTCGAAACCGTCCTGCCCTGACTGCGGTGCAAGGCGGGAACCGAACAAGGCGTAATACAGATTGTCCGCTAGTGCCTTCGGGTCATCCCCGGCTTTTTCTGCGAGGTAGGCCGTGTTGGCCTGAGACAATGCGGCGGTAGCCATGTTGTTGAACTTATCCTGATCCAGCAATATCACCTGATCATTCGCGTCGGAAGATCCGTCCTTTGTCATCGGCGCTCGATATGCCTTGCCATCTTTACCGACCACTTCCAGTTCAAGAGCAACCTGACCGTTCTTGGTTCTACGCGCCCCGGCAATGCGGCGCTTCAGACCGTCTTTTGCTTCACGAGCGGCAAGTTGATCACGAAGAATGACATTGCCGGCATCAAGCAATGCAGGGTCTTCATAATTCCCAGTGTCGGCGGCACGCTTAAAAATCGCACCCGCCTTCATGGACTCCTGACGGCTCTGGCTGTCAAAGAACTTCCCAACACCAAGAGACTGATATTTTTCAGAAAACTCAGAACCCAGAGGCTTGCCGGTAACGTATGCAGTGCGTAGATCTTTCTGCATTTCAGCTTCCAGCTTCTTGCGATCAGCAGTCTGCTTCTGCGTGTCGTACTCTTCTTCCTTCATCGCGAAAAGTTTTTTATCACGCTCCGCCGCATCCGCTCGAAGCTCGCGATTCTGCTTTGCATCCAAAGCAGCATTACCAAGAGAAAAGCCTTTCGCGAAGCCTGTTACAGCGCTCTCTGTACTCAATCCACCCGCCATAACAACCCCTTAAAATATTTCGTAAGCCAAATACGCAACACCAGCGCCAACTGCAGCCCCAGCCGGGCCTCCAGCCATCATGCCAATCCCTGCACCAGTGCCTATTGCTTGAGCGCGTCCGGCTTTGTCCGCCGCCTCAATTTGATCACCTGCAATCTCTCTCGCTTGCTCACGCTTTGCGGCATCAGCAAGGCCGGTCATGGCGTTGTTGTTGAATTTATCCGCAACACTGATCAATCCGTAACTCATCAGCTACCACCTCCGCTCAGGCTAGATATGTTAGAACCGGCGATTAACTTGTTTCGGCGATCAATGGCAGAATCACGAGCGTCGCTCGCAGCCCCCGCCAGAGATACAGCTTTGGCTCGTTTAAAATCTTTGTACCTGTCGTTCGTCTGGGCACTGGATAAGCTCACTCCCATTCCGTTGGCTCTCGCTTTTTGGCCTGCATAGACAGAGTTAGCCCCCAGGTTTGCATTACGCTTTGCCTGACCCACCGCCCGATCAACGTAGGTGTCGTTCGTAATGTCTTTCGCGTAATCCATAATGTATTCAAGATCGTCTTCCTTGAAGGTATCCCAATCGGCGCGTATCAGTTGAGCCAGTGCGTCTTCCGCACTATTCGTTGAGATTTTTCCGTCCTCTGACTCATACCGTTTTGGACCAATATCCTCTACTGTATTTCTGAACCCGGTTCGGTTTGACGAGACAAATACTGGTGCTCCCATAATTAACCCTCCGCCTCTGGCTTGTTGAGATAGTATGAAGCGCCCAAACCAGCCGCTGTTCCGAGACCGCTCGCTGTCGCCTTGCTCGAGTTAAAGTCAGAAAATGCCTTCTGATTGGCTTCTTCCGTTGCCCGATCAGCAATATCCGAAAGACCAATCTGGGCTTTTGTCGCCTCTCCCGTTGCCATGGCGACACGGTTTGCGCGACCGCCAAGGTAGGCGGAGTCCATAGAGAACTCTGCCTCTCCCATGCCTCTACCAACGACTTCAGCGCCGGTTTCAGTCAGCTCGTTAAATTCAGAGGTCGACGCACCAGAGCTTGGATCAATACCCTTCTGTTGCTGCCGTACTCGCGTTGTTTTTGCCGCATCTTCGAGTGAGGACATACCTGCCGTATTGGCCTTGCCTCTGGCGTAATTCCGATAGCCAGAGCTACCCAGGGCATCTACCTGACTCTCATAGGCTTCTTTAACAAAATCCAGATCGCGGGCGATGTCGTATTGTTCGACCGCAACAGCTGCAGACTCTTTTTCCGCCTCTGTCATTTCTGGCTTATTACTACCGCCGCCACCGTCGCCACACATAATTAAAACTCCGATTTGTATTCTTCGAGTGATTCCATCCAGACATGCTCCTTGACTGCAACAGATACGCTTAATTGATGATCGATACCGCCCACCAGAAATGCGCACTGCTCTATCAGTGAGCCAACATTACTGCGCAGACCGAAAGCCACATTCTTCAAGTGATCACTGTTCATGCGCTCTATTTGAGTCGCGTCATACCAATCCATAAGGTACTGAGAAAAAAGCGGCGCAAGGTAGTGCATGTACCGCTGATAAAATTCATTCATAGGGATAGTGACTAAGCAGCTGTGAAAGGCTTTGAAAATCTCATGGTCAGAGACTGGGTTGTCTTTATCCACCAAGTCATCCAGCACCTGACTTACCTTAAAAACCTGCATGATCATTGAGTGGGCAGCCGCGTTGCCCTTGACGCACTTCAGAACAAAATCTGATTCGTTGTCTCGGCTTGGCATAACAATCACCCACAAAAAAGCCCGGCGCAGTTACCTGGCCGGGCTTTGGATATAATTTAAGCAGTTTGGATAAATGTACCCCGTGCTGCGCACGCTGTAAAGCTAACCGCCTGAAACCTTGTATTGAACCGAATAGCTGTCTGAATTTGCCGGGTAAATCCTAACGGTTCGCAACGTATAGATATTGCTGCCCTCTGGCGGCGTGTCCGTAAGTAACGCATTCAACTGATGAATGTATCGTTTCTCTCCATTCGGCCCGGTGTTGCTTGTTTGATGCTGCGTAGGAGTCGCAGAAGCAACAACGGAACCATCCCGAAGCAACTGGACGTAAACTGCATCACCCGTCTCCGCCTTCAGGACAGAGTTCGTTGCATCCCATTCGGTATACGACTGGAATACTCCTGAAAACTCCACCTCAACACGACCACCGTTTTGCCACCCTGACGTATCAATGGCTATTCCCACGTCAGGCCCCACCAATACCCCAGATTGAAAAAATGGATCTGCAGCACTCTTTATGGCTGCCGAGCTGGAAAATGGACCGCTACTGTCGCCGACGTGACGAAGAAAATAGTAATAGTCAGTCGCCGGGTCTACAGCCATATCAATAAACTGGCTTCCTCCAGAAATCCCAATACGGGTCGCTTCTGTCAGACTGTCAGTTGTCGCTCGCCAGACTTCCGTATGCCTATGACTTTCATTTAAGGGAAATGACCAGGATATCAGGACACCACCACGAACAAGAGAGACGGACACACCAGAGGGCGCAGGGGACGAATCCGCACCGGTACTCGAATCTCTTCCTGATGATCGCCCACCATATTTGCCGAACCCGATAATCATCTTTTCGACATCGCGACGAGACGGCCTTTCCCGCTCGTCTCTGCCTTTGCCTCTCAATGAGAAGCCAGAGAATTCGTTGATGGCCGCAACGCATTTATCAAGAGCGCGCGGATCACGCGGGTCAATCGCCTTGTCACGCCTGCTCATACAAGCTCCACCTTACTGCTGGCAATAGCTGCAGAGTTGATTCTACCTTCGCTCTCAAGTCTCACTTTGAAGCGAGAGTAAAAGCCAGGCGAGAATCTGAATCCTTCATCTGTAATCGTGGTGTGGCTTGAGGCGTAAACGTCATTGCTTCGATGAGATCCAATCAGCGTTATAGTTGCCTGCCCTTCTGAATCCAGTCGCCCAGACGAAATAACAGCCTGACCAGACCGAACATACTCGCGTGACTCCCAAAGCATTTGCATATTGTCGCCGGAATCAAATTCAAACACGGTCAAACTATCGTCACCACTTTTTACCAGCAGGTATAACGTGTCGGTCTCGTCATCATAATGACCATCGAGTACCTGATCGCCACTCACGCCAGTAATCTCAAGTGGCCAATACCCTTGGGCTGGATCAAAGGCAAAAGCCCCGGTGGAAGCGAAGCACAGATAAAAGCTTCGGTACCGGAATGCAACAAAGCTTGCAGGATCAAGCGCAAGCCATTGCTCCTTGCTGAATATTTCACGGGTAAGAACGTTGGCCCCGCCCGCGCCAATAGCAACCAGTCCTTCTGTGCTTGGATAAAAAGCAGTCTCTCCCATATCGACAATGCCTCGACGACTGAGATTAGGCGCGCGCAAATCAAGCTTTAGGATTGAAATACCGCCGGGATGAGTACCTTGAAACACATACGGCTGGCTATCCGTCGTGACAATGAGTGCGCCCTGAGTAGCGGCCATGCCTTTAACAGTAGCGGGGATTGCATACTGATAGTCTATTGGCCAGGCATGCGGGTAGTATGGCTCACAAAAACAAACCGTATTCTCAAACCAGCTTGCCATATAACCGTTACCAGCATTAACAAGCCCTTCAAGGTTATCAGGCGGTGCATTGAAATTTTCAGATTCGCAAACGTATCCGAGTTGAGCCGTATCTGTACCATCGTTTGTCGTATTGATCCCGGCCACTGCCTCAAGCACCAACTGAAAGTCACCACCGGCATCACTGCGGTATAGTCTGCGTTTTACAACACGACTATCGTTGTTTGAACCTAGCGACACAGGCACCAGTGCAGTATCCCAGCGCTGAATAACTTGAGTTACGTCCGATGGCGCCGACTCTTCTCCCAGAATGGTCACGCCTGTGACATAGTAAACTGAGTTGTACACCGGTATTGACGGGTCACCTGGGTCAGCATTATTCCATGAGGATGAGACCGATGGAGTATTTGGAACCTTGATAGCCAGGTCAGCAAACAAAGGGCTACTACCACCAACGCTGTAATACACTTGAGGCTTTTCCGAATCGCCAGCAGCATACATGCGATTGTAAGCATCGTTAGCAATCGGACCACGCAGGAAGTCGGCATTGTCCGTGCGGCTTAGGGTTTCCGTTTTGTCGTAGTGATAGAGAGACCACGACTTAACTCCAGCGCTGACACTAAAGCCCGCCTCTACGGGAAGCTTAAACGGCACGACGCCATCGCCTTCAGGGCGACAATTCAAGGTTCGTGACGCAAATCCTTCAGGTAACAAGTTGTCGTCAAGAACCGGGATCATCCCCTTCATCTGACTGAATTGGATTTTCATTCTTCCACCTGATCTCGATAGTCGACTTGATAGCCGTACCTGTGATTGACACCGGCCTGAATAATCATTGGCTCTGAAAGCCCGGATACATACGGCCCACGCGCAGTGTCGAAACTCTCAGAATGCAAGCGAAGGTATAAGGCTCCGGATTTGAAATACCACAAAAAAATATCAGTATTCTCCGGATCGTCCTTGTTCTCAACTGTCAGATAGACATCCTGAATATCCGAATCCAGCTCCAACAGCGCAGACAATCCTGTTGCAGGGTCTCGCCACCACACGCCCATAGAGGCATCCTGACGTAGATAGCAGAGTATTGGCGTGCCGTCTTGCGAAAAGTCCAGGCTGATCTTTTGTAATGGATCAACCAGTGTTAGCAACGGCCTTGGCTGGCCATCCCACAACCCGTTATATATTCTCTTCTGAAGAAAAGCAGCACCTGACGCTTCGACATAAGCGACCCATTCATGCTGATAGTTACCTTTTGATAAATCAGGATTTCCGGTTGACGAAGAAATATCAAAAGGGCCGTATGCAAAAGACTTGAACAGGTGGTCATCGTCAAACGCAGGCAGGAACCGCAAAGGACGAATCAGCTCTCCACGCGCCGAGCCATTAAGCACCGGAATCATAACGGCCCCAGGTGAATGTCAAATCCAATTCTAAGTTATAGTTCGCCGGCAAGGTAAAGCCTGGATCAATTTCAATTCGTGGCACTTTTCTGGAGCTAGAATTACTGGAAGACGAGTAAGAGACTTGTACTCTTTCCGGAGTCTGATCGTTCTCGATATAGTCGAATGAAGCTCTCACCGTTACCTGTCTAGAAGCTCCGTCAAATGAGTACGGAGTGCCAAGAGAGCTACTACCGGAGCGCGAATAACCCCCGCCAATCAGGTAATAGCTACCACCGTTGTATGATGAGCTTCCATACATCGGTTGAGCGAACCCAAATGCGTGTATACCTTCGGCGGTAGTATTATTTGAATCTGCAGCATAAATGGTGTAGCTCAGGTCGCCGTGCGGGGTAGATACCGTTCCGGAGCCCAGCACCTCGTCAGGAATGATCGAATAGAGCGTGTAGGTAACCCGAACTGTTTGATTATCCGTGACAGTTATTGTTATCGGATTTCCACTACCATCCTTAATCAGGGATCGACTCATCAGCGTCCCGGTAGATCCGCCTTTCCTTATGCCAAGCTCTGACAGATCGCCAGAGATGTTCGTGAATTCAACTTCGCGTTCGCATTTGTAGATTGCAGGATAGACGCCCGCCGCACTCTCTCTTGTAAAAAACTTGAAATCACCACTGGCCTTGGTTGCTATCTGATTCCCGAGATCAGTGTCTGTATAAGCAGGAGTAGTGACTACACCCGCACCAAGGCAGAGGTGAATATAGTGAACGCCAGAAAACCCATTAACCTGCTGCTGAAATGGGCCTGGATCTTCAAGGGCTGCATCGGTAATCAGGTTATCGAACTCGCCCGAGTCAAATACAATGCCCTCATCTTCAAGAACTTGTACTCTGTAACTGCCTCTCATCAGCGTTGGCTTTAGCTTCATTCTACACCTGCAATGTACTTGTTACGTTTGTAATTACTACGCTCTGAACGACTGGAGCGCCTTCGGCATCCGGCTCTGCATAACTATCAAAGTAATTAGGAAAATATTGCTGCTCACTGGTGACCGCAGTAATGGCAGCCTGAGCTATGTACACTTCCGTATCATCTACTTGCTCAGCATTGGAGTTAAACACGAGTTCGGTAAACACAAGCTCACTACGAACCGCTACAACTTCTGCCGAGATGGAGAACAACCAGTTATCAGGTAATGTTTCTGGCGTGCTGCCTGCGTCTGACCCAACATTACCCCACTGATCTATCCTAAGAAGCGTCGCAAATAGTGTCACCGACATATCATTAAGCGAGAGGCCCGATATTGCGTCATCCCTCCATGAGTTACCCGCAATATCGCCCCAACGAGTTTTAAAACTTAATGCCTCAGAAGAAAGATCAAGATTAAGTCGGTTGTCACGACCTGATAGCCATGAATAGGAATACCAATCTGTTGCTTGCGTATCGAAGTCGTCGTGATCATATAAATCACCGAGTATCGAGAAGTGCGATATCACGATATAGACCAAGCAAAATTAAATGTCAGGGTAATATCGTGATCAGCCGGCAGCGTGAAAGACTCACTCAGTTCAACAACAAAATGAGAGTTTGAATATTCAAAAACCCTAAAGCCAGTTACCGTTCTGTTTTCTGCCTGAGCAGACCAGTTAACGATCAGTTCGCATTCCTGACTCTCTGAGCTGTAGTTGATTGTCACCGTGGTGCTTCGGTCCTCGCCAGCGCTTTTCAGCATTTCAAAAGAATTGCCTGCACTAGTACCAACCGGGCTGTCATAGCGCCCAGCAAGAATGCCTTTCGGTGAAGAAAGATCATCCGACGGCCTTACTGTGTAATTTACCGACTGGCCGAACTGTGTTGTTATTTCGCCAGTATCCAGAACATCAGGGACAAGGAAATATACGAAGAATGTTACCTCTAATGTCTGGTGCGCCTGTATTGGCACCCATGTCTGATAACCATTCCCGTCTCGAATAAGCGTCCTTGATAACAAGCCACCCTCAGCCAGCTTCCTAAAGCCAACCTCACGAATATCACCAATGATTCCTGTAAAGCTTGCAGTGACCGACCGCCTGGCATATCGATCCTGCCCGTCCATAAATATCGTGGCGTCATTTGAGAATGTACCGGATACCTGACCAAGCTGGTTATCGAGCGCCGCCTGGGTGCTGTAGGGCTCGCTATCACCATCACCTACGCAAACAAATCCAGAAGAGAACGGGTCACCATGATTCAGTGCCTCATTCAGAATGAGATTTCTTACTTCGCCGGTATCAGAAATACACTTTCCTGCATCAATGACGCGAAGCTGGTAGGCACCTTTAATCATAGCGGCACTGTATCCCCTGTTAGCGTCCAAAGCGCCTCAGCGGCTTCAGACTTTGCCCGTATCGCGGTCAGCGACACCACTGATCCATTGCCTCTTAACTGGGTCGTTCCCGGCGTCTGAATAATGCCATCATCCAGTGCCTGAACCTGAACTACACCAAAGCCGAAGTTCTGAATCTGAAAGGTCGTACCCGGCACCGGGTCAGATACCAAAAAGAAAGTCACCGTATTCAGATCATCATTCACCATAAAGTAAGTGAATGCGTCATCGTCAGTTCCGACGGTAACTTCAGTAGTGCCGGCTTCAATTTTTCGTAAGCCTACGCCGGTCAGAGCCACACGGGCCCAGTGGCGGGAGCGCTCAACCCACTGCGCAGCCTGATCCACCAAGTCCTTGCACTGCTGAATATACGTATTCAGATCAAAAGGAAATTTCATGCGCCCATTACCTCAGTATGTTTCTGAGTAACGTCGGCCTGTAGCGCTTCCAGATACTCAAGCGTTGCAGGATCCAGCTGGTTAAACTTCACCATCACACCCAGGTCAAAGGTCGGGTCCATATCATTGCTGACGTTGATCGTAATATTGTCAGGTTCTTGAGATCCGCCTTGCACATACACCGGCGTTTCACCAACGATAGGCCCGCTGCCTTGCCGGTAATAATTCTGTCGGTGTAGTTCCGCATCCAGTACAGGAGCAACCGCCAACATGAGTGGGATAAACTCACCTGATCCGGTATCAACAAGGATATCCAACGCCACAGAACTGACCGTAAGCGCCGACGTGACTGTATCCGCAATCGTGCAGGAGATTTGCCCGAGCGCGGCCTGTGCTGCATCTGGCGTCCCTGTCACCTCATAAATATCGCCCAGCGCGTGAGGCGAGCGACCAAGCCGAACCTTTAACGTCCAGCCAGTCGTATCAATTACCTGCTCCGTATCCGCGTTCGTAAACGTCACGCGCATAGAGCGGCCTTCGCCTTTCAGAATCGGTCTGAGTCGAATCATTGTTTATTCACCGGGTTTTTAGGAGAAACGCGAACGTCGTTCTGCATCTTTACGCCAATGGCGTTGTACGCTCGCTGGAGATTGGCCTGAGCCAACTGAGCGTTAAAGCTGTCCTCTGAATCCTTATCAAAGGCCAGAAAAATAATGTAATGGCGCAACGCTTCGTTGTACTGCTCCCGCACGAATACTTTTTCAGTATTCTCGTCATAACTTCGCAGCGTATGCCGACTGCGCGGAGTCAGTGCAACTACCAGCTCAAGCAGTGATCCTGCCTTGGCTGGCGGATAAACGTAAAAGCGCAGAGGGTCGCGCTCGTCGTAAATAAAATACTGCTGCTGGTTACTTGCTGGGCGCGAATGCCAGTCAGGTATCACCCTGTCCATTTGCTCTTGAGACTTAAAGTTCACCGGCCTCATTGCGCCCTCAAGATTGCGCTTTACATCCACCAGGCGAACCGCACCGACAGGCAGCTCCTGCCGCGTACCAGCAACGCAAGAAAACTCAGAGTTATCCGCGAACGCTTCCGGCATGAGCCCGAGTAACCAGTCATACGACTGATTGAGATAATCCACCAGTTCGGTGTTGGTCCAGCGTATGCCGGCACCCGTTTCCTGCAGCGTATTCTTCACCGCATTGATTAACGCACTTACGAGAATAGCCACGATCAGACCTCCCAGACGCTGCGAGCGAATCCGGCGCGACCCTTACGGCTCACATCAAACTCATTGCGGACGTCAGCCGCCGCCGCCATCCACATGGTTTTATATTCACCAGCGTAATAGCCGCTCAACTGAGGATTCGTCCAGTCATTGCCGGGCATTGCCATCAAGCGCGCTTTTACTCCGGCCGCAATACAGTCCGGCCAGCGATCCAGAATCGAATCAGGAACACTGGTACAGCCCGGCCGCGGCTTCAGAATAATAAGCGCCTTTGCTTTCGACTCTGCAGTCACAGACTCAGCGAGCTCAATGACAGAAGGTGCATGCTGAACATAATCACCAGGCTTCAGCGTACTGCCATCCACGGTCAGATTTTTAATCCCCACAACAATGTGCCCCTCGTGCGGGGAAACAAAGTCGTAGCGATCGAGACCGGGCGAGACAGAAAATTCCACCTCTTCAATAAACGCCTGTGTCTTTTCGCAAAAGTCCGCGAAAACAGTACAGGCATGAGAAGAGATAATTTCATCAATGCAGCCGGGCAACTCTGGGAGCACCGACACCACGATTGACGAGAAGTCGCTGAAGCTATGGTGGATCATGGCAACCCTCAGCCGTTCAGGCTTTCAAATACAGCGTTCAGCTCTTTAGCACCGAACTCCGGGCAATCTTCACCGATTGCAGCACGAACAGCGGCAATTTTAGGCTTGCCGTTTTCGGTAAAGTGCTCTTCGTTATCGGAATTTAGCGACAAAATTGCGTTCGTGATAATGTTTTTAAGATCATCATTCGCATCGTCGCTGCCTTCTTCATCCAGAAGTTTTTGCGCATCTGCCTTTGCAGCGGCCGCACGCTCAGCCGCTTCCAGGGCTTCACGTTCTGCCTTTTCAGCTTCTTCAAACGCAGACTTTTTCAGCTTCTTCTTGACTTCATCAAGCTGTTCGCCTTTAACAAATACATCTTTAAATCGCAGCAGCTGGCCAGCCGCTCGACCATCGACATACTGGATGTCGCCAAAACCCGACCACACCACACCAGTTCTGGCGATAGTGTCCTTCTTGAATTCTTTATTGCCGATATAAGCAATCGCAACCGGCTTTGCGAATTCGTCAAAAGTACGTTCAGCCATAATGGCCTCCATAAAAAAGCCCGGCACAGAGCCGGGCGAAGTTAAGGTTTAAGGTTCGCGACGGTCTTAAAGCAGACCGGTATAGCGATACTCCGGGACAACAGTCACATCACCGGTGCCAGTGGCGTCAGTAACAGTAACCGTCAGGTAGGCACGAGCTGGAAGCTCATACGGCGCAGCGTCGTAAGCCAGCTTGCCTGCGGTAGACGAGTCAGCAACAGTGCCGAAGAAGTCCTGGTCATCCGTGCCTTCGCCGCCCGGAAATTCGATGCCGAATTCAAGACCGGTACCTGCTCCCATTGCGCCGTGATACGCCTTCAGGCCGTCAATGGTTACGCCCTCTGGAAGCTCCAGAACACGAATCACCGTATCGGCTGCATCAGCATTAAAGTTTGCAACGCCAGTTTCACGGGAGACGTTGCCCTGTGCCGCGTTATAAACGCGGTTTTTCAAAGTGGCAGAATTTTTAGTTGCCATATAAACACCTCAAGGGCGACCAGTGCCGCCCAGTATGAGATTAAAGGAACGCTACCGATTACTGACTTACAGCCGTATCGACAACCATTACACCGTGGTCATTTTTACGACCGTTCTTGTCAGCGAAGCGGATCTTCTTCTTGCCATCCATCCAGCGGCAAGAGATTTCATAGGCGTTGCCATGATCCTTCTCTTCTTCCGTGATACCGACATAACCCATGTCGTCACCACCCTGGGAGCCGACGTTACCGAATGCCCAGCCAAGTGCCTGCGCACCCAGAAGAACACCGCGGTGTACGTTGACGCCTGGAGCTACCGTGGTTTCGGTCGCTTCGTTCACGTTCTGGCATACGTTCACAGGAGTACCTGCAGCAAATTCGACCCAGTTGCTGTTCATCTTCTTGATGAGAATGCCTTCCCAGAAGTAGCAGTCACCGGCAAAGATTGGGTTCTTGCTGATTGACGCAGTACGGTTCTTCGCCGCCGCGTACATTTCCTGCCACTGCTTCGCACTGGTGGTCGCCTTGAAGTCCTTAAACTGACGCGGAGTCAGGTACAGAACGTACATCGGGTCTTCATCGGCGAGCATGTCACCCTTGAAGCGAATCGGCTGCATCACCATGCTGTCCTGCTCATCGATCAGGAGTCGCATGTTTTCCACCGTATCCAGAGTGAATACGTCGGACGAGTCGATATCGTTCAGAGAGGTAGCATCACCACCGTAGAAGTGACGATCATAGGTAGGTGCCTGCAGGCCGTTTACCAAAATCTCGCCAAACTCAGGATGCGCCTGACCCGGCACGATCAAGTGCGTCGCTTCACGAGTACCGCGAGCACCAGCCAGGTGGTACAGAGTGGTCTCATCACAAAGACGACTGTAGTAACCACCTTTCCCCGCCAGCTCATTCCGAGCAATTGCCTTCAGCTCGTGCTTGGTGCGCTGCTGAGCCATCTTGCCACCGGGATTAACCATGTGACGACCCTGCAGGATTTTCAGGTCCATGCTGGAAGAGGTCAGCGTTTCACCGCGTCCGTCCAGAGGCTTATCGCCCATGGTCGGAGTTTTATTGAGGATGTGAAAAACATCCATTTCAACTTCGTCACCGGCTTCTTTTGCGAGGTTGGTTACACGCACGATAGGTGCGCCCTTGCCTGATTGACCGCGAACGGAGTCACCCTTCTTCTTGATAGACATATCCGCCGTATCCACCATGAGATTGGTGAAGTTCGGCTGACGGGTCATGTCGGCGAACAACGCGCCGTTTTCAACCTTGTTACTTTTTACAACTGGCATAATCAATCACCTTAATTATGTGACCGAACCTCAATACCAACTCATCACTTCCTGAATCTGAGCATCAGACATCTTGGCCATTTCGGCCTCGCGCTCAGCGTCAGACATCGATTCCAGACGCTCTTTAAGAGACTTTTCTGAACCGGGAGCCTGACCAATATCAGTAAGTGAGTTAGGGGTAGGAGCTTCGGCGCTATCAACGATTTCCTTGGCGCGCTGCTTCACGGATTTCTGCTCCGCAACAGCGTCGCCAAAGGCTGCTTTTGTGCGTTTTGCGACTTCTGCAAAACGGTCTGCGGGCGCGGCGTTTTGCCACTTGGGATCTGCCTGCAGTTTTTGGTCGATGGTTAAAGCCATTTCCCAACGGTCTGGGTCTTTGGCTTGCCAATTAGTGAGGTCTGAGTTGTTCTGAAACGCTGAGCGAGCGGCTGCAGCTTCTGCGTCATCCACTTCAGCTTGAGCCTGATTTACAGTCTCAGTCTGCTGTGTCTGTGCCTGCTGTGATTTAAAAAGACCGCGAGCCAACTTCAGCTCTACAGAATTTCTTCCGTAGTCCTCTTCAATCTCAGTCAATTCCTTTTCGGTAATGGCATCTGGATCAGCAAAGGCTGAGTCCATATCCACACCCTGACGCTCAAGGTTCGCTTTGGCGTTACTGATCTGACTTTCGCTTTCAGAGAGCTTTGCGTTTGCTTCATCGAGCTGCTTGCGCAACTCTTCGTTCTCGCGAACAGCTTCGCGCTCTCGCTGGCGTGTGCCAGACAACAGCTCATACGGGTAATGGTGCTCCCCGTTTTTGCTGAGAATGTACTTGTCGCCATTTTCATCCTGGTGGAACGATTCACCATCGCTTTCGCCTTTGTCGTCAGATTCTTCGGCTGCTTCTGCAACCTCGGTTTCCGTGCTCGACTCAGCGCCCGCTCCGTTCTCTTCGTCTGAATTGCCATCCTCGGCATGTGCAGCCAGAGCCTTTTCAATCTGCTCCGGATCACCACTTGCCAATGCGTCATCAACGCTCATTACTTCGTCACTCATTTCTCACCTATTTGTCATTTGCCGCATGACTGCGAAGGGTTTTGCGGTTCTACCGGTCGCCGCTTCCGAAAATCGGGCATAAAAAAACCCGCTCAGTGGCGGGTCTCTTTATTGAATTCTGTTTTTTAAATGGCTTGCTGCCACTCGTCAGGCAAAGGCGGAGGAACTGCCGCCGCCTGCTCTATTTCCATCTTCGTTTTTTGCTGATCAACGTCTTCTGATTCTGCGCGCTCTCGTGTGTACTGAGCGTCTGCCTTGGCCTTGTCGACTTTCGCGGCCAGCTCTTCCAGTTTCAGCATGACTTCACGCATCTGAAGCTCATCCATTTCCTTCTGCTTCTGCTGCTGCTCCTGCATCTGCGCTTGCTGCTCTGGCGTCATATCTTCAGGATCAATTTCACCTGTAAATTTCTGCACCAGCTTCATCAGTTCAATACGCTTCTCTTCCGGCACGTCCAGCTGATCAACAAAAATACCCAGGCCAGCCATCTGAGCGTCGCCCGGCAGCTTGGAAATAAAGTCCATGAGCATTTGCGAGACTTGAGCGCGGTAACCCGGCGACTGTTGAATCTCACCCAGTACTACCTGTGTTTTAGCCTGAGCGATAGCGTTGGTCATTTCGCCGTCTTGGTCATTATTCAGTACGACCTGCTTCGGCTTCTCGCCCAGCTTACCCGGCACCATAATCTGGATGTTTCGGCTCTCTGTCATTTCCTCGACTTCGTGAGCCATGACCAGTTCACCAACCATCTGGCGAGCGTTGTTGTAGTTGTCGTTAATGTCAGCCAGTGTCGTTGCGCCCTGCTCAACCAGAGAGTTAATCGCCACGCCAGACTGAGCGCCGCCCTCTTTACCCAGGAACGCGTTGTAAATACCCGCGACATCCTGAATCAGCATTTTGGCGTCTTGCATGATCTGGAATTGCTGAGCACCAATACCCTGATCTGATTCGACTTTGAATAGCGCTCCGCCCTCACGCTTACCGGCACCGTTCAACTTAACAATACCGTCAGCCTGGTGAACCTGCTGGCGCAGATCGTTATCACTCATCGCCGTTGCGTCATCGTCCATGGTGATCCGCTTGTAATTAAGATCACCAGTCAGGCGAATGCGACGGAAGTTAATTTCGTCTTGCGGGCTGAGCATTGAGCGACCAAGGCCGTAAGGAATTCCGGTTTCATCCTCACGCGCACCAAAGAACGGTACATACGGATACATATTGTGAGGATGCGGGCTGGCCATATCCTTGACGAAGTGCGGACCGATATACCAACTCAACCGCAGCGACGGCACAGAGCACTTTGTGATTTTCACCCGACCCGAAACCACCATCGCGTTGTGAATCGGGTTGTCTTCCTGATACACCACTGCCCGGCCATCTTCCGAGCGCAATACGATGCCGGGCGTCCATACGCGGTAATACAGCTCGTACACCTTCACCATGTCACGGTGCGGTAAAATCCATTCCTTCTCGTCACGAGTGCTGTACTGATATTCACGGTACGCTTGAGACAACGTGTCGCCTTTGTCGTAAAAATCATCCATATCGAATGACGACCACTGGCCAATACTGTGCTTGATGATTTCTTGTTGGTTTGGGAAAAAAGCCTCAGCCTCGTCCTTATCAACCCAGCGCTCACGCAGGAGCCAGCTACAGTTATTCAGATCCGGAGCGGTGCGCCAGTCGAATGAAATTTCATTTCTGTGCACCGTGCTGATTTTGTATTTTGATCCCAGCGAGTTACTGTTCTTTTTAACTTCCACCCAGCCAATGCCGGAGATAACCTGGGCCTTGTACGCTTCCGCACATGCCTGATTTGCCTTGCCGGTTCTTAAACCCTCATTCAGACGAACATTCAGACCTTCAGCTACTTCCCTGAATTCATCATCGTCCGCACGCACAAACCAGTCAGTTCGGCTGCGCGCTTCCATGCCCAGCACGCCGTTAATGGCAGGCTGCATCAGGTTGGTGATCAGAATCGGAAGTTTCTTAGCCTTCAGCGAGTTAATCACTTCCTGATCGAGCTGGTTGCCGTCGTAGTATTGGTGGCAACGCGAAGCGAGACCTCGCCACTCTGGCTGATAGTCGCGTTCCTGCAGAATCTTATGCAGTCGCATACTGTGCTTCAGATCGTCAGCCATTTATTACGCCATCCAGTGATCAGAGTTTGTTGATTGAACCGTTCGCCCGTCGATAGGCTTTGTGCTCATCACGCGAACCAGCATGATGATTAAGTAACGCATTGCGTCCATCAGGTGATCGTTCTCCTTAACGACCTTGCCGTTATCGTCGCGACGATAGAGACCTATTTCGTGCCAGACGCCAGTCAGGTTGCTGAATATCTTTAATCGACCAGTGGCCAGGCGTTCATTCACCGCCAGCAGACCAGCTTCGACAGCATTATCTGCCTTAATCAATTTCAGCCCTTGGGCGACGTAGATATCGAAAAGATTCTCGCCGTCCTTCTGCCCGCGTCCTTTCGATGCCGGGTCAATAGTGCCCACCACCCAGTCACCACGAGCTTTAACCGCAGCAGAATGCTCCGCCGGAGTTACCTGCCCCATGTAGTGCTCGGTGTACAGATAAACGATGTCGTTATCTCTGTCCCAAGCACCCCAGACAACCGCCGTTTTATTCCAGCCAACGTCCATGCCGTAGGCTTTCGGCCAGTGCTTCGGGATCATAAATGGCTTGCACTTAATGTCGTCCGGGTCATACGGATAAATCGCACCGGAACCCAGCGACGGCTCGCCATTCATGCGCGCTTTAAGCTGGTAGGGTTTCAGCTTCAGCGACTTAATCAGCTTGTCTTTCTGATCCTCTGACAAGTGCGGAGCGTGAGCCCAGCCAGCCTTAACCAGATACCGAGGGTTTTCGGTATCGGTAAGCACCTGATCCTTGCAGGAATCCAGAAACGCCAGCACCAGCTCTGTTAATCCAGATAGCGGCGTAAACGTCAGGATGAAAATACCGTTCGTGGTCATCGTCCGTATCAACGCCTCTTCGTAAACGTCATACGGACATTCTTCATCCATCCAGATGATGTCCTCTTCCGTACCCTGGAAGATTTTTCGCCCCTGATCGTAGGAGCGCAGCTTTAATACCGACCACTCACCATCAACGTGCTTAACCGGCACCGTGTCGTAAGCGTCAGACACGCCCGGTTTAATGGTCGGCTTGCCCAGCAAGTGCTTAGGAATAATCCCAGTTCCCCATGCCGGCGTGTCGTACTTACCACCGAACAGCTTCTTCTGAATGATGTCTCGAGTGGTCTGGTTCGTGTCACCTGCAGCCAGGGCATTGATCTGACGATTAAACCGCTTGCCATCCCACCATTCCGGGTAAAGTCCGGTTAAATGGCAGTACAGCTCATACCCACCGGCTTCCGTCTTACCAACGCGGTTACCGGCCATAAACAGGCGCTCAGAGTGATAAGCACCCGCAGTAAAGAATTCCGTATGTTTCGGATAGAGCGACCTCCTTAACGGCCCCTCATCTTGAAACAGCTCGCCGACACGGTTGTACCTGCGTCGACGTTCTTTCTCTTCGAGCAGCGCGAGTAGCTCACGCTTGCGATCAAGACTCAGGTGCTTCAGATGCGAGGCGTCGAATTCGCTCATCAATCTGGTCTTCTGTCATTTTTGCAGCCTGATGCTCGATCGTTCCTTCATGTTCAACCTTATCTTTAAACGCCTGAACATCCACATGCTTGCCGATCAGCTCCAGGTTCTTAACCTTGTCTGGCCACTTGATCTTTTTGAGGAAGCCAACCATTTCCCGCTCATCGCCGCGTCCTTCCCATAACTCAGAAAGATCCATTCCCTGAATATACTGACGCCAAACTTTCGGCCAATCACTGATGTGCTTAAAGCTGCCGTCCTCTTTCAGGATGTCGATAACGTCCATCTGGTCGATTTCAAGTAGGCGTTGAAGAACGTAGTCGGCATCCACCTTAATACGCTCTGCCCGCTCATCGACTGCCTGAGCAATAGCCGTCGCTATCTTTGGTATTTTCTTTAGACGCTCAGCCTGAGAACGAGCCGTCTTCTCGCTGTACCCCGCCCGAATTGCTGCTTGAGTACCATTCATGTCAATGAGGTACTGGCGCACAAACTCCGCCTGCTGAGTTGTCAGCAAATGACTGTCTTTATTGGCTGCCATACTCACCACACCTATAAAACAAAGCCCCGACGAACGGGGCTTCAGTTTCTTTGAATAAACGTCGCTCGCCAGCTGTCAGGGCCCGACACCCTGAGCTACTTCGCGACAATGCTCTACGCTCCTGAAATATATCAGGAGGTCACGCATATCTCTTTCTACGAGCAATACCTGAGCATTGCCCTGCTGATCCTCAGTCGCGCCCGGAAGCGCCGGAATCGGCGGAATGCACGCTGCCAGTTCCGTTGTCCGCTCGTCCTGACAGATCAGATCCGTCGCCTCCTTCATCGTCGCGCACCCGGCCACGGAGAAAGCGCATATTCCACTGACCAACAGGATCAGCATTGATTTCTTCAACATCGTCACGGTACTCCTGCTCTTTTTTCTGCGCTTCAGACGCCCGGAAAAAACCGAGCGCGGCACTGATCAACTTCAGTAACGTGGAAAAGCCGCGCACTACTTCAGCGCCTTACTGATGCCGCGACTGTCAATTTTGAACGGGTCGTTCGGCTTCTGCTTCGCAAACAGGAAGTTAAGCGCCAAGTAATCGATCACCTTATACAGCTTACCGATAATGCGGTTATCACTCGGAGTAGGCGTTAGCGACACGATCAACGACGCAACAGGACTCAACAGGAACAATACCGCCAGCGCCTTTTCTACCGGATTAAGAACAGACCAGAGGCCGACCACCATGGCCGCCGCATCCGTATCAATAACAGCAGCCTCGGCCGCAAATACCAGAGCCGGAGCAAAGAGCAGCCCCAGCGTTAAAAACACTGCAGTAATAAATTTCATCGTTAATACCTTTCGGTCAGTTAGAAATCAGAGCGACTTACATCGCCCCTTTCAGGAAATTGACCACATCCATATTCGGACGCGGTGAGATAGTTGTGTATTTGCCGCTCTTGTCGCGAACCCAGATAACAGGATTCCCGTTTGACGTTGGCCGCTTATCCAGATGCAGCATCCAGTGAGGTTTGCCGTCGTACTTCGTATCGAAATACAATCCGATACCTGTAAATCCGCAACGAATTGCAACGATCAGCGCATGGAATGGATCGCAGTCGCAGAACACGTCACCAGCGTCTGATTTGCGGCCATTGCCGATATAGTGACGGCTCGTCTCGCTGCCACCCTCGCGAATCCAGCCACCGACCAGCGGCGACGGATTAACAATGCAGCCCAACTGAACACGGAAGAACTCCAGCGCATAGATAAAGCCAGGCTCTATCTTTTCCAAAACACCCGCGGGAAACTCGCCCGGGCTGAAGTATTCAATGTCAGACCAGTCAATAATTTGCTTCATGCGAACGCCTTGTAAATTCGCAGAGCCGTGCCGATCACCAAACACAGAGGCAGCACAGTCAACGCCATCGCAATCTTGGCAACAGGTCCAGCCTCGTACATGGTTTCGTTTTTGTCTGCCTGCCAAGCCTCACGGCAGTGGTTGGAACCATCGACCGGCTTGAACGCATAGTTTATTACGCGCTCCTGAATAACCCAGAAACGCTCAGATCCGCGCGCAGCGAAATAACCAGTGCGAGCCGAAATAGTCGAGTCAGGATTGCCGCCGAATATAGTATTGCCCAGCTGATCAACGGAGAGCAGCACGTTGTAAATGTACGAATTTCGCTCAGTCATACTACCTCCTGATCGTTTCCCGGTTGTTCCTGCGCAGACTCTGCGCGCATGGCCTCAATCATCGCGTCAATTTCGCTCCACTCCATCGGTAAAGTACGCTCATGCTCAACACCGTTTTCATCGGTGTACGCAAGCATTGATCGCAGCGTGAAATACTCTTGCAGCGTAAGGTAGCCCAGCGGAGTAAACGACTCACCATCATCATCGTGAAACAGCTTTCCGCGATAGATGTGAATCTCAAACGCCTGCCCGCCCTGAGTGACATCGAGCACAGATAGCGGCGAGTGGTTCGCATAGTCGGAGTGAATGCCCGGTATAACCACAGAAACCATTTGATGGTCGGGCAGATCGGCAGCATTACTCAGACTCATAGCGCGCCCTCTGCGTATTGGAGTTTGCGATGAAGTTTTGCAGATAAAATTTCAAATTCTGCATCACCTGCATTAAGTCGTAGACCTACAGCAGTGCTAGTTCCTGAAGTTCCTGTTATTTCAAGTTGGCCGTCGCTAATTACACTGTTGTATACAATAGCGCCCCTAAAATACACGACTAACGTGCCTCTTACGAAATTGTCCACATGCAGAGTTAGTAGGTATTTATTTCCTGAAATAATATCGCCAGGTGGTGTGGAGTCAGCGTAACTAGGCCCGGATGTTCCGCTATATGAAAGGATGTTGTCGATAAAACTCCAGCCAACACCTGCGACATTGACATCCCAACCGTTTATTAAATTTGAACCCAACCAGAAATCATCTCCAGACTTCTTAGAAATTTCTTCCCAATCACCGGGTAAAGTGCTTTCGAGAATTGCGCCTGACCATTCTTTGATTGAGATGTCTTTTATTTTATAGGCTCCGTTATTACTAGTTTTAAAACCTATATAACCATCCGAACCCAACGTGACCAGCCACCGACGAATCCTATCTTGTGTGCCAAACGCCCAGTCATCTGGTAGTCCAGCACCCGACGGTGTCAGCCCTCCACCTGCAATATCATACTGGTAACATGAGACTAGATAGGTCTTGCCTGCCTCTCCTCCAGACCAGAGTAAACTATGATAGTCAACGGCAGATACCTCATAAGCTCCGCCACCAAGGCTAGTCCAACTGGAGCTAATAACTGACGGCTGACCAGAGGCTATTTCAACACCCACCGGCTGAGAATAATTCCGCTGATAGCTAGTATCGGGTTCGTCGAATCTGAGGTCAGTAACTAGCTCGCCAGAATCCTCTACAAGAAAACTCAGTAAAACTCCTGAGTAGATACCTACCCCTGTAGGGCCGCCGAATTGATCCCCCACACTGTTAAATTCAAAATCCAGCGCACTTGTAGTTGTAGCCTCTACTACACCATCAACAGAGAATGTCACTGTGTTACTCGTATCCCTGACGAGAGTGAACCGATGCAGCTTAGGGTCTTGGTAGTTGAATGAGACCTGCTGCCCTGTAAACCCAGCACCAAAAATGTCTCTACCCGAATTGACTACTAACCGGTTATTTCCACTATCCTCGTCGTTATTTGCCAACCAGTAACCACCTGCCGAAGACTGTGGCCAAGTACCAATAAACTCAATCTTATACGGGCCAGATAAGGAGATCCTCTCACTCAACGTAGCATACTGCGTACCGTTGAAGTTCATAATCGCGCGCGTCAGTACTCGACGATAGAACCGATCTCCCGGGTCAAGCGGATTACGCCAGGGTGACATGACGCCGCTTTTGCGAATGCCGCCTTGAGCCTTAATCACTGACTGCTCACACTCACTGAGTATTCTGCGCCGGTATTCGTTGGCGTCAGAACAATAAATGCGAGAGAGCCAGCATCGATCTGAATCATGCCGTTTTCAGCAATGACGTTTTCGCCGTCTGCGCCAGGATTGCGAGCGTCTGCAATGTCGAAACCTTTCGGGACGACGGTGACGGTAACGTCGCCAGTCGAGCCTTTAATGTGAACAGTGTGCAACGACACGGAATCAATGACCGGAATATTCTCCACGCCAGAAACGTCCATCCGCGTGATTGATTTTGTAATGTCAGCCATTTGTACCGTCCCCCCGAACCTGTCGATCAGTCAGCACGGCAATGTCTCGATCATGTTGACTGATGATTGACGCATGCTCATCAAGCCGCGTCTGATGTCGGATATGCTGCTCATCGTGCACTGACAACTTAGACGAGATCATGCCGTAGATTTTACCAAGCCCGATCAGCTGCACAGCAAAAGTTGCGAACAGTCCGACCACCGCGATCAGTATGTTCATGTCGACGTTTTCAAGCATGATTAAAAATCCCAGACGCAAAAAAGCCCGGGTCAGATTTAACTGCCGGGCTGCTTTAAGGTCACTGACGACCAATTTACTGATTTTGTACCCTAGCTGCGCAGGAGTGTCAACAATTATCAACGCTGGATGTTGATTCAGGGGCGGTTGGTGTTAGAACGGAATGTCGTCATCAAAGTCATCGAACTGATTCGACGGCGCTGGCATCTGCTGCGCTGGAGCTTGCTGAGGCGCCGAACCTTGCTGTGGTTGCTGATACTGAGGGTTTTGATACCCTCCCTGCTGTTGAGGTGCTGACGCTTGCTGAGGCTGCGCCATTTGTGCGCCTTGCTGTTGATAACCACCCTGATCACTCGACTGACGACTATCCAGCATCATCATTTCATTACAGATGATCTCAGTGGTGTAGCGCTTAATGCCGTCCTTCTCCCACTCTCGAGTACGCAGCTTGCCTTCGAAGTATGCACGCGAGCCTTTCTTCAGGTACTGCTGGCAGATCTCAGCCAGACGTCCGTATACAGTTAGTCTGTGCCACTCAGTCTGCTCTACCTTCTGCCCGGTCTGCTTATCGTTATAGCTCTCGTCCGTAGCCAGACTGATATTCGCTACTGCATTGCCATTCGGCATGTAGCGCACTTCCGGGTCGCGACCGAGAGTGCCGATCAAAGTTACTTTATTTACTGAACGTGCCATTTCTACTCACCTTTCGTATTTGTCCCAGCTCTGCCAGGACGGTTATTGCCATGTACGAATTATACCGTACATAACACCTCAGAGCGCGGGACGGAGCCCGCGTCCTCTTTGTTATTCGCCATTGACTGGCGACTGATATTCAATCCTGGCAAACGGGTAGCCTTTAACTCGCTCCAAATCCTTCTCTGCATCTTCAAGCAGCATTGGTTCAGAGCTATATTTGAAGTTTTCAATCTGCTCGCCTTCAAATTCGTCATATTTACCAGCCACTACAACAAACGCTTTTTCTTTGCAGGCATAGCCCATACTGAAGCGGGGATAGCAGTCAGGACACCACTTGCAGCCACACACTCTTACCGTGCCACCGCAGCCAGAATTACAGCTATACATTGATTACTCCTTTCGACTAGTTAATAGCAAACCCAGTCACCGGACAAGCCGGTGCTCGCTGAGCTACACCCGCCTGTACGGCTGCCACACCAATGAACATCCGCTACGAACAGAAATAAACTCTATTCCGTAGTCAGATGGACAGGTGTCAACCTTGGCCGGACCGCAATCAAACACCCGGCTGTCACGATCAGCATTGCAAAAGAAGACCGTAGTCGTCTCACCCAAATCAAACGGCTTTCGATCAGCCAATACGTGTTCAGCCAGCTCACGTTCTTCATTTGTTAGACTAATCATCCTGCTTCTCCAAGTCTTCCGCGAAAACCTGAACCATTCCCTTTGCCTTTATTTGTTGCTTAATCCAGGTGTAATGCTTCAGGTGCCACCAGTCGCCTGTTGTGATGAACTTCCGTCCACGCTCTACCCCTCTCAGCTTTAGCGGGGTATTGAGAAACGTCCATTCACTGCGTCTGAGATCCAGCTCCTTGGCCAGCTCTTGTGCCTGTTTCAGCTCGCCAGCGAGAATAAATAGCTTGTCGTCACTCATTCCGCGAACCTCAACCAATCTTCTTTATCCACTCGAACCACTGGCCAACCATGAAACTTATCGTCTATCAATGGACTCATCCGACCGGCATAGTTCACAGTCTTCAGGGCGTAGTATTGCTTCCGGCCAACATACAGAACCGCATTTGGCTTTTTATCTTCAGCCTCTAGAATTACATCCAGAATCCGATTGACCTCACGGGTCGATTCCTCATCGACAGGAAAGAGGTTTGGGTTTCTCTGTTCTGGACTTACCATCTAATCCACCCTCAATACGAATTTATCGAAAATACCGTTCACAGACGCTTTCAATGCCAGTGTGTTTTCCTCAAGCTGATTAAATGCAGACCTTGATGAATCAATGTCACGCGCACACTGCGCCAGCATTCGATTGATTCTTACCAGTTCGTCTATAGCCTCTTCGCAGACTTTCTCCGCCAGAGCTTCGCGCGGCATGGTCGAGTGCTCAACATCCAGCATTTCAGCCAGAGTTTTCATTGCGTTATTCATACAGCCTCCCGATTACGTTCGTTTCTGACGTTTTCCCAGTACCGCTCCAGCCACGCCTCAATCGGAGCCAGGCACAGGTTATCTATCGTTTTGATTTCATCCATAATGAGATTCCACAGCGGAGCCCACTGGCGTGACCAGTTCCGCGTCTCGATTCGATTTCCGCGACCGGTTGCCATTAATCGCCCCAGCTCCTGAACCTGACTGGTATTCAGCGAGAGGCTTCTGACTGTTCCGCCTTCAATCGCTGGACTGACGGCTTCCCGGTAATGGCAGAGCGCGCAGTAAATCAGATCCAGAAGCGCGGCCTGCCGTTCTACTGGCATGTTCGGAAACTGGTCTTTCATTTTCTTCTGGCACACTCGATACAGATGATTCTGCGCTTGCTTGAACTCCAGCTCAGTCGCCTGAAAGTCGGGCATATACATGATGTTGCCGAAGGCGCGTTCGTGGTGTTTCAGTTTTCGGTTTAGGTCAGAACGTATCTGCATCTTTTGCTGATCGCACCATATCTGATTCAGGTTACTACTGAATCCACCGAAGTCGGGATTCGTGACCTTGGTCTTTTTCCAATCGCCGGATACCGCGGATGATTGATTCTGCTTAATACCCAGCTTGGCAGTCTCCACTGCTCCTGCCAGCGATGAATCAGAGCCGTAGAAATAAATCCAATGCCACAGGTTGCGAGTGGTCAGAGGCTTTGGCAGATTTCGCGTCAGATTAGTCAATGCACAGCTCCTTTTCGAGTTGTCGAGTCCGTGCAGCACACCAGCGACGCACGACTTTGAGTTGTTTCGCGTCCCGTGTGAAATTTGGGTGATTCCGTTCCAGGTATTTCATGCGGCGAGCAAACTCAGCTTCGCCCCGGCGACTTTTAAGGCCCTCTAAATAGCCCTGAGTGTTTTTATTCCCGGACAGGTTGCCGGACAATCCCTCGTTGCAGTACCGATTGCACTGGAATTCAACATTCAGAGTGTTGAATCGTAATTCTTCATGCGCTCCGACAGTTTTCAGGTGACCACAGCAGAACTCGCCCAGGGCATGATGTTGCGCCACTTTGCTACAACTAATGCACTGGGGAATATCACCAGCGTCCAGCAGCTCTTTGTATCGCTCCAGCTTGATCCAGCGGTTAAACACGTCCTGGGTGAGTTTTAACTGGTGGCTTACGTCATTGTCGCGGTGCTCAACCTTCTTCTTGCGCGCCTCACGCTCTTTTTTCCTGCGCTCCTGCTTCTGCACTCGCTTGACGTAGCAGTCCAATCCCTGACGCAGGCGCTCACGTTCCGCCTGCAGGTGCTCTTCTGCATAGCGGTTCATGCACTCGAACGAATGGAATTTCTTCTTGTGCGGAATGCTCTCTGACTTACTTGCTGGCGGCAGAGCTTCTCCGCATCCGCATTTACAGCGACGAGTCACGCTGCCTCCCCGCGATTGCTCGCTATCCACTCGCGCTCAGCCGCTGCTATTTCCTCAGCGGTTGCTGGCCACTGAACGCCAAGCTCAACACCATAAGCATAAATAAACTCGATAAAGTCAGAGCCTTCAGACACTGAAAATCCGGTTGTACTCGGACGGACAGAAACCAAACGTCCGGACCCATCCAGCGCCGGAACAACATGACCTGGCTTGCGCAGAGGCTGCCCCATAGCGGCACGCTCCTGCTCAAACTGATCAACAAGTAGAGCCTTCCAGATTTCAGGTTTGTATTTCCGGCGACGCCTTCGATCGAACAGATAAACGACGCGCCCAGGATCGGAATCAGGACGCCAAGTTTCAAAAACAACTTGATCAGAAATAACCGCGATCAATTTGTGATAGAGCTTTTCCTGCTCCCGACTTCGTGACGGCCGGCGAATCAATACGGAAATAGGACCGCCAGTCAGAGCTTCCAGCATGAATTGCTTCAGAGCAGTGAACCTCTGCTGTGCAGTACTATCAGGATGAATCGTTATCTCTTTTGCCATTACGCAATTCTCCCTTGTGCTCTCAGATACTCACGATATTCACGAGCAACGCCATTCAGATATCCATTCGCCTGACGACGGCCGGAGTAGTTCTTAGCCATATACAACCGGTCGTATTCGTCAGCCACTTCCTGTTGCTTGTGCGCAGGAATGACCGCCATACGCACCATGATCCAGCTCTTCTCAGAGCCCCAGCGCGAATAGCTGTAGAATTTCGGCATGATCGGTGCCTGTGTCTGACTCATACCAATTCCGTCGCTTTCGCCTTGTGGCCTTGACCGGCACGAATGAGCGCGTCCATTTCCACGGCGGCATCCATCGCTATCCAGGCGAACTCAGTTAAGCGCCCACCGGGCAGCATCCATCCGCGCTCAACGGCATGAGGAACAACCGTCGCCGAACCATGAACAATCGCCTTTAGGCCATGACGACTCGGATAAATTGACGTGTCAGTTTTGCGTTCGTAATTTCTGCTCATAATCCCACAGCTCCCATACTCGCCTTGATATACTCGATCGCTACTTCTGCATTAATTGCATTGCCGTAGCCCTTTAAGCGCCCTTTTCTTGCTTCAGACGTCGGAAAGCAGATATCGCCGCTATGTCCCACGCCTCCGGAAGTCCCATCAACCAGCGCGAATGTGCCGGATTCAACTGGCCGGAACCGTCCATCCCGGCAGAGGAGCCAGTCAGAACCTGACCAGAAGCCGTTAACCGGACCGGCAGATTTAATTCCAATAGCTGCACCATTTCCGGCAGAGTCACACACCCCGGACGCGGAGTTACCTTTCCACTCTTCACCGCATCCGTTGCCGTTGCCGTTGCCGTTGCCCATCCGGCCAGCGCCGCCTGCCTCGGCAACTGATCCAGCCTGCTCCGCCCATCCGGACGTACCGTCTTCATGCCCGGCGAGTCCTTCCAATCCCGAGCTGAGGCTGTCACCCAGCCCTGCATCAAATCCTGTAAAGAACAGGCGCTGGCGGATGTTCGGAGAACCGACGCCCGCAGCCGGTATATCAAACGCTGCGCTGGCGTAACCTGCGTCTTCCAGGTCAGCTTGTACAAGGTCGAACCACGTTGTTCTGCTGTCGCTTTTAATCTGCTCAGTATTCCAGCCTGTAGCGTCTCGCTCTTTGCTCGAAGCTCCGACAATGAGATTGCTGGAGACCTGTTCTCCGTAGATGACTGGTGGTCGATTTTCTTTAATGAGCTCATACCAGGCTGGCCACAGGTGGCGTTCGTCTTCAAAGCCTTTTTGTCTACCGGCTGCACTGAATCCCTGACAGGGACAACTGCCTGTCCAGACTGGTCGGTCGTCAGGCCACCCGGCTTGTCGTAATGCGTAACTCCAGACGCCAATGCCTGCGAAGAAGTGACACTGTGTGAAAGGTCTAAGGTCATCTGCTCTAACATCAACAATGCTCCGTTCATCAACTTCGCCCGGGGCGATTACGTTCATCCGGATCAGCTCGCGCAACCAAGCAGCGGCGAACGGATCAATTTCGTTGTAGTACGCGGTCATGCCGCTTTCTTCCTGTGTCGCGTGTTAAAAAACTCTTCCAGCTCAGGAAAAATCCGCATAGCCAGGCGAGCCAAATCAGGCGTGTAGTTGTTGTTGATTTTGAATAGCTGGCCAGCGTCGTGAATCCGGTGCTCGTCCCAGCGTAGGTGCTCGAATATGGCTTTACTTGCGTATCGCTTGTGGGTCTTTCTGCGCTCGATCGCTTCGGCAATGAACGCACTAAATAGGGCCTGATTTTCTGGCTGGTAGATGTACTCACGCATACCGTCGCAGAAGTCACCGAAGTCGATCAGCACTTCAATAATTACCGCTTCACGCTCCGCTTTGTTCAGTGCCTTCCAGCTCGTGAGCGGCATTGGATACGCAAGGTCTTCATGGTCGCGGAGTTTCGTAACGCGATCTGCATACTCAGTTTCAATACCCTTCTGGCCCTGAAATTTCACCGCCAGTAGTGCGGGTTTTTTATCCTGCTCAGGTGCCAGCACAGTAACCACATAACCCAGTTCGCCGGTACACTTGAGGCGGACGATATCGCCTGATTGAAAATCTTTTCTCACGGTTACGCCTCCAGCTGAGCAAGGATCGATTGCATATTCCGACTTGCCCTGGTCGGCTCGGTCGGCAAATGCGGCAATGTCTGTTCGGGCTCAACGTTCACAGGCTCGTTCCAAGGCGCACCAGACAGCCAGTGTCGAATCACTTCAGCGTGTGCAGTCTCAACCGCATCACGAACCGCCTTGTAGTTCGCAGACCGCAGCGCATGGCCGTCGAGAATTGACCACAGGTGATACATAGCCCCTTCGAGTTTCAGTGACGGTGAAGCAAGTTTGCGGTTAACAATTCGGGCAGCATCCTCAAGCGGAGGAATCCGCGCATCGCGCATGGCCCACTCCCACGCCCAGACACAGAACTGACCAGGCGAAACAGGTCGAACGTAACCAGAAGCACGACAGGCCATAAGTCCGAATTTAATCAGCACGTCGCTCGTTACTCCTTGCTGTACCAACGTCTCCAGCCATACTCGCTTGCCCGCCTTAATGTCTTCCGGAGCTGGGTATAACTCGCGCCACTTCGGAAATATCGCTATGACCTGAGTCCAGAGCCAGTTGATCAGCTGAATGTCCGCTTGTGTGGGCGCCGGGGAATCCAGAGCCGATTCCGTCCGCCCAGTCCGTGGATTCGTTCGCTTTTCTGAGCTCAGCTTCGCGACTTGATAATTGAGATCCTGCATGGCCATTGCCTCGCTGGTTGTTATCGTTCTGGTGTTTTGCCCAGGCTTTCTGGACAGATTTCAAGAATGCGGTTTGAAAGTTTCCACCGTGGGGAAGTCGACCGGCAGTGAGCCAGTACGCTCGGAATTCAGGAATGCAGTTGCGAATAAAATCCTCAGGAACGCTCGTCATCGCAATTCTGCGAACAGTCGTTTCGTCGGGATTCCAGTCTTCCGACATTTCGGGCTGCTGCTGGTAGGGCTGGACGTTTTCAGAAAATCGATTCGCGTGTTGTTGTAGTTGTTGTGTATTCCCTTCCCTTTCCCTTTCCAGTTCCCTTTCCCCATGTGCGTGCATGTGCGTGCATGTGCGTGCATGTGTTTGAGTTTCTGAATCAGTACTTGTGGAAACTTCCTGCGACTCTGAAACGCTGACTTCTTCAGTGTTTTGCCCTGCATCATTAATGCATGTGCTTGCATGTGCATTATTTTCTTTGGGAGGAAGTTTCGATTTTGCTTCACGAGCATTGGGACATTGGTGTTTTAAGAATGTCGGTATGCATCCAATCTCGCGACCATCCGCAAGGTATTTTTCGACAAGACCGATACGCTCAAGCGCGTCAAGCACGTGTGAAAAGTCGGTGGTGTCGTAAGGCATTACATCCAATTTCAACTGACGTGGACGCCACTCGAATCGCCCCTCTCGGTCGCAACACGTAAACAAGCCGATGAAAGCCAGGCGGAGAGGCAGGCCAGACTCAATTTCAGCTTCGAATAAATCTTCATGCCGAAATAACTCCGGCTTTACTGTTCTAATGCGAGCCACAAAGAAATACCTATTAAGGGCCTTGAAAAACTCATCTACTAATTTTACGAAAATTAGTAGATAGAAAATGGCACCCCGGGCAGGACTCGAACCTGCAACCCTTGGAATAGAAGTCCAATGCTCTATCCAGTTGAGCTACCGGGGCATAGCTGGCCAGAGATCCAGCATCTGGCCGATACGTTTTTTACCGGGTCGCCTTCCCGTAAATTACCGGCCACTGGAGCCAGCTATCAGAGCCTGATTTTTTCGACCGGTTTGCTTCCGGTACGTAGTCACGACTACACCGTTCCGCGCTCGAATAAGTCAGAGTTGCCAGGCCCCATGCCTGATTCCGTCTTACCGTGCGTTTCCAGGCGGAGGAGACGCAAAGACCATAAGCGCCGTCGCCTACGCTGCTGCTACGCTCTTTAACTTCAAGAGCCGGTTATTAGCCCCACCGACAGCTGGGGTCGTCTCACCAACAGGTATTAGTCAGATGTGTATTGATATGCTGACTGTCTCCAAGCTACTTATGGAGTCCCGGCAAAGTCTGGCGTTGCCGCGCCAGTCAGTCAGCATACGAATGCACACCTAAAAAAGTCCGGGCCGAAGCCCGGCAATGGAGTCCACCCTACGTGGAATGCACAAGGCTCAAGTGGCTCGACTTTTTCGTCGCCTCTTGATCCTTCAATTTCTTAACTTCAGCTTGCAATGCCGCGAGCAAGTCAGCGCCCTGCTTGCCTTGCTGAACTTTTCTGCGAACAATGCTCAGTATTTCTGACTCAGACATCCCGAGTGCCGCAGTCAGCACTTCCATGTCAGTCGAATATTCCGTTTTCACTTCCCCGGCCATGACAACCTCCCGTTTCCGGCCCTGATTCAGACCTTCTATTATTTTAAAATCAGGACAGAATCAGTGATTCACTGCATTATCCGGACGGTCATCATTCAAATGGCGAGATTCAATTTCACGGCGCATGGCACGAATCGCATCAGCGACTTCCAGCTGAGCCAGTCGCTCTTGCATAGCTGCGTTCTGTGCTGCCTCGGAGTACGCAACGCTTCGTCGGTCCAGCCCTTCGATAACAAGCTCACGAATCGTGACAGACGGTTGCCCACCAGTGGCTTCGATGTATTCGCGAAGTCGCTCTTCATCATGCTCAGAAAGACGGCACTTAATGCCATCGCCTGCTTTAACTTGCTTTCGGTCTCTGTACGTCATCTTTTGTCTGTGCCTTTTTCGGAGTTACTTTCAGGACGCCGCCAGTCAGGGCCTGGAGTTCATACTGGCGACCCCTAGGGATTTCTTCAGGCCAGTTGCTAACAGCTTGCCTGGTGATATCCAAGGCACTGGCCAGCCTGCTTGCGTTTCCAAAATACTGTATTGCTTCAGTTTTATTCATAGTAAAAACGTATAGTTTCATTGACACAAAGAGTAACAATAGGTTTTCGATGGAGTCAACTTAAATATACATCCATCGTCGTAAAATCAACTTCCGAAAACAATGACTACGGTAGAAAGCGCATGATGCTAATGGGGGATAGAATCAAGAAAAGGCGCAAGGAGCTCGGCCTGACCCAGCCAGCTCTGGGGAAAGCTGTCGGAGTGTCTAGGGCCGCTGTCTCGCTATGGGAGAAGAATGAAAATGAGCCGAAAGGCATCAACCTTCAGAACATTGCTAGAGTATTGCGGTGCTCTGCAGACTGGCTTATTGATGGTCGCTCTGAAAAATTTGTGTCGGAAGCACCGGCTAATTACAATGCAGGCACGCCAAGTGCAATACCAATATTCAGCAAAAAAAACGTACTGGCTTACCTTCAAGGCGATGACGTTGAGACTGTTTCAGCATCGACAGAGCTATCTGTGATAGCCAAGATGCTAGGAGCATCGGATAACTGTATTGCCTTTCAGGAAGACTCAATAGGTATGATGCCCAGGATTATGCCAGGAGAATTGGTGGTAATTGACCCTAGCGTTAGCGACATCCTAGGTGGAGAGTGGGCGTTTTCAGTTTCCGGTACTGTGGTTGTTGGAATTCTATCCAGAACTCCGAGAGGATTCGTACTCTCCTTTTATAGTGAAAATCCTGGCTGGGAGCCGGTGGAGGTTGCCCCTTCCGATGCGGTTGGCAAAGTAGTAGCGACAATACCTTTCGGTTAATCAATTGCTGCACAGGAACCGGTAACCAAAAACATCTCTACTCCCTCGCCAGGGTAAGCCCCAAGATATGTATAGTTAAAGTTGTTTAACTCCGGATCTCGAATAAATATACCACTAAAGTTCTCCTCCTCCTCGCAATAAGAACCATATTGATTGCAGCTGCCCAATAATACGTCATCGTTTAAATTGAGAAGGCGATATTCCTTTCCGGACCACTTCAGCAGCATTTGAAAATCTACAGCGTCTGGGCGAACTATTTCTCTAATCCCTTTGGCAGTAGCCGTTTTTGCTTTTGCCTCTGCCCAACACCAGTAAGAAGTCTCTCCGGAGTGAACATGGCTGCCAATCGCTACCAAACAAAAGCAAGCAGCAATACGCAAGCTACTCATTGCTCAATGCCCCAGACAAAAAACCAAATCCATACAGGACAATAAGCATCACTGCCATCCCTTCATAGTAAAACGATTGCCGCTTGGTTCCGGACAGTCTTTGCAGGTAGTTCACAGCCACATGCGATGTCGCGAAAGCCAATATTCCGTAGATAGTTAAGCCCATCAGTCAATACCTTTTTGTTGCCAATCATAAATTATCAAATTTTTAGTCAACTGTACTTGACACAATAAGGTCAATGTTGCTTTACTATTTAGGTCAACGAAACTTAACAGGAGAGTCCCATGCAACGCATGATCATCCCGCCACATATACGCAACGTCATACCGCACATCAGCGAAGAAGACCGCATTGAGGCGATGAAACAGGAAGTGGTTGAAACCCTGCTGAACGGCGAAGAGTACCGCACGCACATAAGCGTGCACTCGCAAGCCGACGTTATGCAGTACCTGCATGACAACGCTGACGATGCCGACGAACTGGAGAAGTCTTTGTTCGCACTCCAGACCGCCACAAAAGATCAGTACGAGTTCTTGATCGCTGGCATCAAGAAGCTGGTCCGTCGTGCTGCCACTGAGTACGTCAATACCCTGGAAGCGGAAATCGTCGAAAGCGACAAGCGCGAACAAGACGAAGAAATGGCCGATTACCTGGCCGACCAATTCCACGACGATGCGGACTATCACCTGTGATCGATGAAAAATTTGAGGATTCATTCTATGAAATATTTGGCACCGCTACTGGACAAGCAAACGCTGGCGAACGGAAAGACAGTAATTCGTTGCGCAGTTCACAACCAGTTACTGCAGCCGAAGCCAGACGGCGCAGAAGAGTTCGTTCTGGCGCAGGGCGAATCATTGAGCGCCCATTTAGTAAATCGTAAGCGTAAATTGCGTCCGTTCATCGACGACTACGCAGAGCACAACGGAACTGAAGGAGTAGCAGCATGAATCAGGTAGCCCAACTAAAAAGCAATGCCATGAATTCGGCCATAGAGGGATGGTTTCGAGAGCATCCCGCTATGGCTATGCGCGGGATAGACGAGGCGACATGGCTGGCTCTTTGTAATTCGGTATATCCCGGCGCAAGCAGCGAAAGCATCCTGATGGCTGTCGATTACTGTCAGGCTCGTGGCCTTGATGTAATGCTCAAGCCCGTCCACCTGGTACCAATGAGCGTAAAGACAGGCCGGAAGGATGGAAGCGGCAAAGATATTTATGCAAATCGCGACGTGGCGATGCCGGGCATTGGTTTATATCGAATTCAAGCTAGTCGAGCTGGTGATTACGCCGGAGCAGAAGAGCCTGAGTTTGGGCCAGAGGTTACAAAAACCTTTCGCCATGAATACAGCGGCAAGGTGACCGAAAAAACAATCACCTACCCAGCATGGTGCAAGTACACCGTCGCCAAATTAATCGGTGATCGCATTGTTAAATTTTCTGCCAAGGAGTTCTGGCTGGAAAACTATGCAACGCAAAGTCGGTACAGCGAACTTCCTAATGCAATGTGGGAAAAAAGACCTTACGGCCAGCTTGCAAAATGTGCAGAAGCGCAAGCCTTGCGCAGAGCATGGCCTGACATTGGTCAAGAGCCGACAGCCGAAGAAATGCAAGGCAAAGGCTTTGATGATCTGCGCGATATCACCCCACCTAAAGAGGACGCTAGCAGGAAGGTGTCGGAGAGCAAGCAGCTCCCTGTTTATCCGCAAGAAAAATTCGACGCAAAAATTTCTAGCTGGGTTGATCAGATCGACTCTGGTTCTCGAACGGCTGACGACGTTATTGCCACTTTATCAAGCCGGTATCAGTTGACCGGCGAGCAACTCAGCACCCTCAAAAGCACAGGAGCACCCGCATGAAGCGTATTAATTTAGTCCAAGGCTCATCTAAATGGAAAGCCTACCGCAAGGAATACGACAGCGCCTCAGAGGCCAGCATGATGATGGCAGAAAGCCTTCACGTTAAACGTGATGAGCTGCTTTACATGAAGGCGACAGGCACGGAACAGGAATTCTCTGAGTGGTTTGAAGAGAATGTCCTTCAGCGCGGTCATGATGTTGAAGAAAGCACTCGACCGTATGCTGAACAGCTTATCGCAGAGCGCCACAGCATGGATGAAGACGACGCCATGCTTTTTCCTGTCACTGGCGTCAATGACGCGGAGACAATGCTTTCCAGTTTTGATGGACTGACGGATTGTGGCCGCTTCTCATGGGAAGGTAAGCAGTTCAACAAAGAAAAATTCGAAGTCGTTAAAAATGAAAATCGTGTACCGGATTGCGACTACTGGCAAGTGGTTCACCAGCTGGTAACCAGCGATGGTGCTATCGAAGAAGCTCTCTATACAGTGGGCGATGGCACGCCAGAGGGTACAGCTCACTGCTGGGTAACTCTCAATGACATTGATAAAGACCGTTTGATTCAGGGCTGGCTGCAGTTCAACGCAGACCGTGAGTCCTATGTCGTTGCTGAGCCAAAACCCGAAGTGGTCGCCGAAGAAGTAACCGACCTACCTGCTATCAGCATGGTAGCCAAGGGCGAGGTTGCGATTGTCGATAACCTGGAAGTCTTTGAAAAAGGTCTGACCGTATTCCTGCAGAAGTCTCTAATCAAAGAGCCATCGACTGACAACGACTTCGCGACTCTGGATCTACAGATTAAGGCCCTTAAAAAGGCCGAAGCGGCGCTCAAGACTGCCGGTGATTCTGTACTGGCTCAGGTTGAAGCAGTCGATGCAGCAATGAAGAAAAAAGACAGCCTGGCCGAACTGGTGCGTCAGAACCGACTGGCTTCTGAGAAGTTGCTGAAAGCGAAGAAAGAACAGATCAAGCGCGACATCGTTGATAACGCAGAAAAAGACATTGATATGCATATCGCGTTGCTGGAGCAGGAGCTGGAAGCAATGCTTTGCAATACTCCGGTAGGTATTAGTGTATCTCACGATATTCAGGGCGCCATCAGAGGTAAGAAGACCATCACTTCCCTTCAGTCATCTGCCAATGACGAAGTGGCCCGCGCAAAAATCGCAGCCAACCAGATGGCTGATCGTATTCGCGTGAACATCGAACACTTTGATTCCGTGATCAACGACATTCCGAAAACCATCTTTGGTGACCTGCCCTCTCTTCTGCAGAAAGAAGCTGGTGACTTTATTGCGGCCGTCTCGCTCCGCATTCACGAATACGAGAAGCAGATCGAAGAGCAGGCAGAGCGTAAGCGTCAGCATGATGAAGCGGAAGCCAAGCGCAAAGCAGCTGCCGCTGCCGCTGCCGATCAGGTGACGCAGGCCCACGAAGATGAGTATCACGAAACTCCGGTAAATCCGCTGGCAGATATTCCGGTGAAGTCTGGCACTCAAGTGAAAGCAGAAACGACCACTCAGACTCTCGCTGGCGACCTCTGCCGCTACTGCCGCGATAAAGGTTTAACTCCAGCAGACGCTCAAGAGCTGATGGCTCTCGTTGAGAAATACACCAACCTGGACGCGCAAGCGGCATAAGGAAATAGCGATGTTGATTTTAACCAGAAATATCGGCCAGACAATCATGGTCGGCGACGACGTAACAGTCACCGTACTGGGCGTGAAAGGCAATCAGGTGCGCCTGGGTGTTAACGCTCCGAAAGACGTGGCCGTCCACCGTGAAGAGATTTATCAGCGCATCCAGCGCGAGAAGTCAGGCAAAGACGCCGACGGAAATAATTAAGGCACCCGCCTCCGGCTCCCGGCGCCGAGTCCTGCAGGAAGCAGGAAAGTCCGGGAGAATTTAAAAGATAAGGACGGCTGACATGAAATTAGCAAAACCAAACGAGCAGGACTTAAACGGCGCAATTGACATTGCTCGCATTCTTGATGATCTCAGCAAAGGCTGGTTCCCATCTGGCGACGATGGCGACCATGAATTCGACATCATGGACAGCGCAGATTGCCGTAAGGCGTTGGATATCCTGATCGGGATTAGCGACCAGTGCAGCCTGATGCGCGCCGCCATGGCCACGCTGGTTTTGTGCGATCCGGACAATAAAGTCATCGACCCGGATATTGAGCATGTCGACCATCATCCAGAGGTAAAAGAAGCGATGGCACTCAAAGAGCGTATCGACAGCTTCTTTACGCAGGAATTCACCGGCGGCATGAAAATCAAGAAAGGCGACCAGGTATATGATGTTGCTTCCGCCGATTTTGAAGAGGGTCTTGTCGCGTACAGCGTTGATTGGTCTGACGACCTTCAATGGGCTCGCTGGGAAAACGTTGAGCTTATCAAAGATCAGGCGGGTGCGGCATGAAACAACTGGCACACCTTCCACCACCAGCACTACCAACGCCGTTTAGCTGGGAAGACTGGAAGAAAAACATAACCGGTAAATACACAGTGTGCAACGACTGCGATGACCGATATACAGAAATCTGCCGAAATTGCGACGGCGCTGGTTATGTCAAGTGCTGCGAATGCGGCAACGATAAAGAATGCGAGGTGTGCGAAGGAAAATGCCATCTTAATTGTATGGAGTGTGAAGGCGAATATCGGTACGAAAACTACGTTCGTGAAGTTGCCTCCAGCTACACGCGCTATCTGGAATTCAAAAAGATAGCGATCAGCGAGCTCGAAGTTTACTCACTCGCACTGAAAAACTCGTTTTCAGAGAAACGTATCAAGCGAGGTGCGGCATGAGCCAGAGCCCTCAGCGAATCATCGAAATGGCCGTTGCCAACGCCGGTAAAAAAGTGGTGAACCACATCGCGTGGATGCTGTTTGTCGGATATTTGTCGATTGCTGCTATCGGCTGGTTCACCTCCGACAAGGATGACACAGACGGACATAAGCGCAGCAATATGGTTCTGCGTACCGACTACGGCACCGGCTGTCAGTATCTGGAATCGCACACAGGCGTATTAACACCGCGCATGAGCGCAGACGGAAAGCACACAGGGTGCAAGGTGGTGAGCAAATGAAAGTTTCAACCGAACAGTACATTAATGAATTGGCGGTACGGGTCTACGAACAAAACAAGCGTGTTGGTTGGTGGGATAACCCTGACCGCTGCATTTTCCAGACCCTGCAACTGGTCAACACTGAGATTGCTGAGGCAACAGAAGGCGACCGAAAGAGCCTGATGGACGACAAGCTGCCTCACCGCGTTATGGCAGAAGTTGAGATTGCAGATACTGTAATCCGCCTGGTTGACTTAGCAGGTCGTTACAAGTGGCATTACGAGGCCGCTATTCCTGCCAGCCTCCACCTTGCCAAGATGGACAACGCCGGAGCTCGACACCTTGTTGCAACAATAACTGTTTGCGACCTTGCGAAAGAGATCATTCTGAACCGGGATAACCATTGCTCAATCGCAGTAATGTACTCCATGGCTGTAAGTACACTGCTGAAAATTGCCGATATCGAAGGCTACGACCTGACTGGTGCTATTGAGGAGAAGCTGGAATTTAACGCCAATCGTTCAGACCACAAGCGCTCTAACCGCGCCAAGAAAAACGGGAAGGCTTACTGAGGCGCATATGAAGCAAAGTAAGTTTGAGTCGGCTATTGAATCTATTCTGAGCGTCCTTATTGGGTTCGTAGTCTCGTACTTGGCCTGGCCACCAATCGCCGCACTTTCGGATATTGAGTACGATCATAGTCAGCATTTCTCTGTGATCTTTCTCTTCACGGTTTTAAGCGTTGTCCGCTCATACATAGTGCGCCGTCTGTTTAACGCAAGAATTCTCACCGCATGGAGAACCAAATGACTCTCACTCCAAACTTCATAGGAGCCATGGGCTCCCTACTGATACTGGCTGTGGCTTTTTTCATGGGCACTAACGGCCTGGCTTTCGCTGCACTTTCGATGCTGATTTTGATTGTGGTTCTTGGGATGTGGTTCGCGGTGAGCCTTGGTATTTATTGCCTGGCGCACCGACTTGCCACGCAGCTTGAAAGCGTTTCCCGTTTAGATCTGGGGGTGGATGATGAACGCCAAGGATAAGATGTTCAGCGAGGTCTGCGAAGAGAACAAGCGCCTTAAGGCTGAAATTGAAGCCCTAAGGGCGCCAAGGGATGCCCACGGCAATGTTATTTCTCTCGGTTCCGTAATCCAGAGAGTAGACAACCCTTCTCAGCGCGGCGTTGTTACTCGCATCATAAAAAAAGACGAGCCGTCGGACATCATTACGGGATGTCCGGGTGATATCCACGTGCTGACCTCGCCCGGCTGTACAACTGTTTCATGTCAGTACGGTCAGTGGAAGCACATCACCCACGACGATCAGAACTACTCTGAGCGCTTTCATTCTTGGCGGTTACGCGAGAAAAGAGACGAGCCTGAAGATAAAGACTTCTTCATTACTGCAGTTTTGTCACTACTTCCGGAGCTGGGTGATTACGACGACTATCCCTATGACGTTTGCAGCGCAATGGAGATGCTGGCAACTGAGTTAACCAAGGCTGAGGGGCGCAGTAATGACTGAATTTACTCCAGACAACCACTACGCTGGCCTGCTTACTCAGGCTAAAGCGCTGTTCAGAATTACTCAGAGTCAGGAAGCGATCATTTCGACCCTGAGAAGCAAATTAACAGAGCTTGAATCACAGCTTGCCATGGTCGGCACGGCCGAGATTGAAGCGCAGCGAGCGGCCAATGAGCAACTGACAAATGAAATCGAGCTGATCGCGGCTAAGTGTGAGCGCTTGACTGAGTCCTTCGCCACTTTAATGGAGCACAGCACAGGCGTTGCCGGACTTCACTTAAATGGCGACGTGGCGCCATGGTCCGAACTGACAGAGGGTGGACGGTTCGAAGAATGGCTTTTGCCTTTATCAGAGCCGCGCGATCAGTCTATTGATGCACTCAAGGCCCAGTGGCAAGCCGAGGCTATTCCAGATTTTATCCGAGATATGGGGGAGCGACTGCGCACCCAGGATAATCGCATTACCGCCGATCCGCTGTTCTGTGTCTTCGAAAAAGACTATGTGGTAACCGAGGAAGGCTATGGTCACGACCGCATTGATTGGGCTGACGTCCGTGACGAATACACCTTGATTGATCCTGATAGTGACAAGTGGCATCGACTGGAAGCCCTTTATCAGGCTTGTCGTGATGTTGATAAAAACTACCAGCGAAATGCGATCAAGCTTGTAGACAAGTTCGTAACAGCGGCATTTACCGAAGAAGGTGCCAAAGACCACATTCGGATGAATGGCCATAACCTGAGAAAGCCCTTTGTCTATGTGACCAGCTTATTCCGCACTCCGGAAATGATCGAGCTTCGCGACTGGTTAAAGAATCAAGGTATGCAGGAAGTTACCAATGCAGATTGAAAGCACCGACCACGCACGCGAGCTGATCGCCGCTGCCGGAATCAACACCATCACCGTGACCACTCGTCAGCTCAAGAGCTTGCATAAGCATATTGATGCCTGCATGCGTGCCAGTGGAAACTATAACGGCACCTATCGCATGAACAAGGTTGGTACCGACCCGCGTTACTGCACATGCAGTACCGAACAATGGGAAAGCCGCGAGGCGTTTTCATTCAACCGTGACGGGTTTATTGGCTTCGCCGGTTGGGCAGATAAAAGCAACACCCGCCCTATTCTAGACGGCGTTGCTCTCTGGCTGGATGAGCTAGGTAAATCAAAGCGCAAGCTGGTGCGACCATTCCAAATCATGCAAAAGGCTTGGTCCTGGGTAGACCCGGATTGCGACTACCCCTCAGATCCAACAGGCGATATTGTCTACGGCGAGACGCTGTCTCAGGCCAAAGCCTCACTATTTTCTGAGCTGCATGAGGCTTGCTACCTATCCAGCTTTGCTGAAATTTTCTCTTTCAAATTTCATCGCTTTAAAGAGCGGGACAAGGTACTTGTACCACCCGCTCCTATTCTGGAGCTACTGACAAGCGAACAGCGCCATATCATTGGTCACGCCAACGGCAACAATGACCGAGAGCCTGGCTGGCGTGATTACTACTGCACGACGGACGGTAACGAAGACTGCGAGCGCCTTGTAAGTCTTGGGCTGATGAAACGAGGGCGGATTCTTGAGAGCGTAAGCACTAGCCGCTACTACCTGCTTACCGAAGCGGGAGCGCAAGCCGCTTTGTCAGACGCCATCATTCCCCGATCAGTAGCTGAAAGAATGATCCCATGGCAGCCACACTTACTGGAAAAAGGCTTGTTGAGCCTGAAGGCGATTAAAGATAACCCTTCCCTATTGGAGTCAATGGGTAACCCAATGTGCCGTATTTATTCTGCCCAGTGGGGTTATTACTGGCGCCCCAAAGGCGCTGGATATGGCTGTCAATCAGAAGCTGGCCAGTACAGTTTTCAGGATGCCTATATGACGACCAAGCACTGCGGACCGGAAAAGAAAATCTGGTATGAGTTTGTTGATGAAGCAGAAGAGTCCACTGGCAACGCCGCTTAAACCGGCATAGAGGTAACGATGGAAATACAGGAAACAAAAACGGTTTGGGTCGCTTGGACCAATACCGACTGCACAGAAGGCAGAGGGCGACAGATCCCTAAGGCGGTATGCGAATCTGAGGCCACTGCTATGAGACTTGGCAAGAAAGGCTATGTGCAAGGTAGTGACTGTCCGGTGCGAGAAGCAGTCGCGGTTAAAGTAAATAATTGCTGGCTGGTGCCTGGAAAAATAGAGCCAATAAGTAGCGAAGACGTGGCTGCTCAAGCTCGTATCGACGCTCGAAGGGCTGCACTCAAAAAGGCAAAAGATGCCGGGCTCACTGATGATGAATTGAGGCTGCTGAAAAGCTGACGAACACCTTCTTTTCAACCGAATGGCCGCTGTTATGTGGCAAGGAGACACCATGGATATGCCAACCCCCTGCCCTGACTGTGGCGAGACAGTTGAATATGGAGAAATGCTAGCGCACCCAAACGACTTTAACACAATGGTTTGCGACAGCTGCCATGACCGCATCACTGAAGAGAACAACCAAGGCTCAGAAAAAGATAATTACGGCAATACATTGAGCTGGAAGGCTACACCTGACTACGGACTGATAGAAATATCCCTCAATGGCGAGGAGTTGGTGGGCTGGTGCTATGAAGACGAACCGGAGTCTGTTTTTAACGAGTTCTTCACGGTTTGGAAGAAAGCTCAAGAGGCCGCTAGGGAACAACAATGAAGCAGGCAGAAACATTTATAACCCGCGTCCCGTGCGAAGCACGAACTTGAGCAAATTGTTATGTGTACATGGGAGGCAACCTTGGACAAGCTAAACCAAGATCAGTTGAGGCGGCTCTATTTTGATTATGTTGAATATAGAGATTCGCTTCCGCTATCGGCAAAACCTGTTGGAATAAAAGAGTATTTTGAGCAAGAAAAGCACAGGTATACATAACCAAGAGGTAAACGGTGATGAATGAAGCGAAGCGTAATGAAGAGTCCGGCACCGAAGGTGCGAATTTAACCGAGTTGTTATGTTGTGTACTTACTCGGGGAATACCGATTGATGGCCCAGCGACAGACACCGTTACGCATATTTGCAAAGACGGTGAAACGATTGCAGATATTTGGAAATGGGTTGAAGAACAGACGGTAGGTAGCGCGTGGATTGTGCGCGTTGAGATAACTAAAGCAACATAACGCCGGAATCAGGCGCGAGGCACGAGTCGCACTGATCCGTGTGTTATTGAATTAAACGAACTGCAGGAAGCAATAAGCAGGCGCGTCAGGCGCTGGGAGATTGATATGGCAAAGAATAAGTTAACGCCGCTGAAAAAATTCGTGGAAGACAAGTTCGGCGACGACGTACCTATGCGAACCGCGCAACACTGGTGCCAGAATGGGCACTTGGCTGGAGCCCGAAAAGTAGGCCGGAAATGGTTTGTCGATGCAGAGCAGTTCGATAAAACTACCGGCAATGAACTGGTCGACAGCATCCTGATGGCGTCTTAATTCATGGCACCAAGAGCGCGCAAGCATACAGGTCTGGAAGCGAATGTGTACCCGAACAAGTCCGGCGGGCACACTTACTATCGCTACAAGCACCCTATTACCGGGGTGATGCACCCGCTTGGCAAGAACAAGACGGAGGCCAATGCGGCCGCCCGGATTCTGAACGCCAAGCTCCTGCAAGATGATGCCTGCGTTGTCGATAAAATCATGGGCACTGTTGGTATCAGCATGGCCGCACTGGTTGAGCGGTTCCGCGACGACCGATTGCCAGAAATGGGCCTGAAGGTATCCACCCTCAAGATTATGGGCTACCGCCTGAACCGGATAGTGGCCGACCTGGGCGACCGCGTTATCACAGAAATGACCACGAAAGACTGTGCGCAGTGGCTGGACGATAACTTTGAGTCAGATCCATACGTTAAGCACCGCGGTACTCTGATCGAGCTATTCCGCTACGCTGAGAACAAGGGTCTACGCAACGGCAACGACAATCCAGCTGAAGGCACCTACCCTAACCGGAAGAAAAAGAAGAAAGCCCGCAAGCGCATGACGGTCGAGCAGTACCTTGCCATTCACGCCGCAGCCCCAGAGTGGATGAAAATCGCAATGGAGCTGGCCCTGATTACGCTGCAGGGTCGTTCTGAGCTGATCAGAATGCGTTACGACGCTATCAAAGACGGTTACCTGTACGTTGTCCGTCAGAAAGTCGAGAGCCACGAACACGCACGCCTCAGAATCAAAGTAACGCCAGAGATTGAGAGTATCGTCTCTCGCTCCCGCGACGGCCTGGCCAGTCCCTATATCGTGCACCGTCGACCGCAGCGAGTGAAAGAGAACAAAGACACCGATCACTGGACGCAGATTGCGCCTAATGAGTTCACCAAGCAGTTCCGGCTTATCCGCGACAGCCTGCCGGAGTTTAGCAGCATACCCAAAGAGGAACGCGGCGGTATCCACGAAGTCCGCGCGCTGGGGTCATGGCTGTATGAGCAAGCGGGATATGAGCGTGATTACGTTCAGCACCTGATGGCTCACTCTGATGAGAAGATGACCGAATACTATCAGAGCGAGCATGAAGAAAAGTGGATCGACGTTAAAGCTGAACTCAGCCTGGCGTCGGTGTTTAAGTAACCCTATTGCTTTGTGGCTTGGAAAAAGCGAGGAACGAGCGAATGGAAAGTCCAAAACAGCATGTTGTTATGCCGACACTGCACTTTGGTGATTGCTTGGATTTGATGCCGGAAATACCGGACGGAAGCATAGACATGGTGCTGGCCGACTTACCCTTCGGGACTACTCGCCAGAAGTGGGACACGGTGATTGATATGGACCGGCTATGGAAAGAGTACAAGCGCGTAGCTAAGCCAAACGCGGCGATAGTGCTCTTTGCAAAGCCACCGTTCGACAAGGTGCTGGCCTGCAGTAATTTACCCATGTATCGCTATGGCTGGATCTGGGAAAAGACCCGTGCCACCGGACACCTTAATGCTAACCGGATGCCCCTGCAGGCCCATGAAAATATCTGCGTGTTCTACCGGAAGCTGCCGGAATACCACCCACAGAAAACCGAAGGGCACAAGCCTGTTAATGCGTATTACACCCGTCACAGTGGCGAATGCTACGGCGGTGCAGATCAGCAGAAGACGGGGGGTGGCAACACAGATAGGCACCCGCGCAGTGTTTTGAAGTATGCGCCGGTATCTAACCAAGACAGGCTGCACCCTAACCAGAAGCCGGTAGACCTGCTTCAGCACCTGATAAGAACGTACACCAGCGAGGGGCAGACAGTGCTTGATAACACAACAGGGGCAGCTTCAACGCTTGTAGCTGCCGCAGAGATCGGGCGTTACTGCATTGGTATGGAGAGCGACCCGGTGATTTATGAAACCGCCAAAGCGAGATTGACGGCATAACCCTAGTTTTAATGGGCGGAGCCTTGGCGACGTCCACCATTTAAATGTTTGTTATTGCTCGGGAGGGCAACGAAATGGCAGAACTTATTAGAATCGAAGGCGAAGGCGGCACTAAAATATATTCTGGAGCAGCAACAACAGAAGAAGAGGCGAAGGAGCGTTATATCAACCAAACCGGCTATCCAGCTGATGGCGTTGATATATTCAAGTTTGACGAGTGCGACTGGGTCGAGCTACGCAACTTCGCCAGAGTTGGCCTCGAGTAGCAATAACCCGGCGTTTAACTGTGAACGTCAGTGAGTCATTTATAACGCATTGTTATTGCTCGGGAGGGCAAAGATTATGAGTGAAATTAAGCAAGTACCAAATCCTGAATTCGTTGATGTTGTAAAAGATGGTTTTAAATCAATGGAAGAGGCCGAATGTGATGGTTTTGAATATGTCGTAGGAAAAGTAAGGGGTGGCTCTGTGAAAATCGTATTCGAACCGGACAATTCAGATGTAACTGAACTGATTACGATTGATGGCGTTGACGGCTTTGGCTACTGCTTACTGTTCGAAGAGTAGCAATAACCCGGCGCTTACGTGCCGAAGGTCAATTTAAAGCGCCTTGTTATTTGGCGCGGGAGGAATTATGAAGAAGGCAAAGAAAGAGAAATGCATACACTGTGGTGAGAAAATGGCGGCATGGACTGTCGTCTGCCCGCATTGCGGAAAAATAAATGGTCATAATCGTTAGCGACCAAATAACGCCGGAATCACGGGCCGCAGGTCCCGTGAAACCGTGTGTTATTGATGCTTTGGCAACTACTGTATATTGCCAATGATTTGCCAAAGTATTGCCAATCCAAACGACAGACACAAAAAAGACGCTCGTAAGCGCCTGATTTGTAAGGTAATTTTGGTAGGACTACCCAGATTCGAACTGGGGACCTCTACCATGTCAAGGTAGCGCTCTAACCAACTGAGCTATAGTCCTGAAGTGGTGCGTATATTACTCAGGCGCTTTGCGTTACGCAAGTGTTTCTGAAGAAATTGCATACGAATCAGCAAGATAGCGTAGAAACCCTCCTCACACCCCAAGTATTACTTCAGGAATATCACCTTTTTGTGGTGCACACACCGTCACGCGCCCGGATAACGACTTATCGTTCTTATCTTTTTTCTCTGCCAGGTAAGCCTTCACAGCAGCACCGCGCTTCACGACTTCGCTGTACCAGGCATCGCCCCATGCTTCTACTTCCTGCTTGCCTGCAATCGGGCAGGCCTGCAATTCCAGCTCGGGTTTCTTCGACATCATGCCAGCGATGGTATCGAGATACTTGATGTGCTCTTCAGTCAGTTCAAGCTGTTGAGGCTCATACACAAGGTCATTCAGACGAATCGCGAACAGCTTATCTCCGGCAAACGATGCGATGCTAATCAGCTGCCCATACGGCACCAGAGACTGCTTAAGGTAATACAGAGTCGCGGTGCGCAAGGCCTTACGACTGATCTGGTTGATAACATCATTAATGCCAACATCCGGCTGAGTGATATCGCCAGACAGCGGAACGTCAAGACGGATATTGTTGTTATCGTCCTTCAATACAGAAAGCGCGGTTTCAACCGGCATTGAGATCTGCTTGCTCAACCGATCAATGGTTGCTTCATCGGCGGGCTCGAATCTGCTGTTCTGGAGTTTGATCAGGACGTTGCCACCCAACTGGCCGTTGTTGATACTGATGGTCGAGTCGACACCCAACATCCCTTTCTTAAGACGATATCCCATGGCCTGAACCAGATACGGGTTGAAATCGACCAGGTTGAGCTGTTCGACATCGACCTCCAGCTGACCTTCTGGATAGTCTCCTTTTACGCCCATCTTTCCGCTCGCGCGGATACGGTTGTAAGTATCAAGTGCCAGCAGCAGCGTCAGGTCAACACCGCTTTCTAATTGATCAGTATCGATCTGGCCGGTAGTCAGTTCGAGCACCTTGCCACTGGTGTTAACGGTCGGAGTGACTGCTTGATCGGTCCAGTTAAAGGTGGTCGCCGGGATGTCATCGCCTTCGGTAAGGAGCTGAATACCAGCAATCTGAACCCTGAAAGGTACCGGTTCATCAGCAGCTTCACCGGATTCACCTGCATCTGGGGCGGTGCCAGCGCCAGTATCAGGGGCAGAATCAGGAGTACTCTCTGCCTCAGCTTCTGACGCTGGCACACCTTTAATGCTGCCATCTGCAAGTCGCGTTACGTTGGACACCAACCCGTAAAATTGATGAATACCCGACGAAAAGCTGGAAGGCGTCGCGTTAATATCAGTAATCTGATAATGCGCTAAAGAAGCCAGAGGCACTTCTTCACCCGGAGGCGTCACGCTCAATGAATTCAGCTCAAGTGAGGATACATTCTGTGTATCTGCACTTGCCTGTACGCCAATCACAGACAGGTCACCCAACTGAAGAACTCCTGCTTCAGGGTGACGTGCTCGCAAGGTTTCTAGCCCTGCACGACCAATATCGGCGGAAGGCTGCGTGGACAGTTCTTTAACGCGCACTTCAGACGTAGAAAATGACGCAAGCGACAATTCAGGGAAGCCAGCGAGGTTGCCACTGAAACCTTCGAGTGAAAGTTCTTTTACAGATACGTCATCTTCACTGGCTCGCCAGTTCAGCTGGCCCAACATTAATTCGTCGAGCTGCGCTCTCTCATCATCAGGTAATTGAGCCTGCACGTTTTTGAGTAAAAGAGACCTCAACCCAGCAGTCATACCATTGTCGCCGATGTTAAAAGTAGCCCCTTTAATATCGAGTGCACTGAACTCAACAGCATCAATACCCGGAGCATCCAGCGCCAGAGATGATAAAGAAATATCACCTGAAATCCTGGGTTGAGTTAACACTCGCTGCGCCTCTGCCTGCAAACGCAGAGTGACTGGCGAACGCAGTACCAGAGAATCCTCGCCAATGGCGACGCTCAACTCGCGCAGAGTAACATTGAGTGTCAGAGGTGTTGCCTCATCGCTTGCCGAGTTGAACAGGCCCGTCGATAACTCACTCAGTTCAACCGTGACCGCCAGCCCCGATTGCTGCCATTGAATCAGGTCATCGGTCAGTGAGATGTCATCAACGCGCAGTGACCAGCCTTCAGGTAGCGGCCCTGACGTGCCGGCTTGATCGTCCTCTTTATTATCTTTTTCGCTCTCCTTTTCACTCTCTGCAGTGGGCTGGGCTTCTGTTTCAGCCTGGTCTGAGCCCGGCAACATGATGCCCGCCAGAGACAGCCCGTCTTCGGATTGTTTGCCGCGAAACTTTAAGCCGCTCACACCCACTGACTGGATATGAATTGTCTGTTCCAGAAGAGCAGAAAGATTAACGTTAATGCCGATAAAATCAGCGCCAACTTCTGCCTCAGAATCCTTCACAGGATAAGAAGCTTTGACGTCGCGCAGTTCAACTTCGCCAGTAAAAGGAGATAATGTCCAACCACCTATTAAAAGTGACTGACCTTCCCCCTGCTCTGCATACCATTGTTCGATGTAGCGCAGTGCGAAAAATGGTGTCGCAACAAAAACCAGAACATAAACCGTGACGAGCACAGTCACCAGTATCAGTGGCAGCTTCACCCACAGAGGCGTTTTAGCTCGATGACGAACATGGCGAGGATATTTTTTCTGCGCTTTAGCCGGCGACTTTTTGCTGTCATTCATAGTGCGTCGTGATTGCTCCAGAGCGCGTCTCTGAGGCCGCTTGCTCTTTCTGTTCTGCTATTTAATGCCTGCTGCCAGCAGGCGTTACCCACGCGACACCAGAATTGTTTTTTTGCTCGGGTAATGGCGGTATACACCAGTTCCCGGGTGATGACTTGCTGCCACTTTTCGGGTAGCAACAGCATGACGGCCGAAAACTCAGATCCCTGACTCTTGTGTACCGTCATAGCAAACGCTGTCTCATGGTTGGGCAAACGTCCGGGCGACAGGAAGCGCAAACCGCCCTCTGCGTCGCGGAACACAACCCGTTCCAGCCCTTCGTGCCGTAGCATAATACCGATGTCACCATTGTACAGGCCCACATCGTAATCATTGCGGGTAATCATGATTGCCCGGCCTGGATACCATAGCTGGCTCGTGTCCGCTAAAAGGCCAGCCCTGTTAAGCAGACGTTCAATTCTGCGATTAGTTTCTTCAACGCCGACAGGGCCACTGCGCAATGCGACCAATACCTGAAACTGATCAAAGGCTTCGAGAATCCATTCGGGCGATCCACCTTCCTTTACCAGACTGCAGTATTGCTGATACCCGTCGATGACGTGCGACTGCCAGTCATCCGCATCCAGAGGCAGGCGCTGTGCATCAGGGAAGGCCGTATCATCCAGTACCGCATCTGCCTGTTGCATGTCTCCGTCATTCACCGCCCGGGCGAGGGCTCCAATCCCACTGTGTTCACCAAACCTGTGCGACTTACGCAGTTGTACCATGGCATTCTGCATGATCGAACATTCTGGCTCGATGACAGCGCTCATATCATAACCGGTCAGAGCACCCAGTCGCGCTGCAAAAGCTTCGGTAATACCGTGTTCTGTTCCGGCATCACACAAATCCGCCAGTACACTCCCCGCCTCAACAGAGGCCAACTGATCGCGGTCACCGAGAAGTATCAAGCGGGTTTCAGGTGCCAATGCACTCAAGACATGGGCCATCATGGGTAAGTCGATCATGGATGCTTCATCAACCACAATGCAATCGTATGGAAGATACCGTTCACTATGATAGCGAAATCCGCGTGGGCTCCAGCCCAGCAAGCGATGCAAGGTAAAACTGATGGATGGAATACCGTCAGCGTGCGGCAATCCACCGCGTTCACGCGCTTGTCGGATCGATTCGGTCATGCGTGCAGCCGCTTTACCGGTCGGTGCGGCCAAGGCGATCCTGAGGTCGGGATTTTCACTTAGCAAAGCGCTGAGCAGGCGAGTCACTGTGGTCGTTTTTCCGGTACCCGGCCCACCCGTAATCACGCAAAATGGTTGTACACAGGCCGTTGCCGCCGCAATCGCCTGCCAGTCAATGTCGGCCTCAGGCGCAGGAAATAATTTACGCAGCGTCGTTGCCAACGCCTTACTGGCAGCGACACCTTCGGCGCTGACGCGCTGTCGGATCTGTTGAAGCACCGACTGCTCGTAACGGAAATACCGGTTAAGGTATACCCGCTCCCCTTCCACAACCAACAAGGCTGACACATCGTCTGTCTCTGAACTGGCGACAGCGACCGTCTTACACCGCATGAGTTGTTCTGTGTTAGGAATCTGCTCAGCAGGCAAGGCCAACGCTTTTGGCCACGCCGATAACTCCAGACATACCTGTCCACGGCCCAGTACATAACTGACTGCACAAGCCGTTAGCATCAACGCCTGTTGCTCCTGAGCAGACGTTACACCATGCCCCGCTTCCCACTGCACGGCCTGACGGGCGAGCTGATAATCAATCGGGCGGATCAGTTCATTATCCGACCAGACTTCCAGATAATTGATGCTCATTGACTGACCTCCTCAGTCTGCTCCGGCAAAATCGCTTTGCGCCACTGGCGCAGGGATTCCACACTCGCCGGAGTAAAGCAGACGCCTGCGTCTGGATCTGTATTCTGGTCATTTGCCGTAAAATGGCTACCCATACCGCGAAGATAAAAATACACACTGCCTCCCAGGTGTTTCGCAGGCTGGTAATCAGGAAGGCGGCGGCTAAGCAATTGATCGAGGGCCAGCATATAAATCCAGGACTGGAGATCGTATTTATGGTCACGCATCGAATCACGCAATGCCGCCGGAACGTAATGACGCCAATGATCCCCCAGATGGTTGGATTTATAATCGGCAACGTAATAACGCCCCTGCCATTCAAAAATAAGGTCGATAAAACCTTTTAAATATCCCGTCAGTGGTTCAAAACTGAAACGCTGATCGCCGCCCAGCAAGGCATCAATATCAGAAGCCGAAAGCTGACCTACGGGTAAGTAGAACTCCATTTCATCTAAGCGTGATGCTGGCTTAATATCCTTAAGAGTGAGATTTGTATCGTAAAGCGCGAGAGGCTGACTAACGATATTTTCGATCCAGTCGGCCACCGCCTCGACCGGTTGCTCCTGCAGGCCATAGAGATTCAGCTGCTCTTTGCACACTTGCTGCAAAGCTTCTTTGTCGTGGAAATCCCAGTGTTCGAAAATTGCGTGCAAACAGGTGCCGGGGTTGGCGCCTTTCGGGAACCGCAATGGTAAAGGAAGTTCTTCATCGGATATTGAACGAGGCTCATTAACGCCTGCCTCCCAGTCAAAATAATGACCAAGATCTGCGGCCGCCGCCTCGGCACTGTGGGCAGAAGAATTAACAGAGTGTGCCGCCAATTGACTGTAACTACCCACACGCCAGTGATCACGCCACTGTGCATGATTGATTGCCGGAGCGACCGGTGGCGGTGGAACATCAAGTTCCGCCTGACCAGCAATCCGCCACTCTGGCATTTCACCAATAAACATCCCGTTAATTTCTACCGCAGAGATATCAGTCACACGCCCACCGTTACTCAGCAACTCTCCCAAAGCAGAATCAAGCCAGATAGGTGCTCGCTTATTTTTGGGGCCGGCCTGCACGTTTGCCAGCCACATATAGCATCCGAATTTAGCTCGGGTCAGCGCAACGTACAAAAGGCGCATCTGTTCAGCCAGAGTATCGCGCGCCTGCAGTTCTTTCGCGCTGTCATCCGGCGCAAGGTCACGCACCAACTCTCTGCCATTAAAATAAATCGTCTCAGTATTCTGACGTCTGGGCCTGGCACTGTCCGACCAGAGATACGGCAAAAATACGAAGGGGTATTCAAGGCCTTTGGATTTATGAATGGTGACGATATTAACCAATCGAGAGTCTGTTTCGAGACGCAACTGAGCTTCTTCCCCACGATCGGAGTCAGGGTCTATACGCTCACTGAACCAACGAATCAGCGCTTGATGGCCACGTAACTTCCGACTTTGGGCCTGAAGCATTTCTCCCAGGTGGAGAATGTTTGTCAGCGCACGTTCGCCGTTTTCCATTTTACGCAGACGCACCGCACGCTCGTCGTCTTCGAGCCATTGCATCAGCATCGCCATCACACCACGGCGCTGCCAGATCTGATGGTAATCGTGCATGCTGGCAAGCTGTGACTCCCAGGTATTTTCATCATCCTGCATCTGCACCAGATCGACTGCGGTAGCGCCCCAGGTTGGGGTAGCAATTGCGCGACGTACGCTGGCTTCGTTACCCGGATGCGCAATCGCCTCAAGCATGGCTAAAAGATCCCACGCTTCAACGGAATCGAGCACGCTGTCGCGCGTCAGATAGACACTACCGATACCCTCTTGTGTTAACGCATCACGAATCACTTTTGCTTGCGTTCGAGAGAACACCAGTACCGCAATGTCGCCCGCCTCTACCGGCTTTCCGGCCGTATTTTTCTTGCCGTTGATCGGGTAACTGGCGGCACCTGACATAAGTGCGCCAATCTGAGATGCACACTCAGCCGCGATTCTTTGCTGAGCTTCGGTCTTCGATTCTTCAGAGTCATCAGCGACCCAGAGCTGCAGTGCTTCGGTCGGGATATTCTGCTGCCACTGCGGCGCTTTTTTATCATGATGACCTCCGGCCTGAACCGGATAAAACTGAATCGCGTCATCAAAGACAAAAGGCTTATCGTGGTTCTGCCACAGCGCGTTCACGGCGTGAATCAAGCGGCTATCACTGCGATAGTTGGTGTCCAGTGTAAAGCGGCGACTCTCATCTACCCGTTGACTGGCAGCCATGTAGGTAAAGATATCACCGCCGCGAAATCCATAAATCGCCTGTTTTGGATCACCGATCATGATCAGACCATGCTTACCAGAGGCATCATTTTCTGCATCACCACGATCAGGATCGGTGGCCTGATAAATACGGCTGAAAATTCGATACTGAACCGGATCGGTATCCTGAAATTCATCGATCATCGCTATCGGATGCAACCGACGAATCTGCGCCGCCAGCTCTTCGCCCTGCTCAGAGTGCAGCGCATTATCCAGAAGGCGTTGCAGATCATTACTGGTGACGACAGCAGCCTGCTCAAGCAGGTCAATGTAGCGATCGTAAATCGAGCGAAACCATGTCAGCTCCTGAGACTGACGGAGCGTTTGCTCAAGCTCAAGCAGCTCATCAATTTTGTCAAATAACTTATGTCGTGGCGGCTCACCCGTTTTGGTTTTTTCAGTCAGCATCGCTGAGCCAAAGCGACTCAGGTTTGCTGGCAAAGGTAATGCCTGACCAGCCGCAAAGTAGTCGCCCGCCTGCTTCATCCAGTTCGGAAAGTTTTTACTGCTGTAGCTGCGTTTATCAATATCGGCTGACGTGATCTCTTTAACGATGTTGTCGTGGCCGAGGAAAAACCAAAGGTTTTTAGCGTCTTCGAACGTCTGCTTTAAGCGATTCCAAAGAGTCTCGAAATCCTCTTTGATATCGGGTTTGGTGCGCACCCCCGGTTTGTTCATCCAGCTACGAAAATATCTGAACAAAGCATCAGGAGACGAAAAGTCCCGGGTCATAAACTCAAGGACGTCACGATGTTGCGGGTAACATAGCTGACGCCAGATATCCTCACACGCACGACGTAAATACTCTTCACCCTCGACTTCGAGTGCCTGGTTAAAAGCAACACCACTGTCGAATGCATAGCGTTTCAGCATCTGAGCGCAGAACTTGTGAATCGTGCAGATAGAAGATTCATCCATCTGCGCAAGATTCAGCTGCAACCAGGTCTGTAGCTCTTTAATAGAGGAGTCCCCCACCCAACGCTTAATGTCAGCATCAGGCATCTCACCTTGCTCGCCAGCTAATAAGTTCTCAAAGGCGTCGCGCAAACCTGCACGTATCCGTCCGCGTAATTCTTCAGCGGCAGCGTTGGTAAAGGTCACTACCAGAATCTGTGTGCAGTCGAGGCGCTGACTGATACCGTGGCCCAGTACGGCACGGCGATATAACTGATTAATCGTGTAGGTTTTACCTGTCCCGGCACTGGCTTCAATCAGTGACTGGCCATACAGTGGAAACGTATGAAGGTCGAGTTTGTTCATGCGCCCGCCTCCTGATTTGATGACTGCTGTAAGTACTGTTCTGGCAACGCCCAGATCCAGCGATGGATTTCTAACCAGTCATCCAGACCACCAGCCAGTAGCGTTGCAGCGAGGTCGGGATGACATCGCTGCATAGCCGTTCGGTTAAATTCTGAAAACTCACTTTCGGCCTGTTTCTTAACGGTATCCATTCGCTTCGCTTCATCAGCTCGCAATAATGCCCACTGGACTCCGGGCAGCGCGGTCTGAGGCGAGGTCCAGCTGGAAAAATAGTGCATCAGGCACTGCTGTACGTAATGAATAGCCTCTTCCTGGGAAGGAGCATTAAATATGATTTCTTCAGATTTCTTTTTACCACCAACAATCACCGCCATATCGACCAGCCCGGGTTGTGCAGCGATGGCAAATACGAAATCGAGCCATAAATTCAGTAGATGTTCACCACGAAGGTCACCCGCCCGCCAGTACACCAGCTGATGATTCCAGCATTGTGCATACTCACCACTGATCTCAACGGTGCTGCTATTTACGTCAGTGGCTTGCGGGGCACTCACAACTAAGGTCAGAGCGCCGCTGTCGGCGTCCCCTGAGATAAAGCGTTTAACATCAGCGAGTAAAGGGGCTAATTCCTGCTCTACGCGGCTTACGTAAATATCGCCCAAGGCATTCACAGGAAGGCTACCTAAGGCCTGTTCCCGATACGTAAAGTCAGGAATTTCTGCAGACACGTTTGCTAACTGATCCTGCATCCAGCGATGTTTAAGCAGGCTGTTTTCCAGTGCATCAGGCTGAAAGATTTCTTCATTACGGGATTGCGTCATGTACAGGTCAGGCTGTAGCTTCAGCCTGCGTTTCAGAAAGAAACCTGCGGGCTTCAGCAGGGATTCTTTGATGTCGCTCCAGAGTATCTGCTTGCGGCTAAAACCTTCGGGGATCGCTACTGGCTCTGAGTAAAATGGTCGGTTTTTCGTATTGCTGTGATCGGCATTAGCAACGTCTGCCCAAAGTTTATGATAGCCCGCAACGGCATTGCTCTGCTCGGATTCATTCTCTTTCTCAGGCTCATAAGTACGGCGGTTGAACGGCTGCAGTGGAAGCTCTTCAATCAACCAGTCACGTAGTCTTTCACGGCTGTCACGCGCGGGGAGCTTCTCGTCTCCTTCGAGGCAATACGCATCACCGACATAATCCATTAATTCACTGACCAGTACCGACGGCTGCAATTCATGGTTTTCACGAGCGTCGCGCCCGCGATAGCTTATGTAAAATCTATCCTGAGCCGAGCACAGTGCTTCAAGAACAAGATAACGGTCATCTTCTCGTCGGGAACGATCACCACGCCGTGCGCGCCCCTGCACCATTAAATCAAACCCCACCGGAGTGACCTGGCGCGGATAATCCTGATCGTTCATGCCCAAAAGACATACCGCTTTAAACGGGATGGATCGCATCGGCATTAACGTACAGAAATTCACCGGACCTGCAAGAAAACGCTGCCACCCCCCTTGCTGCCCCAGATGCTCTTGAAACCAGCTACGTACAACAAGAGGCGACAGAGTGTCATCGTAGGCTGCATCATTCAGTTCTTCAGACCAACGCTGAATTGCATCACGTACACGCTGCAACTGAACTCCTTCATCCAGATCAGGCTCGTAGAAGTCATCCAGTAATTCAGGAATAGCCAGCATCCATTCGTCTACAGAATGCGCTTCAGACTGAAATTCACGCCAATGATCAAGCGTTTCGATAAGCTGGATCAACTGGCCAAGAAGTTCGGCAGCGCCGCCTTCGACACCAAAGACAGGCCAATCATCGCCCTGATGCGCGGTGGCATCTGTAGGCAGCATTAACCCCAGTAATAACTGGCGTAGCCCTTTGCGCCAACTGTTCTGGCTGAACTCAGGAAAGCCGAGAGCACTGCGATGATCACCGTCTAACCCCCAACGCACTCCCGCCTGATTCAGCCACTCCCTTAAACCCTCAAGGTCGCCTTCTTCGATACTGAAACGACGACGAATGGCCGGAACATCCAACCAATCAAGGACATCGGTCAGCTGTATCCGGCTATCGAACAGACTCATCAATGACACCACGCTATCAAGCAGCGGGTTCTCCTGTACCTGAGACTGATCGGCTATCGCCCAGGGAATTCGATGGCCTTCGGGAGCGCTGGCGAATACAGCATCAATATAAGGGGCGTACTGATCTATATCCGGCACCATAACCACAACGTCACGGGGCTTAAGCGATGGATTTTCGTTAAACCAGAATAAAAGCTGATCATGCAGTCGCTGAACTTCCCGCAGTGGGCTGTGGCCAGAGACTATCCGCAGGCTTGCATCGTCTTTGGGTATTGATGATTTAAACAGGCTGTTTTTCAGGGCTTGCGGCTGGTAAGCCGGCAATTGGCGGTCGTGCAGATCTAGCAGATCCGCCTGAATATGCTTTAACAGGCTGGTACGCTCGATGTCCGCAAATGCTTCGATATCCTGTAAGCGCCCTTCATCTGACGTCTCGTGAACGAGGGTAAGAAAGTCTTTGCCCAGACGTCCCCAGCTGGCCAGCAATGGGTTGCCGCGCTCCAGATAGCTTTCTGCGTCTGGATTGGTTTTCAGAATCCAGGCTCTCTGGCGATCGCTGACGATATCGCCCCAGAAATTACGACAAGGATTCAACAGAAAAAAGTGCACATCAATATGACCGGAAATTGCGTTAAGCACATCCCAGTAGCCGCCGGGCAATGCCGCAATACCAAAAACAAATAATCGCTTCGGCATGGCCTTTAAGCGATCACCATTTTCAGCCACGATCGATTCTAACGAGGTCGTTAGTCGGGCACGGTGCTCCAGGCTATTGCCCAGCCGTTGACTGTCAGCCACCAGCGCTCGCCAGACAAGCGGTTGCCACGGGTGGACGGAAACGTCGCTGTCATCAATCTCATCAACGCCCTTCTCCCAATTCAGTAGCCAGTCAGGACGGTAGACAAGGTATTGGTCAAAAACGTCCGCGACTTTATGTGCCAGCTCATAACAACGCAGGCCGTCGGGATCATTGTCGAGATAGCGGGCAATACCTTCGCACTGAGGTTCGCCTTTCATGCCGGGCAGCAGCCGCATGAGCTTCCACGCCATGGCCTGCTTCTCAAAGTGAGATCGCTCTGGCAATTCGGGCTTGAGTGTATTGAATACTTTCCAGACATAGGCCGATGGCAGAGGAAAATCGACCTGAGCTGCAACACCCAGACCATCCGCAAGCTGGAGCTTCAACCAATGCGCCATACCCTGTGATTGCACCAGAATCTGCTCTGCGTCGAATACGCCCGGCGGGTTCTGACGAATTTCGTTCAGTAGAAGCTCTTTTAGAATTTCCAGATCATTGGAGTGGTGTAAGCGGAACATGGCGTCCTTGTCTGTCTGAGTGACTGAGAACAAGGCGATAGTGTAACAGGTTGGAAGGCTTGTAGTGGTCTGTAATCAGAGGCCAGATAACAAAAAAAGCCACTCAATTGAGTGGCTTTCTTTAGTGCTTAAGGCTGAGATTACTCAGCAGCGGCAGTCGCTGCGTCATCAATCTCATCAGCAGCATCTTCTGCCGCGTCTTCAGTGGCTTCACCAGCGTCTTCAGCAGCTGACGCAACCCCTTCGGCAGCTTCTTCAGCTGCAGATTCATCAGTGAACGCGTCTTCAACAGCTGCGGCAGTTTCTTCTGCTGCGTCTTCAGCGGCGTTCATAGCATCTTCAGTTTTATCGCTCACTGCTTCTGCCATTTCTTCCGCTTCTGCAGCTGCGGTGTCTGCAGTTTCTTCCGCTTTTTCACAGCCTGCGAGAGTCAAGCCAAACATCAGAGCCAGAGTAGCAAGAGTAATACGTTTCATAGTGATATCCTTAAGGTAATGAATGAGTAACCTTACATACGTTGGCAGGACCTGGCAGAAATAGTTCTTATTAATTTTAAATCAATGTTTAGACAACAGTCGGTGTCGATCCGAAAATGCTCGGTTCTGACTTGTCGCGACCTCTGGGCTGACAAGCTCTCCCCGATAGACATTCAGGCCGTTTAAAAGATTTGAATCTGCGACCAGTGCTTCTTTAACACCATGGTTCGCAAGCGCAAGAATAAACGACAGCGTCGCGTTGTTGAGTGCCAATGTCGAGGTTCGCGCAACAGCGCCCGGCATATTGGCGACGCAATAGTGAACGACGTTTTCCTCGATAAATACCGGTGACTCATGCGTCGTTGGGCGGGATGTTTCTGCACAGCCGCCCTGATCAATAGCGACATCCACGATAACAGAGCCTCGCTTCATAGAATGCAGATGACTGTGTTTAATCAGTTTAGGCGCGGATGCCCCGGGAAGTAGCACAGCACCAACGATGAGGTCAGCCCGGGCCAGGTGCTCATCAAGGGCCGTCCGCGTTGAATACACCGTACTTATTCTGTTGCCGTATTGAGAATCGAGTTCGCGCAAACGATTCATGGAGGTATCCAGCACGGTCACGCGCGCGCCCATGCCCACAGCAACGGCCAGTGCATTACTGCCGACCACGCCGCCGCCAAGAATAATCACCTCGGCAGCTGGTACGCCAGCGGCACCTGAGAGCAGCACACCGCGGCCGCCAGCGGCCATTTCAAGGCTGTGCGCACCTGCCTGAACAGCCATACGTCCGGCAATTTCAGACATCGGCGCCAATAGTGGCAGCCGGCCCGCGCTATCAGTGACTGTTTCATATGCAATGCAGGTGGCGCCAGACGCCAGAAGATCATCGGTCAGCGGTTTCACTGGCGCCAGATGGAGGTAAGTGAATAGCGTATGCCTTGGTGTAAGTAACTCAACCTCGCATGGTTGCGGCTCTTTCACCTTAATAATGAGATCAGCAGAATCAAATAAGCCAGCGGCATCAGGTACGACTTCAGCACCACTGTTTATGTAGAGATCATCGGTAAAGCCTATGGCCTCTCCGGTGCCCGTCTCAACAAAGACATCATGACCCCGATGTACCAGCTCCCTGACACTGTCGGGCGTCAGCCCGGCGCGATACTCGTGATTTTTTATTTCTTTTGGTACGCCAACTCGCATAAATACGCCTCCTGTCGACTTACCATTCAGGATAGCAGCCCAACGGCCCAAGGTATCCAGTCGGGCCACAAATGCCACACATGCCGTTGCAAAAACACAACAGCCATTCCTGTTTGATCCCCTGCTGGCTGATGACAGTCATAATAAGCATTGAATGCGAACCATTATCTCTTGTACTATCACAAGCAAACCGCCGTATCCACAATAGCGTAGTATTTATGTCGACTCTTTTAAGTTTCACACGTCAATCACTTGGCCCTGTGGTAACCGCCTTTCTTGGTGGCTACCTGTTCACATGGGGCTTTGTCGCCCTGACCGTCACCTCCACAGTGACTCTCGGCTGGGGCTTCCACACCGCAGAACACACGGCCTTTCTGCTGGCCTTTCCTGTTTTTCTGCTTGTATTTTTCTGGCTGTTCTTAAGCCGTAAAACGCTGCTGACGCACGCAGTCGCCTATGGCGGAGGTGTCTTGATGACGGCAGCCTCTGTGTGGCTGCAATCAATGTTACTGGCGCAGGGGGCTTGAGTATGCAGTTTAATAGTACGCGCCAGGGTATGGCCTGGCTCCATACCTGGCTCGGTCTGATTCTCGGCTTTGTGTTGATGGTGTGTTTTTTCTTCGGTGCTCTGTCTGTATTTGATCGGGAGATTGATCGCTGGGCCATCCCAGAGACGCGCTTTGACCCACAACCTATGCCGTCTTTTGACAATCTCCTGATGGGTGTTTTCGAGCGTATTGAACCGGATGAAGCTGAGTACAAGCGTATGATGCCCGAATACCACGACGCCAGTGCCGGCGAGATGACGCCCCGCCTTGAGTTACCCGCAGATGAATATTGGGCTTACACTACACATCGTGATCCGGTACTACGCATGGGGGCGGGCTTCCGTGTTCCCTTCCCGGCGAACCCCGAGGGGCATAATCATATCCATGGTAATACGACCATCGATCCCAGAACCGGCGTCAGCGTCCCTGATCACCATTTAAAAATAGGCAGTGAGTGGTTCTACCCGCTGCACTACAGCCTGAATTTGAACTGGAATCGGATTGGCTTTTTTATCGTCGGAATCGCCGGCTTCTTCATGCTGGTTGCTCTTATTTCTGGCGTCTGGATACACCGTAAAATTTTCCGCGAATTGTTTACCTTTCGTCGCCACAAAAGCAAACAGCGCAGTATTCTCGATATGCACAATATGACGGGTGTAGTAGCACTTCCCTTTCATTTCTTTTTTGCCTTTACCGGCCTGATCATCTTCGTCGCCTTCTACTACATGCCAGTAACCAACACCATGCTGGAACCGCTACACAGTGCGCAGCAAGCAATAGAAGCGGAAGAAATGGGCCTCCCTCATGAGCGCGCTGGCATCCCTGCACCCATGGCCTCTGTCGATGCGATGGTGGCTGAAGCGAAACGTCGTTGGGCAGCAAGAGACATGGCTGGAGAAGTCGGCTTCCTGCAGATGCACCATGTCGGCGATCAGAATGCTTACGTCAGCATTTATCGTGCGGGCAGCGATCGCGTTGCCCTTGTTGGGGAAGGTATTCATTTTAACGGCGTTACCGGCGATGTTCTTCGCGAAGATCCACCCCATAGCCTTGCCGAATCTATTGGTGATTTTCTGGCTGGTCTTCACCTTCAGCATTTCGAGCATTGGTTCCTGCGCTGGCTCTATGTGATCGGTGGACTACTTGGCTGTGCGTGTATCGCCACAGGGTTCATGTTTTTTGTCGAAAAACGCAAACAACAGCATGCTAAATCCGGATCTCAGGGAAGCAGAATCGTCGATGCTTTTGCTGTTACAACCGTCACCGGTATGGTGATCGCTGCCATCGCCATGCTGATTGCTAACCGTATTATTCCGTCTGCGACCGAAGGCAAGGGTGATATAGAAAAACTCGTTTTCTGGTCTGTATGGGCGCTTTCGTTTTTGCACGCAATATGGCGCAGTGCTGCAGTCGCATTGGCGAAGACTAACCCCGCCTGGAGAGAGCAGACGGTGTTAATTGCACTACTGGGGGTTGTCGCGGTTATCGCAAACTGGATCAGTACCGGAGATCATTTAATTAAAACAATCTTTACCGACCCATATTGGGCCGTCGCCGGTGTCGACTTAAGCCTGCTGGCGGGAAGTTTGATTGCACTGCTCGCAGTGAAAAAAATGACCGCGACGCATGAAACAGAACGCAAACAGGAAACCAGCCAGAAAAAGCTAGCGACAGGAGAAGCCGCTTATGAATGATGCAATCTGGTTGATCATCGCCTTTGTATTGATGCTACTGGCAATGGGCTGGTTTGCGCTCTCTCTTAAGACGCACTGGAAACAGGTTATGAGCGGTAAGCCAGCCTCCCGCCTTTTACGGAGCCTCGGCTGGATATGTGTAGCTCTATCTGGTCTGGCCTGCCTTCAGGCTGACCATGCATCTATGGCGGTGCTCGTATGGATCATGCTTAGTGCTACGGCTGCTTTTATTGTTGGCCAGGTATTGAGCTACCGCCCCGGCCTGCTTAAGCCTCTCGCACTGTTCAGAGCATAGAAAAAATCGATTAAATGAATCCAAACTCAGTGCCGGCCCAGTATCCGGCCACTGAGAACAGAATCAGCGCCAGAATCAACATAACACCATCACGCGTACTCAAGCCGATAGCGGCGAAAATAATCGCAAGCGCAGGAATAGCGGCAGCCATAGGGATGAGTTCCAGAGGAATCATCAACAAACCAAAAATAACGCACAGCGCCGCGATTAAGCGACTGATCACAGGGCCAAACAAAAAAGTTATCCGCGGTTTAAAAAGTCGGTCAATGCGTTTGGTAATTGGCGTAATGTTATCAACGCCGTCGCTGAACCGTTCGCGGTCAAAATCTGCTTTGCGCAAGCGGGAAGGAATCCAGGGGTGACTCTTTCCAAAGACTTTCTGTATTGCAATGAGGGCAATCAAAATCCCACACAAGCTTGGTATACCAGGAATGGCGCCACTGGGTAGAAAAGCGATCAAGGCAGGTGCCATGAGCAGAGGACCAAAGCCCCGCCCTTCCAAAGAGCTGACAATATCCCCCAACGATATCTTGTCGTTATCAGTGTCATCACGCAATGTCGTCAGTACTGCGGTAATATCAAGTTGGTCAGGCACTCATATCTCCTCAAAGCCAGTGCTTAATCAATTAATTGTGCATTGAGCAGATGACATTAATATTGTTATTCCTGAGTTAAATACAGAGCATACTTTACTATGCGCGCAGTCAACTTCTCGCGCAACGACTTAGATTTAGTGAGCCTCATACGCTCCAATTCCGCTTCATAATCGGGTAGCTGAGTCGTTAAAGCGCGGTATAGCAATCGTATTTTACCGCGAGTAGACGCCGTCTCTTTCTTTAAGACTTGCAAAGCCTTAACCAAGCGCTGCTCTACCTGGGTAAAATCACTGCCAAGTGGGTAATCAATCAGACTTCCGTTACGGCGAAAAGCAGCAAAGCGCTTTTCCAGAGCCCCCAGAGTATTTCTTTGCCTGATCACATCCAGATTAAGCTCATTTGAATCAACAGACGAACCTAGCTTACCTGCTGCAACCGCACTCTCTTTCAGATTTGTAACAGCGTCCGATGACGATATACGGAGCATGCGCTTGATGCACTCTTCATCTGAGGCAAAGCGCAGATCAGCGATGCCGTATTCGGTGACGTAAATATCGCGAAGATGGCGCGGTATCGTCAGATTTGGCAGATCCCAGCGAATGTTACTTTCGGACTTTTCGCCGCGTACGGCATGAAACATAAGAACAGAACGAGCCTCGGGTAAATCAGCCGCCATTGAGACAAAGTTGTATTGGCCACCGACGCCAGACACTACACGGCCATCTGGCAATGTCTCTGAGGCGGCACCACCCAATGGCGTTGCCATCATACAGATATTCATAAACCGGGCGTGGCGTCTCTGCTGAACTTCAAGCTCGTAATCAGGGCCGGTAACCGAATTAATCCGACCAATGCGATCCATTTCAAGCGTATTTTCTTGGGCACCCTGCTCACCAACCCATTGATAAAAATCAGGAGAGCCGAGATAAAAACCGCCCCGAAGATACTTGCCTTCGGTTTCAATAACTTCTTTCTCGTCGGCGGATAATTCACCCGAATTGAGTTTGCGCATCAGGGCCAGGTCATCAACCACGCGCCGCTTCATGATGCCGTGTTCGACGAGCACCCTGAACCCTTCGTTCACCATTTCGCTACAACCGTATACTCCGGTTTGGAATGGCTCGCAGCCCCCGTACTCCCGCACCAGATCAGACGACAGAATGTCAGGGTTCAGCGCGTTAATAATCTTACGATAAAGTGCATTGTCCGTATGACGAAGCACCAGTGCGTAGCAAAGTGCATCCGCCAATGCACCAATGCCCACCTGTAAGGTACCGCCGTCTTTTACCAGCAGTGAGGCATAAAACCCGATGGCAAAATCACTGTCGGACACCGGCTGGCGAGGCAGTGCAAATAACTGGTCGTTTGTCGTGTCGACATCCAGAACCGTATCAAAGAAACCCGCCGGCATTTCTGCCTTACCTCCCACCCAGGGTAAATTTCTATCAACTTCGGCGACGCAATAGGGTCGGGGCTGGCCTGCCTGATGTATACGTTCAAGTACGTCCTGGGTCAGGTCGGTATTTGATGACAGTGAGTATCGACCACGGTCTTTACTGGCAACTCTCTGAAAAACAACGTTGATGCCTTTGGTCGAGAGCGCATCAGCGACTTCTGTATAATTGAGGCTGTTGTAATTCTGCTGCCCTTGCGGCGACTTAACGTAACTTCCCGGCTGAGTATAAAACTCTTCGACATGGATATTGTCTGGGAGCCTTCCCGCTTTCATGTCGTCTGCGTATTTCAGGCGCGGAAAGTTCTTACCGTAAAGGCGTTCAGTAAAGGGGGTGAGAAATCGGGATTCGAGATCCGAGGAGGCTTCAGGCGGATTCAACGAAAGTGCAGTGAATATGGTCAGAGACAAGTCATCGCGGCCTTTAACGGCATCATACAATGCGTTAATTAACCGGTTAGGTTTGCCCAACCCGAGAATGGTTGCCAGACGGATATCCGGCCCGCAGGTCTTGATGACCTGCTCGACCATTTCACCGTACGAAGAAAACTGCTGTGTCATATCGTCCATATCCGGGTTGGACTTTAACGAGCCGTCAGAGTTCAGCGACGCTTACGCGGCCCCGCTTTGGCCTGTACTCCGCCCTTGCGCTTGGCAGCACCCGACTTGGGCTTAAACCCAGGGCGCTGATGACGTGTTGAAGCCACTTCGTCTTCTGCTGGAATCAACGCATTCGGGCCACTACCAATAAGATCGGTGCGTCCAATACGCTTAAGCTCTTCTCGTAATGCAGGCCACCCTCGGGAGTCGTGATAACGAAGGAAAGCCTTTTGCAAGCGACGCTCCTCAAGCTTGCGCGGAATGTGCATTTTCTTCGATTTGTAACTCATGCGATGCAGTGGATCACGTTCTGAGTGATACATCGCCGTCGCGAGAGCCATCGGCGAAGGATAAAAGGTCTGTACCTGATCCACGCGGAATTTATTGCGCTTCAGCCACAACGCCAGGTTCATCATGTCTTTGGTTTCAGTTCCCGGATGCGCGGCAATAAAGTACGGGATCAGGTACTGCTCTTTGCCCGCCTCTTTCGAGAACTTATCGAACATGCGCTTAAAGGCGTCGTATGTGCCCATGCCTGGCTTCATCATTTTATTGAGCACATTCATCTCAGTGTGCTCAGGTGCAATCTTCAGATAACCGCCGACATGATGTGTCACCAGTTCACGCACGTACTCAGGATCTTTGACGGCCAGGTCATAACGAAGGCCTGAGGCAATCGCGACACGCTTGATGCCCGGCAAAGCACGTGCAGCGCGGTACAACTGAGTCGTCGCACTGTGGTCGGTTTTCAGGTTTTTACAGATCCCCGGAAAAACACAGCTCAAGCGGCGACAATTCTTAAGAATCTCCGGGCTCTTACAATTCAGGTGATACATGTTGGCGGTCGGGCCACCAAGGTCTGAAATAGTGCCGGTGAAACCCGGTACTTTATCGCGGATTTCTTCAATTTCGTTAATGACTGATTCCTGAGAGCGACTCTGAATAATACGCCCCTCGTGCTCAGTAATTGAGCAGAACGTACATCCACCAAAACAGCCACGCATAATGTTGACCGAGAAACGGATCATTTCGTAGGCCGGGATCTTAGCGTCTCCGTACGATGGGTGCGGCACACGTTGGTACTGAAAACCAAACACACTGTCCATTTCGTCAGTTTCGAGTGGAATCGGTGGTGGGTTTACCCAGATTTCACGCGTTCCGTGCTTCTGCACCAGTGGTCGTGCGTTGTACGGGTTCGATTCCTGATGAAGCACCCGCGACGCATGTGCATAGAGCGCGCTGTCGTTACGCACTTTTTCAAACGACGGCAAACGAATCACCGTGGTCTCAGGGTCAAGGTCAGCCTTGCGGTGCAGTGGCATGGGTACGATTTTCACCGGCATCACATCACTGTCTTCAGATTCTTCTTCTGCTGCATCACCATTGGTGCTGCACGACATCGTCTCCGTATCTTTCATTTCATACGGATTCGGTATCTCGTCAATGCGGCCGGGCCAGTCGATTCGTGTTGAGTCGACTTCAGACCACCCTTCTGGTGTGGCATCACGCACGATGGTGGTACCACGAAGGTCAGTGAGATCGCTTACATTGCGCCCCTGTGCCAGGGCGTGGGTCAGGTCAACAATTGCGCGTTCGGCGTTGCCGTACAGAAGGATGTCTGCCCCTGAATCGATCAGTACCGAGCGACGAACCTGATCACTCCAGTAGTCGTACTGAGCGATCCTGCGCAGGGATGCCTCAATACCGCCGATCACAATAGGCACATCTTTGTAGGCTTCACGGCACTTCTGTGAATAGACGATGACCGCCCGGTCTGGACGTTTACCCGGCTCACCGTGAGGCGTGTAGGCATCGTCAGAGCGAACTTTGAGGTCTGCGGTATAGCGGTTGATCATGGAGTCCATGTTGCCCGCAGTAATACCGAAGTAGAAATTCGGCTTACCTAGTTTGGTGAAGTCGTCAGGGTTGTTCCAGTCTGGCTGAGCGATGATCCCCACCCGGAAGCCCTGAGACTCGAGCATCCGCCCCATCACCGCCATGCCGAAGCTGGGATGATCTACGTACGCATCGCCCGTGACAAGAATGACATCACACGAGTCCCAGCCAAGCTGGTCCATTTCTTCCCGCGACATGGGCAAAAACGGTGCTGTGCCGAAACACTCTGCCCAGTATGGATAGTTAGAAAACAGATGATTTTCTTTCTGATTCGAAGGTAGAGACATGGAAACCGCTAAAGTTGACTGCTTTAGTGGGGGATTATCCCCAAACAGAGGCCCCGACTAAAGCGAAATCGTGTAAAACTGAACTCCGATGGTCTTATTCATCATCCTCACGCATGCGAGCGAGGCGTTCTTCCTCCTCCTCCAGCGCCGCCTTAATCGACAGGATCACGGAATCGACATCCGCAGACTCCGCGTCTTCTTCGAACACACCGGTCAGCTCCGTATCGGCAAGCAGCGCCCCGTCCTCGTATAAGGCCCACATTTCTTTGGCGTATCGGGTTGTCAGGAGGTCAGGCGCGAACTGACCATAATATTGAGTCATATTGCGCACATCGCGCTCAAGCATGGCGAAGGCATTGTTGTTGCCCGCAGCGTCGACCGCCTGAGGGAGATCAATAATCACCGGGCCATAGTCATCGACAAGCACATTGAATTCAGAAAGATCACCATGGACGATGCCTTCTATCAACATCAGTTTGATGGCGTCCATAATCTCCGCGTGATCCTCCAGCGCCTGCTCTTCCGACATGCTGACGTCATTGAGGCGCGGAGCCACGTTACCATCCTCATCTGCGACCAGGTCCATGATAAGAACGCCATTAAAACAACCATAAGGCTGAGGCACTCGCACGCCCGCAGCAACCAGCCGGTAAAGCGCATCGACTTCAGCGTTTTGCCATATTTCTTCCTGTTGCTTACGGCCAAAGTTGCTGCCTTTCTCCATCGCACGTCCGCGTCTGGAGTTACGCACGCTACGCCCCTCGCGATACTGTGCAGCTTTCTTGAAACTCCGTTTTGCTGAGTCTTTGTACACCTTGGCGCAGCGGATCTCATTCCCACACCGTACAGTATAAACCGTGGCTTCTTTGCCGCTCATCAGCTGTGAGATGACTTCATCGACAATACCGTCCTCGATCAGAGGAAGAAGGGAACTGGGTGTTTTCATCCGTTAACGCTTATCGATACATAGAATTCTTGTAACACGGAACATTCCGCCGCTATGACACTCATTTAATTAAACGCAGTACATCCTTGAACTCCGGCACCCGGCAGCTGCCGACAAGCTCGAACAGACACATTTCGACACTGGTTGGGCGAGCACCGGCATCCAGCATCCGATCAATCCCTAGCTGGCGGTTTGCAGATGTTCTTGACGACACACAATCAGTCACCACCTCAACCTTACGCCCAAGCTCAATAAGATCTCTGACTGTCTGGTAAACGCAGATGTGGGATTCTATACCGGCCACCAGCCAAGTATGAACACTACTCGCTTCAATCGCATCAACGAAACCCGGCTCACCACAGGCACTGAAGGTGTACTTTGGGATTGGCTCGCCCGGTATCAGTTCGGCTAACTCAGGCGAAGTCGCCCCCAGCTTTTCTGGGTTCTGCTCGAGCCAGAGAATCGGTAAACCAATCGCCTTAGCACCAGAAATCAGAGTTTTCAAAGAGGCATGCATTGCCTCGGAATCGTGCATCAATCGGGCTAACTTACCCTGAACATCAACAATGACCAGGCCGGTACGCTTGCGGTTGAGCATAAAAATTCCTTATTTCACAAATGGTTATAGTGACTACGATAGGAGCTGCACCAGAGTATCACCAATCATCGGCACTCCGCACCAAAACGAGCCGAATGAATAATCAAACACTCAATAATAATTCTCACTTTCACAAATAGAATCCGCTGTCTTTACGATATAAAACCCCGGAACCCCCTATAAAACCTGGTGTCGTCGAAATAATTCAACGCTAGAAATACGAATTGGCACGGTGCTTGTATTAAGCAATTCAGAACTTCAATGGCGAAGTTCGCAATTTTCAAATCAAGATTTACAAAGCAAAGGCGCTTTCGACTCCTGCTAATAGCAGTGCTGTCGTAGCGCCTTTTTTTGTTGCTTAAAAAGGGGAAGGAAATGCGAGGAATCAAAACTCTGCGCCGCACGTTTGTGAAAAGCGCACTGGTATTGGCCGCGGGTATGGCAACCATGTCAGCGCCACTGGTGTCCGCTGAAGAATGGGCAGAAAAAGAAGAACTGAAGTTTGGTTTTATCAAGCTGACCGACATGGCTCCTCTGGCCGTCGCCTATGAAAAAGGTTATTTCGAAGAAGAAGGTCTGTACGTCACTCTGGAAGCTCAGGCTAACTGGAAAGTCCTGCTCGACCGCGTTATCGATGGTCAGCTCGACGGTGCACACATGCTGGCCGGCCAACCTCTGGGCGCAACCATTGGCTTCGGTACTCAGGCACACATCATCACTGCATTCAGCATGGACCTCAACGGTAATGGCATCACGGTATCGAACGATATCTGGAGCCAGATGAAAGAACATATCCCGCACGAAGATGGCAAGCCAGTTCATCCGATCAAAGCAGATGCACTTAAGCCAGTCGTTGAGAAATATAAAGCCGACGGCAAGCCATTCAACATGGGTATGGTGTTCCCGGTTTCAACGCACAACTATGAACTGCGTTACTGGTTGGCAGCAGGCGGTATTCACCCTGGTTACTACGCACCGCACAAAGGTGACACCTCTGGCCAGATTGATGCTGATGCGCTGCTTTCTGTCACGCCACCACCGCAAATGCCTGCAACGATGGAAGCCGGCACCATTTACGGTTACTGCGTGGGCGAACCATGGAACCAGCAGGCTGTATTTAAAGGCATCGGCGTACCTGTTATTACCGACTACGAAATCTGGAAAAACAACCCAGAGAAAGTATTTGGTGTGAGCAAACAGTGGGCAGACAAATACCCAATTACTCACAAGAAAGTGGTTAAAGCGATGATTCGCGCAGCGGCATGGTTGGATGCTGACAACAACGCCAACCGCCCGGAAGCAGTAAAAATCCTGTCTAAATCTCAGTACGTTGGCGCCGACTACGACGTTATTGCTAACTCAATGACGGGCACCTTCGAATACGAGAAAGGCGATAAGCGCGAAGTACCGGACTTCAACGTGTTCTTCCGTTATAACGCGACCTATCCGTACTACTCAGATGCAATCTGGTACCTCACTCAGATGCGTCGCTGGGGTCAGATTTCTGAAGAAAAATCAGATGACTGGTTCATGGAAACAGCGAAGAAAGTTTATCGCCCGGACATCTACGCTTCTGCCGCTAAAGAGCTGATCAAAGAAGGCAAGCTTGATGCGAAAGACTTCCCGGATTTCGCTACCGAGACAGGCTTCAAACCAGCTCAGAAAGGCTTCATCGACAATATCGTCTATGACGGTAGCAAGCCTAATGAGTACCTGAAGAAGTTCGAAATCGGCCTGAAAGGCGCCGAGAAAATCTGATCTGTATACCCGGTCGGATGCAACAAAGTGGGTGAGGTTTTCCTCACCCACCCATTAAAAAGGGTCAACGGACTCAATAGTCCGGACCGAAGGAGTTTTTATGACTACTGCGCTGTCGAATATTGCCTGGATTTCACCCTTCGTAAGTATCGCGAAAGGCGAAGATGTTTCTGGAAATATCCAGACGATTATTAAAACTATTGGTCTGCCACTGGCTGGCTTATTGGTTTTTCTGATGATCTGGCAAGCCGCCGCCAGTAATATCAATACCTCTCTGGGGCAATTCCCCGGACCAGGTGACGTTGTTACCCAGACCAAAGGTCTGCTAACCGAACACTTTACTGAACGCGAAAAAGCAGACGCTTTTTATGAGCGTCAGGAAAAACGTAACGCTGCCCGCGTTAAACAAGACCCGACGTACGTTCCTAAAATCCGGGACTACACAGGTAAGCCAACCTATATCGACCAGATCGGAACCAGCCTTGTTACTGTATTGAGTGGCTTTATTCTGGCGTCTCTGATCGCTATTCCATTCGGTATCGTTATCGGACTGAGCGCCAACCTCTACAGCGCGTTCAACCCTGTTATCCAGATCTTTAAGCCAGTATCACCGTTAGCCTGGCTCCCTATTGTCACTATGGTGGTATCTGCTCTCTATGTATCAGACGATCCAATGGTACCCAAGTCGTTCGTGACTTCGATGATTACCGTCATGCTCTGCTGCCTGTGGCCAACCGTTATTAATACCGCAGTGGGTGTGGCTTCTATTCCAAAAGATCTCGTGAATGTGTCACAGGTATTGCGCCTGAGCTATATGGAGCATGTTCGTAAGATCGTACTTCCTTCATCCATCCCAATGGTATTTACCGGTCTGCGTCTCTCTCTGGGTATTGCCTGGATGGTACTGATCGCAGCCGAAATGCTGGCTCAGAACCCGGGTCTTGGAAAATTCGTCTGGGACGAGTTCCAGAACGGCTCTTCTGACTCCTTAGGCCGGATTATGGTCGCCGTTATCACCATTGGTTTGATTGGCTTCTTACTTGACCGCGTCATGCTGATGATTCAGCGCAAAGTGTCGTGGGATAAATCAGCGGCTACACGATAAGTACATAAAGGACAGAGGAGTTTCATTATGAACCCATTACTCGAACTATCAGATGTTGGTATCGAATTTCCAACACCGAAAGGTCCTTTCTGTGCGCTTCAGAATGTGAACCTGAAAATTAAAAAAGGCGAATTCATTTCGTTGATCGGCCACTCAGGCTGCGGTAAGTCTACCGTACTGAATATTGTGGCTGGTCTTTATCAAGCCACTCAGGGCGGTGTCGTGCTGAGCGGAAAAGAAGTGAATGAACCTGGCCCTGAGCGTGCAGTTGTGTTCCAGAACCACTCTCTTCTGCCATGGCTGACCGCTTATCAGAACGTTGAACTCGCTGTAAAGCGCGTTTTTAAAGGTCAGAAGTCCAAAGCGGAAATGCGTGAGTGGATTGAGCATAACCTCGAACTGGTACACATGAGCCACGCCATGCACAAACGCCCGGATGAAATTTCCGGTGGTATGAAGCAGCGTGTTGGTATCGCTCGTGCCCTGTCAATGGAACCTCAGGTACTGCTAATGGACGAGCCTTTCGGCGCACTTGATGCCCTGACACGTGCTCACCTGCAGGACTCTCTGATGGACATTCAGAAAGACCTGAACAACACCGTCATCATGATTACCCACGATGTCGACGAGGCAGTATTGCTGTCTGATCGTATTGTGATGATGACCAATGGCCCTGCTGCCACCATTGGCGAAATCATGGACGTAGAACTTGAACGCCCACGCAACCGAATTCAACTTGCCGACGATCCGCAATACAACAGATACCGTCAGCAGGTTCTTAGTTTTCTGTATGAAAAACAGAGAAAGCCGGACACAGATGCGCCCGCTAAGAAGGCTGCCGACTCCGACGATAGTAATGCTGACAAGGTCGATAAAAAGACCGGTGAAGTTGCTTAACCTCTATTGAAATAAGGCTTCGAATTAAAAGGAGAATGCCATGCAAGCTAAGAAGACGTTACTGGCGATCGCATTGGGGACTGCCACTCTGGGTGCATCTGCGTATGAAACTGAGTACGGCAATGCCTACGCTGATGTCAAAGTACGCTACGAGACCAATGATACTGACGATGCGACTGATAATGACGCCGCGACAGGCCTGATTACTGACGCTGCAGTCGGCTTTGAAACGCTCAATTACGAAGGGTTCTCGGCTCTTGTAGAATACGAAATTGTTCAGCCTCTGATTGACGATTACGCTCCCGAAAAGGCAGGCTATGATGCTATTGCAGATCCTGAAACCCGCGAATGGAACCGGGCCCAGGTCAGCTACAAAAAAGACGAATTCGGTGCAATCGTCGGCCGCCAGCGTATTATTCTCGACGGCGCACGTTTTGTTGGTAACGTAGGCTGGCGCGCAAACGAGCAAACGTTTGATGCTGTTACGCTGACCTATTCTAAAGATGAGCTTTCTTTGCACTACTCTTTCATTGATCAGGTCAATGGTATCTTGCCGAGGTTTGACGCCGATACGACAAGCCATTTACTAAACGCTGGTTATAAAGTAGGTACCGGTAAAATCACTGCGTACGCTTACCTGCTAGAAGACGATGATACCGAAAATAGTCAACGTGACACATTCGGCCTTAGCTACAACGGTAGCTATGATATGGATGGCACTAAACTCATCTATAAGGCCGAGTATGCTACTCAGAGCACGGAAACTGCAGACACTAACTACTTTGCCCTTGAGGGTGGCGCCGTGGTATCTGGCGTAACATTGGCACTGGGTAATGAAACACTGGGTAGCGATGATGGTAATGCAGCATTTGAAACTCCGTTGGCAACCAAACACAAGTTTAATGGTTGGGCGGATAAGTTCCTGAATACTAATGCTAACACCGGCGGTCTCGGCCTTAGCGATACCTACGTTAAGGCAGTAACTAAAGTCTCTGGTGTGAAACTGGTCGGTTTTTACCACACTTTCAACTCTGTTGAAGATGACGTTGATTTCGGTAACGAACTGGATCTTCTGGCAGTTAAGAAACTCGATGACACCTTCACTGTAGGTGCAAAAGCGGCGTTTTACTCTGCGGGTGATACCGGCGTAGATACCACTAAAATGTGGGCATGGGTTCAGGCTAAGTTCTGATACCCCGCAACGAAACTCAGCGGCCTGTGGCCGCTGTTTTCGTTTATTCTGTTATAAAAGGTGTGGAGAAGCGAGTGAAGAGTGAAGACAAGAAAGTAGAAAACCAACTGGTAATTATCGGTAACGGTATGGCGGCTAATCGCATACTGGAGGGGCTTGCTGAAGATCATCCATACGACCGGATTCTTGTGCTCGGCGATGAAAAGATCCCTCACTACAATCGCATTATGCTCTCACCTCTTCTCGCCAAAGAAACGACTCTGGCGAACATAACACCCCATGATGACGCATGGTATTCCAACTACCGTATATCGATTCAGCTGGGTGACAGTGCCACTCTGGTTGATACAGAACAAAAAATCGTTACCACCCAAAGCGGTCGTAGCTATCCATATGAAAAGTTGGTATTCGCCACGGGTAGCCGTTCGTTTATACCTCCGGTCAAAGGTGCAGATCACCCGGATGTCATCGGTTTTCGCACAATGAGTGATGTTGATGCTATGGAAGAAAAGCTCAACGGCCTTAAACATGCAACCGTAATAGGCGCTGGCTTGCTTGGCGTAGAAGCTGCCGTCGGGCTGAAACTACGAGGAATCGACGTCACTCTGATTCATCGCAATCCTGTTTTAATGAACCGCCAGCTTGATGCTAAAGCGTCTGATCTTTTAAAAGGGGCTTTGGAGGAACGAGGAATTGAAGTGATCACTGGAGTAAATCCAGAAGAAGTTCTGACAGACGACTCAGGGGTCCGCGAAGTATCCTTTGCAACCGCCGATACTCTCGAAAAACGCGATACTCAACTGGTTATCTTTGCAACGGGTATTCTTCCTAACAAAGAACTTGCGGATAGCTCAGGACTCAGCGTGAATCGAGGTATCTGTGTCGATGAAAGAATGCAGACATCTGCTGACGACATCTTTGCCCTGGGAGAATGCTGTGAGTTTTCAGGAACCACTTACGGTTTAGTAGCACCTATCTGGGATCAGGCCGACGTCATCGTCAGACAACTAACATCCAAAGATAACGCCAGTGGTTACATTGAGCGATCACACCTGACCAAACTCAAAGTATCGGGCCTGGACATCCATAGTATCGGTGAGTACGAAACACCGGAAGGCGCAGACGCCCTGGTACTGGAAGACCGAGAATATGGTGTCTACAAGAAAGTGATCCTGAAGGCCAACCGGATCATAGGTGCGTTATGTATAGGAGATGTCACCGACAGCCATTGGTACTACCAAATGATGGAAGAAAAAACAGACGTCAGTGACTATCGCGACATGCTCATATTCGGGCAAGCGTATTGTTCCGACGCAGCCTGATCAGTGATCAGACCAGACTGCGAACTCATTCCCACTGGGCTCACGGAAATGGAAACGCTTCCCTCCTGGAAACTCAAAAACCGGGCGCACGATTTCACCGCCAGCAGCACTGACCTTACTCATGGTGTTTTCTATATTGCGGCTATAAAACACCAGCAATGCACCACCTCGGGCGGGGTCAGAGGCTAACTCAGCCTGATAGAAACCGCCCATTAACCCCTGAAAGTCGAACGCTGTGTACGACTCACCATAATCGGTGAACTGCCAGTGAAATACCTGATTAAAAAACGTTTTGGTTGCTTCAAGATCACGTGCTGCAAACTCAACGTAATCCATCTTTTCGTGTTTCATCCGTTCCTTCCTTGTCAGTGGTTCTGTTCAAGACTGCCCGGTTACTCTGACAATAGCAACCAGGACTGAAGTATAACCACCAGCATAAGTATGGCCGATACTGCTGGCCATACTTTATCCGCGTGACGTTCGATCAGAGGCTTGCCAGAATACGTACTCACCAGAGCTTCATTCGGCTTTATCAGATCAGTCCAGAATTCGGACAGTGCGGAATGTCTGGCGCGAATATCAGGGTGGCAAGATTTTTCGATAGCCAGATCCAGCCATAAAGGAATATCAGAGCGTACTTCCCGCAGCGGTTGATACTTCCACTCGGAAACAGATCGTGCTCCCGTTCTGTGGATATGAGACATACGAAAAGGCTGTTCTCCACAAAGCATCTCATACACCATCACTCCTAGTGAGAACAGATCACTCTGAGTTGTCGCCGTACCGTACATAACGTACTCAGGAGCAATATAATTTACTGAGCCAACCGGGCAGTCTTCTTCCACAGGACTAGTAACTTCTGCCAGGCCCTTCACTTGCACCGTACCAAAATCAATCAGTTTCACCTGCCCCTGAGCGGTGATCATGACGTTCTCGGGTTTCAGATCGCGATGTACCATGCCCATGCGTTGAAACGCCCGCAAGGCCATCACTATCTGCTCAATAATGTTTCTTACACTGCTCAACTCCGGTTGTGGGTGATCGTTCATCCACTGACGCAGGGACTCTCCTTCAATCAGCTCACAGATATGATACATAAAACGAGCGTGTGGTTCGGGCGGTAGAATTTTCATAACATTCGCATGATCAACACGTGCCCCCACCCACTGTTCACGCACAAACCCCTCTAGATAGACTAGGTCTTCCTCAAAGTTCAGCGAGGGTGCCTTGAGCACATAACGTTTCTGATTACGTCTGTTCAGTACACGGTATAAATGACTGCGGGTTCCTGCATAGACAACCTGCTCAACCTCGTAATGATCAATACAATCTCCGGTATTCAACACGGGGGGAATAACGCGCTCAGTTAATACCCGATGAGTTTCCTCAATATTCTTTTCAGGCAGACTTTCGACCCGGATAATCATGGCGGTCAGGTTATCGTTACTGCCATTATTCAACGCCTGATCAACCAGAGATTGAGCACATTTCTCGAAATGAATTTGTGTGCTCTGTGATGTCAGTTCCTTGATCAGAGTGTCGCGCATCCGCTTATCTGTAAGAAAACCGTGAACTCCATCTGTCGTCATAAGGAGAACATCGTCGCTTTCCAGCGGCTGGTTCAGGTAGTCAACTTCGAGGTGAGTGTCCATGCCCATAGCGCGACTGAGGTAATCCTGACCATTCCCATGTTGATGAGTATGATCGCGGGTCAGGCATTCCAGAGAACCGTTTCTTAAGCGGTATACACGCGAGTCGCCCACATGAAAGACATGAAGAGTGCTCGATTTAAGCACGACCGAGCTAAGAGTTGTTACCAGAGAGTTATGCCGCGCACTCGCTTGCTGTCCATGATGATACAGCCAGGCATTGAGGGAACTCAGCACTTTTCCGGCTGCCGTTTTTACATCCCAACTATCCGGCGTGCTGTAATAATCATTTAGAAAATGAGTAACACTGGTGGTGCTTGCCTGTTGGGCGTTATCGCTACAACTCACGCCGTCTGCAATACAACAGGCAATTCCTTTATAACGGGCACTGTTTGTCGACGGCTGCCAGGCTGCAAAGGCATCCTGATTTTCAGGCTTGTTACCCGCTGTACTGAAACCTCCAAATATCACTTCGAGATTACGTTTGTTGCCTGACGACGTCATTTTCTTTCTCCCATAAAAAAAGTGGCCGGAGCCACTTTTTTACTGAACCGAGGATGATCAGTTTACACTGATCATCTCTACTGACCCGTCTTCACGGACTTCAGCAATGTGGCCTTTCGGTTCTTCCATGAACAGAAGAGTAATAAAGCCTACTACGGCGGTCGCTGCGATTACCATAAAGAAAACAGAATAATCGACGAACGACAGCACTGTAAGGTAAGTAACAGCACCAACGTTACCGTAGGCACCCGTCATGCCTGCGATCTGGCCTGTCAGGCGACGCTTAATCAATGGCACGACAGCAAATACAGCACCCTCGCCTGACTGGACGAAGAAAGAGCATGCCATGGCAGCAACTACGGCGAGCCAGAGCGGCCAGCTGCTGTCCACCGTCGACATTACAAAGTAGCCGATGGCAAGGCCAGCGGTAAGAATCAGCAAAGTCGACTTGCGGCCAAATTTGTCAGATAACCAGCCACCGCCTGGACGAGACATCAAGTTCATGAAGGCGTACGCCGACGCGACCATACCTGCCATAACAGGGTCCAGAGTGAAGGTTTCTGCAAAGAACAGAGGCAACATGGACACCACCGCGAGCTCTGAACCAAAGGTCGCAAAATACAGAATATTCAGAACAGCAACCTGTTTAAACTTGTATTGATGCATCTCCGGAACCGGCTTTTCAAAGATACCTTTGTTGACCTTCCAGACATGCGATACTTCGTAGATAAACAGTAATGCCAGACCGACATAGCAAAGCACTGCTGTTGTCTCACTGAGTAATGCCACACCGTTTGGTGAAAGCTTCCAGGTTAACAGTGCCAGTGCGGCGTACATGGGAACTTTCATAACCAGAAGAAAGAAGAAATCTCCCTTACTGGTCACTTCCATTGCACCGATATTTTTGGGCTTGAAATACGTCGATCCCTTTGGCGTATCAGAAACATTCATGTAATACACGACACTGAATATAAGACTCAGCGCACCTGTCGTCGCAACCGCGTAACGCCAGCCGTCATCACCACCAAACCACAAAGCAACAACAGGCAGCGAGAAAGCTGCCGCGGCAGAACCGAAGTTACCCCAGCCACCGTAGATACCTTCTGCCGTTCCCAGCTCGTTTGCAGGGAACCATTCGCTGACCATGCGAATACCAATAACAAAACCGGCACCGATAAAGCCCAGCAGGAAGCGCGCTAGAGCGGCTTGAACAAAGCTGTCTGCAAACGCAAACATAAAGCAAGGTATGGAACACACCGCCAACAAGCACGAGTATACGATTCGCGGACCAAAACGGTCGGTAAGCATACCGATAACAACACGAGCAGGAATTGTCAGCGCAACATTCAGAATCAACAGCGTCTTAATCTCTGACGGTGTCAGCCCCAGACTGTCTGCGATTGCCATCAACAGAGGCGCATGGTTAAACCAGACGACAAAGGTAATGAAAAATGCAATCCAGCTGAGATGCAATACTTTCATTTTCCCGGAAAACGAGAAAACGTTAAATTTTTCAGAGGTCATAAATGGCCTTAGTAACGATTACAAGCAATCAGGCATAGAGAGTGCCGCTTACGCGGCAGAACTCACCTGTACAATTCCGTTTTCAATGCGCACTGGAAAGTGTTCCAGCGTCACCGCGTCATCTTCCAGGCACTCGCCATTTGACAGATCAAAGTGCTGCTTATACAACGGAGATGCCACTACCGGGCGCTCTCCCACAGAACCAAGAATACCGCGTGACAATACATTCGCCTTTCCAAACGGATCATAATTGCTTATAGCGTACACAGTCTCGCCATCACCAAAGCGGAATACCGCTACTTGTTTTCCTTCTACCAACGCGCACACGCCAGTGTCAGGTACGAGATCTTCAAGAGAACAAACAGTTGTCCAGTCAGTCATCAGTCTTCTCCTGCATACAGCCTGTGCTGTATGCGATAAATTTTAATATTGTCTGAAAAAATCAGTGTTTCTCGGTGGTTAACTCAACCAGCTCAATACGTTCACTGTCTGTCGCTGGTCGTCGCTGTCCACGCTCACGCACATACAGAAGATTGTTATCTTCTTCTGCAGCATTAATGAAGTGACTGAAGCGCTTGAGCTTTTCTGGAGATTCAACCGTGGTTTTCCATTCGCACTGATAGGTGCCCACAACGCGGGTCATATCATTTTCGAGCTCACCACAGATATCCAGCTTATTATCGACAACAACTTCACGCAGGTAGTCGAGGCCTCCTTCGAGGTTTTCGAGCCACACAGATGTACGCTGCAGGCGATCGGCTGTACGTACATAGAACATCAATACCCGATCGATGTATTTGATCAGCGTTTCATCGTCCAGGTCTGTCGCAAACAGGTCCGCGTGACGTGGACGCATGCCACCATTGCCGCATACATAAAGGTTCCAACCACTTTCTGTTGCAATCACACCAATGTCTTTCGACTGTGCCTCGGCACATTCACGAGTACATCCAGAAACGCCGAATTTGATTTTGTGTGGTGCGCGAAGCCCCTTATAGCGATTCTCCAGCGCCACCGCCATGGAGACAGAATCAAGCACACCATAACGACACCAGGTGCTACCTACACAGGACTTAACGGTACGGAGCGCTTTACCGTAGGCATGACCTGTTTCAAGGCCCGCTGCAATCAGCTTCTCCCAGATTTTCGGCAACTCGTGGAGTTGTGCACCAAATAAATCGATACGCTGCCCACCAGTAATTTTGGTGTAGAGATCAAACTCTTTAGCAACTTCACCAATGGCAATCAGCTTATCAGGCGTAATTTCGCCGCCTGGAACACGAGGTACGACAGAGTAAGTACCGTCTTTCTGCATGTTGCCAAGGAAGATGTCATTAGTATCCTGCAGAGGCATCAGATCATCTTTCAGAACATACTCGTTTTTATAAGATGCCAGGATCGAACCAATGGTTGGCTTACAGATTTCACAGCCATGGCCTTTGCCGTGCCCTTTCAGCACTTCTGCAAAGCTGCCATATCCTTTCACGCGAACAATATCAGCGAGTTCAGCACGGGTATAAGCGAAGTGCTCACAGAGATCATTATTTACTTCAACGCCAAGGGCTGCGAGTTCAGAATCCATCACCTGCTTAGTCAAAGCAGCACAACCGCCACAGCCGGTAGTCGCCTTAGTCGCACCTTTTATGTCGCCCATGGTGCAGCAACCACCCTGCACTGCCGAAGCAATATCCCCCTTCGACACGTCATAACATGAACAGATCTGAGCCGTGTCGGGTAATGCAGTTACCCCCAGGCCTGCAGGCGCTTCGTCACCCAGTGCTGGCAGAATAAGTGCAGCTGGATTACCCGGGATATCCATATCGTTAAGCATGAGTTGCAGCAAAGTACCGTAGGATTCAGTTTCACCCACCAGCACGGCGCCAAGCAGTTTTTTACCGTCGGCAGAAACAATAAGTCGCTTGTAGACTTCTTCGATGTCGTCACTGAATACAAACGACTGAGAACCCGCCGTATGGCCATGCGCATCACCTATCGATGCGACATCCACGCCCAGCAGCTTAAGCTTGGTGCTCATATCAGCACCCTTAAAAGCAAGTTCCGGGGTTTTCAGATTTACCAGGGTGTCTGTGATGTGAGCCGCTGTGACTTTTGCCATCTGGTAGCCCGGTGCGACCAGACCGAAAATTTTACTGTCCCAGAGCGCACATTCGCCAATTGCATAGATGTCTTCTTCTGAGGTCTGACAATAATCGTTAATGACAATACCGCCGCGTTCGCCGACGTCGATGCCGAACTGTCGCGCAAGTTCATCCTGAGGGCGAATACCTGCAGAGAACAGAATCATATCTGTTTCAAGGTGTGAGCCGTCGGCAAAGTTCATGCGATAGCGGCATTCTTCGCCAGCGACAATTTCTTTGGTGTTTTTTTCAGTGTGTACTGACACACCCAGAGATTCGATTTTATGTCGCAGCAGATTACCGCCGCCTTCATCGAGCTGCACGGCCATTAAGCGCGGAGCGAATTCAACAACGTGGGTATCAAGGCCGGCTTCTTTAAGTGCATTTGCTGCCTCGAGGCCAAGCAGACCGCCACCAACAACAACACCCGTTTTGGATACTTCAGCGGACGCAGAAATTGCTTCAAGATCTTCAATCGTACGATAAACAAGGCAGTGATCCTGATCCTTACCCGGAATCGGTGGAACAAATGGATAGGAACCCGTTGCCAGCACCAGTTTGTCGTATCCTTCTATACGCCCGGTTGAGGTCGTAATGGTTTTGTTGTCGGCGTCAATTTCGACAACTTTCTCATTCTTTAAATAGGTAATACCGGAATCGTCGTATTCAGATTCTGTGGTGAGTGCCAGGTCAGCGGCGGTCGCCCCTGAAAAGTATTTGCTCAGCTGTACGCGGTCGTACGCAAGGCGAGGTTCTTCGGAAAAGGTGATTAATTCGAATTCTGAGGCTTTCTCAGATTCGGCCATAGTGGCGAGGAAGTTGTGGCCAACCATACCGTTACCAACAACTATGATGCGCTTCTTACTCATGGCGATGACTCTCTCTTATTCAGACATTCTTCTTGTCTCCTTAAATAAGTGCATCGTTGCTCTACTTACCCGCTACGCCGTTGCAGCAAACAGTATCGAATAGGCTTTAGCAATATGAGTGCCAAAGCGGTATCCAGAACCGCCAGATGCAATGGCAGGCCGTCGCGTCTGGTTTTCAGCCTGCCTGTCGGTGGGCTGGGAGTATCAGAACCACAGAGAAAAAGTGATCAGACTCCACTTTTCGCACCAGAAGAGTGCTCATTACAGTCTTATTGCACCCCAAAAAGGCAAATAAGATACAAGGTCACCAGTGACTTACCGAATCAACTTCTGAAAACGGGCCGGCCGATTCTGCTCACATATCACCAGGCTCAGTTGCCACGGGCGTTGAGGCGGGTCTGAGTATGAATAAATGACTAGCATCTCAGAGTTGGCACTCTTTTTGTTTAGTCATTACTAAGACCTTGTGCATTGGCAGGGAGCCAGATTCAGCGGTCCAGACACCAACGTTGGTGTCGTCGTTTTGTGTTGTGTTTATGAGCATTGGCGCTCGCGGGTAACTCCGCGGGCGTTTTTTTTTGCTCACGAAAAGGCTTGAGAGTAGCAAGCCAACTATGTGGATAGCCCTATGAGTCATAAAAAGCTACAGGTTCAGACAACATGTCCATACTGCGGAGTAGGATGTGGTGTGGATATTTCTGTCGACGAGAAGGATATTGCGCCTGTCGCTGGAATGAAGTCGCACCCAGCAAATTTCGGGCGTCTGTGCGTTAAGGGATCTGCGCTGCACGATACTCTGGATCAAACCGACCGTTTGCTACACCCGACAATGAATGGCCAGGCAGCTGATTGGGATACCGCACTGAACCTGGTCGCCGATAAGATCCGCCAGGTAGTCTCTACCCATGGTCCGGAAGCGGTTGCGTTCTACGGGTCAGGCCAGCTTCTCACAGAAGATTATTACGTCGCCAACAAGTTGATGAAGGGCTTTATAGGCAGTGCGAATATGGATACCAATTCGCGTCTGTGTATGGCGTCGGCCGTAGCCTCTTATAAACGCTCTATCGGCAGTGATACCGTTCCGGGGTGTTACGAAGATCTCGAGCAGGCAGACCTTCTGGTCATCACTGGCAGTAATGCTGCCTGGGCTCATCCGATCCTGTTCCAGCGGATGGCTGCGGCGAAGAAAGCCCGCCCGGGTATGAAGGTTGTTGTGGTCGATCCACGAAAAACAGCGACCTGCGATATTGCAGACTTACACCTTCCGATAAAGCCAGGCAGTGACACCACTCTATTTAATGCTCTGCTGACCTACCTTCACCAGCAAAATGCTTTGGACACACACTTTATTGAACAGTGTTCAGAAAACATTGGCGAGGCACTTGTGGCGGCATCGAAGGCGGCGCAGGACTTTAGCGACCTCGCGGCTATTACCGACGTAAATCAGCAGGACCTCGAAACCTTCTTCGCCTGGTTCCGCGACACACCAAAGACAGTGACCTTTTACTCTCAGGGCGTTAATCAGAGTATTGATGGCACTGACAAAGCAAACAGTATTATCAACCTGCATCTTGCAACCGGTCGGATAGGCAAGCCTGGTGCCTGTCCGTTTTCAATTACGGGGCAACCCAATGCGATGGGCGGGCGAGAAGTTGGTGGGCTGGCAAATCAGCTGGCCGCCCATATGGATTTCTCGCCGGCCGACCGGGATCGTGTGCGGCGCTTCTGGCAATCACCACACATTGCAGAAAAACCGGGACTGAAGGCAGTCGATCTGTTCAACGAAGTAAAAAATGGAAAGATTAAATTCCTCTGGATTATGTCCACGAACCCACTGGTCAGCATGCCAGATGCTGACGATGTTAAAGAAGCCATGAAGCACTGCGAACTTGTCGTGGTATCTGATTGCATGGCTAATACTGATACCACCGCCGCTGCTCATGTGCTCTTGCCCGCAGCGAGCTGGGGAGAGAAAAACGGTACTGTCACAAATTCCGAGCGCCGTATATCTCGTCAACGAGGCTTCTTGCCCCCTCCGGGTGAAGCGCGCCCGGATTGGTGGATAATTACTCAAGTCGCCCGCCGCCTGGGATACGAAGAAGCATTCCCTTATGAACATCCGGCTGAAATTTTTGACGAACACGCACGCCTGTCAGCGTTTGAAAATAATGGCACACGCGACTTTGACCTCAGTGGCCTGACCAACATGAGCCGTGAACAATACGATGCACTGGCTCCTGTGCAATGGCCGGTCAACGACGCCTTCCCTGCCGGTCGTCCGCGTTTTTATGACGATGGATATTTCTATACCAGATCGGGCAAAGCGAAATTCATTCCTGTCGTTGCGAAATCACCAACGTCATCGGCGACCGGACTGACTATGAATACAGGTCGGGTAAGGGATCACTGGCATACAATGACCAGAACCGCAAAAGCGCCTGTACTTGCCCGACACATCGCAGAACCTTACGCGGATTTTCATCCTGAAGATGCGATGCGCTTAGGAGTAAGAGATAAAAAACTGGTCAGATTATGGAGCGAGCGTGGCGAGATTATCGTACGCGCTCAGGTTCGCAGCGATCTCGCTCAGCGCAAGGGAGAGATTTTTGTACCCATGCACTGGACAAATCGCTATGCCAGTAAGGCCCGGATGGGAGCACTGATCAACAAAGATAATGACCCGGTATCCGGACAACCCGCTCTGAAAATGACGGATGTTAACGCAGCGGTATTTTCAACCGAGTGGGAAGGATTTCTCCTGACCAGCAAAGACCTTGGTCACCTCGATACAGACTACTGGGTCTATAACGTCACTGACACGGGTCACATGTATGAAATCAGTGGGCAGAACGATCCGGTCGAATTTATCCGTTCGGTCAGGAACCAATTTGAATCCGATCATTGGGTCATGTTCAGCGACCCGACCAACCTGCACTATCGCCTGTGCCTGATTGAAAGAGACCAACTCAAGGCGGTTTTATTTATTCACAAAGACTACGACTTCAGTGGCCGACAGTGGCTAATCGATATTTTTGGACAGGAAGAGCTTTCCATCCACGACCGCCGGGCCATTCTGGCCGGACGCCCGCTTGGCAAAGTAGAAGATAAAGGCGCCATCGTGTGCTCTTGTTTCCAGGTGGGTGAAAACACCATTCAAAAAGCGATAGCGGGCGGCTGCACCGGTGCTGATGAGTTAGGTGCCGAACTGAAATGCGGTACTAACTGCGGCTCCTGTATCCCAGAGCTGAAATCTCTTATTGCGAAATACCAGCCCGCAGAGGCTGTGGAGTAAGACAATGAAAAATACACAGAAACAACCCGGTAAAGTATGGCTCGTCGGCGGCGGTCCTGGTGACCCTGAATTACTGACGATCAAAGCAATGAGAGTCATCAGTCAGGCTGATATCGTTTTATACGACAGCCTTATTTCCGATGAGATACTCGATATGTTGCCGCAGAAGTGTACCCGCATTCATGTCGGGAAACGTTGTGGTGCACACAAAATGACTCAGGTAGATATTCAGAAACTACTGCTAACCAGCGCGCGCAAGTACGCCCGTGTGGTGCGCCTGAAAGGCGGAGACCCGTTTATTTTTGGTCGCGGAGGAGAAGAGCTGGAATATCTGCAGAAGCATGGTATTGAGGTCGATATTGTTCCGGGGATTACCGCAGCAGGTGGCTGTGCAGCCGCAGCAAAAATACCACTGACTCATCGTCAATATGGCAACGCTCTTATGCTCGACAGCGGCCACAGTCAGTTCGGTGAGTACCAGAAAAGCCAGAGCCCCACCCGGGTATTTTATATGGGTGTAAAGCAGGCCGGGATGATCACTGCCAGCCTTCTTAGCGAGGGGCTGGCAGACGCCACCCCCGTCGCCCTGATTGCCAATGGCACATTACCAAATCAGGAAGTACATACGGGTGTCTTAATGGATCTGCCTTTTTTAGCTGATCGATATTCAGGCGCAGGTCCGGCTCTGATAATTGTTGGCGAAGTCGCAGCGTTCGCTGCGCGCAACCAGGTTCTGGCCCACGGTGAAGCCGTGGCGTAAGCACACCGGCGCAAGCCGGATTCCCAAGTAAGCTGTTGGTCCAAAGCTGAAAAGCGAACTTTAGGACTCGCCCCATGCCGCAAGGCCTGGGGCTTTTTTATGAATAACAGACACAAAAAAGGCAAGCGAAACGCTTGCCTTCTTTTATCAACGCAGAACGATCAGATCGCTACGATGTTCTCTGCCTGAGGGCCTTTAGCGCCCTGAGTCACAGTAAATTGAACAGACTGGCCTTCAGCCAATGTCTTGAATCCAGCGCTTGCAATAGCACTGAAGTGAGCGAAGACATCTGGACCTGATTTCTGCTCAATAAAGCCAAAACCTTTAGCTTCGTTAAACCATTTTACAATACCAGTAGTAGTATTAGACATAATAAATATCCTGAAATATAAGAGTTTTTATGCGCCCTCTCTCAGTGAAATACCGAAACGGGCACGAGGAGCGGGAAATATAAAGAGAAATTCTGAAACTACAGGACGAAGTAATACTAAGAATGCGACGCAACGTTGGTAACGAAATTGGACTTCCTTTCAAGCTGTACCCATAGTCTGCCTCTTCTGAACCAAAGTCAAACTATTTCGAACACTCAAAAAACATGACACATAGACCAGTCTTCTCTGGATTTGAAGAATTTAACCTACTGTCGGGGTCAAAGTAGTAGCTCAAAGTTAAGTAAAGCACTTTCTTTGGTTATGAATATCAAAGTCTCCAGGCTATTGAGGCTATGAGCAGGAAACACAGAGCGACGAACCATAATTGATGCTTCGGCCTACAGGGCTAATTCGTTTTAGGGTTTAAAGAAAGTAATACTCATTGGATATACCCAAAGTTCTCCATTATTGGCTTTAACTGCAGCAATGATAGCAAATACCAGATTCAGAATTCCGAGTACAAAAAACGCCAATGCACCGATGACAAAGATCCAGAGAATAAAACAAACAATAGAGTATATAACCAGGCTCAACAACCAGTTGGCAGTAACCTTGCCATGCCGGTCGATCTGGTCATTTTTGTCCTTATTCATCAGCCACATAACAATAGGCAGAATTAGCCCGAGGCCAGGTATCAGAATACTGCTCAGCTGACTCAGGTGAATCATTGTGCAGTAGGTGCTGACGGGCATTCCCCAATATTCTTCATTTGATTCTTTCATCACATTACCTCCCTTTCACATACTCACTTAAGGTATCACAGCCGAAAAAACACCCCGTCAAGCGGGGTGTTTTGTTCTTACGGCGAAGCCTGAAAATCAGCCTTCTACAGCGAGTGACGACATATCCATCACGTAGCGATGAGATATATCCCCTTTCGCCATAATCTCAAAAGCGTCGTTCACTTCATCCGGGCGAATGATCTTACATTCAGGGTGAATATTATGCTTACCGCAGAAGTCGAGTACTTCTTGAGTTTCTTTAATGCCACCAATCAGGGAGCCTGCAACGCGACGACGCCCCATCACCAGAGGTACTGTCATAAACTCTTCCATAGGCCCGACCTGACCAACGAGAACAATAGTGCCGTCGATATCGAGTAATGGCGAGTAAACGGAAACATCGTGTTTCACTGGCACGGTATCAATAATCAGATCGAAAGAAGCCGCCGCTTTTTTCATCGCATCTTTGTCAGTGGATGCAAGAATACCCGTCGCGCCTAGTTCTTTAGCATCGGCTTCTTTTTTATTTGAGCGGCTCAGCACGGTTACTTCTGCCCCCATAGCAACCGCCAGCTTAACCGCCATATGCCCAAGACCACCTAAGCCTACGACACCAACACGACTACCCTCTTTGACGCCCCAGGTGCGTAGTGGTGAGAACGTGGTAATACCTGCACAGAGAATGGGTGCAGCCTTCGACATATCAAGAGTGTCTGGAATACTGAGCACAAATTCTTCACGCACCACGATGTGTTTAGAGTAACCACCCTGAGTAATGGTGCCGTCAATACGATCAGGCGCCCCATAGGTAGGAGTCATACCTACGCGGCAGTACTGTTCTTCATGACCGTGACACTGATCGCATTCCTGACAGCTATCAACCATACAGCCTACGCCGACGTTATCGCCGACTTTGTAGTTCTTAACATCGGCCCCCACTTCGATCACACGACCAACAATCTCATGGCCCGGCACCAGCGGGTAAGGCTGAGGCCCCCAGTCACCATTTACGGTATGCAGGTCTGAGTGACAGATGCCACTGAACAAAATCTCAATAGCGACATCATTTGCACGGAGTGCGCGACGTTCAAAGTGGTATGGCACCATTTCGGCGTCAGAGTTATGTGCTGCGTAACCTACGGTTTTCATCAGTGCTCCTTCAAGAGTCTTTGGATTCATCAGATTTCAATAGACAGTCTAAGCGTACAGAGTATCCGCGCACATGTCTGAAACAATCTGTTTCTTGCACAAAACTCCTGAAAAATCGACTTTTGTTACGATATAACTCGTTAGAACATACGCCCGAACGACAAATTTATTCCAAACGACTGCTCCGCGTCAGTCAGGGGGCTGTCTGATATTTCATCACCATACGTCGTGTGAGTAAGCTGAAGCCGGGTCATTCCTCCAGCAAGACTGCGGGTGAAGAAAGCCAGGCTGACTTCCGGATTGATAGTACCTGACGGTGTGTACTCCGGGCGCCATGGACGTGCTTCGTCGTCGGTCACGCCGTAGTAGTAATCCACGTAATCTGTGCTCTGATATTCCGCGCCGATACCCGGCTCTACAAAGACTGAACCCAAGGGAATAACATAGGAAACCCTCGCAGCAGCCTCATAGCCAGAGTACACGTTCAGAATATCGTGGATTGCATTCACACTCAGGTGCCAACGCCCCGGGCGATAAGCAAGCCCTACGCCTCCTGCCATTGAGTAGCCGCGATCGTCCATGCCCTCAAAGATAAGGCTGTCTGATTCACGGTAGCCCGCGAACACCGGGCTGAGTATCAGTGACGCAGTCAGATTACCCGGCCGGTAAACATCGTAGGTTGCGTAAGGACCATAGAGATTAAGCCGGTCACCACGATAAATAACCAGTGGGACTGGTATAACCCGGCTTTCAAAGTCGCGGTAGACGTCCTCAGATCCCACCACCGCAACGCCCCAGGACCAGGGGGATTTATCCGCAGCCTGAGTGTAACAAGCGAGCGTTAAAGCAATGAATAAGATTAAGACCCTGCAGGTATGTAACAACATACGACCTCGTCCGGTTAATAGTTCAGGATAATTACGGAGTGTCATTAAGAGCCCATAACTGCCTGCTCAGTTCCGCTATTTCGATTGGGTCATAAATACTGCGCTCAGCCTGAGCTTCTGACAACGTTCACAGTCATATTGAGAAGCTCAACGGGATCGCCAAACTGAGTATAAATAGCTACATCGGCAGCATCACGACCATAAGCAATCGCAACTCGACCTCCCTGCAACCCGGTTTGTGTCGGATCAAAGGTATACCAACGATCGCCGACGTAGGCCTCAAACCAGGCGTGCAAATCCATCGGCTGTAAACCTTCAAGGTAGCCCACGACCATACGAGCGGGAATAGACAACGCTCGACAACAGGCAATGCCCAGGTGCGCCATGTCACGACACACGCCATGTCCCTGCTCATTAACTTCTGTCGCACTGATGATGTGTTGGCCATGGCCCGGTGTATAACGAATAGTATCCCGAATGTAGGTCACAATCGCCTGACACTGGTCGTAGCCCGGCGACTGACCAGCTACAAGGCCGGCTGCCAGATCAGTGAAACGATCCGCTTCACAATAACGGCTCGGCCGCAGAAATGGCAAAGTGTCATCGGGCAGTGACTGAACCTCAATAAAAGGCGCACCGGGAGCTGAGTCTACTGCATCGGCTGTTTCTATCTCTACCGAGGTGTGAATAGAAAAACGACCGGGTGGCGCTACCAGGCGCTGACACAAGTTACCAAAACTGTCGGTGAACTCGACCGCGGGAACACTCGGTGCGAGTACGTACTCTTCACGGGCTATCCACTGCTGGTAGCCGCTGCGCGGACGGATCATCAGCAAAAAAGGCGTTGCTACTGGAATATTAAAATCTAACGCACAGGCCGCGCTTAACCACATAAGATACCCCGAAAGGTTGAGGTGAGTAGAGAGACTCGCCAGAGAATGTGCCACTAAGCTAACACTTAAAGATGACACTTCCAAAATAGACTGTCATGAATGGGGACAGGATAACGATCAGCGTTTAAAAACCAGAACCCGGCTCTTTCAGGAACTCTGACTCTTCATCTGTCGATTGACGCCCAAGTATGGCATTGCGATGAGGATAGCGCCCAAAGCGGTCGACGATGGCTTTATGCTTCAACTCGAATTCGTAATTATTTTCAGGGGTATATTCCCTGAAGAGTTGCACTGCCACTTCGTGAATCTGCTTTGATTCACTGTGCATAAATGGCATCAGAAGAAACGTACGTTGATCAATATCATTCAGTAGGTCCAGAGACCCTCGCGTTACAGCCTCTTGCGCAAGAGCAAGCGCCAGTGCGTCTTGCGAAAATGCCTGGGCGGTATCCCTGTAGATATTTCTTGAGAACTGATCGAGAACGATAATTTCAGCCAGGCGGCCTTCTGCTGTTTCACGCCACTCACTTAACTCACAGAGCACTGCCCGGTGCAGTGTATGCCCAAAACGATCCTTGAGCATACTGTCGAACATCGCATCTTTGATCCACCATTGCTTGGGGGTGATTTCGTCAAACCAGAAATCCAGGATGGCGTCTGCACTGATTTCCATAAGGCTATAAATTATCCGGGTGACAAGGACAATTGGTCAGGTGGTCATTGACCATTCCCATGCTTTGCATAAAGGCATAACAGGTTGTTGGGCCAACGAAACCAAAGCCGATCTTTTTCAGTGCTTTGCTCATTGCTTTCGATTCATCGGTCTGGGCTGGACACTCTTTTAATTGTGCATAGCGATTTATAATGGGCGACCCGCCGACAAACGACCATAGCCACTCGCTCCAGTTAAGCCCTTCCTTTTCGGCAGCTACCCAAGCGCGGGCATTTTTGCGGATGGCTTCCAGTTTACCCCGATGCCTGATAAGGCCCGCGTCCAGAAGACACTCCTCTATGTCCTCATCCGTCATCGCGGCCACCAGCGCAGGATCAAAACCATGGAAACGCGCCCGGTAATTTGGCCGCTTTTTCAGTACTGTAATCCAGCTCAGTCCCGCTTGCTGGCCTTCAAGACAGAGTTTTTCAAACAGGCGATGTTCGTCGTAGCAGGGCTGGCCCCACTCCGAATCATGATACTCAACATAGAGTTCACCCTGCGCCCACGGGCAGGTTTCAAGGTGTTTTGACATAATAGGCTGAATCACTCGCCGGTTTCGGCTTTCTGAAAGACCAGAGTTCGATTGTTGGCAGGCATTTCCTCATCCGCTCGCAGGTACAGATGAAACTGACGAGCCAGAAGCAGAATCTGCTCAAAATCTTTAATGCCGCTGTCCGGGTTTCTTCCACGAAGCCATTGATCAAGCTCTACATTGCCCTGACTGGTGTATTGGCCATCGTAGTTATAGGGGCCGTACAGCATCAACAGACCGCCAGCTTTAAGCACGCGACTAATACCGCGAAACATTTTCTCGACCTCCGGCCAGCTGACAAAATGCACGACGTTAGCGCTGAAAACGACATCGGCGTCACGTGCTGGCCAGATATCCTGTTCAACGTTAAGTTCCAGCGGATCAAGAAAGCCTTTCTGAGCAGCATGCTTACGCCACTGACGAATATCATCAAGACGTTCTCTTAATTCGGTAGGTTGCCAGCGGATACCGGGGAGATTTGCTGTCATATACGCGGCATGCTGACCTGTACCGCTACCCACTTCAAGGATGAAGGCGTTTTCAGGTGCGTACTTACCCAGTACGTCCAGAATCGGGCGTTGATTTCGAACGCACGCATCTGCTGTGGGGAGCTCTGCGATCCCTGGTTCATTATTTAACAATGATCTCTCCGGGTTTCCAACGTCTTCTTATACACGTCCGTGTGACTGGATTATCTCACAGACGCAGAATGACACAACGGCCGTCCTTATGAATCAGGCGAAATACTTAGTCTTTTTTGATTCTGTTCACAAATCATACAACAGAAAGTCACACATGACAGTCAGACAAAAGGCTTGTTAGCCGCGATTTATCATTAATGGCTTCGTTCTTACCGACTCATTAAAGGGCTTATACATAAAGGGTACATGCTTTAGAATACAGCCATTAACTAATGACCCGATGGCCTATTGTCTCTATGCGCGCTACTCAATTTCTTATTGCGACCGAAAAAGAAACCCCAGCTGATGCGGTTGTGATCAGCCACAAGCTGATGCTCCGCTCCGGTATGATCCGTAAACTGGCTGCTGGCCTGTATACCTGGATGCCGCTTGGCCTTCGCACGCTGCGTAAGGTCGAAAACATCGTTCGCGAAGAGATGGATCGTGCAGGCGCTCAGGAAATCCTGATGCCGACGGTTCAACCTGCCGAGCTGTGGGAAGAATCTGGCCGTTGGTACCAGTATGGTGGCGAGCTGATGCGCCTCAAGGACCGCCACAATCGCGAGTTCTGCTACGGCCCGACCGCCGAAGAAGTGGTGACAGACATCGCTCGTAACAACCTGAGCAGCTACAAGCAACTGCCGATGAACCTGTACCAGGTTCAGACCAAATTCCGTGACGAAACGCGCCCGCGCTTTGGTGTCATGCGCGCCCGCGAGTTTATGATGAAAGATGGCTATTCCTTCCACGCAAATGAAGAAAGCCTGCAGGAAACCTACGAGCGTATGCACGAAGCCTACAGCCGTATTTTTAACCGTCTGGGCCTCGACTTCCGCCCGGTACTGGCTGACACCGGCTCCATTGGTGGCGCATCGTCGCACGAATTCCATGTACTGGCAGAATCCGGCGAAGATGATATCGCCTTCTCTGACAGTTCAGATTACGCAGCGAATGTCGAACTCGCAGAAGCGCTGGCACCGGCCGGTGAACGCCCTGCGGCATCGCAAGAACTGGAGAAGGTATCTACCCCAGACGTCACCAGCATCGAAGACGTTGCTGCACTGCTGAACGTTGCAGCCTCAAACGTGCTGAAAGCCATTGTCGTTCGCGGTACCAGTGAAGCCGAAGACGCTGAAGAAGGCGAAGTCGGTGAGCCTGTGGTGCTATTCCTGCGCGGCGACCACCAGCTGAACGAAATTAAAGCCGAGAAACTGCCTGGGGTACTGAGCCCACTGCAGTTTGCCAGCGCCGATGAAGTACAGAAAATTGGTGGCGTTGCCGGGTTCACTGGCCCTCGTGGTCTGTCTGCGCGTGTTTACGTCGATCGCAGTGCCGCACACATGTCGGATTTCGTATGCGGTGCGAACGAAGCCGACGCTCATTTCACTGGGGCAAACTGGGGCCGTGATTTTGAAGAAGGCACCGTCGCTGACCTGCGCAATGTGGTTGCAGGTGACCCGAGCCCATGTGGCCAGGGTACGCTCGACATCAAACGCGGTATCGAGGTGGGTCATATCTTCCAGTTGGGCACAAAATACTCCGAAGCCCTGAAAGCAACGGTACTGGACGAAAACGGCAAAGACCGCGTGATGATGATGGGTTGCTACGGTATCGGCGTCAGCCGTGTGGTTGCAGCAGCCATTGAACAGAATAATGATGACAACGGCATCATCTGGCCAGACGCCATCGCTCCGTTCCATGTAGGCATAGTGCCCATGAACATGCACAAATCCGAAGCTGTAAAAGAGGCCGCTGAAAAGCTCTATAGCGAGCTGACCGAAGCCGGCTTTGAGGTCTATATGGATGACCGCGACAAGAAAACCAGCCCGGGCGTTAAATTCGCTGACATGGAGCTGATGGGTATTCCTCATCGTGTTGTGATCAGTGACCGCGGCCTCGAAGCCGGTGCACTGGAATACAAACACCGCAGTGCTGATGAAAAAGAAGAAATCCCGGCTGACAGCGTACTCAGCGTTCTGAAAGAGCGGATTAATCTCGGATGATCCGATGCCAGCTCGTATTCCTGTGGTTCTGTGTCCGGCATGTCCGGGCCAGCCTTACCATGGCAATGCTGGTGCTGGCCCTGCCCTCTGGCGCTATGACCAGCGCCGATCCAGACCCGGAGCTCAGATCTGCATTGATCGAAGCGGTCAATGCTTCCGACTCTTTCGGCGATCAGTTCGATGCACAGGTCTGGCTTATGGATATGTCTGGAAGACTTAAACGCTATCGCAGCATGCGTGACGACAAGGTTCGCCTCGAATTGCTTCGGATGATTCATCAGGAGGCAACGCGAGCCGGCCTACAGCCGGAACTGGTGCTGTCTGTGATACAGGTCGAAAGTGCATTTGATCGTTTTGCTCTGAGCTACGTAGGCGCTCAGGGTTATATGCAGGTTATGCCTTTTTGGAAAAATGAACTCGGGCGGACTGAAGATAACCTGATGGATACCCGTACTAACCTTAGGTACGGCTGTACGATCCTCAAACACTATCTTGACCGTGAAAAAGGTAACCTGATTCGCGCCCTCGCCCGCTACAACGGCAGCCTGGGTAAAACAAAATATCCTGAAAAAGTGCTCATGGCCTGGGACAAATACTGGTTTGTGAACTACTGAGCAATCTCTGCATAATTCGGCGCTCTATTCAGTGCATCATAGGCCCGCTCAGTTGACAGGCTTCTCCAGCATCAACAACTCGTCCGAAATATCCCGCAGCTTCTCAGTCATCATGGTTTCAGCGTCATAGAGACCACGATTGTAAAAAAAGCCGCCCATTTCCTCAGCGAAAAAATCAATCAGAAACTCGGCCTGAAAACCGCCCAGCTCCTGATCCAACTCCTCACGAAAATACATTTTCACTTTCTGAACCATGCGCGCCTTCTCTTCAGAAGTGAACTCCATCTTGTCCATACCGTCCTACCTCTGGTTAGGGCCTTTTTGGGCTTACTGTAAATCAGGGCGGATGAGCATGTCTGCGCCAGATCAACTTGTCAATCAATGCAATCCTTTACAATTAATTAGTTATTGTATAGGTTTTGTATTGTTATTAACTTTCGGAGATCAGGATGTTTCTTATTACCCTCCTCAGTGTCTTAGTGGCCTTCGCCGCAATCATGTACTTTAACCCGGGGCTTCTCATAGGCTCTGCTATTTTCACCGCAGTGTGGCTCACCACCGGCTTGCTGACGCCCGCCATGGTACATCCGGTGACACTGGTACTGCTTGCTGGCGTGCTGGCGGTGCTTAATGTCCCGCAACTGCGCAGAGCAGTGCTGACTAAGTCAGCCTATAAGACAATTTCAGGCGTAATGCCGCAGATGAGCCAGACAGAAAGCGAAGCGCTGGAGGCGGGTACGACCTGGTGGGATGCTGACCTGTTTCAAGGTAAACCCGACTGGGAAAAGTTTTCCTCTATCACCATGCCTACTCTGACGAGTAAAGAACAATCCTTTATCGATAACGAAGTAGAAGAGCTGTGTGAAATGCTCGACGAGTGGGAAATCCACCACTACCGCAAAGATCTGCCGCCTGAAGCCTGGCAGTTCCTCAAAGACAAAGGCTTCTTCAGCCTGATCATTCCTGAAGAATACGGTGGTAAGCACTTCTCTCCTTATGCCCAAAGCCGCATTATGAGCAAGATTGCGTCACGCTCTATTACAGGTGCTGTGACAGCCATGGTTCCCAACTCTCTCGGGCCCGGCGAACTTCTGGCCAAGTACGGTACAGAAGAACAGAAAAAGCGTTGGCTACCCGGCCTTGCGAAAGGCACAGAAATTCCTTGCTTCGGCCTGACCGGCCCAGAAGTTGGCTCTGATGCCGGCTCGATCCCGGATCTTGGTATCGTCTGCAAAGGCGAACACGAAGGTAAAGAAGTGCTCGGTATCCGCCTGAATTTCGCCAAACGCTGGATTACCCTGGCACCGGTCGCGACCGTAATCGGTCTGGCGTTTAAACTGCGGGACCCCGATGGCCTGCTTGGTGACGCCGACACTCAGGATTACGGTATTACCTGCGCTCTGATTCCTGCCGACCATGACGGGGTAGAGATTGGTCGCCGTCATTATCCGGGGGCGCCTTTCATGAACGGTCCGATTAATGGCGAAGACGTGTTTATTCCTGTCGACTGGATCATTGGTGGCCCCGAAATGGCCGGTAAAGGGTGGCGCATGCTGATTGAGTGTCTGGGTGCCGGCCGTGGTGTATCACTGCCTGCGCTGGCCACAGCGAGCGGCGAAGTCGGTTACCGCATGACCGGTGCGTTTGGCAAAATCCGCCGTCAGTTCAAAACAGAAGTCGGTAAGTTCGAGGGGGTACAAGAGGCGACGTCCCAGATTGCGATCCTGGGTTACACACTCGAAGCAATGCGCCACCTGGTGACCAAAAGCCTGGAATCAGGTACTCCTTCCGTGATCACCGCCATGGCGAAATATCACGCCACAGAAATGATGCGGACTCTCATCAATCACGGCATGGATGTCGCCGGTGGCCGTGCAATTCAGCTTGGGCCTCGTAACTTTATGGCTCTGCCTTATCAGAGCGTTCCAATCGCAATTACCGTTGAAGGCGCAAACATCCTGACACGTTCACTGATGATTTTTGGTCAGGGATCTATGCGTTGCCACCCGTACCTGTTCGACGTTATCCAGACGTTGCAGACCGACGACAAGAAGCAGGGGCTCAAAGATTTCGACCGTCTGTTCTTCGCGCTGGCTGGCAACAGCATCAGCCGCACCATGCGCGCCTTTGTGCTGGGCTTGAGCGGTAACCGTCTGGCCAATGCGCCAGAGAAGGCTGACGATTTCACCAAGCAGTGGTATCAGAAAATTGATCGCATGAGTGCCGCCTTGGCTTCTTCTGCGGATCTGGCACTGGGCATTCTGGGTGGCGACCTGAAGCGTCGCGAGCTATTGAGTGCCCGGTTAGGAGATGTACATAGCCAGTTGTTCATGGCGTGCAGCATCTTGAAATATTACGAGAACCAGCCTGCAAGCACAGCCGAAAAAGTGCATGCTCGCGCATCATTGCATCAGGCACTTTATACGGCACAGGAAGCCCTGTTCGATTTCTACGACAATTTCACTGTACCCGGCATTGCTGGCGTCTTTAAGCGCCTGGCCTTTCCTTATGGTCGTATTCTCAAGAAACCGGATGATGATCAGCTGCGTGCACTGGGCGACCTGATTATGGAGGATAATCCAGTCCGCCAGACGTTTGGTAAGTTTATTCACAACAGCCTTGAGCCCACTGACGCCTTTGGACGTGTTGAAAGCACCTACCAGAAGCTCCTCACAGTGGAAGATGCGTGGGGCAAATACAACAAAGCTGAATCACGTGGGAAACTGGCGGGCGATAATATTGATGCGCGCCTCGCAAGTGCTGTGGCTCAGAATATTATCACCCAGCAAGAGGCTGACAACATTCGTGAATACGACAAGCAACGCTATGACGCACTATTAACCGATGCATTCGAGAAAAGTTTTTTCGAAAAAGCGGAGGTTGAAGTCAAAGATCTGGCGGCGGATGCCAACGTAAGTTGAACACTCCCCTTGTTCAGCACCCTTGAAGCGGCACGGATGCCGCTTTTTTTATTGCACAAGTACCGGTCGCAAATCCTGATAAGGCATATTCAGTACCTGAATCTGGTAATCCAGGTACTGATTAATACGAAGAATGTAATTGCCCGGCATGATGTTCGGCATGTAGTACATACCATCTGATCCGGTGAAATAAGTGTATACAAGTTGAGGGCCAAAATTAGTGAACACTATAAGCTCTACCGTCGCCCCTGATGCCGGAAAAAGATCGCCTGTATATGGATGACGAATATCTACCCGCCCTCTCAAATTCGTCGCCATCGCCAGTTCCGACACAAGAATCAATAAAACAAACACCATGTTCTTCATTGTCCGGCTCCTGTCACGGGTGTCATATAAGAGGTTTCAGAATACCTCTGCCCAGGCTGAGTCAGCGTTGTTATCTCGATAGGCTCATTAAACTCTATGGTTCGGTTCTGGTAATTCACTACCATATCACTGCCCGTTAATGCGGCTTCAGATGTAAGGTTAATCTTCCCGCGGCCAAAACCCTTTACATCAAGAGTGATCATCCTCTTAGGAGGTGAACCATCCGGAGAACCCGGTATTTTGAAGTGAATGTCACCGTTAGCACTACTCAGTACGCGAGGTTCGAGTGATATTTCGAGGAGATCAAACAGCATTGGATTATTGATGACATTCCCTTCTCCATCACGAAGCTCCAGCGTTCCGATAATGCTCCAGGTCGGTTCATTCGGGTTACGAATTTCCAGAATACGGGCTTCCGTTTCAGACAGTGCATTAATACTGATCACGAGGGTAATCAGATAAGCGGCAAAAGCCCCTGAAGAATTAATCTTCAGCCCCGAAAAGCTGCCGCTGGCAACCACAGACGTATTCGGAAAGATTTTATAAATAAGAATTGAAGGTACGAGTGGAATCAGAAAATACGTCAGGTACAACGCAAATGACAGCATAATCCCAGCTATTTCTCTGTCCATGAGAATATCTCCATGTTGTGTTTGAGTTGCACCGCGCTATCTGGAGGCCTACTGCCAGATAAGCACCCCATCCGCTGTCTCGCAATTAATCACTGACTGACTGGCATCACTGATATACACCTGCTGCCTGGCAGAGACCCCATAGGTCAAATATTCTGAACAGTAGGCACTCTGACCATTTCCAACCACTACTTTAGTGCCCGCTTTAAGTTCACATGTCACTAATTTATCCAGCGGTGACCATTGATAGCAGATCTCAAAGTCTTGGCGATATTGAGCAACCTTTCCTGATGGTCTGTTAAACACCCACCACTTGCCATAGGTGCTGCCGGGGTTGGAGCTGTTCCAGGCCCGGTAAAGAGTGACGGTTTTTATTCCCGTTGAAATATATACCTGCCCCTGACATAAGCCGCCTTTTCCTGGCTGTCCCAGAGAAGCGTCAAGCAACTCAGCGTCAACCGCTGGAACAAAACTGTCACGCAGTGACGATGGCAAGGTCGTTGTGCCGACACACGCCTGAGCTGGCACAGAGATAGTCTCTGGCTGTTGACTAACAACAGCCTTATCAGCGGGTACCTGCGCACACGACACCAATACAATGATACTGAGGCTAAGGATGATTCCTTTCATACTGAATCCATGTCGGTGGTTTACTTACTGCCAGTAAGCCGCTCGATGTCGTAATTTGCAAGTACCTCGCAGCAGCATCCTCGACCTTCGGATAACGAGTACGACAATCTGGCCGCATGTGTACCACGTATTGGCGCATTTCATTGCATAACTCACCATACTTACCCTCTGACGCCAGCCATACTGTGACTTCCCTTAACCGGGTATCACCTCCAGATCAGGGAATCGATATGAATGTCTGCTTTCGTCTTACCTTAGTGTTAAGCATGTTATCTCCAGCAATTAATGCTCTGGAGCTCAATGACTGCAAACTCCAATACCCTATTGTTCTATCCCATCATTTTGGTTTACGCACCATATGCCCTGACAGCTGGACACCGGATGAGTGCATGACCCGAGAAGCGGAAAATCTGCAAAAATACTGTGCGGACTGGGATGCCGATCAAGGGTGCCGCGAATGGATACTCCCAGAAGATGAAGCTCACCTTTCACCGCGTATAAACAACCTTTACGACAGTCGCTTAAAACGTACCAGTGATATCGCCCAGTACCACCGGTATTTCAGTAAAGATATCGTGGATCGCTTAGAGGGTTGCGGTAACGATGTTTTCATTGCCGACAAGCCGGCCTATGCGACCTATCACGTGAGAGCGGCGTCGTTGCGCAACACCGTAAATCAAGCGCTGGCGGAGACTGGTAAAGATAAAGTGGTCATCATAGGTACCTCTCAAGGGACTCAGGATGCCAGGTTTATGACCACCGTCCTCCCCGTCGATGACAATGCACCAGAGGTCGGTACGATGAAGCAACATGTTGCAGCTGTCGTCGGACTTTCCGGTGAGCATCTCGGTGCCGAGATCGCGACCATCGGCATCAATGGGTTATATCTGTCGAACTATGTTTTTGGCGACGGTTGGGTTGACCCTGTTGCCGGGGAGCCTTTCTGGGAATTTGAGGAAGGCCAGCGCCTCAGCACTGATCTGATGTGGCGTGAGATCGGAGATACAACGACTGATGAGGCCTTGTTCAGCCAACCCCTGGTCCTGACCGAAGGATACGTCCGCAATGACCCTCTCGAATATAACCTGGATACACACGGGCAGTTTCGGGCATTCCTAAGCGGTCTGGCCTCGTTATCCAGCCACTATATGCGCGAGGACTTTTACCGTGATGAAAACGCCTGGACTGATTTACTCAACGACATCGGCCTCAGTGAGCGCGGTTGGTACGAGCTGGTGAATGAGCAGAACGAAAACTGCAACGGCGTTGGTTATTTCAGCTACTCCGCCCGGATAAGAAGCTGGGATTACGAATATTGGGGCGACGCCACCTTCTATCTGGGCGTTACTGCACTCTACGGCCCCAATGACGGGTATACCACGATGGATTCACAGAACTTCGATGAAATTGGTTATGCGCCTTGCACAGATGGAAGCAGCAATTTCGAACACATTAAAACAATGGACGGCAGCATATTCAGCCACGGTTACTATCACAACTATTTCACCGGGCGTAATAAGTACTATGGGCCGCAAGACAGCTGGCTGCAGGAAAGACCGCCCTACCAGGGCAGCGTGGCTGACTTCTATGAGCAGGTTATGAGAGATCTGATCGAGCGGGGCTACTGAACCTACCCCGTTCTCAATGCTTATTTCTGTTAGTCAGATGAAATAGGCAGTGCGTCTTACTCAGCGAATACCGGGTCAAGACAACGCTGTACCGGGCGCCGGCAGACTTCACGTTGACCTGCTGGCGTCTTCATCCACCGGGTTACCGCCTTGTCGTATGCGAGCCGCTCCGGAACACCAGTATCCACAGGCTGACCAATACTGTTCAGCAGCGCATCCCGCTCAATTGCAATATGATCGGCCAGACGCATAGCCAACTCCTGCATATCACCGTTCTCACGAGAGTAGACATCGATATGGAATATTTCTTCATTGCCGACACGTTGAAACTCGCGTATCTGGATCCAGCGCGTTTCACTTGGATCGCTTTTGATATTCCAGAGGGCGTAGTCATTGATAGTTTCAGAGTTTGCTGAGGATGATGCCAATAGCAATAAGCCTGAGGACACGAAAGAGATCAGTAATTTCATATGCACTATTATTTTATTGTTATTTTGGTGCTTATCAGAGCACGGTTGCTAATTGTTGGCAACCTGCGAAGCAATACGACACCGCTCGGCTGGCACGAACAGTTGAGTCATCAGATAATCTTTAAAGTCATCGGAATAGCCTTGAGTTTTCAGCGACTCAGCCATACAAGCAAGCCAGGCATCGCGCTCAGCTTCGCCTATCGGTAAGTGCGCATGTGCACGAGGGATGGCAATCGGACCGTATTTTTCGCGGTACAGGCGCGGTCCCCCAAGCCAACCGCATAAAAAACGGGTCAGCTTATCGCGCGACTCCGTAAGATCGTCGGGGTGCATCTCACGGATATGGGCAGCTTCTGGCAAAATCTCCATGGCGTCATAGAAGCCATCGACGAGGGCTTTGATGCCCTCGTACTCTCCCGCCGCCCGAAACGAAGCATCCTCGACACCGTAAACCTCAGACATCAGGCAAACTCTTCCATAAAGTCGAGCGACGCCTGATGACGTATGGTACGACGATGATTCGCCCACAACTCCTTCACTTTCTCCTGATTACACTGCTGCCGGTCAACCAGAACGCGTGTCTGCAGTTCGCCTTTTTTCTGGCCACCCGTTAACGGTACCTTGGAGAATACGAACTGGTTAGATACCAGATCCATAAACGGACCTGATTTACTGGTCGGCATAATGAACAACAACTGCAGCCCCAGGCTTTCGGTGAGGTAATTAATCACTTCTTTCGAACGGGCTTCGTCCATCTTCGAGAATGCTTCATCGACCAGCACAATGCGCAGGTGAGTATCACCCTCATTAAATCGGAACGCCGAGGTAATCGCCGCTGAACGAATAATGTACGCTGGCGTCTCCAGCTGTCCACCTGACCCCGTTCCGTACTGAGAAAGTGCAATCGGCTCTTTATTCGCCGGTTGCTTATAGATTTCGTATGAACGGTAGTTACGGTAATCAGACAGGCGCTCCAATTCGCGCATCGCCTTCTGCTCGTCTTCATCAAGCAGCATATTCATCAGGTGATCGCGAACCTTCACCGAGTTTGCCGACAAGTCGGCGGTGAACAGTGTTGCGCCGTCGCCCAGTGAAGGATTTTTGATGACTTCATCAAAGAACTGGAAGTACTCTTTATACTCAGGCACCCACTCCCAGTCGAACCAGTAAGTTTCGCGGTCAGCACCGAACTGATGGTGTGCCAGTTCTTTATTCAGGTCTTCAAGAATACGCTTGCCGTCATTAATCGCCTGATAAATCGAGTGACACAGGTTGGTGACGAAAACGTTGTTGAAGCTTTCACGCAGCTGATGCAGTTTGTCCTGCTTTTCAACCAGAATGTTATTCTTCAGGCGGTTGTGTACGCGTTCCACTTCGCGTTGAAGATCGCACACGCCAGTAAAGAATTTCGCACCGTGCTCATCACGATAGTCAGGGGCGTAAACAATAGAATCCACTGTCTGACACGTCTGGTTATGCTCTATAATGTTGCGTTCAATTTCATAAGCAATGGAATTGAGTTCCTGAGAAACCGATTTACGCAGGTTCTCAATCGCATCAACCGGACTTTCTTCGGCTTCTTTGTCGGCCTGCTCAAGTCGCTTCTCAAGATCAAAGTCTGGCCAGATGCCGACGATTGAACGAAGAGCATCTTCTTTGGCATCCGCAACATCAGACGTCTGTTCCTGATGTTCACTGAGCGCCTTCACGGCTTTTTCCGCGTCGTTCAGCTGTTGCTGCAAACGACCCAGCTCACCATCGAGCTCTTTGATCTGAGCATCAAGGTCATCGGCTTTTTCTTTCAATGCAGTAAATTCGTGTTCAATATCACCGAAGCTGGAAACATCGACGCCTTGCAACGAATTCTCTGCCTGCTGCATCTGATACTGAGTATCCAGCATGGACTGCATCTGATCGGCGAAGGTGACGTGACGCAGAAGATTAACGGCATCGAGTAACTGTTGTGCCTGACGAAGCTGGTAGTTTGCTTCGTTGGCAACGTCTTCCAACATATTCACTTCGCTGCGCTTGGCCGCCAGTGCGCGCTCTCGTGCTCCGAGGCCAAACACCAGATCTGCATCTTCGAGATCACAGCGATAAATAGAATATGCCCCCGAACCCAGACCTTCTTTGGTCACACCTCGGCGGGTCATACGCAGCGCCTGAATGTCAGCGACCTGCTCAACAGTACCGTAGCTGGCTTCCAGATAATAACGCGCGGTTGCGTGTTCAAAATCCATCAGGTGAATAATGGAATTCGCCGGAATTTTCATCCGCTCGCTGTCTTTTTTCGCTTTTTCGCCCTGAATAACACGAGCGCGGCTGCCCCCCGGAATCTGGCGGAGAATATGGGCAGCTTCGGCTTCAAACGCAGACTCAACCAGAATGCTGAAACGCGCACCGCCGATATAACCTTCAATGGCGCTCTGCCAGTCTGGATCAGTGACTTCGACGTAATCGGCCAGCACTCGTGGCTCTGCCTGTGGGCACTCACGCATAATGGCTTCCAGTGCCTGACGCACATACCCAGGATAGGTCGCCTGACGCGCTTCAAGGGCAGAAATCTCATTCTGCTTCTGCACCATGCGATGTTTGGCCTGCTGCAGTTTCTGGTCACGTCGGTCAGCAACGCGAGCGATCTGGTCACGCAGTGATACGCCGCTACTTTCGAGTTCAGTATCGTGGAAACGATCACGCCAGCTGTTCACCAGTGACTGTTGAGCGCGGGCATCGTCGAGGTGAGCTTCCAGAGGTGACAGATCAATCCAGTCTTTACCGAGCAGTTTTCGGAAGTCGACGGCGCCATTGTCTTTAATAGCCAGGACTTCACGCGCTTGTTCAGCGATTCGCTTACTTCCTAACGATGGAATTTCTGCCGCAACATTGGTTTTCTGTAAAGCGCCGTATAAAAGCTCGGTCGCCCGCAGTGATGCCTGTAGCATCTGATCCTGCTCAAGTAGCGGAATCGCCTGCTGTTGCAGTTTCGCTTTGCCGTCGTTAATCGCCTGCTCTGCTGCGTCTTTATCCTGCAGCGCATCAATGCCCTGACGACGAGCTTCCATACTGATTAACTGCTCGCGAACCTGCTTACGACGATCTTGTGCAACGTCACGCTCTTTCTGAGTTTTAGTCAGTGATTCGCGAATCTGTTGCTGAATTTCTTTAGCATTCAGATAGTTTTTCTGGTCGTTAAGGTAACGGCTGCGAGCTGCGGTATATTCGAGAACGTTGTAATCAATCCACTGATCAATGTAGCGCCCTGCACTGTCTCGAGTACCACTCAACATTTCAATAGAGTCAGCGAGCTTATTGGCGTCTGATTCCATCGCGTAGATGGTTTTCATCAGATCCGAGACACTGCGGATGGCGTCGCCCATGTCTTTGGCTTCAAGGATTTCGTTGGCCACGAAACCATTAATGCTTTTAACCGGCTTATAGGCCATAAAGCGCGAGAAGGTACGCGCGGCATTCATTGCCTCACGCTCCGGAACCGCATCGTTGCGACCACGCAGTGCACCGTATAAACGACGCAGATATTGTTTTTTGGTGTCGTACTTTTCAACGCTGTTAGGGTTAATACGACGTGCAAGATTCTTGGTCAGTTTACCCAGTGGAATCACTTCCTGGTGTGAGTCATCCAGATCCAGTAAGAAGTCATTCTGAGAAAGCTCCTCACCGGCAACAATAAAGAACTGAATATCGTTCTGACGCGCCACCGGAGCACCACCAGCACGGTCGACTGTCGCACTGACGCCTATGATCGCGGTAAATGGGTCACCGCTTTCACCCTGTGTCGGATAAAATACCGCCGCCAGATAGCCAACCGCACCGTTCGGACGAGCATAACTACCGTCATCACAACCCAGCACATACGACGCAAGCGTACGGACGTTTTTACCACGGCCACGCTGCGTCGCTTCGTCCTGACCCGGGTTGTAGTGAAACAGCGTGTCGTGCGCTGCGGTCATGATGGTCTGAATAGCATCTGCTGCGGTGGTTTTACCGGAGCCGTTGCCGCCCGATAACAAATTAATCGGACCAAATTCGAATTCAGTCGCCGGGATATTGCCCCAGTTGATGTAAATAAACTTCTTCAGGAACATCTCGTATTATTCTCCGAACAGGCTGACGGGTTGCTTTGTTTCAGGTTCTGCCTGATCTTTTTCTGCAGAGGTCTCTTCTTCGCTTTGCTCTTCCGAGCTGTCTGCGCTTTCCACTACCGGAGTGTTTTCCTCAACCTCCACGGCGTTATCTTCGTCGCCATCCCCTGAGGCCTGATTTTCTTCTTCATTTTCGCTGTCAGTTACCTTGTCATTCTCAGCCAGAGCATTGGCATCTTCTGCTGTGTCTTCTGCTGTATTGTCAGTGGTTTCCTGAGTAGCGTCCTCTGAAGCTGTGACTGCCTGTCCGGGATCCCCTTCATCACCTGACTCAGTATCAGATTCTTCGTCTGTCGCCATCAGTTCCGTCAGAACTTCATCGCTGACGTAGCTCATGATCATCGGGCGAATACGCAACCAGATATCACCGTCGTGGACGCTGTCTTCATTCTGCAGCTGCACCAAGCGCATCTGACGCAGTTTACGGAACAGCGCTTTTCGCTCGGTGACGTTTTCGGGCAGGCTGCGCTTTAACAGGTTTTTCATAGCGATGGTCAGGCCCTCAAGAGACACCATGACACACCCCTGCTCATCAACGGCACCTTCACGTAGTGCTTTGTCGTACTGCGCGCGCAGCACGAGAATCAATGCCACTTCACTTTGATTTAAGCGCTGACGGAATGCTGGGTTGCCGACATTCTGCTGATCTTCATCCATACCCGGCACCTGAGCACCTGGTGGATACAAGCGAATAAACTGAAAGCGCTTGTCATGCTGAATACGGATACCCAGAACAGAGAGGTACTCGCCAACCAGTTCTTCGATCCGGACAAAACGGTCATACAGTGTTTGTTCAACCTGTGACTCATCACGACAAATAACGCCGTAATCAAGCAGACGCACCAGAAGTTCAGAATATTCCTTCTGGCTCAGGCCTTCTTTTTCGAGTTCGCGATCTATTTCATGCAACATAATCTGATTCTTTTCTCTGTACCTGTTCAGGACTGTTTCTGAACAAGTTCGAAGGTAAAGTGGTCTTTTTTAATGAAGTAACCATCACTGCGTTCTTCGCGTGGGCTATCATCGTAATCAATAAGGAATTCGAACTCAGATGAGAGTCCATCGGCAGCCCCAAGGCCAATTGCGTGAGCAACCGCGAGGAAGTCTTTGGCCGATTCGATAGGGATGTCACGGGTAGATATCTTCTTGCCACTGCTGAGCTTACTGCTCATAAAGTGTCGCAATGCCTGCTGGTTGACCAGGAACGCTTGGTCCAACACCTGCTGTACATAAATCTCTCGACGGGCATCGACATCAAAATCACCTTTGCCATCGTCCAGAGCGGCTTCGATCTTCTGACGTGTGCGGGTGGCATGCATTCGAACGTAGGCCGGGTCCACCAGACGCAACTGCGGCACTTCCATCAGCTCACCCGCGCGCTCAAGCGCCGTTGTCTGCTCTTCTTCAGTAAGTGAGGAAAGGTGTTTGCACACAGCGAGCACATCATTATGTTGCTGCGAGGCAAGATAGCTCATCTGACGGATGATGATGTCGGCACGCTTGGTAAAGCTCTGCAGCGCCCGGCGCAGTGCTGGCAACATAATGTCGCTGGCATTACGCATACGCAATTCAATACCATCCAGGATGGTCCAGAGCACTGAACTGCCCTCTTTCGCTAACTCGGGAAGCAGCTCACGCAAACGCTTTTCTGCACGCGCTTTGAAATCAACGTCCTGCTTCCGAATCTGCTCAATCAGTCCTTGAATCTGATCTCTGTGCTTTTCAACGTTATCGGCTGATAAACGCACAGAAAGATCCGGCTGAAAGCGGTTTTCCATAAAATCGAAGAAGGCTTCACTCGCACGCTCTATCAGCAACTGGTCTTCCATCTCGCGAACAAGGTCGCGTTTACGCTCTTCAAGCTCGCCAATCACGTCAGTAAAGTCACTGATAATGCGCTCAGAGTATTCATACGCATCGAGCAGGTCGTAGATGTCTCCGCGCTCCTGAAAAGATTCAAGCGAATTACGGGTATTACGGGTATTGCGATGACGGGTACGGGCCATGGCCCGGCTTTCTTCGATGAAGGGCTCTGTAAACTGACGGCCATAGCGGGTAAAGCCAAAGGTGCTCTGCAGGCTGGCTTCATCGACCTGTTTCTCCAGCCAGCCGAATTCAATCAACTGATTCAGTACCCAGCCGGCCTGTTCACGACTGGTACGAAACCGGCTTTCGCTTGACTCATCATCACTGTCGTAACCGTCAGCCAGAACGGGGGCACGGACCAGTGCCTCCTGAAATACTTCGATAACAGTGTCCCGTTGAATCGCCTGCCCATAGTCAGCACTACTGGAGCTGTAGAGCCTGTTGTAGAGTTCCTTCAGACACTCCATGACCTGCGCTCGATACTTACCGGTTAACGGGCGGAAAAACTGGCCCCGTTCCTGTTCAAAAAACATACGATTTCTTATTATTCCAGCGCGATTAAAGAGGAGTAGATTACTTAAAGGATGCCGCGTTGGCCAGCCCGATGAGAGCCCTGTCACAATGTCTGCCTAACGCGCTGCATTCTGTCGCCCTGAAAGGTATACTGGCCTGAACTGCCAATCTGGATAAGGTCGCTTTGCGCAAAGGAATATCTGTGCCATCTATACCCATTTATGTAGCGACCGTCTGTCTGCTTCTCGCTACAGTTTTCCCTGTCTGGGCCACTCCGGCGGATCAGAGCCATCAGCCCCTGATCCTTGATTCTGGTTCGACCTACCTGGCAGGTAGTCATTGGCAATACTTCAAAACTGAGCAACTGTCTGTCGAAGAGGCTTCCAAACAGCTCAACAGCCTGAATGATCAATCTTTGTGGCAACAAAGTATCGACGAATACCCTAACCTCGGCGTCGGTGATGCTGGTTACTGGTTTACGATGCAGGTTCAGGCGTCGGATACCAGCGACTGGTTTCTGCGCAACCGCTATTCACTTCTCGATACGGTAGCCCTCTTTCAATGCCCTGAGGGGGTACGAGATGCCAGCCAGTGTCATGTTTCCCGTGGAGGAGACCGGATTCCCTACACCGAACGAGCCATCAACCACCCAAATTTAATCCTTCCTCTGGATCTCACTCCGGGGGCAACTTATGACCTGTATCTCTACGTCACCACCGAGGGTACCTATCAGTTGCCCATGGAATTCGTTGACCAGGCGACACTGAACACTCAGTTGATCAACAACGGGGTCTTCAGAGGGGCTTACTATGCCGTCATGTTAGCCATGGCCCTCTACAATCTGGTGCTCTTTTTTGCCGTGCGTGACCGGCTGTATCTCTATTACACCGCGTTCGTATGCAGCTTCCTGTTCTTCCATATGAACTTTGAGGGCTCCGCCTTTGGTTACTTCTGGCCTGACAAACCAGAACTGAATGCTTTTATGGTTCCTCTGTCTTTTGCGATCAGTCAGTTCTTCTTCGCTCTCTTCCTGCCGCAACTGCTGATACTTAAAAACTATTGCCCCAAAGCTGCCATGGTTTACCGGGTCTATATCCCGGTCACACTGGGGTTTGCCATATTATCCATGGCGGCTCCCTATCAGACAGCGGTCAGTATCCAGAACTACGTTAACTCTCTCCTTGCGGTGTACACATTAATTGCCGGGATTCGCGCATGGACTCAGGGGCACAAGCCGGCCAAGTACTTCACGTTTGCCTGGCTTGCTTTTATGGTCGGGGTGATTTCCGCCAATATGAGTACACTCGGTGTCATTCCCGGGACACCGCTGATTCTCTACGGCTACCAGATTGGCTCGGTATTCGATGTCATTCTGATCTCGCTGGCAATGGGCGCCCGGATCAATATGTTGCGCGAGGCCCAGCAAGAAGATCAGCGTCGCTTGAGCGATAGCCAGTCTCAGGCGATACGCTACCTCAAGCAATACGAGGACCTCTATCAGAACTCCATTTCAGCGCGTTTTCAGCTTAACAGCCGCGGTGAAATTACCGACTGCAACCCAGCCTTTGCTTCGGCACTCGGTTTTTCATCCGTAGAAGAAGTCGTGAAAGCTAAGTCCCACTTTGATCAGTTTGTTGAGTCTCCCCATGCATCAATCGAACTCTGGGAAGCACTCAGCAGCAACGCTCGGATCACCGGATACGAGTTGATTCTGATGCCTCGCCGTGGCAAGGCGGTGAACGCGATTCTGACCATGCGTCAGGAGGCTTCAGAGCATGGGTATCAATGGGTAGGATCGTTTCTGGATGTCACAGAAAAGTATGATCAGGAAAATGCGCTGCGCAAACTGGAAGACAACCGCAACCAGTCCCTTCAACAACTGGTAATGGGGGTTTCACACGAAATGAACACGCCTTTGGGTAATATCCGATTAGCTACCACTCACATCAAGGGGCGGGTCGACGATAATGAAATCCCTGTCGATGACGAATTGAAGACTGCGATTCATCAGGTAACTGATAACATTTCCCGCCTTGCCGAGCTGAATCAGCTGATTCAGTCATCCATGGGGGCAAGTTCCTCTCAATACGCCGAGAACATCTATCTGCGAGCATGGTTAGGCGACTGGAAACAACGGGCACAACATCAGTACCGACACCTCGAACTGGAGGTTATCAGCTACCCCGATACGGCTCTTTGGCGAGGGTATACAAACCTGTTGGAGCAGATTCTGAATCAGGTCACCGAAAACGCCGTCGTGCATAACCCTGAGAAATATGAGCAACAGACTTTGTATGTACGAGTCTCAGCTTCTGTCGACAACGGAGTACTTGATATTGAGTTTCAGGACAACGGACGCGGCATCAGCGCGGATCATCGCGAAAAGATATTTCTGCCGTTCTTCACCACTCGTCGCTCAGAGGCGACAAAGAAAGGGTTAGGGCTTTACGAGGTGCGAAACCTGGTCACCAACATCATGAAGGGCAGTATCATCAGCCAGGAGTCGTCTCAAGGGTTTACCCTGAGCATTCGCTTACCTGAGGCGGTGAAAGACGACGAAGACGAGAACCAACCGGATTCTCTGGTTAGCTGGTAAATATTGAACCGGGCACTGCAAACATGCAGTGCCCGGCCCCTGGTTTACAGACTGGCGGCGAGTTCACTGGCCAGGCGAATAGCACGCTTAGCGTCCAGTTCACCAGCAAACTCCGCCCCTCCAACAAGGTGAGTGCGGAACGCTGTTTCTTCCTTCAGTGCCTCATAGATACCGTTCACGGATACCTGGCCAGCACACACGACGATATGATCAACGTCCAGCAGACGCGGCTCCGAGGTTTCACCTTTGGTCACTGTGATATGCAGGCCCTGATCGTCAATTTTGTCATAGCTGACACCGCCAACCATTTCAACGTGCTTCATCTTGAGCACCGCGCGGTGAACCCAACCCGTCGTTTTATTCAGACCTTTGCCGTGGGCAGATGTCTTACGCTGAAGCAGATAAAGCTTACGAGGCGATGGCTCCATATCTGACGCAATCAGACCACCACGTTCAGTGTTGGTAATATCCACGCCCCACTCTTTCATCCAGGCGTCCTTATTCAGCGTTGTGGATTCACCTTCATGTGCCAGGTATTCACCAACGTCAAAACCAATACCGCCTGCCCCCATGATGGCGACCTTGCCACCCAACTTCATTTCGTTGGCGAGCAATTCCTGATAGGTCACGACCTTGGCATGGTCAATTCCAGGCATCTTAGGCACACGAGGCTCAACACCAGTAGCAACGATCACATCATCAAAACCTGCAGCTTTCAACTCATCCGCTGAGGTCATGGTGTTCAGCTTCAGATCGATGCCGAGACGCTCGATCATGGTATTGAAATAACGAATCGTCTCTTTGAATTCCTCTTTTCCCGGAATACGTGAGGCATAGTTAAATTGACCGCCAATTTCACCACGGCCTTCGTACAGCGTGACTGTGTGCCCACGTTCCGCCGCGACAGTCGCTGCAGCGAGACCCGCGGGGCCTGCGCCAACGACAGCCACTTTACGTGGAGCGCTGGTTTTCACGTACTTCAGAGAGGTTTCATGACAGGCGCGTGGATTCACAAGGCAGCTGGCACGCTTGTTCTGGAAGGTGTGATCAAGACACGCCTGATTACAGGCAATACAGGTGTTGATTTCATCAACACGATTCTCTTCAACTTTCTTCACCCAGAACGCATCAGCAAGCAGAGGGCGAGCCATGGAAACCATGTCAGCCTTACCATTTGAAAGAATTTCTTCTGCCGTATCTGGCATATTGATTCGGTTCGACGCAACAACAGGAATATTGACCTGCTCTTTGACCTGGGCCGTAGCATCAACAAACGCAGCACGAGGAACTGACGTTACAATGGTGGGTACACGCGCCTCGTGCCAGCCGATACCCGTATTGATCAGGGTGACGCCTTCCGCTTCGAGTGCTTTCGCCAGAGTAATCACCTCTTCCATAGTGGATGCGTCTTCTACCAGGTCGAGCATCGACAGACGGAACATAATGATAAAGTCAGGGCCTACGGCTTTACGAACAGCGCGCACAACCTCGATTGGAAAACGCATGCGATTTTCGTATGACCCACCAAACTCATCGGTACGCTTATTCGTGCGGGCATTCAGCATCTGGGTGATGAAGTAACCTTCAGACCCCATAATTTCGACACCGTCATAGTTGGCTTTCTGAGCGAGCTTCGCGGCGCGCGCATAGTGGCCGATTGTTTTGTACACCTGCTTAGTCGTCAACTCACGAGGCTTAAAGGGTGTAATCGGCGACTTAATCGCTGACGGTGCAACGTTAAACGGGGTGTAGCCATAGCGACCAGCGTGCAGCAGCTGGAGAAGAATCTTGCTGCCGTTCTCGTGAACAGCAGACGTCACTTTCTTATGAAACGGTACCTGCCAGCTACTGAGCATCTTAGAGCCGAACGGCAGCAGGTCACCTGAACGGTTAGGCGAGAAGCCACCAGTAACCAATAGGCCCACTCCACCGCGAGCACGCTCGGCGAAGTATTCCGCGAGTTCGCTGAAATGCCAAGGGCGATCTTCAAGGCCGGTATGCATTGAGCCCATCATGACGCGGTTTTTCAGTGTAGTGAACCCAAGATCAAGGGGTTCCAGAATGTGCTGGTACTGGCTCATAGTCATCTCTCATCTAAGTCAGCTCTGCGGCTGAGTTGTCATGGTTATAAGGCTCAGTTTAGCCAGTTCACCGTCATTTAAAATGATCAAAGTTAACGTTAAAGATACCCAAAAGAACATCTACTAACTACATAAAAATAACTCTCATTACTGGCCTCATAGAAAAAATGAACTAGTCTGAGTACAGCTGAATCTTTACGAGGCACACCTATGTTCTTTTCACGCAAACCAGCCAAACCCTCTGCGGAAACGTTGAACCTCGCTGAAAAGCTCAATGTGCTGGAATCTATTTACCAAACCCAGGCGGTTGCGGAGTTCAGTACAGAAGGCATGGTGATAACCGCTAATTCGCTCTATCACGACATGTTCGGTTGCAGCGATGGAAGTCTGGTTAACCGCCCCCACAAAGAACTTTGCCACACAAAAGACGTGAACAGCCCGGAATACGCGTCGTTCTGGCAAAAACTTGCGGCAGGCACTCTTGTTAATGGCCAGTTTCGACGCAAACGAGCGGACGGCAAAACCATCTGGCTGGACGCCACTTACGCCCCGATTCGGGACAACAGCGGCCAGGTTACGAAGGTGGTCAAGATCGCGCACGATGTGACATCTCTGATGGAAGAGAACAACCGCTTCACTGATGCGTTTAAGGCGGTTGAGCGATCCATGGCCGTCATTGAGTTTGACTGCAACGGCATCATTCAACGCGCAAACGACAACTTTCTCGCCGCCACTGGCTATCCAGCTACTGAAATCCTTGGCAAACATCACCGAATCTTTGTGCCCGAAGAGGACACCTTAAAACCAGAATACGAGCAGTTCTGGAAGAATCTGGCCGACGGTAAGTTTTTCAGTGACCGCTTCCGTCGTGTACGCAAAGATGGGACAGACCTCTGGCTGGAAGCATCCTATACACCTCTCATATCTTCGGAAGGCGATGTCTATGGCGTCGTTAAATTCGCTACCGACATCACAAGCAATGTACAGAAAGCACTCACAGAAAAAGAACGCGCGGCGAGTGCTTATCACATTACATCAGCCACCGAGCAATCTGCATCGACGGGCACCGACATCATCCAGCAAGCTTCCGATGAAATGACCAAAGTCTCTGCCGCCGTATCCGAGGCAGCAACGGTCATATCTGAGCTGGGTGCACAGTCCGATATGATTACTTCCATCGTCAATACCATTCGCGGGATCGCTGACCAGACTAATCTGCTGGCGCTGAACGCGGCGATCGAGGCAGCCCGTGCCGGCGATCAGGGTCGCGGCTTTGCCGTCGTAGCTGATGAAGTGAGGCAGCTTGCCGCCCGCACCAGCAGTTCGACAGAAGAAATTTCGCAAATGATCAACAAGATGCAGTCAGGAACCTCCCGCGCTATTCAGAGCATGGAGTCCTGCCAACATCAGGCCGGAGAAGGCGTTGCCCTGGCGACGCGCGCAGGCGAGATGATTCTGGAAATACGCCAGGGAACACGAGAGGCTGTCAATGCGGTGAGCATCTTTAATGACAGCCTGCATTAATACTGGCTAATCAGATCCGGGTCAGTCGTCGCTGATCTGAATATCCGGAATTTTCTGCCCCATTTCTGACGTCGCCAGGGTGACGGCAAGTCGACGCGCGGCGTGACGATACATCATGGATACTTCAGAGCAGTCATCAGCGGCAACCACTGGCGTGCCCTCATCGCTCTGTTTACGGATATAAGTCGATAACGGCAGCGAGCCAAGCACCTTAGTCTGATAAGTTTCTGCCAGACGCTCAGCACCATCCTGCCCGAAAATATGTTCCGCGTGCCCACACTGAGAGCAGATATGCATGCTCATATTCTCAATCATACCCAGTACGGGAATATTCACCTTATTGAACATTTCAACGCCCTTGCGAGCATCGGCAAGTGCAATGTCCTGGGGCGTGGTCACAATGACAGCACCACTGACCGGAAACTTCTGACTCAGCGTCAGTTGAATATCACCCGTGCCTGGTGGCATATCAATCAAGAGGTAATCAAGTTCACCCCATTGTGTCTGGGTCAGAATCTGCATCAGTGCCCCCGACACCATTGGCCCACGCCAGACCATCGGTGTGCTTTCGGTCACCAGGTACGCCATGGACATCGACTTAATGCCGTGAGCTTCAACGGGAACGAACCACTTGTTATCAATGGTCTCTGGGCGAGTACCCTCTTCGATGCCCAGCATAATTCCTTGGCTCGGCCCATAAATATCAGCATCCAGCAGGCCAACTTTGGCGCCATCTTTGGCGAGAGCCAACGCCAGGTTAACGCTGGTTGTCGACTTGCCGACACCGCCCTTGCCAGATGCAATGGCGATAATATTCTTCACACCAGCAATGGCTTCCAGCGCCGATTGACTCTTATGCTCTTGCACTTCCCAGGTTATGTAAACGCGAGCACTCTGACAGCCATCAATATTCTCCAGAGACGTCTGTAAGACCTGAGCGATACCGTCTTTCAGGTACTCCGAAGGGTAATTGAGATGAATATCCACTTCGATAGCCGAGCCGTCGATACGAATATCGCGGACGCAGCCAGCAGAGATCAGGTCAGTCTCAAGATAAGGGTCAGTGTATCCGCTCAATGCGGCTTCAATCTGGGAGTGTGTTAATCCAGCCAACGGGTAAACCTCTGAAGGAAAACAAGATGGCCGGATTGTACGCCGCAAAAAACAATAAGTCAGGCGTGCTCTGGAATCCGGGGTACCGCCTGTAGAAGATGCTGGGTGTACTCATGTACCGGAGAAGTCATGACCTGCCGGGTCTCGCCCTGCTCAACCAACTGTCCATTGCGCATCACTGCAACACGGTGTGCCAGATGTGGAATAATCGACAGGTCGTGAGTTATGAACAGATACGACAACCCCATTTCGTCCTGTAGCTCCTGCAATAACTGCAAGACCTGCCCACGAATAGAAACATCAAGCGCACTGGTCGGCTCGTCACAGATAATCAACTCAGGCTCAACCGCGATAGCACGTGCGATCGCTATTCTCTGACGTTGCCCGCCCGAAAATTCGTGCGGATAACGATTAAGGTGTCCGGCCTCGAGACCTACCCGTTCGAGAAGGTTGCGAATCTGAGTCTCTCTTGATTCGTTGGTTCCGCCGAGACCAAGGCTCTGCATTCCTTCCTCGATGATTTCTCTCACGGTCATACGCGGATTCATAGAAGAAAAAGGGTCCTGAAAGATCACCTGAATCCGCTTACGGTACGGAGCAAATTCACGTTGACTCAGACTTCCTATGTCGCTCCCATCGAACTGAATACTTCCGCCCGCGGTGTCCTCGAGGCGAAGAATCGCGCGCCCTACTGTACTTTTCCCAGAGCCCGATTCACCGACAAGCGCCAGTGTTTCTCCCCGACCGATCGTAAAGCTGACGCCATTCACGGCTTTTGTATGCCCGACAACACGCTGGAGCACGCCGCGGCGCTCAGGAAACCAGACCTTTACATCCTGCACATCCAGCAACGGCGAATGCGCCTGATATTCCAGATAATCATCCGGTTGTGGCAACGCATGTATTAGTTGCCGGCTGTAATCATGGGAAGGACTAATAAAAAACTGCGAGCGCTCAGCCTGTTCAAGAATATTGCCATGACGCATCACCGCAATTCTGTCTGCCATTTCAGCAACCACACCCATATCGTGAGTAATTAACAGGACAGCAAGCTCGCGACTGCGGCGGAGTTCGTTAAGAAGCTCAAGAATCTGTTTCTGAATGGTCACATCGAGCGCGGTGGTTGGTTCATCCGCAATCAATAGCTCAGGTTCACACGCCAACGCCATTGCAATCATTACGCGTTGTTTCTGGCCACCTGATAGTTGGTGCGGATACCAGTTAAGTCGCTCTTCTGGGTTTGGAATACCGACTTCGTCCAGTAATTCAATTATTGCAGCATCCGGAGCACTGCCACGATGCAATGCCAGCACCTCGGCAATCTGCTTACCAATGGTCTGAACCGGATTGAGTGAACTCTGTGGCTCCTGAAAAACCATCGCAACACGACGTCCACGAACAGCATTCATCTGCGTTTCGCTCAACGCAAACAAAGAATCACTGCCAAGCTTCACATCGCCACCTCGAATGCTTAACCCTTCACCCAGAAGACGCATAATCGCAAGACTCGTCAGAGACTTTCCTGAGCCACTTTCGCCTACGAGCGCGAACACTTCACCTGCATATATTTCAAAGCTGACATCATCAACAAGGCGACTGTTGCCTGCACTGACAACCAGATTATTTACCTGCAGTAATGGTTTCATTGTTTGTCTCCACTACCCGACATGCGAGGATCAAAGGCATCGCGCACGCGATCTGAAAAGAGGTTGGCAGCCAGCACCAGAACAAACATCAGGATAAATGCGGCAATAACGGACCACCATACAACAGGCTCACGGGCCAGCTCAGCACGCGCCTCGTTGATCATATTCCCCCAGCTTTTCATCGACGGGTCGACACCGACACCGATATAACTAAGAACGGCTTCAGCAAGCACGAAGCCACTGAAATCAAGCACCAGAGCAATCAGAATCAAATGCGTCGTGTTCGGTAATATGTGACGCATAATCACGCGCCAGCGACTGACGCCAAAAGCATGCGCCGCCTGCACATACTCCAGCTGGCTAAGCTTCAGTGTTTCTGCTCGAAGAAGTCGGCACAAACCCGTCCAACTGGTCATACCGAGAATGAAACATAGAGCGACAAATTTAAAATCTGCACGGTCACTGAGCAGTTTAAATTGCTCAGGGTGTGTTTCTATATACACGTCGATCAGAAGCACAGAGGCGGCAATCAACAGGATGCCCGGAATCGAGTTAAGCGTTGTGTAGATATACTGAACAACGTCGTCGACCCAGCCGCGAAAATATCCCGCTGAAATCCCCAGCAAAACAGCCAAGGGTAACGTAACGAGGGTAGCCAGTGTACCAATCAGAACACCGGTTCTGACCGCTTTCACCGCACCATAGAGAACGTCCTGACCTACCTTATCGGTACCAAGAACGTGGTAGAACTGACTCATATACAGAGCCCAGCTCGATACCACGACAACGGCAGAAAACGTAAAGTAAATCACCGGCCATGGCAGTCGCGAATCGCGCTTTTTAATGAAGGCGTGATGCAGAAACAAAAGGATCAATACTGGCACCAGTGTCCAGCCGATAATCGTCATACTTTTTACAACGATGTCGGCACCATGCTGGGCATCATCCTCCAGATGGCTGCCACCGTGTTCAAGGCGAGGATAATCACGGATTACTCCGCCTTCTGCCAATTCCGTATTTTCTTTTGCAAACGAATGAATCGCAAAGGGGGCTGAATATGTTTTTTCATCCCGCCCCAGCATTGGCGCCAGAGCAAGATCCAGCAGACTGGTCACCTCCGGTGCGTAATGCACGTCTTCAGAGTCGCCCGCTTGTTCCAGCTTCTTCTGAAAATGAACAGAGTCCGTCAATGCGATCAGCACATAAAAGAGAATCACCAGGAATGACGCGGAGCCGATTCGCGACTCAAAGACCTGAGACCAGCGCTTGCGCGCCAGCGGATTGCGGACCACGTTAACGACAAAAGCACAAAGGGAAGCTACCAGGAGGAATATTAAAATATCGCTCCAGAGCAGATGAAGGCGTACGTCGAATAATTCCATCAGGACAACCTCACCCGTGGATCAACCAATGTGTAGGAGATATCAGTCAGTAACAGCCCTATGATGTAAAGAACAGAGCCAAGGAAAACCATGCTACGAACAATAGCAAAATCCTGTGACTGAATAGCATCCAGGGTGTAGCTTCCAAGGCCGGGGATACCAAAGAACGACTCCACCAGCAGACTGCCCATAAAGAGCGAAGGAATAACCACCACCACACTGGTCAATATCGGAATCATACCGTTGGGAAGAATATGCCTGAAAAGTACAGTCAATTCGGCAACGCCCTTAGCACGAGCCGTGCGAACGTAATCTTTATTCGCCTCTTCAAGAAACAAAGTGCGATAAAGCCTCGTGCCACCACCAATACCTGATATCACACCGATAGTCACTGGCAGCAACAGAAAGCGCCAGGCATCTGCACCTCCCAGATACCCGGAGATAGGCACCAGACTCCATTCTTTGGCAAAGAAAAACTGGCCTGCAATCACATAGAACACACCAGAAACCGACATGAGACCAACACAAAGAATCATGGCTGATGTATCGAAAATACTGGCGCGGAACATCACAACAAACAGAGCAAACGCTATATTGACGGAAATACCGATGATAAAAGTCGGCAGCGCAACCGCAAGGCTGGGCCACATCCGTTGCTCAATATCTGCGGCGATATTACGACCCGCATCTGATTTACCAAAATCCAGAACGAACAGACTGAGGGACTTTTCGAAGAAAATTGTGTCGATAAATACCTCTGCCCCATCGGCTTCACCATTGATCAGCAAGGGTTTGTCATAGCCTCGCTGTGCTTTCCATTCCTGAACAGCATCTTCAGTGACGTGCTTATCACCCAGCTGTACACGTGCCATCTGATCTGGAGTGTTAACCACGAAGAACAATGCGAAAGTAAGAAGGTTTACACCGATAAGAATAGGAATCGCATATACCAGGCGACGGATAATGTAAGCCAGCATTATTTATCTCCACCAAGGGGGCGAATACGATGATTTAATCTACGTCGATAGGCCAGATAGCCCGGCAGTGCCGTCACCAGAACGATCACGGCGACCAATAAAAGTGGCCATAAAACGGGGCTATTCCACTCAGCCTGCATTCGCGCACGCTGCTCTGGGTCAATACGCAGGTATTTCAAAACCGACTTACTGATGCCATGCGGCTTGCTGTTGTAGACCCAGGCGTTATTCAGCACGTAGCTGTGTGGATGGAATGAGGATGCCCAAGGCATTTCATGATGGAGAATATCGAGCATTTCCCGAATGATCTCCATTCGCTCTGGGCTATTTTCCATGAGCTTCATTTCTTCAAATAATTCGTTGTATCTGGCGTTATCGAAGTTACTTGAATTGACGCCTGCACCTTGAGTAACGACCTGTCCATTAGGGCCATAGAGAAGAAAAAGGAAATTCTCAGCATCGGGATAATCTGCCAGCCAACCCCACTGGAACAACTGAGCGTTACCCGCTTTCATCTTGTCTTTAAAACGGTTGTAGTCAGTACCACGAATATTGAGTTGAATCCCGATTTTCTTGAACTGTTTAATCAGCCAGCTCTGAGCCGCACTGCCGCCAGAGCCGACCGTATCCAGGTTCAGCACCAGAGGCTCACCCGTATCGGCGTCGCGCCCGTCCGGATAGCCCGCTTTTACCATCAGGTCACGAGCGACCTCCGTACTCTTTCTTACAGCTTCGCCATCAATCCAGTCGAAGACAGAATCATTTAAGCCTTCCTGCCCCTTCTGATACCCAAAGATACCGGGAGGGATCGGGCTCATCGCAGTCTCACCGCGCCCGTTATAGAAGATAGAGATGTATTCTTCCTGATCATAAATAATCGCTATCGCCTGTCGAAGAAGACGCTTTCTCTCTCGTTCATCCGCTGTACCCGTATCGCCTATCACATCATCAAGCATATTAAAGCCGAAATAATAAGTGCCAGGAGTAACGGCGACATCGAGGGTAATTCCACGCTCACGCATTTCATCCGACAGGCCGATGCCTTCTGAGCCGACACTGATGGCCTGATCAAAACTGTCGCTGGCTATACCTGAGCGGTCGTAATAGCCCTGCAGGAATTTACTCCACAACGGAATCGACTCTTTCTCAAGGCGGTATACAACTTTGTCGATAAACGGAATCTTCTGACCAGCGTCATCTAGCAATCCCGCGGCACGGTCGGCGATTTCACCCTCGGCAGGATAGAAATCATCTCGATAATTCGGATTTTTCTCTAGAACAATGGCCTCATTCGGATCATTTCTGGTCATCATGTAAGGCCCTGTACCCACCGGATACCAGTCGAGAGTGATATTTCTGTCGGCCATACCCGGCATGCTGTAAAAGCGGTCTGCTTCGAAAGGTATAGGAGCAAAGAAGTGGAAGGCCAGCCAATAACTGAATTGAGGGTACTTACCTTTAAGCCGTATCCGGAACCGGTAACGGTCGATCACCTCCACGCCGCTGAAATCGAGCGTCCGCAGATCAAGCCACTCGCCTTCGCCCTGCGCATCCCGTGCCTGCTTCGCAATGTCTGCAAACTCGTTCATCCCCAGGATATATTCCGACATCAATCCCCGAATCGGCGACAGCAATGTTGGGTCTGCAAGGCGCTTCAATTGATAGGCATAATCCTCGGCAATAAGTTCTCTCGTGCCTGTTTCACTGAAATCACTTAACGTCCGAAACGGGGCTGCGTCATCCGCAGACTCAAAGGCGTAAATGGATTCTCCGGTTTCATCCAGAGCAAACGCGGGGTGTGGTTGATAATAAGTGCCCGGTGTTAACTCGAAAAAATAGTCGCTATAGGCAAGCTCAGGTGACTCTGACGGTACCTCGTTACCTTCAGCATCGAGATACACAATCTCTGGCATCTGCGCCAGAGTATTCGGTTCCAGCTCGAATGGGCGCTTGAGATAATGATACTGCAAGGGCGGATCATAGATCTGGTCAATAAAGCGGCCTTCATCTGAACTGTAGGAAATAACAGGATCAAGGTGCTTGGGCGGCCCAGAAAAGTTTGAATACAGGATATTCTTTCCTGCCTCGTCTGCCGGGTGAGGGTTATTCCAGGCGCCATCACCGCAACCGCTGATGAAAAACGTAAACGCCACTGCCAGTGCAGCAACAACGAGCGATCCCTGTGTATTCATTTATCTCCCGTACTGGTCGGATGCAGACCAGACTGCAAACTGAGCTTAACCGGTTCACTGATTTTTATCGTAATTTCATCGAGTCTGCCAGCTTTTCGCGATCAGGCAAACTCTTGTAGCAACCAGACAGCCACTATCTGTTTGCTCTCTCCCCCATTGGCGTTACTGCTAAGAGTGGTAACAGGAGTGGATCTTATTCCAAATAGCTATTACTACTAGTGACTTATGTTCTTGTACGACATAACGCTCTTTTGGGATAATGCGCGCCCGAATTCTCCAGACCCCGCATAAACACACAGTTTTTGCAGGGTTATAACGATAGCAGAGGAAAGATGACAGAGTACCTCCTGATACTGGTCAGTACTATCCTGGTGAACAACTTCGTGCTTGTTCAGTTCCTGGGGTTGTGCCCCTTTATGGGGGTTTCCAATAAGCTGGAAACCGCCATCGGCATGGGTGCAGCCACCACCTTCGTACTGACCCTCGCCTCCGTCTGCAGCTATCTGGTATACAACTACCTACTGGTGCCCCTCGAGCTGACGTACCTGAAGACCATCAGCTTTATTATGGTCATCGCCGTGGTGGTTGGCTTTACAGAGCTCGCCATCCGCAAAACCAGCCCGCTGCTCTATCGTGTTCTGGGTATTTTTCTACCGCTTATTACCACCAACTGTGCAGTACTTGGTGTTGCGCTGCTCAACATCAAACGCGACAACACTTTTGTTGAGTCAATCCTTTATGGCTTCGGTGCCGCCGTTGGTTTTTCACTGGTCATGGTCCTGTTCGCTGCGATGCGAGAGCGTATCGCCGTTGCTGATGTGCCGGTCGCCTTTCAGGGCTCAGCCATCGCCATGATCACCGCGGGCCTTATGTCTCTTGCGTTCCTGGGCTTCACCGGCCTGGTCAGCATCTGAGGTAATGCCATGAGTACTATTATTATCGCTATTCTGGTTCTGGCCGGCCTGGCCGCCATCTTCGGCGCTCTGCTCGGCTTTGCTTCCGTCCGTTTTAAGGTCGAAGGTAACCCAGTGGTTGACCAGGTGAATGATCTCCTTCCACAAACCCAGTGCGGACAATGCGGTTTCCCGGGCTGCAAGCCTTACGCCGAAGCCATTGCAGATGGCGAGAAAATCAATAAATGTCCGCCGGGTGGTGAAAGCACAATTCAGGCGTTGGCTGATTTACTCGGGGTCGAACCTGAGCCACTGGATGCAGAACACGGTGCAGAAAAAGATGTACCCATGGTCGCCTATATCCGTGAAGACGAGTGCATTGGCTGTACTAAGTGCATTCAGGCGTGCCCTGTCGACGCGATTCTCGGCGCTGCAAAACAAATGCATACAGTCATTGTGGACGAGTGTACCGGCTGTGATCTTTGCGTAGAGCCCTGCCCAGTCGATTGTATCGATATGGTTCCACAGTCGACCGACACCAGCAGTTGGTACTGGCAGGCGCCCACCACCGGAGTTGAACTGATTGCAACGGACCGCCGCTCTATCACGACGGAGGCGCACGCATGACTCACCTGATTCAACTGCACGAGTTTGATGGTGGTATCCATCCACCAGAAAATAAACGCCAATCAAATAGCCGCCCCATCCGCAAAGCCTCCCTGCCTGCTGAGCTGGTTTTACCACTGCATCAGCACATTGGTGCGCCTGCAAATCCTGTCGTTGCCGTCGGTGATAGCGTTTTGAAGGGCCAGGTCATTGCGGAGCCAGAGGGCTTTGTATCGGCACCTCTTCATGCACCGACATCAGGAAAGATCAGCGCCATCGAAGCACGTCAGGTACCTCACGCATCCGGTCTCAGTGAAACCTGCATCGTCATCGAGCCAGATGGCGAAGAGACCTGGGCCGAGCATCAGGGCCTATGCGACGCACTCGGGCTGGAACATTGCGATGATATTCCGAAAGAAAAGCTGATTGAGCGTATCCGTGACTGTGGTATCGCTGGCATGGGCGGAGCAGGCTTTCCTACCGCTGTTAAGTTACATACTGGCCAGCACAACATCGACACTCTGATTCTTAATGGTGCCGAATGCGAGCCCTATATCACGGCTGACGATATGTTGATGCGCGAACACGCCAGCGAAGTGATTCGTGGTGCTCAGATTCTGCTACAGATACTCGGGGCTGAACGCTGCCTTATCGGCGTAGAAGACAATAAGCCGGAAGCGATAGCAGCCTTAGAAGACGCGCTCGTTCAGCACAATGAAGAACACCACATTGACGTTGTCACCATTCCGACAAAGTACCCATCAGGTGGTGAAAAGCAGCTGATCCAGATTCTGACAGGTAAAGAAGTTCCGTCCGGTGGCATTCCTGCCAGCCTGGGTATCGTCTGCCAGAATGTAGGCACAGCCGCCGCCATTGCCGATGCCGTCGACCTGGGTCGCCCACTGATTAGCCGGATTACGACAGTGACCGGCGATGCAGTCAGAGATAAAGGCAACTGGGAAGTGCTTTTAGGTACGCCAGTCAGCCATCTCCTGTCTCTCAGTGGTTACCGTCCGGCGAAGCGTGAGCGCGTCGTAATGGGTGGCCCTATGATGGGCTTTGCACTGCCGACCACTGGGTTGCCGGTCGTAAAGACAACCAACTGCCTGCTGGCCCCGACCGACAAGGAATTACCGACAAATAACCCAGCCATGGCGTGTATTCGTTGTGGCTTGTGTGCTGATGCATGTCCAGCTGACCTGCTTCCTCAGCAGCTTTACTGGTTCAGTAAAGCGCAGGAGTTTGATAAAGCAGAGCAACACAACCTGTTCGACTGCATTGAGTGTGGCGCCTGTTCGTACGTGTGCCCGAGTGAAATCCCTCTGGTTCAATACTATCGGTTCTCGAAGGGCGCCATCCGCGAAGAACGCGCAGCTGCGGAAAAAGCAGAACAGGCGCGAATTCGTTACGAAGCCCGAATTGAGCGTCAGGAACGCGAGAAAGCAGAAAAAGAAGCGAAGCGTAAAGCGCGCGCGGAAGCAGCAGCCAAAGCACAATCGGCTAAGAAAGAAGCGCCTATAGCAAAAGCGGCTCCTGCAACTGAGTCCACTGCAACTGAGCCCACTACAGATGCCGACCTGGAAAAGCTGCAGAAACAGTTATCAGCCGCTCAGGCAGCCGTTGCTAAAACGAAAGAAAAGCTGGAGGCTGCCCGTGAAAACCCGGAGATGGCCGATAAAATACCAGCATTCGAGTCTGCGTTGACTAAGACTCAGGACAAGATCAAAACGTTGGCAAAAGAGATTGCTGCAGCAAAGAAAGCCGCTAAAGCCGCCCCCGCTGCAACGGGCCCTGACAAAGGCGATCCAAACAGCCCTGAGCGCCTGCAAAAAAAGTGGGAAACGGCAGCCGCTCGATTGGACACAGCCCGAAAGCGCTTAGAAGATGCTGAAGCGGAAGGCGCAGACACGGTGGATGCACTACGCACTGGTGTAGAGAAACAAGAGTCCCGGGTCGCCGAAGCCAAAGCAGCCTACGAGGCCGCCCTGAAATCTGGCACAGATAATAAACCGACAGAAGCGACAGCAACGAAGCCCGACGCAGAACAGCTTCAAAAGAAACTGCTCGCACAGAAAGATCGTGTAGAAAAGGCCAGAGAGCGCCTGGAAATGGCACGTGCAGAGAAACTTGACTCTGTCGATGCACTCGAGAAGGCGCTGAACAAACAGCTTGAAAAACTGGCAGCCTTCGAAGCTCAGACCAGTACCACAGGAGAAGTATAACCATGGCACTGCTGACGCTGTCTTCACCCCATACTCACGGGCCCAACCGTACCAGTCGGATCATGCTGACGGTGGCACTGGCTACTCTGCCAGGCCTTGCAGTGATGACCTGGTTTTTCGGCTTTGGCACCTTGATAAATACGGTGCTCGCTGTAGTTACAGCGTTATTTTCAGAAGCGCTTGTTCTGAAACTACGCAAATATCCTGTGAGCTTTTTCCTCAAGGACAACACCGCATTGGTCACGGGTCTGCTATTAGGCCTTGCGCTACCTCCTCTCGCGCCCTGGTGGATCACCGTACTAGCCACCTCATTCGCCATCATTTTTGCCAAGCAGATATACGGAGGCATGGGCAATAACCCGTTTAACCCCGCGATGGTCGGTTACGCGCTTGTACTGATTTCATTTCCGGTACAGATGACCACAAACTGGGTCACCTCTTTTCAGGTCACTGGATCTGAGATCGCCGGGTTCAGCGAAGCATTGAGCATCATATTTACGGGATCGTCGTCAGCAGCTGACGCATTCACAGGCGCCACTCCGCTTGACCAATATAAACACCTCATCAGCAAGGAGACCTCTGATGAGCTTCTCCAGCGAAATACATTTAACGGCTGGCTGAACGGTGGCTGGGAGTGGGTCAATCTGGCGTTCCTTGCAGGCGGTCTTTTCCTGATGGCCCGACGCATCATTACCTGGCATATTCCCGTATCCATGCTCGTAGCGCTCAGTATCTGCTCACTGATTCTGGGGTGGGACGAAGACCTGTATACGCCGCTGTCACTGCATTTGCTCAGTGGTGCAACTATGCTAGGAGCATTCTTCATTGCCACAGACCCGGTTTCAGCATCGACAACCCCCACGGGAAAACTGATCTACGGTGCGGGTATCGGAGTTCTTCTCTACGTGATCCGAACATGGGGAGCCTACCCAGATGCCGTCGCCTTCGCTGTGCTTCTGATGAATTTTGCTGCCCCCTTCATTGATGCCTACACCCAGCCACGAAGCTATGGCCACAGCAAGCCTAAGCGCGGTCTGAAACCGGGGGATAAATAATGTTCGAGTTACTCTCAGCCATCCGCAAGAATGCTGTGGGGCTGGCGATTTTTGCCGTCGTTACAGCGGGCGCAATTGCTGTTGCTCAAACACTGACTGCTGATCGGATTGCGTACAATATTAAGGCTGCGGAAGCACGTGCACTGAATGAAATTCTTCCGGCCAGCAGTTACGACAATGACTTGCTTAACGACACAATGAATGTTGATGCGCGATTCAATCAACAGCTGCTCGGTCCATTGCCCGATAGCGCCCTGATCTACCGCGCCCGAAATAACGGTGAAGTCAGCGCCGTCATTCTGCCCGCGGTGGCACCCGATGGGTATACAGCTGAAGTAGATCTGATTGTCGGTGTGAAGGCCGACGGAACGCTTGCTGGCGTTCGGGTCGTCGCTCACCGCGAAACACCCGGATTAGGCGATAAGGTTGAAGTCCGGAAGTCTGACTGGATCACCGGTTTCGAGGGGAAATCTCTCGCTAGCCCAGCACCAGAGCAATGGGCAGTGAAAAAAGACGGCGGTACCTTTGACCAATTCACTGGCGCAACCATCACGCCACGTGCCGTTGTCAGAGCCGTGAAACGCGCATTGAAATTCTTTGATATGCACCGCGATGAACTGCTCTACGGCAACGCACTTTCGGGAGAAAACAGCGATGGCAACTAAGTCACTCAGAGATATATCCCTCGATGGACTGTGGAAAAATAACCCGGCACTTGTTCAGTTATTGGGGCTATGCCCTCTTCTGGCCGTGACGGGCTCTGTCGTCAACGCTCTTGGCCTGGGTCTGGCGACCATGATGGTATTAGTCGGTTCGAACCTCTCAGTATCTCTTATCCGCAACCATGTGTCTGACGCGGTTAGACTGCCAGCGTTCGTCATGATCATTGCTTCTTTCGTAACCGTCGCCGAACTGACCATGCAGGCGTTTACTTACGAGCTGTATGAGGTACTCGGTATTTTTATTCCCCTGATCGTGACTAACTGCGCAATCCTTGGCCGGGCCGATGCGTTCGCTTCCAAGAACCCCATCCTGCCGTCAGTGGTAGATGGTGTAATGATGGCCATTGGTTTTACCGTTGTTCTCGTACTACTTGGCGCACTGCGCGAAGTTCTGGGGCAGGGTCAGCTTTTCGGAAGTATGGAACTCTTGTTCGGCCCTTCCGCCGCTGACTGGAAGATTGTTCTGGTCGATGGTTACCCTGATTTTCTTTTTGCCATTCTTCCGCCGGGGGCATTTGTGGGCATGGGCTTGCTGATCGCCCTCAAGAATTTGATTGATGACCGGATAGATAAGGCCGCCGCCGCGAAGGCAGCACCGGTTGAAGCGGGTTCGAAACGGGTACGGGTGACAGGAAAAATCAGCTGAGCCAATCACTCAGCTGCGCGCTTTTCCTTGTTGCGATTCCACGAGTTCCACTGAGTTGAGTTGAACAAAACCGGCATTGGCTCTGTTCTCTATTGCCTTTTCTGCGTACAGTGTCGCTGACGCTCCAAGCATGCCAATGAAGAACAACTCGGCAAACACCTTGTGGTTACCAAAGTTGTAGTGCATCAATCGAATGGTGATAACACCAAGAGCCAGAGCGACCAGGCCACCAAACATAAGCGATTGCAGCATCAGGTTGGTATCTGGCAATTGTGCGCCAGTTTCAATCCATACCAGTGCACCTTTCGTCAGAAACCCAGTCGCTAACAGAAGAAAAGCCACGGCTGGAACCGCATAACGATCAGGCCGCTGCTCGCGCTCAGGCCCTTCGAGTCGCTGAAGTATTTCAGCAAACTCAGCCATTGCAGGCAGAGCCACATCGGCGAAGGCGCTCATTTGTTCTCTGTCCTGCGAGTTGTCATCGACCAAAGCCCATAACCGCCCACGACGACAAACCAATTTATTAATCTGAACTGTATCTGCAGATCCAAGATTGAACATTCTCAAGAGCTTATCACTCAAGCCTGGCGCCGCAGCGAGAGCCTGTGAGGCCGTGAAATCATCTGAAAGGATAAGAAGAGAGTCATCAAACGCGGGGTTACAGATTCGCTTATCGCTGTCGACACCGACGCGGGACAACAGGCGATCAAACGCACCATGTCGGCGCATTACGAAATCGTACCTGAGGGATACTTCCATGCCGACCTTAATCTGCCGACCCGATCTGCCTTCATGAGTCCGATACTCATAGTTGATTCCTGCATACTCACCCGGCACTCCCTTCCACTCTGCCGTAAAACGGTGCATTAACATCGCTACTGCAAAAAGTACAAGGCAAGCAAAGCCTATGGTTAGCCACATAATCAGCATCCTTCCGCTCAGTTTTTGTGAACTGCTCACATTTAACTCTAGTCCATCGCAGCAGACTGTGAGTAGATTCACACAGACCCGGCATGAAAAGCTACAGAGCATGCCGTAAAAACTACTTTAAGGTATACTCCGCCGCGTTTAGCCTCTCAGGCCCGTATTTTCCAGTTTCAGGCGTCCGCTACAGCGGTTTTGCCGACTTCTCAGATCCAGTAGGTTTCTTTATGAGTCAGCCCAATTCTTTCGTCATCTGTGCAATGTACAAGTTTGTGACACTTGATGATTACGAAGCAAAACGTGAGCCACTTCACGATGCTATGGTCGCTTTCGGCATCAAAGGAACCTTACTCCTCGCTAAAGAGGGTATTAACGGTACGGTTGCCGGTTCGCGTGAAGGTATCGATCAACTGCTTCAATGGCTGGCTCAAGACAACCGCCTCGCTGACATCAGTTACAAAGAGTCCTATGAAAACGAAATGCCCTTCTATAGGACCAAAGTCAAACTAAAGAAAGAAATCGTGACCATGGGCGTAGAAGGCATCGACCCTCGCCACACGGTAGGTACGTATGTGAAACCTGCCGACTGGAATGATTTGATTTCAGATCCTGACGTTACTCTGATCGACACGCGAAATGACTACGAAATTGGTATTGGTACCTTCAAAGGTGCCGTCAATCCAGAGACAGACACCTTCCGCGAGTTTCCTCAATACGTAAAAGAACAACTCGATCCAGGGCAGCACAAGAAGGTTGCCATGTTCTGTACCGGGGGTATTCGTTGTGAAAAATCTACTGCCTACCTTAAAGAACAGGGATTCGAAGAGGTCTACCACCTTGAGGGTGGTATTCTTAAGTACCTGGAAGAAGTCCCTGCAGATCAGAGCATGTGGGAAGGCGAATGTTATGTGTTCGATAACCGGGTAAGTGTCGACCATCAGCTGAACAAGGGTCACTACGACCTATGTCACGCGTGTCGCCGTCCGATCACTGATGAAGACAAACAACACGCCGATTACGAAGCAGGCGTCAGTTGTCATCATTGCATAGATGAATACACCGCAGAGCAGCAGGAACGCTTCCGCCAGCGTGAACAACAGATGCAACTTGCGCGCGAACGCGGCCTCGATCATCTTGGCGCTGATCTGAATGACATCCGTGATCAGCGACGAAAAGAAAAGCTTGCCTACAAAGAAGCGCAACGCCAGCGATCAGAAAGAAAAAGCTAATCTGCGACGGCCTCACAGTCGCTTGCTCAGGCACTTAGCACTTACTATAGACGCTCACTTTGTCACTCATACTGTCGCTCAAAGACAGTACAAAGAAGCTGCTTCTCTGGCATAATGTCCCAATCGTCGCACCTTGCGGCGACTACAGCAGGTGAAGGATCACCGAGTACTTCAGGATACCCTTCACCCTGAAATCATTTACACACGGAGTGTTTCTCAATGTCCCGAATAACCGGACTACTTGCTACGCTACTTATGACGCTGGTGTTGGCAGGCTGTAATACCCTAACCGTCGATATCATCGCACCTGATTCTGTTAACCAGAACCAGCCTTTCACCTATGAGGCGGAAGCTGATCCTGAGGCCGTCGGCCAGATTGCTTATGAGTGGTACCTTGATGGCACTATCATCAGCAGCCTACCTATCGATAACGCCCTGATTTCCTCAGCCGGCGAGCATGTTCTGAGCGTAAAAATCACCGATGAAGAAGGTGAAACAGGCGAAGCAGAAGTTACTCTGGAGGTCATCCCCGCTGAAGTACTCAATGCTGACTTCGCCGTGAATGTCGAACTTCTGGACATGGAAGAAGCTCCGTTAGAAAACGTCACTGTGACCATTGACGGTGTCACTGTCGAAAGCGATGCATTGGGTATTGCTGCTTTTACTGGCCTCACTCAGACTTCTGTTCTGACCGTCGCGGCCAGTAAAGAGGGCTACATTCCACAAAGCTATCGATTTGACCTGCCAGCATCACAGGAACGCGCCGATGTGCAATTAACCCTGATGGAGCGCGCTACCCCAGTTGCATTCAACAACGACGCTGAAGTGACTGTCGAAAATAGTGAGCTGAACACCAGCGTCACCCTGCCAGCAGGTGCCTTCGTTGACGCCAACGGCGACCCTGTCACTGGCGAAATCACAGCCACAGTTACGCCGGTTGATACCCGTGAAATGGGTGCGTCCTACCTGGGTGGCGGCGTTGCTCTGACCGAAGAAAGTGAAGTTGTTCAGCTTCTTTCACTGGGTATGATCGATTTTGAATTCACCCAAAACGGTGAGCCAGTGCAACTGGCAGCAGAAGCCAGCGCACAGATTGAAATGGATCTGGTGACCGAAACCGGACCGGACGGACGTATTTACGCCATTGGCGAAGAAATCGAAATGTGGTGGTTTGATGAAGCCACCGGCCTTTGGGTAGAAGAAGGCGTTGGTGAAATCGTAGCGTCTGCAACATCACCAACAGGCATGCGCCTGATCGCCACCGTTGAGCACTTCACAACGTGGAACTGGGATTATTATAAGCAAGGAGACAGGGCGTCTTTTGAGTTGACCTGTACCATCGAAGGTCGACAGTTAACCACTGACCAGAACTGCTTTGTTCGGATATACACCAATGGGCTATCCCGCTCAGTAAATGTAGGCCCTGAAGGTGTAACTGCAATAAACCTCGCCCCATCGATGAATCTAACGGCAGCAGCATCCTACACGACTGATGACGATATTTATTACTATGGTGAGACCACTTTTACTACAGTACTGGGGGCAACCAGCGTCGTCGTAGATATGCGAGAATCAAATACGAATGAGCAGGAAGACCACACCGTTACATGCTATCTGAATGATGGCACTAAAACCTGGAACACCGAATGTCGTGGTCAAATCACCACAGACACCTACTATGCACGCCAGTTCTCTACGAGTACTGACTTAGAATACAGTACCTTCCGCCTTTACCCTGGTGAACAATATCCAATTCTTGTATCCATTCAGGGCCAATTCATTGAAGATACGGTTACTCACCCGACTGACGGCAGTAAACTAGCTCTGGAGTACACTCTCCAGTCAAATGCCATGGAATTCGCGTGCTATGGGACACTTGATGGAGAGCTGGGTGAATTCTTCCCTTGTCAGGCAATTGTCACCGATAATAGCGGTAACAGAACCTCTATTCGTCTCGGCGACTTTTCCGGATCACCTCTTTCAGCCCCAATGAGCTATATCGACGGAGCCACGAGCCTCGACCTGGAAGTAGTCAGTGCATTTACAGCAAGCTACATCCGAGACTATGTATCCCGTGGAAGTCAAATACTTGACATCATTTCTTTGGACTCAGGCGAGAACACCCTTCGTTTGAATACTATCGTCGACAACCAACAGAAAATCGTCGCAAGTTTCGATATCACTCCAGATCGACTTTATACCTACTCTTGCACATACGAAGGACAATCCGTTCCGTGCTATGCAAGTGGAACGTTCCAATCCCCGGTCAAGAATGCTGGCGAATATGCCCCGAGCTGGATGCGCGGTCAGCTGGTCGTTAAATCGCCCTCTGATCTCACTTCCGAGAGTGTATCCGCAAATGGAAGTGCCGAGGGGATTCCCGGAGCTGGCCCTGGCTACTATTTACGTTCAGATAGCGTCACAGTAGACCACGTAAACCGTAATGTGTCCTTCACAATGAGGTTGGCACAACCCGAGGTTTGACTAGTGAGTGCAAGTGACTCTCCCCGAGGTGCTTGCATCACTTAATTATCGATACTTCTCCGTGATCCATCACGGAGAAGTTACCCGCCTCAATCCCCTTTTCTTTCAGCGCTTCAGCCAACCTCACCGGCGGCTCATCCATTTCTTCATCCGTCAGAATAAAAGTCCCCCAGTGCATTCCGATGGCCTTCCCGGCCTTGAGATCAATAAATGTCTGAACGGCCTCTTTGGGACTCATGTGTGCATCTTTCATGAACCAGCGCGGATCGTAGGCTCCAATAGGAATGGTCGCCAGGTCAATACCGGGATAGTCCTCACCAATTTTTCTAAAGTCGTCGGAGTAACCGCTGTCACCGGTATGAAAAAATCGAAAGTCCTCAATATCGACTAACCATCCCGCCCAAAGGCTTTTGTTTCTGTCAAAAAATGTTCGTTGAGACCAATGCTTAACAGGAAGAGCCGTTAGCGTCATACCCTCATATTCGTGAGACTCCCACCAATCCATTTCAACGACATTGGTAATGTCGTAGCTCAGTAACTCTTCCTTTAAGCCCAGCGGTACGAGAAATAATGGAGGCGCATCTTTCTGTCTCTCGTATAGCTCTGTCAGTGACTCTTCATCCAGATGGTCGTAATGATTATGAGAAATCACAACGGCATGAATATGTGGCAGTTCGTCGATGTTCAGGGGTGGTGCGACAATTCGCTTGGGCCCGGCAAAACTTAGCGGTGAAGCGCGCTTTGAAAAATGTGGGTCAGTAAGAATATTCTTACCCTTTACTTGTAAAAGAAAAGCACTGTGTCCCAGCCAGGTAATCTGAGTCGTCGCTGGGTTTGCAATGACATCAGGGTCTGGGTGAATAACATCGAAGTGTTGCGGAGACGGCTCAGTTCTGTTCCAGCGCCAACGCAAGAGGTCAGTAAAGGATTTACTGATCGCCTGGCCATCAGTATTTACAAAGGTGCCATCCGGCATATGATGCGCCGGACGGCTTTCAACATCATCCGCCGGTTCGTTATGCAAAATGGCTGCACAACCAACAGCGGCCGCGAGGCTACCTACCAGTACCAGAGCTGACTTCAACGTAATTACTCAGTTAGAAAGTGGGAGTTCAGATTCTCTGAGTTTACGAATAAATTCAATACGTCTGGTAGAAATATGTGTTCAGGTGACCTGTCTTATCTGGGGTTTGTAGTCACCAAAGAGGATTTTCAGCATCCGCTGCTGTGCCCGCCTTCCCCGCCGGGTTAAAAAGGCACGTCCACCTGGCAGAAGCCGCAAGGTAAGATGGGTCAAGGCGTTGACCGGAGCAAAAATAAAGGGATACCAGGGCCAGCGGCACGGCGGCAGTCCAAGCCTGCGCATCCCTTGTGAGCCAACAAACAGCCTCAGGATACTCAGGTGGACTTCTTTATCCCAATGACTTCTCAACCACTGAGCGTTAGGATAATGGCGCTCTAACGGTTCATCCATCAGAGCCTGCGCAAGCTGCTTCGAGCCCTCATCTGCCTGAGCCTGACTTAACAGGTTACGATACAACGCGATACGTCCCGCCTGCTCACTATCTACCAACAACGACTCATCCAGCCCCATCAACCAGCCAATATACCGCCAGAGGTGCATGACATCCGCGCCCTCTTGCTTTGACACAGGCACTCCGAGTACGCGCTGGCCAAGAAGAAACATGACTGAAAACGCAAGGTAAGTGACCTGCATATCCAACTGATTCACGGGCAAGCCCAGATACTCATGGTCCCAGTCTTCACGAGCCGCCAGTTGTCTGCGAACCATGGCGTGAATCAGCCTGACCCGAAGCGTGGTAACGAAGCCCGTTCCTCCAGGTAGAATCGCTCCGGGCTCGGTAGCGTCCATCCACCATTTGGTGGTTTCAGCCACTCGGCGCTGTGCACCCTTTTCGAGAGCCCCCGTTTTCAACAATGTCTGATTAATCGCGCTCGCCTGATAGCCAGCCATAAGGCCAAAATCGCGCAGGATACGCATGCCTGTTTTACCTGACCTGGCGACGACGTCACAACCTCTGATCAGTGAATGCTCATCAAGCCAAGCGGGGCGCTGACGAACATGCTGCATAAAAGCTTGAATGGGTGCAGCCAGTGAAGTTACACCGTCAGCGTCGCTGTGCAAGGCACGCTCGATATCAGACCACTGTCCTTCTCCGCGAGCCAACCAGGCTGCTACGTCATCTGCTAGCGGATCACCACAAAGAAGCTGCTGCCCCATTGCCTGCCATTCGATGGAACTGGGCTCAGCAGCTGCCTTGTCTTTAATCGTCAGCAACATGGGAGAAGCTATTGTTCTGGCGGTATGAATATGGATACCGTGACGCTCTGGAGTATTCATAGAAGGATTCCCTGATGTTTCACCAGATCTGCCTTAAATCAGACCGGTACTCTTGCGTACCAACCTAACCACCCACACTGGTACTGTCAAGTACCAGACGCTATACTGGATTGAAAATACGATAAACGGTATGAAGTAAGCGCATGACTGCACCGGCGAAGGATCACAAAGACAGACTACTTTCTGCACTGGAAGCTGCGATGGCAACCAAGAGCTATCGTGATGTCACGCTGGCCGATATCACCTGCGGTGCCAAGGTATCCCGCAGAACGTTTTACGAGCATTTCAAAAATAAAGACGAATGCTTACTGGCTCTCGCCCGGACAACGAGCCAAAGAATCATGAAGAGCATCATCAGCTCTTACAATCCCGCTGATGACTGGCCACAAACCGTCACAAAAGTGACTTCCGGGTATCTTCAGTTCATCGCCGAACACCCAACGCTGATGTATGCCTTGTATGTTGAGGTAGCAGCACTCGGCCAGAGTGGCTTGGAAATACGGAGGGAAATCAGCCAGACCTTTGCGGAATTCCTCAGTCAGCAAACAAAACTGAAACTGGCATCATCAGCGCTGGATCATGCGTTAACAAAACAGGAAGCGCTTGCTCTGGTCGCGGGAATTAATGAACTGATTCTACAAACCATCATGGGAAAAGAGAGCCTCAATGAAGCGACCGCCGTTACCCAGCTGAATGACGTCGCGAGCTCTCTTATTCTGAGAATGACCAGTCACTCAGGCGCGTGACACACCGCTTCAATATTATTGCCATCGGGGTCAATAACAAAAGCGCCGTAGTAGTGTTCATGGTATTGAGGTCGCAACCCCGGCTCTCCATTACATTCGGCTCCCTGACTCATCGCAGCAGAATGGAAGTCATCAACCCCAGCACGATCTTTGGCAGAGAAAGCAACGTGACGAGGTGTAAATGTCTCTTTCACCTCAATAACCCAGAAAACGGGCTTACCTTCAGGGCCAAAGGCACACATTCTCTGGGTAGGAAAGTACCTGTTCCAGGTGGCAATGAACTCCACCTGCACCTGATAACCTAAAGGCTCGAAGACAGCAGAGTAGAAGTCTCTGGTTTTCAAAAAATCGCGAGCATAAGTACTCAGATGATCAATCACAGGCACGTAACTCCCGGTTCGACCTTCCGCATAACCAACAGAATCTGACCGACATGAATACCAAACTTGGTCATGCGCGTCTCATTAACGACAACTCCGTCGGCGACGTGAAACATCCAGTCATCCATGTCCAGGTCAATGGTGTCGCCTGGCTCACCATAGCGTAGGGTATAGGCCATATGGATGGCATTACCCGCCCACTCCATCGTTGTCGCTTCAGGCACATCTGATGCTTTCGCACTGAGTACTTCCCGTCCGTCTTTCCGTGCTGGCGTAAGGGTCCAGACACGGGTCTCGCGCTTAGCCTCAGCACCAGGCTCATCATAAAAATAAAATACTTCATCCAGAGTACCGACGCCTTCCTCATCCCAGCTGGCGTCGATACGAGCATTAAACGAACGTGTCTCAGCGCCACTTCGGTCCCGGACTACGCCATCAGCACAGATCTTCCCATCAAAGAATGTCTGGGGAATAAGTTTCGGAGAGCGACCGGCGGCGTGATCTACCTGAGTGCTCGAACACCCTGCGACAGCAATCGCTGCAGTCACCCCCAACACCCCAGTACGAAACAGCTGACGAGAGGTTTTCATATGAAACTCCAAAGTTATTCAATACTTGTACAGAGTATCCCGTTACTCAGGAGTTCCCGCAAGTGCTACGCACCCGCCGTATTCATAATCCACCCGATGGCCAGCACCTGCGGAACCGTGATCAGCGGCAGAAACAATGCAATCTTCCAGCTACGCGTCGTGTCTTTCAGAGCCATAATCTCGGTATAGTCAGTAGCTGCTCCAGCCATAAGAAACGTAAAGGCATTACCTGGCGCACCCGCGCGGTTAAACAGATCTGCAGCAATTGGACTAGAACCTTCCGAGCAAACCTCGATCAGTGTGGTCGCCAATAAGGTTAACAGCAGACCCGACATACTCGCGCCAAACCAGACACCAAAACTCTCGGGCGGCACGAAAGCCCGGATCAAAGCCACCAGTACAACGCCGAAAACGACCCACCTCAACACCATTCGGGATTCTTTCAGGCCGCCCCAGAACATCTGAAGCAACGCTTTAGGTCCCCAGTCGTAATTCCCCCATGACGCCCGCACTGACGGCCAGAAGGCAATATCATCGAACTCCACAGTATTAGGGTTTTCGGGCAGTACACCGCGGTCACACAAGCGGTCAAAGATCCAGCCGCTGATCCAAGCAATCACTAATGATGCAACGATAAAGAGCAACGTCCATTGCAGGCCGATCAAGCCAACCAGAATGAGCGTCAATGTCAGGGAGTTCCAGGGGCTCGCGATCAGGAATGCCATCACCTGACCAATGCTTGCACCGCGCTCATAGAGCTTCATCGCCACCATCAGGATACCGTGGTTACAGAGATCTAGCAGAAGCCCAGCCACGGTTGCCCGGAATATGCCGCGCTTACTACCACCCCGGCCAAGTACCGACATAATCGCTTCTCTTGGGATTCGACCGAGAATACCAACGAAGAAGGCCGCCGACAGAATACCCCACCACATGGCATTCACCATTTCATAGCTGGTGTGCAGCATAGTACCTAACCAATCAGGAACCTGTTCCGTGTGACCGATGATCAGAAAGCCCAGATAACCAACGACGACTGCGGGTAAGCAGGTCCACATAATCCAGTCTCTGCGCTGCTTAGTCGCCGGAGCGCAGCATGACGTATCGTCCGCGGAAGCCGGTGCCTCAGAACCACAGCAGCTACTGACAGGTTCTGCTGGTTTGCCAGAACAACACGAGTCGCCTTCTGTCTGAACAGGCGATTTATCTGAACATGTGTCTGCAGCAGATGAGGTGCTGCAGCAGCTTTTTTTATCATCACTCATGGTGACCTCCTTCAATAAGATGGCAGATATGGTCTCCACATGGGGAACAGTCTGGCAGCACCTTCCACTCCTCCACCGCAGACTCCATGCGATGTACCAATGTCTGCATATCAGTCAGCTTCTGCTGAGCCTCTTTGAGCCTGATCTCTATTAATTCACGCGCATGCGGACAAAGAGACTGGCCCTGCGTAGCATCAAGAAGCAGCTGTCGTATATCATCGAGCGTAAACCCCAGAGCCCTCGCCCTCAGAATAAACGACAGTTGTCTTACTTCGTCGTGGCCAAAACGGTGATAACCGGATGCATCCTTCTCAGGCTTAAGCAAGCCAGACCGGACATAATGGCGAACGGTATTCACATTAACGGCAAACTTCTTTGCCAGCTCACTCGCTTTCATACAATGATTGACCTGTGTAGCTTCGAACTGATTGTGCGATAAACCTGCGAGCCACTCTCAGGTCAAGTCAGAAAAATTCGAACCGGTCGGCTGCGAAATCCACGTTTCTGAACTACTTTTGTAACAGCAGGTTTTCGATGAGCAGAATGCTCCGAAAGGTGACCTCCGTATAGGGGTAACATACCTGATCACCCCCTCATACCGATAGTGGACTCTCTGGATATGCGAATAACCCTGTTTCTCTTATTGCTGTTCAGCCTGCCGTCGCAGGCATTGACAGTCATTACGGGAAATTCGTTCGAGCGTTATAATCTCGAAAGTGGACTTGAGTACCGCCTCCAGGCTTCCCCAGAGCCCCCTGAGATAAACGCCGACTGGGAAGTCGCCCGCGACACACTGACATTCGGATTCAACCCAGATAACCTCTGGATTCGCTTTTCGGTACGCAACACATCATCAGAGACCCAAAACCTGGTACTCGACTTCCCCTACCCACTTCTTGACGAAGTAGATGTCTATATCAGAGATGAATCTGGTAAAGAGGTCGTTCATCGATTGGGGGACACACGGCCCGCAGACGCACAGCACATTCAACACCCACACCTGGTCGCCAACTTCCGACTTCCTGCGATGACTCAACATCAGGTACAAATCCGGGTTAAGACCGAAGCAACTCTTAATGTGCCGATAACGCTCTGGACTCAAAGTGCATTCATATCGTCTTCGGTGCGGGCAACCGTATTCGATATGATGATGTACGGGATATTGGTGGGCATCGCGCTCTATCACCTGCTTCTCTTTGCTCAACTCAGAGAGCTTTCGTATTTCTGGTACTCCATTTTTCTGATCACCCTCGTCAGCATATTTGCCTACTTTCAGGGTTACATCAATGCCTACGTATTCGAGAGCCTGCGCCGACACAGTAACCACTTTTTGCCATGGTCGTATGCAGTCGTCGCTATCTCCTGCATTCTGTATATCCAGCGAGCGCTGGATCTGCCTCGCAGCCGGCCAGGGTATTCAAGGTTACTCAACATGGTCGCAGCAACGGGGCTGATTCTGGCAATCGTTGCCATGTATATTCCATATTCTTCATCGATTAAGTTCCTTACTGTTTACGCTGCTATTGCCACTCTTATCGTGATTGGCGCACAGGCCATACGGGCATTCGACCAATACGAACCTGCATACTACGGCTTCACCGCCAGTGCGTTTCTTATGGTGGGAATGGGTATTACCATCATGGAAAAAACAGGGCTGGTGACATCCACGCCGATCACGCGCTCGGCGGGCGACGTAGGCTTTACAGTAATGGCTGTCTTCTACGCATTGCTGCTTTCTCAGCGCATGCGTTGGGAGCAACACAAGAGGCACAAAGCCGAACTGGCTGTGCGTTTAAGTAATGCCGAATTACTGCAAACACAGCAGAAACTGAACAAAAAGCTGGATGTGCTGGTACGCGAAAGAACGGTTGAACTGGAAAAAACAAACGAGCAACTGCACAAGGCGAGTATCACCGACCCACTGACTGGCCTCTATAATCGTCGTCACTTCGATCAGGAATTTCAACGCCTCCACCACGCGGCAATGCAGGACGGGACATCTCTCAGCCTGGTACTGTTGGATATAGATCACTTTAAAACCATCAACGACCGCTATGGGCACCCCGCTGGAGATGCCTGCCTGATTGATATCGCCAACCGAATCCAATCCGTGGCCAAAAACTTTGATGCGGTCTGTGCCCGATACGGTGGTGAAGAATTCATTATTCTGATGGCCGATGAAGATCTGGCCACTGCCCGCGCAGCGGCACAGACACTCCTGTCATTAATACGGGAAGTGCCTGTCGCCGCGTCTGGCCATAGCATCCGGGTGACGGCGAGCATTGGCGTCATTGCACGACAGCCATCCAGTGCAGACGAGACAGATACTCTGCTGAAGGCTGCCGATGAACTTCTGTATCAGGCCAAAGCGCAGGGAAGAGATCAGATCTGCAGCCCTGAAAAGACCGACTACTCTTTATGACTCACCGAAGGTAGAGATTCCGAACGACTCTTTACTGAACTCCCAAAGTTCATCCGTCAAAGCGTCACTTCGCGACGAACGACTGCGAATTCCCGGCTTCCTGCGACACCAATAACCACCACTGCGGTCTGAGTTATCAGTCGCCAGAAATATCTGCGTGTCTGCGCCTTTTCTTTCAGAAATAAGAAACGGAAAAAAGAGTTTTACAAACAAATCAGGAAACTGTCGATAGAACTCCGTTTTAACCCCGCCCGGATGAAAAGAAAACACTTTTACATTTCTGTCTTTGAGATATTTCTCTAAGCCATTAACAAACAGAATATTGGCTAATTTTGAGCGACCATACAGCAAGAATTGCTTAAACAGAAAGCGGTCTCCACGCGGAGGGTTCGTAATCGTCTTTTTGAAAGCGAGAATATTACCCACCCAATGAGCCACTGAACTGGTCACGATCAGGCGCGCATCATCAGAGCGTTTCAAGAGGGGCATCAATTTATGGGTTAATAAAAAGTGCCCCATATGCGTAGCTGCAAACATATACTCGTGACCAGCATCATTTTTGCGCACCGATGACGTAAACAGGCCTGCATTCAGAATTAACCGGTCAATGCGCTCGAAGCGGGATGCAATCACCTCTGCAAAGTCAGCTACGCTGCTGTAGTCAGCCATATCAACCTGCACAAATTCGACCTCTGCTTCGGGGTGTTTGTTCAGTATTTCCTGAACCACCCGCTCGCCTTTAACCTGATCTCGCGCAGCAATCACCACCCGATAACCAAGCCCTGCTAACGCTTCCGATGTAATCTTACCAAGGCCTGCGCTACCGCCGGTAATGAGTGCTGTTTTCATCACTATTCCCTTATAAAGTGACCGAAATATCGCTGATGACTGCATTCGCAATATCGCGCGCGCCTTCTATTGATTGGCTGCGTGCCAGAGCAACACCTAAGCGACGTTTCCCGATAACCTCAGGTTTTCCGAATAAACGGATCTGAGTATCCGGGCGATTCAATGCCGCTGTCAGATTACCAAACTGCATATTTTTAGAGTCACCGGCGACAAGAAGTACAGAAGATGCAGAAGGCCCGGTCTGTACAATATTCGGAATCGGCAACCCAAGAATGGCTCTTGCATGCAAAGCGAACTCCGACAGGTCCTGAGAAATCAAGGTGACCAACCCCGTATCATGGGGGCGCGGTGACACCTCGCTAAAGATAACATCGTCACCTTTTACAAAGAGCTCAACACCAAACAAGCCTCTCCCACCCAGATCGGAGGTTACTTTTTCTGCAATATTTTTCGCTTTAGTCAGGGCAATTTCTGTCATCGCCTGCGGCTGCCAGGATTCCTGATAGTCACCGTCTTCCTGACGATGGCCAATAGGATCACAGAAGCTCGTCACCGTATTACCCGCACCATCATCGTGGCGGATAGTCAGCAGCGTAATTTCGAAATCAAAATCGACAAAGCCTTCAACAATTACCTTACCCTTGCCCGCGCGACCGCCTTCCTGAGCATAATCCCATGCGGCTTTAATCTGATCTTCTGTTTTTACGAAACTCTGGCCCTTACCCGATGAACTCATAATCGGCTTCACCAGACATGGAAGCCCGATGGCTTTAACCGCGGTCTCGTACTCTTCTTCGGAGGCAGCAAACTGATAAGAGGACGTCGGTACTTCCAGGGTTTCAGCGGCAAGTCGACGAATGCCTTCCCGATTCATGGTCAACTGAGTAGCCCGGGCAGTGGGAACCACGTTAAATCCTTCTGATTCGAGCTCTGCCAGCGTATCGGTTGCAATGGCTTCGATTTCAGGGACGATCAGCGCCGGCTTTTCCTGCTCAATGACCTTTCTCAGCGCATCACCATCCAACATTGAAATGACGTGACTGCGGTCTGCAACCTGCATTGCAGGGGCATCAGGATATCGGTCGACCGCGATCACTTCGCAACCCAGGCGCTGTAATTCAATTGCGACTTCTTTTCCGAGTTCACCCGAACCACAGAGAAGAACGCGTGTTGCCAGGGGAGAAAATGGGGTACCAATGGTCGTCATATTACTAAATCCAGATCTGTTAAACGTGCGGAAAACAAACAGCCTATTCTGCTGACGGGTCCACACTGAAAAAATTCATTGCTGCGCGCTCACGCTCGCCAACTAACTGCATCACCTCGCGGCGCTGATCATTCGTCATGCTGCCCCAGTCTGTGATTTCCTGCCCTGTGCGGTAACAGCCAAGGCAGACATTATTTTCATCCAGAGCACAGATACTGACGCACGGAGAACGCAGCGGGGCTTCGTTTTGCTTCGTCATAGTGTGACGACTTCCAGAGTTGCAGTGTAACGCTCGGCATTATGCACATAATGAGCAGCACTCGCTTCGAGCAGCTTTTTCTGCATATCATTCAGCTCACGCTTAATCACTGCTGGAGACCCCACAACCAGAGAGCCATCAGGGATATCCATCCCTTCAGGAATCAACGCATTCGCGCCGATAATACAGTGCTTACCGATGCGCGCTTTATTCAGCACCACCGCACCAATACCAATCAATGAATAATCACCAATCTCACAACCATGCAGCATCGCATTGTGACCAACCGTCACCCCCGTGCCCAGCGTCAGAGGGATACCAGAGTCCGTGTGTAATACAGCGCCGTCCTGCACATTAGATTGGGGACCAATCGTGATGACATCGTTATCACCGCGCAATACCGCGTTGAACCAGATGCTCGATTGCTCACAAAGAACACAACTACCGATCACTGTCGCATTTTCAGCAACAAACACACCTTCTTTCTTTTCTGGAGTTCGGTCTTCAATTCGGTAAAACATAGTGGGCCTCCTATCACCAGGCCGTTCAATAGTCAGGTGCAAAAATCAGTATTGAAGGCTGATATCAGCATCCCAAAAGTTGTTCATAAATTCGGCAATCATCATGGCGGTTAACCCCCATATATGAAAGTCCTCAAAGTCGTAGCTGGGTAATCGAATGCTGCCACGCTCAAAGTAGCGACTTGGCGGCTCGGTAAAGAGCGACAGCGGGACCTCAAATACGGCATCCAGCTCATCGGGGCTAGCAGCGTGCTCCAGCCCGGGAGGAATGATTGCCAGCACCGGTGTCACCAGATACCCAAAACGGCTGACGACCTGATCAAGTTCTCCGATGACGGTGACATCCGAAGGACGCAGTGCCACTTCCTCGTGCGCCTCGCGCAACGCCGTTGCGATAATACTGTCGTCTTCGGGGTCACGCTTTCCGCCCGGGAAAGCGACTTCACCCTTGTGGGATGACAGATGAGCGGCCCGGCGAGTCAACAGTACGTTGGGCGATGGTTCATCAGTCAGAGCGAGCAGAACACCAGCCTCAGCGAGGTCGGGTTGAGGAATCTGTCTCGGTGTCAGCCGCTGATGCTTCGCTATCAGCAGATCATGTAAGGGCATCTTGGTCATGGCGACATTGTAAGCTCAGAGGTACCCCGTGGCTATCTGTTCACCCCGTCAAAAAAATCACTGCCTCCGAGACGTCAGAACCCCGGAACAGACACCAGGGAGACAAAGTGTCGCAATATGTCCCACATATAGATCATTTTACGATCAACCCGAAGATTTAAATAACAGCTTTGACTAAAAAATCAGCAATCTACTTTCGCTGAACAAGCGGTTAACTCACTGATTTTTAACAACTTTCTAAGTAACACAAAGTTACATTAAATAATTTTTTGAGGATAATCAGATAGTTAGACAGGTTAAACAATAGCAGCGATGTATGTTTGACGCTTTCTCCTTGGGGTAGACTAGTTTCCGAATTATGCAAATGCGCGACTTGCAGTGTGTAGAAACTGATATGAGGTAATGAGCCGTGGACATGCCATCTTTTGACGAAATGGTTCGCTTAGCGAAAAACGATCCGGAAACACTGGAGCGTATCCGCCTGAAACTGATTGAAGAGACAATCGCTGAAGCGCCAGAGAACTGCCATCGCCGCCTGCGTGGCCTGCAGTTCCAGATCGATATGGAACGCCGCCGTGCCAGCAACCCTATGGGCGCATGCATCAAAATATCAAAGATGATGCATGACTCGCTGTACACCATGCGTCAGACTCTGAATGCAGCCGTAGGCGAAACCGTAGACGATATCGTCATGCCACTTGAAACGCCTGCTCAGGCACAGGTACTCGCATTCCCTATGCAGGCCAATAGCTGATTGCATATACTGCCCTCAGTTCTTGAGGGCAAATAACATGAAATACTGCAGTAACTGCCGTTCTGAAGTAACTTTCGATATTCCGGACGGTGACAACCGACATCGTCATATCTGTCATAGCTGTGACACCATCTTCTATGAAAACCCCAGAATCGTCGCCGGTACCCTGCCAGTATTCGACGGACGAATCCTACTCTGCAAGCGCGCGATTTCTCCTCGTAAAGGATTCTGGACCCTGCCCGCCGGCTTTATGGAAAACGGTGAAAGCACTGAACAGGCAGCACTTCGGGAAACCTGGGAAGAAGCAGCAGCCCGGCCAGCGCTCGGTAGCCTGTACAGTATGATTACCGTTCCCCACATTAATCAGGTACACATCTTTTTTCTGGCCGACATGCCAGCGCCCGAGTTTGCCGCAGGCCCGGAAAGCCTCGAGGTTGCACTATTCACTCCCGCAAAAATACCCTGGGAAGAAATAGCGTTTCCCACGGTGTCTGAAACCCTGCGACGTTTTATAGCGGGAGCCTCAGGCCCGCACGTATTTGATATCCGGCCAGATCAGGCTCTGCACGCAGGAAGCGATTAATCTTCAGAATTCGGCCAGCTGCCACACATCATAGGCCGGCTCTTCATAGGGATGAGCAAGCTTCATCGCCGCGACGGCGGCTTTGATAAGGTCGTCCGTGCATACCAATTCAACCCGGTACTCGACGACCTTTTCGACATCACCGACCTTGCCAATATGTGGCTGAGCGCCATCAAGAGGACGAAACTGGCCTTCTCCTCTCGTCTGAAAACAACAGTGATCGTAGTCACCGATCTGGCCGGCTCCCGAGGCAAATACCGCTTCCTTAACGGGTTCGAGGTGATCAGCAGGCACAAAAAACACAAATTTATACACGTCAGTCTCCAGTAGGCCGTCGGTCAGGTGATTCGTTCCAGCTCAATCAGGTTAGCCATGGCCTGTTTACTCCCGTCTCCACAAATATCCGGATCCGCCTTGAACTGATGACAGACATCAGGACGGGATGGATCGCCGAACAGACGACACAGATTGTCAGCGTCCAGCTGCACGCAACGAACGCCTGCGGGCTTACCATCAGGCATCCCTGGAATCGGACTGGAGATCGACGGAGCAATGCAGCAGGCGCCGCAACCAGGCTCACACTTCATAAGACACACTATGACCGGTAGAGAATGTATCTGCTCGGCGCAGCGAACAGAGTGTTAGCTTACCCGGCCTGCCCCTCGGTTGGTAGCGCTTGCCAGCCGGTAGTTGCTGGGATAGCCTTGCGTGACTGAATCTGGAGCCCGACCCATGCGCTTGCTATTGCCGATCATTGCAATATTCGCAACTACCTTCGTAACTGTTGTTACCGCCCATGCAGAACCTACTAATTTCAGGGTCGGCGCTGGCCTTCTGAAATACGATGTTCACCCGGCACCGGACTACATGCCAGACTTCCGCCAGTCAGGCACCACCCTGTTTGCCGAATTTCCGCAGGATAACTACCACGGCTCTCGTTTCATTATTTATGCGCTTGATGAAGGTGACACCTCACTCTGGGGGTACGAGACTCAGATGATGATAGGGTACGGCCTCGCTCAACCCGGTTTCCGTATACACACCGGGCCAGCATGGCACCGCGAAGTGATTGACGTGCGACGCGACGGCGATGCTGATCCTAAGGTATTTAACGGATGGGGCTGGCAACTGGGTACAGGTTACCAATACAAGGCCATCACCCTCGAAGTTGCCGCAACCTACCACGATACACGTGACTATCGCCAGGAAAATAAAACGGCAACCGGCAGGAATACGCCTCCCGCACCGATCCTTTCAAACCTTCTGATCAGTTATCGCTTCTGATTGGCACAGCTTGCCCGTAAGGAACTACCATGACTAACCCTGTTGCTGTTAAGTACATGTCGAGAGCCGAAATAGAAAGCTTGATGTACACCACTTCTGCGGAGTCCGGCAACCAACAGGCTGAGCTGTTTGAAGCTCTGGTAAGACGTCTGCTCGAAATTATGGAGCAGGACTCTTACCGCTGATGTTGCCTGGCATCATTGCACAAGGCGACGGTTGGATCGCGCTGAACAAGCCCGCCGGACACAGCTTCCACAGCGAAGACGGAACATGCGGCTTTTTCGCGGATGCCGAAGCTGCACTCGGGCAAAAACTCTGGCCGGTACACCGACTCGATAAAGTCACTTCCGGTATTCTCCTCGTTGCAACCTCGGCTGAAAGTGCAGCCGCGTTATCGCTACAATTCGCTCAACGGACAACCCGGAAATACTACCTGGCAATCTCACGACAACGTCCTAAGAAGAAGCAGGGTCTGATCAAAGGCGATATGGAGAAAGCCAGAAATGGCAGTTATCGCCTTCTCCGCACATTGAGTAATCCAGCCATCACCCGATTCTGGAGTGCTTTTGACGAGTCTATGGGTGAACGCCTCTTCCTGCTTAAACCCCATACGGGGAAGACCCACCAATTGCGTGTCGCCATGAAAAGCCTCGGCGCTCCCATACTCGGAGATACCCGGTACGGAGGAGAGCCGGCCGCCAGGGCATACTTGCACGCCTGGGCTATTGAATTCAGCGATGGCGCAGTAACCCATCGGCTCTTTTCAGCGCCTCAGGAGGCAGAATGGCCTTCTATACCGCGCGATTGGCAAGACCCGTTCACAAGCTTCTGAATTGCCTGTGCGCGTTTATACGCAGTAAAGTTTCATTCAGTGTCTGAATACGCCTTCCCGGACTACACTCTCGCTAAGCGTGATTTTCACACAAAAGTTGCGCTCGCTATGTTCTTTTATTAGCATATTACCAAGTAGTAATATTAAGGTCGAAGTATGGCCTTCTGATAAGTCCTTTGAGAGGAACCAAGCATGCGTATCCATAAGTTTCTGACTGGCTCATTGTATGTCAGCATATTGATGATTCAAACTCAGAGTGCGACCGCAGAACTTACCATCTCAGAGGCTAGCATTCCTGATATCTATAGCCTTGATGGCACGGTTGACGCGATAAACTCCGGAACCATCTCTGCACAGACCAGCGGTACGATCCTGGCAATCAATGGTGATGTTGGCGACTCAGTAGATGACGGCCAGGTACTCATCCAGATTGACAATACTCAGCAGAAAGCAGCAGTTGCTCAAGCCAGGGCCAGCCTGGCGCAGGCGGAGGCATTGAACGACGACTCACAAACATTGCTGAAGCGAAATGCTCGTCTGCTAAAGCAAGGCACACTCTCTCAAGGCGAATATGACCGTTCCGAAGCACAGGCTAAAAGTGCCGCTGCCAATGTAGAGGTTGCGAAAGCGGCACTGCAACAGGCAAAAACACAGCTCTCGTACACCGAAGTGACCGCGCCCTATGCGGGCCTCATTATGGAGCGCTTTGTTGAAGTCGGTGAGCTGGTCAATCCCGGTACTCCCCTGATGAGCGGCTATGGTACCGGTGCCATGCGCGCGATAACTGATGTGCCCCAGCGGATTGCGAGCAAATTCAACGACGCAAGCCAGGTCAGTGTAGAAATCGAACACAAGATGACACCTGCCACCAAAGTGACTCTATATCCGTTCGCGGATAACCAGCGTCACAGCGTACGGCTGCGTGCGGCACTTTCAGACGAATCGAGTGCCAATCTGTTGCCGGGCCAGTGGGTCAAGGTTCACATTCAGGCAGGTGCACGCAACGCCATTCTGATTCCATCGTCAGCCCTTCTCCGTCGCGGAGAAATGAACGCTGTTTATGTACAAGAGAATGATCGCTCATACCTGCGCCAGATCCGACTGGGCAACCCAATCCAACGAAACGGTGATACCTGGTATGAAGTACTGGCAGGTCTTCAGGCGGGCGAAGTGATTCATGAAGATGCACTGAGCGAGCTGGGCAGGATCTCCCAGACAACATCCAGCGACAAAGAGTAAGCGGGAGCCGATCATGACTCAGAAATTAGGTATCTCTGGAAAAACAGCGCAGGCATTCCAGAATTCCGCAATCACGCCCCTGCTCGCGCTGGTCGGTCTGTTATTGGGTTTTTTCGCAATCATGATCACGCCCAAAGAAGAAGAGCCGCAGATCGACGTCACCTTCGCCAACATCTTTATCGGTTATCCCGGTGCCAGCGCCAGTGATGTCGAGCAACTGGTGGCTATTCCCGCAGAGCAGGTACTCTCTGAAATTAAGGGTGTTGATGACATTTTTTCTATCAGCCAGCCGGGGCAAGCAGTACTCACTGTTGCTTTCGAAGTGGGTATTCCTCGTGAAGAAGCCATTCTCAATCTCTACAATCAGGTTCACAGCAACAAAGACTGGTTTCCTCCCAACCTCGGTGTTACAGAGCCGGTGATAAAACCAATGGGCATCGACGATGTCCCCATCATGAGTATTACCCTGCGTGGTAAAGATGCCTCTGTCAGTGCCAATGACCTGACAGCTATCGCCCATACGTTGGAAAGTGACCTGAAACAAATTCCGGGAACCCGCGATATTTACAGCATCGGCACCCACGCTGATGTGCTACAGGTCAAACTTGACCCGGCTCGTATGAACGGCCACGGGCTGGCATTCAGCGATGTTCGCAACGCACTACTAAGTGCCAACGTCGGCGGCTATCGACAATCTCTGATCCAGAATAATGAAGTTATTCAGATTCAGGCCGGCAGCTTTCTGCGGAACAGCTCAGAGGTTGGCCAGTTGATCGTTGGCCGTAATCAGGGTGGGCTTGTGTATCTGGCCGATGTCGCGGATATCAAGCTCGCCAACGATACGCCGGATCAATTCGTCAGCTACCGGGCGCTTGGCATGGAAAGCAGCGTCCCAGCCGTTACACTCGCCGTCGCAAAACAACCAGGTACTAATGCGATCGATATTACGCAAGGCATTGAACAGCGCCTGCAGACGCTACAGAACCGGATAATTCCTGACACTGTTATCGCTGATGTCACCCGCGACTACGGCATCACGGCAAAAGATAAATCCGACAAGCTGATTGCCAAGCTCCTGTTTGCCACCGCCGCTGTAGTGGTACTGGTATTAGCCACTATGAGCTGGCGCGAAGCAATTATTGTCGGTGGAGCGATCTTTATTACCTTGGCGATTACCCTCTTTGCCAGCTGGGTATGGGGGTTCACACTCAATCGTGTTTCACTGTTTGCCCTGATTTTTTCAATAGGCATTCTGGTCGATGACGCCATCGTCGTTGTAGAAAATATCCACCGCCACATGCACAAAGGTGGAAAGAAACTTCTGGAAGTGATCCCTGCGGCTGTCGAAGAGGTGGGTGGTCCGACGATATTGGCTACCTTTACGGTGATTGCCGCATTGATGCCTATGGCATTCGTATCTGGGCTTATGGGACCTTACATGAGCCCCATTCCCATCAACGCCTCTACAGGCATGCTTATCTCACTGATCGTAGCATTTGTTGTTACGCCGTGGCTCTCATACAAGCTGTTAAAGAAAGTGGCAGAAAAGCATGAAAACGCACAGCCTGAGCATGATGACGACGAAGCCTCTGGCGCACTGTATACCCTGTTCAATAAATCGATGCGGCCGTTTATCGAAGGAAAAAACGCAGGTAAAAAACGTGGCTTGCTGTTTGCTGGCATCACCCTGCTGATCATGCTTGCCGTTTCACTCCCGCTAATGACGGCGGTCGTCATGAAAATGCTGCCTTTCGACAACAAGTCAGAGTTTCAGGTCGTAGTTGATATGCCCGAAGGCACCCCAGTCGAAGAGACGCTGGCCGTACTGGAAGCACTGTCTGAAGAGCTGATGAAGGTCCCTGAAATTCGTGACGTACAGATGTATGCAGGCACTGCAGCGCCTATCAACTTCAATGGTCTGGTAAGGCAGTACTATCTTCGTAGCCAGCCTGATCAGGGCGACATTCAGGTTAACCTGGTGGGTAAACACCAACGAGATCGGCAATCGCACGACATAGCACGCTCTGTGCGCGAGCCTTTGCAGGCAATTGGTGCGCAACTCAATGCCAACGTCAAAGTGGTTGAAGTACCGCCCGGTCCGCCAGTGATGGCACCGATCGTCGCCGAGATCTATGGTCCGGATTACGGTATGCAAATCGCAGCAGCGAAGCAATTAAGAGCGGAGTTCGAGCAAACGCCGGACATCGTTGATACTGACGATATGGTTGAAGACGATCAATCGAAATGGCTGATACGTATCGACCGCCAAAGAGCCTCCCATGTTGGTGTTGCACAAGCCAGCATAGTGCAGGCGATCAACACAGCACTGGGTGGCGAAGATGTCAGCTACCTGCACACCGGCCAGCAGAAATATCCGCTGCCTATCCGCCTGGAGCTGCCTGAAGGTGATAAAGCAGGCCTGAATAATTTACTGACGCTTAAAGTAAAAGCGGCGGACGGTGGTTACGTCGCGCTCGCAGACCTGGTTAGTGTTGAAGAAAGCACCGTCGAAAAAACAATCTACCGTAAAAACCTGAAACCCGTTGTTTTCGTTACAGCCGATATGGCAGGCGAATTAGACAGCCCGCTCTACGGACTTTTCAGTATTGCCATGAACATGGACGACAAAGGCCTGAGCTGGCCGCAGTGGTTTATTCAACAACCGCCCATGGCCGACAGCATCGAAATGAAATGGGATGGCGAGTGGCAGATTACCTATGAAACATTCCGCGATATGGGCATCGCCTATGGCGTCGGTATGATTCTGATTTACCTGCTTGTTGTAGCTCAGTTCAGATCGTACCTGGTCCCGCTGATTATCATGGCCCCCATCCCCTTAACCGTCATAGGTGTGATGCCGGGCCACGCGATCTTTGGTGCTCAATTCACTGCCACCTCAATGATTGGCATGATCGCTCTGGCCGGTATTATCGTACGCAATTCGATTTTGCTGGTCGATTTCATCAACCAGAAAGTGGGTGAAGGAATGCGATTCGAAGACGCTGTCGTCCACTCTGCGGCAGTACGGTCAAAGCCCATTGCTCTGACCGGGATAGCCGCCATGATCGGCGCGTTCTTTATCCTCGATGACCCGATCTTTAACGGTCTCGCGATTTCTCTGATTTTTGGTATTCTGGTGTCGACTATCCTGACGCTGGTTGTGATCCCGTTGCTCTATTACAGCGCGATGCGAGGAAAACTGACCAGCCAGCTCAGCGACGAATAATTGATTCGCTGGGCTACGACAGGAAGCAAGCCCAAGTATTACAGGGAAGTACCCGCGTGAGCCAGGAATCCGAGAAGATCACAACATCCGCCCGACGCTCTATCGTCAGCCGGATGTTTCTGTATATATGCCTGACATTGATTCTGGTTGGTGGCGTCGCAGGTGGCCTGCTCTATAGCATTCAGTTTGAACGTGAAGTTGAACGTGAGCATCAGGAGATGATGCGCATCACGAACACCTTCAAGCCGGCGATTGCTCATGCTCTCTGGCAGTATGATAAGCAACAGCTCCGTCTACTTGTGGCTGGCCTGCAAGGCGACCCTGGCGTCTCGTATGTGCGCGCTGTCGACACAGATAACTTCAGTGCTGAAGCCGGTACCCGCCCCTATTATGCCCATGTCACCCGTATTCCCGTGCATTACGACGACCTTCTGGTGGGCGATCTGAGCGTCGCTTATTTCAACGGCAGCCCATGGATGAAAGCCTTTGAAAATGCATCACCCTACATTGGCAGCATTTTCCTGCTTATGCTGGTACTGGCTGGCGCGCTGGTATTTGTTCTTCATCAGATCGTTACGCGGCGAATTACCCGACTGGCAAGAGCCGTTAACAGCCGGATTGAACATGGCATCCTGACCCCTGTCGATATCAGCCCAAGTCGAGCAATGGACGATGTTGATCAACTGATGGTGGCCTTTCGTGAACTCAACGAACAATTAATCAAAGAACTTGAGCGGAACAAGCTGGCACAGCATCAATTAAGTCAGGTCAACGCCGAACTCGAAGACAGAGTCGAAGAACGCACACAGCATCTGTCAGAAACCATTGCACAACTTAACCAGACCGTTGACGAACTGAACACCACTCAGTCACAACTGATCGAGGCAGAAAAACAATCTGCTCTGGGCGGTATGATTGCCGGTATAGGTCATGAGATCGAAACGCCACTGGGCTTGTGCCTGACGATAGAGTCGTGTCTTCGTAACGACGTACAAGCAGTCATCGCTGAGCATCCAGAACTGGTAAAAACGGAAGAATGGTCGCGAGTTTCTGAAAGCCTTGAGCTGCTGCGAGAGAATCTGCGCCGCGCCACCAGCCTGATGAAGAGTTTTAAGTCAGTGTCAGCGGGACATATTAATGACGATAACGACTGGATTTATATTCATAACACCATTTCTGACCTGCTGCGCAGCCTGTCACCAATGCTCCGCAATCATCCTTATGAGGTCAAAGTAGACTGCCCTGAAGACATATGCATGCAGGCATCCCCGACAGCCATCACACAGGTATTGACTAACCTGATTACAAACTCTCTGAAACATGGCTTTGCCGGCCGCGCAGAAGGCCTGATAGTGATTAGCGTAAAAGAAGCTTCACACAACGTAATTATGGAGTATCAGGATGACGGCATAGGACTTAGCCGCGAAGCCGCGAAAAAGATATTCGAGCCGATGTTTACCACCTGCCGCAGCGATGGCGGTACCGGCCTCGGAATGCATCTGGTTTACAACATAATCAAGCAGCGAATGAAGGGCGACATCAGTATTGAGCCGTCAAACACCGGCGTCCACTTCCGTATGGTGATGCCGGTCAGTAAAGCCCAGCGACGCGATAAAGGTCGCCAGGCAATTTACTGATTTTATCCGCAGTTACGCTTTTGCAGTCGCATCCTGAACGTCGATTGCAGAGCCCCCGTTACTACCCACGGCAGCACTAACCACGGCATCACCACCCACGGAATCATTGCCCTCGACATCACTGAAACCCAGCTTATCCAGCACATTGCTCAACATGATGTAGAGCGCTGGCAGGACTAGCAAGCAGACAAACGTGGTGAACAGAATACCGAACCCAAGCGATACCGCCATAGGTGCAATAAACTGCGCCTGACGCGAAGTCTCGAACACCATAGGCGCGAGTCCACCGAACGTAGTTAACGTCGTCAATAAAATCGGCCGGAAACGACGAATGCCCGCAGAAATAATCGCATCGTGTGCGCTCATTTTCTTTTCCCGGCGTTGGCGATTCGCAAAGTCGACAAGAATAAGGCTGTCATTCACTACAACGCCCGCCAGCGCAACGATCCCCATGATACTCATGACGCTGAGGCCATACCCCATCATCAAATGTCCATATAAGGCACCAGCAGCACCGAAAGGAATGACCGCCATCACCAGCAGTGGCTGTGAGTAACTTCTGAACGGTATCGCCAGCAAAACATAAATGAGCAGCATCGAAAAGAAACCGTACAGTTTCAAGGACGACATGCTTTCCTGAGTTTCGGCCTGGCGCCCCTGGAAGCCAAAATCAATACCGGGGTAACGCGAACGCATGTCCGGAAAAATGCTCTCCTGCAACAAGCTCATCACCGCAGGCACTTGCTCTCTCGGCTCGACGTTAGCCGTCACATTCACAATCTGGCGACCATTACGTCGTGATATAGATGACGGTGATACGCCCTTCTCAAGGATCGCGACTTCCGTAAGAGGCACATAGCTGCCAGATGGTGTCAGAATACGCAAACGTTCGATATCCGCAGCTCGGCTACGCTCATCTTCAGGCAAGCGAACAAGCACAGTGACTTCGCTGTTTCCGCGCTGCTGGCGCAACGCACGAGAGCCATAAATCGCCGCGCGGATCTGCGCAGCCACATCGTCGGCCTCAAGCCCCAGACTACGCCCCTGATCCGTCAGTTCTACGTCCCATTCGGGCTTACCGCTGTTAAACCCATTGGCAATATCTTTTACCCCGGTAATGCCCGCGAGGGCGTTCGCCATGTCTTCACTGGCTCGCTCCAGCACATCTGTGTGGCTGCCACGCAATTCAACCGTCAAACCCGCACCACCCGACGGACCGCCGCCACGCTCAGAATCAAACGTTAAACTACGAATACCAGCAATTTCACCAATTTCTTCGCGCCATAAGTTCACCAGTTCCGCTGCGGGAATCGGGCGCGCATCTGAATCAACTAACTGCCCTTCAACTTCGACACTGGTGCCGTTTACATCACCTTCGATACTTAATAAAAATTCAGTACCGTCAGCTTCGTACGGAGCCACAACCGTTCGCAGATCTCGTTCCAGCTTTTCCCGCACGTCGGTTGCCTGCTGCAAAGGTGCATTCGAAGGCAATTCGACCGTGGCAACAACAAACTCACCCTCCAGACGCGGGAACATACTGAAGCCCATACGACCACTGGAAGCCCACGCCATAGCAATCATCAGAAAGAAAAATGCGATAGCAAAGGTCAGGCCGGGCGCACGGACTGCTCGGCGTAATATCGGCTGATAAATTTCATTAATAAAATAGCCCAGTTTGCCATCGACCTTACGTTGAACCTTCTCCAGAAAATTCAGCGGCGCGTCTTCCGGTTTCTTTTTCAGGTTAGCTAAGTGCGTAGGCAGAATAAACAGAGCTTCAATCCAGGAAATCAGGAAACAGCTAATAACAACCACAGGAATCGCGAGGAACAGTTTTCCCATCATTCCCGGAAGCGCAAGAATCGGTAAAAATGCAGCAACGTTGGTCAGAATGGCAAACGCCAGAGGCACGGCGACTTCTCTGGCTCCCTGAACAGCAGCGTCAGGAAAGGCCATCCCCTGCTGCATATGCTCAAAGATATTTTCACCGGCAATAATCGCGTCATCCACAACAATCCCGAGCGCAATAATAAATGCAAACATTGAGATCATGTTGATCGACACATCCGCTGCGGGGATTAATAACAATGCGCCCAGAAAGGCCGTTGGAATACCCATGGTCACCCAGAATGCCAAGCGATATTCCAGGAACAGGCTAAGCAGCACAAGCACCAACACGAGACCGATGGCGGCGTTTTTCATCAACAGGCCGACACGCTGATTATAGGTCTCACCATCGTCATCAGTGACGATCAGCTCAACCCCTGGCGGCAACCGAGTTTTAATTTCTTCCATCTGCCGGTACGCAGCTTCGGTGACGGTGAAAGGCGTTTGATTTTCACTGCGATAAATATCCAGCGCAATCGAAGGGTTACCATTATAAGTGACTTCACGATTGGTATCGCCAAAGCCATCAGAAATGGTGGCAATATCACCCAGCTGTAACAGAACACCAGAGTCGTCGCTGATGACGGGTAATTTACTGAATTCGTCCGCCCAATAAATACGATTATCCAAGGTCAATAGAATATCGCCACCACTGGTACGCACCGTACCAGCACTCTTTTCAATTGCGTTTGCCGCGATGGTATTAGCAACCTGCTGAAGAGTCAGGCCGTAAGACTCAAGTGTCGCCTGCGAGATCTCAACGTGCAGTTCTTCATCCGGCGTACCTTTAACTTCAACGTTGGTAATTTCTGGCGCGGCCAGTAAATCGTTGCGAATCTGCTCAGCCAGTTTCTTAAGTTCAAACTTGCTCAATGGACCGAACAGTTTGATGTCCATAACGTCAATAGAGTGGCCGGACAAACTGACCACAGGACGCTCGATACCTGCCGGAAAACTGCTGATATTACTGACTGCCTGCTGAATATCCTGATACGCTTTCTGGCGGTCACCACTATTCTCTATCTCGACCGAAACGCGTGCAGAGCCTTGAGCAGCGGTTGACGTTATTTCTTTCAGACCATCGAGACCCGTCAGTTCATTTTCAATCGGTAAAACGACGCCTTGTTCCATTTCGGAGGGCGTCGCCCCCGGATAGGCTACATTGACTGAAACGTAATCGGCTTCAGTACTCGGGATAAATTCTTTACGAATCGCCAGCGACATAAGAATGCCGCCAATGATCAAAAATACCATCAACAGGTTGGGCGCAACACCGTGTCGTGCCATCCAGGAGACTGGGCCAGCCTTCTCAATCATGGCCGCTCTCCTGCACTGTTATCAGAACCCGGGTCAGTCTTTTTCCCTGTGGTGTTATCAGAAACACGAACCGGCATGCCTTCAACGGCGGCATCAACCTGGCTGGTTAACAATCTGTCTCCCAGCTCAAAACCCCGAGAAAACCAGACAAAATCGCGACCCGAGTAAAGAAGTTCAGGCTGTCGTTTATGCAACTTCAGATCATTAATGACCCAAACACTGCCGTCATCATTAACGCGATCACGACGTACTTGATAAGCATCATTGAATTCCCGACCTGCGAGCGTCAGAGCAACAAAATCATTCACCAGAACGATAGGGCCATACTCTGGGTCCAGAGGGCTCTTGAGTGATAAAATAACGCGCGCCTGACGGTCACCACTATCGACACCCGGTAGCACGTTCAGAATAGAAGCCGTCCGGGTTTTCTTACCCCAGGCGGAGTGAGATACGATCACCTCGTGATCACGATCCAGAAGCGGCAAGAAAGATCGCGGGAGTTTCGCTTCGACCCAGAACTCAGAAGTTGCAACGGCCGAAAAGAGTTCGCTACCGGCACTGGCATAGCTGCCCGGGCTGACCGCGCGCGAACTTAAGCGACCGTCAAATGGCATACGGATTTCGGTACGAGCCAGATTAATTTTCGCCTGTTTTACAGCAGCTTCAGCACTGGCCATATCGGCCTCAGCAACCTGAAGCTGAGGCTCACGCAGAACCAGCGCACGGTCGGACGTCGACAGTTCGGTGCCTGAAAGTGCGTACTCTTCCTGAGCAAGGCTGACCTGCCCTTCTTCAATTGCCAGTGCCGCTTTCGCCTGAGCCAGTGTTGCCTGAGCCTGTTCCAGTGCTAATTCATAATCACCCTTCTCAAGCTGCGCCAGTAACGCGCCTTTTTTTAACAGCGCACCGGGCACCGCCTGAGCTGAGACCTGTTCCACTCTTCCGCTTACCTGAGCAACCAGAGTCACACTGTCGGACGCTGTTACCGCACCGCCAGTTTGCCACGACGCACGGGAAGCCACTTTCTCAAGCGGCTCTGCATCTACAAGCCGCGCTATTTTTTCCCGCTCTTTTTTACCCGGCTTAGGCGCCGTATCCTGAATGAGTTTCCACGCGCCGAAACTCGCAAGAATAATAAGAATACTGACACCGGCTAATGCCAGGTTTTTCTTACGGTCGGTCATGCGTCGGTTTCTCCGAATCTACCGTGACTAACGGCTTTGTATAATTGAATTCTTGATTGGGTGAGGTTCCAGCGGGCAGTCAATTGCTGGGATTCGAGGCTCAGGAGTTCCTGCTGGGCGTTAAGCAGATCGAGAAAATCAATCTGACCACGCGCGTAATAGTAATCCTGCAGCTCAAGGGTTTTGCGTGCCAGCTCAAGTTGATCCGTCAGGCTTTGCAACGTTTTCTGGTAACGTTGCTCTTCCACCAGCGCCTGCTGAACTTCCTGAGCGGCTTCAAGAACGGTCTGGCTGTAATCTGCCAAAGCCTCCTGCTCTGCTGCTTTCTGGCGCTCGACTTCTGCTCGACGGCCTGCACCATCAATGATCGGCAACACCAGAGAGCCAGCAAGGTTGGCTACCCAGTTATCAAACAGTTGACTGAATTCTGTGTCGCTGTCGCGATAACTTGCTGAAAGAGAAAAACGAGGATAACGGTTCGCGGCTGCAACCGCTACACCGGCACTGGCCGCCTGAAGCCTGGCGTACGCTTCCTGAACATCCGGGCGTGCTTTCAGTGCTTCCAGAGGAACGTTATTCAGTGCCATATCAGGCTGAGGAACTGGCGTCAGGTCAGAGACCATTTCAGCCGTCAAAGGCGCTTGCCCACGCCCTAACCAGAGAGCAAGCTGCTGCAGATAAATATCACGCTGTGCTTCAGCTTCGATGATATCAACGCTCAGTGACTCAACCAGTTGCTGTTGCTGCCAGACATCCGTCAGTGCGGCCTGGCCGCGGCGTTTTCGACCCTCAACCACCTTGAGTGCAGTTGCGAGTCGCTGCTTCTGGTCTTCAAGAAGGCGAAGCTTTCCAGCCTGAACACGCAACCCCAGCCAATAGGTCGACACTTCGCCCGCCACGGTATTAGCCAGCGTACGGTACGCCGCTTCGCTGGCATCGGCACTGAAGCGGGACTGAGCGGCGCCCGCACGAATGCCGCCCCATAAGTCAATTTCATAACTGGCGGTCAAACCTGCTGACCAGGTATCGGTGGTTGAGTCTTCACTGGTCCATTGCCGGCTTTTTCCAAGCTCTGCATTAACTTCGGGATAGTAATCACTGCGCGAGCCCCGTAACTGTGCCAGGCTCTGGCGCAAACGCGCCTCTGCAGCCTGTAGGCTGTAATTGCCTTGCAGAGCATCATTGACGTACTCATTCAGTTCACTGTCGTTAAACGTCGTCCACCAATCGACCGCAGGTAAGACCTGTTGTTGATCAGTGAAGGTATCGGGAAGAACGATGGGGTCAGGTTCTGATACAGCAACGCTGCTGCACCCCTGCACTGCCATGACGGCAGATGAAAGCAGAAGTAGCCGGAATGCCAGTCTTGTCGACCGGCCAGAGGAGTAGGAAGGGGGGCCGCTCACGGAAGAAGCTCCATAATAATCTGAGCCCAATGATAGAGCCTCAACAGAGCGACTGATATTGCATTTTACCCTTCTTTACCGCCTCTGGCGGCCCTCGACAGGCCGCCAGCGCGATATGGCATCAGAAGAAGAAGTTAAGTGCTACTTCAAAGGTGTCATCACGGCGGAAGATGCTTGCCAGAGATTCTTCTTCTGCCGTTACCAGAGTAATGGTCGCATCGATCGTCATCGATGGGTTTAACCGGGTATTCGCCTCCAGCAGAAACAAACGGGTGCCCATATAATCGAGATCCTGTGTAATCCCCGCAAGAATTTCGCTCGACGCCATGTCATTGAAAACATAGCGCGTGCCTAAAAACAGATCATTCTGGGCGTCAGAGTAATCTGCACCTCGGCTGTCGTACTGGTACTCAGCAAGTAACCCAAGATCCGCGGCATCGCCAAACGGGCCAACCAGGGTGTATTCAAATCCACCAACAGCTGCGGTCTGGTCTTTAACGTCAATGCCACCGGGCAAGGCATCAATCTGATAGTCGCGATAGAGCAATTCTGCCTTAAGCAACCAGCCCTCCGGTGCAAACTGAATCGTAGAGCCAACCTGATTCTGCATAGCGTAATACGGCACCAGCTCAGTCAGTGTGGGTACGCTGTTGACGACCTCCACCTGAGGCACCAGCAAAGGATCTCTCGATGTACCGCGGAAGACAGACACCGTCAGATCCAGTGGATACCCGTTCAGTTCAGAAACGTAAGACCAGCGCGCCGCCAGATCGACATGCTGCTGCTCTTCGTCAGCCTGATACTCTGCATCATCACTGACCAGAAGCTCTGTGCGATAACGCCCTGCTTCACCCGGAAAAGTGCGCTCGCGGAAGCCCGGAAGCACGAACGCCTCCCAGGTTCCCATATCAGACAACCAGATACCCTGAATCATCGGCTGACCCAGTTTCTGATCGCCATCAATGGCTTCGACGTAGTCTGTCTGGTTAATAACATCCACAAGATGCAGAGACTCAGTCACGCCCCAGAACACTTTACCGATACCAGCGCGCAGCTCCCACGGGCCATCCCATGTCATAAACATGGCTTCCCGAATGTCACCATGCGTGCGCTCGTCATCCGCGAAATCCTTGCGGAAAAAAGGCACAAAAGTGAATCGGCCATTGCCCGACTCTGCATCCCAAACAACTTCTGGTTGCAATGTTATCGACCATTGATCGTCTACCTGCCCACTGTAGGCGCCCGACTCAAGAAAGCGACGCCCTTCGATCCCCGCTTCAAGAGACCAATCGAGGGCACTTGTCACGGGCGCAGCGCTCGCGCCTGCTAACAATACAGACGCGGTAAAAAGTAACTTTTTCATAGCCCTGCCTTATCGAGCACGCTTCAGTGATGCCTGGCTGAAATCCGACTCGCTCAGCCCGGTATCAAACTCCATGCTGTGCGTGATAATGGTCGTGCTCTTACCGTTTTGATGATTCTGCATATCAAGTTGGTGGGCACGCCAGAACGTATCTTTGTAGAGTTTCCACTCCGACAATTCCAGTGTTTTCAGCAGCGTGTTTTTACGGTCATAGAACTCTGTTTTGATCGCACGATAGTGTTCAGTATCAATCCAGTTAATCTGTCGGGTGTAGCCAGAGAACTTATCGACAGGATCACTCTCCACGACGAAACATGTCATGTTTTCACCACATGGCTCATCCCGCAGGTAAGTAAATTCATACTTTTCAGGCTCGAACGACCCCATGTCTTCATACGCAAACTCACTGCCCATAAACGGGCCAGATTTATTGCGCGAAGAAATACGCTTAACACGCTTCAGTGCAGGTAAATACAGCCACTGATCATCAGGTTTCGTGTTATGCGAGAAGCTCAGAAAAGCGGTACCACTCACATCCTTAGGTTCATCAAAGATGGTCAGACCTTTATCGCCATCATCCTGAATTTCGAAACTTTTCAGGCGCATTTTTCGTTCTGATGTTTCGCCCTGTGAGTTACGTAAAATCATGGTCATTTCAGCCTGAGAATCGCCCCAGCCTGTATCACGTGCTTTACGTTCATTGGCAATTTCAAGACCGCGCCCACCGTCATCTGCCATAGCAAAGGGTGCAACTAAGGCCAGTCCCGTCACGAGTGTAGTTATCAGTTTCATGCGTGTTCTCCTTTTAGGGATGTCTGCTCTTCAGTGTTTGCTTCAGGCTTATCTTTATCCAGCCACAACAGCATGGGTGGCAGGATGAGAAAATCAATGATCAGTGCGATCAGAATAATCAGGGACGTTGCAATACCCATGTCTGAGTTCAGGCGGAAAGCCGAGAACGCGAGCATAGAGAAGCCCAGTACCAATACCAGTGTTGTAATTAACAGAGCACGACCCACATTGATAAACGAGTAACGTACTGCTGCTTCAGTGGTCATGCCTTCCATTCGTGCACGCTTGTATTTACTCAGAAAGTGCACCGTGTCATCCACAATAATACCCAGTGTCATTGAGCTGACGATAGAAAGGCCAAGATTGATTTCACCGGATATAAACGTCCAGAACCCAAAGCCAACAAGCGCAGGGGTAATATTCGGGAACAAGCTGATCACACCCAGTCTGAGCGAGCGTAATGCAAAAATCAGAATGCCCGAAATAATCACCAGTGCCATCATCATACTGAGGATCATGCTCTTCATATTCGTCTCACCAATGTGGGAGAACATCACTGAAGGGCTCGCCGCGGTCAGACGAATCCCCGGAGCATTCGCATCCATCCAGTCTTTGGCGCGGTTTTCGAGAGAAATAATTTCGACACTGCCCAGGTTTTTCATGATTGATGTCATACGCACAGCTGACTTATCAACATTCACCTGATTATTAAGATCAAGACCGTACGGAAGCGACATTTCGTAGAGCAACAAGTACTGAGCAGCCAACTCACGGTCACCCGGGATTTTGTACCAGTCAGGATCATCCGCATGCATGTTTTTATTCAGACGCATAAAGGTGTCAGACAAACCACTGACGTGATCAATCTCAGGCTGCTGTTCGAGCCACTCGGTAAAATCACGCATCACTGCGATAAACTCAGGGTTACTGATGCCACCCGCTTCGTCGGTATACATCGCCCAGTCAATTGACTGTGAACCAGAAAGTGTATCTGCCTGTTTATCAACCGACTGACGATACGCGGTCGACTCTGCAAAATATTCAGTAGCCACATCGTTAATTTCATTACGCATCGCCAACACACTTAACACCGCAACAACAGCAACACCGCCCCAGAGCAACGGCGTCTGGTGACGTATTACAAAATCACCGAAGTGCGCCATCGCTGGTGCTTTATCATCAACACGGCCACCAGCGCCGACGGGCAATACTGACAACAGAGCCGGAAACAAAGTGACTGACATGACGTACGCCAACATCACGCCCATTGCACACAGGAAACCAAAATCAGCAAATACCGGAGACTCCGACATCATCAGCGTCAGGAAGCCCACAGCAGTTGTGGCACTGGTAATGAATATCGGCATCCAGTTAAGCTCAAGGCTGTAACGCACCGCGTCTTTTCTGCTCTTTCCCTGCTTCATACCGTACTGCATGGTCGCCACTACATGAACGCAGTCCGCCACTGCGATGGTCAGAACCACAATCGGTACGTTAATCGTACCCGTCGACAGGAAAAAGCCCATCCAACCTGCAAGGCCCATGGTCGCCACAATGGTCAGTACCAGAACAACGACAGTTGCGAGCATCGCCAGCACACTGCGCAACAACACGGCCAGCAGAACAATAATCAACAACAGCATCGCAGGCACCAGAGTCGACATATCTTTCTGGCCTTCGGTCGCGAAGCTGTAGTTCATCGGAATAATTCCGGTGTGATAGAAGGCAACATCCGGATAGCGCTCTGCAAATTGCGCACTCAGGTCACGGACGAAATCCATCACGCTGGCCACATTTGCCGTGTTATCTGTGACGTCAGGCAGTTGTAGCGTAATATTGATCAGACTGACGTCGGTATCAGGAGAAATAATGCGACCATTCAGAGATGGCTCCGCCAGCGCCGTTTCGCGAATTCGGCTGAGGTCGTCTTCCGTTAATTCTTCAGGATAAAGCACCATATCCTCGACGATCATATCGTCGTATTCGGCCCAGGTATTCTGGTAGTTGGTCAGCGAATCTACACGGCTGGAAAACGGTGTCTGCCAGGCTTCTTCGGTATATTCCTGAATAAGCGTCAAAACAGTCTCGTCAATGACGTTACCCGATTCAGGAACAACCAATACGGCGATACTGTCGCTTTTATTGAAGACCTTCTGCATTTCTTCGAAGTCATTTAATGGGCCATACCCTTCTTCAAAGAAGACTTTATAGTCCCCGCGGAAATACAAATTTCCGGCACCTGCAGCAGCGACCAGCGCAGCAATAATCATGGCGACGATCACTATCCATGCACGTTCCGTTGCCTGTTTTTCTACCCATTGACGCATAGTGCGCTCTCCTGAATTAAAGCAAAGCTCTCTGACTTTCCTCGGGGAATACCTCTTCAGCAATACGCTGCCAGGTTGCCCGATAGTCCCATTCCTTCGACAAAGGCTTCATACCAATGCCATCCATCAGTACATTCGCTCCGATTAAAGCGATGTTCTTTTCTTCAAGCAGGTCACTGATCGTGTGCTCGAATCCTGTGTCCTCTAACATGTTGATCCCGTAAGAGGTCGACCATGTCAGAAAGGTAATTACGGTTGCGTCCAGATCTTCTGTGATATCGAGATCACCCGCCTGAACGGCGGCATCAATGACCTCAAAAGCGATAGCAAAAAGGGCTTCATCATTACGACGGATTGTTGCGGAACGCTGCGGGGAGGTTTTCTCGACAAAAGCGGCTGTACGAGCTGTCACCAGAGCACTCGACATGACCGGATGAAGCTTCATGTGCAGGCGATAGGCATAATGAATCGCTAACGCTTTCTCGCGTGGCTTTCCATCGAATGCCTGCGCACGTAAGAACATATCCTTCAGCTCTTCCATCCCACGACAACAGAGCGCTGCAAGGCAATCCTCCTTGCTGGTGAAGTGGTTGTAGACGGTGCCCTTAGACACGTCACTGGCGCGGACCAGGCGGTCCATATTGAAATGCGCATAACCAACGTCATCGATGATGAACTGAACATTATCGAGCAGTGTGTTCTCACGCTTTTGCCACTTTTCTTCCTGACGCGGAGAGCGTTCGGTCTTTGCCAGATCAGAAGCTTGAGCAGAGTCTGTCGGAGACATGTCCTCCATCAGCATCACGCTGGCATCCGAACAGCCAGCGAGCCTGTTCTGCTGAAATGGGCAGTGCGACTGCAAACCGGAGAGCAGATATTTAAGACTGTGTAGTACTGTATGCAATATAACCATTTTTGACGATCCGTCATTTTTGACGAATCGTCATATTACACATTAAAGAGAAGGAATCAAATGCTTAAAGCGAGTCAGTTATGACGACAGACCCAACAGTTTGTTGCGATTATGCCCCTGCGACTTCGGCTCGTTTCAGGCGACTGCCGATGACAACTTCGATGAAGAACTCACCCGCTTTTGTATCAAAAGGAATAACGACCACCGGCCCTTCAACATGATGAATAACGGGGGCATCTCCCGTTAACATGCGTGGCGTAGCCATCTCGAAACTGTAGCCCCCCTCCCAGAGTAGCTTTCGGGCCCCACCAGAGAGCATATTGGTAAGTTCGCCAGTCAGATCCTTGCAGGTATCATCAAACTCCGCGACTTCCTCACCGAGCATACTGCTGCTTATCTTGAGAATGGTGTCTTCGTTAAAACTGATGGCAAGAGAACCATTCACCGCATCTCCCTCCATAGGGATCAACCCGGTGACTACTCCCAGGGGATCTTCGCCTTCTTTAAGATATGGCTTGCCATGCTCACACGTCATGGATGCCATGGTTGCGAGTATGTTGCTAATCGTCTCGATGAAGGGATTGATGAACTGAACATTCATAAAATCGGCCACCTCCGCCATCTCAGTGTAGTCGAGATGGCAGGCCTTGCCGGAAAGATTTACTTATTACAGAGGTGCCAGTATGCGGGATACCGGCACTCAAAACATGAAGCCCTCAGAGGCCCTTAACAGCGTAAATGCCCGGTGCATTACGCCAGTATCCGCGGTAGTCCATACCGTAACCAAAGACATAACGGTCTTCGACTTCCAGACCAACAAAATCTACCGTCATACCCGGTGCTTTGCGGTCATGCTGCTTATCAACCAGGACCGCCGTCAGGACCTCAGCGGCGCCCTGCGCTTTGCAGGCTTCAACAACGGCTTCAAGGGTGTAGCCCTCATCAAAAATGTCATCGATGATCAGTACCGTGCGACCATCCATAGGTACAGAGGGTGGCGCCTGCCATTGCAGATCAGCCTGAGCACTGGTCTCACCCCGATACCGCGTGGCGTGCATATATCCCTGCTCCAGTGGAAAATTAAGGCGAGTCAGGAGCTGCCCCGCAACCACGAGCCCGCCATTCATAATGCTGTATACCACAGGCATTTTATCTGCCAGCCGCGCTGTGATGTCTGCCGCCAGTGCATCAAGGGCGGCTTCGACCTCGTCTTTGCTCTTCAGAAGATCAGCGTCATCCATCACGGTGTTGAGTTGCTCGCGCGAGAGGCTCTCGGTCATAAGTTCTAAGTCCACATACATTTGTAAAGAGACTGTTATGGTATGGGCCAGATGGCCTTGCGGCAAGCGAACAAACGCCTTAGTTATGCCCTGTGTGATATGATTCACGCCTCTGAATCACAGTAACTAACATCAAAAACGCAGGAACCACCATGACACCGACGCTGCAACTTGCCGTTGATCTGATCGCCCGCCCATCCGTAACTCCTGAAGATGAGGGATGTCAGGCATTGATGATGGAGCGCCTCGCCGCCATCGGATTCAACAACGAGCCGTTACGCTTCGGAGACACCGACAACTTCTGGTCGCGTAAAGGCGACAGTCAACCAGTGGTGTGCTTTGCGGGTCATACCGATGTTGTTCCTACAGGCCCGGAAGCCAACTGGGATAACCCGCCATTCGAGCCAAAAATCATCGACGGGATGTTGCATGGCCGAGGCGCCGCCGACATGAAAGGCTCGCTTGCTGCGTTTCTGGTCGCAACAGAGCGCTTCGTTGAGAAATACCCGAATCACAAAGGTTCGATCGCCTACCTGATTACCTCAGACGAGGAAGGCCCTGCGCACAACGGCACCGTCAAAGTCATCGAAACCCTCGAAGCCCGTAACGAGAAGATCGATATGTGCGTTGTTGGTGAGCCATCTTCCACTACGCTCGTAGGCGATGTCATCAAGAACGGCCGTCGTGGCTCACTGGGCTGTGTCCTCACAGTAAAAGGCAAGCAGGGCCACGTTGCCTACCCCCACCTGGCGAAGAACCCGGTGCATATGGCAGCGCCTGCGTTAGCCGAGCTGGCGGCAGAAAAATGGGACGACGGAAATGACTTCTTCCCGGCGACGAGCTTCCAGATTTCAAACATCAACTCAGGAACTGGCGCAACAAACGTCATCCCGGGAACCTGCGAAGTTGTATTCAACTTCCGCTTTTCAACGGAACTCACCGCAGAAATTCTGCAGGAACGTACCGAAGCCATCCTCAACAAGCACGGCCTCGACTACGACATCGACTGGAAACTCAGCGGCCAACCCTTCCTGACTGATAAAGGTGCGTTAGTGGAAGCCGCGGTTGCCGCGATTAAGAACGTCACCGGTCGCGACACCGAGTTATCAACCTCAGGCGGTACGTCTGATGGCCGTTTTATCGCGCCTACGGGGGCTCAGGTCGTTGAGCTAGGCCCAATCAATGCGACGATTCATCAGGTTAATGAGCATGTCAGCGCCGATGACCTGAATGCCCTGACCGATATCTACGAAGCCATGTTGGTTGAATTACTCGCCTGATGAACAAATCTGCCTCCGGGCTCATCTGCCCGAAATGCGAACAGCCACTGACTGCCAACGGCAAGCAGTGGCAATGCCCTGATCGCCATAGTTACGACACGGCCAAACAGGGGTATATCAACCTGCTGCTGGTGAACCATAAGAAATCGAAAAATCCGGGCGACGACGTCGACATGGTCCGTGCACGCACGGCGTTTCTCGATTCTGCGATTTACGAGCCGATTTCAGACGCTCTGAATGCGCTGGTGAACACCGGCCCAGTACTCGATATTGGTTGCGGTGAGGGCTATTACACCCAACGCCTCAAGCAACAGAAGCCGCAACTTGAAATTACCGGTCTGGATATCTCTCGCGTGGCTATCAAAGGCGCTTGCCGACGCACCAAAGACATACGCTGGTTAGTCGCCAGTGGTGCCCGCCCACCCGTAAATGCTCGCAGTATTCAGACCATCATCAGTTTGTTTACCCCGCTTATGCCTCAAGGCCTGGATCATGCGCTTGCGGATGACGGTGAGATCATTACCGTTAACACCGGGCCGCAGCATTTGATGCAACTGCGCGAAGTCATCTACGATGACGTCAAAGCCGAGAGCTTTACGCCAGTTTCGAAGATGGCAGAGGCCGGTTTCATCGCAGTAGACGAGCAAAAGCTGACCTACAAAGTAACCGTACCCGGTGGTGAGCCTTTGATCGCTTTGTTCAATATGACACCGCACCGCTGGAAGGTGAGCCCGGAACGGGCAGAAAAACTCCAGACAATCGATTCACTGACACTCGAAATCGACGTAGTATTACACCGGTTTCGCAGGCAGAAAGGTTCGCAATGACCCGAGCAGACTTCTACATACTAGGTGGCCAGGCAGACCATGATCAGTGGTTCTTCGCCTGTCGGTTAGTTGAGCAGATCCAGCAGAAAGGTCATAAAATTCTGCTTCAGGTAGATAATGAGCAGAAAGCCAGAGAGCTCGATGATATGCTCTGGCAATTCCGCGCAGACGCCTTTGTACCGCACGCGCTACTGACAGCCAAAGACGCACCTGTAGACTGTCCGGTAAGCATTGGCTGGGCTCAGGAACCCGGACATCACCACGATGTCATTATTAACCTGAGCGCCGAATTACCGGCTTTTTTCAGCCGTTTTGAAAGACTGGTAGAAATTGTCGTTCAGAAAGACGATATTCTGGCCCAGACGCGCCAGCACTTCCGGTTTCTGAAAGATCGGGGATACCCGGTGACGCACAACGATATGAGAATGAGCTGATGAAAAACAAAGAAGAGCCTAAAGACCTTCTTGCCGAACTTGAGATGTTACAGCGGGTGCTGGATAACCCGACCTCATCCGGCTCCTCTGCGGATGACATTCCGGTTCTGGATGACCTGTTCGACGGAAACATCCCCACCGTCAACGAACCTGCTGACCTCGATCTCAGTAACATCCCGACGGTAACAGACATTCCAACAGTGAATGACGTCGCTTCTCAACCGGCCTCACTGCGTGCGGTACCTAAGCCTCAGGAGCCTGTTGAGCTTGTGCACGAAGCTATTCAGACAACTCCGAAGCAGACACCTCCGGGTGGCCTCAGCCCGCTGAATCAGATTCTGGACAAGATCAATCGCGGCCAGGAAACTCAAACGCCTGCTATGGCTCCGATACCGGGTGCTAGTGAGACGGCACTGTCATCCAAGCGCGCAGAGCTGGACGCCAACATGGCCGAAACCACCGCATCGCTGACCTCCCTACTCCAGCGGGAGCGTATGGTCGATGAACTGGTTGAAGAACTCATGCCCATGATCAAAAGCCGCCTTCGCGCCCGCGTACGCGACATGCTCAACGGCAAAGAAGAGTCCTGATCCTCTGTAAACCGGCTCAAGAAGGCTGAGCAAATCAGTCTTCTTTCCTCCCTGCCCACGGGCTCGCTAATCCGGTATACTCCTGCTCGTTTTTTCACGTCCAAAACGAGTAGCAGCCAGCAATGGATAAGACATACAAGCCCAGCGCAATCGAACAAACCTGGTACAAAGAGTGGGAAGAGAAAGGCTACTTCAAGCCTTACCAAGACGGACTGACCGGCGAAGGTTACTCCATCATGATCCCACCGCCGAACGTCACCGGCTCGCTGCACATGGGTCATGCCTTCCAGCACACCATTCAGGATGCTCTCACTCGCTACAAGCGTATGCAGGGGCAGAAAGCCCTATGGCAGGTCGGTACTGACCACGCAGGTATCGCGACTCAGATGGTCGTAGAGCGCAAACTCGCCGCCGAAAACCAGCCAGACCGCCACGAGCTTGGCCGTGAAAAGTTCCTCGAAAAAGTCTGGGAATGGAAAGAACACTCCGGTGGCACCATCACCCAACAGATGCGTCGCTTAGGTAACTCCGTCGATTGGGACACCGAACGTTTCACCATGGACGATGGCTTTTATAAAGCCGTTCAGGAAGTCTTCATTCGTCTGTACAAAGACGGCCTGATTTACCGTGGCAAGCGCCTGGTGAACTGGGACCCAAAACTGCACACCGCTATCTCTGACCTCGAAGTCGAAAACAAAGACAAAAAAGGTCACATGTGGCACCTGCGTTACCCGCTGGCCGATGGCCTGACCACGTCTGAAGGCAAAGACTACATCGTTGTCGCGACCACACGCCCGGAGACCATGCTGGGTGATACGGGCGTTGCCGTAAACCCGGAAGATCCGCGTTACAAAGATCTGATCGGTAAAGACATCGTTCTGCCATTAGTCGACCGTCGTATTCCGATTGTGGGCGACGAACACGCCGACATGGAAAAAGGCACCGGCTGCGTAAAAATCACCCCTGCGCACGACTTCAATGACTACGAAGTGGGCAAGCGCTGCGGCCTGCCGATGATCAACATCCTGACCTTCAACGCCGACATCCGCGACGTACCGCAGGTATTCAACACCGACGGCAGCGTCAACGACGACGTAAAAGCCAGCATTCCAGAAAAGTACCGTGGCATGGAGCGCTTCGCCGCGCGTAAAGCCATCGTTGCAGACTTTGAAGCGGCTGGCCTGCTCGACGAAATCAAAGACCACGACCTCACTGTGCCGTATGGCGACCGTGGCGGTGTCGTGATCGAACCAATGCTCACCGACCAATGGTACGTAGACGCCAAGACACTGGCGAAGCCAGCGATTGAAGCGGTTGAAAACGGCGACATTCAGTTCGTACCGAAAAACTACGAAAACATGTACTTCAGCTGGATGCGCGACATTCAGGACTGGTGTATCTCCCGTCAGCTCTGGTGGGGTCACCGTATCCCGGCCTGGTACGACGAAGAAGGTAATGTCTACGTTGGCCACGACGAAGCCGAAGTACGCGCTGCGAACAAACTGGCGGACGACGTAGAACTGACCCAGGACGAAGACGTACTCGACACCTGGTTCTCCTCTGCCCTCTGGACCTTCGGTACGCTCGGCTGGCCAAACCTGGACGACCCGGACGTGCTCAAGCGCATGATGGACTTCCACCCGACCGACGTACTGGTCACCGGTTTCGACATCATCTTCTTCTGGGTCGCGCGCATGATCATGATGACCATGCACTTCTGCAAAGATGAAGACGGAAAGCCTCAGGTACCGTTCAAAACCGTCTACGTCACTGGCCTGATCCGCGACGAAGTCGGCCAGAAAATGTCCAAATCCAAAGGTAACGTGCTTGATCCGCTCGACATGATCGACGGCATCTCGCTCGACGACCTGATGGAAAAGCGCACAGGCAACATGATGCAGCCACAACTGGCTGAAAAGATCGGCAAGCGTACGAAAAAAGAATTCCCGGAAGGCATCGCGCCACACGGCACCGACGCCCTGCGCTTCACCCTCGCAGCCATGGCCTCGACTGGCCGTGACATCAACTGGGACATGAAGCGCCTCGAAGGCTACCGTAACTTCTGTAACAAACTATGGAACGCTTCACGCTACGTCATGCTCTCAGTGGCGGGCGAAGAAGCGGTTGAGAACGCAGACGGTGGCCGTATTGAAATCACCGACGCCATGAAAGCCGCTTGCGGTGTAAACGGAGAGGATGCAGCGCTCTCATTAGCCGACCGCTGGATCATCTCGCGCCTGCAACGCGCCGAAAGCGAAGTACGCCGCCACATGGACCAGTACCGCTTCGACATGGCCGCACAGACGCTGTACGAATTCATCTGGAACGAATACTGCGACTGGTACCTTGAGCTATCTAAGCCGGTGCTTTGGGATGCCAACGCCAGCGAAGAAGAGAAACGTGGTACTCGCGGCACTCTGGTACGCGTACTCGAAGCCATTCTGCGACTGGCGCACCCGATCATCCCGTTCATCACCGAATCCATCTGGCATCAGGTGAAAGACCTAGCGGGCAAATCAGGCGACACCATCATGCTCGCCGCTTACCCAGAAGCTCAGGACGCCCTGATCGACGCCGAAGCGGAAGCCGACATCGAATGGCTGCAGAACGTCATTACCGCCGTACGTAACGTTCGCGCTGAAAAGAACATAGCCCCAGGCTTTGAACTCGAACTGCTGTTCAAAAACGGCGGCGACGACGACTTCCGCCGTGCCGAAGAAAACCAGGCCTTCCTGATGAAACTCGCCAAGCTCAACAAACTGACCTGGCTGAACGAAGGCGACGACGAACCTATGTCTGTGACACAGCTCGTCGGCGACATGGAAGTACTCGTACCCATGGCTGGCTTCATCGACAAAGACGCAGAAGTCGCGCGCCTGAGCAAATCGATCGAAAAACTCGGCAAAGAACTGGAGCGCGTACAAAACAAACTGGGTAACCCAGGCTTTGTTGATAAAGCACCAGAAGCTGTGATCGAAAAAGAGAAAGAAAAAGCCGCCGGCTTTGAGCGTGACATCGCCAAACTCAACGACCAGATCGAAAAGATCAAAGCGTTGTAAACCGCGACATTGCTCGACAATAGATGTCGAGACCATAAAAAACGCCAGCTCTGCAAAGACCTGGCGTTTTTTATGCTCTCAACATCTAAAGCGGTTCCTTGTAGGAGGGGATCTTATCCCCGACATTGTCGCGGCATGAAGCTCTGTTCAATTGTAGGAGCCAAACGCGAAGCCCAAAACCTAAGAGAGGCAAACCGGGTTGGAACAACCCGCCTACGGCCTCACCCATCTAAAGCCTTAATCCAACCATTGACATAGATCCAAACCTATATAGACTAAAACCTATACAGACAAGGATTCGTCATGTGGAATGTTGAAACAACCGACTGGTTTGACGATTGGTATGCGGGCCTCTCCGATACCGACCGAGCTAACGTGCTTGCGGCCATGTTGGTATTGCGAGAACAAGGGCCTGGTTTGCCACGCCCTTACGCAGATACCGTCAAAGGCTCAATCCACAGCAACATGAAAGAACTCAGGGTACAAAGCAAAGGCGACCCTATACGCGCCTTCTTCGCCTTTGACCCAGAACGCAAAGCCATTCTGCTCTGCGCAGGAAACAAAACCGGAAACGAAAAGCGGTTTTATAAAACCATGATCCCGATTGCTGATCGGGAATTTACCGAACATCTGAACAGATTGAAGTCGAGGTAAACACAATGAAGCTTGAAGACATCATTGCTAATGAAAAGCCCGAAGTCGTCGCAAAGGCAAAAAAGATTTCAGCTGATACCCTCCTTGATATTCATCTGGCTGAACTACGCGAAAAAATGAATATGACTCAAGGCCAGATCGCGGAAGCGCTTGGAGTCAGACAGCCTACGGTATCCGATATGGAAAAACCGGGCAGAGACCTCAAGCTATCTTCGCTCAAACGATACGTTGAAGCATCTGGTGGCAAACTGAAAATCGACATCGAACTACCTGATGGCACGCACTACGGGTTCAGCGTCTGAAAGGCCTGGCCATGACTAACGACTACTGCTATCGACTCGATACTAAACTGAAAGGCCTGCAACAGGATCTGACAAACCTACAAACGATCTTCAGATCTGAAGAGGTAAATCGGTATCACCGGCTAGCCGCAGAGCAACTTTTGCAGGAGCTATTCAACGCCTGCATCGGCATCGCCAAGCACCGATGCAAACAACTCGGCTATCCTGCCCCTGACAACGCATATGTCGCTTTCGAGCGGCTTTCTCAGCATGACGTAGCTTCTACGAAAAGCATCAACTAGAAGCGAATTATCGGTATGCGAAACGCCCTCGTCCACGACTACCTCAACATCAACCCAGAGATCATCGAACAGTTGATTCGCGAGAACGAATACACCGCACTCGTCACCTTCGCGCAAAAAGAATTAGACGCACTGGGTAGCTAAACAGAAGAGAAGACCTGAGACAGACATAGGCCTCCTGTAGGAGCCAAACGCGAAGCCCAAAACCTAAGAGAGGCGAACCGGGTTGGAACAACCCGCCTACGATGTCGCAATATGATATGTAAACTATCAATAAATTCGGCTAAGATTTTTCTATACGAATATCCAATCGGAAGCCCTCAATGGACAACTCTGTATTACAGAATTCAAGGACGATTATGCCTTCCATCATCAAGTGTTTTACCCTAGCAACCCTCGCCACTCTAGCAGCTTGTGGTGGTGGAGGTGGCGGAGATTCAGAACCTAAAGAAGAAGAACTGACGCTTGAAGAGCTCAGCGTCGTATGCACGGATGCAGACACAGTTGATGTAGACGGAATCGAACTACAGATGGACGTCGTCGACAGCAACCATGATGGCTGCCTGTCTGATTTCGAGTACCGGGTTGCCGAGCGCATGGCAGCAGCCATAGCCGTTCAATTGGAAATCGATGGTACAAATAATTCATCCGATACCAGTACCGTCAAATCCTTGATGATTAACGGCAACTCAGAAGTCTCCGACGGTAAAGCGCAACTGCATACAAATCTTGAGTCAGGTGAATTCAGCATCCACATCAAAAGCTACTCAAACAACTCCTCGACGGAAACCCTGCGAGTGTACTTTGATGATGAATCGGCAGCGGGTAAGAGCGGTGAAGAACCACCATACACAATGGACTTCTCACTTGTACCGGTAAATGGAAACTTCAGTTACGGCATTACATGCCGATACTCATCGGGATTCTCAATCACCTGCACAAACGTAATAATATTACCGGAAGGTGATATTGTAGAAGGTACAACTTACTACACACAGGAGGTGGTTCGATACTTCCCTCTCTCACTTACCTTCGCAGAAGAGTCCCTTCCTCAGGGTGGATACATCATCGCTACCTTCTGCGAAGACGGAGATGAGGAGACAGAAGCTACCTGTCTGGAAAACTACGCAGAGGTTCCGGTTTCCTTTAACTGATACGCCCAGAAACAAAGAAACCGCCAATTGGCGGTTTTTTTGCTTCCGTAGAAATCAGACAATCATGTAAAATAACGCTCAAATAAGCAGTAATTTAAGCGATTAACGAAGTTCTGAAAAAACTAGTTAAATCAATTGAAACCTAAGAATCTAGAGCTAAAAAGTTCACAATCGCACCGTTTCAAATACAATATTAACGTCTACTCAGTACTAGCAGCCCCACTCAAATACAAGTCTATGCCAGTTGCGGTATCCGCAGGCACACCATCAAGAAAATCCATAGAGTACCATTCATACGACTCACCTGCTCTGAAAGCCCCCCCATTAGTTTGCTCACTTCTCTCCAAGACTACACCAAAATAGACGTTAGGATTTTCAGAGGAGTGACGTATAGAAAGCCAATACTTTCCAGCCGGGAGAAACTCTGTTGATTCAAAGTCAGCATATACCCTATAAACATGCCCACCCTCGGTTCCATAATACTGATGCACGTTAACATCATGTTCTTCAGAGAAAATCAAATTATCGGGAATGATCGAACCATCGTAAACACTCAACAGGAAGCTTTGATCACTTTGATAATAAGTACCATTGACGTACGATACGGGCGCGTCTGACCAAGCCCGCCAGTTAAGACTTTTCAGCATTGTGGACTGCTCAAGCTCAAAATATGTTGCGACTTCCTGCCCCCCCACTCTACTTTCCGCAACACTTGTGACCTCTGGTAAATCGCCTACAAGGTTGTTCGCTACGGTTATTCTTTGGGTTCTATCATATAGGTAAATCTCTGAAGCATCGTACTCTTCATATTCCCTATGATACAGGCCAAACAACTTTCTATTTAGATAAGATGCGTCACTTTCACTAGCGACCCGCCCAATATTAACGAGCTTATTAAAATTAGCAACATCAGAAGTTGCGGAACGGGAGATTAAATAAACCTTATTCAAAGACTCATCATCACCAACAAACCTCCACCGAACGCCTTTAATTGAAAATAAAACTATCGAATATGTCGAAGTTGATTTTAAAGGCAGGTGCACCAGAATTTCATTATTCAGACTATCAGCCTCATATACATTTACGAAGTATATCGTTTCATCGGGCTCACTTTCTAACTTGTAATCTCTATCAACGTCTATATAAACTGGATCATAACCGAAAAATTTGGCATTAAAATTTACAGTGTGATAATCGTTATAAAAATCTATTTCAAACTGATGAATTCCTACCTCCAGCTCTAGGAGAATCTTATCTCCACACTCTCCCAAAGAGCAAATCTCGCTACCGTCCACCAAGAGACGGAAATCAGCGTACGTCAAACCATCCATTAAGAGATAAACACCACCTCCGCTCTTAATATCGAGACTTCCTGACCACACACCATTTAGTTCAGAGGCATCAATATCCTGAAAGTAGTCCCATGAATAGTTAATACGAATCTGATCCACGAGCTCTTCATATATCAATTCCGACTTTTCACCTGTTTCTTCATAAGTATAGAATGATGCACGTAAATCTTTGACATCGAAGTCTGTTTTATTAACCGCTAAGGGAAGTACAACACGGAGGTCCTGACTCTCATTAGGCGCTTCTGTATCTACAATTTCATTGTTATTTACATTTTCAGATGGTGCTGTTTCACCACTTCCACCGCAAGAAATTATAGAAAAGGATATGAATATAAGAAAAAGTAGCCGGTGCATATTACCTCCAAGTTGTAATTCGTTTGATTTGACCAACTAAGAATTTAAGTCTATAACAACTGCAGCGTGTACATACTGTCCTCAAGCGACACGTTCCATTTTTTTTACTGCCAGTATAAATAACTGAGCAAAGTCCCTCAGGCTCTCAAAGCTGCAACAGTGTAAAAAATGAATAGTAACTCCACTCACAACAATCGATAGTAATCATCCAGCCCCTGCAAAATCAGCGACCGCGATCTCGGCCTGAACGCTTCACCCGCCAACGTCACCTTCTGCATCCGATCAATCCGGAACACCCTCGGCGCTTCACGCAAATGATCCCACCCCAGCAGATACCAGACTGGCCAGTTAAAGAACAAATACTGAGGTTCTATGCGGCGCTCGGTCACCGCACCGTTACCCGCGATGTATTCAACATCCAACATTTCTAGCTCAAAGAACCCGGTCGTGACCTGCCTGGTAATGGCTGCGGTGGGTTGGCTGTAAGTCTGCGTTACCTGCCCTGACGCCGGATCGCCTACCAGAATACGTTTACGCAGTTGATTAACTACCTGACGCTGATGCTCGGGCAAACCCAACGTCATCTTCTGGCGAACACTGCGCACAGGTTCTGCCAATAAGGGGCTTTGCAGTGTCTCTGTAATCGCCAGCGACACCAGCATACTGATCACCTCTTCGTGATTCAGTCGCAGCTTATCAACGCCCCAACGTCGACTCAGGCTGATACCACCACCGGGGCCACGCTCGGCTTCAATCGGTACCCCCTGCTCGCGCAGCTCATTGATGTCGCGCAGCAGCGTACGGTCACTTACTTCAAGCTGATCAGCGAGTCGCTTCATCGTCCAGACCTCATCCTGCCGCAATAACCCGACAAGACGATCCAGACGGTTCTGCTTATTCAATAAGCTCCCTTTTGCCACCCGTATCTTTCTCCTGAAACAACCTGCGTTAGTTCGATGTTCACAGCCTAACAAAATAACCGACATTTAGTGTCGGTTATAAGATTACTCTGAATCTGTGCCAGGACAAAGGCGCACACATAATTCGGGAACAACCCCCGACAATTGACTTGAACCGAATTGAACAGAACAAACCGGAGATACGGATATGCACACAACCCTTAACGCAACTGCAGCCAACCTGAACAACAGCTTCGAAATCATCGCCCTACAGTTCCGGGCAGACGTGGATTTAGCCGCTCAGGAGGCCGCCATGGCCAACCTAAACGCCGTCGTACAGGCAGCAGAAGGCTTTAAATCACGGGATTACTACTACAGCGAAGAAAACGGCCACTGGATTGAGTTCATCGTCTGGGAAAACGAAGCAGCAGCCAAAGCAGCGTCGGCGGCCATGATGCAGAATGAAGACGCACTGGCCGTGTTTGGCCTGGTAGATGAAAAGACCATGCTCTTCTCACACTACCAGCACAAAGGTGGAATAGCGGCATGAGGGCACCCGTGTAGGAGGGGATCATATCCCCGACATTGTCGCGGCATGAAACCCCTTTCCCTGTAGGAGCTAAACGCGAAGCTTTGGCGAACCGGGTTGGGACAACCCGCCTACGGCCTCGCCCATCTAAAGCCCTATTTTGCTAAGACCAGTAATCCGACCTATAAAACCAAAGAAACCGCCAATTGGCGGTTTCTTTGTTGTCAGCCCCGAGAGGTCGAGAGCAGTCTGTCATTCCCGAGAATTCGGGAATCCATAAAACTACTTATAAAACGCCTCAACCTCGCCCTTCAGCTTGATCAGCAACGGACGACCAAAGCGATCTTTAGTCGTCGGCGAAGAAATCTTCACCCAGCCTTCGCTGATGTTGTATTCCTCGATGTCCGTGCGCTCTTTGCCCTTGAAGCGGATGCCGATGTCGTGCTCAAAGCACTCTTCAACGAAGTGCGGGCTACGCGGGTTGATGGACAGATGGTTTGGGAGTTCTGGTTTGTTGTCGGACATCGTAAAAGCCTGATATACGTTAAAGGTGTATCATTGTAGTTAGTGTAATCAAGCCACTCAACCACTAGAATACATCTGCTACCTCCCTTCATAGCTCAAGGACACGGACATGCACCTCAAAATTAATATGAGCCTAGGACAGAAGATTTCTTACGCTCGGCTACTTCTGGTGCTTTTGTCAGTTTTTTTCTTTGCATTGGCAGGTTTCTATGAGAATCCTGTATTCATGCTAGGGATTGTTGTTGTGAACTTAACCTTTGGTCGATTTCTGACAAATGTAAAATGTCCTGCATGTAAAAAACCCATATTCTGGGGGGCGAAGTTCAATTCTTTCCTTCTTTTCAGCCGTTTGAGGTGCCTGAACTGCAAGAAGCCGATCTGAATTGGCTAGCCCTCTCTAGACATCTAAATCGATTAGGCAGAACCGTCAAAGGATAATTTCAGTTCCAGTGGCATATGATCACTAATGGAAAGCCAGTTATCTGGGTCACCGATCGTAATCGTGGAGCCGGGGCGAAGGTTCTCTGAAACAAACGCATAGTCAATGTGGTATGCCTTAGCTCTGTTTCGCTGGAGATAAAAAGTATGCTCTGTTTCTCTCCCTTGGGGTTCATTTCTTCTGTTGTGATATACGCTCTGCAAGCCCAAATCACGCAGTTCTTCTACCACATTGGAGTGATTCCACCAACGGTCGTCTTTATCCCAAATAGAATTACTATTGAAGTCACCTAATACAATCGTATCTGGCTGCTTCAAGTCATTTTTATGTATTTTTAGATACTTCCAAAGCTGCCCAATATACCCGAAGGCCTTCGAATCGCCACCTTTAGTCCAGCATGCCAGGAAGGTAAACCTGTCATTCAGAGTAAAAGGTAAGAACAGCTCCAGATCTTCAGTTCGCCAAAATATAGGACGATCATGCGAACCCAAGCCTTCGAGCGTGAAAATCCCAGACCATGCTACTGGTCGGACACAGTGTCCATTACGAGGAAAAACACCTATTCCCTTATTTTTGTTCTTTCCATACCAAATGTAATCGCCGGCCCATTTTCTGTAGGCTTTCGTAGACTGGGCAGGGTCTTCACATTCCTGAACAACAACTAAGTCGGCATCTAGTGAGTCAACTGCATGAAGTTTATTTCTGAGACCACCATTGCAATTCCACGTCACTATCTTCATTTATCACATCCGAGTGCTAATCTGAGTTTCGTATGAGGCTAGGTTTTCTCTCAACTCCATACCGGTAAGCTCATTCGCCTCAATGAACCTCTGAAACTCGTTACTACAGTACACACCAAAGTAATCATCAAAATCCGTCTAAAAGATCACCTCCTCAGTGTCGAAAAACAATGAAGCGACTTCACCGAATGAATCCTTCGTGCTTGTTCTCTCATTCGCTGAAACTACCTTCAAAGGATTGAAGATAGCTCCTTCTTTGGGGGCTTCATTATCAGAGCTGTAGACTACTGGCAGCAGCTCACCATGAGGTTCAAGAATATCTCTCAATGATTTCAGTGCTCTCTCTGATAGAAAGAGGTGACCGCTGTGCATCTGAAGATCGGGGATCGGCTTATCACTCTTACCACCCAGCGCTGGCTCAAATCGGACCGACAGTGTCTGCCAGATAGGTGCATATTCTCTCGGGTCACATTCGATCTGAATCAGGTTGTCTTCACCCAGTTTTTCTATGACCTCTTCATCGTCATACATCAAGCTGAGGTAATCGAGACCATTCGTTAAGATTCTACACAACATGGCTATTGGAATTAGCTAAGAGCGGTCACTTCGAACTCAACCCCACTGGGCTCGTAAGTAATCAAGGTCTCGTACATAGCAGGACTCAGATAGATGCCGGTATAGTTGTCTTCTTTGATTTTAAAGAAGCCACGCTCCGGGACTTTACTCGTATCGAAAACAGCCCTACCAACACCACCGAATGGATTCATCTCTGACTTCTGCTGATCAAGACAATCAACAACGTTGACTACATTACAAAGCCACAAGCGAGCACTCTCCCATTTCAGTTCAATAAACTGAACGGTATCCCCTACCAGTGGTTTCAGGTATTCATAAAGATCATTACTGACGACGAAAGAACCGGTATTTACCAGAGACACATCGCACAGTGGAAGCCCTGTATCTTCTTCGTCAGGTTCGATGGCTACGGGTTGCTCTATTTCAATTGGAATCCCCTTACAACGAATGCTACCGCCGTGCTTGGGTATAAATGTTTTACAGCTGTCGTACTCTACTTCGAGTGAGTAGATAACATCAGAATGAGCCATTGCCGATCTCCCTGACCTCTACGCGTTTTAGTCTACGATCCAAAGGAAACGCACCCGAGACAACACCTCTGGCGATTCTTCTGAGAATTGCACGGGCGTGCATCGGGCTCATTGCTTGCTCCAGACAGGACGTGATATTGAGATAATAAGTCTTTCGATGGACAGTGCGATGAGCATATGAGAACTCTGGGTTCTTCGATAAGTTACGTTTGTAATTAGGTAGCCAGACGCCGTTACTTGGGTCATCTATTCGAACATTGTACTGAGCGAGAATTTCCCGCGCCGCCTCAGCCCGGACATGCCCACCACTGACAATCGCATGAGCTTCAAAATTACCACAATTTGGCCGCTCATAACCTACAGAGCCTAAAAACTCACCTAACCGCTTCGAGTTATGCTGCTCTGCAATAAGTTCTTCTTGTGACATGCCTAGCCCCGTCTGAATGTACTGAGCAAGCACCTCTTTCATCGCCAGGACTTTGGTATCTGTAATAGTTTTGGCTATTAATTGATTGGTTTCTTTTGTTAGCCGTCCGTTAGCGGTCAACAATTCAGTCAAACCTAACCTGAAATCAAGTTCATCTACTTCTAAACACAGTGGATCAATATCTGACACAGTTCACCTCCGTATGACACCCGGTGATTGTCGCGGATAAGATCCGCTCCTACAAGCTCAGAGACACTCTACCTTAGACCGACAGTCCGTCGCGCAAGCTTCGCGTTGCTCTCCTACTGGTGCATCTCTGTTTCATACAGATAACCGCAACCAAAACAGCCGCCCGATGGCGGCTGTTCTATCACTTTAAAAGTCCCTCTTCCCCTACCGTCACTCCCTCTACTCACTCCTCCACCCGATCAAAGTAGAAACGCGCGGTAAAGTCGATGTCGTTGTAGGTGCCGTTATTATGCGAGCAGGTCGCGGTGTAATGCGCACCTTCGACTTTGCCGTAATCCAGCGGAATGTCCAGGTAGCAGTAGTTGTTATTGCCGCCGTTGGTCTGGATATAAGCTTCCAGTGCAGGGAAGCCTAACCCCGGCTGCAGTACGTTGTTGGTATCGACGATGTATTCGCCGTAGTAACACGGGATCGGTGTGCCTGCTGGCAGTGTCGCATCGTAGGTGAATGTGCCCACCGAGATACGGAAGTCGCATTCGGTGAGTGTCCGGCCTGCGTTGACATCAAGCCAGGTCGCGGCGTTAACGCGCAGGTCGAAACCATCGAGCCAGATCTTGTATTTGATATCGCCCTGGCGCGGATTAGTGCCGGAGGTGTACTTCTCAAAGAAATCAGAGTTGCCGTCACCGTCTGAGTCACCCGCGTTCGGGTTGGTGTAGTCGAGGTATTCGGTCTGGTCGCTCAGGCCGTCGTTGTCGGTATCGCTGATGCGCGGGTTCGATACGAATATGCCAATGTCGCTGCCGTTTATGGTAATACGGCGCGGTGGTGTCGCGCCCTGATACAAGCCGAGTTCTTCTCTGTCGTAGAGCGTGTCGGTGTCACTGTCGAGTGCGCTTGGGTTGGTGCCGTACTGGCTTTCGGCGGCGAGCGTCGCTTCAATCTGGGCAACGTTACATACGGGTGCCAGGTTACAGGCGCGCACGAAGGCGGCGTAGTCGTTGTTCTGTACCTGATTAAAGGTAATGCAGGGGTTGCCCCGTGCGACACACACGTCGCCGCCGTTACGGTATTCATCATTGTCGTTGATGCCGTCACCGTCGGTGTCGGTGCTGCGTGGGTCGGTTTTGAGGTAGAACTCCAGCAGATCCGGCAGGCCGTCTTCGTCGGTGTCGGTTTTAGTCGGGTCTGAGGTGACTGTTCGCGTGCTGCCCCAGGTCGCTTCGGTCACGACCCAGCCGTTGGTTTCGGCGGAGTTCACCAGGCCGTCGCCGTCGTCATCGAGGAAGTCGGCACCGTCGACCCGGTCGTTCGGGTGCAGGCCCAGTGACAGTTCGGCCAAATCGTTAACGAAGTCGCCGTCGGTATCCGGGTTCAGTGGGTCGGTCGCGTAACCGCCGGTGAGTTTGTCTTCGAGCATCTGCTGGCATTCTGTGCTGACGCTGTGCTCTGCCCAGATAGCGCCGGTCGCGCGCTCTGTCGGAATCGGATCAGGCTCGGTGCCGAGATATGGGGTAATCGTCATGGACGGTACGCTGGCGTCATCAACGTCGATACTGACCATTGGCGTGATGATGTTGCCGTCAACGCGTTGGCCAGTGATTTCTTCGTAGTCGGTCAGGCCATCGAGGTCGGTGTCGCGCTGGCGTGGGTCGAGGCCACAGGCGCGTTCGAGGTCATCGGTGAGGCCATCGCGGTCGGAATCGGCCTGCCCCGGATTGGAGAATACGCGGTAGCTCTGATTTGAGCCTCTGAGCTGTACCACCCAGCCTTCTTTGATTTCGGTGTAGTCGGTGAGTGTGTCGCACACTTCTGTCGTGTTGCCCTGATCACAGCCATCGGTGTTGATGCTTTCGTCGGAGCTGCCGTGCAGGAATTCTTCACGCGCCCAGACGCGGTCGAGGTCTTTGTCCTGCACATAGGTGAAGTTGTATTGCTGGCCCGAGCGCAGACGCAGGTTATCGAAGTCGACGTTTTCGATGTTCTGATTGTTGGTGAACAGCACCCAGAACCGGGCTTCACCGGCAATGGCTTCAACATCGCGGAAGCGTGTGAGTACGTAGTGCTCCTGCCCTTCTTCTACAAGGATATCGTCGCCCGTGGGGATGGAATCAATCACGCCGTCGTCACCCGCGCGGATGACCACCTGGCCGGGTTCGATGTCTGCGTTCAGGCTACTCACCAGCTCGTCATCACCAGAGACATCGGTTTCGGCGATGCCATTGCCGCCGTCAATAATCACGGCGGAGGTCGCAAACACCTCCGTGGCGTAATCGGGTTCAACGAGGATATCGTCACCACCGGGAACGGTAGCGATGTTGCCATCGTCGCCTGCACTGATAATCACGCTGCGCGGTTCAACGCTGGTGCCCGCAGTTTCAAGTTGTTCGTCATCTGAGGTTGGCGCAGCGACAGTTTCGACCACACCATTGCCGCCATCACGAATGATCTGTGTGCCACGGATACCGGCGATTTCTAACGCTCGTTTCATGCTGATGCCGTTAGGCACGCCCGTGGATGGGTGATGATCGCTGGCGGTGGCGATTCGATAACTTTCGACCACGCCATTGCCGAGGTCAAAAATAAGCTCGGCGGTGCGGTCCTGAATCTGCTGTGAGGTAAAGGCGTAGTTGTTGCCGTTTTCGTCGCTGATGTCGTAGTTCGCAAGCTGCACGACTAAGCCGCGCGGGTTTTTCATCAGGTCTTCGATTTCTTGCGGGAAGACATTCTCGGTACGGAAGATAAACGGCCCGCGAGCGGTGTCGCCAATGGCACCGATGTTCACCGAATCGAGGTTGTCGTTCTCAGGCACGAGCGAGCCGATAGGAATAATGCGGCGGCGATTGTTCGGGTCTTGTGCTTGTGCAGTCAGCTCAAGATTGCTGATCGAGAATGGAATATTGCCGGCGTTGGCGACCGTTACGTCGACACGCATGGAGGCACCTAGCACTTCGCGGGTAATGCTCTCGCGGGTGTCGCGGGCGTTTTCGGTGGTCAGTGAGTCGTGGTAGGCCTCTTCGGCGCTTTGGTTGCTCTCTTCACCGAAGGAGACGGTGCTGCCCCATTCGTTACTGTTGGACGACGCCGTCGTGCGGCTGGCGCTGTATTTAACGCTGCCACTGCCGCCCCCTTCGGTCACGCCATAATTGATTTCTTTCTCTGCGCTAAGCGTCAGTGAGACGGAATTTTCTACCGTCTCTTTGGTTGAGTTCTCGTTGGCCGAGGAGTACGTCTGGTTATTACCCTGCGTCAGTGTGGCTTCGCTGGTGTTGGATTCAGTAACGACCTGCCCGCTTTCATCTGTGTAGGTTAAGCGGGTGTCCAGCTGCAGATTCACTAAGCCCACGTCGATATCCGGAATCGGCATGTCAGCGATCAAGGGGTTGCGATTGCCTGACGCGACTTCACTGGGGTCATCCATCTGGTCGCCGTCGGTATCCGCCAGAATCGGCGAGGTTTTGAAGAAGACGTATTCAAAGCCATCCTGAATGCCGTCACCGTCGGTGTCTTGCTTGGTGCCGTCTGAATAGATGCGGTTCCATTCGGCATCATCATCGAGGGTGTCACCGTCGGTGTCGATGCTGAGCGGGTTTAAGCCGCCGTGGCGTTCGTCGTTATCGGGTACGCCGTCGTTGTCGGTGTCCGGGTCGAGCGGATCAGAGCTGACGTGGAAGGTTTCTGTGCTGCCGTCGGTGCGGGTAACGATCACCGGCCAGCCTTCGAGTTCGATGTAATCGGCGAGGCCGTCTTCGTCGCTGTCGATCAGCTCATCGCCGTCCGGGCGGGTGCCGATAAAAGTGGCCGAATTAGGATTTACCTCGACTTCTTCTGCCGGTGGTGCAATGGCATTGCCAGCAATGTCGTAGGCATTAACCACAATGATGCTGTATTCAGTATTGATCTGGGAACCGGTTTCTAACAGCACCGCTTGCTGGCGATCATCGACAAAGCTTGCGGCCAATACCGGGAGAATCTGTTGGGTATCTGTCCGGGTGATATTGAAGTTAACGATGGAATCCACGAGGTCAGCAGACATGGGCTCGTTAAACTGGACGATGACCCGTCCGTTACCGGCAGAGACGGCACCCGAAACACGCGGAGCTTCTTCATCAGGCTCTTCCTGCGCTGCAGGGGCTTGCTGCACCTCAGTAAACAGAACATTCACGGTGCAGTCCTGAGTCACACTGCTGATGTAGTACAGGTTGCTCTGCATCGAGCCGTTACAGCCGCTGGCGGTGGCGACCGTATAGCCCTCTTCTGGCTGCAGAATCATCTGCGCGCTGCTGCCGTCGGAAATGTCGGCCGATTCAGGGGAGACGGTGCCTTGTCCGGTTACGGAGGTACTGATGCGGTGGCTTTCAGGGCCTTGAATACTGCTGCCGTCCTCGCCGCCACATGACATTAACGCAAGTGTCGATGCCGATAAGATAAATCGCTTAAATGCCATGATAATCAGTTCCCGTCTGGCGTTCCTATTGCCTATCACGTCGGTGGGTGTCGCGATATGCCTATTTGTTAGGTGGACAATGGTAACCAAATCAGAACAATATTTGTACAAACCAGCCATGGACTAGTTCGTAACTTTCAGGCTCTTTACGACATTGCTGGACAAACAGCCTGTTTAAGGCTGGTTGCTCCTCTACTTCATAGGAAGATAGTTGGAGACGCTATCAGGTAATGGCTTCAGCAGCGAAGTTCGAGCTCTGTCCCAATAGGCGGTAAGCAGGACCATACTGCAGCCTACAATCAACCCTGTCAGGCCGAGTTGCTGCCCCAATGTTCCAAAACTATCGAACAGAGCATTCATTGCATAAAGAACATAGGCAAGAGAGGAGACCATAAGAGCTCGGCGATCAATCAGCAGAGAGATCAGTGTAATTACCCCGAATACACCGAGAATTACTCCTGCAACCGAGGCACTAACATCCCCGTCCATGACCCCAATGATCTTGAACAAAGGATGCATTAGTAATGGAGCAGCCAGAAGGTGCAGCCAGAACGCCACATCCGAACGACGCGTTACCCGGCGAGTATCGGAAATATCCCATCCCATGGCGAAGATAAACACCACACCACCGGCCACCATCATCATCGGATACAGATAGGCAGTAAGTTGTGGGAACGACGTGAACAATACGGCAAGCACTGTCGCAGCCACTGCGGCAGTAATAAGTGCAACGGTGATCGGAACCCGAAAACGCAACCAATGTGCAAGCGCAGCAATGAAAGAAAACAGCGGAATAACGAATCCAGCATCTTTGATAAGGGTCTTGATCGGCAACTGGTTAATATCCGCTGCGCCAAAATATAAATATGCCATGACCGCCGTTGCACTTGGAATAAAAGCAAATAGCAATACGATGGAAGGCAACGCCATTCGGCGAATACGAATGTAATATTCAGCAAGCCCCCAAGCAACACAGGCCGTGACAGCGAAACCAATCACATCGCCAAACATGGAACTGAAAAAGGATAGGGAGGAAAGAAGTACGACCACAGAAATAACAACGACGAAGATATCGTTGAAGCCACTGACTAAGCGGAAGTTCTCCTCGTCAACAATGGGGCTGGCGTGCTGCTGTTCGTAGTCCTGGCGAAAACGCTCTACGGAATCACGCGTGAATATGCCTTTGGTTACGGCACTTTCCAGATCTGAATCGGTGTACATCTGTTGTCCTTTTGTTCAATCCATGTTTGTTCAATCCATCGTCGCTACACCCCCTACCGGTCGGGATCCCATTCAGGCGGGCCTATCTGATACCTAATTGTCGCTGCGACTCCGAGAGCAATACCTTACAACATTATTGACCCCGATTCCTTCAACCAAAACACATCAGCGATCAGATATCTGCAAATACGTAATCCGACGTATTGCCCACTATCAGTAACTGCGCTTTACTGACTCTTATAATTGATGCGACACACAGAGACAGCCCAATGCACAAGAAGATCGTTGGCGGTGGCTTTAAGAAAGTCCTCTACACCCTGAATACCGTGCGTCGTATCGGCGTGAAAGACGCTGCAAAAGCGTTGGCAGCGCACAATGCCTGTAAAGCCTGCGGTCTGGGTATGGGCGGCCAGCGAGGCGGTATGATCAATGAGTTGGATGAGTTTCCGTCGGTGTGTAACAAGAGCGTGCAGGCGCAGTCGACCGACATTCAGGGGCCCATCCCTCTGCCTGTATTCGATCACACGATTGCAGACTTTAAAGAGCTGTCATCCCACGAAATTGAGCACCTGGGCCGTTTAGGCACGCCGCTCCATAAAGCAGCCGGTTCGGATAAGTTCGAGCCTATAGGCTGGGACGACGCCATTGCCCGCACCGTAGAGCGATTTTCTACCTCGGCGCCGGAGCGCAGTTTCTTTTATGCGTCTGGTCGTTCATCTAATGAGGCGGCCTTTGTACTGCAACTGATGGCGCGCCTGTATGGCAGCACTAACATCAACAACTGCTCTTACTATTGTCATCAGGCCTCCGGCGACGGGCTGGCGACAACGATAGGTACGGGCACCTCAACCGTAGAGCTCGCCGATCTGGGTAAGTCTGACCTGATTTTTGTATTGGGCGCGAACCCTTCTTCAAATCACCCTCGCTTTATTCACCAACTCAAAAACTGTCGCGAGCGCGGCGGCCACGTAGTTGTGATTAACCCGGCCAAAGAAGCTGGGCTAGTAAAATTCGCCGTGCCGAAAAGCCCCAAATCTCTATTGATGGGCGGAAACGACATTGCCTCCGAATACCTGCAACCCAGAATCGCAACCGACGTCGCGGTATTTAAGGGCATTGCGAAAAGTATTATTGAAAACCAACAACACAATGTTGAGTTTATCGCAGAGTACACCCGAAATTTTGATGCCTATCTGGCCGATATCGAAGGGACGTCATGGAGTGAGATCGAGTCGATTACCGGACTCTCGCGTGATGATATTCACGCCGTCGCCGAGGTGTACGCACACTCCGAAAATGCTGTATTCGCATGGGGTATGGGCATGACCCACCACCTGCACGGCGTTGACAACGTCGAGGCCATCGCCAACCTTGCCATGTTGCGCGGCATGCTTGGTAAACCGGGTGCAGGACTGCTCCCACTTCGAGGGCATTCGAACATCCAGGGCGTGGGGACTGTTGGCGTAAAACCCGTACTCGCTGAAGACGTCTTCACTGCTATTGAGAATGAACTCAAAATCACCCTGCCTCGCAATAAAGGCATGGATACTATGGCCTGCCTTCAGGCTGCTGAACGAGGCGATATCGATAACGCACTTATGCTCGGTGGTAATCTGTATGCAGCATCACCCGACAGCCAGTGGGCAGAAACATCGCTGGATAATATCCCATTTAAAGTCTTTTTAACCACCACCCTGAATCAGGGCCATGTGCATGGTTGCGACAACAGCGAGAGCATAATCTTCCCGGTACTTGCACGCGATGAAGAACATGACCCTACCAGTCAGGAATCCATGTTCAACTACGTGCGGCTGAGTGATGGTGGCATCGATCGCCTCGACAACCTACGCTCTGAGGTGGATATCCTCTCAGATATTGGCATGGGCGTTGTCGACAAAAGCAGCTTTGATTTCTCGACTTTTAAGAAGCACACCACAATTCGCCATGCCATTGCGAAGTCAATTCCCGGCATGCAGAATCTCGCCGATATTGATGTTGCGAAAAAAGAGTTCTTTATCCGCAATCGTATTAAACACACGCCTGAATTTAATATGCCGGATAACCGCGCGGTATTTATCGTCAACCCGCACGATCATCCAGAAGAACGAAAAGCACAACATGCGTTTACCTTGATGAGTATCCGCAGCGAGGGCCAGTTCAACAGCATCATTTATGGGGTATCCGGATTAAGTGGTTGATGATCCCCTCTGATCCACCAAAACCTTAATCCTCCCAGAAGGTTGATAGATCGACGCCGTAGTTCTTCTCGGCCTCGGGGAGACCCATGCTGTAGGTCATGGTGGCCTTGCCCAGGAACGGAGATTCCTTGGTCTGTGGCGTCTTCTTCTTGTGCTTGGTGGTGTAGAGCATCCGGGCCCGCATCACCTCGAATGAATAGCCCCGGCCATCGCGGTTCTTGTCCTTGGCCAGCCGGTTGATCGACTCCGTGAAGGCGTTGGTGATTGGGATGTCGGTCTCGAAGTAGGTCAGCACCTCCTCACGCCAGCCACTGACGGCGCTAACGAGATCCTTCCAGACCTCCTTCTGCCCCTGCGGGATGCCGTCAACCCAGGCAGCCAACGCCTTCTCAGCATCCCGCCGGGTGGCACAGCCCCAGATGTGGTAGAACCGCTCCTTGTGCTCATAGGCTGCCAGGAGCTGGGGGAAGGCCCCTGTCCAGGTTTCCATGATGAGACGCTCGCGGTCTGAGACGTCGTGAGCCGATTAGCAATTGACTTTATAGTTACGGAACCGTAAAGTTTCGCCCAACGTAATAGTAATGATTGTCACTTACATTTCGAAAAACAAATGGTAATGGAGATTAACCACATGTTTAAACCTTCCCGCTTATCACTGGCCGTGGCTGTCAGCCTTGCCCCGGGCGCCAGTTGGGCAGTCGGCGATGATCAGCCCCAGATGCTTGAACCCATGGAAATCATTGGCGATGCGTCCGCAGCCCAGACCTTGCCAGGGTCAGGCTACGTCGTTGGTGAGGCGCAGTTGAAAACCGAGGTTGAGACCGACATCAACCAGGTGCTGAAAACCGTCCCGGGCGTCTATGTGCGGGAAGAAGAAGGCCTGGGCCTGCGCCCCAATATCGGCATCCGCGGCGCCACGGCCGAGCGCAGCAGTAATATTACCCTGATGGAAGATGGCATTCTGATCGCACCGGCGCCCTACTCCAATCCGGCCGCCTATTATTTTCCGACACTGAAGCGCATGTCCTCGCTGGAAGTACTCAAGGGTGCCCCGCTGCTGCGCTATGGCCCGCAAACCACCGGTGGTGTCATCAACCTGATTTCCACACCCATTCCCGATCAGCGGCAGGGCTATGTTGAGACAGTCACCAAC